>QWCG01000001.1_pt1 | contig 402377 bp, 384 predicted proteins | sample 1972481 | NCBI WGS metagenome assembly QWCG01 (sample SAMN09866714, study PRJNA288562) | Human vaginal metagenome isolate term3_vaginal, whole genome shotgun... | isolation source: vagina | host: Homo sapiens | place: USA: California
ATTAGCACTCTTTCGCACTAACAGCTATTACTTTACTATCATAAAGCTTAATGGTCAATACTTTTTGAGCTATTTTTTTATTTTATTTTTTTATACGAACATTGCTAAAAGTGAACATTTCAAGTATCTGTTTTACTATCCGAAAGTATAGCTTTTCGTCACGTTTTGTCATTAATATTATTCGTATTTTTTAAAAAACTATATGGTAGCTTTTTATAAACAAAAAAGTTATAAAAATTATTTTTTATAACTTTCTTGATTTTGTAATTTAGAATGTTTTACACCATAAAAAATATAAACCAGTAACCCAACTATCAGCCATAATGTAACCATTATTTTGGTCAATATAGGTAACATCAAAATAAAATATAAACTAAATATACCTGCTAAAACAGGTAACACTGGATAAAGTGGCATTTTAAATCCTTTATTAACTATATCTTTACGTTTACGCAATGGAATGATACCAAACGATATTAATGTAAAAGCTAACAATGTTCCAGCATTAATTAATGCTGCAAGCTCAAATAACGGCACTAATCCAGCAAAAAATGCTGCCACTATAGTAGCAATAATAATAGCATTATCAGGTACCTCTCTAAATTTATCAACTTTGCCCATAGCAGGTGGTAGCAAATGATCACGACCAAGAGCATATAGCAAACGAGATCCACCGAGCAGCATAGTTAACATAGCGGTAAAAATACCGATTAGAGCACCTAATGTAATTATTTTATTAAACGAATGCAAACCCACACTTTTTAATGCATATGCTGCAGGATCATCCACACCTAATTTTTTATAATTAACCATTCCCGTCAATACTAGAGAAAATGCTACATAAAGTACTACTGATATCAATACAGTACCTAAAATACCACGAACTACGTTTTTTTCTGGTTTAATAGTTTCAGCCGAATTGGATGCTAAGGCATCAAAACCAATAAAAGCAAAGAAAGCTGTTGCAGCAGCAGTAGATATACCTCCAATACCAAAAGGAGCAGTTTGAAACTTTTTAGGATAAAAAGGTATATAATTATCTGCTTTAATATAAAAAATGCCGATAATTATGAACAAAATGATGATAGAGACTTTAATAATTACGGCTATATTTTCTACACGCTTAGATAGATTTGCTCCTTGATATATTATAAATGCAACAATCAGCGTAATTAAAACCGCACTAAGATTAATAATTCCACCTTGCAAAGGCCCAGCTTGCAAGGATTTAGGTAAATTAAACCCAAAAGAGTTTAAAATATTATCATTAAAATACGAAGCAAAACCAGTAGCTTCAGCCGAAACCGCTAAGAAATACTCTAATAATAGCGACCAGCCTAATATCCAACCAACTATTTCGCCATATATGATGGATCCGAAAGAATAAGCTGAACCAGCTACAGGCATTGCAGAAGAAAATTCAGCATAAGCCATACCAACAATGCCAGATACCACAGCTGCTAATAAAAAAGCTACTGCAACAGCTGGACCTGAATGATCCGCTGCTTCATGACCAGGTAATATAAATATTCCAGTTCCGATAACTGCACCTATACCTAAAGCTATCAAGTCTCGTGCATTCAGGCTTCTAACTAAACGTGCATCTGATTTAAGATATGTATCAATAGATACTTTCTTAAAAAAATTACTCATAAAAAAATAACTCCTAGTAATATAGTTTATAGTTTTTTTAATAATTAATTAATAAATAATATAAAACTAACGACTATTATACTTGATTTAATATAAATAAAAAAGACATTTTGCTAAATTTTATTGTCATAAATATTAACTTAAAGTTACAATTTAAGTATAGGTATAGTAGGATTTTGCCAGGAGGGGGAAACCATGACATACATTGACATAAAAAATTGCACTAAAATATTTAAAAATGGTATGGAGAAAATCTATGCTAATAATAATATTAATTTTGTAATAAATAGAGGTGAACTAGTCATCATTTTAGGATCTTCTGGTGCTGGAAAATCAACTCTATTAAATATTTTAGGTGGTATGGAGAATTGCAGTTCAGGAGACATCATAATAGATGGCAAAAATATATCTCATTACTCACATAAAAAACTAACACAATACCGCCGATATGATGTAGGATTTGTTTTTCAATTCTATAACTTGATACCAAATTTAACTGCCAAAGAAAATGTAGAATTAGCAGCAGAATTAGTCGCCAATGCTATGCCAGCAGATAAAGCATTAAAATTAGTTGGACTAGAAAATCGCATGAACAATTTTCCCTCTCAACTATCTGGTGGCGAACAACAAAGAGTAGCTATCGCACGAGCTATAGCCAAAAATCCAAAATTACTTTTATGCGACGAACCAACAGGAGCATTAGATTATAAAACTGGTAAAAAAATACTCAATCTTTTGCAAACAATGTGTCATAACTCTGGTGTTACAACTATTATTGTGACACATAACAGTGCCATTGCTCCTATAGCCGACAAAATTATTCATATACAAGACGGACAAGTTAAAAAAATAGATATTAATTCTTATCCCACATCTATTGATGACATAGAATGGTAGGCGACTTTTATGAACAAAAAAGTTTTATGGCGTTATAGTATTCACTCAATTACTAATTCCATTACCAGGTTTATAGCAATCACACTTCTTTTAGGATTAGGAACTTTTGCATTATTAGGCTTAAAAAGCACTGGACCCGACATGCGTGCAATTGGTCGCCAATTTTTTGTCAAACAAAATTTAGCAGACCTAATCATTACTTCTAATTATGGTATCGATAATATAGATAAAAAACTTTTACAAAATTTTAAAGATACAGCTAAATTAGAATGTGGATATCAACAAGATGTAATAACTAAGAAAAATAACTTGGCAATTAGAATTTTTTCAAAGCCCAAAAACATTAGCATCCCTAAAGTAGTTACTGGAAAAATGCCTAGCAAAGCTAATGAAATTGCCTTATCTTTCTTATTACAGAACAAATTTCATATAGGTCAAACTATCACCTTTAAACATTCAACAACGATTAAATCACATTCTTTCAAAATAGTTGGTTTTATAAAATCGCCTGAATATTTAGACCGCTCTTTTGTTGGACAAACTAATATTGGTAATGGAAGACTAGATGGATTTGCAACTATTACCAAAGGTAATTTTCAAAGTCCTGTCTACCATGTCGCTCGCTTAAAATTAAAACAAGTCAAACATATTGACCCTTACAACAAAAAATACAATCAATTTGTTTATTCTGACCAGCAAAAATTATATAAACTATTGAATGCAAACCTTAGCCATAAAGATATGCAAGCTAATTTGTTTAAAAATACTTTAGGATTACCATATTATACGGTACAAAGCAGAGATAACCTGGAAAGCTACACGCAGTATATCTCTAACTCAAAAAAAATTGATATTTTATCAAATGTCTTTCCTGTATTTCTTTTTGCAGTTGCCGGATTAGTAACTTTTTCAACAATGACGCGTTTTATTGATAGTGACCGAATCAATATAGGTACATTAAAAGGTCTGGGATATTCTAATTTAGATATTGCATTACAATTCGTTATTTTCAGCACATTAGCTAGCAGCTTAGGAATTTTTATAGGTGCTTATACAGGCTTTAACTACTTACCTAATATAATTATGAAAGCTTATTTAGCAAATTCCATCCTTAATGACCAGCTGATTAATTTAATATCCGTACCTTTACTAATTGAAGCTATTATTATCTGTGTATTATCAACTATTGTCGCTTCTATGTGGGCTCTTTGGGGTGCACTCAGGGAGGAGCCTAAAGCATTATTACTACCTAAGCAGCCAAAATTAGGGTCTTCTATTTTACTGGAAAAAATTCCTCCTTTATGGAATAGATTATCCTTTTCCTTAAAAATAACTGCTAGAAATGTTTTCCGATTTAAAAGTAGAATGTTCATGACAATTTTGGGTATAGCAGGTTGTTGTGCTTTATTAGTCATGGGATTAGGAATTCGGGATTCGTTAAAAGAAATTGCTGATACGCAATATGGCGATATTATCAAATATGATTTAATTGCATTACATAACCATCAAATACCACAAAATAATAGTCATTACCAATCAATCATTAATGATAACTATGTTAAACGACACACATACATAAACTATAAAGTATGTCATACTAAACAACCACATAAATTTATTGATTCTAATATTCAAGTAATTACTTTTGCAGATACGAACGTTTTAAAAAAATATTTTGACTTACGCAATAGACGAAACAAAGAACGTTATTTACTAAATTCATCTGGTGCTATCATTAATGAAAAATTAGCTAAAATAATGCATGTCAAAGTAGGAGATAAACTTACTTTTAAAGATAATTATAACCATACAAAAAAGGTGACTATTAGCCACATATGTGAAATGTATTTAGGTCACTATCTATTCATGAATCGAAAAACTTATCAAAAAGTTTTTCAAACAAGCTATACATCTAATGCAGACATGATTTCTCTGAAATCGCATAAAGATTTAAACAAATTTAATGAAAAACTACTAAAAACAAATAATTTGCAAACGATTCTATCTAATCAAACATCATTTAAAACATTAAAAAACTTTACTGGCAACTTGACTGAAGTAATAATAATCTTAATTATAATGGCTATTATGTTGGCTTTAATAGTTATCTACAATTTAACAAATATCAATATGCTCGAGCGAATACGTGAAATAGCAACCCTTAAGGTTCTGGGATATTTTTCTATAGAAGCTACAATGTATATTTATCGCGAGACTATTATTCTAGCTATATTTGGAATTTTTGGAGGCTGGTTTTTAGGATTTTTACTACACAAATTCATCATTGTACAACTACCTCCTAGTTTTGCAATGTTTGATCCTAATATATATCTTGATAATTTATTAATATCTGCAATTATTCCCCTAGTTGTTACAACAATCTTAGCATTCATCATCCATTTTAAAATAAAGAAACAAGACATGTTACAAGCGTTACAGTCTGTAGAATAACAAAAAAGCTAATCTATCTCAAAATAGATTAGCTTTTTTCAAAGCATTTTTTTAATTAGATAAACCTAATATCAGCTTATTCATAGTAGCACGCAATGCAAAGAATCTTTTAATAGGCATATTAGTTTGTACAATAATAGCATTGGAGCCGTCTTTAGATATACGTACAAAATTACTAAAGCCGTAGCCATAACCATTACATGATTTAAATGATACAAAATTGTAAAATCCACCCATATAGTTGGAGCCATCATTTTTATTATTAACCTTATTAAATAATTCTTTTATTGATTGATTAGAGATAATCTTACCTTGCAGAATATATCTAATAGTCTTGTACAAATCAGCATTAGACATATATATATTGCCTGCACCTACTAATCCATGCAACTGGTTAATATCAATATTAACTTTTACTAATGGATTAGATACGTTATCCAATGATTGATAACTATTAACCGCTCCTATTTCTAACATTTTTGCAGGTTTAGACCAAGCAAAAGCTGTATGTTTTAATGCTAACGGCTTAATGTATGTAGCAGTGAATAATTGTTCATACGTTTTATGAGTAATCTTTTCTAGAATACCTGATATCAATACATAATTAAAGGAATCATAATATCGCTTGTTATACAACTTCGGTGAGAAAATGATATTCTTCTTGATATCATATCTTATACCAGCTTGATTTGATTTAAAGGTCGACGTCCCTAATATCGCACGAGGACGTGTAGCTAAACCTGATGTCATGCTTAATAATTGAGATATAGAAATCTTATCAGCAAATGGTACTTGCGGATAAAACTTAGACAACTTATCCGATAAACTTAAGCGTCCCTTCTCTACTTGTTTCATGAGCATAACAGCTGTCATAACTTTTTGCGTAGAATTAATTAAATAACTCGAATTAGGTAATGTTTCCTTTTTCATATCATAATCTGCATAAGAGTTTTGATAATTTAAAAATGGTTTGTTATTTTTAATAACTAGCACATTTCCACGCACTTTAGCATTATCAAGGGCTTGTTTAATATGTAACTGAGCTTGTTTCTTAGGTGTTAACTGCTTAGTTGTATGTTTAATATTAACTTTATTAGCCCATGTTTTACTAAAATAATAATTTTTTAGATTGTATGATATTGGTATATTACATTGTTTCATCAATGGTCTTACATACTTGTCAACTTCAAGCCAACCATTCCAACCCAAATGAATCGTATCTTCCATAAAGTATGGCTTACCACCATCTCTAGAAAGATCCGCAATATTATAAAAGCCTTGACTAATTAACTGTTGCTTAATCTTAGCAACGGTTTTTTGATACATTTTGGAAGAAAGTCCTGTATAATCACTCCATTTTTTATTAACAGGAGGGATAACAAACAAAACATTAACATGTTCTTTAGCAAATTCACTCAAAACCAATTGCAAATCAGAGTATTCTGGCGATTTAGTATAATTAAATGCCTTTTGAGCTCCTTTTAAGCGTTGTAAATTAGCATTGTTAAGTCTCTTAGTATAAAATTGATTAGCAATTCCAAAAGGATTATTATTAGTATTTAATTTCCCTTCAAGAGTAGCAACTTCATGCAACTTATCTGGATCATACTTATCAGGTAATTTTTCCGATACTTTTTTGATATGGTCAACATTATCATCACAGAACATAGAAGTGAAGAAATTATCTTCATTCAAAAGCATCCGTCGACGTATTCTAAACCACAAAAGTTGCTCAGGTGTTAATTTCTTGCCGGAAGCAATCATCATTAATGCATAATTAGTTATAACATTAGAATTAATAGCCACTTTGGGCATTGACAACAAACGCCTTGCAACATATCTAGTCGCTATACTATCTTTAGCAGATAAAAGCCAATTAACTAATTGTAACTGTGAAAAGTATAAACCAAAAGCATTAGGATTCTGTCCTTGTTTCGTAAACCATTGAGGCGAAATAATATACACGGCCTTCTTATTCTGCAATTGTTGCACAGTCTCTTGCATATTAAAAAATTGCGTTAATGATTGGCTACCTGGTCCCCCCAATAAAAAGGGCTTATAATCACGTTTATATTTATACGCTAAGACACTAGGATGGCAACAATCCATACGTAACAATTCACTTGATCCATAAAATGGCACATACTCTTTGCTAAATGCTGCTTGTTTAATTTCCTGTCCCTTGAATATATTTTTAGAACAAGATACTGACGCTTTATACAAAAGTTGTTCCGATTTTATATTAGTGGTCCACGGATACAATAAAACTAATTCTAATAAAACAAAGGCACAAATAAGCGGACCAAAAATATGCAGTAATCTGCTTTTACTATTCATTTTTTAAACTTTCTACTTTTGCAATTATTTTATTAACAGTATTCCATTCATCTCTGTTAAATTCAGATACAGGTGCAGTAACGTCACACTGTTCTTGCAACTCTAGAAGTAATTGAACTGTAGCCATTGAATCTAGTAACCCTGTATCAAATAAGTTATCATCCATACGAGAAGACAAATCTTCTCCTGTTAATTCATTTAAAATGTCCAAAACAATTTGCTTAATATCCATTATTATATATTCCTTTCAATATCAATATACAAACTTGACTTAAATTTATTTGAACCATAGAGTATCTAAAAATCCAGAGAAAATCAAGAAACCAAAACATACAATGTTAATAGTCAAAAATATGGCAAACGCTTCTGTAAACTTATTATGTGGTATATGATCGCTATGCTTTTTCTTAAATCGCAACCAAATGTCATTAATAATAATAGCTACAGCATGAAAAATACCATATACAATATAATACCATGTTATACCATGCCAAAAACCCATTATTAAGAAATTCAATAAATAAGCTATCTGAGATAACCTAATTCTATTCCTAATCAATCGCTTTTTCATTGCAAAAAAAGTAAATCTCATAAAAATAAAATCACGGAACCAAAAAGACAAAGTCATATGCCAACGATTCCAAAAATCTTTTATATTTTTCGAAATAAATGGCTTATTGAAATTAACAGGAGTATTGATACCCATAAAATAGGATGTACCTACAGCAAACAAAGAATAACCTGCAAAGTCAAAAAATAAGTACATACTATAACAATACATATATCCCACTAATGCCCATGACAACCTAAGTCCTCCATTAGCTTTACCAATAAATAATGCGGTTTTAGCTAATTGCGGTAACCATAACGTACCAAAGACATAACCAATAATAAATTTATATAAAAAGCCTTGAAAAATATAAAAAGTACCTTTTTCTAAATAATCTAAGTACTGATCTCTAGTTGGAGCTGTGTCATAGTCTTTTTGAAACCGTCTATACCTATCAATAGGACCTGACGAAATCGTAGGGAAAAATAACAAAAAACGTGCATAAGTAACTGGATCAACAGATTTTATCGTCTTATCACGCAATTCCATAATAACTTGAACAGTTTTAAAAGTTAAATATGATATTCCAACAAATCCTATGAGGCTTGAAACGTCGGTTGGAACTAATGGTGCAATTTTAACTAAAGCTAAGGGCAAAATAGATGCAATAACCGCACAAACAAAAACCTTAGTACTGTTCTTCCCTTTTTTTAAATACTTTTGATATAGGAACGTTATCAGAAATTGAAAAATAACATATCCTATAATTTGCACCCCTTGTATCCATTCAGAACCTGAAAACATTAAGAATAAAAAAAGAAATGAAATAAATGCTTCATAATTTTTATATCTTTTGCCATTATAAAGACCAATAATCAAAGGCAACAAAGCTATAAATAAAATGATAAAGTAACGAGGGTTAGTATACGGCTGCAGATTGATCACGCGTTATTAACCTCCTTAATGACTTGTTTAATATTTACTTTGCCATTTTGCGATATTGGCAGCTTATCCTTATAAACAAATCTTTGTGGTATCATATACGGCATAACTTCTTTTTCCAAACTCTCACGAATTTGCTGTGTTATTTCTTTTTCAGAGTACTTTTCCTTAACTCCTTCGGCCAATTCCACCACCGCTACTAATTGTTGTACTTTATTATCTTTATTATATTTAGGAGCAACAACACCATAACGTACTAATGGATTTTTCGATAAATAGAAATTAATTTCTTCTAGTTCAATACGAAAGCCATTAAATTTAATTTGAAAATCGATACGACCACGGTAAAATAACATACCATCCTCAAAAAATCCTAAGTCACCAACGCGATAACTAGGGTACTTTTGTCCATCTTGATGGAAAAAGACCTTCTTAGTTCTTTCAGGATCATTCATATAACCTTTAGAAACAGTAGGACCAGTGACAACAATCTCACCCTGTGATTCTTTTTGTCCTTTAGTAGTATCAATAGTTATTACAGTATCTTCCTTTACTTTACCAATAGGTAAACGGTTATACTTTTTCAGAATTTCATCCGTTATTTCAACTTGAGTAATTGCCACTGTGGTTTCAGTAGGACCATATGTATTAAAGATGTGACTATTACTAAATTTGTTATGCAACATTTGTGCAGTCCTATGACCAAATTCTTCACCGCATAATAAAAAGTGTGTTATGTCAGGATGATGTTCCTGATTGAATGTTGGATCTAAAAAGCACATTTCAACAAATGAAGGTGTAGATACCCAGACATTAAATTTCAAATTAGGTAAAATCTTAAATAATTGACCCAAATTAGATGTTATTTCATGCGGCATAACAACAATGCTACCGCCAGATAATAGAGCTGGATATATGCTCATTACAGATACATCAAAAGAATAAGTAACCTGTGCCAAGAATTTAGGTCTGTCTGGCAATTTGAAATCGGCAAATTCCCAATTTAAGAAACTAACAACATTGTTATAACTAATTTGAACACCCTTAGGCTTTCCTGTAGTGCCTGAAGTAAATAGAATGTAAAAATTATCATCACCAGCTACAAAATCAGCTTCATTTATCTTAACACTGTCAATTTTGTCTATATCTGATGGCACAATAACATTTACGCCTTCCACGGCAACAGGTAGTGGATCCACCGCTATAACAGTAGTAGCCTTAGAAACATCTTGTATCATAAATAAACGATCACTGTTAGAATATGATGCAATTGGAATATAAGCATGTCCTGATTTTAAGCAACCCAAAAAAGCTGCAATAACATCAAACGTTTGACCTCCCCAGATCATAATAGGCTCTTTAGATGCTAATCCTAAAGAATTAATTTTAGTAGCGTACTGATCTGAACGCAATTTCAATTCACCATATGTTTTTGTATTTCCTAGGTAATCATATGCTAATCGATGTGGATCTTCTAATGCAATCCCATCTATTTTTTGAATTATATCTTTGATCATTTATTAATACCTTTCAAATTAGAAATCCTTATATATAAATTTTGCTGCTCCAATACCACTATATGAATATAGATATACTAAAACTAGCAATATTGCAAAATAAAATAATGTTTTCAAGACAAATATACTTATATTCTTTAAACATGTCTTATTTTTATCATTTATTTTAATCATAATTCCCCCCTAAACATACCATGATTAAATTTTACAACAATATTTCAAAAACGGATATTTATTTATTTGATTGTTCTAGATTTTTTTAATTTATAATAAGCTATACACAAAAAAACTCCTTGAATTATCGATACCAAACAAATACATATTATTATTCTACGTAACATTATACTAGTAATATACCAGCTAGGCTCTGCTGAAGTAGCTAACATATAAGCCGAATATAGAATAACAATAACTAGGGAAACAATAAACATTGGTTGGTGTGTATAATTATACATTTGCAAGATTATATATGCTACAAATATTCCTAACCATCCTGAAATTCTTATCCATCTGCGGACTCCGGGCAAGATCATAATAATTGTTACCTTTCTAACTTCCTAACAACGCATTAATATTAACCGATAAAATTCTATCCATTACCATCATATTATCTCGAGCATAAGCTTTGGAGCCAGATTCAAATAACATTAATAATTGACCATCTACCGCATGTATTTGTTCTAGATATGGTGGCAAATTGACTACTTTATCAGCTTTACTATTATCTAAATTATTTAAAGCAGATGTAGAATAAAAATATAACTTGGAATCTTGACTGCCATAGGATTGACTTAAAATAATTCTGTTTTGATAAAATGCTAAGCCTTGGATTTGCGGATCAAGACCTGCACTCCCAGATCCTAAAGCCCAAGAGACTTCCCCTGTGACTGCCTTAATTTGATCACTAATAATTGTTCCTTTATAAGGTTTAGTTCTAGAAATAGGATATGATACTATTTGCCCCTTACAATATTTATTAAAAAGACATATAAATAATTGATTATCATAATATGTAACGCAGGAAGCCCGTTCTACAGTTGGTAAAGTTACAATATGGTCATATTGGACGGACTTATGTTTTTTCTTATAATCATATCTTTTTAGTTTTTTTAATGAAAAGGACATCAAAGCAGCCTGACCATTTTGGCGGCCAGTGATCCAAATATTATGTGCTACAGGATCATATGTAATGCCCCCTAAATGTGGTCTACCAGGCACTTGGATAGTCTTAACATATTTTTGCGTATGACTATTAATAACATATATTACTGAAGCATGTCTATTTTTTGCATCATAAGCTGATACCAAAATATACTTATCTGCTATTGTAATCCCTTGTGGTGTCATTTCATCAGCTTCTGTGATCTTCTTTTTTGTATAATCATATACTCTAGTCACTACTAATCCTGGAATAATTACATTTGAACCGATATGGCTTTGTGAAGGAGCATCAAACGCAGCCTGATATATATTAGGGTATCGTTCCGACAATCTCTTTTTATATGCATATGAACTACTATAACTTGGACTGATACTATTACCATCAGCAGCTTTGATTAAGGCAGGTCTACTATATACATTGATTTTTACGCTTTTATGTTCTAAATAAGAATGATATGCAATAAAAGAAATAATAACCATAAGTGATAAAGATAGGATAATAAAGCAACTTCTAAGTACCTTTTTAAAAATTTTCATCATCATCCCCCTCAAATCTTCATTGTACTATAGGCATATAACTGTGTAAAATATTTATACTACTTCGCTTAATGGGATTTTACAATGAATAATCAGAATTATCTTATATACTATAATATATATAATGTTTCTGAGGAAAGGATTGATTGCATGTTTTCACCTGCTATAAAAAACTTATTAGATAAAAAATCCGGTACGTTTTTCATACCAGCATCAAAAATTGCATTTGTACAAGATGATGCACCTTTATACCATGCTTTTTTAATTTTAACTAAAGTTAGATATGCCAAAATACCCGTTTTAAATAAAGAAAAATGTGTAGTTGGATTATTAAGTCTAGCTATGATTACAAATAAAATGCTCTTAACTGATCATATCTCGACTAATCCTTTAACAATACTTAAAGTGAAAGATGTTATGCAAACTACTTTTAGTAAAATAAATTTTACGCAAACAACATTAGAAACGCAATTGCACTTATTAATTGATAATTCTTTTTTACCAGTTGTAAATGACACAGGTATATTCCAAGGAATACTAACAAGACGTGAATGGATTAAGGCTTTCAATTTTGTAGTACATAATTTTGAAGATTATTATAATGTAATTCCTATTAAAAATAAGAATAAAAATAATAATTAATTTGAATAAATATTGTACAAATTTAATTAATTTTATAAAATATATCTATCTTATACATTTTATATGTTATCAGTGGTTGGAGCATTTAAAGCTTTCAAGATATGCTTATTTGGGTCAATAAGCTTTCTTGAAGCTTTTTTACTTACAACCTTGGTGCATTTTTAACTGGAAAGGAAATATTATTCATGCACTTTTTAGGTGAATTAATTTTAATTTTATTAATTACAACCATTTTAGGGCAGTTGTTTACACGTTTAGAAATGCCTGCTGTCATTGGTCAATTATTATCTGGAATCATTTTAGGACCAGCTATTTTGTCATTAGTACATCCCAATCAAACCATAACCTTGTTTTCTGAATTTGGTGTAATTTTGCTAATGTTCTTAGCAGGATTGGAAAGTGATATAGATTTATTGAAAAAGTATTTTAAGCTTAGTTTCACTGTTGCAAGTACAGGTGTAATTTTACCTGTTCTCTTTATTAGTACCTCATGCTTGTTCTTTAAAATGAAACCTCTAGAAGCTTTATTTATCGGAATAGTGTTTGCTGCTACTAGCGTTTCAATATCTGTTGAAGTGTTAAAAGATGCTAAGCAATTAAATAGCAGAGCGGGAACAGCTATTCTTGGAGCTGCTGTTGTAGATGATATTTTAGCAGTTGTTGTTTTAAGCTTATTTACTACTTTCAGTCATGAAGGTGGACGTAGTGGTTTAACTAATAACTTTTTTATCAACATTGTAATCGAAATAGGTTATTTCATAGTTGTTTGGCTAATATATAAATTTATTGCACCATATTTTATGCGAATTGCAGAAAAAATTTCAGTTTCTTATTCAGTGGTAATTGCCTCGTTGATCTTATCATTAACTATGGCTTGGGTAGCTGATTTTGTAGGCTTGAGTGCAGTAGTAGGTGCCTTTTTTGGAGGATTAGCAATTAGACAAACACCTCAATATGAAGAAGTTGCAGAATCGGTTTCTGCTATTGGTTATTCTATTTTTATACCTGTATTCTTTGCAGAAATTGGACTCGTAATGACTTTTTCTAGCATAATTCAAGATGCAATTTTTATTATTTTAATGACTATTTTAGCTTTGTTATCTAAATTCTGGGCTGGTAAATATTCTAGTGAATATTTTGGATTCACGCCTTTAGAAGGTAATATTGTTGGAGCAGGTATGATTTCACGAGGTGAAGTAGCATTAATTGTTGCACAAATTGGAATTGCACATCATCTATTTCCACGTGATATTTACTCCAGTTTGATTTTAGTAATTATCGTAACCACTGTTATATCTCCATTCATACTAAATTATTATATTAAAAAGACGCCACAATTAAGTTAATAATAAAAAGCAAAAAGGACTTGTATTTACATACAAGTCCTTTTTATTTAGCCTAACATATTATTCAACATATGAACTAAAATCGAATATCTCAAATCCTTTGTCTGCAAATATGTAAATGCTAAAATCATCCCCATTACCCAGTATAAGTATATAAAAATCGAAAAAGTTGGATCATGCAACCATGCAAATAAAAAGCCATTGATAATAATGCCAAATGTTTTGCTATATATATTATCTTGAGTAAAAAAGTAATTGAAAAATAAACCTCTAAAAATTATTTCCTCACAAAATGGAGCAACTAATATAACTAAAACTTTAAATAGAGAGCCTACTCTTTGTTGCATATGAATTAATTCTTTTTGATTAGCTGAAATATGATTTGCATAAAAGAATTTTATCATCACAACCTGACAAACAATAAGTAAGATAAACATACCTAATGAAAATAATATTCGCTTAATATCCCAATGTGGCTTATTATTAAACGATAATTTCTGGTGTTTTAGACCTTTATAATATAAATATGCTAGCAGTAAAATACCTACCAAAGAAATAGCTACTGCCAAGATATTATAGAAAGGTTTCCAAGTTTTGGGAATTCTGAAAAAATATAATAACTGTAATAGTGTATATATAAAGAAAGCAAAGAAAATATATAACGCATGTATTAGGTGAGAAATAATTTTTTTCATAAACATTACCTTCCATTTTATTTAATATTTAAAATCCAGAGGAAAATAATAAAAATAAAGAACAAAACCCACATCATTGGCGTAATTTCTTTATATTTTTTAGCAGCAATCATACAAATAGGGTATGTAATCATGCCAAGAGAAATGCCATCAGAAATACTATATGTTAAAGGCATACCTAATAAAATTAAAAATGCTGGTACTGCAATTTCTAGTCGATCCCAATGAATATGTGCAGTATTTTGTGCCATCAATACACCTACAATAATTAATGCAGGAGCCGTAACTTGAGCAGTAAAAATTGATAAAAGAGGACTAAAAAGCATTGAAATTAAGAAGAAAATCGAAATAAATACTGCAGTTAATCCTGTTCGTCCACCCACTGCAATACCTGAACTAGATTCAACAAATGCCCCCACAGGAGATGTACCTAAAACTGAACCAGCCATCATTGCCGTAGAATCTGCCGCTAATGCTTTTCCCACTCGTGGCATCTTATTATTTTTAATAAATCCAGCCTGCTGAGCTAATCCAATCAATGTACCTGCCGTATCAAAGAAAGTAACTAAAAGAAATGTTAAAACAACAACCACCATCTGCACAGTATTAATATCACCAATATGATAAATTGCTTGACCAAATATCGGTTTTAAACTAGGAGCAAAAGATATAAATTTGGTTGGTACAGCAATTTGACCTATTACTATGCCAAATATAGCTGCAAAAACCATTCCAATAAATATAGAACCTGGTATATTTAAAATCATCAAAACTACAGTCAGTAAAAGACCAAATATAGTTATCCATACTAAAGGATTCTCCAAAGAACCAATAGATACTAAAGTTGCTTTATTACCAACAATCATGCCACTATTTTGTAATCCTAAAAAGGCTATAAACAAACCTATACCTGAGGATATAGCAAACTTCAAATCAGCTGGAATTGAATTAATAATTTTTTCTCTTAGTTTAAGTAAAGTAATCAATATAAATAAAACAGAGGCCACAAAAACACTAGCTAAAGCTGTCTGCCATTTAACATGCATACCTATACATACAGTGTAAGCGAAAAAAGCGTTTATACCTAAAGCTGGAGCTTCTCCAATCGGATAATTAGCTACAATTCCCATAATTGCTGTTCCTAAAGCTGATGCTAAGGCAGTAGCCGTAAAGACAGCTCCTTTATCCATCCCACTAGCTCCTAAAACACTTGGATTAACAAATAGTATATATGACATAGAAATAAATGTTGTCAATCCAGCTAAAAATTCGATTTTTATACTTGTATGTGTTTCATCTAAGCCAAAATATTTTTTGATAATGTTCATGATAATTCTCCATTATTCTACTCATAACTTAGTCCAATCTTGAGGTAACTTGCCCACTTCTTTTAATTTTGCGACTATCATTTTTAAGACCTTATCACAATCATCGTCACTATTCATAAAATCATATTTATCACCATCTATAACCATTTTAGGAGAATAATTATATTGATCATACCATGGCTTATAATAAGTCAACAATCGTTTATAATAGTCTTCCAAAGTAGGATCATAACTCAATTGTTCATATTTACGACCACGCTTTTGAATTCTCTTAATCATCGTTTCATATGAAACATGAATGTGAATTAATAAGTCTGGTTGTCTTTTAGGCATAGCTTTAAGTTCTGCCATCATACCATCCAGCAATTCATAGTACGTCGTTACTTCTTCTTTAGTAGCTCGACCTATATCGGCATTCATTTGAAAAAATAACGCATCCTCATAAATAGAACGATCTAATACATTATTATCTGCTGACAGTGCCTTTTTTATACTCTTAAAGCGTGTATTTAAAAAATATACTTGCAATAAAAATGCATATTTTTTAGGATTTTCATAAAATAATGGTAATACAGGATTATCATCAACACTTTCATAAAAAGGATCTGTCGCTAAATATTTAGATAATATACTTGTTAAACTGGATTTACCGGCTCCAATAGGCCCACTCAATACAATAACTGCCATCACTTTCCTTCTTTATAATTTACCCAAATTACGTAATTTTTCCATCACTTGGTTAACTACAATTTTCCGAGCAGATACATCATTAACAAAATCATATTTATCGCCATCTATCATTAACTTGTCTGACGCGTCATATTGTTCAAACCATGGATCATAGTGACTATTTAAACACGCATAGTACTCTTCTAATTTTGGATCTGTCGATAGTTGCTCAAATATCCTTCCTCGTTGTTTAATATGCTTAAGCATAGTATCAAGCGAAGCATGAATATAAATCAAAAGATCTGGTTTTTTATGCACACTACCTGGAACATCCTCCATCATATTATTGACTAAATCACGATATATTTTAAACTCCGTACTATCTGCAATACCATTATCAACATTCATTTTAAAGAAAACCGAATCTTCATAAATTGAATGATCAATGACACTATTTTTCATTTTGTTTGCACAATTAATTTGCTCTAATCTATGATTCATTAAATATACGTTTAACAAAAATGTATATTTAGACATGTCTTTATAAAATAACGGTAAAATCGGATTGCCATCAACATTTTCATAAAATGCCTGGCCATGTAGTTCATCTGCTAAAATCTTGGTTAAGCTGGATTTACCGGCCCCAATAGGCCCACTTAATACAATAACTGTCATCACTTTCCTTCTACAATATATTGGTTTACCTATAAAAGTTTATAACAACATATTGTACCTAACAAGTATATTTTCAATTTAAAAATAACTTATGCATAATACATAAGTTATTTTTTTAAACTATGATAATTTAGCTGCTGCATCACGGTCAACAATAACAACCACATTCGGATGTTTTTGTAACACTGAAGCAGGAACAGTTTCTGTCACAGGTCCTTCAACCATTGCCTTAACTGCATCCTGTTTGGCAGCTCCATAAGCCATTAAAATGATTTGTTTGGCAGACATAATCGATTTTATGCCCATGCAAATTGCTCTTTTAGGTACATCATCTTGATTATCAAAAAACCTGGAATTAGCTTTAATAGTGCTAGACGCTAATGTAACTTCATGTGTTGTGCTATCAAAAGGAGTGCCCGGTTCATTAAAAGCAATATGACCATTGCCACCAATTCCTAAAATTTGAATATCAATTGGGTTGTCAGAAATTATTTTATCATAATCAGCAATTTCTTGATTGATATCTTTAGCTTTACCATTAGGTATATAAGTTTTGTAAAATGGTTTCTTTTCAAAAAGATGTTTCTTCATAAAATAATGATAACTTTGACTATTTTGGGGATCTAACCCATAATATTCGTCTAAATTTATACTAGTTATATTAGTAAAATCCACATCGCTCTCTACCATCTGATCATATAGTGTTATCGGAGTTGAGCCAGTAGCTAGACCTAAAACTTTAGCACCATCCGCTACACCTTTTTTTATCAGTTCAAAGGCTTTTTTGCCACCTTCATATTTATCTTTAACAATTGTAACTATCATAATTTCAATCCCCTTCTTTCTAAATTGGTATAGTCCATTGTATACCTTTTGCTAAATTTGTCAACTATATTCAATAAAAAACATTTTTTATAATATAAATATTTTTTAAATTTGATATTTTTTTTAAAAAATAATATAATTTCGAGTATGTGTTTTATTAATTAGGAGGATAAAAATGAGTCAAAAAAACAGCGATACTGCATTTTTTGGACAACCAAAAGGATTATCTACCATATTCTACACTGTAATGTGGGAAAGATTTAGTTATTATGGTATGCGTGCAATCCTTATTTACTATATATACTATGCAGTAAATAAAGGTGGCTTAGGTATGAGCCAATATAATGCTGCCGCCATTATGTCAATCTATGGATCTTTGGTATTTATTTCTACTTTATTAGGTGGTTGGATATCAGATCGTATATGGGGAACCTATAAAACTACTTTTATAGGTGGAATTTTGATTATGATGGGGCATATTTGCTTGTCAACTCCATTAGGTGTAGCAGCACTTTATCTATCAATTGCATTTATCGTCTTAGGTTCTGGTTTTTTAAACCCAAGTGCTTCTGCCACAGTTGGTAATTTATACGATAAGAATGATCAACGTAGAGATGCAGGTTTCAGCTTATATGTTTTTGGTATTAACTTTGGTGCAATGATCGCCCCGATCGTAGTACCTTGGGCTAGTTCTGGTTTTGGCTTTCATGTATTTGGAAATGTAACCAACTTCCATGCTGGATTTGTATTAGCCGCTATAGGTATGTTATTAGGTTTAATACAATATTATTTTGCAAGCAATAAATATTTACCTGCTAAATCATTTAAACCTGAAGATCCTATGACTAAACAAGAAAAGAAACAAGTTTTAATCAAATTCTCATATGGGATCATATCACTACTAATAGTACTAGGTGCTATGGCACTTTTACACGCACTTAATATAAATAATATAATTAATTTAATTACTATTATCGCTGTTGTATTGCCGATCATTTATTTTGCAATAATATTTAAATCTAATAAGGTATCGCACTCTGAACGCAGAAAAGTTATTGCGTACATTCCTTTATTTTTAGCAGCAATCATTTTTTGGGGCATTGAAGAATCAGGAGCCGTAGTTTTAGCATTGTTTGCTGAAAATAGAACTGTTCTACACTTAGGTAGTTGGTACTTCCAAGCAGCAAACTTCCAACTATTGAACCCACTATTTATAATGATCCTAACACCGATATTTGTCGCATTATGGAACAGCTGGAAAAAGCAACCTACTGCACCAACAAAATTTGCAGTGGGTTTGGGTTTTGCTGGATTGTCATATTTAGTAATGGCTATCCCGGGAGCATTATTTGGTACTAGTGGCCGAGTAAGTCCACTATGGTTAGTATTATCTTGGTTTATTGTAGAAATAGGTGAAATGTTAATATCGCCGATTGGTTTGTCTGTCACTACACAATTATCACCAAAAGTTTTTAAAACTCAAATGATGAGTTTATGGTACTTAAGTGATGCTGTTGCACAGGCAATAAATGCACAAATAATTCGATTCTACACCCCTAAAACTGAGGTTAACTATTTCATTGCTGTCGGAATAGTAAGTATCGTGTTCGGTATTTTATTACTATTCGGCGTTAAGAAAATATCCGCATTAATGGGAGATTCTAAATAGTTATTTCATAAAAGAGTGTTTTTTAATAATAAAAACACTCTTTTTATGTACAACAATTTTAGTAATAAAATCGAATATCTAAATTTAATATTCTTATTAAGAATTATCTACATTGATAATTTTGATTCTTAAATATAAAATATTATTATACATTTACGAACGGAGTATAAGCATGCAAGGGTTATTACTAGTTAATCTTGGTACACCAACATCACCAACCAAAAACGATATAGAAAAATTCATTTTAGATTTTATGGGGGATCCAAATGTTGTTACTATGCCACAATGGATGTGGAAACCCCTATTAAAACATGTAATCTTACCCATACATATCAAAAAGAGTATTATTTCTTATCAAAAAATTTGGTCGCAAAATGGTTCCCCCTTACGATTTTATACAGAAAAAATTACTCAACAAGTTCAGGCTCTTTTACCAGATTGGCAAGTAAAAATGGCTATGACATATGGAGATCCAAGTATTAATACTACAATTCAAGAAATGAAAAATAATGGATGTGACCATTTAGTTTTATTGCCTCTATATCCACAATATGCAAATTGTACCGTGAAAACAATAATTGCTACAGCTAAACAAACATGTAGCAACTTAGACCTTCCTTTAACCATCATAAAACACTTTTGTACAAATAATGAATATCTACAAATACTGGTTAAAGATATTCAACATTATTGGAGTCTTGATAAATATGATCATCTCTATATTTCATATCATGGTATCCCTCAAAGTGCTATTAAAAAAGGAGATATTTATCTAAAAGACTGTACTGCACAAACACAGGCTATGTGCCAAATGCTAAATATACCATCCAAAAAAATATCCATGGTATTTCAATCAAAATGTGGATTAATGCCTTGGTTAAAGCCTTACTTAAACAAAACATTAATCCAAGCTGCTAAAGACGGTATGAAAAAAGTATTAATCGTAACTCCTTCCTTTGTTACCGATTGTTCTGAAACTATTGCAGAAGATGCTATAGATAACAAAAATTTATTTATAAAATATGGTGGTGAAAATTTAACAGTTGTCCCACCAATGAATGATTCACCTGCTTTTGCTAAATTTATAGCCAATTTAGCTACTAATGTTAATAAAACCAAAAAAGGCTAGTCGTCTGACTAACCTTTTTAAATACTATTTATTTAGATTTAATATAATTAATTCCATCAGCTTTAGGGGCAACTGATTTACCAAAGAAAAGAACCAAAACAATGATTGTCATCAAATATGGTGTACATTGCAAATAAACTGATGGCAGGTGTTCTATCATTGGTAATTGCTTTCCTATAATGCTCAAACTTTGAGCAAAGCCAAAAAACAATGAAGCTCCCATTGCTCCTAAAGGATTCCATTTACCAAAAATCATTGCTGCTAAGGCCATAAATCCTTGACCCACGATAGTTGATACTGAGAAATTACCAGATATAGATTGTGCAAATACAGCTCCACCAAATCCAGCTAAAAAGCCAGATAAGAGAACACCATCATATCTCAACAAATAAACATTTATTCCCATAGTATCCGCAGCCTGTGGATTTTCTCCACACGCTCTAAGTCTAAGCCCAAATCGTGTTTTAAACATAATTTCCCAGGAAATAACCGCTATTACGATTGCCAGCCATGCAGCAGCAGAAGTATTTCTAAAGAAGATCTTACCGACTATTGGAATTTGACCTAAAACAGGAAATGTGAAATATCCAAAGTTCTCAGTAATATTTTCAGTTTGTCCCTTAGAATAAATTGCTTTAACTAAAAATACACTAAAAGCAGGAGCCATTAAATTTAAGACAGTCCCTGATATGATATGGTCGGCATGAAAATTAATAGTAGCACATGCATGTAACAAGCTAAATATTAATCCAACAATTCCACCAATCAATGCACCCAACCATGGTGTCCAAATACCAAATTGTTTATAAAAACTCAAATTAAATACTATGCTGGAAAAAGCTCCCATAGTCATTATTCCTTCAAGTCCAATATTTACTATGCCACCGTGTTCACTAAACGTTCCACCTATGGCACTATACATTAAAGGTGCAGAAAACACCAATGTTGAAGATACAATCAATGATAACATTGAAACAATATCCATTATTTCGATCCTCCAACTTCCAAACCTTGTGTCTTATCACTAGTACAAGAATGTTTCATAACTTTTTTATAATTCAAAAGATATTCAATAATATAATGTATTGCCACAAAAAATATTATGGCCGCAATCACAATAGATACTATTTCATATGGTATTCCAGCTCCAGTTTGCATACCTAGCCCACCTATTTTTAAAATAGAAAATAATAGAGCGGCTAAAAATATACCTACAGCTGTATTACCACCTAGTAAAGCAACAGACAAACCATCAAAACCAATATCAACATTTCCTGTTTGTGTAAAATAATTCTGGTAAGTTCCCAAGCCCAGAATAACACCACCCAATCCAGCGTAAGCTCCGGATAACAACATAGAAACTATAATATTTTTCTTAGCAGAAATACCTGCATAAGTACTTGCATTAGGATTTAAACCTACAGCCTTAATCTCAAAACCGATGGTAGTTTTATTCATAATTATATAAAAAGCTACTAAACCGATGAGGGCTAAGAAAATTCCTGAACTGATACGTGAACCACCAAACATATTAGTGAGCCATTCCCAGCGTAAACTGCCATTATCTGAAATAGTTTTTGTTGTATCAATATTGATTCGTAATTTTTCTGGCATTATTTGTTGCGTCAGATATTGACAAACATATAAAACAATATAATTAAGCATAATTGTTGTAATAACTTCATTAGTTCCAAAATATGCTCGCAATATACCAGCTATTCCTGCAACAACTGCACCTGCTATGGCACCAGATATAAGTGCTAGAGGTATTAATATAATCTTGGGTAAATGCTGGTTAGCTAAGACTATCCAAACTGATGTCACCCATCCTGCCTGTGCTTGACCAGGTAGTCCAATATTAAAAAAGCCTGCTTTATCTGCCACTGCAAAGCCAATAGCCGTAAATACTAATGGCGTCATTTCTCTTAAAGTTTCACCTAACTCTAGTGGCGTCCCTAAAGCCCCCTGAAACATGTATGTATAAGCTGTTATAGGGTTATAACTCCATACCAGCATAATTAAAGCACCTACAATAAAGCCCATCAAAATAGCTATTAAGGATATTAATGCTTTGTTAACTTTCTTTTTGCCTATCATTGCGTTTACTACCTCACTGCCCCTGTCATCAATAATCCTAATTCTCTTTCATTAGTATCAGCAGGTAATACAGTACCTGATATTTGACCATTATGAATTACTGCAATACGATCAGATAACTTTAAGATTTCATCTAACTCATATGAAACTAATAAAACAGCTTTCCCTGCTTCTCTTTGTTTTAATAATTGCTCATGAATGTACTCAATCGCACCTACATCCAAGCCACGTGTAGGTTGAAAGACGATAATTAAATCCGCATTTCGATCCAACTCACGTGCAATAATTGCCTTTTGTTGGTTACCACCTGATAAATCACCTGCTGGTATCATTAAATTAGCAGCCCTAATATCAAATCCATTTACAAGACGTTCTGCTTTCTTGATCATTTCGTTTTTTTGTAAAAAACCATGTTTTGATAAAGGTTTTTCATAATATGTTTGCAATGCTAAATTATCAGCTAAAGACATAGATAATATCAAACCATATTTTTGCCTATCAGCAGGTACGTGTGCAACCCCACATTGAGTAATTTTTCTAACTGGTTGATTGGTAGAATCATGACCTTTAATGCGAATACATCCACTTTCAACATGACGCAATCCAGTTAAAGCTTCTACTAATTCATCTTGACCATTACCATCAATTCCAGCTAACCCTAAAATCTCGCCACGATGCACTTGCAAACTTAATTTTTTAACTATTTGTACACCACGACTATCTTTAACCACCAAATTCTCTACATCTAAAATGGTATCACCGATATTTGAACTAGGCTTAGTAACATTCAAATTAACTTTTCTACCCACCATCATATCTGCTAACTCTTGATCAGTAGTAGCAGAGGTGTCAATGGTTCCAATACTTTTACCACGTCTAATGACTGTCACTCTATCACAAGCTTCTTTGATTTCCTTAAGTTTATGAGTAATAAAAATGATAGATTTGCCCTCATGTACCAATCCTTTAATAACTTTAATAAATTCCGTAATTTCTTGCGGAGTTAATACGGCTGTTGGTTCATCAAAAATCAAAATATCTGCACCACGGTACAAAACTTTCAAAATCTCAATACGTTGTTGCTGTGAAACGGTAGTTTGGGATATTTTAGCACTTAAATTGACTGCTAATCCATACTGCTTTGATAATTCTATTATCTTTTCTTTTTCTTTCTTAAAATCAATAAAACAGCCCTTGGTGATTTCATTACCTAAAATGATATTTTCTAAAACAGAAAAACTTTCAGCCAGCATAAAATGTTGGTGCACCATTCCTATTTTCAAACGTTTAGCTGTATTAGGATCCTTAATAATAACTTTTTTTCCATTAACATAAATATCACCAGAAGTAGGTTGCAATAATCCTGATAAAATATTCATTAAAGTTGATTTTCCAGCTCCATTTTCACCAAGCAAAGCTAGAATTTCGCCCTTTTTCAAAGTTAAATTAATATCATCATTAGCTCGAAAATTACCAAATTGTTTTACAATATGTCGCATTTCGATTACATTATCAACTGTATTGTCCATAACTTTTCTTTCTTTCAAAAAAGCCCTTCGCTATACAAACGAAGGACTTAAATAACTTAACTAACAATTATTTCTTGGCAGGTTTAACAGGAACCTTAATTTTTCCATCAATGATAGCTTGACGAGCTTTCTTAATACTTGACCAAGTCTTAGCATCAATGTGTCCTCTAGTTAAAGATACACCATTACTATCCAATCCGTAAACTAAAGTTTTTCCACCTGGGAATTTATTATGATATGCCTTATCAGCAATATCTTTACATACAACATCTAATCCCTTTAATACAGAAGTTAGAGTAAAGTTTTCTTTTTTACCATCTTTAGAAACATAATTTCCTAATTTTTCTTGGTCAATATCAACACCAATTACCCAAACTTTTTGCTTAGCTAATCTAGTCTTGTTATAATCCTTAGCTTCTTGGAATACACCATTTCCTGCTTGACCAGCTGCTTGATAAACAATATCAGCATTATCAGCATACATTGATTTAGCAATTGATTTGGCTTTATCTGTCGATGTAAAATCACCAACATATTGTACATTCACAGTAACTTTTTTCTTTAAAGCTTTAGCACCATCTGCAACACCTTTTCTAAAGCCAGCCTCAAATAAATCGATTACTGATGAACGGACACCACCAACAAATCCAACCTTACCTGTCTTAGTAGTACCAGCTGCTGCTAATCCTGCTAAATATGAAGCATCATTACTCTTAAAAATAGTAGATACTACATTCTTACGACCAGTAATCACAGAATCAACGATAACAAAATTCCTCTTAGGATTCTTTTTTGAGGCAGCCTTAATCGAATCTGTTAAAGTAAATCCTACACCATAAATAGTTTGATAACCAGCAGACGCAGCTTGATTCAAATTTGGCACAAAATCAGATGCTCCATTTGACTCAAAATATTGATAGCCACCAGCACCACGCTTTAAATGATGTTCTTTACCATAATCTGTAAAGCCCTTCCAAGCTATTTCATTATATGAATGATCGTCTACACCATTAAAGTCTGTAATTAAAGCAATACTATGTTTCTTGTCGCTATTACCTGCTCCATTCTGTGTATTGTGTGAACAACCAGCAGAAAGTATACCCATTGCTGTTACAACTAAACCTAATGTAATAGATTTCTTTAAATTAAGATGCATCCCTACTAACCTCCAAAACCTCTTAATGTTTAATAAAAAAATAGCATTTATTCGGTTATTTGTCAATTTTTATTACAAAAAATACTTTTTTTATTGCTAGTAGTAGCAAAATACGAACATTAGTAAACGATAGAACTACTTATTTTTAGGATGAATAGGTACTTTAATACGTCCTTTTAAAATATTCGTGCGTGCTTTTTGTGATGCAATCCATACCTTATTTGGTATATCAGTATTATGAACAATAGCTACACCATCATTGCTTAACCCGTAGTTTAAGGATTTTCCACCTGGAAATTGTTTTCTATATGCTCGATCAGCAATATCTTTAACAGCCACATTAACACCTGTTATTACAGAAGTTAAAGTAAAGTTGGATTTTTGTCCGCCCTTAGCAACATATTCTCCTAGGGAGCTTTGATCAGAATCAACACCTATAACCCAAACTTTTTTATTGGCAGGCTTAGTTTGATTGATAGATTTCGCAGCTTGAAATATTCCATCACCAGTTTTTCCTGCAGCATGGAAAATAATATCAGCCTTTTTAGCATACATAGTCTGAGCTATGGCACGTCCTTTATCACTAGAAACGAAACTTCCTGCATATTGATTTAAGATTTTTATATTCTTGTGTAATTTTTTAGCGGTGTCTTGTACGCCTTTAGTAAATCCTGCATCAAATAAATCTACAATATGTCCATGTATACCGCCGATAAACCCTACTACATTAGTTTTAGTAGTATAAGCCGCAATCACACCAGCTAAATAAGACGCATCTTGGCTTTTAAAATTAGCACTTACAACATTTTTTTGATTTTTAATCCAATCATCAATAATGACAAAATTCTTTTTCGGATATTTCTTAGCAGATTGAGCAATAGCATCTTTTAAAGAATATCCAACACCAAAAATAGTTTCAAAATTAGCATTAACTGCTTGTTCAATATTAGGTACAAAATCAGATGCACCATTAGATTGGAAATATTGATAACCATTATTTCCACGACCAAGGTTATGTTCTTTACCATATTGCTTAAAACCAGTCCAAGCAGATTGATTAAATGAATGGTCATCTACACCTGCAACATCTGTTATTAATGCAATATTATGTTTTGTAGTTTTACTATCGCTACTTGCACCTCCTTGCTTTTTGCCCGCACAAGCAGACAATAACAACCCGACTGTAGTTAATATTAACCCAGCTTTTAATACACTCTTAAAACTTCTCTTCATAAAATATCCCTTCTCTTAGTAAAACACAACATATTGTGTTCGACTTTTTTAAATAGCAACTATAAGTTAACAATTTATCTACTCCTTGTCAACGAAACACAATACGGATGTAATTTAACAAATGCTGTTATATCAAGGTTTTAACAACTATGTATTTTTTAATAAATTAATCTTCAGGTGCGATATATCAGTCTTTTAGCAGTTATTTTGATTTTTTTGCAAAAAATTAAAACACAATATCTAGTGTCCGTGTAAAATAGCTAATTACAAAAATTTATACTTATATGATAAACTATTAACATTAGTTATTTTATTTCGTAAAACTAATACAAGGAGGATTTATGCAGATATTAGATAACTTTTTTCACTTAAAAAAATCTAAGACATCAATCAAACAAGAATTTATTGCAGCTTTAACTACTTTTGTTAGTTTATCGTATATTTTATTTGCCAATCCTAATATCTTACACGATGCTGGCATAGACAAAGGAGCTGCTTTCACAGTTACTGCAATTGCTACTGCTATAGGATGCTTTCTGATGGGAATTATTGCTAATTATCCAATAGCATTAGCTCCAACTTTAGGATCGGGTGCTTTTTTTGCATATAACGTTTGTATTGGAATGAAAATTCCATGGGCAACAGCCTTAGCTGCTGTTTTATTGGCTTCTATTTTATTTATTCTAATTACAATATTAAAATTGCGAGAAATGGTAGTAGATGCTATTCCTCAAGATCTTAAATATGCCATTTCATCAGGTATCGGTCTGTTCATCGCCTTTATCGGCTTACAAAGTTCAAAACTAATAGTTAATAGTAACTCAACCTTAGTAAAATTAGGATCCTTCAATAATCCAGACACATGGGTATCAATGTTTGGTATTATCTTGACAGTAATCTTAGTAGCATCTAGAATTCCTGGTTCCATTTTTATCGGTATGCTATTAACTGCACTTTTTGGTATCATCATCAGACAAATACCATTACCAAATAGTATTGTTTCCTCTGCTCCCAGCATTGCTCCAACTTTCGGTAAAGCAATATTAGAATTAAAAAATATTAATACTACTCAATTATTTATGGTAGTTATCACTTTTTTACTAGTTACTTTTTTCGACACTGCTGGCACCCTAATTGGAATGACGCAACAAGCTGGTATGGTAGATAAACAAGGTAAAATTCCTAGAATTGGAAAAGCATTCTTATCCGATTCATTGGCTATGGTTGAAGGTGCTATCTTAGGAACCGCTCCATTAGGAACATCCGTAGAATCATCAGCTGGCATTGCCATGGGAGGACGTACAGGATTAACTTCAATATTGGTTGGATTTCTATTTATTATTTCACTGGTATTTAGTCCTTTATTAACAGTTATCCCCTCTACAGTTACATCCCCCGCATTAATTATTGTCGGTGTACTGATGGCTGCCAATTTAAAAAACATACATTGGCACGAATTTGAAATTGCTTTTCCAGCATTCTTAATCGTAATAGGTATGCCACTCACATATTCAATTTCTGATGGATTAGCATTAGGTATGATTGCCTACCCTATTACAATGATTGCAGCTAAAAGATATAAAGAAATACCGAAGATGATGTACATTTTGTTAATCATTTTCGTCGCATTTTTCATAATCACTAATTTATAATATAGAAAAAAATATGCAGGAAAATTATAATAAAAAAAATTATCAATACGCTCCATTTTCCAAAGTTCACCTTAGAGTTTATATTGCCATTTGTTTAGGACAAATTGCATGTGGATATAGTTTAGGAATTAGTGGACTTGCTATAGAAGCTGCCAACAAATATCTAAATATTACTAGCATATGGAATGGCTTGATCGGATCAGGTACTCTTATTGGTCTAGGTGGCAGTATATTTATGGGACGTTTAGCAGATAAAATTGGTAGGCACCACATGTTAATGATTAATATGTATGTACTATCCTTTTTGTCGATTATTCAATTGTTCACCAGTAATTTGCTATTTACTTTTATAATTCGAATTGGTATCGGATTAATGATTGCTATTGATTATACAGTCGGTAATGCATTATTAATTGAATGGATGCCCATACAAGAAGGTGCTAAAAAACAAAGCAGTATTCTTTTATATTGGACCCTTGGTTTTGTCATTTCCTATCCAATAGGATTAATAATCCATGGTTTTGGTCCCTTAACTTGGAGAATTATTTTAGCATCTGTAGTTTTTTTCAGTTTAATTGCTGCACTATATCGTACATCATTTAATCTGCCAGGGTCTCCTAGTTGGCTAGCAAGTAGAGGAAATTTTGTTGATGCTAATAAAATTATTCAATACCAATTAGGTAAAAAGTGGGGACTGCCAAAACATCTAGAAAGATACAAACCTGTTAAAAGCTTGTCATGGACTGAATTATTTAATAAGCACTACCTTAGAAGAACTATCGTAGGGGGAGGGTTTTATGCTTGCCAATCTTTTGCCTACTTCGGCATAAGTATATTTTTACCCTTAATTCTTAAAAGCATGAACCTACAAAATAATTATTTACCAGGTATCATTTATAATATAGGTATTTTTGTAGGTGTAAGTATTGGCGTAGTTATCTTTAATCATATCGGTAGAAAAATATTTTTAACATCAACTTTTTTGATATCTGCTATCAGTATTGGATTATTAGCTCTATCATTACATGCTAATGCATGGATTAAAGTAGTTCTGTTCTTAATTTTTGCTATGTCTTTATCTTCAGGCCTAGTTTTTGATTATACTTATACAACCGAATTATTTGATGTTAAAATCAGAGCTACTGGCGTTGGTACATGTATAGCAATTAGTAGAATTGGTGCATTTTTAGGAACTTTTTTATTACCTATCATAAATCAAAATTATGGAACAAGTACCGCTATGTTTATTTGTTTTATAGCCTTAGTATTAGGAGCTCTTATTTGTGGTATATTAGCTATCGAAACTGCAGCACTTAGTAAATAGCCTTTATAACATATATAACTAGCTATCTGCGATAATAGTTTACAAATAAAAAAACATATTTTTCATAATAAAAACCTCGAATTTCTTGTCAACATTTCGGTGTTTATATTAAAAAATATGTTTTTTGTTTTATCACAAAATTATATATTATAAAAATTACTATTTAAATCCTTGTAATTTTGTCATTTCATCATAAACAGTTGCTCTTTGCCCCTCATCTATAACCAATATCAAAGCATCGCCAGCAACAATTTTCGTTTTACCATTTGGTATTATATCTCTACTACCACGTTTTATTAACTTAACTAAAGTGTTTTTCGGCCAACTGATTTGCGATATAGACTTATCGATCATACTACTGCCTTCATAAACAGGAACTGTTATTTGATCCTCATGTCCTGATTCATCTTGTGTCATATCATCAAGTTGCATATGAGCAGCTAACATACCATAGATAGGTTTTCCATCCATCAAATTATCAATAATCAATCCAACAAAAGCTACTACAGCTAAGGGCATTAAATGCAACAACGATCCAACCATTTCAGTAATCAATATAATAGCGGTAAATGGTGCTCTAATGATTACAGCAAAATACCCCGCCATTGAAAAAATTATTAAATTAACCACCAAATGTGCAGGCATTAAATGCAAATTAACCATCAACATACCATAAGATGCACCTATAACTGCTCCCATAGCAAGAATTGGCAAGAAGATTCCACTAGGCAAACCAGAATCATATGAAAAAATAGAAAAAACTATCCGTAAAATATAAAATGAAATTAAAAGTAAAACAATATTCCATCCTGATTTGGTAATAAAACCTGATAAAGAAAAAATCAAACGATGACCAGGTCCTGTTATTGCTGGCAAGTAATAAGCTATAGGAATAACCATAAGTAACGGTATTAATCCATGTAACCACCTAGGAATCCAAGTTATATGCGTATAAATTTTTTTAAAAGAAAATAAACTGTGTTTGTATAACTGACCTAGCAATCCTAAAATTACACCTAAAATTACTAGTTGCCAATATAGGTTGACTGGAAATGTATGTTTGTACGGTATCGCTAATACTGCCTTTTGTCCAAAAACATTGGACACAACAAAATCAGCAGCTATCGCACCTGCTAAAGCATTCATCCATACACGAGAAGAGAAATTATGAAAGACCTCTTCTAAAACAAACATAACCCCACTCAATGGTGCTCCAAAAGCTGCTGCCAATCCACTAGCGGCTCCTGTAGCAAGTAAGATTCTAGAATTGGTTTTGCTTTGCTTAAATTTCTCACCGACACCTTGGCCAATAGTAGAACCTAATTGTAATGATGGTCCCTCTGGTCCCAAAAAAATACCTGTACTAATAACCATTATTCCGCCTAGCAATTTACGCCATAAGATAGGCCACCAAGGTATATCTAATTTGCCTTGTAATTGCAATTTTACCTCGGGTATACCTGAACCACCGACATGTGCTTGTTGATGTACAAAATATCCTGCTATCACACCTGTCAATATCAGTCCAACTACTACAACTACAAACCAATAAGGATTATCATGCGTTAATTCAAATAATTTTAGCCACAGAGCCGACATCTTTTCTATGCCAAATCTAAATATGCCTACAACTATTCCAACCAACAAACCCACTAATAAAGCTTGCATAAGGACTTTATATGCACTTATTTTAACTTTTTTAAAAATCATTATTTTTGCCCCCCATAAACAACAAAAAAAGCACATAAGGTGCTTTTTTGTTACACGTGAAACTTAATGCTACTTTTCAGTATACCATTCCATATGATATACTCCATCTCGATCATTACGATAATACGTATGTGCACCAAAATAATCACGTTGCCCTTGGAGTAAGTTCTGCGGTAATTTAGGATTAAAAATTGTCTTTAAGTAACTATATGCAGCACCCAAAGTTGGAATAGGTATTCCTGCTTCAACTGCCAATTTAACTATTTCTGCCAAATCAGTTGTATATTTATTAGCAATATCATTAAAATATTTGTCTTTAAATAAATTTGGCAAATCAGCATCTTGATTAAATGCATTTTCAATGTCTTTTAACATAGAAGAACGTATAATACACCCTGCTTCCCAAGTTTGAGCAATTGCTGGATAATGTAGATTCCAACCATATTCTTTAGCAGCCATACTTAATTGTTGAAATCCTTGTGCATATGAAACTGCAGAAGCTAAATAATATGCATTAGCTAATTTTGTAATTAATTGATTAAGATCCACTTTTCCTTTAAATTCTGGCATGCAACCATCTCGCAACGTAGCTTTAGATGCAAAACGTGCTAAAACTGCTTCAGCTATCACTGTTATAGGGCAACCTAATTTGATAGCATCTTCCAGCATCCAATTTCCTGTTCCTTTATAAGAAGCTACATTGAGAATTTTATCAACAATATAACCATCAGCCAGATCATCTCGCTGCTTTAAGACTTTAGAAGTTATTTCTGTTAAATAACTATGTAATTGACCTTCATCCCATTTTTCAAAAAATTCACTCATTTGTTCGTTAGTACAATTACCTACAGTACGTAATACATCATATACTTCACAAATGATTTGCATGATACCATATTCCATGCCATTATGAACCATTTTGACATAATGTCCACTAGCTTCAGGACCAATATATGCTACACAAGGAACACCTTCTTCAGTTTTAGCTGCAATTGATTCTAAAATTGGTGATACTTTATCATAAGCTTCTTTGTCTCCACCCGGCATCAAAGCTGGACCATTTAAAGCACCTTCTTCACCACCAGATACACCCATTCCTATAAAATGAATACCTTTTTCTTCTAATTTCTTAAACCTACGATTTGTATCATTAAAGTTTGAATTACCACCATCAATAACAATATCACCAGGCTCTAAAAGCTCGGTCAATTTTTCTAAAGTCATATCAACCGGTTTTCCTGCTCTTATCATTATCAACATTTTTCTAGGTTTCTCTAACGAATTAATAAATTCTTCCCAAGAATAAGTTGGTTTTAATTTATCATCTTCATATTTTGCTAGTGCATCTACTTCAGGTTTGTCAATACTAAAACCTGCTACTGAAAACCCATGATTTCTAATGTTTAATGCTAGGTTCTTGCCCATCACAGATAGTCCAATTACCCCAAATTGTTGCATCATTGTTACCTCCATCGTTGCTTCTATATATTTAAGTATACTTTTTTTGAGTTTTTTTGTGAAACTTTATTTATCATTAAGCAAAATTAAACACAAAAAAAGTCTATCATATCAAGCTCTCTCGAACTCAAATGATAGACCTAAAACGTGTAAGTTATTTAACTAATGCTGACTAGAAGCACAGAGGTTTTAGCCAACACCCTTGATATATCAATATTTTTAATAGGCACAATACTTGCAAAGTGCAAATAAAGTGCACTTTTAACTAACGATTACAAAGTTGAGAATTTTCTTTATAAGATTCACGATTTTATTTTACATATTTTGAAAGAAAAACTTGAATAGTATTTCCCATTCTTTGGCAAGCATACATATTAGATATGCGATTATCATTACCTAGTAAACTGCTTAAATAAACTCTCAAAGAATACAAAGCTAAAATTGAATCTTTCTGTTTTTCAATCCCTGCATTCTTACAAACAGCTTTTAGTTTTTCATTTAAGCTTTTTTGTGTCACTGGTAATCGGTTATTTGAACTAATTGATTTATAATTGTGTAAGTTCAGAAAAATGTATCCCGATGTATTTTTTTAACCATATTCATCGAGGTACTTTTTTTGTTTAATCTGAAAATCTTTAATCAAATCAATTACTTCAATATTCTTAATTGGCAAACAATATCTATAAGCACCTTTGGGTCTGTCTTTCAAAGAACCATTAGACTTTTTTTCTTTTTCCGACCAGCTATCATCGATTTTAAAAGTATAAGAGCCTTAATACTTTACTAATTGCTCAAACTTTAACACTTGTAACTCTTCTGGTCGTAATCCCAGATAAGTATCTACAATTAAAGCTAACCTAGATACAGAATTAGCAATAGTAGCTCCTTTATACTCTTTAAGTAATTCTTCCCTTAACGCACTAATTTCATCTTTAGAAAATAAGTGCAACTTCCTACCAATACTAAAATCAGCCTGCTTAAAGAATAATTTTAGATAACCTCTAGGAATTGGATTAATGCTTAAAACTGCCTTATCCAAAAGAAAAGTAAAGAATGTTCTAAGGTGTGCCAAAGTTACATCTATTACAGTACTCTTTTTAACGCTTGCTTTAGGATGGTTCTTAAGATACCAATGTCCAAAATCGTTAAAGAAGTGTTGATCAACATCTCTTAATTGATTTAAAGGCTTTCAATTTATATTTTTTGATTTTTCCACCATAAAGTAATAAATAGAACTACATATCAATGCTATTCCATATATATATTGAGTAATAAGTGAACCATAAGATTTAACAATCCATCCTCCCAGTAAAGTTCCTATAGGAATCATTATTGACAAAAGACTATCGTTTATAGTTTCAACTCTACCTAAAATAGCAGATGAAAAACTTGTTTGAACTAACGCTTCAAAATTTGTATTCATCATAGTGATCCATAATGGTGATATAACTGAATTTATCAATACTAACCCAATTCCTACACTTACTGATAATGGTACAAATAATCTAAATATACCTGCTCCTAAAAAACAAATTGCTATAAACTGTCCCATATTTTTTTTACCTAGATCAAATTTTTGAACTAAAAAAGCCCCTATTATGCTTCCAAATGATGAAGCAATTAATAATTTTCCGTATCCTAACGCCGAAGTTTGGATATACGTTTGTGCAAAAAAAGGTAACCCAACTGCAAATATGCCGTAAAAAAGATTAACTACACATAATGGTAAAATCAATTCTAAAATAGATTTTTCTTTTCTTAATGTCTTCCATCCTAATAATAGATCGTTAAAATAAGAGCTTGTAAAATAGGAATCATCCTCCAAAATATTTTTAGCCAAGATATTGATTTGAATGCTATGATAAAACAATAATGCAATTCCAAAAATTACTGCTGAAAATATTATTGTAAAACTAACAGAAGAAAAAGTGATAATAAATGTTGTAATACCATCTAGTATCAAATCTAATATTTTATACGTGACCTGAAACAAACCATTAAAACGTAGTAAATCTTTTTTTGTTACAAATAATGGCAGTAATTTATATTCAGAAGGATAGATAATAGCAGATAGTATAGAGGATATAGTAAACAAGAGTAATAATATTATATCTATAATATAACTTTTTTGTCCTATACCCAAAATTGTTACCACTATAATACTTATAACTATTTGAATAAAGGTTGAATATTTAAGTAATCCTTTAATTGAAATCTTATCTATCAATGGTCCCAAACTGAAAGACATCATATCTATTCCAGAAGATATAGTAAAAAGAATTGAAACCATCAATTGCGAATTTCTATTCTCTTTGAAATACCACAAAATAGCCATATAAAATAAACTATCTGCAATATTGGTAGCTATTCGCCCTATTAAAAGTTTATATATATTAGAGTATTTTTTGGAGAACATATTTTTTCCTTTTTTAATCTTCTAACTCATGTTGATAGCTTTCTTTCCAATTATTTTCTCTTGGAAAAAAAGGTAACTACTAACATCGGAGTTCACTATTATGCGGTAATACAATTTTACTTTATCTACTTCATGGTTATTAACCGCTTCACCAATTGCACATGACAGTTTCTTTTCTAAATTACTTGATTCAGATAAATAAGTGTCCTCTATCTTAGAAAAGAAAGTAATTATATCTATACCATTTTTAAATAATATTTTTACTAATGCTTTACTGCTTATATTTCTTTCATTATGTATAACTCTAGAATAAGCACTCTTTGACATAATTCCTTGTACCATTTTTTCTTCAGTAAGACCTAACTTGTCCTGCTCTTCTTTTAATGCTTCATCAATAGTCATATTTTTATCTTTCCAAATCTTTTTATTTTATCTTAATGTTAACTACTAAAAAAAGCAAGTATATCATGCCTGAACACTTGCTTTAATCATTATTCCACGCTAAAAACTGTGTGCAAAAATTGCACTTTAATAATTTAACTGCGTGCACTTAGTGTGCATCATTTTTCTTCACACAAAAAAATTAACCTTAATTTATCTTCGTAAAACGTTAATAAATAAAGGCTAATCAATCTAAATGATTCTTTTAAATGCTGACTAAAGGATTCGAACCTTCGACCTCATCATTACTAGTGACGTGCTCTGCCAACTGAGCTAAGTCAGCGTATCATTCCTAACACAATTATTTATTTAATCATAAATAGATTCATTTTTCAAGTGTTTTTTTTATTTTTATAACTTTATTGTTCTTTTATTTTGAAAATAAGATAAAATATAGGTATACATTTTATAAAAAGGACTGTTTTTAGATATGCAAAATTTTCCATTTTTTCTGGATTGTTTTTTTAGAATATTAATTGCTGCTCTTTGTGGTGCAGCCATCGGTTACGAACGTGCTACGTTGAGAAAAAGTGCAGGTATTAGAACTCATATTGTCGTTGCTGTAGCTTCTGCACTTTTCATGATCGTATCTAAATATGGTTTCTTCGATATTTTGAAAGATACAGGTATAGGATTAGATCCCTCACGTATTGCCGCACAAATTGTTACTGGTATTTCCTTTATTGGTGCTGGAACAATTTTAGTTAGAAAGGCACAAGTTTCAGGTCTGACTACAGCAGCTGGTGTATGGGCAACAGCTGCCATTGGTACAGCTGTTGGTGCAGGAATGTATACTATTGGAATTATTAGTACATGTTTCTTATTTATAGTGCAAATAGTCTTTCACGATGATACTTTTATCAACTTTTTAATAGTACATGTCAGATTTAATGTTCAGATAGAGGTAGATAATGTACCTAACATATTAAATGAATTAAAACAAATTTTGGCTAACAATGACGTTGAACAAGTCTCATTAAAACTAATCAATGCATCTAAAGATCGCCTGCTTATTAATGTAGACGGCATCATAAAAAGCCGCAAAGACGAAAATGATATCATCATCACTCTAGAAAAAAATAATTATATTCATCGTGTTAGTTGTGCTCGCGGGTAAATATATATGGCTAATATTTTAAATTATATGCGTTGGCGTGGAGATTTACCTTTTTCTATAAACAAATTTAACAGTATTGATGCTGCTTTCTTTGCTACTTTTGTGTATTTACCATTTCCAACAATTAGTAAAAAGATACTATTATCCGACTTAGCTTCTGAATATATTAACAATCAAGATATGCTAAAAAAGATTAATAGCTATGAAAAAGAACAATTACAGCTTATCCCTTTTTGTAAAAGATATGGAGATTTAGAAATTTTGGATTGGACCAATACGATTAAAACAAACCCACCAGTTCAATTTTCTGCTGCTACTTTTCGCTTAAATAAAAACACAATTTTAGTTGCTTTTAGAGGAACTGATGGATCAATGATTGGTATTAAAGAAGATATTGATTTATCTTTTCACCCTAAAACTAGTGGTTTAACTGTTGCTAAACATTATCTACAAAGAATCGCTACTCAATTTAACAATGATAATATATATATATATATCGTTGGTCACTCAAAAGGTGGTATGTTTTCACAATACGCAGCTATTTTCGCACCTCAATTCATACAAGATAGAATTATCAAAGTATATAGTTTTGATGGACCTGGCTTAATGCATAATTATTATTCTCCATCTAAATACAAAGAAGTATTGCCAAAATTCATAACATATATTCCTGAAGGCTCTATTTTTGGTCTAATGTTAGACCATCCCGAACATGTATTAGTTGTTAAAAGCAATGCCAATATGTTAAAACAACATAATATCATTCAATGGGAAGTCGCCCGTAATGGCTTTGTTTTAGCAAGCAATGGACTAACTAATGCTAGTCGTATTCTACGTCATTCATTTATATCCGTTAATACTAAAATTCCTATTAATGATAGGGAAAGCTTATGGATGGCAATCTTTTCTGCTTTGGAAAGTCAAAATGTCGTTGATTTTTCTCAATTACGTGATAGCAAGTTAAGAAGTGCAATTAATCTTAGTCAAGCATATATGTCACTAAGTCCTCAACTAAAAATTGTAGCTAACGAAGTTATTTCAATTATTGCTACATCTGCTAAAAATCATATAAATATTCCCTTTATTAATAAAGCCAAATTACTAAAACCCTTATCTAATAACTCGAATAAAGGTCCCATTGTAGATGACTCTTATGATCAAACTATGCAAAAAAAATAGACTCACATGAGTCTATTTTTTGTATAATACACTATTTTTCAGGCGGAACATTGTTATGTGCAAAATCCAAATTAGAAAATCTATTATATGGTTTGGAAAACATTAATTTAACTGTTCCTCTACTACCCGATCGATTCTTTTCGATGATAATTTCAACTTCACCATTATCTTTTTCGCTCTTAATATCTGTACTTTTATCGTCTCGATAATAATCATCTCGATATAAAAATGCTACAATATCTGCATCTTGTTCAATAGATCCTGACTCACGAATATCAGATAATACAGGCCTTTTATCTTGCCTTTGTTCAACTGATCTTGATAATTGTGAAAGTGCTATTACAGGTACGTGTAATTCTTTAGCTAACTTTTTCAATTGCCTAGATATCAATGAAACTTCTTGCTGCCTACTTTCACTCTTTCCACCTTCAATAAGTTGCAGATAATCAATTACTATTAACCCTAAATTTCCTTTTTCTTTGGCTAATTTTCTTGATTTTCCCCTTATCTCACTAATTTTTATACCAGGAGTATCATCTATATAAATATCTGTAGCTTCTAGCAACCCACTTGCAACAAAAAGCTTGTTCCATTCATCGCTATCCAATTGTCCTGTTCTTAAATGCTGAGAATTAATTAATCCTTGTGATGCTAACATTCTTTGAACTAACTGCTCTGCACCCATTTCCAATGAAAAAATAGCTACAGTTTTTTTGTCATACAAGCCAACATGCTGTGCAACGTTTAATGCAAAAGCAGTTTTTCCTACACCTGGTCGTGCAGCAAAGACAATCATTTCATCATCGTGAAATCCAGTAGTCATCTTATCTAGCTCCACAAAACCAGTAGCCAGACCCGTTACCATGTTGCCATCAGCAGGTATATTATTTATATTATCGATAGTTTCACTCAAAATATCTTTAATGGTCTTAAAGCCGTTCTGAGAATTATCTTGTGATACATTAAGGATCGACCGCTCTGCATCATCTAAAATATCTGTAATGTCATCTGAATCTTTAATAGCATTTTGAATGATATTTTGACTAGTAAAAATCAGATTTCGCAAGATAGCTTTACGTTTAACTATATTTGCATAATAGGTTATATGAACTGCCGTAGGCGTCGACATAGCTAATTCTGATACATAAGCAATACCACCAATATCATCTAACTGGTTATTTCTTTTCAATTCATCTTGCAATGTTAATGCATCTATACCCTCATCGCGTTCAGATATATTAATCATTGCTTGAAAAACTAGTTTATTGGCACGTTCATAAAAATCATCTGGTTTCAATATATCATATGCATCTACAATCGCACTATTATCCAAAAAAATAGCACCTAAAACTGCCTTTTCTGCTTCGCTGTCGTGTGGTATCTGTTGCGATATAATATTAGCCATTTATTTTATTTTTTCTCCGTAATATGAACCCTAATCTTTGCCTCAATACCTTTAAAAAGCTTTACGGCTACATTAGTATAACCTAATGCTTTAATGGGCTCTGGTAGCATCAATTTTCTTTTATCAATTACAATACCAAATTGTTCTTCTAAGCCTTCCACAATTTTTTTACTTGAAATAGATCCAAATAATCTAGAATCGTTGCCAGCTTTAGATTGAAATTTAACAATCGTTTTGTCATCTTCCAATTTCAACTTAATTTGTTCAGCTTCAGCTTTTTCTGCTTCATAAGCATCATGTTCAGCCTTTTCTAAACGTTTCTGTATATTTAAATTTGAACTTGTAGCTTCTTTAGCAAGTCCCTTCTTAAGCAAAAAGTTTTGAGCATAACCTGTTGGAACTTCTTTAATTTGACCTTTTTTACCTTTACCTTTTACATCAGATATAAAAATTACTTTCATATATTTTTCCTCCTATCAATTCTCCTGTAAATAGCTATCAATTGCTTGTAATAGTCGCTCCTTTGCTTCTGATACAGAAATATTATCTAATTGTGTAGCAGCATTAGATAAATGACCACCACCACCTAATTTTTCCATAATTACTTGAACATTTATTTTTCCTGTAGATCTAGCAGAGATACCAATCATCGAATTAGATCTTCTGGCAATCGCAAAACTAGCTGATACACCTTCTAAAGATAACGCTGTATCCGCAGCTTGAGCAATGATAATAGCATCATAAATTTCACTATCATTTCCTGACAAAATAGCCATATTAGAATGAACCATATCAACAGTTGATACCAGATAACTTCGTTTTAAATAATTATCAATACTTTCTTTAAGCAAATACGAAACAACCTGCGAATCAGCACCTATAGAACGCAAATAACTAGCTGCATCAAAGGTCCTAGTTCCCGTTCTCAATGAAAATTCCTTAGAATCTACCGTAATTCCTGCTAACATCGCTGTTGCTTCCAAATAATTTAATACACCATCTCCGCCTTGCGGTTGATATTCAATCATTTCAGTAACAAGTTCACATGTAGAAGAAGCATATGGTTCAATGTACACTAACATCGGATTTTCTGGAAATTCTTCTCCACGTCTATGATGATCAATCACGACTAAACGATTTTTCATCTTATCATATATGGATTGATTGTAAGTGATAGAATATTTAGAATGATCTGTTAAAACCAATAAAGAATTATCTGTAGCGATTTGAACTGCCTCATCAGGTGAGATAAATATTTCTTTATCAACCCCTGCTTCCTGCATCTTCTTAATTAAACGTTCAACATCATAATTAAGTTCACTCAAATCTAATATAACATTAGCTTTAACACCATGTATTCTGGCAATTTTTACAATACCTATAGCTGACCCGATGGCATCCAAGTCTGGGCTCTTATGTCCTTGTACAAAAACATGATCTGCATCTTTAAATAGTTCCTGTAATGCTTGCGAAACTACTCTAGCTCTTACTCTGGTTCTCTTTTCCATTGGATTTGATTTGCCACCATAAAAGTGTGCATCTTTACCAATTTGTCTAACAACTACTTGATCTCCTCCACGACCTAATGCTAAATCTAAATTAGACTGTGCTTGTTCAGAAATATCATTTAAACTTTCGGATCCAAATGCAATACCAACTGATAAAGTTAATGGTGTATTACATCTGCTAGATTCTTTCCTGACTTTATCCAAAATAGAAAATCGATCAGCTTCCATTTTATGTAAATCAATCATATGGGATAACAACAAATAATGATCTTCATCTATCCTTTTAAGATATGCATTAAATCTTTTAGCATATTCATTTAATGCATTTTGAATATATGAACTCATATCGGTTAAATTCTGATCACCCATAGCTTGACTTAATTCATCATAATTATCAATAAAAATTAATCCAATAGATAATCGTTGATCCTGATATCGTCGTTCAATAGCTGCATACTTAGTTATATCTAATATATACACTACACCTAAATCATTTTGGACAACAATTTCACATTTATGCTTTCCTACTCTAATAACTCTATTATTAGTATCTTTATCCCTTATAGCATCATTGATACTTTTATATAGCTGTTCATCTAGATTTTTGAGTGAGGTTCCTATCATATCATTATTTTTTAAAAATAACTGTAGATATGGATTAACCCACTGGATCTGTTGATCTTCATCATAGAGTAATATTCCTAATGGCATTTTTATCATTGCTTCCTGTTCTCCACGTTTTATACGATAAGACAAGTTAGAAGCATAATTATTAGTATTTATAGCTAAAACATAAATTCCATAAATACTAAACGTACATGTCAAAATAAAAAGTAATAACATAGCCAACCCATATAAGGGGCTTATTAATAGGCCAACAATAAAGCCAACAAATGACAGTGAAAGAACAATAATTAATGATGCAGTTAAACGTGAATCTTTGACAAATGCTGGTAATTCAAGTTTGCGTAGAAAATCTTTCATAAAGATTCCTTCCTAGTGAGTTTTACAAATTATGCACTCCGCAATAATATATATTATACCTTATTAATTCCAGTATCATATTAAATTTAAATATCAGTTTATAACAAAAAAGCTGATATCAGTCAATTAACTGGTATCAGCTCAATTTTATTCAAAATTTATTTAGCCTAGTCTTCTGAAACAAATGGCAACAAGCCCATAACACGAGCTCTCTTAATAGCAACAGTCAACATACGTTGATTCTTTGCACTTGTACCAGTGACACGACGCGGCAAAATTTTACCTCTTTCTGAGATAAAACGTTTCAACAAATCAACATCTTTGTAGTCGATGTAATCAATATGGTTAGCCGAAATAAAGTCAACTTTACGGCGGCGATGTGTAGTTCTTCTTTGTTGAACCATGTCTACAAGTCCTTTCTAAAATTTATTATTAAAACGGTAAATCGTCTTCTGAAATTTCTATCGTCTTACCTGTATCTGCAAAAGGATCCTGCTTAGGTTCCTCAGTAGGTACATTATTTGTAGTGCTGAAATTATTGCTTGCTACTGGTTTATTTTCGCGACTACGACGTGATTCTAAAAATGAAAAACTATCAACAACTACTTCCGTAACGTATACACGTTGACCTTCTTTGTTATCATAGCTTCTTGTCTGAATACGTCCCTGAACACCAATAAGCGAACCTTTTGAAGTAAAGTTTGCTAAATTCTCAGCAGCTTTACGCCAAACTACGCAATTTATAAAATCAGCTTCTCGCTCACCTTGACTATTAGAAAATTGACGATCAACTGCCAAAGTAAAGGTAGCAACTGAAATTCCACTTTCAGTAGTACGCAAATCAGGATCACGTGTTAAACGACCAACGAGTACAACATTATTAATCATACTTATATGTCTCCTTTCCTAATTCACGAAAAATATTACTTATCTAACTTAACAGTCATTGAACGTAAAATTTGACCATCAATACGTGATAAACGACCAAATTCATCAACAGCTGCTGCATTTTCAGCAACAAAAGTTAAAATGTGGTAAGTACCTTCACGATATTTTTCAATTTCATATGCAAAGTGTCTCTTACCCCAATCTTTTGACTCAAGTTCTTGAGCACCATTGTCTGTCACAACTTTATCAAAGCGTTCGATCAAGGCCTTCTTAGAATCTTCATCAATATCCGGCTTAATAATATATGTAATTTCATACTTAGTTTTTGCCATTACAGTACACCTCCTCTTGGACTAAATGGTTCTTGAGATAATCAAGAACAAGGAGTAATTATTGACATTACTCACAATCTCTGATTTTATCACAAGAATTAAAAAATTACCATAATTTTTTTACGTGATCCTGGGCTTTGCCCAAAAAATAATTACGCAAAATATGGTAATTTTTATTTTTAAATCTCAGAATTATCTTCTGATTTAACTCTAGTTAAACTTGCAACCTTAGTTCCTTGGTCTAATTTAATTAAGCGAACACCGATGGTTGCTCGACCAGTTTGCGATACACCATCAACTTCTAATCTAATGATAACGCCAGCATCCGTGATTAGCATAAGATCTTCACTACCATCAACTACCGTAACACCAACTAATGGTCCATTTTTTTCAGTAACATTAGTAGTCTTAACTCCCATGCATCCTCTACTTTTAATTGGATACTCACTTGCTAGGGTTCGTTTTCCATAACCTTTTTCAGATATAACTAAAACTTCAGAATTATCATCAACAATTGAAGATCCTACAACATAGTCATTAGCACGCAATTTGATACCACGAACACCAGATGCAACTCTACCCATCGTTCTGACTTCATTTTCATTGAAAATTACAGCATATCCTAAGCGAGTACCAATTAAAATATTTTGTGATCCATCTGTAAGCAAAACGTTACTTAATTCATCATTTTCTCGTAAATTTAACGCAATTAGACCACTACGCCTAATATTAGTAAATTCGCTAATACTAATTCGTTTAACAATACCATATTTAGTCACAAACATTAAATACTTATTTGTATCATTAGTGGCTATTTTTACAACAGCTTGGACATTCTCGCCTTTTTCCAATTGAACTAAATTAATGATAGGTAAACCTTTAGCTGCTCTGCCATATTCTGGTATTTCATATGATTTCTTGGAATATACCTTTCCCTTATTCGTAAAGAATAACAGGTAATCATGAGTATTGACATAAATTAAATGATTAATAAAGTCATCATTTTGTACACCCATACCTCTAATTCCGCGTCCACCTCTATTTTGAACTTTAAATTCATCTGCAGGCATACGTTTAATATAACCATTATGAGTTAATGTTAAAAGAACATTTTGCTTTTCAATTAAATCTTCATCATCAATTGAAATAATTTCACTATCTGAGATTTCAGTTCTTCTCTCATCGCCAAATCTCTTTTGAATATCCAACAATTCATTAAAGATAATTTGATCAACACGCTCGGGCTTAGCTAAGATATCTTTATAATCGTCAATTTTTTCTAACAAATCACGATATTCTTCTTCTAATTTATCTCTTTCCAAACCAGTTAGTCGAACTAATCGCATATCTAAAATAGCTTGTGCCTGGCGATCATCCAATCCGAACCTCGTAATTAATTGCTCTTTAGCAATATCACTATTTTTAGAACCACGTATTATTTTTATAATTTCATCTATGTGATCTAATGCTATTCTCAGACCTTCAATAATGTGAGCTCTTGCTTCGGCTTTTTTCAAATCATATTTAGTTCTGCGGGTAATAATATTTTCTTGGTGAGCTAAATAATATTGCAAAATTTGCTTCAAATTCAAAACATGAGGTGAACCATCCACAATAGCGACCATATTAACACCAAAATTAGATTGTAATTGTGTTTGTTTAAATAAATTATTTAAAACGACACTCGCACTTGCATCACGCCTAATATCAATGGTTATCCGCAATCCTTTTTGATCGGATTCATCTTGTATACCTGTTATCCCATCTACAACTTTATCTCTGGCTAAATCGGCTATTTTTTTTACTAATTCTGCTTTGTTAACCATATAAGGGATTTCACTAATGATAATGCGTTCTCTTCCACTTTTTTCGGTATCTATGCTAGTCTTTGCTCTAACTACGATATTACCCTTACCAGTTTTATATGCTCTTAAAATACCGCTACGTCCCATGATAATTCCACCTGTTGGAAAATCAGGTCCAGTAATAGCAGTCATCAATTCTTTAACAGAAACATCAGGATTTTCCATCAACATATGCAATCCAGAAATAATCTCAGAAAGATTGTGTGGCGGTATATTGGTAGTCATACCAACTGCTATACCGCTTACACCATTAACTAATAATGCTGGTACTCTAGCAGGTAAAACTACTGGTTCATTTTCATTATCATCATAGTTTCTTTGCCAATCAATAGTATCCTTATTGATGTCACGCAACATTTCCATTGCGATTTTACTCATACGTGCTTCAGTATAACGCATTGCAGCTGGACGATCTCCATCGATAGATCCAAAGTTTCCATGTCCATCTACTAACATATAACGGTAACTAAAATCTTGTGCCATATGAGCCATGGCCTCATATATCGATAAATCACCATGTGGGTGAAATTTACCCATAACTTCTCCGACAATTCTTGCAGATTTTTTATACGGCTTATCAGGAAAAACTCCTAGCTCATTCATTCCATAAAGAATACGTCGCTGAACAGGCTTTAGTCCGTCTCGAACATCTGGTAATGCACGTGAAACAATAACTGACATCGCATAATCCAAAAAAGAACTACGCATTGTCTTTGTTAGATCAACATTTCTTATTCTGTGATCTTGATTTTGGTTATCCATTTAAGCCTCCTATGCATCCAAATTCTCAACATATTTTGCATTTTGCTCAATGAATTCACGTCTAGGACCTACTTCATTACCCATCAACATTTCAAATGCTTCTTCTGCATCTTCTGCATCTTCTGGATCAACGCGGTCCAATCTCCTATTTTCTGGATTCATTGTTGTTTCCCATAATTGCTCTGGATCCATTTCACCTAATCCTTTATATCTTTGAACAATAGGTTTCGGACTAGGTTGAAGAGTTCCCAGATAATCATGTAACTCTTCATCAGTATCCAAGTACTTAATAACTTTACCTTGCCTTACTTGATATAGGGGTGGTCGTGCTATATATACATAACCTGCCTTAATCATCGGTTTCATATATCTATAAAACAGAGTTAACAATAAAGTTCTAATATGTGCACCATCAACATCAGCATCAGTCATTATGATTAATTTATGATATCTAGCTTTGTTAATATCAAAATCAGCACCAAAGCCAGTACCCAAAGCAGTAAAAATAGTCCTTATTTCTTGATTAGCTAAAATCCTATCCATAGAGGCTTTTTCTACATTCAAGATTTTACCTCTAATCGGCAAAATAGCTTGAGTTAATCTAGATCTACCCTGTTTTGCAGAACCACCAGCTGAATCACCTTCGACGATAAACAATTCTGAAATCTTCGGATCATTACTTGTATTATCTGCAAGCTTTCCTGGTAAATTAGCAATTTCCAACCCAGATTTTTTACGTGTTACTTCACGAGCACGTTTTGCTGCAATTCGTGCTCGTGCTGCTAATTGACCTTTTTCTACAATTTTTCTACCAACTTGCGGGTTTTCCAATAAAAACTTACTAAAGGTATCTGAGAATGCCTTATCGACTGCCGCCCTTGCATCAGAATTTCCAAGTTTTGTTTTGGTTTGTCCTTCAAATTGTGGATTAGGGTGCTTAATAGAAATGACTGCCGTCATGCCTTCTCTAATATCTTCTCCTGAAAGATTATCATCATTATCCTTCAAAATTTTGGCTTTTCGTGCATAATCATTAACAACTCTTGTTAATGCTGTCTTAAATCCTGACTCATGCATACCACCTTCATATGTATGAATATTATTGGCAAAGGTAAGCAAAGTAGACTTATAACCAGTGATATATTGTAGTGATGCTTCTACATTAATACCGTCATAATCTCCTTCAACATATACAGGAGGTTCAAATAATACTTGTTCTTTTTGATTGAGGAAAGAAACGTATTCCTTTATGCCACCTTCAAAATGATAAATATCTTTTTCTGCTGTATTTTTTCTTTTATCAGTAAAGGTTAATTTTAATCCTTTATTTAAAAATGCTAATTCTCTAATTCTATTTTTTAAAATTCGATCATCAAAAACAGTAGTTTCAGTAAAAATATCAGGATCTGGGTAAAAGCGTACAATAGTACCATGTTGAGTTAATGGTACTTCACCAACTTCATGTACTTCTTGTTCTACACGTCCATGATTAAAATCAATACAATATTTTTTACCATCACGCATGACAATAACATTTAATTTAGTAGATAAAGCATTAACAACAGATGCACCTACACCATGTAAGCCACCTGATACCTTATATCCGCCACCACCAAATTTACCACCAGCATGTAAAACCGTAAAAACTGTCTCCAAAGCAGATCTACCAGTTTTCTTTTGGATATCTACTGGTATTCCTCTACCATCATCTTCAACAGTAACACTACCATCTTCATTAACAGTAATTTCTATTTTGGTGGCAAATCCTGCCAATTTTTCATCAATACTATTATCAATAATTTCCCATACTAAGTGATGTAATCCTTGTATACTAGTATTTCCAATGTACATACCTGGACGCTTTCTAACAGCTTCCAGCCCACCTAACACTTGAATTTGGCTTGCATTATATTTTTCTGCACGCTTTTCGAAATTAAGTGCTTGGTCCTGAATATTCTTATTATCAGCCATTTACTTCTCCTCACTTACTGTTCCTGAAACTATTCTAAATATTCTTGGAATTTTAATCATTTCCTGGGAAATACTATTTATATCAGTTGTAGTAATAAAAGTCTGAGTCTTGCCATTAATATAATTAAGTAAATTTTTCTGCCTTATATTATCTAGCTCACTCATTACATCATCCAACAATAAAATTGGATATTCATTCAATATCTGATGCATTAAGTCAATTTCCGCTAATTTTATGCTAAGCACAATCGAGCGTTGTTGCCCTTGCGAGGCATATTCCTGAGCACTTTTTTTATTGATAAATACTTGCAAATCATCTCGATGTGGTCCTACCAATGTAGTACCTAACCTCATTTCATTGACTTTTACATGCTCAAAACTTAACAATATTTTTTTATATATTTTTTCTACTGAGTCTTTTTCGTCAAACTCAGGAAATGATGCCTTATATTCTATATCTAAAATTTCCCTCTGATCACTTATAAAAGCATATGCTTTCTTAGCATTTTCTTTCAGCAAATCTAAATATAGCACTCGTTTATGCACTACTTCTGCTGCTAATCCAGCTAATTGATCAGTTAGCACATTTAAAAATATTGGATCACTTGCTTTTTTACTGGATATTTGCTTCAAATAGGTATTTCGCTGTTGCAAAACCTGTCTATATCTCGTTAAAAAGTAAAGATATTCACCATTTATTTGACCAAATTCTAAATCCATAAAACGTCTTCTAAATGCTGGCGATCCCTTTATTAATGATAAATCTTCAGGGGAAAAAAGAATCGCATTCATAGTTCCCAAATAATTAGATAACTTTTTCTGCTCTAACCGATTTATCCATGCTTTCTTTCCCTTATTGGATACTAATAACTTAAGATCAAAACCAATATTTCTTTTACACAAAGTACCATGGATACCCGCAATTTTCATATTAAATTTTATTAATTCTTTATCTACACTAGTTCTATGTGACTTGGTAAGTGCTAAAAAATAAATTGCTTCTAGCAAGTTGGTCTTACCTTGTGCATTTTTTCCAATAAAGATATTTATATGGGAATCAAAATTTACTTTAACTCTATCAAAATTTCGAAAATCCTTTAAAGTTAAATCTTCAAGATACATCAATTACCCCATAATAAAATTATATAAATTTTTATTAATTACTATTTGATCACCTGGATGGATTTTTTTACCACGACGATTCTCAAGAACTCCATTAAGCATAACTGGATTTTCATTCAAATACCATTTAGCTTGACCACCAGAAGATATTATTGACTCTTCTTTTAAAAATTGTGCTAGAGTTATAAATTCTCCATTAATTACAAAGTCTTTGATAAAACCACCCCATTTACATAATACTCTACTCAATTATATATTTTTTATGCATAAAATACAATTTTATACCACTATTTAGCCATGTTTTATACAATTTAATATATTATGACTAATCAATCATAATTTTCGCTTATTGGCTATGATATAGTCAATTAGAGACAAATAAAAAGCAAGCTACATGAATAGCAACCTGAATTTTTGGTTAATATTATATGCAACTTGCTTTTTTATTTATTAAAAAGTTCTAACTGGAGTGATTAATTGAATAAATTTTTCATCACTATCTTTAGGGACGACCACAAATGGTCTCAATGGTTTCGTAAATTTAATTACTATCGAATCCGTTATCGAAACTCTCAATGCATCACGCAAATAATCAGGATTAAATGAAATCTCTAAATTTTCACCATTAAGGGAATCAAATGCTAATTCTTCTGCAACATTACCTACTTCTGCAGAATCACCACTTAATTTTATAATCTGATCTTCCACATTTAGATACATTTTTACCACATTATTACGACTTTCATGTGCTAATAAGCTAACCCTTTCCAATGAACGTGCCAAAGTAAGAGCATCTAGTTCAACTGTAGTCGTTGCTTCCTGAGGTATTAATCGTTCGGTATCAGGGTATGATCCTTCTAAAAGTCTTGTATAAAAATTAATGTTGGAAATTTTAAATAAAACTTGATTTTCGCCTGGAATGACAGTAACTTGTGGATCATCATCAGCAATAATTTTTGATAACTCAATTAAACTATTGCCAGGAATAACTAGATTAGTTGCTACTGCAGGACCAGTTGCAAGCTTTAATGTTCTTCTTGATAAACGATGACTGTCTGTAGCGATTGCATTTATTTCTTTTGGATTGAAATCAAAATTTACACCATTCAAAATAGGTCTGTTTTCTTGATTAGCAACTGCAAAAACTGTTTCAGAAATTACTTCTTTGAAAGATTTACCAGAGATAACAAAAGAGGATTCTCGTGTTATTTCTGGTAATTTAGGATAATTATCTGCATCTAATCCATTAATTGTAAAATCACTGTTTTCAGACATTATTTTCGTTTGAAAACTATCTTTTACTTCAAAAGAAAAATCTTTTCCAGGTAATTTTTTTATTATTTCACTAAAAAAACGTGCTGGTAATACAATAGACCCTGTAGATTCAATATGCAGATCATCGCTTTTAGGAATATCTATTTTTATTGAAATATTTGTATCACTACCCGTCAAAGTTAATGTATTTTCCGACAAATCTATTTTTATCCCTTTCAAGATGGGAATAGCTGTATTGGAAGAAATAGCTTTTAGAACATTGTTTAAATTTTTCAAAAACAAATTTCGATCGATTATGAATTTCATATGCCCCTCCATTTTTTATTCTTTATATTAATTATATATTTATTTATATAGAAGTAGTAGTAGGTACTGTGGATTATGTTGAAAAGTGGCTGTAAGTAGTAAAAATAAAAGATTTAACCTGTAAAAAACATGTGAATAATTAGCTCATTTATCCACATGTTATTAACTTCTCTAATGATTTAACATTGCTTTTAAATCATACACAGCCGATTTAATTTCAGAATCAGTTTTTAGAGATCTTTCGATTTTTTCATAGGCATGCATTACAGTTGTATGATCTTTGCCCCCAAATTCTTGCCCTATTTTAGGTAAGCTAGAATCTGTTAATTTTCTTGATAAGTACATTGCAATTTGGCGTGGTACTACTATTTGTTTTACGCGTTTCTTACCCTTTAATTCTGTAGTTGAAGTTTGAAAATAATTAGCCACAACTTCTTGAATTTTGGATATTTCGAGTCCGCGTGTTTTTTGAACTAATTTTAAATCCGCGAGTGCTTCTTTAGCTAAATTAAGGTTAATATCTTCTCTTTCTATCGTTGCATGAGCTTGCACTTTAACAAGAGCACCTTCTAATTCACGAATATTTGTATCAACTTGAGAAGCTACATAATCTAGTGTATTATCATCGATTCCAAGGCCGTCTGCCTCTGCTTTTTTACGTAAAATAGCTATTCTAGTTTCTAAATCAGGCGGTGTAATTTCAACTTGTAAGCCCCATGCAAATCTTGAAACTAAACGCTCTGATAAGTCAGGAATCTCATTCGGTAGGCGATCACTGGTCATCACAATTTGTTTTTGATCGTTATAAAGTGTTTCAAAAGTATGGAAAAATTCTTCCTGAATACCCTCTTTTTTTGCGAAAAATTGGATATCATCTACCAATAATAGATCACAAGTTCTATATTTTTCTCTAAAAAGATCTTGTGTCTTATTTTTTATAGAATTGATGAAATCATTAACGAAAGTTTCACTCTGAATATATACAATTTTAGCATTAGCTTTTTCCGTTAGCATTTGATGTCCAATAGCTTGCATCAAGTGAGTTTTACCTAGTCCAACACCACCAAAAATAAAAAGTGGATTATAAAAACTACCAGGATTATCAGCTACAGCTAAAGCAGCTCCAGCAGCTAACTTATTTCCTTCGCCTTGTACAAATGTATCGAAAGTATATTTACTATTTAATTGCAAATCTTTGGCAAATTCATTGTGGTTGTTTTCAATTACAGGCTCTTGTTTTTTTGGAGTTTTATGTACGACAAAACGTTCAGAATTAGTATCGCCTGCAATTTTAAATATTGGGATAATTTCCATATCTGTATAAGCATATGCTTCTTGAATCAGTTGAGATGCTAAATTCTTTTCCCAATATCCTTTTGATACGGGAGATTCAACAGATATAGTCATTTGTTTGTTATTTTTATCAAAAGAAAGTGGTTTTGTATTTTTAAACCATGCATTGTAAGCAACTTCACTGTAACGTTTTTTCATATTGTCAGTAAAAAATTGCCAAAATTTTTCTAAGTCTAACAAAGTATTACCTCCGAGAAGATCGTGGTTGATAATTAATAAAATAAGTTTAACATTTTATTCTATGTTTTTCCACAGGTGCAAAACTATAATACACTTTTAAACATAATTGTGAACAAAAAAATGCTTTTATCCACAAGAAAGCTGCAAAATATCAAAATTTTTGCAGTTATAAACAGAGCGGTTGTGAATAAAAAAAGCAAGAGTATCAACAACAAAATAATCATTTTGCAAAAATAATCCACAGGTTGTGTATAATTTTGTAAACAAGATGTTAATTGTTGATAACTTTGTAAAAATCCTTGTTGATAATATAAATATAAAAAAAATTAATCGCAAAAAATTCACAAAACAAAAAAGACTAAAAAATAAAATAAAGAATATCTATAGTATTTTTTTCAATAAAAGACTTGGCTTTTTCTTTTATCTGTGATATCCTAAATTAGAAATTGTGCTTATAGTACTAAACGGAGGTGCACATAATGACCACTAAGAGAACTTATCAACCAAAGAAGCGTCACCGTTCACGTGTTCATGGTTTTATGAAACGTATGGCAACAGCAAATGGCCGTAAGGTTTTAGCAAGACGCCGTAAAAAGGGTAGAAAAGTCTTATCTGCTTAAGCCACTGATATTCAGTGGTTTTTTTAGTTTAAAGTTAGGATGAGTTATTTTGAGAAAATCCTATCGTGTAAAATCAGAAAAAGATTTTCAATTGGTATTTGAAACTGGACAGTCTATGGCTAATAAAGCCTTTGTCTTATATCAATTAGACAAGGTTAATCAGCCACATTTTCGTGTAGGTATATCTGTTGGTAAAAAGGTTGGCCATAATGCGGTTTTGAGAAATCGTATAAAAAGATGTATCAGAGCAGCAATCACTGAAGATAAGCATATGATAAAAAAAGATGTCGATTTTTTAGTAATTGCTAGACCATATGTAAAAGATCTTGATATGAAATGTATAAAGGCAAATTTAGAGCATGTTATGAAACTGTCTAATTTATTGATTAGTGATATACCATCGCAAGTTGAGGAGAATTAAAGTGAGCGACTTTCTATCAAAGAAAAATTTAAAAAAGATAATAGTAATCGCAACGATTTTACTTATTTCATTAACCATAACGGGGTGTGTTTCTACAAGTAGTAATGGTTCTGTACCGCCTTTGTCAAACAATAGTGGCAGTTTTTGGGATCGTTATATTTTATACTATATTTCAAGTTTTATTTTATGGCTTGCAGCAATATTACATAACGCATATGGCTGGTCAATAGTTGTATTTACTATTATTGTTAGGGTTGTATTATTGCCATTAAATGCTATTTCAATTAAAAGTATGGCTAAACAGCAAAGTTTACAACCTGAGATGGAAGCTTTACGTAAGAAATATTCAGATAGAGATGCTGAAACTCGTAGAAAATTACAAGAAGAAACTAGTAAGTTGTACAAGGAAAGTGGAGTTAATCCATATTTAGGCTGTTTACCTATGTTAATCCAGATGCCGATTATGATTGCTTTGTGGCAAGCTATTTTAAGAACTCCTGAATTGCAAAATGGACGGTTTTTGTGGATGGATTTAGGACATCCTGATCCTTATATGGTTATGCCAATCTTAGCAGCTATTTTTACATTTATTGCAAGTTACATAGGGCAATTATCTCAAGCTAAATCATCTAATAATGCAATGACTAAGGGCATGACATATGTTATGCCAGTATTTATTGGTGTGATGGCATGTAGTCTGCAGTCAGCATTATCCTTGTATTGGGTAATTTCCAATTTGTTCCAAGCGATTCAAACCTTCTTTTTGCAAAATCCGATAAAATATTATCGTGAATTAAAGCTTAAACAGCTGCAAGAAAAAGAGCGTAAGGCCAAGTATAGGAAAATATATAAGAAATTCGGTCGAAAAATTAAATAGTTATCTATAGTTATTAGATAAAGTAGTCAAAGTGCTTTATCCATCAATGTAGTGGTGGAGTGGGCACTTTTTTTATACAAAATTAATTAAGGTGAAATTATGGTACAGGTTTTAACACAATATGATACTATTGCTGCAATTGCCACACCAATCGGTGAAGGCGGTATATCCATTATTAGGGTTTCGGGTGAAAATGCGTTAGAAATAGTCAATAAAATCTTCCGAGGAGCAAATTTGAATAAAGTTGCCTCGCATACTATTCATTATGGACATATTATCGATTATGCTAATAAAGACGTAGTAGATGAAGTTTTAGTAACAGTAATGTTAGCTCCTAAAACATTTACTCGAGAAAATACGGTTGAAGTATCCTGTCATGGTGGATTATTAGTGACACAAAAAATATTACAGTTGATTCTTGATAATGGAGCTAGAATGGCCACGCCAGGGGAATTTACTAAGCGTGCATTTATTAATGGACGAATTGATTTAACGCAAGCTGAATCGATTATGGATATTATTGAAGCTAAGACTGATCGGGCTAGACAAGTAGCAATGAATCAATTAGAAGGTGGACTTCTTTTTGAAATTAGAAAATTGCGACAAGAACTTTTGAATACCATGGCACATGAAGAAGTTAATATTGATTATCCTGAATATGATATGGACGATGTTACTTCTAAAGAAATGTATGACAAGGCTCAACAAGTTATCAAAGAAATAGATAAATTATTAGCCACTGCTCAAGAAGGAAAGGTAGTTAGGTCTGGACTTGCAACAGCTATTGTTGGTAGACCTAATGTTGGTAAATCTTCGTTATTAAATTACTTATCTAAAGAAGAAAAGGCTATTGTAACTAATATAGCAGGTACTACTCGTGATACTTTAGAGGAGTATGTATCATTAAAAGGTATTTTATTAAAACTAATTGATACAGCAGGAATAAGACAAACAGATGATATAGTTGAAAAAATTGGTGTAGAACGTTCAAAAAGAGCTATAACTGAATCTGATTTAGTTTTGTTGCTAATAAATTCTAGTGAAGAATTAACTGAAGAGGATCAGAAATTATTAGAATTAACGCAAGATAAAAAAAGAATTGTCATTTTAAACAAAGCTGATCAAGTGGCGAAAATAACTAAAAAAGATATTCAAAAAATTACTGATAGTCCTATTGTGACGATTTCAGTATTAAAGAAACAAAATATGATTGGATTAGAAGAGGCAATTAAATCTTTATTTTTACAGGGAATTACTGATTCAAAAAGTGAAGTTATGGTAACAAATCAAAGACAAAACGATTTACTCAGAAAGGCCAAGCAATCATTAATAGAGGCTATTGAGGCTATTAATGATAATATGCCATTAGATCTTGTGCAAATAGATCTAAAAGAGGCGTGGGATAGCTTAGGTGAAATTACGGGTGACACAGCACCTGATGAATTAATAACACAATTATTTAGTAAGTTTTGTCTTGGAAAGTAGGGTATTCAAAAATGAAGACATATAATTCTAACGAATATGATGTGATTGTTGTGGGAGCAGGACATGCTGGATGTGAAGCTGCACTAGCTGCAGCCAGAATGGGTGAAAAGACACTTTTATTGACTATCAATTTGGATATGGTAGCTTTCATGCCTTGCAATCCATCTGTTGGCGGTCCGGCTAAAGGAACGGTAGTACGTGAAGTAGATGCCTTAGGTGGTCAAATGGGCAAAAATATAGATGCCACATATGTTCAGATGCGAATGCTGAATACAGGTAAGGGACCTGCTGTGCGTGCATTACGTGCTCAAGCAGATAAGTGGAAATACCACGAATATATGAAAAATACTATTGAAAATACACCTAATTTGACTTTGCGACAAGGAATGGCTGATGAATTGATTGTTGAAGAAGGTATATGTAAAGGCTTAATAACCAATACAGGAGCAAAATATTTAGCCAAAAGTGTAGTTTTAACACCTGGTACAGCTACGCGTGGCAGAATTATCATTGGTGAATTAACTTATTCATCTGGACCTAATAACTCCTTGCCTTCTATCAAGTTAGCTGAAAATTTGGAAAAATTAGGTTTTAAGATGCGTCGTTTTAAAACAGGAACTCCTCCACGTGTGGATGGTAATACGATTGATTATTCTAAAACTGAGGAGGAGCCCGGCGATAAGGAGCCAAGACATTTTTCATATACTACTAGCGATGATGATTATCTTAAAGATCAATTATCTTGTTATATGACATATACTAATCCTGTTACACATGAAATAATTAGAAAAAATTTAGATAGAGCACCTATGTTTTCTGGTGTGATAAAGGGAGTGGGTCCTCGTTATTGTCCATCTATTGAATCTAAGATTGTTAGATTTGCTGATAAAGATAGACATCAAATATTTTTAGAACCTGAAGGTTGGAAAACAAGAGAAATATATGTTGGCGATTTTTCAACTTCAATGCCTGAGGAGGTTCAATTAAAGATGTTACACTCTGTGGCTGGATTGGAAAAAGCAGAGATGATGCGTCCAGGGTATGCGATAGAGTACGATGTGATTGAACCATGGCAATTAAAGCATACATTAGAAACTAAAAATATTAGTCATTTGTTTACTGCAGGTCAAATGAATGGTACATCAGGTTATGAAGAAGCAGCAGGGCAAGGACTAATTGCAGGTATTAATGCAGCATTAAGTGCACAAAATAAGCCAGAATTTGTATTGGGTCGTGATGAAGCTTATATTGGTGTTCTGATAGATGATTTAGTTACCAAGGGAACTAACGAACCTTATCGTTTATTAACTAGTCGTGCTGAATATCGCTTATTATTACGACATGATAATGCAGATTTGCGTTTAACAGAAAAAGGTTATAACTTAGGTCTGATTTCTGAAGAGCGTTATCAAGAATTTTTACATAAAAAAGAAGCAATTGCGACGACTATGAAAAATATAAAGTCTATCACAATTCATCCAACTGAGGAAGTACAAAATTATTTAAAGGATATCAAGCAGGATGCACTAAATGGAGCAGTTAATGGGGCTGATTTCTTAAAACGACCACGTGTAACTTTTGACGCCATTGAAAAATTGACAGGTAAAAAATTAGCGGCTGATAGATATGTCAAAGAGCAGGTTGAGATTGCTTTAAAATACGAAGGTTATATTAAGAAAGAAAAGATTATGGTGGATCGCTTGCATCGATTAGAATCTAAGAAAATACCTGAAGGTATTGATTATGCAGCAATTCCAAGTTTGGCTACTGAAGCTAGACAAAAATTTGAAAAAATACGACCTGAATCTATTGCACAAGCTGAAAGAATATCAGGTGTTAATCCTGCAGACTTAGCTGTTTTGACAGCTTATATACAGCAGGGCAGAATTGCAAAAATTAAATAAAATTAAGCAAGGCACAAAAAAAACGACTTTATTGTTAGGCGTATCGTCTAAGTTATAAAGTCGTTTTTATTAGTTTAAAAGTGATTTTACTATAACATACATACTTGACATTCTTTAGAGCCAGTACATTTGAATTTATCTGTTTTGATAACTTCATCAGCAGCTAGATTTTCACTACCTTCTAGTACTTCTTGTCTAACACGAACGTAGTAAATGGTTGCACATTTCTTCTTAAAAGCATAGATATAAGCTTTATTTAAATCTCGTGTAGTAGCTTTATCTGTCATAAATAAAGTTAATGAGATAGCTTGATCTACATGTTTTTGAGCAGCAGCTACTATGTCTATAATAGCTGCGGGACCTACTTCATAGGCACCTTTTTGATAATATTTGTAATTAGTGTTATCAATTTTATATGCGGGAACGTATATTCGTCCAACCATTCCTTCTTTTCTAGTTTCAACAGGAGCTACAACTGGTTGTAAACTTGGGGTACAAGAAGATAAGTAGCTGATAGAACCCGTTGGAGCTACAGCTAGTAAGTGCGAATTAGCTAAACCGTATTTTTTTATATTGTTTACCAGATTATTCCAATCTTCACGACTTGGAATATAAAAATGATATTTATTTAATAGATCTTTAATAGTAGCTGTTTTTGGTAAATTATCGTGCTCAGTATATTTCTTAAAGTAAGAACCGTCAGCATATTCAGATTCTTTAAAACCAGAATATGCTCCAAATTTTTGAGCTAACTTGTTAGAAGCTTTGAATGCATAGTATGCAGTTGCGTAGAAAAACATATCAGTAAAATCAACTGCTTCGGGTGAATTGTAGAATATATGGTTAGTTGCTAAAAAGCCGTGTAAGTTCATAGCTCCTAATCCGACAGCATGGTTCGCTAAATTACCTTTTCTGATTGAAGGGGCACATTTTAAATTTGATTCACGTGAAACATGATCTAAAGCTCTGATACTATTAGCAACTAAATGTTCAAAATGTTCCGAGTCATCCATAGCCTTTGCAATATTGAGTGAACCTAAGTTACAGCAAATATCATGTCCAGTTTTTGAAAAACTTAAATCTTCATTGTACTCACTAGGTGTGTTGACTTGTGCAATTTCCGAACATAAATTTGACATTACAATGCGTCCTTCTTTTTTGTTTGGATTTCTATCATTAACGGTATCTTCAAACATAATATAAGGATAACCTGATTCGAATTGTAATTCAGCAATCGTTTGAAATAATTTACGTGCACTGATATATGTTTTCTTGATCTTAGGATTGGCTACCAAATTATCATATTCTTTGGTAATTGAAATATCGGACATAGGTTTGCCATATTCTCGCATAATGTCATATGGGGAAAAGAGAGCCATGTCTTTATTTTCTTTTGCTAGTTGAAAGGTAATATCTGGAATTACAACACCTAATGATAAAGATTTTATTCGTATCTTTTCGTCAGCATTTTCTCTTTTTGTATCTAAAAATTTAAGTATCTCAGGATGATGAGCGTGTAAATATACCGCTCCAGCTCCCTGACGTTGCCCTAGTTGATTTGCATAAGAAAATGAATCTTCGAGCAATTTCATTACTGGTATAATACCACTAGATTGATTTTCTATTTTTTTAATCGGTGCTCCAAATTCGCGAAGATTAGTTAAACACAAAGCCACTCCGCCACCACGTTTAGATAATTGCAAACTAGTGGTAATACTTCGGGAAATAGATTCCATATTATCTTCAACACGAAGCAAATAGCATGATATATATTCGCCACGTCTTTTTTTACCAGCATTAAGAAAAGTTGGTGTAGCTGGTTGAAATCTATTGTGAATAATGTCCATTAATAATGAAGTAGCAAAGTCTTCATCACCATCAGCTAAGAATAAGGCATTCATTACCACACGGTCTTCGTAATTTTCAAGATATTCTTTGTGGTCATTAGTTTTTAAGGCGTAGGCATTGTAAAATTTTACAGCTCCCATAAAATTAGGAAAGGTAAAGTGTTGATCGTATGCTTTTTTTGTTAACTTTTCGATAAATTCAATATTATATTTAGCTAGTAAATCTTTGTCATAATAGTCATTATCAATTAAAAAAATTAATCTTTCTCGAAATGATTTGAATTTTTTAGTATTCGGATTAATTTTTTCATCTATGTATGCTTTAACAGCTTTTTTATCAGCTTCAAAGTTAAAATGACCATTTTCATCTTTAAATTCTGTTAATGCATTTAAAGAAATATAAGTTTCATTATTTTTCATCGTTATTTTGTTTCCACCGTTCTGTTTTTAATATATTTAAGACATTTTCAACGTCTTCCATTGTACCTAGCAATTCGAATTGATATAAAAAAGGAACATGTAATTTTTTGGATATTATAGGTCCAGCTACAGCAAATTGATCTCCAAAGTTAGTGTTACCTGAAGAAATTACGCCCCGGCAATAGCTTCTATTATCTTTATCATTTAAGAATTGTATAACTTGTTTAGTTACAGCACCATGCATATGCAATCTACCGCCGCAATAGGTAGGAACAATTAGAATATAATCTTCATTAACTTTTATTGGAGTACCATCTAATGGAATTCTTACAGAACGCCAATTTAATTTTTGTACAAACCTGTGTGTATTATTTGATGATGTAGAAAAATAAACTACTAATATTTTTTTATCCATTTTAAAACTCCCAATCATCGTCTGTTGTTTCTTCAGTTACTCCCATTACATATGATGAGCCATTACCAGAAAAGAAGTCGTGATTTTCATCCGCTCTGGCAGATAGTTGAGCTAAAACTTCGGGTGCGATATGTGTCTCAGCTTCGGTAAATGGAGAATCATAACCTAGATTTTGTAAAAATTTTCCTGCATTATATATGCTGAATCTGATAGCATCTTCAGCAATATCGAAACCTTTATATAGCTCTCGTAAATATGCTTTTTCAAGGTCAATTAATTTATAAAGTAAAGCAAAAACAAAATCTTTCATTTCTGCTTGTCTTTGAGGAGCTAATTTTGCAAGTTTCTGCTGATACTTATAACCACTGTAATAATTATGGATAACTTTATCTCTTAAGATTAAGCGAATAATATCGGCTGTATTTGGTAATTTGTTTCGTGATGATAAATAGAAAGGTAAATAAAAGCCACCATACAATAAAAATCCAGGCATCATAGCAGCAGCGACTTTAGATTTTAAAGGATCATTACCTGTGTAATACGGTATTAACGCTTTAGCTCGTGCTTGCAATGCTTCATTATTGATTACCCAGTTGTGGGCTTCATCTATTTGATCACTATTACATAGTGTAGAAAAAATAGTACCATATGAACGTGCATGAACAGCTACCATAAAAGCAAAGTTGGCATAAATAGCTTGCTCATGATCTGTTTGAGCATTTTTTATTTGGGCTACATCACCGATAGATGCTTGTATAGTGTCTAGCAAAGTTAATCCTGTAAAGGTACGTGTAATTAATTGTTGCCAATCTTTTGATAAACTATTCCATGAAGGTAAATCATTTGATACGGGAATTTTTTCTGGGAGCCAAAAGTTTTGTGTAACTCTGTTCCATACTTCCAAATCTTTATCATCGTCAATCTTGTTCCAATTGATTGAACGCATATTAAGACCGTTATCATGATAAGCAAAATGAACTGGTGCTTGTGAATGATCGTAATAACTTTCTGACATAAACATTTCTCCTTACATAAAAAATCAACTTACAATCTAGCAGTTAATTTCAATCTAAAAAACAATCTAACACAATATCTTGTGCTTTTCAAATGATAAATATCATTATATAGTACCAAAAGGCTAAGGTATAGGGATAAAAAAGAAAAAATAAATTTAATAATATCTTATGTTACATGTGAAACAAAAAGAGCAACTATCTAAATAGTCGCTCTTTAAGATGATAGATATGGTAGTTAAATTTTAGGTGTATTATTTTTCAAATGATACCAAGATACCGCCATTTTCAGCATAAAAAGTACATAGAGCAGTACACAAACTAAATGATATGTCAGCATTTGGAAAAGTACTTGTAATCGTACTAGCAACCAATTGTGCTTCAGATAAATTGTTAACATGGTCAATTTCTACTTTGCCACCATTATATCCTTGATCTATCATCGCTTGTAATAGCTTAGGATAACATTTTTTCATACCACGAGCTTTGGATATTAATGCAAATGTTCCAGCGTCAGTAACTGTACCAATAATATTTAAATTAACTAGTTTGGAAAGTTTAGCAATAGTTGGATTGACTCTACCGTTATTTGCCAAGTTCTTCATATCTTTTAATATAAATACCATTTGTAATGTTTGCTGGTATTGTTGAACATCCTCAATAACTTCATCAAAAGTCAGGTTTTTATTTAAATCTTGTGCAATTCTTTCAGCAATCATTCTCATTTGCGGACCTGCTGATAGAGAATCGAAAATCTCAATTTTTACGTGAGGGTATTTTTCTTTGTATAAATTTGCCGCTTGAATAGCAGAATCATAAGTAGCAGATAAGCCACTAGTGATAGTGACTACATAAATCTCGTCTGCACCTGCAAATGCTTGTAACCAACTAGCAATGCTAGGACATGCGGTGCTGGTTTTTTGCTTGGTGTTAATAATAGCTTGAATAAAATTGTCAATATTGATATTGTTATCATCTAACCAAATATTATTATCTATTATAATAGACAGGGGGACATTAATATGTTTTTGTCCTAAAATAGTACTAGATAAGATATTGGCACCAGAATCGGTAATAATTTTTTTAATCATAGGTTGAGCCTCTATATTTTTTACATTATCTTGATACAAGTTTTTGATAAACTTATATCAAGATATAGAGTAACACAAAATAGAACAAAAGTATAAATATTTATATAGGAAGTGTATTTAATATTGAAAACAACGGAATCAGAATTAGTCAAAGACATTATCAACTTTAGGTTACCCAGGTATGATGAATTGCCAGTAATGGGTTTATATTTGGAACAAGTAGCTAATTACTTGAATGAATATTTGCATGCAATTAGTGAAACTCCCATCACTAGTTCAATGATTAGTAATTATGTTAAACATAAAATTATATCTAAGCCGATAAAAAAACTATATGATAGAGATCAAATAGCCTCGTTAATTTTTATAGCTCTTGCTAAAAACATTTTACAATTAAATGATTTGAAAAAAGGTCTTGTTATTCAGCAGGGCAGTTATAGTACAAAAGTGGCATATGATTATTTTTGTGTAGAATTAGAGAATAATTTACAATACGTATTTGGCTTAAAAGATGAAAATAAGATGGAGGATAATGCTCCTAGTCCTGAAAAAATTATGTTACATAATATGATTTTAACAATTAGTTATAAAATTTATTTGACGAAGTATTTTGAATTATATGATATAACCAAAAATAAGGGGTAACTGATTTGATATATAAACAAATAATTTTTGATATAGATGATACAATTATTGATTTTGACAATACTGAATATGTTGCCTTGAATAGTTTGTTTAAATTTCACGGTTGGAATATAACGCCTGAGATTCGAAAGAACTATCATGCATATAATCAAGGACTATGGCACTTACATGAGCAAGGAAAACTAACATATGAAGAGCTATCTGAAATTTGCTTTCGAGATTTTATCAAGCGAGAATACGATATAGATGTAAATGGTAAGCAAATCATGGCTGAATATCGGCATTATTTTGGCAATACACATAAATTAATACCTGGAGCTAAAGAAGCTTTACAATATTTTAAAAATCAAGGTTATTATTTAGCTGCTTTAAGTAATGGTGAAACATTTATGCAGAAAAAGCGTTTAAAATTGGCAAATGTTGCTCAATATTTTGATTTAATTATAACTTCTCAAGAAGCTCAAGCATCTAAGCCTAATCCTGCTATCTTTGATTATTTTTTTAGTCGCAGTAAAGTAAGTGTCAATCAATCTTTGCTTTTTGGTGATGGATTATCATCTGATATCTTAGGTGCTACTAATTATGGATTAGATTGTGTATGGTTTAATCATTGTCATAGAAAAAATCTTTTGCGACTAACTCCATTGCTAGAAGTTGATACCTATTCGGATTTTATAAAATATTGTAAAAATCATTAAGACACATAAGGAGCAAAAAATGTTATTTATTTCTTGGAATATCGATTCTTTAAATGCAGCTTTAACTGGTGATTCAGATAGAGCTAATGAAACTAGATCTGTGCTAAATAAAATTAAGAAGGCAAATCCTGATGTAGTTGCAATTCAGGAAACAAAATTACGAGCTAATGGTCCTACTAAAAAACATTGTGATATTTTAGCTGATATTTTTGAGGACTATCAATATGTTTGGCGTTCGTCACAAGAACCGGCACGTAAAAGTTATGCAGGTACTATGTTTTTATATAAAAAAAATTACCATCCACAAGTAACCTATCCGTTAATTGGAGCACCAGATACAATGGATCAAGAAGGTAGGATTATCACGCTAGAATTCGACACATTTTATTTAACACAAGTTTATACTCCTAATTCGGGTAATGAATTAAAACGATTGGCTGATAGAGAAATATGGGATACTAAGTATCAAGAATATTTAGCCAAATTAGATCAAAATAAGCCTGTGATTGCAAGTGGTGACTATAATGTAGCACATCAAGAAATTGACCTAAAATATCCTGAAACTAATCATCATAATGCAGGATTTACTGATGAAGAGCGTAAAGGGTTCAGTAAGTTACTTAGTTTGGGTTTTATTGATACATTTAGATACATAAATGGTGATATTACGGATGTCTATTCTTGGTGGTCACAAAGAATTCGCACAAGTAAAACTAATAATGCAGGTTGGAGAATAGACTATTATCTAGTTTCACAAAGATTAGCTGATAAAATTGAACAATCTAAAATGATAGATACAGGTGATCGAAAAGATCATTGCCCAATCCTACTAAAAATAGATTTATAAATAATTTCCCGGTAAATAATTTGCTTACAATTTTATATAAAAATATATTAAGCAAAAGATGTGTAAAATCTCACAATTAAGGTATAATTATTACTAATATACATAGGGGGAATTTTTATGGATAATACTTCGGTTGAAGATAATGAACTATCACAAAATATCAAATATAATAGATTAACTGGTTTAAAATTGTTTGCGATGACTAGTTCAATGGTTATATCAGTAAGTGAACTAGTACCTTTTGGAAAGACTGGTCCTACCGCAATATTTTATTTACTTTTAGCTGGTCTTATCTGGTTTATACCTATTACTAAAATGGCTGGCGAAATGGCATCGATAGATGGCTGGAATAAAGGTGGTATTTTCACTTGGGTCAAAGGAACCTTAGGGGAGAAAACAGGCTGGACAGCTTTATTTTACCAGTGGATACACATAACAATTGGTATGAATGTGATGATGTATATTATTATCGGCTCGGTATCTATTATTTTAAATAAGCCATATTTAAATACCACTCCTTGTATTAGATTTTTGCTAATGATGATCATTTTATGGTCTATTACTTTAGTCGAAATGGTTGGTATGAAAAAAATAGGACGAATTGCAGAATGGTGTTTCGGTTTAGGAATTGCTATGCCTGTTATTTTGTTAATATTATGCTTTTTCGTCTATTTGTTAGAAGGAAAAAACGTTTATTTTCATATTAATTTTGATAATGTCTTTCCTCACAAATTTGATGGTAATAGTTTAGTAGTTTTTGTTCCATTTATATTAGCATTTTGTGGAGGAGAAGCTTCAGCTCCACATGTCAAATATTTGGAAAAACCTAAACAATACTCTAAAGTAATGCTAGGTTTGGCATGCGTAGCTATTTGTTTTGATTTATTGGGAAGCATGGCTATAGGTATGACTGTTCCTAAAGAATTGCATACTAATAATGTTACGGGATTTGTAGAAACTTTTGGTCATATGTTGAATAGCATTAATCTCCCGGGTGATTTGTTGATGAAAATCATAGGAGCATTATTAGCGTGTGGTATTATTGGCCAATTGGGTAATTGGCTTGCAGGTCCTAGTCAGGGCATGTTCGAAGCAGCTAAAGAAGGTTATCTACCAGCATTTTTTACTAAGTCTACTAAACGTGACGTTCCAATGAGACTGATAGTGCTACAATCTTTAATTGTCACTCTCGGAGCTATTGCTGTAACCTTTACAAGTGGTACCAATGCTAATTTTGCATTTGATGTTTCGATGGCAGCAACTACTGTTCAATATTTGATGATGTATATCATTTTACTGATATCGTATATAGTTTTAAAATTACGTCATGCAAAATTACCCAGGACATATTATATGACAACTAGTCCCATTAAAGGCATAGGTATTGCGTTAGTAGCTTTATGTATTACATTGATAGCATTTGTTCTTACTTTTATTCCAACAAGAGAAACGCCAGAACATTTACGTAATATGTATGTGTTAATTATGTTTATAATGTGTGCTATAGTGACTATTTTACCTCTAATTGTTTATCATTTTAGATATCTTTATGGTAAAAAAAGATTATAAAGAAAGCGTTTAATCAAAAGAAGTTAATTCTCATTAGCTTCTTTTTTTGTTACAATAGTAAGATATTATATTTTAAATAGGAGGAACAAAATTGATACAAAAATTAAATTTGAGACAATATTTAGTTATTGCTTCGATGATTTTTGCACTATTTTTCGGAGCGGGAAATTTGATTTTTCCACTACATTTAGGGCAATTAGCTGGACGTAATTGGCTTATTGCTACTATAGGATTTTTAATTACAGGGGTATTATTACCATTATTTTCAGTGCTGGCAATTGCTATTACTAAAACAGATGATGTATATGGCATTGCTAAACCTGTGAGTAATTTATTTGCTACTTGTTTTATGATATTAATCCACTTAACATTGGGTATAATGTGTGCTTCACCGAGAACAGCTAGTGTTTCTTATAGTGTAGGTATTGCACCATTATTACCATCTAAGTGGCACAATATTGGGTTAGTTATTTTTACTGCCATATATTTTATTCTAACTTTTATAATTGCTTATAACGCAGGTAATATATTAGAAAATTTAGGTAAAATATTGAATCCTATATTTTTAGTTCTCTTGTTTTTAGTTATTATTATTGCTTTGTTTAAACCTTTAGGGAATCCCGCTGATTTTTCAGCTACAGCTAGCTATGCTCATAGTGCAGGTGTTAATGGATTTTTGGAAGGATATAATACAATCGATGCTTTAGCAGGTATCGCCTTTGGGGTATCTGTTATTTCGGCTGTTAAATCTATGGGCGTTACTGAAAAGAATGAAGTTGCCAAAATTACAGCCAAATCAGGCTTCATTGCGATGACCATGATAGGTATTATTTATTTCCTACTAATTTTGTTAGGAGCGATGTCATTAGGAAAATTTAAAGTTTCAGCAGAAGGTGGAAAAGCATTTTCACAAATTGTTACTTATTATGGTGGTACATTAGGTCAAATTGTCCTTGCAAGTTTGGTTACATTAACATGTTTAACAACAGCTGTGGGATTAGTTAGTTCATTTGCACAGGATTTCCATAGTCATTTTGGTGGCTTAAAATATCGTAAGTGGCTTGCTATCACATGTTTTGCTTCTTTCATGACTGCAAATCTAGGTTTGGAATTGATTATCAAGTGGACCTTTGCTATTCTTATGTTTTTATATCCAATAGCTATGGTTTTAATTATTTTGGCATTATTTTCACCATTATTTAAGGGTGACCATGTCGTATATAAGGTGTCGGTTGTATTGACTATTATACCTGCCTTTATGGATTTGATAGCTCATCTACCTGCACCTATATCTGAAACATCATTTTGCAAGATGATAATTGATATTCGATTAAAATATTTCCCTTTATCAGATATTGGCTTATCATGGGTATTTCCAACATTATTAGGTATTATAATTGCTACTTTAGTTCATGTATGGCGTAGAAAAAATAATAAGATTTAATCGGTTAAATGAGTTAAAATAGAAACAAAGATTAAAAGGAGATATATCTATGAGAAATGGCACAAAGATAATTACGTTAGATAATGGCTATCATTTATGGACTAATACACAAGGTCAAGGCAAAATACATCTTTTAGCATTACATGGTGGCCCTGGTGGCAACCATGAATATTGGGAAGATGCAGCAGTACAGTTAAAAAAACAAGGCTTAGATGTACAAGTTACTATGTATGATCAATTAGGATCTTTGTATTCTGATCAACCCGATTATTCTGACCCTGAGATTGCTAAAAAGTATCTTACATATGAATATTTTTTAGATGAAGTAGAAGAAGTTCGTCAAAAGTTAGATATTGATAATTTTTACTTAATTGGTCAAAGCTGGGGTGGCTTATTAGTTCAAGAATATGCTGTTAAATATGGTAAGCACTTGAAGGGAGCAATTATCTCTTCGATGGTAGATGAAATTGATGACTACGTAAAAGCTGTAAATCGTAGGCGTCAAGAAGTATTACCTCAGACTGAAATTGATTTTATGCATCAATGTGAAACTAATAATGATTATGATAATGATCGTTATCAAGCTGATGTACAAATTCTTAACATTAACTTTGTAGATAGAAAGCAACCATCCAAGTTGTATCATTTACATGATTTGGGTGGCACGGCAGTTTATAATGTCTTTCAAGGTGATAATGAATTTGTAATTACAGGTAAGTTGAAAGACTGGCATTTTAGAGACCAATTGAAAAATATAAAAGTTCCAACTTTACTTACTTTTGGTGAAAATGAAACTATGCCACTTGATACAGCTAAAATTATGCAAAAAGAGATACCAAATTCTCGCTTGGTAACTACACCTAATGGTGGTCATCATCATATGGTTGACAATCCGGATGTTTATTATAAGCATTTAGCAGACTTTATACGTGAAGTTGAAAGCGGAGAATTCAATAAATAATGGATATGAACCTCGAAATTTGTACAACAATTTCGGGGTTTTTATTGTGTCCAAAAAAACCATATCTCGACACATGATCGAAATATGGTTTAAAAAATCTAATTAATAATATTTCAAAAATTAGAATCTCATGAACATCATTCCTGCCCAACTAGTACCTTTATAGGCATTATTTGTGATATCAGTATAAAATTTATCAACAGAAGGCGATAATTTAGACTGCAAAGCTAGAGGGCGAACTTGAGATAAAAAGTTATTGAGTACTCTTTGGGTGTATTCGCCCTTTTTTAAGCGATTTTGGACTCTAGTTAAAGCGTTTCGTTCTTCTTGCTTTAGCTCAGGATCTTTTAAAATTTCACATATATCTGCAATTATTTTTTCTTCCGCTTTATTCTTTTTACCAAACATTTTACTCTCTTTTCTATTTATGAAAACCTAAGCAACAACCACTACTGTATAAAGTATGCTTACAATCGTCTGATAATATGATGCAATCATAAGAATATTATAGGTCTGATTTTTTAAAAAACAATATATAAGAAAAATAGTAATTTTATTTAGAGCTCTAAATAAAAAAACGAACAAATATTATTTACTTATGATAAATGTTTGTATATTATATAGATAACAACTGATAGAGAGGTGATTTATATAATATATAAAAAAGTGATAGAAGGCACAATTTGCACGCCTGAAACAGTAGATAAAATTGGATGTTATGGTAATGCTTTAGTATGTGTTAATCAGCAAGGATTAATCGCATCAGTACTATTTCCGAACAATAGCCAATATGGTGAGATTAAACAAACAGCTATTTCACAAGGTAATTATCATCAACTAGCTGCTGATGAATATCTTTTACCAGGGTATGTTGATTTACATGTGCATGCACCGCAATGGCCACAAGCTGGACTAGCTTTAGATCTTCCTTTAGCAGATTGGCTAGATCATTATACTTTTCCTTTGGAAAGCAAATGCTCAGATTTAAACTACTCTAAAACGATATATGATTCTTTAGTTAAAGAATTATTATCTCAAGGAACTACTACTGCTTTAATGTTTGGTACTATCTATAATGATTCCAACATCATTTTAGCTAAGGCTTGTTTAGAATATGGATTAAGAGGTTTTATCGGACAAGTTGCTATGGATAATGCAGATCAAACACCTGCTTATTATAGAAATCAGTCTGCAAAAGATGCTATTGATGCGACTGAATTGTTTATTAAGCAATTGCAAAAATTAAGCAATGATGCAGATAGAGTAGTTCCTGTCATTACTCCTAGATTTGTTCCAAGTTGTAGTGATGCATGTTTACAAGGGTTAGGTCAATTAGCTAATAAATATAATGTGCCAGTGCAAACACATGTTAGTGAAAGTAGTTGGGAGCATGGATATGTGCTAGATCGCTTTAAAGCTACTGATACTAGTGTTCTTGATCAGTTTGGTCTTTTAACCGATCGAACAATTTTAATGCATGCAACTCATTTAACTGATGACGATATGATTCTGCTTGCCAAGCGTAAGGCGGCTTTAGCACATTGCCCTATCTCTAATGCTTATTTTGGCAATGGAGTTATGCGTGTTAAAGAAATTTTAGCTAAGCAAATCAAGCTGGGCTTAGGGACAGATATTTCAGGTGGTTATTCATCTAGCATATATCATAATATTCGCCAAGCGGTAATATCTTCACGGATGTTAGAAGACGGTGTAGATACTACCAAGCAAGCAACTACTAGAGGTGTTGCAAATTCTAGAATTAATATTGCTACGGCCTTTTATATGGCTACAGTAGGAGGTGCTGAGGCATTACATTTAAATACTGGACGAATTAAAGAAGGATATAAAGCTGATTTCCAAGTGGTGAAAAGTCACCCTTCAGTTATAACATTATCCGATGAGCAAATGATTGAACGAATATTATATCAAACACAACAATCTGATATTAAACAAGTCTATATAGATGGAAATTTAGTTTATTGTAAAGATTAATTTGTTATAGAGAGTGTAAAAAGATGGCAAAAAGAACTAGTTTATTAATTGGTCCAGATGAAAAAGTAAGTAAATTTGAGGCTACAATTTTGGGATTACAACACGTTTTAGCGATGGATGTTTATGTCCCTCCAATTATTTTGGCAGGAATATTAGCTATGAGTTCTGCAGATGCGATGGGGTTATTGCAAGCAACATTCTTAGCTGCTGGAGTAGGTACTTTATTGCAAACGGTTATATTTATGAAGATACCTGTTTCTCAAGGCCCTTCGTTTGTTCCGTTGACTGCTGCAGCTGGTATAGTTTTAGCTAATGGAGGACTACATGGCAAGGGTATAGCTACCTTATTAGGATCCTCTCTTATAGGTAGTATTTTTCTAATTTTATTAGGATTAACGGGAGTATTTCACAAAATTATTAATAAATTTGTTCCACCAGTTGTTGGCGGTACTATTATTACTTGTGTGGGTTTATCTTTAATACCAGCAGCGTTAAAAGATAATATATTTGCTGCTCCAGGTAATATTTTTCAGAATATTGAACTAGCTTCTATAACTGCAGTTGTTTTAATTTTCTGTATTGCCATGAGTTTGCGTATCCCTAAGTTGGAAAAAATATTTAAAACTAGTTCTATAGTAGTAGCTTTATTGGTAGGAACCTCAGTAGCTGCAACTATGGGTCGTTTTAATTGGAGTCAAGTAGCCAGTGCACCATTATTTAGTTTTCCACAAAGAACCATATTACATTGGGGACTAGATTTTTCGCTGACACCCATTATTACATTTATAATTATTTATATAATATTGACTGCAGAAACAACAGGAACGTGGTTTGCCATGAGTGCAGTTACTGGCTGTGATATTTCTAAAAAACAGTGGAATAACGGTATTATAGGTGAAGGAGCAAGTTGTATATGTTCAACTTTGTTAGGTGCAACACCGGTAACAGGTTATTCTACTAATGCTGGTATTGTTTCTATCACTGGTGTAGCAAGTAAACATGTTTTCATATCTGCGGGTATATGGTTTATAATTTTAGGATTTTTTAGCAAACTTTCAGCATTTTTAGCTACTGTGCCTGCTCCTGTCATTGGTGGTGTATTTGCAATTATTACAGTTACTATTATGTTAAATGGATTAAAGGTTATCAGAAATGTTGAAACTGAAGAATCTGATCTCTATGTAATAGGTATACCTATTGTTTTGACTATGGCATTGCTTTTAGTTCCAAAGAAAGTAGTAGCAGTGACGCCACAACTTTTGCAATATTTATTGGGTTCACCAATAGCTGTAGCTGCGATAGTAGCAGTGATTTTAAAATTGATAATGCCTAAATACCGAGGACGTTTAGCTAAAAAATAAAGTTCATAGTAACGAAAAAAAGGATCTTGTAAAAAGATCCTTTTTTATTATGGGTGGTCAGGGGATCGAACCCTGGACCCACGGATTAAGAGTCCGTTGCTCTGCCAGCTGAGCTAACCACCCATGTCATCAACAAATAATATTATGCCATGTATCTTTATAAAAAGCAATGTTTTTTTATAAAAAATATTCAAAAAATTAGGAAACAATTTTTTTTACAGTATTTGTCAGGCGATATTTGGCGATTCATAATAGATATCTATAGCTCCATCTTTTCAAAAATAGCGTAAAAACAGTATAATGGTAGATGAATATGAGGGAGGAATTGTTATGCCCAAAAAGATTTTAATTGTTGATGATGAAAAAACTATTTCTGATATTATTAAATTTAATTTAACTAAGGAAGGTTACGAAGTAGATACTGCCTATGATGGTGAAGAGGCAGTCAAAAAAGTAGATGAATTTAATCCTGATTTGATGATTCTAGATTTAATGTTGCCTAAAAAAGATGGTCTTGAGGTGGCAAGAGAAGTGCGACAAAGTCATGATTTATCTATTATTATGGTAACTGCTAAGGCTGCTGAAATTGATAAAGTTTTAGGATTAGAAATGGGTGCAGATGATTATGTTACAAAACCTTTTTCTAATCGTGAATTGGTTGCCCGAGTAAAGGCTAACTTACGTAGACGTGAAATCACACAAAAGTCAAAACCTGATGAAAATGCTAATATTACCATAGGCAATTTGGTTATTATGCCTGAAGCATACATTGTGGAAAAAGCAGGGACAAATATAGAATTAACACATCGTGAATTTGAATTGCTCCGTTACTTAGCACAACATATGGGGCAAGTGATGACTAGAGAACATTTGTTACAAACGGTTTGGGGATATGATTACTTTGGTGATGTTCGTACTGTAGATGTTACAGTTAGACGTTTACGTGAAAAGATAGAAGATAATCCGTCTACTCCGTCCATTTTGGTGACCCGTCGCGGTGTTGGTTATTATGTTAAAAATCCAACTGATGAATAATGATGGTCACATACAGTGACCTTATTTTGTAGTATTTTATTATGAAAAGAATAAGAAAACCTTTTACATCAATTAATGCTAAAATTGCTATAATTTTTATGCTATTGCTTTTAGCAACTATCGAAATTGTTGGAGCTTATTTTACTAGACAATTGGAGCAAAATTCGATTGAATCATTTGAAACTTCAATTCAAATACCAAACTTGATATCTAATCAAATAGCAACACAATTGAATAAAAACAATGCCAAGAAGGCAAATAAACAATTAAATAGAATAGTATCTAATTATAGTAATGATGCTATTAATGATATTACAGTTGTAGATAGTAAGTCTGTCATCAGATCTGTTTCTAATGTTAATGATCAAGGTACCATTGGCCAAAGAGCTACTAATTCTGATATAAAAAAGGTATTAACTTCCGGAAGACAGATTTCCAAGATTATAAATGATAATGGTAAATATATGATCCAAATCTCTCCACTAAATGTAGGTAATGGGCCGAATACGATAGTGGGAGTTATTGTTGTCAAAGCAGGCATGCAAAGCGTATTTAATAATATACATCGTGTATCATTTCTATTTCTGACGGCTTCATTAGTTGCAGCTACATTAGGAGCAGGAGTAGCTTTAGTTATTGCCCGGGCAATAACTAAGCCAATTGAAGAAATGAAAGATCAAGCATTGCGAATTTCTAACGGTGATTATTCTGGGCATGTTAAAGTATATGCTAATGATGAGATGGGTGAATTAGCACGTGCTTTTAATATTTTGTCAGTTAGAATTGAGCGAAGTCAGGAAGTTTCTGACAGCGAACGTAGGAGATTGGATAATGTTTTAATGCATATGACTGACGGTGTTATTGCTACCGATCGTCATGGTAATATCACTATCATTAATGAAACTGCACTAAATTTTTTGGACAAAACTGAAAATGAAGTTAAGGGTGAGCCTATTACACAATTATTAGGATTAAAGGAAGTTACAATCCAAGACTTAATGAGTACACAGCAAGAATTAATAGTAACAGCTAATGTTAATACGCATGACGAATTGATTTTACATGCTGATTTTTCGCTGATTCAGAGGGTAACAGGATTTGTATCAGGGCTAATTTGTGTATTACATGACATAACAGAGCAACAGAAAAACGAAAATGAACAGCGTCAATTTGTTTCAAATGTATCACACGAGTTACGAACACCATTGACATCTTTACGAGCATATGTCGAAGCATTAAATGATGGTGCATGGAAAAATGAAAATATTGCACCACAATTTTTGGGTGTTATCCAAAATGAAACAGAACGTATGATTCGTATGATTAATGATCTGTTGAACCTTTCTCGTATGGATCGTGGTGTAGTTAAAATGGATTTAGAATGGGTTAATCTAAATGATTTCTTATCTCATATTTTAAATCGTTTTGATATGATGCTAAAAAATGATGGAGTAAAAAAATATAAAATTCGACGTATTTTTCCTCATCAAGCGTTATGGGTTGAAATTGATACTGATAAAATGATGCAGGTGATTGATAATATTATGAATAATGCTATTAAATATTCACCTGATGGTGGCTTAATTACGATTAGATTATTGCAGACACATAAACATGTCATTTTGAGTGTATCAGACCAAGGATTAGGTATTCCACGAAAAGATTTGAGCCGAATATTTGACCGCTTTTATCGAGTAGACAAAGCGAGATCTAGAAAACAAGGTGGTACTGGCTTGGGCCTAGCTATTTCAAAAGAAATCGTTGAAGCACATCATGGTAAAATATGGGCTGATAGTTCTGAAGGCAATGGTTCAACATTTTATATATCTATACCATATGAAAAAATGAGTGAAGAGGGAGATATGTGGGATGAAGTTTAGCGATAAATGTCAAAGAATAGTTTTAAGAATATCTCTATCTGTGATGGTTTTATTATCGATTATTTTGTCTGGTTATATATGGGGCTCAGATACTCGTTTTTCTAGAATGGAACAAGACTCTAATCAGCCAGCAATCAAAAAGAATGTTGGTCAAAAGTCTTTACGCGAGATATATACTCCTACACAAGTTTTTTATTATCGTGATAAGCAACTGTATCAGGCGTACGATGCTAAAAGAAATTTAACTTTAGAGTTTTCTAAATTTACAAAAAAGCTGGAAGGACATAAGATAAACAAAATCAAATCTAATAGTACATTTTATCGTCAACTATTACATGATGAAAAATATTTTCAATTGACTTTTCCTGATCAGATAACTATATCTTTGTTTTTACCTCGTGCTAATAAATATTTAGATGGCGAATTTAATCGTATTTTTGTTTCAACTAAAGATAAAAAATATTTGTATTTAGGTGATGATCGCAATAACACATTGTATCGAGTATATGCTAATGTATCATTCAAGAACTTGTATAAGCATATTCAGAAGGCAGCTTCGCAAATACCGATTTCGCTAGAGAAATTAAAAGATGGTTTTTGTGTAAGTTATAATAAAGATCAACAAATGGCAATATATAGTTATTTGACTTATAAAGAGACAGATGCATATTTTGTTTATAAATTGCTTGACTCTGGAAACCCAACCCAACGCAATGCTGATGACTATATTGCTTACTATAATGGTATTTATCAGCGGCTAGTTGCTTATAAAAAGACACATAATTATGAATTTGTTGATTATCAGCAAAATAAAATTCCTAATACAACTACTAAAATGTTGACTGATAGTTTATTTTACGTTAGAAAAATCTGCTTGAATGAACCAGATTTACGTTTTTTTGATGCATCGAATAATACGATTTCTTATCAGAAATTTGTAGAAGAATATCCTGTTTTTTTACCTGAAGATAATAATGTGAGAGCAAAAGTAACTTTTACTAGAAGTTGTATGCAAATTAATTTCAATAGTTTGGATTTAAGAATTCCAATTCCTACCAATGGTGCGAAAAAAGAGTTACAAGCTACAGATAAGATTATTGATAAATTATTACAAGCTGGGTATAAAAAGTCATATTTAGAAAAAATCATTATAGGTTACAAAGTATGTCATGATACTAATAAAACATCTAATCTAATTGATTTAATTCCTACATATTACATAAAAATTAATGGACGGTGGCATTCATTGGATGCTTGGCTGAATAATAATTATGAAGTACATATTCCTGCAAGTCAGCAAGGAGGTATATCTAATGGATTTTAAACGTATTGAATGCATTTTTTTGCTGGTATTTGTAGCTATTAATATTTTTTTATTTGTGGAAATTTTTCAAGCACCCAAACTTTTGAACGGGGGTCATACTGTTAATGTGCAAAATAATGATTTGAAAAATGAAATTATAGCTGATAATATTACCCTACCTAAGATTAGTGATGAACAAGGAGAAGGGTACTATTTAGCTACCAAAGAAGGGCATAGCTGGATTAGTAAGGCCAAGGAACAATTAAGCAATAATTGTACTATTGTTAGCTCAAAAGATACAGATGCTATTATTGTTAATTTAAATAAACCAGTGGATTTAGGTAATAATAAGAATAAGACGTTATCTAATATCAAAAGTTTTGTATTGAACACACGTAATGTATATCAAGGTGGAAAATATAAATACATTGATAGTACAGCAGATAAAAGCACATATATTTTTGCACAAAAATCAAAATATGGATTGGTTACAGAAAACCACAGTCAATTGAGTATTGTTGTTAAAAATAATCATATTGTTTCTTATATGCAATATTATGTTGCACCACTCAATACGTTAAGGGAAAAACAAGCTACTATTAGCTCACAAGCAGCAATTGATGCTTTATACACTTATAGTGAGTTACCTAATAATTCGCATGTATTATGGATTAGTTTTGTTTATAGTAAACTGATTACTACTAGGGGGAGTATAATTTTTATACCCACATGGTTAGTAGCTATCCAAAACAGCAATAATAAATTTACTATTTTTAAACGTGTTAATGCATTTAGTGGTAATGTTATGACCATTGATAACGAAGAAGATAAAGGATACATAAAATAATATTTGAAAGGAAAGTTTTAAAAATTGCGTATATCAATATTATCTAGTGGCTCTGCGGGTAATACTACTTTAATTGAATCTGAGCATCATAAAGTTTTGTTAGATGCAGGTCTTTCTGGGAAAAAAATTGCTAACTTATTAGCCCAAAGAGGGGTAGACATTAAGGATATCGATATGGTATTTTTAAGTCACGATCATACAGATCATTCGGGTGGCTTAGGTGTTTTAATGAGAAGGTATTCGCAATTAAATGCATATGCTAATGAAGGCACCTGGAAATATTTGCAAGAAAGTAATAAAATTGGCAAAATACCCAAAGAGCAAATCAATATATTTGCACCTGAAACCACTAAAATATTTGATGATTTAGAAGTGCATAGTTTTGCGACAAGTCATGATGCTGCTGAACCGCAATATTACGTTTTTTGCAGTGGTGGTAAACGTTTTGCTTGTTTAACCGATACAGGATATGTTTCTAGTTCAGTTAAAATGCAAATTGAAGCTGCAGATGCTTATTTGATGGAGTTTAATTATGATGATATGATGCTAAGAAATGGTCCATATTCTTGGAGTTTAAAGCAGCGAATATTATCTGATGTTGGGCACCTATCTAATGAGCAGGCAGTGGAAGCTCTCGGTGATGTGGTTTCACGTGAAACCAAATATATTTTTCTAGCTCATATTAGTCAACATAATAATGATCAATTATTAGTTAAAAAAAGTGCACTGCAATTATTTGAACAAAGAGATGCAGACGTTGACAGTGATGTGCAATTTATGACAACTGCACCCATGAAACCAAGCAAATTCATAGAATTATAAGTTGATAATTAGTACAATTTGACAAGGGGGATGTTATGAAAGATAAAAATAATATAAATCAAATACTTAAAACAATTTTGATAAGTTTTGTCTCAGGTATGCTGGGAGGCTTGTTAGTAATTTATGTGGTAGGATATCGCCCTAATAATACATCTATTAATAAATATGAATCACCAAAATTAGTTTATGATCAATCAAAACATGCCGGATTGATGACAGGTGCATTTAATATGGTTAAAGATAGTGTTGTTTCGGTAATTAATTTGCAAAAAACAAGAAAAAATAATCTGTTTACTGACATATTTGGTAGTAAGAATGATAAAGATACTTTACAAACTTATAGTGAAGGATCTGGTGTTATTTATTACAAAAATTTAAATTATGCTTATATAGCTACTAATAATCATGTTGTGGCAGATAGTGATCAATTGCAAGTCATTTTAAGTGACGGCAGAAAAATTGCAGCACAAAAAGTAGGAACAGACCCTGAAACAGATTTAGCTGTTTTAAAAGTAAATAGCAAGTATATCAATCAGGTGGCTAAATTTGCTAGTTCTAAAAATTTAGTGCCAGGACAGCCAGTAATTGCAGTAGGTTCTCCATTAGGTAGTCAGTACGCTACTAGTGTTACTCAGGGCATTATATCTGCTAAGAGTAGAGTTGTTAATGTAGTTAATGAACAAGGTCAAGTTACTAACGAAGCTACAGTTATTCAAACCGATGCAGCCATTAATCCTGGTAATTCAGGTGGCCCTTTGGTTAATGAACAAGGTCAAGTTATAGGTATTAATTCCATGAAATTATCACGTTCTGGAGATGGTACAGCTATTGAAGGAATGGGATTTGCTATTCCGAGTGATGAAGTTGTTAATATTTTGAATCAATTAGTTAAAAATGGAAAAATAGTTCGTCCAAAATTGGGAATTAGAGTATTAGATGTAACCGATTTAACTAGAAAAGATAAAAAGCGAATACATTTACCTAATAATATTCAAGAAGGTGTAGCAGTTTTTTCAGTTGATTCAGGTAGTTCAGCTGCAAAAGCGGGAATCAAAGCTAAGGATGTAATTGTTCAAATTGATAATGACAAGATAGATAGTGTGGCTTCTTTACATAGCAAATTGTATAAACACAAGATAGGTGATAAAATCCCAATAAAAGTTATAAGAGCTGGTAAATATGTAACAGTAAAGGCTATCTTGCAATAATTCAAAAAGGTATCACAGATATTTTTCGATCATATGTGATACCTTTTTTATTATTTAAAAATTGTCGATACGTTTATTTGCGGTTATTCTCATTTATAAAGTTTGTTTTTTTATTAAGTTAGTGTCAAAAATTGTACACATGAAAAGCAAACCTGTGTAAAAGTCTGTGGATTGTGGATAACTATGCGACAAAAATGTATATATGCTGTGGAAAGATTGTGAAATATGGGTACAATTTTAGTAGAACAAAAAGTATAACGTTAACAAATCCAATGATAGTAAGGCTTAATTATAATATGAATAAACATTCGTAAAAATCAGATGTTGTGTATTATTTTAGCAAAGATTTTATAAATTTAATTACAAGGGCACAACAAATTGTGGTTTACGACAAAGAAATTCTAGATATAGATTTCACTAATCCACAGGTGTGGATAAGTTCTGTGGATTAGTTGTAAATTATGTTGGTAATTTGCAACAATATTTTTAAAATGTTTATTTGATATGTTAATATATTGTTTGATTATAAAATAATGGATATAGGTAAAATAATGAATATCAAAATTGTATGTGTAGGAAAATTAAAAGAAAAGTATTTTAAAGATGGAATTGCAGAATATTTAAAACGAATGGATCGGTATGCTAAAGTTGAGATTGTCCAAGTACCTGATGAAAAAGCACCAGAAAAATTAAGTGATGCTGAAATGGAAAAGGTTAAGGAAATTGAAGGTAATCGTATTTTGAGTAAAATTAAAGATAAAGAATACGTTTTTGTAACAGCAATAAAAGGCTGTGAATATACAAGTGAAAATTTTGCTCAAAAAATTTCTGATGTAACGACATATGGACATTCTGATATAACTTTTGTGATTGGAGGTAGTTTGGGTACTTCCAATGCTGTTAATAAAAGAGCTGATGAGTTGATTTCTTTTGGTAAATTTACAATGCCCCATCAGTTAATGAGGTTGGTATTAATTGAGCAGATATATCGTGCATTTATGATTAATATTGGTAGCCCATATCATAAATAGTATCAAATATGAAATATGAATAAGATTGGTTGAAATAATAACAAGATGGAAAAGAATAGCAACCAGTCTTTTTTTGTAACTAAAATCGGAATAATAACACTTCTACTTTTTTCTTCGCAATAACCATGTGATGCCATGCCTTGAGATAAGCTATCCGCCCAAGTCATAGCTGATATAATTGCTTTGAAATATAATTTAGGCGACCAAAAAGATAAAAATAGTCCCCGCATTTGACCAGCGATTCTAATCCGCTTAACTTCCTCATAAATTTTAGGAAGTAAATTGAAGGCTGCTAAAGAACCATAAGCAAATTTAGAGGGTAAATGTGCATTTTGTTCTAAAGATTTAGCTAATGTATAGTTATCAGTTGAAGTGGCAAAATAGGCACCAGATAAAGCGAATGCATAAATACGTGAGATTAAAGTTAAAGCATAAGTTAAATTATGTCCTGGGGCATAAAAATAAATTGTAAAAAACATACTGATGCAGGCAGATAAGGGAACGATAGTGAAGTAACATAGTTTTTTATAATTTATATGATTTATCATTAATAATATTAGGCTACCTACAATTAAGCATAAATTAGCAATTAAATTTGGTATGATAGTAATTTCAATCGTTAATAAACAAAGTAGTAATAGTTTCAAACTTGGATTCATAATTGCTTGGTCCTTAATTAGTTATAAATTTAAGATTTTGATTTTGTAGTTGCAGATGGTACTGACATAGTTGATCCATTTGATCTAAATTATGACTGATAATGATAACAGTTTTGTTCTTATCAATAAAATATTCTTTTAATAGGTTAATAAAGATAGTAATACTTTCGCAATCTAGCCCTGTAAAAGGCTCATCCAGCAATAATACTTGAGGATTAGCCATAATCATTAAAAGAAGTTGTAATCGCTTTTTTTGACCACCTGATAAGGAATAAACAGTTTGCTGGAGATGATCATTTAGTTTTAATATTGATAAGTAATGTTGCAAACTTTGTTCATCAAATAGACTATTGGCACATTTGAACTGAGATAATTCTAATTCTTCTTGGACTGTAATCATCAAAAATTGATCATCCGCATTTTGAAAAGCTTGATTGACTTTGGATAAATATTTTCTGAATGACCATTTTTTAATTTCTTTGTGTTCAAAAAACAAATTACCTTCGTAATCAATTAATTTAGTCATTGCTTTAAAGAGTGAGGTTTTACCAGAGCCATTTTCACCAGTTAATAAAATACCTTTACCTTTTGGTATATCTATAGTTACTTGATTAATCAAAAATTTGGCTGGATTTTTTAACGTAAACTTTTTCAATGAAAAATCAGCATTAGACGAGCTCGTTACCATTTCAAAATGCTTATTTAATGTTGGTTTAACTTGGGCAAATAAGGCTCTTTTTTGTTCGTTATCGTAATTAACGAATTTTTCATTGATAAAACCAAAGATATCATCACAAATATTTTGATATCCTGCTAGATTATGATCAGTAATGAGGATTGTTTTACCAGCCTGTTTTAAAAGTGCTAATTGCTTGATTAGTAAATGTCTAGTAGTCATGTCACAACATGCAAAAGGTTCATCAAGTAATATTAGCGGTGGATCCATTGCCATTATAATAGCTAAAGCGACCCTTTGCTTTTCTCCACCAGATAAATTGATAAAAGGTCTATCTAATAGTTCTTCAATGTTGGTTAATTTTACAGCATTATTTATTTGCGTATATGCTTTTTCTTTGGAGCAGTGGATATTTTCTAAGGTAAAAATAAATTCTTGTCTGGGTGTAGCCATCGTAAATTGCTTGTCTGGTTCTTGAAAAATCATACCCCAATTTTTGAATGGATTTATTATATTACCTTTTAAAATTCGCCCACCATATTGAGGATAAAGTCCAGCAATTAGCCTTAAGAGTGTGGATTTGCCACAACCATTAGGTCCTATAATAAGTGAAAAACCACCCCGTGGGATGGTTAAATTGATATTTTTTAAAATAGTATTGACATCATAATTGAATGATAAATTATTAATGATTATATTTTGTGAGTACATGTGCTTTATCCAAAAGTTTAACGATACTATTGACTATAATGGTACAAAAGACGATCATAGATATCCAGCGAACTCCTAGACATAATAAGTTAGTATTAAGTGGTAATTTATTATATCCATTTTTCATAAAGTCCCAACCAAACGTAATAAACGTATTAATTGTTGCAGATACAATTAAAGTGAAAATATTGTATTTACGATAAATAAATGCGGCAAAGCCTAATTCACTACCAATTCCTTGTACTATACCCGATATGAGGGTTGAAATGCCCCATTGACCACCAAATAATCCTTCAGCAGCAGCACTCAACAATTCTCCTAAAAAACTGGTACCAGGTAATTTCACTACAAAACCTGCCAACGGTCCAGCCATACACCATAGGCCCATACAAATATCATTGGCTAACGGTCCTAAAAAAACTAAGGCATTATAAAGTTGGTTGCTTAAAATATAAATACCACCAAACATTACAGCAATTAGTGCAATGAAGATAATGTCTCTGATGTGTAACTTACTTGTCATGTAATAAACTCCTTTCAGGAGCGAAAAAAAACGCCCCAATGAGGCGACTAATATAAGTCCAAAAATAAATCATTTTCCCTTCGCTAATATTAGTTAGATCAGGTTCAATGGGTATATTCTCAACCACTAAAGGTACCCCAAAATAATATATTTTACAACTTATAATATATACTGATTAAAGTTAAAATTCAAATTTATGTGCAATTACATTTTTTCCAAACGTTCAATGCGTTTTTTTGTTGTTGGATGAGTGTCAAACAAATGTGTTAAACCATGCTTATGGAAAGGATTTTCAAAATAAAGACTTGCACTTGACTTATCAGCTACAGTCATAGGTGCACTAGTAGAAATTTTAGTTAAAGCGGATATCAATCCTTTTGGATTACGCGTTAATTCTACTGATCCTGCATCTGCTAAATATTCACGGTTTCTTGACAAAGCAAATTGCACTAGGGTTGCACTGAATACTAGCAATGAAGAAAATATTCTCATAAATAAATAGATTAACCAACCCCAATTAGCATTACGATCGTCATCTTTATCGCTAAATATATTGCCAAAATATAAAAACACATTGCATGTTAAATTACCAATAAAAGAAATGACAGCTACTAATACGATAGCAACAGTTGATACTAAAATATCATAATTTTTAATATGAGATATTTCGTGCCCAATTACACCTTCTAATTCTTCTCTAGTTAGCATTTTGCGTAAACCCATAGTTACAGCTATGCAGCTATTTTGCGGATTTTTTCCAGTAGCAAAAGCATTAGGACTATCATCTTCAATTATAAAAACCCGAGGCATGGGCACTTGAGCAACCATTGCCATATCTTCTACAACATGCCATAATTCTGGATCATCTTGTTCTTTAATTTCGATAGCATGATTCATTCGCATTATCATACTAGCTGGATTAGCCAAGCCGATGAATAAATATACAACACTGGCAAATATTGACCACATGATCCCTTCTATTGGTGAATTATAAAAAATTTTACCAGATACAGCTCCGATTATAGCTAAAATGATGACAAAGATTGCTAATAATATTACAGTTTTGCGTTTATTTTTAGTTATCTGTTGGTATAGCATGATTAAAATTTCACCTTAGGTACGTTCCTTTCTTCACTAGGAGTTGCGAGAAATTCTTGCTTAGTGAAGCCGTGTATACTTGCTACTATATTTGATGGAAATACTAAAATTTTCTTATTGAAAAATGATACAGTGGAATTATAGAGCTGACGTGAGTAAGCTAATTTATTTTCAGTATTGACTAACTCTTCTTGCAATTGTGCAAAATTTTCATTTGCTTTCAAATTTGGATAACTTTCTGATAAAGCGAAAATTGATTTTAAGGAATCAGTCAACTGGTTAGATACTTGCATTTGTTCTTGATGATTGCCAGTAGGTATCTGCACTAATTGATTACGTAATTGAATTACTTTCTCTAAAGTTTCACTTTCGTGTTTGGCATAACCCTTAACAGTTTCTACTAGATTAGGAATTAAATCGTTACGTCTTTTTAGTTGTACATCAATTTGACTCCAAGATTCTTCGATATTTACTTTAGCTCTTTGCAACCCATTATAAATTGCAATGTATAGAACTACTAATATAATTAAAATAATAACGATTGCTAAAATCATAAAAATTTTCTCCTTTTAAATTACAAAATATAAAACTAGCCAGCCTAAGATCATTAATACAATCAAACCTGTAAATTGCAATAAACTGAACATACAAAAGAATTTTTTGCGTGAGATTGTACCATGCTCTAAAAAGCTTTTAAAAACTAACATATTTGCCATAGAACCTACTAGGGTACCAAATCCACCAATATTGGATCCTAAAAAAAGTGCTTCGGCGTAATTGGTAAATTTACCAATCAAAATAGTAGAGGGAACATTGGAAATACATTGACTTGAAAGAATAGATGTTAAATAAACTAAATGCTCATTTGACATAGCTTTCGAAATCTCATTCACAATGAAGGGAATCTGTTGTATATCACTGATGAAAACAAAAAAACAAGTAAATGTCAATAATAAAGCATAGTCAATGTGTAATAAAATTGTTTTATTAATAAATATAGTTAATAGGATTGCTAAAATTGCTGGTACATAGACAGGAACTACATTAAAAATCCCAAAGAAAAAGAAGATAGAAACTACGATTGTTAAAATCATCGGTCGCATACTGATACGAATATCTTCCTTTGGTAAGGAAGGTATCGGTGTATTTTTGACGAACATCAACATAATGATTAGCAGAATGAGACTAACTGATAATAGTGGAAGAGACCATTTAAAAAATTGGATGGGTGTCACCGTATAACGATTGACAATATAAATATTATGAGGATTACCCCAAGGCGTAAATGCTGCACCGATATTAGCTCCCATACCGATTAACGTTACTGGCAAAATTTCAGGTAATTTGTATCGTCTGGCAATGGTTAAATATAAGGGTATTAATGTTAAAACTGTTATATCATTAGTTAAAAACATTGCCGAAATTACAGAAAGAAAAGTAAAAATTACTGTTAATCTACGTGTATTAGATGCACTAGCAGTTAATTTATATGCTAAAACGTCTAAAACGTGCAGATACGAAAAAATTTGAATAATTGTCAGCATCGCCAAGATAGAAAATAAAGTATGCGTATTGATGTCGCCTAATCTTGGTCTGGCAAAACAAAGACTCAAAATTGTAATTATAACCGTTATTTGTAAAATACGGTCTTTAAATATATTCCTTATGACAGTCATTAGGGGATCCCCTCTTAAAAATTACACATGTCTATTTTGTACTTTTTATGCTGGAATATCATTTGATAAAAAAGAAGCACACACATATACTTCTATTGTATCAGTATTCTTAATATTTAGGTAGGTAATGAGCAGATATTAACTATTAAATTAACAGGTTTGATAAAATTAAATTGAATATAAACAGTATAAGGATGGATACTATATATGTTAATTAAGAAAATAATCAGTTTAAATATAAAGACGGCTGCAGCTGATCTTTTGCAAAATAAAATATTTGACAAGTCAGTGATTATCTTAGCGTTAAATGATGGCTCAAACAAATATTCCACTGTAGGTGGAACTTGCACGATAGGAGCCAATTTTCAGTTGGTAATTTTGTCTAAATATGATTCACAATATGATATTGAAATTGATAATAATATGAATATACCTATGTATACATCACAAGATGAATTACAATATCTAACTAAAGGGTTGACCTTAGGTGCCAAAGCTGGTGTATTGTTCCTATCATCTGATGAGGGTATTATTGATAGTGCAGTAAGTATTAATAATAAAACTTGTCATACTAACTAGTTTAATGTTATGATAATAGAAGATTTTCGAAAATTTTTATTGAGAGGAAGAAAGACATGTCACGTAATATACATACAGGAATCAATCCTCATCGTAGACCTAGAAACAAAGATAATTCTAAGGAACGTGTAGCTCATGCAGCTAAGGTTGTTGCATTCTTGAACAAAGCTAAAGCAGATGAAAATAAATAATTAATAGTTATTTATATTAAGGAAATGTTTGTAAGAACATTTCCTTTTTGTTTGCATAATTTGAAAAGTTCTGCTATTATATTAAAAATTTTTAGATTAGAAGGAGTACAATTATGGGATTACATGCATATATTCAAGGGTTTAGTAGTTTAGAGTCAATAGATCGTGCACCAGGTTATTTTAAATATCAACATCATTCAGTAGCGGCACATTGTTTTCGAACTGCAGAGTTAGCACAAATTATGGGCGATATTGAAGAAGTAATAGGCGGTCAAAAAATAAATTGGAAAGCTCTCTATGAAAAAAGTTTGAATCATGATTATACAGAACGTTTTATTGGTGATATTAAAACACCTGTGAAGTATGCTACGCCTGAATTGCGAAAAATGATTGGCGAAGTTGAAGAAACAATGACAGCTAAATTCATTAAAGATGAAATACCAGCAGAATTTCAAGACATATACAAAAAAAGGTTAAGTGAAGCTAAAGACGATACTTTGGAGGGTCAAATTTTATCGATATGTGATAAATTAGATTTACTATATGAAGCATATGGTGAAATAGAGCTGGGGAATCCAAGTTTTGTATATATGCAGATGTTCAAAGAAAGTTTAGCCACAATTAAGACATATGATAATTTAGCTTGTGTGAAATATTTTATTCAAAAAATTTTACCAGATCTATTTAAGGGAGATTTTGCAGGAAAAGATAAGATGGAAAGAATAGCTTTTAGCATTTTGTTAATGGGAGATGAGCAATAATTGAAATTAGAATGTACTGCATGTGGGTTAAGATTGAATCACTTGCACTTTAAAAGAGACGATGAACTTAATATGAAACTATTCAGTGTTTGTGATATATGTCAATTGCGAGGTGTTGATCCACTTAAATATGAAAATAAAGTAGTACAAAAGTTATCCGAAATTTGCATGTTCAATTTTTGTGGCAAAGTAACAAAAGCGATAGTAGCTACAAAATACACAACTTTCGTTATTCCTAAATATAAACGTGCGTATGAAGCATTTATTCAAGACTATGATTGCAATGATGTAGCTATTGATCAAATAAATAGAAATACATTTTATCAATTTGTGATTAAAAGTGAGAAAGGCGAATTGCCTAGTCCTGAACTGACGAATACTTTTGAAGAAAACCTATTGCAGTTAGGGATTAAGGCGGATTTTTCTTTTAATAAAATTGATTATATTGATAGAGAATATATCAGAAATAAATATAAGTATCGATGTCAATATTGTGGTCGGCGTGGCACTAGTGTTGATCATAAAGATCCAGTTTGCTTTTCACATGATAATGGCTTGGATAATTTAATTTTATCTTGTAGCGAATGCAATAAGATTAAGGGAAATATGTCTTATCAATCATTTTGTAAAATGAATGCCAAAATTAAAAATATCAATAAAAAATTAGTAAAATACGAAACATATCTAAATTGTTTGCATGAACTATTTGATGAAAATAAGAGGTATATTGATGGACAAGTACATTTACGTGGAGTTATCAGAGATACAGAAATAGATGCTATGCGTAAACAAAATAAATCTTTGCATGATGCTATTGATAGTTTGCAAAGCGATTATGATAAATTACGTTTAATACGTAAAAACTATTTTGAAGTTAATGATAACATTACTAACGCTGAAAAGACTGATAAGTTGTTTTAACAACATATATAAATACTCTCTGAAAAAAGTGCAGAGGGTATTTTTTGTATCATTATTGAAATAGATTATAGAATATTGTATAGAAATTAAAAAAAAAGAAAACTATATTTACAAAAAGATAAATATTAAGATATTATTATTATTATTAGTTTTATCCAGAAAGTGAGATATTAGTTATGCAAACTACTAAGGATTATGTCAAATTGTTTTTCAAACAAAATAAATTTGTAGCTTTTGTATCAGCACTAGTTTTCATCATATTATCAACTACTTACAGTATTGTGTCTTGGATTATGCAGGTTATTTTCGATTATATGGCTGGCAATAGTACATATTCCTTTGAAAGTATATTGTTGATGCTAGGGGGTTACTTATTTGTTGCAGCGTCACTCTTTATGGTACAACGTAGTGTATATCCTAGATTTCTTGAAAAAGCAATGAATCAGTATAAAGAAGCTGTCATTAAGAAGCTTTTTAAGAAAAGTTATAGTGATTTTTTAATAACTAATTCGGGTACATATCTCTCTGTGTTAACCAATGATTGTGAACGAATTTTAGAAACATATTTGAAAAATATTTTTGAATTTATTCAGAATATTGTTATGGTAGTCAGCAGTTTAACATTGATGTTGTACTACAATTCATTGCTGACAATTATTGCAATAGTCATTGCCATGATCCCGATGGTTTGTTCTCTTCTCACAGCACGTAGTATTGCAACACGTGAGGAGCAAGTTTCCAAGACTAACGAATCTTATGTGTCGTTGACGAAGGACATTTTAAATGGCATTTCTGTTATTAAGAGTTTTAAGGTTGAGAATGAAGCTATTAGTCGCTATCAAAACAAATCGATGCAACTTGAGCATACTAAAAAAATGCGTGAGCAAACATTTACTGTTGTTTCAGCTTGTGGCACTATTGCTTATATGGTGACGCAGTTTGGTGTTATGGTCATCGGAGCTTGGATGATACATGAACATATTGGTACTATGACTGCAGGTATGATTTTAGCATTTATTAATTTAATGAATGGAATTTTGCAACCAATTAATGCACTTCCACGGATATATGGTGGGATGTCAGGTGCTAAGAAGCTAATTACTAAGATGTCTGATTATATGAGCAATGCTAAAGAAGATACGGGTGAAACTATCAAACAACCGCTGGCTAATATTGCTTTGCAGGATGTTTCTTATGCTTATGACACTGATCATACGATTCTTAAGCATATTAATTTGCAGTTGCAAGCTGGTAAGTCTTATGCAGTTGTTGGTCCATCAGGAGCCGGTAAGAGTAGTTTGATTAACTTATTAATGGGTTACTATCAAAATTATGATGGTAGTGTGCACTTTAATAACTATGAACTTAAGCAAATAAGTAAATATTCGCTTTATGAAAAAATAACGCTTATGCAACAATCTGTCTTTATATTTGATGCTTCGATTTGGGATAATATAACTTTATTTAAGCAATTTCCAGCTGCTGAAGTCGATCGAGTTATTCATTTAGCAGGTTTGGATCACCTCATTAGTCAAAAAGGCAGAGATTATCAGTGTGGTGAAAATGGTAGTCATCTTTCTGGTGGTGAAAAACAACGTATAGCCATTGCACGTAGTCTACTAAAGAAATCAGAAATTTTGCTTGTGGATGAAGCTACTTCCGCTTTAGATAATGAGACAAGTGCCAATGTAACGCAATCTATTTTAGATTTACAAGGAATACTCCGATTAGTTGTGACGCACCGCTTGGATGCTAGTTCATTGAAACAATACGATGAAATTCTTGTCATGAAGGACGGAGCGTTGATTGAACGTGGTAGTTTTGATACTTTGATGGATAGTAAGGAATATTTCTACTCTCTATATACTATTTCAAAATAAAATATAAAACTATATAGTAAAAAAATGGATGATCTTATGAATTCATCCATTTTTTTATATCCTATAAATTTTCATTTTTGAAATTGCGTAAAAATTTCTTGGTTTTTTCTTCTTGAGGGTGGTTAAAAATTTCGTTTGGCTGCCCTTGTTCTGTGATTATCCCATCGCTCATGAAAATCACGTGATCTGAAATATTACGAGCAAAAGCCATTTCATGTGTAACAATGATCATCGTTAATCCTGTTTTGGCAAGATCATTCATGGTATTTAAAACCTCTCCAACCATTTCGGGATCTAATGCAGAAGTAGGTTCATCGAATAATAATATTTCGGGATTCATTGAAATTGCTCGAGCAATCGCTACTCGTTGTTGTTGACCACCCGATAACTGTTTAGGCTTTGCTTCAATATAAGGCTCCATACCTACTTTTTTAAGGTTTTCAATAGCAATTCTTTTTGCTTCTTCCTTACTTCTGCCTAAAACAAGTTCTTGCCCTACCATACAATTTTGTAAAACATTTTTGTTGTTAAACAAATTGAATTGCTGGAAGACCATGCCCACTTTTGAGCGATATAGGTTACGATCAAAGGATGGATCTAAAATATTTTCATCATGAAAATTAATAATACCTTTATATGGTTCTTCTAAAAGATTTAAACAACGCAACATCGTTGATTTACCACCACCTGAAGGACCGATGATAGTTAAAATTTCGCCTTGAGTGACGTCAAAAGAGATATCTTTTAAAACAAAATTATTGCCAAATTTCTTTTGTAAATGTTGAATTTGTAAAATCTTCTTATTAGAATTAGTCATTTTCATTTTCTCCTTCCTTTGGTTCGTCCACTTGTAATTGGTTGGCCATCAAATTATAGTTTTTAGGACCTTCTAATTTATTTTCAATTAATCGGAAAATGCGGGTAATTGAAAAAGTTAATATTAAGTAGACTATCGAAATAATAAAGTAAGTTTGGAAAAATTGGAATGTTTGACTGGCGACTGTAGTACCTACAAAGAACAATTCGGATACAGAAATGATGCTTAAGACCGAAGTATCCTTGATGTTAACAATAAATTCATTTGTAATGGAAGGTAAACAATTTCTAACTGCTTGCGGTAGAATTATATGCCACATTTTTTGTGAATGAGACATACCTAGAGCACTAGCTGCTTCAAATTGACCTTTAGGAGTAGAAATAATACCACCACGAATAACTTCTGCTAAATAGGCACCTGTATTAATAGAAATAATGAATAATGCAGCTAAGGTACGGTCGAGATTGATGTGCCATAATTGTGCAATACCATAATAAATGACGGCAGCTTGAACCATCATAGGTGTACCACGAAAGATTTCTACATAGACAGCTAATAACCAATTAATTAGTTTTAATAACCAATATTTGACCTTAGATAGAGGTGTTGGAATAGTTCTAATAATTCCAACTAATAAGCCGATAAAGAAACCAATAATAGTTCCAATTAAGGATAAAAAGACAGTCATAATGACACCATTGAGGATCATTTTACCGTAGCGATGCATGATAGAAACAAACCAGTTGGTCTTTTTAGTTGTTGCAACTTGAGGTTGTTGCTTAATCGCAAAACTCATTAATTTTTCACGTTTATTATCAGAAATTGTTTTTAATATTTGATTAACTTGATTTAATAATTTGGTATTGCCTTTTTTTACACCGATACTAGTAATAGAATCATTATAATTAACATGAAAATGAGGCATTTTGCTTAGATTAATAGATACAATGTTAGGGTTAACACGGTGGTAACTTTGGTATTCGATATCTTCGGCTACGTAACCATCAATTGTACCAGAAGCAAGACTTTGTCGCATAACAGAAAAATCTCGCATAGCTGTCAGTCTTTTAGCTCCTACTAATTGTTTAATTAAATCATAATGTAATGTTCCTTGTTGAGCAGTTAATTTTGCCCCTTTAAATTCGGTTAATTTTGTAGCTGTGGCAAAATTACTTGCATTGTTAACGATAAGGACAAAAGTACTTTTGCGATAAGGAATCGAAAAATCAATAGCCTTTCTCCGTTCAGAAGTTGGTGACATGCCAGCTATGATGAGATCAATTTTGCCAGATGTAAGTGATGGCAATAATCCATCCCAGACAGTTTTTTCAACAATAACACGTCGATGTAATTTTTTACCAATAATTTTAGCTATTTGTACATCGTAACCATTAGCAAATTGCTTGGAACCATCAATAGGTACAGCTCCATGTGCATCTGTATTTTGTGTCCAGTTATATGGTGGATAATTAGCTTCCATACCAATTTTTAATGGCTCTTTTGTTTTAGCATTAACAATTGATGTATGACTAAAACTAACGGTTATGATACTGCATAAAAGAAGAATCATAATCATAAATGTATTTATTTTTGACTTCATTTTGAAATACCTCCAAAAAATTATTTCAAATAAAGCCAATACAATAAAAGCGTAATAAAACCCTGTTGTATTTCATTATCAAAACACAACAGGGTTTACAAAAAATCATTAGTAATTAAACCAAATCATATAGCGCTCCCTGGAATTGTCCAGGACAGTCTGTAAAATATGCTTTTACAGCCCAACAAAATATATAGACGAAATAATATTCTGTTTCGGCGATATTCCTGAAATAAATAATCAACATCTTCGTCGACTCCTAAATATTTCGTGAGTATCGCAACCTCTATTGCATTGGGAATTTATTCAACTAAAACACATGATAAACCGTTTATTAAAAAAGTCAAGTATTTTTTCCATATAAAAAATAATTTTTTAAAAAATTATAAGAACGGTGAAAACATTCTGGCAAAAGCTTGTTTGAATTTAAGCCATTTAGACCATCTTTCAGTAATTGTGGGAGTCAACTGATAGCATTCGCACATATCATGCTTAAAGATATCTTTTAATTGTTTAGTGATAGTATTGTCATAAATGATGATTTCATCTTCGAAATTTAAAAGGTATGAACGATAATCTTGATTCATAGAACCAACGGTTGAAAAATCATTATCAATTGTGACGGTTTTGGCATGCAAAAATCCTTTTTCATAAATATAAATTTTTATGCCCATATTCATTAAATAATTGGCATACCATTCAGTTGCTCGATAAATTCCAATGTGGTCAGGCATGCATGGAATCATTATACGTACATCTACGCCAGAGGTAGCTGCTGTTACCCAAGTTGCTATCATGGGATCATCGGGAATCAGGTAAGGAGTTTGAATCCAAATACTTTCTTTAGCCATCATCATTAATTTAATCATTCCATTACGTAAATAAGGGACTTCTTTATCTGGACCATCGTTGACTACTTGGACTGTAGAATGATTAGTATTATATGGATCATTATTACATTTTGGAAATAATAGGTCAGAAAATTTGATTGTATGTTTATAATCATTAGAAGCATTCCAATCCATTACAAAACGTTCTTGTAACAAGAGTGCTGCTGGTCCAACTAGTCGAATATTAGTATCACGCCAATAACCGAATTTTTTATTATGTCCGATATATTGATCGCCTATATTATAACCACCAGTCCAAGCAATTTTGCCGTCAATGACAACAATTTTGCGATGCATATGATAATTTATCCTGTATTTCTTAATATTATTTTGAGAAGTAATGAATGGTATCACTTCTCCGCCTACCTTAATTAGAGGTTTAAACCAGCTTAATTTTGTGCCTAGTGATCCCCATGGGTCGAAAATTATTCTCACTTTAATACCATTTTTTGCTTTATCTATGAGTAAATTTAAAAATTTATTTCCCAATTGGTCATTCATAAAAGAGTAATATTCAACATTGATAGTATGATGTGCATTTTGCATATCGTTGAATATTTTTTGAAAATTGGATTGGTTATCCGTATAAATTTCTATTGCGTTATTTTTTGATAAAGGGGCCTCTTTTTGATTATTAAAATATTTGATTAATTGGATGGCTTTATGCGAGGTATCATTAGAAAATATTTTTTCTAAACTGTAAGCTTGCATTTTATTTACTTTATCTAAGCTGATATGTTTTTGTTTATTAATAGCAAAAAGATTTTCTTTAGAAATTCCACGACCGATAAAGCCATAAATAATAAAACCAGCAACAGGGAAAATAAGTAAAATGATGAGCCAAGCCCAAGACGTTGCTACGGAGCGTTGATGTCTAAAAACAATATAGAAAGATATAATCATATTCACTATTAGTATAAGTGTAATTATATTAGCCATTGATACCACCCTTTTGCTAGTTTGTTTAAAATTATTTTAGCATTAATGATAAAATTAGTAATATAGAGGTGAGAAATATTATGAAATTTTATGCCGTGAGAAAAGGTAGAAAAGTTGGAATTTTTAACACTTGGCAGGAGACTAAAGAAAATGTAGTTAATTTTTCTGGTGCTGAATATAAATCATTCAATAGTATGGAAGCCGCTCAGGCTTATCTGAATGCAGATAAACCTGTCGTAGATGATTATTCAGATTGTGACATCATTGTTTATACTGATGGTGGTTGTCGTAATAATGGCGTTCATAAGGGTGGCCATGTTAAAAAAGATGATAAAGCTGCGTGGGCTTATACAATTAGATGCAAAGATGAAGCTTGCAGTATAGATGGTGTTGGTGGCGAGAGAGGGGCTACTAACAATCAAATGGAATTAACAGGACTAATTGAGGCCATTGAAATGTTAATCAAGAAAAATTGGCAAAATAAAAAGATACGTTTCTGTTTGGATTCTAAGTATGTAATTGAAAACATTGATAGATTGTCTACATGGAAAGCTGCTGGTTGGCGTAATACTAGTGGTTTAGTAGCTAATAAAGATAAGTGGCAAAAATTAGAACCATTGTTGCAAGAATGTACTAATAAATCATTTTTCTGGGTTAAGGGTCATGCTGATAGTGAAGGTAATAATTACGTTGATCGAAAATTAAACGAATATATGGACGATGAAATGTAAAAAAAGATATTAGTCACAATGATGTGACCCCAAAAAGTTAGACTTTTTTAACGTAGCAGTTTATATGACTGCTACGTTATTTTTATGCAGCCAAGAGTTTAAGCTTGTATTGAACTGGACTTATCCATCCTAGTTTTTCTTTAATTCTTTGTTCATTATAATACTTTATGTATCGTTCTATTTCTAATTTTAGCTCATCATAGCTATAGTAAGTAACACCATAATAGATTTCTTGTTTAAGTAATCCAAAGAAGTTCTCCATAACAGCGTTATCATGACAGTTTCCCTTACGAGACATGCTTTGGAAGATTCTTTCTTCTTTTAGACGATAAGTGTATGCTTTCATTTGGTAAGCCCATCCTTGATTTCTTAATTCTCCAACCACTCGGCGATAACCATAATTCTTGTTAGTCTCTCTGATTTCAAGAATCTTGTCCTCAATTTCTTTGTCTGGATTTTCTCTATCTAATCTTTTCTGCCAATACATATATGTTGATTTAGGCATGCCTGTATAAGAGAGAAGGTCTTTTAGTTTAATTTCTCTTCGGAGACTTTTGATGACGAGTGCCGTTATCTCATTTTTGCCTGTCCTCTAAACGCAGCCTCCTCAATTCTTTTAAAAAGGCATTCTCAATTTTTAACTTAAGCAGTTCATCTTCTAATTCTTTAACATGCTCTGTACTTGTATCAATTATTATTTCTTCTTTCGACCTTTCTTGTTCGATTTTAAAGCATCAGGACCGACAGTACGAAAAAGATTACCCCAACTACAAATCATCTTGGATTGCTTATACCTTCTTGAATCGCTAAGTCTTGATATGAAATCTCACTTGATAGATATAACTTTACAACAGAAATTTTCTTTTCGAAAGATATTGTGCTCCACCTTTACCATCTAAATAGTCTAAAACAATTTTTTTATTAAATTCAAAACTATATTTTGCCATAAAAAACCGACCTTCCAATCGTTAGATTTTGGTCTAACTTTTTGGGGGGTCGGTACATATTATAACTTTTTAATTCCATTTTAAATACCTCCTTAAATAGTTCTATATTTATCCGGTTATATGATGAGAATTATAACTCATTTCAAAGCAAAAAGAAGAAAAAATAAAAAATAAAGAAAGAAAATTAAAATAAAAATACAAAAATATAGTATAATTTATCTGAAATTAAAGAGGATGGTGATAAACATGGAGGAAAATAGTAAAGCTGTAACAACCAATAAAGTAAGAGAAAAAAGAAGAAAAAACAACAGTAATTTGTTTTATATCCAATCATTTTTAATACTTGTAGGTATTGTTGTCCAATCAATTTTACACGGATTTGAGTCAGGATATACTTTACCTTTAGTAGCAATTTTTTTACTTACTATTTCTATATCCGCATTTCAAGAGATGGGGATAACAGTTGACTTTAATGGTAATAAACATAAAGATTTAGTAGTTTTAAGTGTAACGTTTGCAGTACTTGCTGCCATCTTTCTGGTTTTATATTTAACAGTAATAAAAACTGATATGACACCTCTTGTATATTTTGGCTCTGTATATGGAAGTCTAATTGTTGTATTCGTGATAAGCATAATAATAGTTTTGAAAAAATAAATAGATGGAGACGATATATTAGGATCGTGCAGAAAGTTAATGCTTGATACTACCACTGTGTGATGATACTTAACTTGTTTAGTTGCTTCATCCATTGAAGTAGACACTTGCAATCTACCTTTACAAAGAAATTGTTGTACTTTAGCACAGTGCTGATAAATGGCATTAGCCAATTTATCAAAGGCTAAACAGCGGATATAATCAGCTTCTTTTCTGTCATCTTGTCGAGGTACTGCCATTGTAAACCATGTATAAGGACAGCTATTAGCTGATTTTTAATTTAACTATTCTCTTAAAGATTCAATTGTTTTATAATAAAAAAGCGAAAATTGAATACAAATGAAAAAAAGCCCAACTTTGAATTGGCGTTCAAAGTTGAGCTGTACGTTAGACTACAAACCCAGACTTTGTAGCTGCACGCTTTTCTAACAATTTTAAAGCTAATTAATTAGCTATTAAAATAGTAACGTGAACTGAAGAAGAAATCAAGATGTGAGATACAAAGGTTTGTAGTTGTATCTCATTTTTTTATGGGCTTTTGATGTGACTAATATCTTTTTTTATTTTATTTTGTCTAACATAATCGTAAATTTAAACAAGCTCTTGAAAAAGTTAACAATAGCATCAATAATTTGTTGGATAAAATTACGGTTTTGTTGAGTATTTAATTTGTTAAAAATATCTTTAGCTTTACTTTGAATTTGAGCCGCTAATTTACTTGCTTGTTGCTGGAAATTTTTACTATTAAGTGCACCAGATTTTTTGATTTCTATTAGCAAGTGAATAATTTGCTCTTTTTGTTGGCTAGTTAGAATATTATTTAAATGATTGATATTTAATTGATTATTTAAAATAATACGGATATCATTATCACTTAAATTATTGCCTTTTTTTGCCATTTCTGCTTTAGCTCCTGCGATAGCATTATTTAATTGAGCATCAGAATAGCCTTTTTTATCTTTGTTTTGTTGGGTAATGTTACTTAATGTGTTTATTTCTTGCTGTGCTGCATTGATTTGTTCTTGATTCAAATGAATGCCATTTTTAGCATATGCAGCATACACACCTGCCAAGGCACCAGATCCATCAATAGGAATAGCTGAGGTCACGTAAATATTAGCATCACTAATGCCCGCAGTAATAGCTGCATTTTTATATTGATTTGTCGTAATTGTGGTGATGTTATTGTGGCCATTATATGGTAGGATATGCACGTTAATACCATTTCCATTACCTTGTCTTTGAATTAAAGCACTTGACCAAACACCTGAGTTGTTATTAAAATTGGCACCTGTTGGATTAAGATATTTTACAAGATCTTTACCACTAATTGTGACTATTTTACAATTTTCGCCATTATTTGCTCTATTTAAAGTATTGATAGTTCCCTTTTTTTGATTAGGTGTTAATGATACACCTAGTGTCATTATAGAATTATCATCGGCAGATACCCGTTTAGTGTTAACTGCTAATATCAGTAATAGACTACTAATAAAGGCGATGATAGATAAATTAATTTTTTTCATTTTATTTACTCCTTTTAAAAATGGAAGCACTTTATAACCAAATATTATACATATTTTTGCTTTTAAATAAATATATATTATGTAATTTGTTTGCTGGATGATATAATCATTTAGAGAAAAGGAGATAATTGTTTATGTTAGACTTACCACAACTGACAGTTATTATGCCTGTATATAATGTTGAAAAGTATATAGGTAGGGCTCTGGAGGCATTGCTTAACCAAAAAAATCGTAATTTTAAATTACTTATTGTTAATGATGGCTCTAAAGATAAAACTAGACAGATAGCTGAAAGTTATAGTGATAAATTTTTATACTTTAAACTGATTAATAAGGCCAATGAAGGTGTTGCTGCAGCTCGAAATGTAGCCTTAGCTCACGTTGATACACCTTATTTTACTTTCCATGATGGTGATGATTGGGTAGATCCAGATTATACAGATTTCTTTATCAATTCATTCAAACGCTATCCTCATGTTTCGCTTATATCTTGTGGTTATTGGATAGATAAAGAGAAGCAAAAAAAGAGTAGAAGTATTGACCCGAAAAGAGAGAGCGGTCATTTAACTAAGAAAGAAGCATATTTTAAAATAGCCAATGTATCTACATCACCTGTTAAGGGATATACATGGAATAAGTGTTATCGCTTGGATGTTGTGCGTAAACACAATATTAAATTTATGGGTGATATAGCCTTTATGGAAGATGAGGTCTTCAATATAGAATATGTTTCTTTGAGTGACGGCGTTTATTTCACATCTAAGCCCTATTATCATTATTGGCAAAGACCCGATAGCTTGATCCATGTAACATCAGGATTGAAATACATACCAGACAACGTTAGAGCAACATATCGAGTATGGCACAAAATTTTAAAGAGTTTACGTCATGAAAAAAAGAAAATTAGAAGAAAAATGCCTAACAAGATTACGAATAATTAATAATTTAGATTTAGCTATTAGGGAGAAAAATGAAAGTTAAAATTAATGACATTGAGTTGTATTATCAAAAGTTTGGAACAGGGCATCCTATCATTTTATTGCATGATTATTTTCAAGATGGATCTATTTTTGATAAATTAATAGCTCCGCTATCATTGTCATATACTGTATATGTACCAGATTTACGTGGATATGGAATGAGCCAAGGGGAAAGCACACATTATTATCAAACTGATGCAGAAGATATGGCTTCTTTTATTAGAAAAGTTAATATCAAAAAACCATATGTACTAGGATTTGGTTCAGGTGGTAATATAGCTTTAGCATTGGCGAGTCAATATCCTAATATGTTAAAAAAATTAATTGTTGCAGGTACATATTTAAATGACGATGGTATTGATTCTGTGCATGTTGTGATTAGTAATTTGCGACATTTTGTACATCGAAAACAAATAGATCATCCGCGTAATGTAGATTTTAACTTCGATCTTAATAATTTAAAACGTATAACTATCCCCACATTAGCTGTAGTAGGTGAAAAAGATTGGGTTAAAGTAGATCATGTGAGGGCTTATAGTGATTTGATTGATAATGGTAGATTGATTGTGATGCCAAGACAAACACATGATAGCTATTTGATACATAGTTTAAAGTGTATAGATTTAATTAAAGACTTTTGCAAATAAGTGTTATTATTCATTTTTAAAACAAGCATTTTTTAGTTATAATAATTGTGTATATAGAGATCATCATATTTTGAAGAGGGATAAGTAAATGAACAAAGAAGAATTACATGAATTATTACATCCAATGAAGTTAATTGGGTTGGGTGGCAACCAGACATTGGCTAAGCGTATTGCAAAAGCTTTGAATAAAGAGTTACTTGAGACAGCTGTTAAGCATTTTAGTGATGGTGAAATTCAAGTTAATATTACAGAAACTGTTAGAGGCTGTGATGTTTATGTTATTCAATCTATTCAAGATCCAGTCAATGAGAATTTCATGGAACTAATGATTGTTTTGGATGCTTTAAATAGAGCTTCAGCACACAGTGTGACAGTAGTTGTTCCTTATATGGCTTATTCTCGTCAAGATACTAAAAATAGATCTCGTGAGCCTATTACTGCTAAATTATTGGCTAATTTGCTACAATTAACTAGAATTGATGATGTAGTTGCTTTGGATTTACATGCATCTCAAATTCAAGGATTTTACAATATACCTGTAGATCATCTTCATGCTTTACCAATTCTTGCTCAGTATTTTTTAGATAATGGTATTGTAGATAGAGATTCTGATTCCGTAGTGGTAGTTTCTCCAGATCATTCAGGTGCTAAATTGGCAAGGAACTTTGGTTCATATTTCAATGCACCAATAGCTATTGTTGATCAACGAGGTGCTCGTTATGATACTGAAGTGCATGATATGATAGGTGATGTTAAGGATAAAACTGTAATTATTGTAGATGATTTGATTGATACTGGTTCTAGAATATCGTCATCTACCAAATCAGTATTGGCAGCTGGTGCGAAAAAAGTGTACGTGGCTGCAACTCATGCCTTGTTATCTCAAAATGCTATTGATGTTTTAAATCAATTAAATTTGGAACAAATAGTTGTAACTGATACTATAGAGCATAAAAAATATCCTGATAGGATAGTACGGTTATCTGTAGATAGATTGCTTGCCAAAGGTATAGATTATATCTACAATGATAAATCTATTCATCAAATTTTTGATGAACAAAATAGAATACACCATTAATAAACAAATGGGGGGCGTTGAGTAGTGTTGTTGCTCATGCTCCCTTATTTTTTTACTAAAAATTTATTATATTTTACTCCAAAAGTGTACAAAAGAATATATACTTAATACAGATAGTATATTTATATACGGAAAAAGGTAAGGTAATAAGTTATTATGGCTAGACAAAAAAACATGAAAAGACGTCGAGCAATATTATGTAGTACATTTGCATTGCTTCGTGAAAAAGGTATCAAAAATGTTTCCTTAAAGATGATTGCGGAAAGATCGAATATTTCGAAATCATTGTTGCAATCTTATTATCCACATAAAAACAAATTAATTACAGAAATTATTATAGGATTTAAAACAACAATATTGCGTAACTTGCCACAAGCGAGTTTTTATAGTATTAATGAATTTGCCAAGGTTAAAGCCTTTATTTATCTGATTTTACAGATAGGAATGACAGATAAAGGAATATCACAAATTTTAGAGAGTATCTTGAAAGATCGCAATAATAAAACTGTATGGGACAATATTTTGGATGATTGGCTAGTTGCTAATAAAATTAAAGATAAATTAGGTACTAATGAACAGGTACAAGTGGGTTTGTCATTTGTAGTTTCTGGGGGAACTAATTTATACTTTAAACGTAAAGAACTTAATTTGAGTGCAGAAGATATTTCCAATATCATGGTTAAATCATTTATGACTACCTTTTTAAATTCTTCCGACCAAGAGATTAATGAAGCAATTACTGAGGGACATGATATGATTGTGCGTTTTGATATGAATAAAGTTTTCAAAATTATCAATTCGATGTTTTTAGAAGAGGAATAAGGAATACATGAATGAAGATTCTAGAGTGGAATTGATTAAGTTAAGTGTCACGCAGACAAAACATTATAAGCGAATGGTGGAATGTTTGACCTTTTTGTTAGTTACTTTGTTATTTAGTACCTTAACTTTTATGAATCCCTATTTTATGACTAAGCAATTAGCTAAAGAAAGTAATTATGTTATTGTCGATCGTCAGATTAATAAAAAATTTAATAATTTAGCAAATGTACTTGAAGTTGAAAAGAAAGAAACTAATAGTGCTCTATTAAATAGTAAGCAGACTCAACCGATGGCTCGAGAATTGGTCGATTATGTGATAGGATTGGGTTGGTTTAAAACTGATAATTCGGAAATAGCTCATAAAATTAAAAAGCAAATATATAAATTTGATAGTAATGTTTCATCGGGAGCCATTGAGGTTCAAAAAAAGTTAAAAAAGTGTGGTAATCAAGCCAACGATTTTATAATTTATAGCTTTAATCTAAATGATTCAATGTTGCTAGCTAATTTGCATACTTTATTTTTGATAATTAACGTGGTTGTTATCATCACGTGTGTTTTTATAGCCCTCGCTTTACTAAAAGAGTATATAAGTATATTAAAGGGTCGTAGCTTAATACATTTAACATCGGTTGCTATATCAATCTCTAGTTTGATGATAATGTTGATTTTTATATTGTTAGCAGCTTTACCATTAATATTTAATGTTGAAAGCTGGAATATTCTGGGATTATTTTTAGAAATAGCTAGTGGAATCTTTTTGGAACTAGTGTTTGTAGCGGCTATTTTGTTTGTTATTAGTACAGTAATAAGTCAAGTTACTAGTAAGTTGTAATAGGTTATTAAAATTATATGATTAAAAAACATCACAAGCATTTTATCTAGTGAAAACATAAATGCTATTATGAATGATATAGAATATAGAAATATTGATAAAATACTTGTTAGAATGAGGCGATATTTTGAAAGATTGCGTTTTTTGTAATATTATCTCTAAGAATCTTAAAAGTAATATTATTCATGAAAATAAAGGTGCCATTGTTATAATGTCGGATAATCCTGAAGTAGAGGGACATATGCTTGTTTTTGCAAAAAAGCATTTTCCTACATTGGAACTGGCAGATCAGAGCTCTTGGTACTATATTGGTGAAATATTAAATGAATTAGGAAAGAGACTAAAGTCCCAAGGATATGATGGATATAATTTATTGAGTGCTAACGGTGTAGCTGCAGGTCAATCTGTTAAACATTTTCACTTTCATGTTATTCCGAGAAAGAAGAATGATGGAATTAATGCATGGCCAAATTTTAAAACGAAACCTAATAATACCAGTGATTTTTTTGAAAAAGTAAAATTTTAGTATTATCGGCAAACAATATAGTCTTTAGGAATCATTTGTTAGTAATTTTATGTTGAAAAAGGCTAGATATTTTTTGAAGGATATTGAGCTTTTGGGCATCCAAAGAAGAGACTCACAAAATACTAAAACACTATTAGTACTAAGACCAAATTAGTCTGTATTATGATTGCTTTACTCATAAGCATGGTAAGCACTAGTCTTTCTAGAGTGTTTACTTAAAAAAATAACAAATCTTTAAGTAGATCTGTCATTTTTGACTTTTAATATTTAAATCCTACGAATTTAATTTTTATTGGGATACCACGTTAATTAGCTATTTTTTCAATTCAACCACTAGCAGCTGGAATAGTCTAATCAAAAGTAAGATTATTTACAAATGGAAGAAAAGAGAAATGATAATCCGCTTATAGAAGATGTAAAAAGGGCAATCATTGATTTCTGTAACAGGGAATATGAAGAAAATTATAGCTATGATGAATTTAATACCCTGTATCCTGATTTAAAACACATCGGTATTGCCTATACCAATACACCGGATGAAAGATAGGGTATTCAGTATGAGCTTAATTTAGAGGAGAAAACTTGGACGCAGTACATTGATGATATTCCTATCAAAACAGAGAGCTTTGATTACGAGAGTAAAGGAGAAAATGAAGCTCTAAGGAATATGAAATAGAAATGTCCTCTTTTAGCGATTTAGTTTATGTTGATTTCGAAGATTTAAGAGCAGCAACAGGACTTGATATTGACGATGAGGGTAACTTCTATGATCCGCTCTCTAAAGACCTTGATAATGATGGCATTCCTGACAGATATGACAATGACTTTAAGGACAGTGATTATTTTGAGTCAACTTATGATGTGGAGGACAATCTTCATAGCAAAGAAAAAACCGATACAATCGGTTCGTCGTTTCGTTGCTAAAACAAAACAATTTGAATCGATTATGTTTCTTAGCATTATAGTAATATTTTTGTCAATTTTATCATACGCATTTACATTAAAAGCTGTTCATAAATTTCTATTAAAGCAATAGTAAGATTTAAAAGCCTATCTCTCCATCTCCTTGTCCATGTAAATTCCATAGTTCTTTCTAGTTTGATAAAGCTCGTCCATAGTGGATTTTGAGGAAGAATACTCTTGCATAAGGGTATTCTTTTTTTCTTGCAGTTTATCAAGTCTATCTAAAATATTCTTTGAATTTGGAAGTTTAGAATAGGAGCTTTTCAGCTTGGAAAGAGCATTTTCATAGAGGGTAATCTGAGCTTTGTATTCCTCAAAAAATGCCTTGTCAGACGTATTAGCCTTATATTCCTTGTAGTACGCCCTGTATTTTTTAACGGTATGAACTTGATCCATAGTTGCAGAAAGCTTCTGTATTTCTATATCAATAACCTTTATTTTATCCTGTAAATTTTGTCTTTCATCGGCTGCTTTTTCGATATATTCATCAAGTTGTTTAACAGATTTAATACCATGTTCTATGATAAAAACAACTGACTCAGCCATTGTATTTAAGTTATGCTTGGTTGCCCAATATTCATAGCCTTTGCTCTCTTTCACTTTGGCATTGGTATTCATATTGATGACATTTCCGATTCGTTTTTTGACAGGTGAGGCTTTGATATTTTGATTTTCTGTAATACGCTCTTTTAATCTTTCTTCGGTATAATCCGCACCAATCGTCTTAGCCCTTGTAAATCTCTGTTTATCTTTTGGCTTAAAGGCAATGTGTTTGCCATGTTTTATTTCATAACCAAGTTCCGCCATCTTCTTTAGAAATTCTTCCTAATCTTTAGATTGTTGTATCATTCTGTCAATGTCAAATTGAAGCCTGCTTTTCCAAGAAGTACCTTTCTTAAATTGCTCATTTTCATACCATGACTTACCATTTGTTTTGTACTTTCTCTTATAGCTCTCGTAGAACTCATCAATCACAAATAGGTTATTTTCTTTGCATAGCTTATCGCTTTGATACCTGATTTGGTGGTAACTTCTTTTGTTGGACTGATAGCACTTGCCCGTTACCATATTTACATTATTGAAGATGATATGATTGTGGATATGCTCTTTATCTATGTGGGTAGATAAGACATATTCGTACTCGCCCCTTTAATATCTTTTTGCACAGTTCAAGACCGATTTGATGTGCTATTTCAGGACATTATTCTCTTAGGTAAATGCAAAGAACTATTATATTTTGTTTGGCGACTTTAGTATATCAGACGAACATGTCTTTTCTGTTGCACTTCATTTTACAACTGAGGTGTATAAAAATACCCCTAGTTATTTTTTGTATAACTTTAGGGGTACAATTTAAAATTATGAGTATTTCTATCAATGATATTATAAAAATGGTAAGAGAAACAATGGTAAAAATAAAGTAAGAGTAACTAATCTTTTCAACATAGTAAAACCTCATTTTTATTATTATAACTAGTAATATTTGGTAAAAAGATAATTTGCAAATATGAAAAAAAGAAAAAAAGAAAAATCATATTTGCGAATTGACAAAAAATAGTTAGAAAAATGATACACTACGTTCGTAAATTATTTGATCAAATTTTTTATGCTGTTTATATCATTAGGAGGTGTCTTACCATGGAAAAATTAAATCATAATGCAGTAACTTCTTTGAATGAAGTATCAGATTCTGAATTAGATACTATTTTAGGCGGTAGTCGTTGGCAGTATTATCGAAAAAGTAAACTTAAAATCTCGTATTAGAGATAGTATTCAAACTCAGCTGATTCCTTCAATTATTAGTATTTTTTCTTTCTTGATACTTTCACTATATTTATATAGGGTTTCTCGCTTACTGACCTTTCTGTCAGTATTACTACTAATTGTTTATGCTCTCATTAACTTTTTAATATACAGAAAAATTCTGAATGCTAATTTGAAGTATGTTCAGCAAACTATTACTGTTTCTGATAAGATTCAAGAGGGATTATCACAAATTGATCAAATTAAGTCTCTTGGGTCCGAGGTAGTATGGGAAAAAGAGTGGATAAACTCTAGTATGCATGGTCAAGAATTATATAATGACATCTTATCACTTCAAAGTATAATTAATATGACTAATCAATTATTTTCAATTTCTAGTGCAGTCATATTAATTTATTTAGGAATTAACTTAGTATCACTCCACAGAATTAACATGGGGGATTTAGTCCTATTTCAGACAATTTTTATTTCTTTAATGTCTTCAGTAACGCAGTTTCAAACCAGCCTTATAGAATTGTCTAATTTAAGTGTTTATTCAAAGAAAGTCCAAAGTTTATTCATCAAAGATGAACAAAGACAAGATAAAGTCATTCCTAATAATGATTACATCCTTAAGGCACAGGATGTCTCATTTAGTTTTTACGGAAATAGACAAGTCATTAAAGATTTTAATTTGATTATCTGACCTGGTGAAAAAATTGCCATTTTAGGAGAATCAGGATCAGGTAAGACTTCGTTATTAAATGTTCTTTTAGGGGTATATAAATACCAAGGGGATATTTATTATGGGATTAAAGATTTTAGGAAGAAATTGGGCGTCGTTACTCAGAATATGAATTTAACTAGTGGTCCACTTATTAAAAATTTAATTGGTAACTCCAGCATCACCCCTAAAATTATGGATGAAGTTAATTATGCTATAAGTGCTGTTAATATGATGGAAACTATTGATAAATTACCCAAAAAGATTTTTTCAAATCTTTTCCAGAATGGTAAGAATCTTTCAGGCGGACAAATACAAAGATTGTTAGTTGCTAGATCACTTCTTAATGATAGTAAATTTCAAGTTTGGGACGAGCCATTTAGTAATTTGGACAACCTTAATCGAGAAAAAATTTATAGTAACATCTTAAATTCAGCACGGTATAGCGATAAGACCTTGATTTTGTCTAGCCATCATATTGATTGTGTTAAATATATGGATAGGATTATTTTTATTAGTTCACGAGGTCAAATAAGTGTTGGTAGTGATGAAGAATTGAGGAATAATATTGAATATCAGCGATTTATCGGAATTAACAAAGGAGAAAATAATGACTAAATCAATACTATCAATTAGAAATTTATCCAAATCATTTGGTGGACAAAAAGTTTTGGATAATCTTAATATGGAGATTAAGACGGGTGAAATTTACGGTTTCTTAGGTGTTAATGGAGCAGGTAAATCGACTACTATGAAAATTATTTTAGGGCTACTTCCTAAAGATAGGGGCGAAATTATTGCTCTGGGTCATTCTTTACCCCAAAATCGCAGTCAGGTCTTACCAGAGATTGGTGCTTTGATTGAGGAGCCCTCCTTTTACCCTAATCTAACTGGTTTTGAAAACTTGCAGCTGATTCAAGAATTAGCTAATTTACCAAAAGAAAATATTAAAGTTGCTATGGAAGCTACTGGTATTTACTATGCTAAGGATAAATTAGTACGTAACTATTCTTTAGGAATGAAACAACGGCTTGGTATTTCAATGGCTTTGATTAAGTTTCCTAAATTTTTGATTTTAGATGAACCTACAAATGGTTTGGATCCTGATGGCATTCATCAAATGCGACAATTAATTCGCTCCTTACCGCAAAAGTTTAATATGACGGTCTTAATTTCAAGCCATATTCTTTCAGAAATTGAAAATCTTGCTGATACTGTTGGGATAATTAAAGATGGGCACCTTATTTATGAAGGTAGTATTAATTGTTTACTTAACCAGGAGAAGAAATATCGATTAAAGGTTAACGATCTGGGAAAAGCGATTCATATTATTCAACATTTTGATAGTAATATTACTATTACAAAAGATAATGATACCCTTTTACTATCATTACCTGACCATGCGTTTGTTCCTGACTTAATTACCCAACTAGTCCATAACGAACTTCAAATTTTTGAAATCTATGGAGTTAAAAAGACTTTAGAATCAGTCTTCCTATACCTAACTAAGGAGTGATGAATTATGAAACAACTACGCACTGAAATTAAAAAGTATAATCGAAATCGCCTTTGGCTGCCAATTTTAGTTTTATTTTTATTTTCAATCTACTGGTGCTCTGTGAGTAATAATATTCAAATTAACAAAAATTCATCTAATATTTTCCAGACCCTAGTCTTTAACCTATATACTATTAATAATCTAATTATTCCCTTTAGTGTAGCCTTACTTTCTTATAGAATGGTAATGATTGATAGAAAAAACCGCATGTTTAGCGTTTTATTTACCAATGGTGGGAATGAGATTGGCTTATTTCTAAGTAAATATATCCTTGGGATCTTAATCCTTTTTATCGGATTTGCTTGCCAACTTATTTTCACAATTTTATCTAGCAAGTACTATCATACTAGCATTAATCATAATGAACTAATCCTATTTGTTGTTGCTATGCTGTTAGGAAGCGGAACAATGTTACTGATACAGCTGTTGCTTTCCTTTGTCATTGAGTCTCCAATTATACCGATTGTTATTGGACTTGCTGGAAGCTTCTTAAGTATGTTAACTTCAGGACTATTGTCAAAGCAGATTACTATTTTTATTCCTTGGGAATATCTTTCAACTTTAAACCCTTATACTATTAATGATAGCGGGATACACCCTTTCACTAATTATCAATTTTATTTCAGTTTAGTGCTCATTATTCATCTACTACTACTAATTATTTCAATCTGGTTAGTGTTTAAAGAAAGGATTATTCATGAATAGTCGGTTAATTAAATGGGAGCTCAAAAAGCAACAACATACTTATCTCCCAATTATCTTATGTTGCTTTATTATTGTTGCTGTTTTTCTTGGATCTTTTCTATATTTCATGAATCAGCAAGTGTTTGGTAAAGACCAGACACAGTGGCTAGCATTATGGGGTGAAATTGGCTTATTTTATGCTCAATTATTTTTTCCATTATTGATTGCCATTATTGTCAATGCTGTTTGGTATCAGGAGTTGGAACAAAATAGTTGGCATATGTCATCGCTACTTCCAATAAAGGGAGATAGGCTTCTCATTGCTAAAGTTATTACTGCTTCTTTTTATTCACTGCTGAGTCAAATTATATTGATTATCTTATATTACTTAATTGCTTGCTTAGCTCATTTTCCAATATCTCATGTAAATCCCTTTACTTTTATTTGGTGGGGACTACTAGGGTGGGGTGGCAGCCTTTCAATTATTGCTCTACAATTCTTCGTGTCTATTATGTTTAGTCGATTTACATCACTAATTTTCGCTTTAATATTAGGATTAGGTAACTTTGTGACTCTATTAATGGGTCCTACAATCTTTAATTTATACCCCTACTCTCAGATTGCTGTTGGAATGAGGGTGCGTGCATATGAAAATATGTCCTTTTCTGAATTTGGTTTTTTCCTAATTACTAATCTGGTGTGGATGGTAATTGGATTTTTCCTTTCTAAAATTACAATGAAAAGAAAATATCATTTTTAGTGGCTATACATAAAGATAGTGTAATATTTTAAAGCTTTTAGAGTTTTACTACTATTTATTATAGATATTGATTTGATTTTTGTTGAATATTTCAAAAATTAAATCAATAGAGACTAAAGTCCTTCATCAATTGTAGCAATTTATGAAGAATATTATTATTTGAGAGAACTAGCTTAGTTTTCTCTTTTTTTGATGCAAGAAACCTATAATCATAAAAAGTAGTGTAATATCATTTGAAAAGTAATGTGAGTCTAGAACAATCAATAGGAAGTATGTTATGATAACATAAAAGTAGAGGTGAGAAGAGGATAGAATGTCAGAAAAATCTTTAGAGCTAGGGGAACTTTTCAAGGAGTTAAGGCTTGCACGTGGTCTGAAATTAAAAGACGTAGCGAGAGAAAATTTATCAGTTTCCCAATTATCAAAATTTGAAAATGGACAAACTATGCTAGCTGCCGATAAGTTACTTATTGCCATCCAAGGGATTCACATGACTTTTTCAGAGTTTGGTTATGCGTTAACACAATATCAAGAATCTGATTTATTTAAAATTGGAAATCAATTAGTAAACTTTCAAGCAAAAAGGGACGTTGAAGGTTTGAGGGATCTTTTGAAGAACTATCGACCTCGAGAGACTTATGAAGTTTATCACCAGTTAAATAAATTAGTGCTTAAATCTGCAATACATTCATTGGAGCCGAGTTTTGAAATTACGAATGAAGAAAAAGAGTTTCTGACGTCCTATCTTTTTGCGATTGAAGAATGGACTGAATATGAACTCTACCTTTTTGGAAATACTTTATTTATCTTATCTGATGAGGATTTGATTTTTTTGGGTAAGGCTTTTATAGAGCGAGATAAATTATATAAGGATCTTTCAGAACATAAAAAACGGGCTGAGTTAGTTTTAATAAATTTAATTTTGGTGTTAGTTGAACATCGAGACTTTTATTATGCTTCCTATTTCATTAATAGCCTTGAGAAAATGTTAAATTATCAAGATATGTTTGCTAGAATTGTTTTAAACTTTTTAAAGAAAGTTATGAATTATATAGAGGATGGAAAAGTAGACTTATCTGATATTGAAGCCTACATTGATTTAATTGAACGGCTAGATAACCCTACCTTAGTCATGTTTTTAAGAACTAATTTAGAACAGATTGTTAACAATCAATGAATTTATCGAGTAATATGGATTAAAGATGCCAGAATAAAACCAGTTAAAAAGATTGCAAATTGTGAAATAAAAAGGGCTGGGCCAGCTCCTTTTACTGTGACTTTTTAAGCTGTTTATCAATATAATTTTAATATTTAGGTTCAATACAAAATAATTGATAAAATCTAATTCATCTCAGGAAAGCTGGGATGTTTTTATTTGGATCTTTGCAAAGAAAGTTGATTCATAGCTATTTGGGGATGCTTTATGACAATTATTATCAATCATAAATAATTAGCCTATACTAATAGTAATCAGTTGCAACAAGTCAATTATTAAAAATGAGTTCCGAGTATGGTGAAATTTGGACATGGTTGTGGTAGATGAGCTTTCAAGTTTTAAATCATGTCAGGCAAAACGCTTCAAAGCGTTATTAAAGGCTAGGACAAAAGTTAATATGTAGGCATTTGTGGATCAGATAAACCGAAATTAAATGATCCACCTATTAAATATTTGGGACATGAAATAATTGGAAAGGATATGGATAACGGAAAATTTGTTGTAATAAATCCAAATATTACATGTGGTAAATGTTATAGTTGCCTAAATGGTTATGAAAATTTATGTAGCAAAGAAAAGGCTATAGGGACTAATGTGAATGGTGGTTTTCAAGGTTGGTTACGAGTTCCATCTACTAATCTAGAATATATAGAAAAACCAGATATTAAGTATATATTTACAGATCCTTTAGCAGTTGTTCTGCATGGTATGTCAATGATAAAAATTTTATCTCATTATAAAGTTCTTGTATTAGGAAATGGTAGTATAGCAAAAATATTAGTATGGCGATTAAATTTATTAGGTATAAAGCCAGATGTTATGTGCAGATCTGGAATTTGGAATAATAAGGAATTAACCATATCTAATTTATATAAATTGACGGGAAAAGTACCGCCTAATTACTACGATATAGCTTTTGAGTGCATAGGTTTTAAACAGTCGGAAACTATAAAAAAATCATTAGAAATGATTAGACCAAAAGGAGAATTTATTTGTTTCGGTGTTTTTCCAGAGGACTATTATCCAACATTAAAAGTTAGAAGGCTATTTGAAAAAGAAATAACTATATCGGGAGTTCGATCATTTACGAAAAAAGATTTTAAATACGCCAAAAACATATTAGATCTTCATGGTAGTAAATTAATAAGTAGATTATGTATAAGCGTTTTATCTAGTGAAAACATAAATGCTATTATGAATGATATAGAAAATAGAAACATTGATAAAGTAATTGTTAGGATGAGGCGATAGTTTGAAAGATAATGAATTAGGAAAGAGACTAAGGTCCAACAGTATAAAAAACCATACTCCGATAGAATATCGAAATATGGTTTTAAACAAATATATTTAATCATATATTTTAAATTTTATGCTAATATAGCATGATTATGCCACTTATAAAGTATGTCTAGATACTTGTTGTCTGAACCAACGATGTGGTCCCAGGTAATACCAATTCGTTTTGTTGATTTGGATAATTTGACCATAGGCATAACTTTTACCAGCTTGTAGTTGAGTGAATGTGTTTCTTCTATATTGCTTGTAAGGGCTAGTGTATATATTTTTATCAATAGTTTTATCGGTAATATCAATAATGCCAGCTGTTAAATCAGGCACATCAACTACAAAGAAATCATGAAACCATTGCTGTGCACCTAAATTATAAAATTGTTTGCCATCTTGATATGATTTACCAAATAAATTAATGTTCATTGCCCGATCCTTATTTAAAGAATCACGCAATTTTTCAGCTTTGCTAAGCAAGGCTGATTTTATTTTTTGAGCATTGTTGCGATGCTTATTTTTGTTACTATCATCTGTATCTAAAGGTAGTGGTTTAGTAGGATCTAGACTAAATAGTTTGAATGTGTATTTATACAGTCCATGTATGTTAACTTCATATTGGTGTCCCAAAATCAAAGGCATATTTGCAGGATAGTAGGTGATAATAGTAGAAAAATAACCAAATCCTTGTTTACTAAAATTGTTAACATGATTTACTTTGTAACTTTGATTATCATCTAAGTCTGTAATGGTGATTTTAGGCAAATGATTAATTCTCTTTTCTGATAGATAGAGAGACCATGCGATATTAGATCCCTGTAATAATTCGATAGGAAAGAGGTTACTTGCAGGATATAATACTGAAGTTTGACATGGTGCTGCATATGAATCTGCAGCGAATGCTACTTGTTGAACAGAGTAGCGATAACCATTCTCACCATAAGCTGCCCCTATACCAGTTTTAGATATTTTAGTAGATAGCAACCATGCTCGGTGTCCAGTATCAGAACCATCTAGGTTAAATCTATCTGTTAACAAGTCGGTGACTACTTCTCCTGCTGTTTGATTATTTATATTAAAGTTTAGGTTAGAACTAGCGGTAACAATTTTGGCAATATTCCAAAACATATCGGAAATGAAAGGCGGCTTGACTAACGATGGTAAACCGTGTTGGTTAACAAAAGGACTAGCTTGTGCAGCAGCCATTACACTGGCTGCTATTTGTGCATTATCATTATTAGTACTGTCAGTATTGATTTTATTTAGACCAAACATACTTCTATAATAATTAATATATGCTAGCTGGCTGGATATGTATCCTGCAGATAGTATACCAGGATCAAAAGGTTCCGATAAATGTGGTTCCTTATGATAGATATTTTTTTGATTGTAACGCATTTTTGGTAATAATGCATATTGCTCTTGAATTCTGTGAATATTATTTAAATCTTTTTTAGTAAAGCCTGCAGCATTAGCTGTAGTTCCAGCTAAAGTTGAAATCAAAATAGAAGCAGTAATAAAAAAAGATGTTATTTTTATTCTAAGACGCATGATTTAGCTCCTTTTCATAGTCTTTATTATAACTATAAATAACTAAAATTTCGTATATTTTATACTTTTTTAACAACTTTTTTTATTTTGACAAAATGAGGTATTATTAATCAGTGTATATTTTTATTACAGATAGTATTTATCGTGATTTTATACTTCAATTTAAATAAAAAATTTCAAAATGTGGTAGCATTGTTTATAATAGGGTTCTAAAGATGATAAGGAGAAGTGTAATGAATAAAAAAATCAGGGTTGGTTTAATTTTTGGTGGAAACTCATCTGAATATGAAGTTTCAATTATTTCAGGTCGCAATATATATAAGGCAATTGATAAAGAAAAGTATGATGTTTATCCAATGTGGATTACAAATACTGGTTTTTTAGCTAGTGATGCTGATTCTCGTAAGGTCTTAGAAGATCCTACCTATCAAATAGAGAATCCACATACTGTTACAAATATTTCTAATGTTATTGAATTATCTAATCGTCCAGAGATAGATGTCTTTTTCCCAATTGTTCACGGAAATTTGGGTGAAGATGGATGTTTACAGGGCCTGCTACGTATTTTAGACAAACCTTTTGTGGGTGATGATGTTTTGGCAGCAGCAATTACTATGGACAAAGAGTTAAATAAAATTATGGCTCAGCGTGCGGGTGTACCAGTAGCTGATTGGATTTCTATTAAACGTTTTGAATACAATGATGCTAAGAATGAAAAACTAAGCTATGATTATGTATCTCAAAAGTTAGGTACAGATTTATTTGTCAAGCCATCAAACCAAGGATCTTCAGTTGGTATTAGTCATGTAACTTCTGCAGCTGACTATGAAAAAGCTTTAGCTGAAGCATTTAAATATGATGATAAAGTTTTAGTAGAAGAAACTATTAAGGGAACAGAAGTAGAAACTGCGGTTTTAGGTAATGATGATGCGATTGTTTCAGGCGTGGGACAAATAACTAATGCACAAGGTAGTTGGTATTCGTATGAAAATAAATATAATGATAATTCAACTTCTAAGTTACAAATACCAGCTGCGTTACCATCTGAAATTATAGAAACGGTAAGACGTCAAGCACTCAAAGTTTATCATGCGACAGAATGTTCAGGCCTAGCTCGTGTTGATTCTATGTTGAGTTCTGATAACAAGGTTATTTTCAATGAATTAAATTCTTTACCAGGTTTTACAAATATTAGTATGTATCCGAAACTATTTGAACAAGTTGGTATTTCTTATACAGAATTAATTACTAAATTGTTAAATTATGCTTTAGATAGATACGCACATAAGAAAACTTTATTACATAAACACGATTAAAATTATTAATAAAAGGGTCAGCATATGCAAGAAAAAATGTTAGTTACTTCACAAGTAGCAAAACAATTAGGCATTAGTGTAGCTACTTTGCGAAAATATTCATCTGAGATTGAACAAGTTACTGGCAATCATATGTATTTTGTCCGTAATAATAAGCAGTCAAGGATGTACACGCCTCAGAATGTAAGGTTATTACAAACAGTCTTGACATTGATTAATCAGAAAAAGTTACCCTATAAAGAGGCAATTAGCCAATTATTTGAAGTTCATGCTTCAGATAAAATGCCACAAGTAAACAAGGTCAATAGTAGCTATAATATGATTGATGCTAAACAGGTAGTTCAATTATTAGGAATGTTGCAAAAAACGATTGAGCAACAAAATGTTGCTATAAGTGGATTGAAGGCACAAATGGAGCAACTTTCACAACAAAATAGCCAACTATTAATTGATTTAAATTCTAAAAAAGATAAAGAAGTGGATCCTAAAATTTTAGCTATGCCAGATATTTCTGGAGTTGAGCCTATTAATTCTTCAGAAAGTGCAGAGACAATTCATGAAGAAATTTTGCGTAAAGCACGTGAAAATCAGCAAAAACATCCAAATATAACAATGCATCGTACTTTAGCTGATATGCAATTAAAGGATAAGCATCATTGGTGGGATCCCTTGTTAAAGTTTATTCAAAAATAAAGCTGATGGAGATAGTAATATGTCCAAAAAACAAAGATTAATCATAAGTGTGGTAATTTTACTGTTAGGCTTGTTTTGTTCACTGTGGATATACTTTTCTTCCAAAGGACTAACGCATCCAGTAGGACGTATAATTGATACTAATATTCATGATGAATTAGTGAATAAAGTAGAAGATACATATCGAAATAAAGATGAGGTTAGGCATCAGATAATTCACGTTAAAGTTTTGTCAGGAAAGCATAAAGGTGAAACTCATACCATCAGTAATTATTATTCACCTTCTCAAGTTTTAACACAAAAATATCATGGTCAGCAGATGGTTATCATGTCTTTTGTGAAAAATAAGCCAACTATTGTTAGCCCGAAACGTGACGGTATTGTGGTTTTTGCTATATTTTTGATGATTAGTTTGTTAATTTTGATAACTGGTTCCAATAGTATTAGTATTTTGTTGTCAATGATTTTGAATAGTGTAGTATTTTACTTTATCATCAAATTTGACATTATGGAGAATGGTACGCAAATATTTGCTATTTATGGAACTGCAGTTGTGTTATTTGCATTTATATCTCTAATTATTGTGCAGGGATGTAACAAAAAAATGTTGGTTACTTTAGCTTCTACACTTTTGGGTGTTTTTATATCTTTTGGTATGTGTTATTTGTTGATGCGACTTACTAATGAAAAAGGTATTAAATATGAAGCTGTTGCTTATGCTACTCAGGATCCACGAGCATTATTTTTGGCTCAAACGCTACTAGGTGTGTTAGGTGCGGTTATGGATGAAGCTACAGATATTGTGACGAGTTTGTATGCTTTGTGTCAACATAAACCACATATTACCTTTAAAGAACTATTTAACAGTGGACGTACATTAGGTCAAGAAATTATGGGACCACTAATTAATGTTTTGGTTTTAATTTTTATGGCTGAGTCTTTGCCAATGGCTATTTTATTGTTACGTGATAATAATACGTTGATATACACATGTCAATTTGCTTTATCATTGGGTATTCTCCAGAGCTTAGTGTCAGCAATAGGAATAGTAGTAACAGTTATTTTTTCAGCACTTTGTTGTTACGTATTTATCCCTAAACATTAGGAGGAATGCATATGAATAATATATTTGTTTTATTGCTATTGCTTTTATTAGGCTTAATGATTTTGGTAGGTGGTAAAACTGGATTAAAGTCCTATCTTAGTATTATTATTAATGCATTGTTGATTATTTTAGTTGCTTTACTAATTTCATGGGGTATTAATATTATAGGAGTGGCTATCGTATTTATACCATTAAAATTAGCGACAATTATCTATTTGGGAACGCATGACTATAAGGTTGCGAGGAATTCTTTTTTAACAGCTTTAGCGATTAGTTGTATTGTAATTGTTTTAATTATTATGTTTGAATATGTCGCTCAAGCTGCTGGTTTTGGAGATCAATCTGGAGAAGAATTAGTCGGTCTGTCATTACAAGCAGGCATAAGTTTTCCACAAATTTCAATCGTGGTAGCGATTTTTTCTACTTTAGGTGCTATTGCGGAAGCAAGTGTAGCGATGAGTGCTGGCATTTTAGAATTAAAAAGGCATGATAAAGATATTACTATTCGCCAGATTTTTAAAAGTGCAGAACAAATGGGTGATGATATTTTAGGTACTGCAATTAATACTATATTATTTGGCTTTTTTGGTAGTTTTTTGCCACTGTTTATTTGGTTTATGAGATTAAATTACTCTCTTGTTGAAATCCTTAATGATAAATTATTTGTAAGTGAAGCCTTGATAGTCGTATATTCTTTTGTTGGAGTATTACTTACTATCCCTTTAACAACAATTTTTTTAGTTAAAGGATTAAAAAAGTAAATTGTTAGTCAAAAAATAAAGCCCCAATATGTAACTTATGTTATATATTGGGGTTTTATTATCGTTAAAATTAGTTCAAAATTTATTTTGCTTTGAAGAATAATAATTCTTTGCCTGAAACTACACCATCAACAGCATCAGTGATATGTAATTTGATGCTTTTAGCAACAACATCTCTTAAACCAATTACTTTATTTTTTGCATCGTCATTCCAATCATATGGTGCACTCCATTCACTATAATTGAGACCATCTTTTGAAATAGCAATGCGAATCTTTAAAACATGTCCTTTGTGATCACGAGAACGTGGGATGTAAACCATGCGACTGAGTTTATAGATTTGATCAAAATTAATAGTCAATACCAAAGGATTATTTGTTGTGATTTTTTCTTTGCTTAACCATTCAGAAGCAGGGCAGAAATCAATCAGACTTTCTAAAGGCATTTCTAATGTGCTTTCTAAATTGGCAGAAATTTTGATATCTTTGACTGCATATTCTAAAGGATCAGGATTGGTTTTGCCAGTAATATTTTCAGACCATTCTGATACCTTATTTAAATATCGATTTCTAATTCGTAAACGATACCTTGTGTTAGATTGTAATTCATGTAGAGTAAAGATATTCCCGCTTATATTAGTGTGGATAATTCCATTCAATTCAATGTCTGCAGTTAAATGATCATTGATGGGAGTTGGTATATTTGACCAATGCACGGTCATACTTTTTGATGTAACACTTTTTGGCATGATTTCAAAGTCTTTAGGGATGATTAATGCTGAATCCGTGATCGCATGCATTTGTACATCGTTACAATAGGTAAAATTATTGATTGTTAATTCAAAATGATCTTGTTTGATATTCTGACTTACTAGTTTGATGCGAATTATATTATGGTTAGACTGCGTATATTCACTAAATTCAGGCCACAAATTAAAATTAGCAATATAAGAAAAACCAGAGGTTTGATCATCTAAAGTATCAATATCATTAGTTTCTACTAAATTTATGACTTCATTATTTCTTTTAGCAATAATATTTTGGGGATGATTATCAGTAAAAATAGTGAGGTAGGTAGGTTGTTGTAGATCTAACTTGTCAAAATCTCCTTGTGTAGCTGCAATAGATATAACTAATGTTTTATTTTGTAAGGAACTATCAATTTTAGTTGTCGCAAATTGTTCATTTTGGTATTGTCTACTAATGCCATCATCATCATATAAAATTGCTGTTTCTTGATTACATGGAAAAATATTGGCGTCACGAAGATTATTAGGAATAATGCTTCCTTGTTTTATGAATACTGGTAAATGCCATGACGAAAAAGTTAATTGGTCGTAAGACAAGCCACCAGGAAATTTTTTACCAGTAAATGGATCAATCCAGACTGTTCGATCATCAGGCAAATAAATATTATCTTTAATTGATAATCCGTCATGATTTTCTCTACCGTTGGTAATAGGTGCTATTAGTAGACTATCTCCTAACATAAATTCTTTGTTAACTCGAGTAGTGTAGTTATATGTTTCACGTGGAAAATTAAAGCACAATGGTCTAATCATAGGAAAACCATCTTGAGCTTGTTTCAGCAAATTATAAAGGTAGTAAGTTAACCGTTTACGTAAATTGAAATAGGCCTTGTTAATTTTGGTGATTTTATTATTAAAAGCAAAAGGTGTTTTTTCAATATTTCCTTCGCCATCCATATTAAATAGAAGTGGTGTGAAAATCTTCCATTGTAAATCACGGAGGTTTACTTGGGCATTTCCGCCACCATATTCACCATCTAGTGCATTTCCAAAATTAGGTTGTCCAGATAAACTGAGCCCTAGGAAACTGGTGATTTGTGCAGAAAGCTCTTCCCATTCGCCACCTACGCCACCGTTAACAGTAGCACTATATGTATGGATACCTGCCCAACCATTATTAGTCATTAACCAGATTCTCTGATTTTGATGATCAAGTTGATTATGCATATTGCGAAGATTATCTATTATTGTCAAATTATCAGTGTTATTCATAGGCAACTGGATGATGCCAAATGTACCATTATCTCTTAAATTTTCACTACCAAAATTTATATTGTAGTCTGATAGATTTTTAGTTGAGTTTATGTCGAAAGTCGCTTTTGATTTAAAATCAGGTATTATCCAACTTAATGGAAATTCCTTTTTAGCAAACAATTTAATCTTATCTTCGATTGCTGTCAGCCAATTTTGCTTGTGAATAGCTATATCTGAAGTATCATCTACTTTCTTTGAACTGAGGTCGCTGATATATCCAAGATTTAAAGCAAATTTAGGTAAAAATAGAGGCTGACCACTAATTTGATAATAATTAGCCAATAATTTGGCTGGATTATCACCTAAGATATAAAAATTATCAAAAATATCACAAAAATGCATTATACTTGAATATGAGGGTGATTGTTGTCCAAAATCGTAGATACCATTACTCCAAGTATTACGTAATTCACTAAAACCAGCAGTTGACCAGAATAAATTGATTGGGCAAGCTACGGCACCTAAACCTGTCAGATTAGTATTTTTAATTTGTACAGTATTACCCTTATGACTAAAGTGACCATTTTGCATGCCACATCCAAAGTAGAATTCATTATCATTTTGGGTAAGTGTTTCTGTTGTACAATTATCTTGAAAGAGCAGCGGTTGCTTTTGTTTCATTCTATAGTGATTGGTACGTTCGTCAAAAATACTAATTAAGGCTGGTTTTTTCTGGATACGTAAAGAATAACGTTGATTTCGAATAATAAATGTTTCTTCTGTTATTAATAACTTTGATAATTCAAAATAATCTTTTTGGCTTTGTTTGATTTTTGTGCACGAAAAAGGAACTGAAGGTAACTCTTCTTTACCTTTAGGCTGGATAACCAGTCGAAAAATTTCGTCATTGATAATATATAACTTGCCAATTTCATTATTTTTGAAGATTAGTTCATAATAATCTTTTTTCTTAATAACTTGGCATAAATCGCTCAAATAATTTTGTTTTTGATTGTCTTTTAAAACACTAGTCATTTTTTCACATACTTTACTATAAATATTTACTACATTATTATAATACCAAAAATTAATATTAATAAACTAAACACTAAAGGAGAAAATATGTCTTACTTTTTACATGCTAAAAAATTTTTCTTAAAAAATCATGTTACTAATGGAGGTTATTTAGAAATTCAAGATGATGGTAATTTTGGTTTCTATTATCCAGAAGCAAAAAAACCAACTAATGTTGTCATTAAAGAATATGCTGACAAGTTAGTAGCTCCAGGATATGTTGATACACACATACATGGGTTATTAAACGAAGATGTGATGAAAAGTAATTGGAATGGTATTAACAAAATATCAGAAGGCTTGCTACAAGCTGGTGTAACAAGCTGGTTGCCAACCACTATTACTGCAGCCTCGTCTACTTTGACTCATATCTGTCAAATGATAGCAGAACATAAGGGTGAAGAAACAGGAGCTAAAATTCAGGGGATTCATTTTGAGGGACCTTTCTTTACTCCAGAGCATGGTGGTGCAGAAAATCCAAAGTATATGACTGATCCTTCCATGACAGAATTTGACAAGTGGCGAGCAGCTTCCAAAAATATGCTTATCAAAATATCACTTGCACCCGAAAGAAGGGGAGCTAAAGAGTTTACTAGGCAAGCTATAAAAGAAGGCGTTGTGGTTTCTTTAGGCCACTCAAGTGCCAACTATGAAGAAACAATGTCTTGTGTAGATGCTGGTGCAACGATGTTTACTCATACTTTTAATGGTATGAATACTTTATCACAACATACTCCTAATATTATTGGAGCAGCTTTTTCATCGAATTTAACTATCGCCGAATTAATTTGCGATGGACACCATGTAGAACCTGCAGCTATTAAGGCTTTGATTAGTGCCAAAGGATATGAACATATTGCTTTAGTTACTGATTGTATGCAAGCTGGATTAATGCCAGATGGGGATTATATGTTAGGTGAACTTCCAGTATATGTTAAAGACGGAATGGCTCGTTTAATAGGTAAGAATAATTTGGCTGGCAGTGTATTATTAATGAAAGATGCTGTAAAAAATTTGGTTGATTGGAATATTGCGACCCCAGAACAAGCAATTATGATGGCTTCATATATTCCTGCCAAAAGTATCAATAAGTTAAAATATTGCGGTGTTATTGAACCTGATCATCCTGCTGATTTTATTATTTTAAATAGCAATTTAACTTTAGTGGAAACATATGTCAACGGTATCTCACGCTATAAGAATGAATAAAGTTAATTTATTTTTTGCTAATAATATATTATGATAAAATAAAGGGCTAAGCGTTTACATAACAAGTGTTTTTTGTAAAGGAGGACGAAAAAATGGCAAAAGAGTTAATTTTGATCAGTCATGGAAAATTAGCTGAAGAAGCTAAAAAAGGCATAGAGTTGATCATGGGACCTCAAGATAATATTCAAGCTGTGTGCATGTTACCTGAAGATGGTGTATCTGATTTTCAGAAGAAATTTGAAGATGCTACTGCTGATTTTAGTGTTGATGACATCGTCGTTTTTGCAGATTTAATGGGAGGAACCCCTGCTAATACTGTCAGTCGTTTGATTAAAGCGGGTTTGAATATTAAATTATATGCTGGTTTAAACATGGCGATGATTATGGAATGGCTTAATTGCCAGATGGTTGATGATCGAGTACCTGACTATGTAAAAGCGGGAAAAGATGGTGTTGTGGACGTAAACGCATTTTTGAATACGGATAATTAATTATATATTGATTAATATTTTAATTTGATAAAGTTTCCACATGTAAGATAGGGTTAAAAATTTAACCTAGAAAACAAAAAAAAGATGTCAAAAGACTTGATTCTGAACTTGGTTCGGGACTAGGTCTTTTTTTATGTATAATGGTCTATTTTTGACCTATGTTTATACAATAATAATTAATAATATTATTATTGTATAAAATAAAAAAACAATATAATAATATTATGAGAAAGAAGGTGCATTACCATGGTAATCAATATAAAAAATATTTAAAATCTAAATTAATATTATATGTTGGAGGTTATTTATGGCTTTAAAATATGTTGAAAAGCGTTATATATTTGTTTTTGTAATTCTTTCTTTTTTCAAATCGTTACAAGCTGCATTTATAGCAGTAGTTAGTCAACAAATGGTGAATTGGGTTAATAAACCTAAGCTTAGTTATTTATTTACTATAGTTGTAGTGGCTTTGGTAGGTTTAATAGTATTTTGGCTGGTAAGTATTTTTTACCAAAAAATATATTTTATGGTTGTACGGAAAATAAATTGCAATATTAAAGCAATTGTAAGTAAATATTTAATTTTTAGTAATAATCCGTCCGTAGAATTAGATACTTCATTTTTTACTAATGATTTGAAAACTATTGAAACAGATAAAATAGAAGCTGAATTGCAGATTATAACCAATGTCATTCAATTTATAACTGCAATAATTGCATCTATAGCAGGTTCATTGCCTCTGACTATAGTATTTATGTTAGCATCTTTTTTGCCCGGTATTTTTCAAAGAATATTAGGTAGAAATATTGAAGAAAAGTCAAAAGAATGGGATAAAAGTAACAGTAAATATACTGAAAATGTTAAAGAAACCGAAATGTTTTCTGCGTCTGCTCGACTATATAATACAGAAAATAATTTGTGGAAAAGGTTTAAGTCCTCTGCTAATACAATGGAGGCTGCATTACTGAAACTGAATTTTTGGCAGGGATTTACCAATGAAACTATAAATACCATAGCTTATAGTGTCATTACGATTGCACCAATAGCATTAGGAGTTTATCTGGTAAGCATAAAAAATATCACATTAGGTACATTGATTATGGTTAGTCAGTTATCTAATAATTTTGTTAATCCAGTAATCATTATTTCTGCTTATCTCAATGATATGCGAGTTGCTAAGCATATGTGGGAAAAAATTCAGGATTTATCTCAAAAGTCTAATTGTTTACAAAATAGTAAATTAGGGATCGATTATTTTAATGGCATTGAATTAAAAGATGTAGCAGTTGCATACAAGGATAAAGATGTCTTTAGTAATGTGTCATTTGACATTAAAAAAGGCGAAAAGGTGTTAATCGTTGCACCATCTGGGTGGGGTAAATCTACACTTTTAAATACTTTACTAGGCAACATCAATATTAAAAATGGCAGATATTTGATTAATGGAGAAGATATGACTACAGATATCAAAAAAGTCCATAATTACTTTAGTTATATTAATCAGGAGCCTAGGTTGTTAGATGATACTATCCTTTATAATATTACTTTAGGATGTAAAGATGATCAGAATATTTTAAATGATGTTATAAGTAAGGCAGGATTAGAAGATCTCATAAAGGAAAAGGGTTGGGATTTCAAAGTGGGTCAATCAGGTAGTCATCTATCTGGCGGGCAAAAACAAAGGATAGAGATTGCTCGAGCTTTATTCTTTAATCGTCCAGTAATACTTGCAGATGAAGCTACCGCTTCATTAGATCCTGTCCTTGCTAAACAGATCCACGAGACACTTTTGAAAGAATATCATGGTACTATTATTGAAGTGGCTCACCATCTTACTACTGAAGAAAAGGGTATGTTTAATAAAGTTATTCAATTTGGCAATTAATGTAAAAATTTTCAATTTAATAGTATAAAAATACCGTCGCTCTTGTTAGATTTCTAATACCAAGCGACGGTTTTTTAATTAATATTTTTTGATAAAGAAACAATGCTTATTAGTAAATATCAATATCACCATTTGAATTGTTAATATCTAGTACATTTGATTTTGATGTAATCTTTGCAAATGAATTAGATACGTGCATACCTCTAAACTTATTGGATCCATTAGAATTTGAAAGATTGTATCCTGAAAAATTAGCATGCTCTACTGTAATATTACCATTGGAACTTGATAATTCAAAACCGAAGCGTGAAATAAGTTTAGATATGATAATATTGCCATTTGATGTAACAATATATCCTTTATCAGTATGAATTTCTTCTACTTTAACATTTCCGTTTGAAGAATTAATTGAAAAGTTTTTTAATTCGTTTTGAGGAAGAGTGATAGTAACATTATAGGTGTTTCTTGAAAAGAAATTCAATGAAAAGTGATGTGGGGATGATACTTCTAAATAATGATTTTTAATTTTAACGATTGGAGCATTATTTTTGGGACCATCATAATCTACTTTTAATTTTTTTCCGACTTTAACATAAATATTATCATTACTGTTTGAAATTTTGACTTGCTGGATTATTTGAGCAGATAAATCTGCAGTACTTTTTTGCAAGGAGGTACTTGCTGAGAAACTTGCATTTTGACATGCTACTATGCTCCCTAATAATGATAAAATAACAGATGGTAAAATAACTTTTTTCGAAATAGACATATTAATATCCTCCATTTTTAAATATAAGCAATGACAGTACTTCTTTTTTGATCTATTAAATAAGAAAAAGCTAAATTTGCAAGGATAGAAAATACTTTATTTATCTGATTTTCAATTATTTGAGTATCTTGGATATTAAAATATTTTTTGGATAATCGTTAGTTTTCCTTTGAATTAAAGGATTTTTATAGATAATATGTAATATTCCTGCTTTTTTCCATTTTGCTTTTAATTTAGTTAAAATATCTTCCATAGCTTAATTACTCCAGATATGTAAACTTAATGACTTTATTATATTTGAAACAATATGAAACGAGCAAAAAAGTCGTATTCGAATTTAAATTTCAAATACGACTTTTTATTTTGTGTGTTTGTTCAGGAATTTATATATTTTATCCCCATAGCTTTTCATATCGAGATTTATGATAGTATTGATTGCATTTTTACAGTTAATAAGAGAGTTATTTTGCTTTGTTTGTTTATATATAATTAAATTTTTAAAAAAGAAAATTGTGTTTTTATAAAAAAATAATTCAGGTAGAGTAGGAATTTCATCAGCAGTATCAATAAATAATTGAATATCTTCAATTTGATTTTTTTCAATTGCAATGGCCAGAATATTACTAATTATTGCTAGTATTGCTATTTTAATATCAACGTTATCACTATCTTTATATTGCTGTATTATTTTTTTAGCTATAATTTTATTACTATCAAGGTCATAAAAGACCATAAAGTTACAATATAGAGTAATAGTATTTTTATCCAAATTAGGATGACTAAAAATTTTATCTTTGAGCTTATGTCTTAATTCCATATCAAATGACTTAGGATCTTTTTTTAATGACTCTATCCAGCCATCAACTAACAGTTTTTCTTCATTCTTATCTTCTTTTGAAAGGTTGGTTTTATCTATTAAAAGTTTTATATCGTTAAGTTTTTGCTGATTTTGACCATAATAAGTAGATATCATTATATTGTGTAAATTACTAATTTGTTGATACTGCATATCATCATTTGGATTTAGCCTACTGAAAAATGTCCATAAAGGGATATTATTAAAATGTAGTAGTTTAATTAAGCTATCTGCTGTAATTCTGTGAGTGTTTTTTTCTACTTTAGAATAGTATGATTGACTAATAATTATTCCATTATGTGTAAAATCTTTTTGATTTTTAGCTTGACTAATTCGATATTCTTTAAGTAGTTCTCCAATTGTCATTGTATTTTGCCCCTTTTAAGATACAACTACGACTGTTTCGTTAATTTATTATTAACAGCTCCATCGTAGAAGTTAAAGCATAGTTGTTGAAAGATAAGTCTTTAATTTGCTGAGCTATAATGTTTGATACCCTTATTCCAAAGGAGTTTTGAAGTGTAATACAACAATATATCTATCATTATAAAATATCCTAATAACCAATAATTGTGTTTATGAAAAATCATTTCAACAGGTAAATTACTTGCCAATAATACTGGAATGACAAAGGTAAAAATCTGTTGAATAATCATTGGAAAAATTTGTTTTGGACGGCTGGCATAACTAATCAAATCCTCAATCATGCCAAATAAACTTGTTAATCCATCAACCCAAAATGATAATGTAACTGCCAATTGATTCAATAAGAAAATTAGAAAAGCAGTTAATATTAAGTTTATTAACATTATTGCGTAACCTATAATACCTACATTTTCCAGGGCTAAATAATATCCTAATAATCCTAAAGATAAAATCAAATTAAATATACTTGGAATATCTAAATGTGTGCCAATTGAATACCAATAAGAATAGACAGGTCGAATCAGGTTATAATCTAGTTCTCCTTCTAAAATATCTTCTACCAAGTTTTCATGTCCAATAACAAAGAAAAAGTTATAAATATAGGTTGCACTGTTCATAAAAGTAATTAAAATAAAATATTGATTTCGTGTCCAATTAGCATTTTCTGAATTTGAAAAATAAATATCACCGACAAATAATTCAATTAATAAGAATACTACGGCTAAGATAAAAGTTATCAAACTGGTGGCACGATAAATTAAAAATTCTTCTATACTCTGTTTCCAAATACTTGAAATAATTTTCTGAATTCTCATACACCCACACCCTCATATTTCTTAAGTCCTAGCTTAAACGTTTTTTTATATATGCAGTAAAAAATAATTAGCCAAACAGCAACTGCTAGATAATAAATATTTGTCTGATTAATGTTTGATGCAATTAATTTTGCAGGTACATCTGTCACTAAGGAAAATGGGTTATATTGCAACCAGGAATAAATATTTTTCCCTAGCATAGATAGTGGAAAATATAGCCCTCCAAATAATAAATAAATAGCAAATAAGCCTGATTTGAGTGGCCACATATTTATTAACCAAAACCCTAAGCTACCAAAAACTAAAGCTAGATTAAAGAACATAAAAGAACAAAAAATTAGATATAAGATCAGATTAATAAAGCCAATGTTTAAATTAAAATAAAGCCCTAAAACTAGGTAAAAAATAATTATAGGTAGTTGAGATCCTATATAAGTTAAATATAGATACCAATATAATGATACTGGTTTTGTTAGATAGTTAGATAATTTACCAGACTGAATCAAGTCAGCTAAAGTAAAGGTCGGTGCAATTGAAAATAGCAAACTTAAAGTGTTAGTCATAATTAAGTACTTTGCTAAATAGTTAAAGTTGTGCACATTATTGCCCATTAACCAGCACCACATCCAGAGAGTAACTATTAAATTTAAAACTTGAGTTATAATTTTGATTAAGTAGTTACCTCTGTAGACTAAACTAGATTTGATCCCAAGGTAAAAAATTGGTAAATACTTTTTCATGATTGTCATTTTACTTTTTTATAAATCTCCAAAATAATTTCTTCTAAATTAATACCTTCTCTAGTTAATGAGATTATTTGATTAGTAGAGAGTGTTTGCATAAAGTTTTTGAGATCATTTTCGCTGATATTTTTGCTTTCTGGCTCATTATTTACTAAATATTTAACAACAAAATGATCATCTGTAGAAATATTAATTGGTAGTTTTTCAAGCTTATCATCAAAAACAATTTCTCCGTTAGCTAAAATTATCAGTCTTTGTGCCAATGCTTCTATATCTCTAATGTTATGAGAGGTAATGATAATAGTTGTTTTATTACGTTTATTTTCTTCGCGTAAAAATTCATAAATACTTTCTTGAGTCATTAAGTCCAAGCCTAAAGTGGGCTCATCTAAGAATAAATATTTTGGTTCATGAATTAAGGAACAAATCAAATCACATTTAACTCTTTGACCAAGTGATAATTTTCTGACAGGTTTATTAATTAAATCTTCAGCATTAAGCATCTTAGTTAATTCTTTCAAACGTTTTTTGAATCTATTTTCTTCTAAAGAATAAATACTAGCTAACATATTTAAAGTATCAATAGCTGGTAAGTCCCAAGAAAGTTGTGATTTTTGACCAAAAAGTACACCTATCTCTTTTAAAAGCTCGTTTTTTCGTTGCATGGGAATAAAAGTATCAATATTAACAGAGCCACTACTAGGGCTAATAATTCCAGTTAATAGTTTAGTTAAGGTTGTTTTTCCTGCACCATTTGGTCCAATCAATCCAATTAGGCTACCATCTTCTATGTTTAAATTAATATTTTTTAAAGCTTTTACATATTGTGGCTTTCTATGAAAAAGGTCTTCAATAGTACCCTTAAGCCCTGATGCTTTTTCGAAAGTAACATAGTCAAAGCTTAAATTTTTAATGACAATCATTGCTTCTCCTTTAAATGTTAATTTGAAATTAATAATAATTACGATTTATATAATACAAGGCTAATGTTTTTTGGTCAACTAAATTTAAAACAAATTAAAAAATCCATATTTCGATACAATATCGAAATATGGATTTAATATGAATATATGTTATGTAATACCATCTCTATATGAGAGTAACTATGTTTTAATCTTCTAAATAGATTTTACGAAGATCTAATATATCCTTGCGAGATAACTTCATAGTGTTACGTAAATAATTATGGATACTGCCATAATTATTGTTAATGTTATTTAAGACATAGTCCAAATATTCGGCACAAACAGATTGAATATCATATGTGGCTTTGACTACATTATCGTTTCCACCATCATCTTTGGCTTTTTTTAGCATAGAATTAATGAAATCTTTAGTTGTAGTATTAGTTAATAGATAGTCTTTTTTGATTGTATCAAAAGGAATACCTAAAGCAGATAGTATCAATAGTGCTCCAAATCCTGTTCTATCTTTTCCAGCAGTACAATGAAATAATGCTGCTTGGTTATCGTTATTATTGGCTAGTAGCAATTCTAAAAAATGTCTGTATGCATTTTGTGCTGATGAACTATTAATCATGTCATTGTATGCTGCAAACATTTGTCGTTTACCAAAATTAGGGTCGTTAGATGCCCATTTTTCCAGGTCTTCCATTGGTTTGGAAGCATTTGTCAGATCCTCGCTAAAAACAGGATTAAATTCATATTTTGCTTGGTTAGGAATAATATCAGGGTATTTATTTTTTTCTTTTTCGGATCTAAAATCTATGATCAATTTAACATTATAGTTCTCCAACAAATTGGTGTCTTCTGGTAAAAGATCTGCTAGATTTCCTGTTCTTAGTAATTTATGATATTTTATTTTTTGCCCTGTTAGTGTTCGATAACCACCTAATTCTCTAAAATTTCGTCCAGATTTAATATTAAGTAATCTTTTATGATAATTGTTCATGAGTGTTCATCCCTTTACTATAAAAATGTTATGGAAAACAATTATAACATTTTTTGAGAAATATATGCTATAAATTCTAGCATGTAAGGGCTTTTATGGTAAAATCTAATTAAAGATAAACACTATATAGCGTAGGAGATGTTTAGTTATGATAAAAGGGTATAACAACATTTTGGTTCCAGTTGATGGATCAGAATCTGCCGAGCTTGCTTTTGATAAAGCAGTGGCAATAGCTATGGAAAATGCTGCTCACATAGATATTTTAAATATTATTGATACACGTCAATTTATGGGAGAGTTACAAGATACTTTGATTTCAGGTGATACAGTTTATCAAATGACTAATGATTCTGAAGAGTATCTAAAGAGCTTACAGAAAAAAGCAGAAGAACAATTTAAATTTAAAGATGTATCTTATCATATTAGATATGGGTCACCTAAGAGAATAATTGCTTTTGATTTTATAAAAGATCACAATAATGATTTAGTTGTGATGGGTGCAACAGGTATGAATGCTGTTGAAAGAATGTTAATGGGCAGTGTTACAGAATACGTAAATCGTAACGCTTTGGCAGATGTATTAATTGTAAAAACTGATTTAAATAACGAAAAGATTAAGAAATAGTTTATTTTAATAATAGAAAGTAAAAGTACCTATAATAAGGTACTTTTTTTGATATAATGTTAAATGTAACTAGAGGAGGATATAAATGGAGCAATTAACTATGGTATCATTAGCAGACAAATTATCTGCTCAACATGATATTATTATTTCTGATAAGCAAACAATAAATGTAGCAGATATTTTTGAGCAAATTGATAATCTACACATATTACAAAAATCTGCTAAAGAATATATAGATATGACACAAGAACAATATTATGATCAAGAGTCTGATGGCAAATTAACTATATTGCAAATGGATAAGCCACTTAAATTACTTAAAGATCGGATTTTAACAAATCATGTTGATGGTTATGTGGATCAGCATGAAATAAATTTAACATATAATCATGAGTCTCCATATGTTGATGGCGGGTATAATCGTAGTGTTGATTTAAATGTATTAATTTACAGTTTAAAGGTTATTGGTGCAGTGGAACAGATTGCTGCTGATGATTTACGCAAGATTTTATCTAAGGATGCTGTGGTTTCTTTGATTATTGCTGCACATTCTTTAGCTAGCAATTAATGTTCGTTAGGGCTGATATAGCCCCTTTTTTACATAAAACAGGTGTAGCTTTATGAACATGTTTAGAAATATTTCCAAAGCTTTAGAAAATATTGTTAAAAAGAATAGAGCAGAGGAAAATAATATAACAAATAATTCGATTTTTGATGTAATGCAACATTATACGCAAGTCGGCGAATATTCTGTGGGAGCTCCTGAAGGTACACCTGGGGATAAAGATTTTGATTTAATTGTATATAAAAATGATAATGGTATTTTATATCAAGCATTGCGTCCAAAGAAAGCTGAAAATTTAGCACCACTTTTTGTTAGAAAGTTTGAACCTAGATTAAATCGGTTTCGAGCTTTTCAAAATAAAAAAAATGGGCGTCGTTTTATAGTTGAAGAGCATTTGGATGAATTTATTAATTATGTAAAGAATTATACTCGTACTAACACTAATTCGATAAATATTGGTATTATCACAGACACGCATCAAAAAGATGTTGACTCATTAACCTCGTATGGACGATTGGGCTTACTTCATTTAAAAGAGTTTAATTATCTTGAAGAAAGAGGATTTTTAAAGTTAAAAGTGCATTTAGGTGATTGGATAGATGGTTCGGATCCGGGATTAGTTGATGAGCAGGAACTAATTAATTTGCGAAATTGCTTTTCTTCCAAACGTATTGATTATGCTTTAATTAAGGGCAACCATGATGAGAATGATAAGTTTGATGCTTTGCATGAGATGTTACCATCTTTCCCTGAAAGAGAATTTGAAGACATCATGTGGACAAATATGTATCGCCAACATAATATCCATTATATTTCCAGGCAACATGGTGTTGCATATTTTGACTACGGTGATTTACGGATAATAATGATTAATACGTCCGATGTTCCCTATATCTTGGATAACAATGGTAAGAAAAAATATAATACTCAGCATACTTTAGCTATTAGGGAAGATCAAGTACAAGAGATTATTGAAATTTTAGAAAAATCTGTTAATAAGCAAATAATTTTTATGGGACATGCTGTGCCAATTGATCGTAAAGGTATGAATTCTTTGAAGTATAATGGACGTTCGTTGCACGAATTGATGGTTGCATTTAATCAACGAGAAAAAGGGTACTTGAATTCACATGATGTGCCTTTAGAATATACGCTAACCAATAAATTTGATTTTTCCAATGTAGTTAAGGGCAAAATTATTGCTTATTTTGCAGGTCATGCTCACGCAGAGGATCAATATCGTATTAATAGTATTCAATATATTACATTTAATTGTTCTGCATTAGTAAGTTTATCTGATAGTAATAAATATAATCAGCGTTATAATCGACAAGTAGATCAACGAACTGAATATGCTGGTTATGTAGTTAATGTTGACTTGGATAAAAAGTTGTTGCAGGTTTTTGGATATGGTGCAGCATCGAAACGGAGAGTATATAGAATATAAATATTTGTTTAATTATTATTTTTGCTTATAATTGATAGTATTGGCAATTAAGGAGAAGATAATCAATGTGTGGAATTTGTGCTTTTTATGATCCTCAATTAGAAAATAAAGATCAAGTGATCGAACAAATGATGGATACAATTGTGCATAGAGGGCCATCGTCTGCCGGCAAATTTACCAATGATAAGGTTGCCTTAGGTTTTAGGCGTCTTTCAATTATTGATTTACGTGGTGGTAGTCAGCCTATTTTTAATGAGGATAAAAGCAGAGCTGTTATTTTTAATGGTGAAATATACAACTTCAAACCACTTAGAGAAGAATTAATTAATAGTGGCCATACTTTTACGACCAAAACTGATACAGAAGTATTATTGCATGGCTATGAAGAGTGGGGTATGGATGGTTTGTTAAAACGTATTAGAGGGATGTTTGCTTTTCTAATATGGGATGATAACAATCAAACTCTATATGGTGCTAGGGACTTTTTTGGTATCAAGCCTATGTATTACACTAATAATGATGGTAGGTTATTAGTAGGAAGTGAATTGAAGAGCTTTTTAGCTTTTCCTTACTTTAAAAAAGAATTGAATGTTGAAGCTGTGAAACCATATTTAATGAATCAGTACAATGATTTGAACGAGACCTTTTTTAAAGGCGTTTATAAATTTCCTGCTGGACACTGGTTTGCTTATAAAAATGGTAAGTTCGATATTCATAAATATTGGGATGCAGAATATGTCCAAAATAGTTTGAGTTTTGAACAAACTTTAAATAAAATTAATGAAGATTTGAAAGAAACTGTTGAATTGTATCATAATGCTGATGTAAAAGTTGGGTCGTTTTTATCAGAAGGTGTAGATTCAAGTTTTGTGACGAGTCTGTTAAATCCTGATGATGTATTTTCAATTTCCTTTGATGATGCTACTTATGATGAAGCTTCAAAAGCCAAAGCGTTAGCAGATATTAAAGGTTGGACTTTTTATTCTGATAAAGTTAAAGCCGAAGAAGCTATGCATGATTTTCCAGAAATGCAGTATCATATGGACGAACCTGATGCCAATCCTTCTATTATTCCGTTGTGGTATTTATGTAAATTAGCAAGAAAACATGTTACAGTTGCCCTTTCAGGCGAAGGAGCAGATGAATTATTTGCAGGTTATGTTAATTATGGCATGCACACACATAATAATATTATTAAAGTCTTCACTTCTGGCCTAAAAAAAATACCCAAGAATTTGCGTTTTAAATTGGCTAAGGGAATCAAAAAAATGCCTAATTTTCCGGGGAAAGTACATATTTATACTAATTTAGCTTCTCCTGATGAATATTACGTTGGTCAATCTGTTATTTATGATATAAATTATCCGACTATTTTTTCAGCTAAAGATGCAAATGATATTTTACAACCAAAATATCAAAATAAATTGACAGTTAATAGCAATTATCAAGCAGATTTTGCTAAGGTTAAAAATCTTGATTCTGTTAAACAAATGCAATATATTGATTTACACCACTTTATGTTGAATGATATAGAGCAAAAAGCAGATAAAATATCTATGGCACATTCATTAGAACTTAGAGTTCCATACTTAGATAAAAAGATTGCAGAATTGGCTAATTCGATTCCAACTAAGTATTTGGTTAACAAATATGATACAAAATATGCTCTTAGGAAAGCCGCTGAAAGAGTATTACCTGAAGAATGGGCTAAGCGACCAAAATTAGGATTTCCAACTCCAATTAAACAATGGTTGCAAGATCCAAAATTTTATAAGCAAGTGAGACTTTTATTTGCGGAAGATTTTGTAAATAATATCTTTAATCAAGATAAAATTCTTGCTATGTTGGATAAAAATTTTAGTGGGGATGGTTCAGACAGACGCAAGATTTGGACTATTTATACTTTTTTAGTCTGGTATAAGTTGTTTTTTGTAGACTATGAGAATACAGTAAAGAAATATAATCATGTTCAACCAGAAGTTGCTAGTTTATTAGCATCTGGTAAATTAGTTTAAGAAAGAGATGAGATTGATTGCAGAAAAAATTTACACCTATACTTTTAGGGAGTGACATTAATGTTTATGGTATGGCACGTTCGTTTCATGAGGCTTATGGTATTAAAGTAAAAACTTTAGCTGCCGGTCATTTAGCTGCTACGCGTTATTCTAAGATAGTTGATGTTGAGGTTCATCCGGGTTTTGAAGATGACCCCACTTTTATCAATGTTATGCGTAGTAAAATGATTGAATATCAAGATCATTCTGAACCAGTTATTTTAATTGCGTGCGGTGATGGCTATGTGGAACTGCTAGCAAAACACAAAGATGAATTATCTGCGACATTTGTTATTCCTTATGTTGACTATGATTTATTAGAGAAGCTTATTTCTAAAGAGAATTTTTATAAGATTGCGGATAAATATGGTTTACCTTACCCAAAAACACAAATAATTAAAATTACTGATTATCAAACTGATGATTATTTGAAGTGTATGTCTTTTGGTTTCCCAGTTGCTTTAAAGCCAGAAGATCCTGTATCTTGGCTTGATTGTCGTTTTGAAGGTCGTAAAAAGGCATTTACAATTCATGATGCCGCTGAGTTAAAAGATATTGTTACTAAAATTTATACTCACGGATATAAAGAAGATCTTATTTTGCAGGACTTTATCCCTGGTGATGATTCGAAAATGCGGGTTCTCAATGCATATGTGGATAAAAACCACAAGGTGAAGATGATGTGTTTGGGTCATCCATTGTTAGAAGATCCAACACCGCAGTCTATTGGCAATTATGTAGCAATTTTGCCAGAGTATAATCTGAATTTATATAATACTGTAAAAACTTTTCTAGAGAAGATTAACTATGTTGGTATGGCCAACTTTGATATTAAATATGATGAGCGTGATCATGAATACAAGTTTTTCGAAATTAATGTACGTCAGGGGCGTTCAAGTTTTTATGTAACATTAAATGGTTGCAACTTAGCTAAGTGTTATATTGACGATTATGTTGAAGATAGCTTAAAAGATCAAGATCCTGTTTATGCAAATCAAGATCCTAAAAAGCATGTATTATGGTTGGGTGTACCAACTAAGGTATTTAAGCAATATGCTTTTGAGAATGAATATAAAGAAATCGCTGAAGATTTATTGAAGAAAAAGCGAGTAGGAACAACAGTATTTTATAAAGCTGATTGTAGTTTTAAGCGTTGGCTTTTAATGAAGTATATGTTTTATAAATATATTGGAAGATATAAGGCTTATTATCAAGTTAATAAAGGAAGTTTTTTTAAAAAATAAAATTTATTGTTTGTAATCAATCGCAAAAATACCCTCAAAAGTTGGATGATTAATCTAACTATTTGAGGGTATTTGTTTTTAAAGATGATATGTAGAAAAAGCATTATACTGTTGATTTTATAATGAAAGTGGTAAAGTCATATTTAAATATGTAAATTAAAAATTTATTTAATAAAGTTGTAGGAGATTATTATGCACATTGTTATCATAGGTGGGTCTTTTGCGGGTGTTTCTGCTGCTCTATCCTGTAAAACCTATTATCCTCAAGCTAAGATTACTTTAATAGAAAAAGGCACGGGGTTAGCTTATATTGCCAATAGCTTAAATGAATACTTAAAAGGAAAATTGGCTGATTTAAAAAATGGCTATGCTTATTCTATTAAGGATCTCCAAAGTAAAGGGATAAATTGTTTATTAAATCATGAAGTTACCAAAATTGATAGCACAAATCAAATTTTATATGTTAAAGCTAGTGGAGATTCAATGACTCTAACTTATGATTATCTTATTTTAGCTATGGGGGGAAAAGGTTTTACCGAAGAACCTGTAGCTGCTTTGATTGATCCACATTCTTATGAATCTAGTCTAAAAAGTTTTGAAAAATTGCAAAAAGCGAAGACGGTTATTATTGTAGGCGGGGGTACTATTGGTATTGAAGCTTGCGAAGCTTATCAACGAGCGGGTAAAGATGTGACACTTTTAGAAGCTTATCCTAGTCTAGCAGTTAAATACCTTGACAAACCGATTAGTCAAGCAGTCGAAAGATTATTGGTATCTCATGGAGTTAATGTCCATAAGCGAGAACTTGTGAATAAAATAGTACCTGTTAATGATACAATCGCTTATCAGGTAATTACCAATAACAGTACCTATCTTAGTGATTGTGTTCAATTTGCTACTAATTTTACTCCTAATATTATTAGTAGAAAATCAAATTGCTTTATTAGCTGATCGTAGTATTGCTGTAGATGAATATTTAGCGACATCACTGAAGCACACTTTTGCAGTTGGTGACCTTATTCAAATTCCTGTAGGTTTGCATCGAAAATCGCTTTATTGGCCTTCAATTCAACATAGTATTACTAGTGGGAGCATAGTCGCAGCCAATTTAATAGTTCCTACTAAGGCTTTACCAAGTAGTGAAACTTGCTTATATAGCAAACTTTATGGTTACAACTTGTTAAGTTTAGGTATGACCGCCAGTTCAGCTGAAGAAGAAGGGATAGTTACCTTCACAAGCACTTATGTGTCGCAAAAGGGTGGACAAATATTTATTATTAGTAAAGCTGATGATGGTCAAATTTTAGGCATTCAATGGCTTAGTTTAGCTCCTTTACAGGCAGAACTAGCTCTGTTAATGACTGGATTACAAGCTAAATTTTCGGAAGATGATTTTTTGGTGCAAGCACCACCGTTTTATTCAGGAAAATCTCTAATTCAGTTTGACTTATATAAGGCTTTATATCACCACAAAAGTCTTCGCCAGAAGGAGGCTCATTTATGCTAGTGACTGCATTATTAGATAATCAGTCCGCTCTGCGTTATCAAATTTTAAATATTCTTCTGGAACAAAGTCAACCAATAAGTTTGAAAATATTAATGGATAAAGTAGATATTTCCAAACAAACATTAACTAAATATCTTGATGAAATTAACCAAATGTATCAAGAAGAAGAACTTGAAGCTTGCATCAGTACTAATCCTGAGACCATTCGGATAATCTTAGATGCAACTCTTAGTTTTAAAGATCTTTGTTGGCCACTTATTAGAAATAGTTTATCTGTCCACGTTATTGAGCTACTACTTAACCATCCTAATTTAAGTAATTATCAGATGGCTAGTACTTTAATGATTAGTGAAGCTACTTTATCTCGTCAATTAGTGCAACTAAATCAAGCTTTAAAAGAATTTTCAATTCAAATTAAAAATGGTATGTGGTACGGCCCTGAAGAACAAGTCAGGTATTTTTACTATGAATTTTACCGTCATTTTTATCCGGATAATGAACTTTTTCGATTGAAACATGACGCTAATTTAGATCAATCACTAGCAATTTTTGAACATAGATTAAGTACTAACTTAACTTTAGTTCAAAGAGAAAAATTGTCTTTGTGGTTAGGGATTAGTCAAAAAAGATGGCGTCAAAAAGATAAAGATTATAGTCAATTGATTAATCGCTTCAAACCTTATCAAGAAGTAGTTTTCTTTGATCGTATTTATCAAGCAGTGCTACGTTATTTAATCCAGTTTTCGTTGAAATTAGATGAAGGCGAGATTTATGCTTTGATGGCTTTTATTTTATCTATGGATTTACTGGATTACTCTAATAATGAACGTCTTTTAGGCTTTGGTGGACCGATTGCGAAAGCCAGTCAGTGCTTTTTGAATCAAGTCAAGAATTTAACGCAGAAAGGACAAGCAGTGATGCGTGAAGAAGTCCTTTACTGTTTTGGACAAAGTAGCACTAAACTTTATTTTTTTGAAGGTGCTATTTTGCAGAAGCCTTTGGTAGCAGATCCTAAATGCTTATCAATGGTAAAAATAGTAATGGAAACCATTTTTAAGCGTAAATTTAAGAAAGCAAATAATATAACTATAACAATAAGTGAAACTTTGAATACATTGGTTGATTATTTGAACTTACCGCCGTGTAAAGAACATAAAATTGGTGTTCTTTTACTGGGAGACCCTATTAAAAATAGTATTCAACGTCTGCAACTACAAAAGACTTTAGAGCAACCACCATATATTACTTTTGAAACTTTTGATCAAAAAAAGTGGTTAGATTACGATCTTGTTATTACAAACGTTAATCTTCCTGAAAAGAACAGTGTGCAAGTTTATCGTTTAAAAAATTCATCGATGACCTATGATTTTACCCAATTAAAACTTATTTTTAGAAATCTTTTATATTAAATTTAAGAATTATTTATTTGAAAAACCTCATACTTTTTCTGTAATTGAAAAAAGATGAGGCTTTTTATGTATGCGGTTTCTTTATAATAAAAATCGTTAAGAGAGAAGGTTTTAAGGAGGTAAAATGATGGGAGATAATTATATTTTATCTATTGACCAAGGAACCACATCGACTCGTGCGGTTATTTATAACCATAAAGGAGAACAAGTTGGTTCATATCAAAAAGAATTTGATCAATTTTTCCCTAAAGCAGGTTGGGTAGAACATGATGCTAATCAAATTTGGAATTCTGTTCAATCGGTTATTGCGGGAGCCTTTATTGAAAGTGGGTTAAAGCCAGCTCAAATTAAAGGGATCGGTATTACCAACCAACGTGAAACGACTGTTATTTGGGATAAGAACACTGGTAAGCCTATCTATCATGCCATTGTTTGGCAATCTCGACAAACTGCACCTATTGCTGAACGTCTGATTCAGCAAGGATATAAGGATATGATACGTGATAAGACCGGTTTGATTATTGATCCTTATTTCTCAGCTACTAAAATTAGATGGATTCTTGACCAAGTAGATGGTGCACAAGAACGAGCAGAAAAAGGTGAATTGCTTTTTGGAACTATTGATAGTTGGATTGTTTGGAAATTAACAGATGGTGCAGCTCATATTACAGACTATACGAATGCTTCACGAACAATGCTTTATAACATTAAAGACTTATGCTGGGATAACGAGATCCTAAAATTGCTCAATATACCTAAAGCTATGTTACCAGAAGTAAAATCGAATTCTGAAATATATGGTTATACTAAGCCTTTCCACTTCTACGGTGCAAAAGTACCTATTGCTGGGATGGCAGGTGACCAACAAGCAGCTCTCTTTGGTCAACTTGCTCTTGAACCTGGGACGGTGAAAAATACTTATGGAACAGGTGCATTCATTGTCATGAATATGGGTGAAGACTTTCAGCTGTCTAAAAATAACCTGTTAACTACCATTGGTTATGGGATTGGTGGAAAAGTTGTTTATGCCCTTGAAGGCTCTATTTTTGTTGCAGGATCTGCTATTCAATGGCTACGTGATGGTATGAGATTAATTGAGAAGGCCTCCCAATCTGAAAAGCTAGCTGAGGATTCAACTAATGACGATGAAGTCTATGTTGTTCCTGCTTTTACAGGGTTGGGTGCTCCATACTGGAATTATAATGCTAGGGGTTCTGTTTTTGGTATTACACGTGGAACAACTAGAGAGGATTTTGTCAAAGCAACTTTACAATCTTTAGCTTATCAAACGAGAGATATCATCAATACAATGGAATTAGATACAGGCATTAATATCCATCTTTTGAAAGTAGATGGTGGTGCTACTATGAACAATTATCTGATGCAATTTCAATCAGATATCTTAGGGATTGAACTTGACCGGGCCAAAAATCTAGAAACTACAGCTTTAGGAGCAGCCTTCTTAGCTGGATTAGCTGTTGGTTTTTGGGAAGATATTGATGAGTTAAAGACCCTTGAAGCTGTTGGTCAACGATTTAGCCCAACTATGAATAATGCCCGAAAAGAACAATTATATAAGGGCTGGCAGCGTGCAGTAAAAGCGACACAAGTATTTAGTAAAATTGAAGACGATATAGTGGAGGAATAATCATGAAATTTAATTATCAAACAAGAGAACATGCAATTGAAAAATTACAAGACCGTACCTTAGATTTGTTAATTATTGGTGGTGGTATTACAGGTGCAGGTGTTGCTTTGCAAGCTGCAGCTAGTGGCTTGGAAACTGGATTAATTGAAATGCAAGACTTTGCAGAAGGAACATCTTCCCGTTCAACTAAATTGGTTCACGGCGGTATACGTTACCTTAAGAATTTTGACGTTGAAGTAGTTGCTGACACAGTTGGCGAACGTGCTGTGGTGCAACAAATTGCTCCTCATGTACCTAAGCCAGATCCAATGTTGATGCCTATCTATGATGAAGAAGGTTCAACTTTCTCTATGTTCCGTTTGAAAGTAGCCATGAATCTTTATGATTCCTTAGCCGGGATTAATTCTAATTCTGAATTTGCTAATACTATGTTAACCAAGGAAGAGGTATTAGAGCATCAACCTAATTTAAAGCAAGAAGGATTATTAGGTGGTGGTCAATATCTTGACTTTAATAATAGTGATATTCGTTTAGTTGTTGAAAATATCAAGCGTGCCAACCAAGATGGGGCTCTTATTGCTAGTCGTGTCAAGGCTGTTGATTATACCTTTGATGATAATGGTAAGGTCAATGGGGTTGTTGCTGAAGATCTTCTTAATGGTAAAAAATTTGAAATAAATGCCAGATACGTTATTAATACGACCGGTCCTTGGTCTGATAAGACTCGGAATTTGAATAAGCCAGAGCATCCGATTGAAATGATGCGTCCTACTAAAGGTGTTCATCTCGTTATTGATCGTTCTAAATTGGAAGTTTCTCAGCCTATTTATTTTGATTCTGGCTACAATGATGGTCGTATGATTTTCGTTATTCCTCGTGAAAAGAAAACTTACTTTGGAACTACTGATACCGATTATCACGGCGACTTTGAACATCCAACAGTTACACAAGCAGATGTTGATTACTTACTAAAAGCTGTGAATAATCGCTTCCCAAAGGCTAACATTACTTTAGATGATATAGAATCTTCTTGGGCAGGGCTTCGACCATTAATTGCTGGTAATGCAGCATCAGATTATAATGGTGGCGACAATGGTAAAATTTCTGATGATAGCTTTAATGGCTTAATTGATACAGTGCAATCTTACCTCAAAAAAGATAAAACCCGAGATGATGTGGAAAAAGCCATTACCAACCTTCAAGGATCCCTTTCTGAAAAAGAATTGAGCCCATCAGAAGTTTCTCGGGGTTCGAGTTTGGAACAAGATGATAACGGATTAATTACTCTTGCTGGTGGTAAGATTACTGATTATCGTAAAATGGCAGCTGGAGCCATGGAATTAATTATTAAATTGTTAGCCGAAAATTATGACAAACATTATCAATTAATTAATTCTAAGACTTACCCGGTTTCTGGTGGTGAAATTAATCCTAATGACATAGAGAGTGCTTTTGATGCTTATGCTCAAATGGGAGTTACTCGTGGCTTAGAGCGTGAAGATGCATATTACTTAGCTTCCTTCTTTGGCTCTAATGCTCCACAAGTATACGCTTATGTAGATAAAGTTCCAGCAGTTGAAGGAATGAGCTTAGCTGAAACTGTGATGTTATTCTATTCATTAGACAATGAATGTGTCTTGACACCAAATGATTATTTCTTGCGTCGTACTAATTACATGCTCTTTATGCGTGATAAGATGGATCGTTTGATTGATCCAGTACTTAATATTATGCAAGAATACTTTGGCTGGTCAGATGAAGAAAAACAAAATCATATGGATCACTTACAAAAAGCTTTATACGATAATGATTTAATTGCTTTAAAAGAACACAAATAAGCCTAAGGAGGAATAATTATGCTAACACATGAACTTCTGGGTGAATTTTTTGGAACATGTTTGCTAGTCTTACTTGGAGATGGAATTGTTGCTAACAATTGCTTGGCTAAATCAAAAGGTAAGGATGCTGGTTGGTTAGCAATTACTTTAGGGTGGGGATTAGCAGTAATGGTTGGTAGCTATGCATCAGGTATCTTAGGTCCAGCTCACCTTAATCCAGCTGTTACAATAGCTTTTGCTGTTAAAGGATCTCTCCCTTGGTCTAGCGTGTTGCCTTATATTTTGGCCCAACTTGCAGGTGGTTTTATAGGTGCTATCTTAGTTTGGTTAGCTTATTATAAGCATTTTGAAGAAACTACAGATTCAGATACAATTTTAGGTATTTTCTCAACAGAACCAGCGATTAGATCATATCTTCATAACTTTATAACTGAAGCGATTGGCACCTTTGTTTTGGTATTTGCTGTAATGACCTTTGCTAAAAATAATTTAGCGGCTGGGTTAAACCCATTAATTGTTAGTGGTTTAATTGTAAGTATAGGTTTATCCATTGGTGGCCCAACTGGGTATGCGATTAATCCGGCCCGTGATCTAGCTCCTCGCCTAGCTCATTCTGTTCTTCCTATCAGTCATAAGGGACGTTCAGATTGGGCATATGCTTGGGTTCCTATTTTTGGCCCAATTGTTGGTGCAATACTTGCATCATTAGCTTATATGGCTTTACCACTTTAATTAGATACACTTCTTATAAAAAAAGAACTCACATTTATGGAGTTCTTTTTTATAATGTTAAGAAATTATTTTTTGATTTAATAGTATTTATACCATGAACAAAGTATAATATTAGATATAGAAAACACTTACAAAAAAATAAGAACAGCATTTTTAAAATTATAAAGGAGGAAATTATTATGTTAAGTCCAATAATGCAAGGTTGCTTACTATGCGTATACTTTATAGTGATTGCTTATAGCAAAGAAATATATAGGTTATTAAGAAAAACATCTGGTGGTTCTGTTCCTTTAAAATCTAAAATACTTCTTTTTATGGGTGATTTATTCTCAGCTATTGTTGTACTAATTGCAGTCATACATCCCATATCTAAGATGGACAATATATCATCTATAATGTCTTCTTTTTCCTTAGCTTTGGTGCCTGTAATTTTTATAGTGGCCTTAATTATACTTATTGCTATTTATTTATTTACTAAAAGAACAAATAGAATATAGTTATTATATATTTTAATTTATAAAATTAGAGTCTAACGGATTGAAAAAATCTGTTAGATTTTTTTTGCTTGAATTTATGTTGGAGATAGGACTGACAAGGATTTCAGATACTAAATATGTAATTAGTTGCAGCCTTAACCACAAGATATTGTGCTTTTTCATTGTTTTTTCCATTTATTCTGCTAGAATAGATATTATGAATTGATGAGGGAGACATAGATTATGTTGAAGCAGCGTGAAGCAAAAATAATTACATCTAAAGTATCAATACCATTAAAAGCTACTAAAAGAGATGGTAGTGTTTATGATTTTGCTCTTTATAAGTTAAGAATGGTGATAGATAATTTAGGCTTAGCTAAAAATGAGCAGGTTATTTTGTCTGCAATTTTAAGCCAGTTGGCTAGCAAGGAAAATGTTACCACTGTTGAAATCGCTTCTACTTTTGTTAGAGTTTTGAGAGAGATGGGGTTCACGCAAGCTGCCCAACAATATATTGATTATCGTAAGCAAGATGAAGCAAATTTCGTGCGTCAGACAGGTACTACGGATCGTTTGCATCGCTTGCTTGAGCATGATCCAACTATTGTTAATGAAAATGCTAATAAAGATTCACGTGTTTTTTCTACTCAACGTGATTTAACTGCTGGAACAGTAGGCAAGACGATCGGTTTAACTTTGATGCCTGAGCATATTGCTAAAGCACATTTACGTGGTGATATTCACTGGCACGACTTAGATTACACTCCATTAAGTCCAATGACTAACTGTTGTTTGATTGATTTCAAAGAAATGTTGAGCCATGGTTTCACAATAGGTAATGCTGAAATCGAATCACCACATTCTATTCAAACGGCGACAGCACATATGTCACAAATTATTGCCAATGTTGCTTCAAGCCAATATGGTGGTTGTTCAGCTGATCGAGTGGATGAAGTTTTAGCTCCATATGCTCGGAAGAATTATCAAAAACATCTTGATGAAGCTGCTGAATTTTTTGATGATCAAGAAAAAATTAAAGCCTTTGCTAAAAAACGTACAAAAAAAGATATTTATGATGCAATGCAAGCATTGGAATATGAGATTAATACCTTGTTCTCTACTCAGGGTCAAACTCCATTTACTACTTTAGGTTTCGGTTTAGGTACTGATTGGTTTGAACGTGAAATTCAAAAGTCTATTTTAAAGATTAGAATTAAGGGTCTAGGCAGGACAAGTCGTACAGCAATTTTTCCGAAACTGGTCTTTACATTAAAACGTGGACTTAATTTAAATCCAACTGATCCTAACTATGATATCAAGCAACTTGCTCTAGAATGTTCAACCAAGAGAATGTATCCTGATGTTTTGATGTATGATACGATAGTGGCGATCACAGGTTCGTTTAAAGTACCGATGGGTTGTCGTTCATTTTTGCAAGGTTGGAAAGACGAAAATGGCAAAGAAGTCAACGCTGGTCGTATGAACTTAGGAGTTGTGACTATTAACTTGCCTCGAATTGCAATGGAATCTAAGGGTGATATAGATTTATTCTGGTCTATTTTGAAAGAACGTCTTCAAACTGCTCATGAAGCTTTACAAATTAAAGCTGATAGGTGCAGACAAGCTAAGCCTGATAATGCTCCTATTTTGTATGAAAATGGTGCCTTTGGCAAAAGATTGCCTGCCGATGGTGACATTAATGATTTGTTCAAAAATAAGAGAGCGACTATCTCATTAGGTTATATCGGTTTATATGAAGTAGGTACAGTTTTTTACGGTAGCTGCTGGGAACACAATGAAGAAGCTCACCAATTTACAATTAATATTGTTAAGAAATTGCATGATGCTTGCATTAAGTGGGAGGCAGAAGATCCAAATCACTATCACTATAGTGTTTATTCCACACCTAGTGAGAGTTTGACTGATAGATTTTGTCGTTTGGATACTGCCAAATTTGGTATTGTTAAAGACATTACAGATAAGGAATATTATACAAATTCATTCCACTATGATGTACGTAAGCATCCAACACCTTTTGAAAAAATAGATTTTGAAGCTCCATATCCTCATTATGCTGCAGGTGGTTTTATTCATTATTGTGAATATCCTAACTTAAGACAGAACCCTAAAGCTTTGGAAGCTGTTTGGAATTATGCATATGATAAAGTAGGTTATTTAGGTACTAATACACCGATAGATCGTTGCTTTAAATGCAACTTTGCAGGAGAATTTGAAGCTACAGCTAAGGGATTTCAATGTCCTAAGTGCGGAAATCATGATCCGGAAAGTTGTGATTGTGTAAAGAGAACTTGTGGTTATTTAGGAAATCCTTTAAAACGTCCGATGGTACATGGTAGACACGAGGAAATTGTTCATCGCAAAAAACATATGAGTTATCGAATGGAAGAAAAGTTAGCTAACGATAATAAATAATCAAGTGTTAGAAGGGGATTTATTGTGCCTGAGCGTGATAAAAACAAACAAGATGGGCCTGATATTAGAAGTAATTTAATTAAGGTCAATGTTGGTGGAGATACGCTATTTGTTGATTCCAATCAATATCGGCTAAAACGTAGAAAAGCTAAATATATTGATACCAAACAACGTCAGCCCAAAAATCCTAAACCGCAGGAGTGGATTTCAGAAAAATATTCCCAACATAAAATTGCTGACTATAAACCTTTTAATTTCGTTGATGGTGAAGGCGTTAGGTGCTCGCTTTATGTTAGTGGATGTTTGTTTGACTGCCCTGGTTGTTATAATTTAGCTGCTCAGAATTTTAATTATGGTATGCCATATACTCAAGAATTAGAAGATAAAATTATAGCTGATATTGCTCAACCTTATGTACAGGGATTGACTTTATTAGGTGGTGAACCATTTTTAAATACTTGGGTTTGTCTGAAATTGATTAATCGGATGCGAAAAGAGTTTGGTCATGATAAAGATATTTGGTCTTGGTCTGGCTATACTTGGGATGAATTGCAATTGGAAACAGACGACAAAAAAGAAATGTTGTCGAAGATAGATATCTTAGTTGATGGACGTTTTTTAGATCCATTAAAGGATTTAACTTTACAATTTAGAGGCTCAAGCAATCAACGAATTATTGATGTTCAAAAGTCATTTGCAGCTGGACATGTCGTTATTTGGGACAAACTTGTCAGATAAGAAGTAATTTGGTACATGGAGTATTGATTACTTCTTTTTTTAGTGCAAAAAGGTAAAATTCTTGCTAAACTTAAATTAAGATAGATTTATTTGGAGGAAAAAAATGAAAACAGCACACGGCACACGGCCAAGAGATGAAATTAATTTAGTTTGGCTTTTACTGGGTGAACTATTAGATTGGATTGGTGCAAGTTTTATATGGCCCTTAACCTCAGTATATTTGAATAAAAATTTACATGTTTCGCTAGCTATTGTAGGAATTGTTATCTTATGCAATTGTTTGGCTAATATGGTTGGTTCAGTTATTGCTGGATGGGCTTATGATAGGTATAATCCTTATTATTTATTAATAGCTGGAGCTAGTATTGATGCTACAGTTTTATTTTGTATTGCCTTAAATCATAGTTGGCCTATATATTGGTTTTGGATGACATTAACTGGTTTTCTTGCTGGATGGAATGGTGCTTTAATCAATTCAATTGCTACTAGTATACATTCGCATCCAAGTCGCTATGTTTTTAATATGCTATTTTTTGTTCAAAATTTAGGTGTAGTATTAGGAACTTTATTTGTAGGTTATCTATATGATTACTCAATTACGATGCTGTTTGTCATTGCGGCATTGCTATTTGTTGGTGTAAGTATTAATGCTATTTTAAATTATCGCCCATCAATTCAATTTCATAAAGAAAGATTGGCTGCAAAGATTCATAATCAGCAAAAAATCAAGTATGAAAAAATGCCTATGAATAATTTCAAAATGACTTTTGGGTTATTTATAACTATTGGCATTATTTGGTTGATGTATATGAACTGGGAATCTAATTTATCAGTTTACATGGTTTCATTGGGGATTCCTTTTCATCTATATAGTTTTTTATGGACTATCAATGCTGGAATTGTTGTAGTTATACAGATTTTTATGAGCAGATATCCTAATATCTTTAAAACGCTATTTCACCAGATAGTATTTGGTATCAGTATGTTTGCTATTTCATTTATCACTTTAATCTTTGCAAAAGATTTTTTTCACTTCGTTCTTTCGATGATTACGCTAACTTTAGGTGAAGCGACAGCAATGCCAGCAATTCCAGCTTACATTAACGATTTGTCACCAACTAGTAGTAAAGGAAAGTATCAAGGACTTACTTTATCTACCTCATCGATCGGGCGAGCCTTGGGTCCATTGTTTGGTGGTATAGTTATTGATAATTGGGGATATATTAATTTCTTTATTGTTGCCGCAATAGGAATCTTTTTAACTTTAGTGTTAATTGGCCCCTTGCATAAACAATTAAAAAAGCGGTTTGTTATTTATAAATAACGATTATCATAACTTTTTTCATAATAAAGAAAAATTAAACTATATTTTGACTATACCAAGCTTTTTAATCATGCTATCATATAAAGTAACAGTTTACTTAAAGGAGGAAAATTAATGACAAATATAAATATTCGTGGTGGTATTGGTAATATTATTGAACCAGATACTAATGCACGTCCTCAGGACAACTTATATCTAGCGGTTAATTCGGAATGGCTAAAAAAGGCTGAAATTCCTTCAGATCGTTCACGCACTGGAAGTTTTGATAAAATAGATGAAAATTTGGAAAAGCAACTTATGAAAGATTTTTCTGAATTTGCCAAAGCTTCTAAAGAGTTACCTGAGGTTAAGAATTTTGATAAGGCGGTAGAATTATATAAGATTGCCAATAATTTTGAAAAAAGAAATGCCGATGGTGCTAAGCCAATTCAATTAGACTTAAAATTATTAGAAGGCTTGCGTGATTTAAACGATTTCAATTTAAAAGCTGCAGATTTAACGAAGGCTGCTTTTACTTTACCATTCAATTTTAGTGTACAAACTGATATGAAAAATACTAAAGTTAATGCGTTGCATTTTAGTGGTCCAGGACTATTTTTGCCGGATACTACTGTTTATAAGACTGATTCGGCTAAGCAGCTTTTAGATGTTTTTGAAAAGCAATCTGTTAACTTGTTACATATGGCTGGTATTGATGAAACAGTTGCTAAAAAATATGTTCAAGATGCTATTAGTTATGATGCCCGTTTAGCTGAAGTAGTAAAATCTACAGAAGAGTGGGCAGATTATCCAGCAATGTATAATCCAACTGATATTTCTGATTTTGAAGCAAAATTCAGTTCATTTAAAATTGATCAATATTTGAACGAATTATTCCCTGAAAAGCCAAATAGAATCATTGTTGCAGAACCAAGATATCTAGATAATGTTGAAAAATTAATTAATAATAACCTCTTTGATGAAATTAAAGGTTGGTTAATAGTTGAATTTATTAATGATGTAGCATGTTACCTTTCCCAAGACTTTAGAGAAGCAGCTTTTCCATTTAGTCAAGCATTATCAGGACAACCCGAATTAGCTGCTGGTGAGAAACAAGCATACAGAATTGCTAGTGGTGCTTTTAGTGAAGTTGTTGGAGTTTACTATGGTCAAACATATTTTGGATCTGAAGCTAAAGCTGATGTGTTAGATATGATCCATAATATGATTGATGTATATGAAAAACGTATTGCTGAAAATGAATGGTTATCTCAAGCTACTAAAGACAAAGCAATCACTAAGTTGCGTGCGTTAATTTTGAAAGTAGGATATCCTAGCAAAATTAAGGAATATTACAATCGTTTGCAAATCATGACCGAAAAAACAGGCGGGACTTTGTATTCAAATATGAGTAAGATCTCACAAGCATCATTGCAGTACGAATTAGAACAATTGTATAAGCCAGTAGACCGCACTGTTTGGTTAATGCCAGGACATTTAGTTAACGCTTGTTATGATCCTCAGCGTAATGATATTACCTTCCCAGCTGCTATTTTACAAAAGCCATTTTACAGTTTAGAGCAAAGCCGTAGTACAAATTATGGTGGTATTGGTGTGGTTATTGCTCATGAAATTTCTCACGCTTTTGATAACAATGGTGCTAAGTTTGATGAATTTGGTAATATGAAGAATTGGTGGACAGAGCAAGATGCCATTGAATTTAAAAAACGTACACAAGCTGAAATTGATTTATTCGATGGGATTGAATATGGTCCAGTTACATTAAATGGTAAGCAAATTGTTTCAGAAAACGTTGCTGATCAAGGCGGACTAACAGCAGCTGTTGAAGCCAATAAGATTGAACATGGTGATATGAAAGAATTGTTTGAAAACTTTGCACGTGTGTGGGCAAACAAACAATATAGTGAATCGATTAAAACGCAAGTTGCAGTTGATGTTCATGCTCCTGGTCCAGAACGAGCTAATGTTCAATCGCAATGTCAAGAAGAATTCTACAAGGCATTTGATGTTAAACCAGAAGATGGTATGTGGTTAGATCCAGAAAAACGTGTAGTTATCTGGTAATCAAAAAGTTGATATTGATTAATTAGATGTGTTTAAAACCATATTTCGATATTTTATCGAAGTATGGTTTTTATACTGCTTTGATTTGGACATAATAAAAACCCCGAAATTCGGGGTTTTTATCATATTTTTGTTATGCTATGGAATCCCAAGGCTTCAATGGTTCTGGTTCAGATTGAGCGATTTGCTTTTGTTCATCAGTTAAGTACTTCTTGTGCACAACAACTTCATAAACAAATTCTTCAAACCATTGATCGCTCATTGTAAAGTAACCCTTAGTAGCAATTTTGTCGCCCCAGGAGTTTTCTACTTTCCATTTTCTGACAGTCTCACCATCTAAGTCTACACCTGTGATAGTCATAGCGTGGGAAACAGTACCTTCACGAGTTTCCAAACGTTCTTTCTTAGTCATAGTAGTGTCGACGTCAAATAGTTGATCTAATTGGTACAAGTCAGTATCCAAGTAGCCAGTTTTATTATCTTTTTGCTTGCCAACATCATTACCAAACCAAACTGTTTCATTGTCTTTTAATTGAGCAATAGTTGCTTTACGCAAAACATCCATTGGAACGTTTAAGAAGGTAATAGGAATACCACCATTAACATTGTCTTCAAATGGTAATGAGTATAATTTGTTATATTCATGGTCAGGTGCGTTAGTTAAACAAACGTAATCTGAGAAGTCAAAGTTAATATATTTCTTGAAGAATTCTACTGGTGTTAAGTTCTTGTCCAAATGATATTTCTTGTCATCGTCTTTGTATTCTAAGTCAAATGTTTTCGGAGGTTCACCAACTGCTAGAGCAGTCATACGATATACTTCGTTTAAGAATTCTTTGCGTTTTGCTTCAACTTCTTCAAGTTTACCTTCTTGCACAAGTTTACGTAAGACTAAAGCATCTTTGCGTTCTTTTCTACCTAAAGATTCTGCTAAAGCAGCAGTATGATTAGTGTTGTATGTTTCAGGCATAGCATAGCTTGGCACTACACCGTACTTTTGAACTAGAGAAGCAGCCATTGCCCATTGTCCACCATCTTCACCGGCAAATCTTAAATATTCTTGTACAGTTCTATCTTCTAAAGGTTGGTTAGCACTATTGATGATTTCATCGTAGAATCTATTAGCACGTTCAATTTTATCCCAGAAAAAGTTGTATGCTTGGGACAAAGTGAAATTTTTAACTTTATGTTTTACACCGAATTCATGTCGTAAGGTATTTAATGTAGAAAATAACCAGCAACGACCTGATTGTTGTTGATTAGTTACATTTTCTGTATCTACTTCAATAGAAAATACATGATTTAATTTATCTCCTAATTCAGGATTAAATGAAGCTTCTAATAATCCAGATTTCATTGCAGCACGTGCAACAACTTTATTTCGTGCATTATTAAAGCTCTCTTGAAAATCTTTTAGTTCTTCAAATGTTAATTCATGAGCCATCTATAATTCTCCTTTAATTTTTTTAATGAATATATTTATTATATGTTATATTAATATGTTTTTGCTAGTCTTATCTTTTTTTAATTCATCTAATAATTCTTGCTTTTTTATCGGTGGAATAAAAGGAATGGTAATAAAGGCAACTGGAGATTTACGTATAACTATTGTGATTGAGTATGTATTAAGTAGCCATTGCAACGGACCTTGTTTTATTGCAAAAAATTCGACATCACTAATAAGTGTGTATAGACATATTTTATTTAACATTCCAGTTCTCGAGATGATTGTATTTTTAGAAATGATAATATTTGTAAAAATCATGTGTATTATTTGTATTAGATAGCTAATCAGAATAACTCCACAAATGATAAATATGTATAAATTTTGCTTAGCAATGGCAATTATTAATAGAATAATAAATGGTACAAAAAATATAATGCTTAATCGTTTCAATAATGCAGAATTATTTTCTAAAGCGATATTTTTAAAATAAAACTTTGGAAAAAACTGGTGTAGATTTTCGTACATCGGTGTCGTTTTAATAAATGGTAGAAATGTATTTCTATTAGCATTATTATCTTGTGGGATAGCAGGCGATGCTGAATACGTTTCAACAGTATGTATACCTAATAATTGCATAATTAAGTTTTGTCGAATAGCAATTGTTTTGATATATATTTTTTTAAAAGAATTGGTTCTATGTTCAATAAAACCGTTAATACTATAAAAAGTATCTTTATCATCTAGCAATTTAAAATTACCATATATAATAAATTGATTAATTAGTAAAAAGCATAAGGCCAATATTGTTGCTGTAGACCAAAATAAAGTACTATTTTTAATATATGTATAGATAAAGTTAGGAAGATAATGACTCAAATTAATATTATCTATTACTGAAGTGACGATGGCGATAATACTTATATATGCAACAATATTAATTGAAGTAAGTGATGACAACATTACATCTAAAATGTTGGTTTTAAATAGCAAACGTTCATTTTGATTAGCAATAAAGTCGCCTTTAATGAATTGTTTAAGGCTGTATTTACTTTCATTAGTTCCACCCAGATTAATCAGATCTTTAATTCGTTTGCATTCTATTAAACTAATACAATTGAAATTCAGGGTTCCTTCTTCATCGGAGTTAACACCAGTATCAACAACTAGATTAGTATGTTTAAAAATACGAAAGATTATTGGAGTATGTTGATTAGATTGTCTAACATTTTTAATTAGAAATTGTCTTTGACTAATATTGAAAATACCTTTTTGAATGATTATTTTTTCATTATCAATATAATATTTAAAATTTAGCCAGTAGTAGATTGACATGAATAGGTTGGTTAGTGGAGCTAAAAAAATATATTTAACATATGATAAATCATGTAGAAATTGGGCATGTTTCAAGTATAACCAGCTAAATATCAGTGTGATTATAATACACAAGAGTAAATATAAAAAAATAGGTAAGGGACTAGTATGACGTGTTTTCATTGGTATGCTCCTTAATAGCTTGATTCATACATTTAATAAATTCGTCAGCCTGTTTTTTATTGATAGCAGGAATAGTTATTTCATTGGCTAATGTAACTACACTAACACTTTTAGTATTTGTTAATAATTCAAGAGGTCCATTGGATTTAGTAACTGTATAAATTTTGGACCAGGCAATATAAATTTTCTTTCTGACAATTAAGCCTCGATGCATGATAACACCACTATCATTTATTTTGATACCTAACATTTTATACTCTAAAGGGGTATAGATGAGCATAAGGATTAATAAAAAAACGATTAATACTATTGCTAAATATGTAATTATATTATGCATTTCTGAACTAAGTTTTAAGAGATACTGTGAACCAATAATTATTGCCAAAATAGCTATCATAACAATTGAATAGATTGCTCTAATTATAATTAATTTGCTAGAAGTTTGATATTTCATAGTATTTCCTCCATATTTTGATATCCAATCTATTTTGATGTCAATTATACCATTGTAATATGTAAATGCAACAGTATAATTAGTGCTGGATTGTTTTTCTTGACAACATGTCGTAATATATAATTCAAGCTGATATATAACATGATGAGGTAATATATTAATATGGTTTATTTTCAAAAAATGACTCCGGAAGGTTATAAAAAAATTGAAACTGAAATCGCTGAATTAAAAAAGGATCGTCCCAGGAGAATAAAGATCTTGCAAGAAGCTCGTAGTTTAGGAGATTTATCCGAAAATTCTGAATATACTGAGGCTAAGCGAGATCTGGGGCATTTACAAAGTCGGTTGCGGTTTTTGAATAAGCAATTACAATATGCTCAAATAGTACAAAAAAATAATGATGGTGTGATTGATTTAGGGTCTCAAGTTGAAATTCAATTTGAAGATGAAGTAGAAATAGAACCATATACAATCGTCGGCACCTTAGAAGCTGATGTAATAGACAATAAGATATCATTTGATTCGCCTTTAGGTGCAGCTTTAATGCATAAAAAAGCAGGAGATTTAGTCAAAGTAAATGCACCTGCTGGTAGTTATCAAGTTCGGATTATTTCTGTAAAATAAATTTGCACTAATCCAAATAATATATCGATATTTTTTAAAAGAGTTAAAACTTTGCATAGTAAAAGCATCTATCATTTTTGATAGATGCTTTTTTATGAAAATAATTTTTATTATTCTGTCGTACTATATAAAATCCCATTAATTAGCTTAATTACTTTTTCTAATTTTGCACCTCTTTCTCTATGATTGAATCCCTTAAGAATATAAGTTATCAAATTAGAAGATGTATTTAAGCAATTTAATGTAGTAATTTGTTGAAAAGGGGTAGTTATATCTTGATCACCATTTATAAGATAAATTTTCGTTTTAATCATATTGTGTTGCACCAGATATAATAAATCAATAGCATTAGGACTTAAATAAGAAATCAACCAACTTTTTTCTGAAGAAAAAAGTTGCTGGTATTGAATACTTGAAAATCCGCTTATACAAATGATTTTTTCAAAAATTGAAAATTGAGAAAATAAGCTACATAAATAAGCACCGTAACTTTCTCCAATTAGATAAAACTTATAATTTGGAAAATAAGACTTTAATTTTTTAAACGTGCTATACAGCCAATCAAAATCTTTTTTGCCCCCTTCACCTGTTTTTATTGGATAGTTTAATAAAATTAGGTTTTCTTTTTTTGAAAAAAAGGTGGCAAAAGGATCTTCCAAAGGTGTCTTTATTTCAAAAAAAGGTCCGCCATGTAAATAGATAATAATTTTACGTTTAGATTTAATAAAATAAGGTATACATTCTTTCATTTTATCTTTCAGATAATGTTAATGGCATCCGCTTAAGGATAAATTGAGCAATTACAATCATAAAGAGTGTGATAACAATTGCAATTAAAATATCTATCCAATTGAAAATACCAAACGCAACAGTACGAATTGCCTTTAGTTGATAAGACAATGGGTTAATAGCTGACAACACCTTAATAATAAATGGTGAATGCGAATTGAATACATATAAAGTAGGAGCAGCATATGAAATTGGAGAAAATAGAAGAGTCATAACTACATCACGCTGTTCATATGAGGAAATTCTAGTACTTAAAATGATTCCTAATGCAGACCAAAATTCTAGTGAAATTAACAAGACTAAAAAGGATAGTAACAGGAGACCAATATTATAAATACCTCCTGTAAATCCTCCCAAAATAAGTAAAATGCTACTTTGAAAAAGAAGGCCGATCATTGGGAAAAAGCTCATTCCAGTAATATAATGCCAAGGCTGAACACCATTAGTAAATTTAATAGCTAATAAACCATATTCTTTATCGACTGTTGAACGATACATTGCTTGAGACATTTGCGTAGTCATGAAAAATGTAAGTACACCAGTTAAAGCATATTTATTATAAGAAATTGTTAATCCTGCATAATGAACAGCTGATAAATTTTCATTCAATGCCATAACGAGTAAACCATAAGTGATTAAAGGTTCCATTAACATAGATAAAAGTAAGCCCTTATTATGCTTAAATGCTCGCCACTCATTGTTTGCTACTATTTTAATTGATTTCAAACCTAATGATTGATGTCTAAATTGTTTTGGATTCATTTATTTTCCTCTTTCTTTTAGGTATTTTTCTCTTAAACTCGTGCTATCGTTTAAAAAGTTATTTAATGAACCAAAATATTTTTGAGCATGGTCATTAATAAATAAAACTTGAGTTGCATAATCTTCTAATAACGTTAAATCGTGAGAAGATGTTAATACTAGAGCTCCTTTTTCTACTTCTTTTTTTAAATACTTAAATAAGTTTTCAGAAGTTTCAACGTCTAATCCAGTTGTCGGTTCATCTAAAATATATAATTTTGGTTTTCTAGCTATTTCTCTAGCAATTTGAACTCGTTGTTGTTGACCACCTGAAATGTGGTCTACAGCTTTATCTTTTAGACTGTATAAATCTAGGAGCTGTAAAGCCTCTTTAGCATATTTTTGAGCAGTACGTAAATCATATCCGGCAAGTAATGGTCCTTGAATTACATTATCTAGTACATTTGTATACCAATCTATTAGTTGACTTTGTGGACTAAAACCAACGTCATTAAACATATTCTTTTTAGTAGATTTTAATTCCCAACTAATCTTTCCACTCAGAGGAGTATTAATTCCTATAAGTGTATTAATTAATGTAGATTTGCCAGCACCATTAGCCCCTATTAGAGCTATAAATTCCCCCTTATTTAGTTTGAAATCTAAGTTTTTAACTACGGTTGTGTCTTTATACCCAATTGTTAAATTTGATACATCAATCATAATTACATCTCCTCTTTAATTAAAAAACATAAAATTATTTTTTTATTATTAAAAAGCCAATTTTATGTTGACTTTAATTATATATTAATGCTAATATTATTTCAAGCGAAAGATTAAAGGAGGATGTCTAAATGATGTCACAAGAATTCAAAAAATTAATAGAACAATTACAAGATGATCCTAAAATAATTAGTAAATTTTTAGCAGATCCTGTTGCGTTTTTAGAAAAATTACATATTACTTCTGAAGAGCGTAAAGCACTTTTATCACGTGATGTTGAAGCGTTGAATGTATTGGGTTTAAATGATTCTCAAGCTGTTGGTGCACTATCAGGAGCTCACAGTCAAAGATGTAGTACCAATAGAAGAATGTAGTATTTAATAGAATATAAAATTATAATGAACTTCAATGAAATATATCGAGAACCAGATAGTTCGCTGACATATGCTTTAAAAAGAATAGTTTGTGAAATAAATAAAAACAACACTATTTTAATTAAAACTCGAATTTATTATGAATATAATCTGTTTATCATAAATTCATATCGTCAGCCAAGATCAAAACGATACAGTATTTCTCAATTAGGAGAATATTTTCGTGAACATATTATTCAAACAGATAAAATAGAGTATTTGATTATTAGATATATCGATGGAATGTATTTATTAGCACAATTGGATAATGAAGAACAAGGTTTTGTGCCGTGAAGAAAAGCAATTTATCTAAAAAATATTCAATTTTCTTAAATATTAATAATATAAAAAAACAAAGTTCTCAAGATATTTGGGCTTATCCAAGTTATGCACACTCTATAGTTGCTGATTATGGTTGGAAAATACATATTAGTGCAGTTGTTACCAACGCTTTAGAAATTGCAGAGAAATTTTTGAAATTAAATAAACGTTATAAATTAGATTTTAAAATTATTTCTTCGATTTCAAACTTAGAGAAACTTAACATGGGTTATTATGGTAATAGTCAGGTAGGAAAATTTATTACAATTTATCCACCACAGGACAAAGTACTTAATACTTTAGAAATATTGTATTATTTCTTTCACAATGATATTGGAATCCCAGTTGGCTCTGATTTTTCTTATAAGTTAAGTTCAAACGTTTATTATCGATTTGGAACTTTGCTTTTAGATAGCAGAAATATAGACAAGAGAGATAAGCAATTAAAACCATTTAAAGATGCAGAGACAATACCAGATTATACTTTGAGACATTTACATCAACTCCCCAGTAATTACTTAATACTAAAAGTATTAAAAAAGATGGGACCTACAGGTGTATTTCTGGGCCTTGATATCAGTACTAGAAAAAAAGTCATAATTAGATATGCGACTAAGCTTTATAATTTAGAACTTAGTGGTATTGATGAGAATGATAGACTTTTAAGTACTAGTAGTATTTTAAATATGAATGAGATAAAAAATAATTCCCACTATGAAAATATTATAGATACATTTTATGTAGATACCTCAGTGTTTCTGGTAACTGAGTATATTGATGGAAGAACTTTGGATGAGATGGCTTTAGATGGTGAATTAGATAAATTATCTAATTCACAAAAAATGCATATTTTTAATCAAATGTATAGTTCTATAACTAATCTCAATAAATTAGGTATTATGTTTAGAGACATTTCGTTTAATAATGTAATAATTACTCAAAATTTAGAATTAAAAATCATAGATTTTAATTATGCAGTATCCCAATCTGGATTACCTAATTTTGGAGGAAGAAAAGTTAATCCTGCAGGAACATATGGATTTTATAATCCAGTTATTCAAATGAAGTATCATAATTCAGACAAGTATGGATTAGCTAAGTTTTTATATTTTTTATTTTATCCTAAGGCATATGTTCAATTTATTTCTCAGATTGACATTGATACTAGTTACTCAAGGATTACAGATATTTTAAAATCTGTCACTTGTGTACCATTACCTAAGGAAGTAGATATTTTATATCACTCTTTATTAGATGAATTCATTTATTGAAAGGAGGGTTGTGGTATGTCAGCAGGATATATTTATTAAGAATTGCGTCTACAAAAAGTTCGCAACAAGGCGGTTAATTACTTGCCAACAGACGCATAACAGGTGGTTATATTATATAGCCACCTGTTTTTATATTCATGGATTAGTTACTTTTATTAATTATTTTGTGTCTTCATTTAAGCGACTTATGAGTCCATTAAACCTTATTTTTGAAACAACAAAAAAAGACCTGACATTGAAGGCCATTTTTTGTGATGTGAGTGTAATACTATACACCTTCATTTTAAACTTATTTAATTAAATAGTCTAAAAAAATTTTTTATTTACAATATTTTTTTGATTTGCTCTAGAGTTTGATTAGCATTGAGCTGGCTGTATAGATTTATGCTGATATATCTAACTAGTATTTTATTATTTGATTTTTGTAAAATTAATTCATTAACCTGATCTCTTAGGTATGCTAGTTGCGGAGCAAGTAATAATAGGTCGGTTTTTTGCTGCTTGATTATATCGGCGATTTGTGAAGCTGTAGTCGATTCTATTGTGATTGCATCGTCTGTTATTAGTTGCTTAATTTTTGTTACTAATATCGATGCAGATAGACCAGTAGTACAAGCAATAGTTACCTTTTTATTCATCTTTTTCTTCTTTCATGTCTTGTAGTTATTTAAAAGTATGGATTAAAAAATTATTGATGTCAATGTTAGTCAATGCTGTATTTGATATAATAACTTAAGAATAAAACAAAGGAATGAAGACTGTGAATACTCCAAAATCTTTTCAAGGCAATATAGTTCGTTATAGTGTCTATTTAGTTATTTATTTATTTTTATATGCCTGCATTTATCAGGTAATTCATATTGCTCGTGTTAATTGGCTAATTGATATACCTATTTTAATTTTTGTGCTCCTCGGTTTGTTTTTTTATACCAGAAGATATAATAAAGAACAACGCTATTTTGAGAAAAAGATAGAGATAACACTAGCAAGTGATTATAAATTAATTGTTGGGGCAACAATTTTGTTAATTGCTTTTCGTTTGTTGATAGCTTATTTTCAATTTAAAAAGTATGTACCTTTTACTAGGAATCAGTTATTTTACCTGCAACATGAAAACAATGATTTGTTTTGGCTATTGATAATTTATCAAGGTTTGTTCTTGTCGGTTATGCAACAGTTTTTAGGGATTGGCTTTTTCTTTAATTACTTTTTCCGTAAGCAAACATTCTTTCATGCTATGGTAGGTATTTTAATGTCAGCCTTATTTTTTGCCTTTCTTAATCTTCAATTTTCTTTGCTATGGTTTATTATTAATTTCGCCTTTGGCTATTTTTTGGCCTTATTTTATTTATATTCACAGTCATTTCTTTGGACTATTTATTTTGCAATACTAAATAGTATCTTTTGGATTATTTTGCTATAAAAAAAAGACGGCTTAGACCGTCTCTTTTCATAAGCGGATAGCGTGAATCGAACCCGCATCCCCAGCTTGGGAAGCTGGTATTTTACCATTAAACTATACCCGCTTAACAAGAGCTATTATAGCATGATATTCCCATTTTTGACAATTGATTATTTGCATCTAGGCATGAAGATAACAATAATATATTTAAAGCAATTGCCTTTTTTGCTAAAATGTAGTCATTATGATTGGACTACGCTAAGGAGATAATATTTATGAAAAAAGTTTTACTAACTGGGGATCGACCTACAGGTAAGTTGCATATTGGACATTACATTGGATCATTAAAAAATCGTGTTAAATTACAAAATTCAGGTGAATATGACCCATATATTATGATTGCTGATACGCAAGCACTGACTGATAATGCCCGTAATCCGGAAAAAATTAAAAACAGCTTAATTCAAGTCGCATTAGATTATTTAGCTGTTGGACTAGATCCTGAAAAATCTACTATTTTTGTTCAGTCACAAATTCCAGCATTATTTGAATTGACGGCATATTTTATGGATTTGGTTACTGTTGCTAGACTGCAACGTAATCCAACTGTTAAAAATGAAATCAAACAGAAAGGATTTAACGATTCTTTGCCGATTGGTTTTTTAAATTATCCAGTTTCACAAGCTGCAGATATTACAGCCTTTAAGGCCTCTATTATTCCAGTAGGCGATGATCAAGAACCTATGCTGGAACAAACTAGAGAAATTGTTAGAACATTTAATAGTGTTTATGGTAAAGAAATCTTAGTTGAACCTAAGGGATATTTTCCTCCTAAGGGACATGGGCGGTTGCCAGGTATTGATGGAAACGCTAAGATGTCTAAATCATTAAATAATGCGATATATTTGTCTGATGATAGTGAAACTGTCAAGAAAAAAGTAATGTCTATGTATACTGATCCTGATCATATTCACGTTCAAGATCCTGGCAAAGTGGAAGGCAATACAGTATTTACTTACTTGGATGTATTTGATCCTGATAAAGATAAAGTTGCATCATTAAAGGAACAATATCAAAAAGGTGGTTTAGGTGATGTTAAATTGAAACAATATCTTTACCAAGTAATAGAAGCTGAATTGATGCCGATAAGAGAGCGTCGTGCAAATTTTGCTCAAAATACTGCTGAAGTATATGAGATGTTGCAAGAAGGATCACGTAAAGCCAATGTAGTTGCCAATCAAACTTTAGCAGAAGTTAGAGAAGCAATTGGCCTTAACTATTTTGACCATAAATAATAATTTGGGAGAAATAATAAAATGGTACGTGATAGAATTTCATGGCAACAATATTTTATGATGCAGGCTCTCGTAATCTCGCAACGTTCAACGTGTGATCGTGCACTTGTAGGTAGTGTTTTAGTTAAAGATAAACGGATGATAGCAACTGGCTATAATGGTAGTGTTACTGGGGAGCCTCATTGTGATGATGAGGGGCACTTAATGGTTGATGGACATTGTGTTAGAACTATTCATTCTGAAATGAATGCTTTAATTCAGTGTGCTAAAAATGGTATTTCTACTGAAGGGTGTGCAATTTATGTTACACATTTTCCATGCTTCAATTGTACAAAGGCGTTAGTTCAAGCAGGGATTGTAGAAGTTAATTATTATTATGATTATCGTGATAATCCTCTAGTTATGGCCCTTTTATCTGACAAACATATCAAGGTTCAAAAAATCAATATAGATAGAAAATATCTACATAATTTAGAAAAAAGCTTAGAGATATGAAAACTAGAGTATTATTATTTGTTTTTGTTTTGTGGATTTCATTATGTTTTACTTCAGTTTCAGCTGTAGCATCTGGTCCGATTAAAGTTTCTGATAAATTAATTGAACGGATTAATCACAAAAACAAATGTTATGCTAAGACACCGCTAAAAATAAGATTGACATTGATTAGTATGCCTTCTCAACACTCTGAACAGGTTCAAAAGGTTAAAAATAATCAGGTGTTGATATTGCTGATGGATAACGATCTTAGAATTAAGGTGGGGTCAAAAATGCAAAAAATTTTATCTGTTAGTAAATGTAATGCCATTATTTTATATGTAAGTAAATATTTGCGAAGCAATGATAAAATTAAACAAAATCAAGGATTGGAAAAAGCTGTTAATGCTATATATACCATAATTGATCAAGAATATAATCTACCTTTTGATAGTTCCGATTTGACATCAAAAGAAATGGATAAAATACTTCATCCGCAAAGAAATAATTTGATTTGGACAGTAGTAGTGGTTGTAATCTTCTCCTTTATAATTACATATACGCAACGCAGAAGATTCTCATTGTGATTTATTGCAAAATAAACTTGACATTTTTAATCTTAGTTCTTAGAATGATTATGTCACAACTAAATAGATGAATTTGAACTGTTAGGTGAGACTCCTACGTGAAAATATGCTGTTGCCCAGCAACATCCAGAGATGCCAACGGGTTAAACAGGGATCGTCGATTTAAGGCCCTCCCCAGACAGCTGGTTACTAACTTTGTAGTAACGTTACGTCACGTAGTGTTAAAACTGAACGACGAGTGAATTAATATTCGCCTTGGAGAAAAAGGGGTCAATACAGTTTTCGTATTGGTCTCTTTTTTCAGTTTGTAGTAGAAAGGATGTTGAATAGAATGTTAAAGATAAATACTTCGCCAAAGAATCAGACCAATGATACTTCTTTAGTTAAGAAAATTGCCAGAGAAGACAAAGTCGCGACGCTATATCGTATGCAGACAACTCTTAATGGTTTAACTCAAGAAGAAGCTAGTAAAAGATTAGCCAAAAATGGTCCCAATGAAATTGCAGTTGATAAGCATAATAATAAGTTGCATTTCTTATTTGAAGCATTTTTGACACCCTTTACTATCGTATTGTTAATTTTAGCTACTATGTCATTGTTCACAAATTATATTTTTGTGGCACCAAGTGATAAAGATTTAAGTACTGTCATTATCATGTTGACTATGGTATTTATATCAGGAATCACCAGTTTTGTGCAAAATGTTAAAACTAATGATGCAGTAGAAGCATTGCTTAATATGGTTTCTGTTACTACCAATATCAGGCGTTCGAACCAAGATCGAGAATATCCTACTAAAGAAGTTGTAGTTGGCGATATTATTAATGTTGCTGCAGGTGATATGGTTCCTGCCGATATGCGTTTATTAAGAAGCAAAGACTTGTTTTGTTCGTCTAGTTCATTGAATGGAGAATCTAGACCTGTTGAAAAAATAGCTAATATTAAGCCAACGGATGCTCAAATAGATGAATATTTAGATTATCCAAATATTCTATATGAAGGAACTACCATCGTTTCTGGCTCCGGAATGGGAGTAGTCTTTGCGACTGGTGATAATACAGTATTTGGTCGTGTTGCTCAAAGTATTTCTAAAAATAATATTAAAGAGACAACATTTGATGTTGGTATTAAGCACATTTCTGAACTTTTATTAACAATGACTGCTGTGATTGCACCTCTTGTATTTTTAATTAATGGTTTAACTAAAGGTGATTGGTTAAGTGCTTTGATTTTTGCTATTGCTACTGCCGTTGGTTTAACCCCAGAAATGCTACCAGTAATTGTAACTAGTAACCTTGTTAAAGGTTCAGTTGAGATGTCTAAGCATGGCACCATTGTCAAAAAAATGAATTCTATTCAGAATTTTGGATCTGCGGATATTTTATGTACTGATAAAACTGGAACCTTGACGCAAGATAAAGTTGTTTTGGAAAGACATTACAATCTAGCTTTAAAAGAGAAAAAACATGTACTAGAGCTTTCATATTTAAATTCTTACTATCAAACAGGAATGAAAAATTTGATAGATAAGGCCATTATCGAAGCAGCTGGTGATGAGTTGGATATTAATGATTTGCAACATCGTTATAACAAAATTGACGAAATTCCGTTCGATTTTAAACGTAGAAGAATGAGTGTTGTTGTTGCTAATGATAACAATGAACATATTTTAGTTACTAAAGGTGCAGCTGAAGAGATGATATCCTGTTCTACTAAAATGGAGGTAGATGGTCAAGTAAAACCGTTAACCGATCAAAGAAAGAAACAAATTTTAGCGGATATTGCTGAAATGAATGATGATGGGTTAAGAGTTGTTTTATTAGGATATAAGATGAATCCAGCACCTGTTGGGGAATTCTCAGTTGATGATGAGAGTGAATTAACTTTAATTGGCTTTTTGGCATTTTTAGATCCACCTAAGGAAAGTGCTAAAGCAGTTATTGAAAATCTGAAGCATGATGGAATAACAATTAAAATCCTTACGGGAGATAATGCAGCTGTTACACGTAATGTAGGGTTGCAGGTAGGATTAAATGTAGACACTATTTATACTGATAGTGACTTTGTTGGCAAGACTCATGAAGAAATGAAGAAAATGGTTGAAGAGTGTGATATTTTTGTAAAATTATCACCAGAATCGAAAGCTAGAATCATTCAATTATTGAAAGAGAATGGACATACTGTAGGTTATATGGGTGATGGAATTAATGATGCACCTGCTATGAAATCAGCAGATGTTTCCATTTCTGTAGATACAGCAGTCGATATTGCTAAAAAATCTGCCGATATTATTTTATTACATAAGGATCTATTAATTCTGGAAAATGGTGTTCGTATTGGTAGGCAGATTTTCGGTAATACCATGAAATATATTAAGATCACATTATCATCTAATTTTGGTAACATTTTATCAATCTTAGTAGCCTCTTCTTTCCTACCATTTCTACCTATGTTGCCACTACAGTTATTAATTTTAGATTTACTATATGGTACGTCCTGCTTGTCTATTCCATTCGATACTATGGATAAACAATATTTGGATGTTCCACGTAAGTGGAGTACACGAAAATTACCAAAATTTATGTTTTACTTTGGACCAGTGTCATCTATTTTTGATATCATAACATTTGCTTTATTGTTCTTTGTTATATGTCCAACTGTTGTTGGTGGGCAATATAGCCAACTGGCTGCAAGTCAAAAAACTATTTTTGCGACTGTATTTACTGCAGGATGGTTTATTGAATCACTATGGACGCAAGAGATTGTAATTCATGCATTGCGTGATCCAAAGATACCATTTTTACAACAAAGACCTTCAGTCATAGTTGCTTTATCCACAATTCTTACATCGATTTTTGGAACAGTGTTACCATTTGTGCCAAGTATTGCGAAAATGATGAAATTTGGAGAATTGCCAGGATATTATATAATATTGGTATTTATTTTACTGGTGATGTATATTTTGTTAACGACAATAATCAAAAAACAGTATTTAAAATCAGAACAGTTTTTAATTTGATATATATGAAAAAAGAGGATTTATCCTCTTTTTTTGTATATAATTTTTATTACCTAAATTATCTGGTTTGTACTATGTTATACTAGCATTAATTGAAAAAAAGGAGATATTTATATGGCTGAAAAAAAGACTTTTTATATCACTACGCCGATATATTATCCATCAGGTAAATTAACTATAGGAAATGCTTATACGACTGTTGCTGCTGATGCAATGGCTCGTTATAAGCGTAATGAAGGTTTTGATACTTTCTTTTTAACTGGTACAGATGAACACGGTCTTAAAATTGAGCAAAAAGCTGAAGCTCAGGGAATAAAACCGCAAGAATTTGTGGATAATATGGCATTATCATATAAGAAATTGTGGAAACTATTGGATATTTCTTACGATAAATTTATTAGAACTACCGATCAAGAACACGTTTTGGCAGTGCAAAAAATTTTTGAACGTTTGCTTAAACAAGGCGATATTTATTTAGGTGAATATCAAGGTTGGTATTCAGTTGAAGATGAAGAATATTTTACTGAGTCACAACTTGCTGAAGTTTACAAGGATGATTCAGGCAAGGTAATTGGCGGTAAGGCACCTTCTGGTCACGAAGTTAAATTGATTAAAGAACCTTCATACTTTTTCAGAATGAGTAAATATGCTGACCGTTTATTGGAATATTATAAAGAAAATCCACAATTTATTTTGCCTAATTCGCGTGAAAAAGAGATGATTAACAACTTTATCAAACCAGGGTTAGAAGATTTATCAGTTACACGAACAACTGTTGATTGGGGTATTCCTGTTCCAAGTGATCCTAAGCATGTTGTGTATGTGTGGATTGATGCCTTGTCTAACTATATTTCTGCTTTGGGCTATAGTTCTGAGGATGATTCTTTATTTAAAAAATATTGGCCAGCTGATGTTCATTTAGTAGGTAAGGAAATTGTTCGTTTCCATACTATTTATTGGCCGATTATGTTAATGGCCTTAGATTTACCTTTACCAAAACAAATTTTTGGTCATGGTTGGGTATTGATGAAAGATGGTAAGATGTCTAAATCTAAGGGTAACGCAGTTTACCCTGAAATGATTGTTAACCGCTATGGCTTAGATGCTTTGCGTTACTATTTAATGCGTGCTATTCCTTTTGGTTCAGATGGTATCTTTACTCCTGAAGATTTTGTAGAAAGAGTTAACTTTGATCTTGCTAATGACTTAGGAAACCTTTTGAATCGAACTATTTCTATGATTAATCAATACCAAGATGGCTTGGTAGATCCTGTTTCTACCACTGAAGATGAATATGGCAAGCAATTAAAAGAATTGGCTAACAATACCATTAATCTTTATCATGAACAAATGGATGCTTTGCATTTTTCTAAAGCCCTTGATACTATTTGGGGGTTAATTTCACGTGCCAATAAATACATCGATGAAACTACACCTTGGGTTCTTAATAAAGAAGGCAAAGTTGACGAATTAAAGTGCGTTATGAGTAATTTAGCTGAAAGTTTACGTTTAATAGCTCTTTTGATTAGACCGATCATGACGCAAAGCCCTGTTCACATTTTTGAACAGTTAGGTTTATCCTTAGATGATGCTAATGCTACTTCTTTATGTTGGGGAGCTTATGGATGGCAAAACTATGTAACTAAAAATCCTAAGCCAATTTTCCCACGTTTAAATAATGAAGAAGAAATTAAATATATCAAACAGGAGATGGCTAAGGCCAAGCCTAAGAAGAGTACTCGTAGTGAGCAAAAGCAAACCAATAGTGAGATAACAATTGATGATTTTGCTAAAGTTCAATTGCAAGTTGCAGAAATACTTGCAGTGGCTCAAGTAAAAGGATCTAATAAATTATTAGCCTTCACTTTGGATTTAGGTGAAAAGGAACCAAGACAAATCTTAAGTGGTATTGCAGCTTTTTATCCAGAACCACAAGAATTAGTTGGTAAGAAAGTCTTAGCAGTTACTAATTTGAAACCTAGAAAGATGCTAGGTCAAGTAAGTCAAGGTATGTTATTATCTAGCGAAAAGAATGGTGTAGTTAAGTTAGTTATTGTTTCTAATGAACATGAAAATGGAGCTTTATTAGGCTAATGGAATTATTTGATTCACACATGCATCTTAATGATGAGCCTTTTCGTGGAAAAGAAGAATATTATTTAAAACGTGCTAAGCAACTAAATGTAGTTAGCGGTGTAGTTGCCGGACAGGATGCTGATTTTAATCGTAGAGCTATAGAATTAGCTGAAAGATTTTCGAATTTATATGCGACTGTTGGTTATTGCCCAGATGTGGCTACTAAGGTTGATGCTAAAGCATATGATGTTTTAATTAAAGAATTAACTAAGGATAAGGTTGTGGCATTAGGAGAGATCGGACTGGACTATTATTGGGATGAATCTCCTCGTTCAGTTCAACGTGATGTTTTTGCCCAACAGCTAGATTTGGCATATCAGATTAAGAAACCTGTTAACATTCATACTAGGGATGCCTTTGAAGATACCTATGATATTCTAAGCCAAAGTAAAGTCGGCGAGTATGGTGGCATTATTCATAATTTTAATGGTGATCCAGATTATTTGAAAAAGATTTTAGATTTAGGGATGTACGTTTCTTTTTCTGGTGTTGTTTCTTTTACTAAAGCAGTTGATGTTCATGCATCAGCTAAAGCAGTTCCTTTAGATAGATTTTTAATTGAGACTGATGCACCATATTTAACCCCTAAACCATATCGTGGCAGACAGAATGAAACAGGGTATGTTTATTATGTAGCACAAGCTATCGCTGATATTAAAAATATATCGTTAGAGGAGGTTGCTTTACATACATTTAATAATGCAATGAGGATTTATGGAATTACAAAATAAAAAAAGATTTGATGCAGTTGTTATTGTTGAGGGACGCGATGATACCAAAAGGTTAAAACAATATTTTCCAGGTATAGAGACTATAGAAACTAATGGCTCTGAAGTGTCGCAACAAACTATAACTACTATTGTTAATATTGCTAAAAAAAGAGATGTAATTATTTTTACTGATCCTGATTTTAATGGCGAGAGAATAAGAAAAATAATCCTTAAAGCAGTGCCGACTGCTAAGCAAGCATTTATTACTCGTAAAGAAGGTGAACCTACTAAGCGAGGAAATAGTTTAGGAGTAGAACATGCTTCTAAAGCTGCTTTGCAACGAGCATTATCCGATTTACATGAAGTAGATATTAAAGCCAATGCTATTTCTATTCAGCAATATGATGAGTTAGGATTAGGTATGGGTGATAATGCTAGAAAATTACGTGAAAAAGTAGGTATAGCATTAGGCGTAGGCTATGGTAATGCTAAACAATTTTACAAGAGATTGGCTATGTTTGGTATTAGTTATAATAAACTAAAAGAGGTGGTTAAACATGTCAAATAGCATTCCAATAGCAACGCCACTTAGGACTCGGGCGATTGTTAATCGTTATTTTATGAAAGCTAAAAAGAGTTTAGGTCAAAACTTTTTAGTTGACTTGCCGATCGTAAAAAAGATTATTGCCAGTGCTGGTGTTTTTGAAGGTTCACAAGTTATTGAAATAGGACCAGGTATAGGGTCATTAACAGAACAGTTATTATTAGCTGGTGCAAAAGTATTAGCTTATGAAGTTGATCCAGATTTACCTGATATTTTGTATAATGAATTACCTGCTCAAATAGGTAATTATGAACTTAATGATCGTTTTAGAATAATTATGAAAGATATTCTAAAAGCAGATTTTGCAACGGATATTGCTGATTATTTTGATGTAAATCAGCCAATTATCGTGGTTGCTAATTTGCCATATTATATAACTACACCTATAATTTTAAAATTGATGCATAGTCCTATTAAAATATCTCAGCTTACATTGATGATGCAAAAAGAAGTAGCGGAAAGAATTTCAGCTGCACATAAAAGTAAAGCGTATGGTCCCTTAACTATTGCAGTCAAGAAAGATATGGATGTTGATTTTGCCTTTGAAGTCAAAAGAACATCATTTATGCCTAGTCCCAAAGTTGATTCAGCTGTAGTGGTGTTAAAACCATTAGAACACAAACTTTTGATTGAACATGAAGATCTTTTTAATCAAATAGTAAAGTTAGCTTTTTCGCAAAGAAGAAAAACACTTAATAATAATTTGAAGTCTTTAATTAAAGATAAAGATGCCAGACAAAAATTGTTGAATGATCTTAATTTAGATAGTAATATTAGACCTGAAGAGTTGTCTATATTACAATATATTGAATTGTCAAAGAAAATATTTGAACAAAAATGATATGCCCCTTTTCTTATATTCTATTGCTTATAGGGCTTTTTTGTGATAGAATGGAATAGAGTTAGGGGTGGTGTCTAATGCCAATGTCATTGATGGCAATAAAGGAAAAATTGGATAATCATTTAGGGCAAGAACTTATCGTTATTGCTCAAGCTGGTAGAAAGAAAGTTATCAGACGTAAAGGTGTTCTGAAGAAGACTTATCCAGCGGTGTTTGTTGTTGATTTGGATCAGCAACAAAATAATTTTGAGCGAGTTTCGTATAGTTATACAGATTTGTTAACTAAAAATATCGAACTTGACTTTGATGTTATAAGCTAAATTGAAAGATAATGCGAACAATCACTAGTGTTTTAGTTAAAAATACTAGTGATTTTTTATTTTTTAGAGTATTATGTATTGTTGACTGAAGAGGTAATCTCTTATAAATTAATCATGTTTATTTAGGAAGGATTAATATGAAACGCTCAGAAAGATTAGTGGATATGGTGCAGTACTTGACGACACATCCACATACATTAATATCATTACCTTTTTTTGCTACTCGTTATGATTCTGCGAAATCATCTATTTCTGAAGATTTAGCAATTTTACGTAATACATTTGCTAAATATGAAATTGGCATTTTAGAAACTGTTGCTGGTGTTGCAGGTGGAGTTAGACTTATACCATTTATTGGGTTTAATACGGCAGAAGACTATTTAAAACAACTAGCTGATCGGATTGAAGATCCAGAAAGAATTTTGCCAGGTAATTTTATATATTTATCAGATGTTTTAGGTGATCCACAAGAATTAAGACATGTGGGTGAATTAATTGCTACGAAGTATGCTTATAGTAATGTTGATTATGTGATGACTATAGAAACTAAGGGCATCGCCATTGCTAATTCGGTTAGTCGCTTGTTAAATGTGCCTTATGTTCTAGTACGTAGGCGTCCTAAAATTACTGAGGGTGCAACAGTATCTGTTAATTATGTTGCTTCATCTAGTGATCGCGTAGAAAAAATGGAATTGGCTAAGCGTAGTTTGCCTGAAGGCTCAAATGTCCTAATTGTAGACGATTTTATGAAGGGCGGAGGGACTCTAAATGGTATGGAAGAATTAACTAAAGAGTTCAAATGTCATGTTGTTGGTATGTGTGTCCTATGTGAAGCAAGTAATCCAGTTAACAAAGTAGTTGATGATTATCAAACTTTAGTAAAAATTACGGAAGTTGATCGCTCAAAAGGGATTATAAAAGCTAAGCCGGGTAATTTGTTGGAACAAATTGATTTCCAAAAATTTCCAAAATAAAATAAAGATACCAAAATTGAAAGGAAATGTGCGATGAATAAATATGTTGTTATTTTAGCTGCAGGTAAAGGTACAAGAATGAAGTCTAAACTTTATAAGGTTTTGCACCAAGTATGTGGAAAGTCAATGGTTGAACATGTAGTTGATGCTGCTCAAGGTACAAATCCTGATAAAATAGTTACAGTTGTAGGGAATGGGGCTTCTGATGTTAAAAGCGTTTTAGCTGGTAAATCTGAATTTGCATTTCAAAAAGAACAATTAGGCACAGGACATGCTGTTTTAGCTACTGCAGACTTATTGAAAAATCTATCAGGATATACAATTGTTACTACAGGAGATACACCTTTATTTACTGCAGCTACTTTTAATGAATTATTTGAACAACATATTCAGCATAAAAATAGTGCTACAGTTTTGACTGCTATAGTTAAGGATCCTTTTGGTTATGGTAGAATAATTCGAGACGCAGCGGGTAATGTTTTACGTATTGTAGAACAGAAAGATTGTTCTGCTTCTGAAAGTGCTATCAATGAAATAAATACTGGTGTATTTTGTTTTGATAATAAAGAATTGTTTAGTGCTCTTCAAAAAGTTACTAACCATAATGCTCAAAAAGAGTATTACTTGACTGATGTTTTAGAAATTATGCGTGAAAAAGGATTAGTAGTTGGTGCTTGTCAGATGGCTGATTATACTGAAAGCTTGGGTGTTAATGATAGGATTGCTTTAGCTGAAGCAACTAAGTTAATGCAAAGACGTATTAATGAACAACATATGAAAAATGGTGTAACTTTAATAGATCCAGCCAATACTTATATTGATTGTGATGTTCAAATTGGTAGTGATACTATTATAGAACCTAATGTTGTTATTAAAGAAAATACAATAATAGGAAATGAATGTTATATTGCATCTGGTTCCCGTTTGGTTAATGCTAGAATCGGTAATAATGTGACGATTACATCGTCTACTATAGTTGATTCTACTATGCATGATAGATCTGATATTGGTCCCAATTCACATTTGCGTCCTAAATCAGAGATTATGTCGGGAGCTCATATTGGTAACTTTGTTGAAGTTAAAAAAGCAACTATAGGTGAAAATACTAAATTAGGTCATTTAACTTATGTTGGGGATGCTACTTTAGGAAAAGATATTAATGTTGGATGTGGTACTATCTTTTCAAATTACGATGGTGTTGAAAAATTGCATACTAATGTTGGAGACCATACTTTTATAGGAGCAGGTTCTACACTAATAGCACCTGTTAATATTGCTGATCATGCTTTTATTGCTGCAGATTCAACGATTACCAAGGACGTTGCTAAGTATGACATGGCGATCGCTAGGGGACGTCAAGTTAATAAGGAAGGATATTGGCATAAGTTACCATTAGCTAAAAATAAAGCTTGGGATTAGTACTTTTGAGAATTATGATAAATAAAATTATGCAGATATATATTTTTTTGTTATCATAGTAATGAAATGTTGCTTTGTTGTGTGGAGGAAATTATGTCGCAATTGGACAATGAAATAAAGATATTTGCTCTTAATTCAAACAAACCATTAGCAAAGAGTATTGCTGATACAGTGGGCGTTGAATTAGGCAAGTCGGATGTTAAGCGTTTTAGCGATGGTGAGATTCAAATCAATATTGACGAATCAGTACGTGGTAAAGATGTATTTTTAGTACAATCTACTAGTGCCCCCGTAAATGATAATTTAATGGAATTATTGATCATGATTGATGCTGTTAAACGTGCTTCAGCTAAAACAATAAATTTGGTCATGCCATATTATGGTTATGCTAGACAAGATAGAAAAACTAGGGCTCGTGAACCAATTACAGCAAAATTGGTTGCAGATATGTTGCAAGCTGCTGGTGCTACAAGAATTCTTTCATTAGATTTGCATGCACCACAAATTCAGGGATTCTTTGATATACCAGTTGATAATTTGATGGGTGCACCATTATTAGCAGATTATTTCTTAAGCCATGGATTAGAAAAAGACGCTGTCGTCGTTTCTCCTGACCATGGTGGTGTAACACGAGCACGTAAATTAGCAGAGTTTTTGAAGACATCCATTGCGATTGTTGATAAACGTCGGCCTAAAGCTAATGTTGCTGAGGTTATGAATATTATTGGAGACGTTAAAGGTAAGCGTGCCATTATTATTGATGATATGATTGATACAGCAGGTACTATAACGCTTGCTTCTCAAGCATTAATTGATGCAGGTGCTACTGAAGTTTATGCATCTGCTACACATGCTGTTTTATCAGGACCTGCAATTCAGAGACTTAATGATTCTCCAATTAAAAAATTGATTTTAACGGATTCCATTAATCAACCTGAAGAAAAACAATTGAGCAAAGCAGAATTAGTGTCTGTAGGACCACTAATGGGTAGAGCAATTAAATTTATTATTAATAATCAACCAGTAAGTCCATTGTTTGACACGCGTTTTCAAAAGTAAAAATCATAAAAATTAGGCTATCGATTAGTAGCCTATTTTTTATGTAAAAAAATAAAAAAAGATAAACAAAATATTGATATTGCAATAAAAATCTTGTACAATAATATACGTGTTGCTATGCAGTAACACGCTGTTGAGCTTAGACGCAAAAGGTTGCGGAATGCCCGGCTGCATTGCCACAGGGGCGTGCCGGTAATTTTTGCAGAGCTAGTCATCTTTTTAAAGAAGACGAAGGAGGTTATTAGATGGCAAGTCAACAAATTCGTATAAGACTTAAGTCTTACGAGCACAGTATTCTCGATGAATCAGCTGCTAAAATCGTAGCTACAGCACAAAGAACTGGTGCTGAAATATCAGGTCCAGTTCCATTGCCTACTGAAAGGACATTGTTTACAGTATTACGTTCACCACATAAGGACAAAGACTCACGTGAACAATTTGAAATTCGTACGCATAAGCGATTAATTGATATTGTGAATCCTACTCCAAAAACAGTGGATTCATTAATGAAGCTTGATTTACCAAGCGGCGTTGATATTGAGATTAAATTATAGTTTTTTTAAAAATATGGAGGTGTAATCATGACCAAAGGAATCTTAGGAAGAAAGGTCGGTATGACCCAAGTCTTCTCTAAAAATGGTATTTTGGTTCCGGTTACTGTTATTGAAGCTACTCCTAATGTAGTTTTACAAGTTAAAACTAATGAGTCAGACGGATATGAAGCAGTACAAGTTGGATACCAAGATGTTAGAGAAGTTTTGAGCAACAAACCGGCTAAAGGTCATGCTGCAAAAGCAAAGACAGCCCCTAAGCGCTTCATCAGAGAAATCCGCGATGTGGAGCTTGAGGGATACGAAGTCGGCTCAGAAATTAAAGTGGATACATTTAGTGAAGGTGACGTAGTTGACGTTACTGGAACTTCAAAGGGTCATGGTACTCAAGGTAACATTAAACGTTGGGGACAATCTAGAGGTCCTGAAACTCACGGTTCAAGATATCACAGAATTCCAGGTTCAATGGGTTCTATTATCAACCGCGTACCTAAGGGTAAAAAGTTACCTGGTCACATGGGTGGCAAGCAAGTAACTGTTCAAAATTTAGTAATCGAAAAAGTAGTTCCGGAAAAGAATGTTTTACTTATTAAAGGTAACGTTCCCGGTGCAAAAAACTCATTAATTATTGTTAAGTCTGCTGTTAAGGCAGCTAAATAGGAAGGAGGACTAGAATGGCTATAAAAGTTATCGACCAAAAAGGCAAATCTGTTGGTGAAGTAGATTTAAATAAATGCATTTTTGAAGTTGAACCTAATGATAGCGTTGTTTTTGAAGCAATCATTAGACAAAGAGCTGGTAAGCGTCAAGGTACTCATGCTACTAAGAATAGATCAGCTGTTAGCGGTGGTGGTAAGAAACCTTGGAAGCAAAAGGGTACAGGACGTGCTCGTCAAGGATCTATTAGAGCACCACAATGGCGTGGTGGTGGTACTGTATTTGGCCCAACTCCTCGCTCATATAAAGTTGATATGCCACGTAAAGCACGTCGCTTAGCTATTAAGTCAGTTCTTTCTCAAAAAGTTGCTGACGGCAATTTGATCGTTCTTGATCAATTAACTTTGGCTACACCTAAAACTAAAGATTTGAAAGCTATTTTCAGTGCTATCAAAGTTTCAGGTAAGGTATTAGTAGTATCTGATGACAAGAATGTTCAATTATCGGGTAAGAATTTACCACAAGTAAAAGTTGTACCTGTTAATGGATTAAATGTTGTTGATGCGGTTGACTATGAAAAATTGTTATTGACTCAAGACGCTATTAAGAGAATTGAGGAGGTATTGGCATAATGGATGCACATGATATCATCTTACGCCCTGTAGTTACCGAAAAGTCAATGGACTTGATGGATGACAAAAAGTACACATTTGATGTATTAGTATCTGCAACTAAAACACAAGTTCGTAATGCTGTTGAAGAAGTTTTTGACGTTAAAGTTAAAAATGTAAACATTATGAATGTTCGTGGTAAGGATAAGAGAGTCGGTCGTTATACTGGTAAGACTGCTCGTCGTAGAAAAGCAATCGTTACTCTTACTGAAGATTCAAATTCAATTAAGATCTTCAATGATAACGAATCAAAGGAAAAATAATAGGAGGTCAGTCAATTGGCAATTATTAAATATAAGCCAACTACAAACGGAAGACGTAACATGACTACTTCTGACTTTGCTGAAATAACTAAGAAAAAGCCTGAAAAGACTTTACTTGAGTCTCAAAGTCACAAAGCTGGACGTAATTCATATGGTCATATTACTGTAAGACACCGTGGTGGTGGCCACAAGCAAAAGTACCGTATTATTGACTTCAAACGTAACAAAGATGAAGTAAAAGCAGTTGTAAAGGCAATTGAGTATGATCCAAATAGAACAGCAAATATTGCTCTTGTTCATTATACTGATGGTGTTAAGTCTTATATCTTGGCACCCAAAGGTCTAACTGTTGGTACGGTTATAGAATCAGGTAAAGGTTCTGATATTAAGCCAGGTAATGCTTTGCCATTAGCAGATATACCTGCAGGTACTGAAATTCATAATATTGAATTGAAGCCAGGCAAAGGTGGCCAATTAGTAAGAAGTGCTGGTACATCTGCACAAGTGTTAGGTCAAGATGGCAGATATACTTTAGTAAGATTACAAAGTGGCGAAGTTAGAAAGATTTTGTCTACTTGCCGTGCAACAATTGGATTAGTGGGAAATGAACAACATTCTTTGATTCAACTTGGTAAAGCAGGTCGTAGTCGTTGGTTGGGCAAGCGTCCTCAATCACGTGGTTCTGTAATGAACCCTAATGATCACCCACATGGTGGTGGTGAAGGTAAAGCACCAGTTGGACGTACTCAACCTATGACACCATGGGGTAAGAAGTCTCGTGGTATCAAGACTAGAAACAGTAAAGCAAGCAGTGAAAAGCTTATTATTCGTCATCGCAAGGGTAACAAATAGTTAGACAGAAGGAGGGTTATTAATGAGCCGTAGTATTAAAAAAGGACCATTTGCTGATTCACATCTTATAAAGAAGATTGAAGCACAAGAAAGTTCTGAGAAAAAGCAAGTAATTAAAACCTGGTCACGTCGTTCAACTATTTTTCCTTCTTTTGTTGGTTACACAATAGCTGTTTACGATGGTAGAAAACATGTTCCAGTTTATGTTACTGAAGATATGGTTGGTCACAAGTTAGGCGAATTTGTTCCTACAAGAACTTTTCGTGGTCATAAGTCAACTGCTGATAAGGCAACTACTACTAAGTAAGAAAGGAGAAACTTATAAATGGCAGAACAAATTAATTCAGCTAGATCTGAAGCAAGAACTGTTCGTATCGCTCCTAGAAAAGCCCGCTTGGTTGTAGACCTTATTCGTGGCAAGAGCGTTGCGGAAGCTTTGGCAATCTTAGAATTTACTCCAAGATCAGCTTCTCCAATCGTTAAAAAGGTTTTGAAGTCAGCTATTGCAAATGCTGAACATAACTATGATCTTGAAAGTGCGAACCTTTACGTATCTGAAGCATATGTAAATGAAGGTCCAACTTTAAAGAGATTTCGTCCACGTGCTAAAGGTTCTGCTTCTCCAATTAACAAGAGAACCAGTCACGTAGTCGTTAAAGTATCTGTTAAAAACGATTAAGGGAGGCAAAATTAATGGGTCAAAAAATTAACCCAAATGGTTTCCGTCTTGGTATTAACCGTGATTGGGAAGCTAAATGGTATGCTGGTAAAGATTACGCTAATAATTTAAATGAAGATTTACGTATTAGAAAATACATTGAACAAAAATTAGCTGATGCATCCATTTCTAATGTTGAAATTGAACGTGCTGCAAATAGAATTAATCTTTCTATTCATACTGCTAAACCTGGTATGGTAATTGGTAAAGGCGGAAAAGAAGTTGAAGAACTTAGAACACGTCTAAATACTATTACAGGTAAAAATGTTCATATAAATATTGTTGAAATTAAAAAGCCTGATTTAGAAGCAAAATTAGTAGGCGAAAGTGTTGCTAAACAACTTGAAGCAAGAATTGCTTTCAGACGTGCTACTCGTAAGGCTACTCAAAGATCAATGCACGTTGGTGCTAAAGGTATTAAGGTTCAAACTGCAGGTCGTTTAAACGGTGCAGATATGGCTAGAAGAGAATGGCATACTGAAGGTAGTGTTCCTTTACATACTTTGAGAGCAGATATCGATTATGCATGGGTTGAAGCAGCAACCACTTACGGTCAAATTGGTGTAAAAGTTTGGATTAATCGTGGTGAAATTTTACCACAACGTAAGAACAAGCCTGTTGCTTCTAAGAAAGCGAAGGGAGGAAACTAATAGTGTTAGTACCTAAGCGTGTAAAGCACCGTCGTGAATTTCGTGGAAAAATGCGTGGTGAAGCAAAAGGTGGAAAGACTATAGCATTCGGTGAATATGGTTTACAAGCAGTTGAATCATCATGGATTACTAATAGACAAATTGAAGCAGCACGTATTGCTATGACGCGTTATATGAAACGTGGTGGCCGTGTATGGATCAAAATTTTCCCACATAAATCATATACCGCAAAAGGTGTAGGTGTACGTATGGGTTCCGGTAAAGGTGCCCCTGAAGGTTGGGTAGCAGTTGTAAAGAGAAGCAAGATCATGTTTGAAATTGGTGGCGTTTCAGAAGACGTTGCACGTGAAGCATTAAGACTTGCTTCTAACAAACTCCCAATCAAAACTAAGTTTGTTAAGAAGAATGTGGAAGTAGGTGGCGAATCTAATGAAGACTAAAGATATCAGAGCTTTAACCACTGATCAAATGTTAGAAAAAGAAAAGCAATATAAAGAAGAACTCTTTAACTTGCGTTTCCAACAGGCAACCGGTCAATTAGAAAACACCGCTCGCTTGAAAAAAGTCCGTAAGAATATTGCCAGAATAAAGACTATTCTGAGCGAGAATAACTAGTTGGTGGAAGGGAGTTATTAACTTGAGCGAAACTAACGAAAGAAATCGTCGACATGTATATCAAGGTCGTGTTGTTTCTGATAAGATGGACAAAACTATAACAGTTGTTGTTGATACTTATAAGAATCACCCAGTTTATAAGAAGCGTATTAAGTATTCTAAGAAATACTATGCTCACGACGAAAAGAACGAAGCTAAAATTGGCGATATTGTTCGCATCATGGAAACCCGTCCATTATCACATGCGAAGCGTTATCGTCTAATTACGATCGTTAAGAAGTCTATTTAAGTCTCAATTTTGAGGGGAGGATAATCTAGTGATCCAACACGAAAGTCGTTTAAAGGTTGCTGACAACTCTGGTGCAAGAGAATTGCTTGTAATTAAAATATTAGGCGGTTCTACTCGTAAAACCGGTAATATCGGTGATATTGTAGTTTGTGCTGTAAAACAAGCAACACCGGGTGGCGTTGTCAAAAAAGGCGATGTTGTTAAAGCAGTTATTGTTAGAACTAAATCAGGTGCACGTCGAGAAGATGGTTCTTACATTAAGTTTGATGAAAATGCTGCAGTTATCATTAATGCAGATAAGAGCCCTCGTGGTACTCGTATTTTTGGACCAGTTGCTCGTGAATTGCGAGAACACGATTTTATGAAGATCGTGTCACTTGCTCCTGAAGTATTATAAAGATATAGGGAGGTGCACTGATGTTTGTAAAAACAGGTGACAAAGTTAAGGTTATTGCCGGCAACGACAAAGGCAAGGAAGGTATTGTTCTTTCAGTTAATGCTAAGACTAACCGAGTTGTTGTTAAGGGCATCCACAAGGTAAAGAAACATGAAAAGCCATCACAAACTAACGCCAATGGTGGTGTAGTTGAAAAAGAAGGTTCAATTCATGTTTCAAATGTAAAAGTTATTGAAAAAGCTAAAAAAGAAGATAAGAAATAGGGAGGAGGACTCAAATGGCAAATACATTATTAGAAAAATACAAAAAAGAAATAGCACCAGCATTGAAGGAAAAATTCAATTACTCATCAACTATGCAAATTCCAAAGATTGAAAAGATTGTGTTGAACATGGGTGTCGGTGATGCTGTTTCTAACGCAAAAAATCTTGATGAAGCTGTTGAAGAATTAACTTTAATTTCAGGTCAAAAACCTCTAATTACTAAAGCTAAAAAATCAATTGCCAACTTCCGTTTACGTGAAGGTATGTCTATTGGTGCTAAGGTAACACTTAGAGGAGATAGAATGTATGACTTTTTATATAAGTTAATTAATGTTTCACTCCCACGAGTTCGTGACTTCCGTGGTGTTAGTTCTAGATCATTTGATGGTCGTGGTAACTATACTCTAGGTGTCAAAGAACAGTTAATTTTCCCTGAAATCGATTATGATAAGGTTAATCGTGTTAGAGGGTTAGATGTTGTTATTGTAACTACTGCCAAATCAGATGAAGAAGCACATGAACTTCTTGCACAATTTGGTATGCCTTTTAGTAAATAATTTGGAGGACAATTAATGGCTAAAACATCTCAAATCGTCAGAAATCATCGTCCTGCTAAGTTTTCTTCACGTGAATACACACGTTGTGAAAGATGTGGACGCCCACATTCTGTATATCGTAAATTTAAATTATGTCGTATTTGCTTGAAAGATTTAGCACACAAGGGTCAAATTCCTGGTCTTAAAAAGGCAAGTTGGTAATTAACGATAAAGGAGGCAATTTTTAAATGGTCATGACAGATCCGATTGCAGATTACTTAACTAGAATCAGAAATGCTAACATGGCAAAGCATGAATCAGTTGTAATTCCTGCATCATCAATGAAAAAATCACTTAGTGAGATTTTAAAGCAAGAAGGCTTCATTCGTGATTACCAAGTTGAAGAAGACAATAAACAAGGATTAATTACAGTCTTCTTGAAATATGGTCCTAACAATGAGCGTGTTATTTCAGGCTTGAAACGTATTTCAAAACCTGGATTAAGAAATTATGTGAGTGCAGAAAACTTACCTAAAGTTCTCAATGGATTAGGTATTGCCATCATCTCAACTTCTGCTGGTATTATTACCGATAAAGAAGCAAGAGAAAAGAATGTTGGTGGCGAAGTTATCGCATATGTTTGGTAATTAGGACAGAGAGGAGAACTATTAATGAGCCGTATTGGTTTAAAGGTTATTAACGTTCCTGAAAGCGTCACAGTTACCAAAAATGGTGACAATATCACTGTTAAGGGACCAAAGGGTGAACTTACTAGATATTTTGATCCACGCATCATTTTTGAACAAAAAGATGGCGAAATAACTTTCAGTCGTTCTAGTGAGTCAGATAAAGCTCTTCATGGTACATCAAGAGCTAATCTTGCTGCAATGATTGAAGGTGTTAATACAGGCTACGTTAAGAAATTAACATTAGTAGGTGTTGGATACCGTGCAAATGCACAAGGTAAAAAATTAACATTAAATGTGGGTTATTCACACCCAGTTGAATTTGAAGCACCAGAAGGTGTAACAGTTACTACTCCAGCAGCAACTACTATTCAGATTGAAGGTATTTCAAAGCAAGTTGTTGGTCAATTTGCTGCAGAAATCCGTGATGTAAGACCACCTGAGCCGTATAAAGGTAAAGGTATTCGTTACGAAGATGAATATGTACGCCGCAAGGAAGGTAAAACAGGTAAATAATAAATAGAAATTTTTGAGGTGAAATTGTGATTTCAAAACCAGATAAAAACAAGTTGCGCGCAAAGCGCCACAGACGTATTCGTGGTAAAATTTCTGGTACTGCAGAGCGCCCACGCTTAAGTATTTTTAGATCAAACAAAAACATCTATGCTCAATTAATTGATGACGTAGAGGGTGTAACGCTCGCAAGTGCCTCAACAAATGATAAAGCTATTACAGCTGAAGGTTCTAAGATTGAACAGGCAGCTCAAGTAGGTAAGGCTTTAGCTGAAGCAGCATCTAAGAAAAACATTAAGACAGTAGTTTTTGATAGAAGTGGTTACTTGTATCATGGTCGTGTTGCCGCTCTTGCTGAAGCAGCTCGTGAAAACGGATTAGAGTTTTAGGAAAGGAGAATTAACTAATGGCAAACCACAACGATTCTCGTAAAGATCGTAAAAAAGACGATATTGAAGATCAATTAGTAGCTATTAACAGAATCACCAAGGTTGTTAAAGGTGGACGTCGCATGAGATTTGCAGCCGTGGTTGTTGTCGGCGATAGAAAAGGTCATGTTGGCTTTGGTACTGGTAAGGCTCAAGAAGTTCCTGAAGCAATTCGCAAGGCTGTAGAAGCTGGTAAGAAGAGAATGATTGAAGTACCTGTTGTTGGTACTACTATTCCACATGATGTTTTAGGACACTTTGGTTCAGGTAGCATTATGCTTAAACCCGCTGAAGCTGGTTCCGGTGTAGCAGCTGGTGGTGCTGTACGTATTGTTATGGATTTAGCTGGTATCTCTGATGTTACTTCTAAATCATTGGGATCAAACACTCCAATCAATGTAATTCGTGCTACTATGGACGGTTTAAAGAAGTTAAAGACTCGCGAGGAAGTATTAAAACTTCGTGAATCTGCAAAGAGCTTAGAAGATTAAGGAGAATAGAATATGACTGAATTAAAAGTTACCTTAATTAGAAGTGCCGCTCACCGTCTTCCTAATCAAAGAAAAGTTGTTAAGGCTTTAGGATTAGGAAAAGTTAGCAGCAATGTTGTTTTACCTGATAACGCTGCAACTCGTGGTGCTTTACTGAAGATTGCACATTTAATCTCAGTTGAAGAGGTTAGTAAATAATTATATAGAATCTAAGGAGGTGCTCGATTAATGAAGCTTAATGAATTAAAAGCTACAGAAGGTTCTCGTCGCAATAGAAAACGTGTTGGACGTGGTACTTCTAGTGGTTATGGTAAGACATCAGGTCGTGGTCAAAAAGGACAATTAGCACGTTCAGGTGGTAAAACTCGTTTAGGTTTTGAAGGTGGACAAATGCCTTTGTACAGAAGAATGCCAAAACGTGGTTTTAACAACATTAACCGCAAAGAATATGCAATTATTAATTTAAACGATCTTAACAAATTTGAAGCTGGTAGTGAAGTGACTATCGATTCATTAAAAGAAGCAGGTATTGTTAAAAAAGAACTTGCTGGTGTCAAATTGTTAGCTAACGGTAAATTAGATGTTAAATTAACTGTTAAAGTTAATAAAGTATCAGAATCAGCTAAGAAGGCTGTTGAAACTGCTGGCGGAACTGTTGAGGTGATTTAATGTTCACTACCTTGAAGAACGCTTTTAAAGACAAAGAAATAAGAGGTAAGATTTACTACACTTTATTTATCCTTTTACTTTATCGTATAGGAGCTAACATTGCTGTCCCTGGTATTAATGCAAAGGCTTTAGCTATATTAGCTAATAGTTCTGCTAAAAACTTGATACCTATGCTTGATACTATAAGTGGTGGTGGGTTAGATACATTTTCCATTTTTGCTTTGGGTGTATCTCCTTACATAACAGCCCAGATTGTTATTCAACTTTTGCAAATGGATATTGTTCCTAAGTTAGTTGAATGGGGCAAACAGGGTGAAGTTGGACGTCGAAAGACCAATCAGGTTACTAGATATTTAGCTTTAGTCGTTGCATTTATCCAAAGTATCGGTATTACATTAGGTTTTAACGTATTAACGCAAATGGGCTTGGTTCGCACACAAACTGTTGAGACATATGTACAAATAGCAATTATTATGACGGCCGGTACAATGTTATTAACATGGTTGGGTGATGAAATTACTGACAAAGGGTTAGGTAATGGAGTATCTGTGTTGATTTTTGCTGGTATTATCGCCAGATTACCTCATGGTCTATACAAGTTGTTTAATGATAGTATTATTAATACATCTTCTAGTGATAGGATTAATGGTATTTTGTTCTTCATTGGTATGCTCATTATTATCTTTTTAGTAGCTAAATTTGTTACATGGTTTCAGCAAGCAGATTTACGAGTACCAATACAATATACTCGTAGAGCAACTTTGAGTGGATCTGAAAGTTTTCTACCATTAAAAATAAATGTATCTGGTGTTATTCCTGTTATCTTTGCCAGTTCTTTCATTGTGACGCCTGCAACAATTTTGGAAGCGTTCAGACTAAATCATGGTGGAGATCAGTGGTTCCAAGTTTGCCAAGAGATATTTAGCTTACAAACTACATATGGTGCATTGATATACACATTTTTGATTGTTTTGTTTACATTTTTCTATGCTTTTGTTCAAGTTAATCCAGAGAAATTATCTGAAAATTTGCAAAAGCAAGGTGCATATATACCTAGTGTTTGGCCAGGTAAGGATACTCAGAAATATGTATCTCAAATTCTTATGCGTATTTCAACTGTTGGTGCCATATTTTTAGGATTGGTAGCTCTCTTGCCTCAGTTAGCAACTAATATGTGGAACTTACCGCAATCTATTGGATTAGGTGGTACTAGTTTATTAATTGTTATTGGTGTAGTGCTTGAATTATCTCGCCAAATTGATGGTCTGTTAATGAAGCGTGAATATGTTGGATTTATTAGATAGGATAAAGAAATGATTAATTTAATTCTTTTAGGCTTGCCTGGTGCAGGAAAAGGAACTGCATCAGAGCGTATTGTAGATGAATTTCATTTAGCACATATTTCGACTGGTGATATGTTTAGAGAAGCGATTGCTAATGAAACACCAGTAGGTCTAGAAGCTAAAAGTTATATTGATAATGGTAATTTAGTTCCTGATGAAGTTACAGCCAAATTGGTTGAAGAAAGACTTCAACAGAAGGACACAGAAAAAGGATTTATTCTAGATGGATTTCCTCGTACTACTGTTCAAGCTGAATTATTGGAAGATATTACTAAGCGTTTAGATAAGAGACTTACTAATGTTATTTCTATTGATGTTAGTGAAGATGTTTTGATTAAGCGTTTATCAGCTAGATATATGTGCAAGGCCTGTGGAGCAACCTACAATAAAATTTCTAATCCTACAAAGGTTGAAGGTAAATGTGATCGTTGCGGTGGTTCAGAGTTTTATCAGCGTGATGATGACAAACCTGAGGTAGTAAAGAATCGTTTAGAGGTTAACAAGAAAATGAATACGCCTTTAAAGGATTTCTACGATAAAAAAGGAATATTGTCATCAGTAAATGGTGAGCAAACCCCCGACAAGGTATTTAAAGAAATATATGATATTCTGAAGAAATAGGATCTCTCATTGTTTTTTTTGATATCCGTGTTATAATTCCTTAGTGTGGCTAGTTGTCAATTTGGAGGAACAATTTTGGCTAAAGAAGACGTCATAGAAGTTGAGGGTAAAGTAATAGATACTTTGCCTAATGCTATGTTTAAAGTTGAATTAGAGAATGGTGCTACAATATTAGCCCATGTTTCAGGTAAGATTAGAATGCATTACATTAGGATCTTACCTGGTGACAGAGTTACTGTAGAATTATCCCCTTATGATTTAACAAAGGGTAGAATTACTTATCGTTTTATCAAATAATTACGGAGGCAAACATGAAAGTTAGACCATCTGTTAAGCCAATGTGTGAGCATTGCAAAATTATTAAAAGAAATGGTCGTGTTATGGTTATTTGCTCTGCAAATCCAAAACACAAACAACGTCAAGGTTAATATAATTACTAAAGAAATAGGAGGTGCAATTAATGGCACGTATTGCTGGTGTTGACTTACCAAGAGATAAAAGAATTGTTATCGCATTAACTTATATTTATGGTATTGGTGAACCTACTGCTAAAGTTATTTGTGAAGCAGCAGGAGTATCTGAAGATGTTCGTACAAGTGACTTAACTCCAGAACAACAAGAAAAGCTTCGTAGTGAAGTAGATAAGTTCCGCGTTGAAGGTGATCTTCGTCGTGAAGTTAACTTAAATATTAAGCGTTTGGTCGAGATAGGTTCTTACCGTGGTATCCGCCACCGTCGAGGATTACCTGTTCGTGGACAAAATACTAAAAATAATGCTCGTACTCGTAAGGGTTCAAAGGGCAAGAGATAAAATAATAGGAGGTTAAGTTAATGGCTGCAAAGAAAACAGCACGTAAGCGCCGTGTAAAGAAACATGTCGAAAGCGGCGTAGCTCATATTCATTCAACGTTTAATAACACGTTGGTAATGATTACTGACGTACAAGGAAATGCAGTTGCATGGTCTTCAGCTGGTGCATTAGGCTTTAAGGGTAGTCGTAAATCTACTCCATTTGCTGCACAAATGGCTGCAGAAGCTGCTACTAAGACTGCTATGGACCAAGGTATGAAACATGTTGAAGTTTCTGTTAAGGGTCCTGGTGCTGGACGTGAAGCTGCTATTAGAGCACTTCAAGCTACTGGTCTTGAAATTACTGCTATTCGTGATGTGACTCCGGTTCCGCATAACGGTTCTAGACCACCAAAACGTCGTCGTGTCTAATATTATCCTGCGTGCAGGACATTCCGTTTTGAAAGGGGCCCAGTAATGATTGAATTTGAAAAACCAAATATAACCGTTATAGATCAAGAAGAATCATATGGTAAGTTTGTTGTCGAACCTTTAGAACGCGGTTTTGGGACTACTTTAGGTAACTCACTCCGTCGTGTCTTATTAACTTCAATTTCAGGTACGGCACTTTCTTACATTATGATTGATGGTGTTTTACATGAATTTTCAACAATTCCAGGCGTAAGAGAAGATGTAACAAAAATAATTCTTAATTTAAAGAAATTGGAATTAAAGCTCTTAGTTGATGAAGAAAAAATGGTTGAAATTGATGTTGAAGGACCAGCAGTTGTTACAGCTGCAGATCTTAAAGTCGATGCTGATGTTGAAATATTAAACCCTGATCAGTATATTTGTACTATTGCTGAAGGTGGTCATTTGCATATGAGCATCGCAATTAAAAATGGTCGTGGTTATATTCCGGCAAGTGAAAATAAATCTGATGATATGCCTATTGGTGTAATTCCAGTTGATTCGCTTTTTTCACCTATTAAAAAAGTTAATTATCAAGTTGAAAATGCACGTGTGGGTAAGAGAGATGATTATGACAAACTCACTTTAGAATTGTGGACGGATGGTTCAATCACACCTAATGATGCCCTTAGTTTTGCCGCAAAGATTCTTGAAGAACACTTTAAAGTATTTATGTCTGCTGATATGAGTGATCAATTTGCTAATGTTATGATTGAAAAAGAAGACAAATCTAACGAGAAAAAGCTTGAGATGACCATTGAAGAATTAGATCTTTCTGTAAGATCCTATAATTGTTTAAAGCGTGCGGGAATTAATACCGTTCAAGAATTGAATAATAAATCTGAAGCAGATATGATGCGTGTACGTAACTTAGGACGTAAATCATTAGAAGAAGTAAAGAATAAACTTACCGAACTTGGTCTTTCCTTCAGTAAGGAAGATTAGGTTGTGTATTAAGGAGGGAAATTCATGTCATACCGTAAATTAGGCTGTGATAGTGCTCATAGAAAAGCAATGCTTAGAGCATTGACTACTCAGTTGATTATGAATGAACGTATTGAGACTACTGAAACTCGCGGTAAAGAGATCCGTAAGACAGTTGAAAAAATGATTACATTAGGTAAGCGTGGAGACTTGAGTGCTAGAAGACAAGCTGCCGCATATGTACGTAATGAGATTGCAGATATTCATGAAGAAAAAGATGGATTAGTTGTTAAAACTGCATTACAGAAATTATTCAGTGATGTAGCACCTCGTTACAAAGACCGTAATGGTGGATATACTAGAATGTATAAATTAGCAATGCCTCGTAAAGGTGACGCTGCACCAATGGTAATTATTGAATTAGTTTAAATATAAATATATCATGATATAAATCTTTCACGAAAGCGAGAATAAGTGTGATGATGGTGGCTTATGCCTAGTCTAGCTTAGATGTTTATCGACATCCCTCTTCGTGGATGATTTTTTTTTGCCTTTTTTTTGGTAAAATAGTTTCAGTATATGTTTTTTTATTGAGGAGGAGCTGTTAAGCAAAATGGGATATAAAATTGTAGATGTTAATAATATATCATATCAGTATTATGATAGTTCCCAGCTTGCACTAGACCATGTTTCATTTACTGTAGATTCAGGAATGTGGGTGTCAGTAGTAGGTCCTAATGGTAGTGGTAAGTCAACTTTAACTAAAATCTTAGATGGTTTATTAGTGCCAAAATCTGATAAAGATAGTCATATTATTATAGATGGTATTAAATTGTCAGATAATACTTTATATGATATTCGAAATAAAATAGGTATTGTTTTTCAAGATCCAGAAAATCAATTTGTAGGTGCTACAGTGGCAGATGATGTTGCTTTTGGCCTAGAAAATAGAAACATAGACAGAAATCAAATGATAGACATTGTAACTGATTCACTGAAACAAGTTGATATGTTAAGGTTTGCAGACAAAGCACCAAACATGTTATCAGGCGGTCAAAAGCAAAGAGTTGCTATAGCAGGTGTGCTAGCCATTAAGCCTAAAATAATAATATTAGATGAAGCAACAAGTATGTTGGATCCCGATGGTAAAAATATAATATTAAAATTAATAAAAAAATTACAAAAGCAAAATAATTATACTGTTATTTCTATTACACATGATTTGGAAGAAGCCATATATTCAGATAAGTTATTAATTTTAAAAGCAGGAAAAGTTTTAAGGTATGATCATCCTAGAAAAATATTTAATGACATACAATTATTAGAAAAATCAGGATTAGATTTACCTTTTGTTTTTAAAATTAAAAGTCAACTTTCGCAAATGGGTGTCAATATTCCAGAAGAAATCATAGGTCAAAAGGAGTTGGTAAATTATTTATGGCAATTAAGTTTGAAAAAGTAGGATATACTTATGGAAGAGAAACTGCCTTTTCGTCTCTGGGATTGAATGATATTAATACTGTTATTGAAAAAAATACATTCAATTCAGTAATAGGTCATACTGGTAGTGGCAAAACAACCTTATTACAAGCATTAGATGGTCTGATTAAAATAACCACGGGAACGATATCCTTAAAAAATATGGTTATTAATGTTAATTCTGATGAAAAAAAGTTGTTTATTCTTAGAAAGCATATAGGATTAGTTTTTCAATTTTCGGAAAATCAACTATTTGCAGATACTGTACTAAAAGATGTAATGTTTGGGCCAATTAATTTTGGAATTAGTGTTGATAAAGCAAAACAGTTAGCTGAAAAATGGCTGCGGTTTGTTGGTATTGGTTCAGAATTATTTGATAAATCGCCATTTGATCTCTCAGGAGGGCAAATGAAACGAGTTGCTATAGCAGGTGTGTTAGCTTTTGAACCAGATATTTTATGTTTAGATGAGCCAGTGTCTAGTTTAGATCCACAAGGTAGAAAATTAATAATGCAATTATTCAAAAAGTATCAGCAAGATGGTCATACTGTAATTTTAGTTAGTCATAACATGGATGAGGTATATCATTATTCAGATAATATTATTGTCATGGAAAATGGCACAATTATTAAACAAGGTAGTCCTAGAAAAATATTTGAGGATAAAAATTGGTTAGACAAACATAAATTAGTTAGACCTAGCATCTTAAAATTTATTGATGATTTGGAAAAAGTGGGATTTAAAGTCACAAAAACAAATGATTTGTCTAATTTATTAGGTGAGATTTTACAACAGATAGGAGTAAAATAATTGAATAATATTCTAATAGGTAGATATATTCCAGGTACTTCGTTAATTCATAAAATGGATCCACGTGGTAAATTAATTACTTCATTTTTATTTGTAATGATAATTTTTTTGGCTAATAATTGGTCAACATATGCGGTACTTTTTGTTTTTGCATTGTTAGCTGTATGTATGACTAAGATTAGTTTCAAAATTTTTTGGCGAGGCATCAGACCATTAATCTGGCTAATATTATTTACTGTTATAATGCAACTGCTATTTACAGGATCAGGTAAGGTTTTGTGGCATGTTGGATTTTTAAAAGTGACTGATTATGGCATTATTTCGTCAATATATATGTGTATTAGATTAATTACTATAATTGTTGTGTCCACAGTGTTTACTTTAACTACGACGTCATTACAAATTGCAGATGCAATTGAATGGTTAATACATCCTCTTAAGTATTTAAAAGTGCCAGTTGGTGAAATAGCTCTAGTTTTGTCTATTGCATTAAGGTTTGTTCCTACGTTAATGGATGAAGCAACTAAAATTATCAATGCTCAAAAAGCAAGGGGATCAGATATTAGTACAGGAAAATTTATTGAGAAAATTAAAAAGATTGTTCCCATATTAGTTCCCTTATTCATAAGATCACTAAGCATTGCTTTAGATTTAGCTGTGGCTATGGAAGCAAGGGGATATAGAGATGGAATGCCAAGAAGTAGATATAGACAACTTGCATGGCATATTATAGATATATTAAATTTAGGAAGTTTAGCAATATTAATTGGATTATTATTGCTTTTGAGAAGATATTAGATGCAGAGATATAAATTAATTTTGGCTTATGATGGCACCTTATTTCACGGATTTCAAAAACAGCCAAATCAACGTACGATACAAGGCGTTATTGAAGATGCATTATTAAAAATGACCAAGGGAAAGCATGTGATAGTACATGGTTCTGGTCGGACAGACGCTGGTGTTCATGCCAAAGGGCAGGTGATACATTTTGATTATCCAGGTAATGTAATCCCAGCTAAAAATATGCTTCTGGCTTTAAATGCTTTAATGCCACGGGATATTATATTCTTAGATTCTGAACTGGTTAATGATGATTTTCATGTGCAATATTCGACTAAAGCCAAATGGTATAGGTATATTATTAATCAAAGTAGATTTACGGATCCTTTTAGACGAAATTATACAGGACATTGCCCTTATAAATTAGATATGCTAAAAATGAAGAAAGCCGCAACATATTTGTTAGGAAAGCATGATTTTACAAGTTTCGCTGCAAGTGGTGGTCAAATAGTTGATAAAGTAAGAACTATTTTTTATATTAATCTAGAGCAACATGGTGATGAAATCGTTTTAGATGTCATTGGTGATGGTTTTTTATATAATATGGTAAGAATTATTACCGGATTGCTAATTGATATTGGTCATGGTCAAAAAGAAGTTGAAGATGTAGAAAAAATAATTTTAGCTAAGAATCGACAACAAGTTCGAAATACTGCACCAGCCAGTGGATTGTATCTATATCATGTTTTTTATGATGATTTACCTAAAAAGTATAATCTTATTGCTAAAATAGATTGACATTTGCACAAAAAGGACGTAAATTATTAATTGTATGTTTGTCCACGATAGGCCCCGGAAACTTATTGTATGTCAAACACAAGAAAACGGAGGAATTAAAATTGCGTACTACCCCATTAGCAAAAACTAGTGATATTAAACGTAAGTGGTATGTTATTGATGCAACTGATGTTGCACTTGGTCGTTTATCTGCTGCAGTAGCAACGATTTTGAGAGGTAAAAATAAGCCTCAATACACACCTAATGTAGATACTGGTGATAATGTAATTATCATCAACGCAGCTAAGTTGAAGTTGACTGGTAGAAAGTCAACTGATAAGATTTACTACCACCATTCAGATTATCGTGGTGGTTTGAGAGCAACAGCAGCAGGTGAGTTGCTTGCTAACAATCCTGTAAGATTAGTTGAGTTATCTGTTAAAGGCATGTTACCTAAAAATACTCTTGGACATCAAGAATTTTTAAAGATGCATGTATATGCTGGTGAAGATCACAAGCATGCAGCACAAAAGCCTGAAACATTGGACATTAATAAATTAATCTAGGAGGTTTTGATAAATGGCACAACAAGCAGCATATGCCGGCACTGGTCGTCGTAAGAATTCGGTTGCTCGCGTTCGTTTGGTACCTGGTAATGGTAAGATTACTGTTAACAAGGAAGACGTTACGGAATATATTCCATATCCAAACTTGGTTAAAGATTTGAAGCAACCTTTAGCATTAACTGAAACAGAAGGTCAATATGACGTTATTGTTAATGTTAATGGTGGTGGTTTCTCTGGTCAAGCAGGTGCAATTCGCCATGGAATTGCTAGAGCACTTTTAGAAGTTGATCCTGATTTTCGTGGTAGCTTGAAAAAAGCTGGGTTATTGACCCGTGATCCAAGAATGAAGGAAAGAAAGAAGCCTGGTTTGAAGAAAGCCAGAAAAGCTTCCCAATTCTCTAAGCGTTAATATTGGATATATGTATGAAGAAAAGCGTTTGCGTTTGCAAATGCTTTTTTATAGCCTTATTATTTCAAATATGTATCAAAATATGTTAGCATGGACAAATCAAGACGTGGTACCCTTGGGGATAGAAGTAGGAGAGGTTTATCTATGAAAAAATGCCATAATACAAAGTTAACATCCACAATTTATTTAGCTTCCTTATTAGCTGGTGGAATATATTATAATAATGCCCAGGTGCATGTTTATGCATCTGTGGAAAATCCAAAATTTGATCAACCAATAAAAGTGGATCAATATCTGGAAGATATTCCTTTTGTACAAGCTCCTAAAGTTGGTTGGGGTAGTTATAAGGTAGATCAAACCCTTGATGGCAAAAAAATAAAGTTAAAAATTAATGGCCAGGAACATGAATTTGCTAAGGGAATAACAGCTCATGCAGATGCATGTTTGATCTATGATTTATCTAAGATAAAATCTAATATTTTTGAAACTTATTTAGGAATTGATGATACCAAAACTGGTGAGGTTGAATTTAGAATCTATTTAGATGATGAATTATATTATGCTAGTGGAAAAGTGAACCGTAATAATACCCAACATATTCTGATGAATATCGCCGGTAAAAAACAATTAAAGATAATTGTTGATTCATTAGGATATAATGGCTCAGATCACTCTATTCTCGCAGATCCTAAGTTTTATTTCTTAGATTTAAAAGATAAAAAAATACCAGACCTTGCCAATGAAAATCCCGGTTTTTCATATAACAAAATCAATGATGCACCCTATAACCTTAATTTTGAACAATATTATTTTTTAAAACGTATGGGTAAAGCTCGATTATTTTCGTATATGATGACGGATAAATCCAATATTAAGTATTTGAATTGGCTTTTTAATAATTTGTCATTATTGCACAGCTATAATACAGCTTCTTTACCAAGAGGCGGCAATCAGATTGGCTTTTTGAAAGTGTTTAAAGAATTATTGGATCATGATCCAGACCTAAAAAGCGATTCTGAAAAGCAAAAAATTGCCATGGCTGTGGCACTTGAATATGCTAATGGCAATATAAATTTTTGGGCTAATTCCAATTTAAAAAGTGATCCAATTAAAAGATATGATATTTATAGTACACTAAATAATACTCCTGGTGCTTTGAGACCGATTTTTAAAACTTTATCTGTTGAATTATTGCGGCATGTAGTCAATGCGGAAATTTCTGATGAAGATATTATTTGGATTAGAGATAAGATTAAACGTGAAAATCCCCAGTTGTTGTTTAATAATGATGAATTATCTAATGCAACTTATAAATATATAGCATATAATCCTTTTAATAAATATGGAGATGATGTGCAAAAGGGCGGCTTTTATGGTGATAATCCTACGTTGGAAAAAGTTGTTGAACTAGGTGGAGTTTGTGGATCTGTCTCAAAGTTTGATGTTGTGGTGTTAAAATCTTTTGGTGTACCTGCTAATGTTATTGGTCAGCCTGGACACGCTGCAGTTACGTATATGAGGGATGATGGTAGCTGGACGCGTAGGAATGAAATTTATTCATGGGGTAGATCACAGGGAGGTACAGCAACTCTTTTAGCGGGTGGATCTAGTGGTTATAATACGACTTATAATATTTTAGCTAGTGATATTTTAAAAGATAAGGATAATTATCAACAAGCTTTGAAGTATTATGAATTTTATAAAAATGTACAGCCTGGTTTACTTAAAAACTCATTGGCTGAAAAAATTATTACCCTGGTTCCGTGTTTTGTGCCTGTTTATCGTGATCAAATTAATGAATTAAAAGATAATCGTTCCGCAACGGCCAAGGACTATTATGAATTGTCAAAAAAGATATTAAGTACATTTAAAAATTATCCTAAAGTAATGTTTGATCTTTTGAGTCCATTAAAGAAGGGATTTGCACAAGATAGATATTTATTGACTGATTTTGCTATTAATTATATTCAACAAGTAGATTCGGTTACTAATTCAATTGCACGTGATGTTATGAAAGAGGATGAATATCAAAAGGAATATAACTCATATAATAGTGTATTGGGTGATTTTTCTTTTAGTGGTAAGAATAGATATAATTTGAAAAATGTACATCCAGATACAGAATATTCTTTTGATGGAGGTATTACTTGGCATAGTTCAATTACAAATTCGCCATCATTAACATCAAGTGAAATAGCACAATTAAATACAAAATATGGAATATTACTTCGACTTAAAGGAATGAAAAAGGCAATTCAAATTAAGTTAGCTAAACAGGTGTTACCTAGTTTTGTACGGGCTGATGATCAAGAAAATATTATTGTTGGATTAAATCACAATATGGAATATTCTTTAGATAATGGTCAAAACTGGATTGATGGTAATGTGGTTCCTGATTTGAGTGGTAAATGCACTGTGTTAGTGCGTGAAAAAGCAGCCAATAAGAGTTTTGCTAGTGATGTTAAAAAATTGGAATTTACGAATGATAATCAAATTGCAGATGACATAATGCTGGGTAATATGAAAGTTGTTCAATATTCGTCACAACAAAATGATACTAATCAAGCTGCTGTAAATACAATTAATGGAACTGGTACAGCTAATAATTTTTGGCATACTAAATGGGCTGGAGATAGTAATAGATATATAACTATTGGATTTAATAAAGAATATACTCTTAAAAAATTTTATTATACACCTAGGTTGGATAATGGTGAAAATGGAAATATTTTGAAGTATGAGATCTACATTAGTAACGATGGAAAACAATTTACCAAAGTTAAGGCGGGTGAATTTACTTATAGCTCACCTAATTACAAATCTCCTAAGGTTGTTGAACTACCTGATGGTACAAAAACAAAGTATTTCAAATTAAAGATTATATCTGCTAAGGGAACAGGTTCTTATGCAGCCGCTACCAAATTTGCTTTTGAAATTCCTCATGAAGAAGCTGTTGCCGCTTATCAAGAAAAGCAACAAAAAGCAAAACAGCAATTTAATTCTGAGTTAGTTGAAGATTTGAAAAATTTTAAGAATAATGTTGAATCTTTATCTCAATTAGATCAAGCCAAATTATGTCTTGGTGACCTTAATTTACTAAAAACTGATATTAATAAATTAGATACAAAAAATATTAATTATATTCAAGAATTAAATAAGGCTAAAAAAAGGTACGATCTTCTTCGTGACGAAATTATTATCAAAAATACTATATATCAAAAACAAAATGATAGTAAATTATTAGAAACGTTTAATAAGAATAATCAGCAAATTTTGACAAAGAGTATAACTGATGTTACTGATAAAGATATCAATATTATTACAAGTGCTCTTAAACAATTGAAAGAAAAACCTGAATATTCGCAAATTAAAACGAATAACTCCGAAATAATATTAGGTTTAGAAAGAAAGTTACTAAGGGCTCAAGATAAGAAACTAGCGAATGAATTTAAGCAACAGTTTAAGACAGAACTCGAACTAAATGAAAAGAATGTATCTTTGAATGATTATAATAATATTGTTGTAGCTTATTATAATTTATTAGCTTTATCTAGTGAGGTTCAAGGCGATTTAAACAATGAAAAAACGCATTTATATGACTTGTTACAATTTTTAGAGAAAAATGCAGTATCTATGCAAAATGATATTGAATTTAAGAAAAATAATAATGAAATTTTGAGTTTGTCTGTCGATAAGATAACATTAAAGAATTTGGATAAAGTAACAGAACAGGTCAATAATGCATTTTATCAATATAATTTTTTGAATAGTTTTGATAAAGCAAGGCTTAAGGCATCAAAAGAGCACTTAGACGCATTGCAAAGCAAAATTTTAACTTTTGAAAATATTAAAGCAAAAGAAAATTTACTTAGCCAATTACAACAATTTAAAAATAGTTTTGTTAATGAATCGGATGAAATTAAACATTCCTGGTTACAAGAATATAATTTCGCTAAATATGTAGCTACAAGAACAGTAGCCACAAATGTATATTATCAAGCTAGTGCAATCTTACTAGAAAAATATGAAGAGTTAAGCAGAACAGTTTATTTGCAAAAAGATAATATAGCTAAAGCTAATAAATTTAAAGAAAGATTTAGCACTTTGCTTAATAAAGATATCTCCAAAATATCTATAGATGATAAGAAATTATTAGCTTCTGCAAACGATCAATGGCGAAGACAAAACGCAGCTACGTTAGCTTTACTAACTGATGAAAGAGCTAAATTAGATGCCATAGAAGATAAGATAGAATCAACTCAAGCAAACTATCATACTGTGATTGATGATAATATTAATAAATTAATTACGCAGTTAAAAAAAGATAGGAATAATTCATATTCAATTTATAAAACAGACATAGATAACATTTTAAAAGAATCAGAACTAGCTAAAAAAGAACCTGATTTAATTAAGCAACGTGAATTGCTTTTGGACATAAAAAAGAAGAGATCTAGCATTTTAGCCAAGCAGGCTAATTTAAAAGATAAAGTAACAATAATACATAATTCATTATTACCTACGTTAAAGATATCACCAAATTTAGTAACACCTGCTGATCGAGATCAGATTAATTCAAAATTAATTTATCTTAATACATTGACTCCTGATATTAAGGCGTCTTTAGGCGATGAAAAATTAACTTTGGAAAACCTTCTAAACAAAATCAATGAAATTGAACAATCTCCAAATAAAGATAAAATTTTAAAATTGATTGATCAAAAAGTTAAGGCAGAACATGAGATTAGGGCATATTCTCATTTATCATATAAAGAAATCCAAAATTATTTAAAAGCAATTGAAAAAGCTTCAGATTCTACTACCGTTGTGGCTCAATTACAAAGTGCTCAAAAGTTGCATAATCAAAGGGATGCCAGTGCTAAGCGGGAGTTAGTAACTCTCAAAAATAAGATCAAGAGTATATTAAATGATAATAATTTGTCTAAAATGGAACCAGATAATCAAGCTCAGATAAAAAAGATTAAGATTGATGATGTTAAGTTAGATGGTATGACTTTAGGTGAATTAAGTGAATTATTTAAATATATAAATAATGAAATTAGTTTGTTAAAATCTAAGGATCAATCAGAAAAAGAGTTTAAACAAAATAAAATAAATTACGATGAAAAAATAAAAGATATTAATCAAAAGATATCAGAAATAAACCATAAGATAGTTAAGTTGAAAGAATGTGATGTTAATTATCAAAAACAATTAGGAGATATTTCAAACAAGGTAGATTTTGGTTTAGGATTAAATGAAATAGATAGTACAATAAAAAGTTTAGATAAACTAAGTACAAATGTTGATGCCAGTTTAGACAAACAAGCTAAAGCAGAAAAAGATAAATTGATCTTGTCTATAAGTGCTGCTAAGCAAAAGATCAATTCTATGAATTATTTAACGAATGAAGAAAAAGCTGATTATTTAGCCAAAATTGATCTTGCCGTGTCTGATGATATTGTTAATAAAATTGTTAGTGACGCCGTTAATAAAAACCATGAAAAATCGATTTCAGTCAAACCAGTAACACCAGTGAAGCCAAAAACTCCGAGTGAACCTGAAACTCCAGTAACACCAGTGAAACCAAAGACCCCAAGTGTGCCCGAAGTTTCAGTCAAACCAGAGAAGCCAAAAACTCCAAGTGAACCAGAAGTTTCAGTAACACCAGAGAAGCCAAAAACTCCAAGTGAACCGGAAGCTTCAGTAACACCAGAGAAGCCAAAAACTCCTAGTGTACCTGAAACTCCAGTGAAACCAGAGAAGCCAAAAACTCCAAGTGAACCGGAAGCTTCAGTAACACCAGAGAAGCCAAAAACTCCTAGTGTGCCAGAAACTTCAGTAACACCAGAGAAGCCAAAAACTCCTAGTGAACCTGAAACTCCAGTAACACCAGTGAAACCGAAAACTCCGAGTGAACCAGAAGTTTCAGTAACACCAGTGAAGCCAAAAACTCCAAGTGAACCTGAAGTTCCAGTAACACCAGAGAAGCCCAAGATGCCGAGTGTGCCAGAAGTTCCAGTAACACCAGAGAAGCCAAAAACTCCGAGTGAACCTGAAACTCCAGTAACACCGGTGAAACCAAAAACTCCGAGTGAGCCAGAAGTTCCAGTGAAACCAGAAACACCAAAGACCCCAAGTGTACCAGAAGTTTCAGTCAAACCGGTGAAGCCAAAGACCACAAGTGAACCAGAAGTTTCAGTGAAACCAGTGAAACCAAAAACTCCGAGTGAACCTGAAACTCCAGTAACACCAGTGAAACCAAAGACCCCAAGTATGCCCGAAGTTTCAGTCAAACCGGTGAAGCCAAAGACGTCGAGTTTGCCAGAAGTTACAGTAAAACCAGAAACACCGAAAACGCCGAGTGAACCTGAAACTCCAGTAACACCAGTGAAACCAAAAACTCAGAGTGAGCCAGAAGTTTCAGTAACACCAGTAAAGCCAAAGACTCCGAGTGAGCCAGAAGCTTCAGTAACACCAGTGAAGCCAAAAACTCCGAGTGAGCCTGAAACACCAGTAACACCAGAAACACCAAAGACCCCAAGTGTGCCCGAAGTTCCAGTGAAACCAGAAACACCAAAGACCCCAAGTGTACCAGAAGTCCCAGTGAAACCAAAGACACCGAGTGAACCAGAAGTTTCAGTAACACCAGTAAAACCAAAAACTCCGAGTGTGCCCGAAGTTCCAGTAACACCAGAGAAACCTCAGACCCCAAGTGTGCCAGAATTTACAGTAACACCAGAGAAACCAAAGACGCCAAGTGCACCTGAAGTTTCAGTAACACCAGTAAAGCCAAAAACTCCGAGTGTACCAGAAGTCCCAGCTAAAAAAGCCAACGCAAGTACTATAGTTAAATCTCAGATTACTAAGAAAAATAAAAACAATATAGTAAAGAAAAAATCAAAATCTATATTTAGTAAATTTAAGTTAATTAAAAGACATGCACAGAAAAATAAAAAAATGCCTATAACAATTGTAAGTACTGCAGTATTGTTTTTAGTGTCTTTGATTGCTTTTTGGATTCGTAAAAAGAAAAAGTAAATCATATAAAAAATAAAAGCATTAGAGGTTAAAATATATGGGTTATGTTGAATTAATATTAGCAATTGTTTTTGAAATAATTGCGACAGCTTTTTTAAAATTATCAAATAATTTTACTAATGTGTGGTATTCTTTTGGAACAATCATATCGTATTGCTTGTGTTATTATTTGTTTTCGCTATCATTAAAGTCTATAGCATTAGGTGTAGCATATGCTACATGGTGTGGTGTAGGTATTATTTTTACAGGTATTGTTTCATATTTGTTATGGCATGAATCTTTTCCGCTGCCTAAGTTAATTGGAATAATATTAATAATTATTGGTGTCGTACTTTGTAATTTAGTATCATCACATCATTAAAAAAGCAGAGATGGTTAATCTCTGCTTTTTTTCAATAAATAAGTATAAAGCATATTTGATTCAATCTCTGCTGTTTTGCATTGCAAAGTTTGGGCAATAGCATATGCAAAGGACATTGCAGTGGCAGGACCTCTGCTTGTAATAAGCTTGTTTTTATTGTCTATGACGGTTAAATCATCAACAAAAGTAGCTTGTGGGTTTTCCCGGGAAATATTTTTTTCAAATCCAGGATAGCAGGTATAATTTGCTTGCTTTAATAAACCAAATTTGCTGAAAGCTAAAGGAGCTGCACACATTGCTGCATTCCACTTTTTATTTGCAAATCTTTTTTTCATGATGTTTTGTAGATCAATATTAGAGGCTAGTAATTGCGTACCTCCCATACCTCCAGGTAAAGCTACCATATCATAATTTAATAAGTCATTTGATATTAATTTGTCACATGTAAATCTGATATTATGACCACCAGTGATATTTAAAGAATCTAGTCCGATCATGTCACATTCAATGTTCAATCTTCTTAATATATCAACAATCGACAAACCTTCAATTTCTTCACAACCATTTGCAAAAATTACTGCAGTTCTAACCATATAATCACTCCTATCATGTTAATATTGTACTCTTATGGTAAATTATATGTAATATGTTAAACAAGTATAAAATATAGTTTTTTAACTTCAAAAAATTTGTTAACATTGATATAACATAATAAATATTGAAGAAAGGAGCATATATGTATACTGAAATATATTTGATTCGTCATGGAGAGACGATGTTTAATCAATTAAATAAGGTGCAAGGATGGGCTGATTCTCCATTAACTGTTAAAGGTATTAATGATTTACGGATAACTGCATCTAATTTGTCGCAAATTCACTTTGATAGAATGTATAGTTCTGATTTGAAACGTGCAATTGATACTGTACATTTGATTAAAGACTATAATATGGTTTCTCAAATTGGAAAAATCAAAAAATTACCTGCATTTCGAGAGGTCTTTTTTGGAGGCTTTGAAGGCGATGATATTTATGAGACGTGGCGACAGGTTTCTATTGCTGGTGGAATGAAGCCAGAAACAAATGTATGTAAAATTATCGACACTTTGGGGATTAAAGAATTTAGAAATGCAACCAAGAAAGCTGATGAACGTCATTTAGCTGAAAATGCAAAAGAGTTAGATGACCGAATTATGCGAGCGGTTCATCAAATTAAAGAGGAATCAGACGGATTAAATAGGGTTTTGTTAGTCACACACGGAGACTTCATTAAAAGTCTAGGTATTAAATATTGGACACAGTATTCAGGAAAAGGTGATATCGAATTCCCTACCAATGGTAGCATGACACGTGGAATTTTTAATCAGTCAGGTAAGTTTGAAATTGTTGATTATAATATAAATAATAGCGATTTAATTAATATATAAATAGGAGTTTGTCAATGAAAAAAGATTATACATCAGTTAAATTGATATGGATTACCATATTGAATTTGATCATTACTATTGCCGAGATAATAGGTGGAATTGCTTGTGGCTCATTAGCCTTACTTTCTGATGCTTTGCATAATTTAAGTGATACAGGAGCTATTATAATGTCATTTATAGCTCATCGAATAAGTCGTAAAAATAAAAGTAATACCAAAACTTTTGGCTATGACCGTGCAGAAATAATAGCTGCATTTGCAAATGGAATTACTTTGATAGCGATTTGTATAGTCTTGTTTGTAGAAGCTTTATTGAATTTGAAAAATCCTGAGCCTATAAAAGGAAATATGATGTTAATAGTTTCTATTATAGGATTAATGGCAAATATTTTATCAATGTTTGCAGTGCACAATGATACTAAAAAAAATATCAATATTAAATCAACATTTGTACATATGTTATCTGATGCTTTATCTAGTGTGGTAGTAGTTATTGCAGCATTGATTATAAAATTTTGGAATTGGCGTTGGATTGATCCAGTGTTAACAATTCTGGTTTCCATCTTTATTTTAATTGAAGCTTTGAAAATTACTTATAAAGCAGCAAATATTTTAATGGAATCTAATCCTTGCATTGACTTAGAACAAGTTAAGCAACGAATATTGAAAATTAATGAAATAGAACATGTACATCATGTTCATTTGTGGCAGTATTCTGATAAACTAATAATGATGGATGCTCACATCAATGTTTCTGCAGATATGAAGATTGAAGATCTAGAAAATATTTATGTGAAAGTGGGTCAAGAATTATTACCACTTGGCATTAATCATATTACTTTACAAGCCGAACGTAATCGCGGTTTAAATAATAATATGATTTCGAATAATAATTTGGACTAGTTTTTTTACAAAGAAGGTATAAATATGAAATTAGATTCAGAAATTTTTTCCAAGGAATTGGCTTTATTGAAGAATAAAACAGTTACACTTTCTAAAAAAATACAAGAAAAAGAATGGCCTCTTATTAGACAAAAAACAACAAAATTAGTTAACCAGACCAAGAAATTTACTGTACAAAAATCAAAAGATATATATCATATTTCAAAGAAAACATTGGATAGAACTATTATTGATTTGAGTAAGAGGTGTAAGAAAAAATAGATATGAAGGTTAGTATTTGGACTGCAATTATTGTCATTATTGTTGGTTTATATGATTTAGCATATGCATTTAATCGTAGACAAGATTTACAAGATAAATCAAGTTGCTTTAAAAAAAGAAGGATGGGCATAATAGGTTTTATAATTTTGGGTATTATTTTTGTTTTATTAGGCGTATTTTTGCTATTTGTAGGTGAACGTTAAATTGGTTAAGTTGGTTTTAGTACGACATGGTGAAAGTATTGCCAATGCTAATAATACATATACTGGTTGGGATGATGTTGCTCTAAGTCCATTAGGAATTAAGCAAGCTCAACAAGCAGGTTATAAATTAAAAAAGGTAGATAACTTTTTGCCGACTGCTATACATACGTCAGTTTTGTCGCGGGCAATCGTTACCGCCAATATAATAGCAGATATTTGTAATTTCCTATATTTACCCATTTATAAAACATGGCGTCTTAATGAACGGCATTATGGTGCTTTAAGAGGGATGAATAAACAAATAAGTAAAAGAGTTTATGGCACTAAACAAGTTTTGAGTTGGCGTAGGGGATTTGAAAGTATACCACCGCTTTTAGCTACTCCATCAAACGATCGGCGGTATCAAATAGGTGATTTAAAAAATATTCCACGAGGTGAAAGCTTACATCAAACACAGAATCGTTTAATGCCTTATTATTATGATCATATAGCTTCTAAACTTTTGCTAGGTCAAGATCAGTTGGTTGTTGCACATGGATCCAGTTTGCGTGCACTTATCAAAAAAATAGAAAATATAAATGATCAAGATATTGTAAAGGTAGAAGTTGCGAATGCTGAACCAATCATTTATACCTTAGATGCTAATTTGAAAATTATTGATAAGAATATTTTAAGATAGACTACATTTTATGGTAAACTTTTAACGAGTGTATATTTAATTTTTAGTTAGTTGGGAGACAACATGCGTAAAATATTTTTATTAAGAGGAGCACCTGGATCAGGTAAATCATCTCTTATTTCTCGTAATCATTTACAACCGTATGCTATTTCTCGTGATGCAATTAGGCTTTTGTTAGCAAATTTAACTTTTTATCATGATCAGGAGACCGATACTTTACACCAAGTTATTCGTCATAGTGTCAGTGATGAAGAAGAACAAATATTAGATAGCTTAGTTGAGAGAAAGATGCAATGGGGCGAAACTATTATTGTTGATGGTACTCATATTACACCAGATAAGATAGAACATTTTAAACCGTGGGTAGATAAGTACCGATATGATTTGTTCGTTATTGATTTAATGTATAATAATACCTTAGAAGGTTTGTTAAAAAGAAATAAGGTACGAGCTCAATATGATTGGGTAAGGCCAGAAATCATTACTTGGATGTATAATCAATATGTTGAACATCGAGCAGTGCCAGATTGGGCTATTGAAATATCACCATTAGGAATTGAACGGGCATTAAGCCAGAAGGAAAAAAATTTAGATGCATTCAATCATGTAATATGTGTTCCTAATGAAGTGCCTGAAGAAGATTTTCCACATGTGCATATTTCTAATTTTTATTTTTCATTTAATGATAAATTTACTGAAAAATATGGTACTTATCGAAATGTTGTTAATTTAGCAAAGACTGAACAAGAAGCTATTGAACAATTCAAATTACCATTTTTTGTGTTTAAATTTCATCATAAGCATTTTTTGATTTCTGCTAAACCAATTAGAAATGAAATGCTAGATCCTATCAAAAAAGTTAAAGGAACATGGATATATACAACAGGTTTGTATAATGTCGCTGACTTTTTGAAAGATTATCCAGTTAATGAGCAATCTCATGTTCATCAGTTTAATTTAGAACATATTGATGCTAAACGTCTTTTATATATTTGGTAAAAAAAACAGTAGTAATTTATTTACTACTGTTTTTGATTTATTAGAATTTTGCTAATGCTCCCATAGGATCCCAAGGTAATAATTGAATTGGTGCTTTGGAACCATCTTCGAAGATTTCTTTAAGTTCAGCTGATAAATGTTTTTTATTAACTACTGCTTGATATACGAATGAATCAAACCATGCATCGCTCATAACGAAGTATCCTTTAAAGCCTGGTTTTTCGCCCCATGAATTTTCAATTTTCCATTTGGTTGGTTTACCATCTACCAAATCCACACCAGTAATTACCATAGCGTGATCCATTAATGATTCACCAGAGTTTAATGCATCGGCTTTAGATAAATTCAAATCAATATCAAATAACTCATTACGTTTGTATAATTCAGTATCTAATAACCCTTCTTGGCGTTCAGAGTTTTTGACAACATTAGAACCGAACCAAACAACTTCACCTGATTTTAATTGCTTAATAATTAGATCTTTCATTTCATCTATTGGTAAGTTTAGATGACGTACTTGACGACCATCGACTACATTACCTAAATATTCTACTGAAAATACTTTGTGGAAAGGCTTATCAGCAGTAGGTGCATTTATTGTTGAAATATATTGACTTAGATCCCAACCTACATATTTTTTGAAAAATTCTTTCGGTGTTAAATTTGCATCACGGTGATATTGATTGTCGTCATCTTTATATTCAAAATCAAAAGTTTTTGGCGGTACACCTAATGATATAGCTAATACACGATATACTTCTTTAAGCATTTCATCTTTACGAGTTTGTACATCTTGGGAACTTGTGCCATTTTGTACTAACTTACGTAATTCTAAACCGTGTTTACGTAATAATGTATTCAATGTATCATTTAATGCACTTGAAGCAGTTGCACTGAAAGTTTCAGGATAAATATATTTAGGCACAATACCATATTTTTCAATTATTCCACATAACATATCCCATTGACCACCATCTTGTTGAGGAGTGCCGAAAAGGAATGAAACTTTACGATCACCTAAGTCGTCATTTGCAGTGTTAATGACATTTTCGAAAAACCAATTAGCTTTTTCAAATTTGTCCCAGAAGTTAGTATAGTTTTGAGATAATTCGAAATCTTTGATTTTGAAATTCTTTTGTAATGGATGACGCATAGTATTTAATGCACTAAACATCCAGCAACGACCTGATGCTTTTTGATTAGCAACTTTACCTGTTTCAATCTCAATTGAAAATGTAGGATCTAAATTAACTTTTGTTTGTAAATTTTGGCTTGCTTTAAAAATACCATTTTGTTGCACAGCACGAGCGGCAATTTGTGAATCTTTGCGTGAAGCAAAATCTTTTTCAAAGTTGTCAATAATCGCAGAAGTAATTTCTTTTGTCATTTTTTTCCTCCAAAAAATAATAATTATATATTAATCATTTTATAACATAAAATATATTTAGTCTAATAATCAGTATGATTAAAATTAATGATTTTTGCGTAATAAGTATGTAGAATAAGTATCAAAGAGCAGTTAAGGAGAGATAAAATGAAAAAACGTGGATTTGAAGTTGTTTCAAAATATAGGGATGCCAATATTAACTTACCAAAAAGGCAAACTAAAGGCAGTGCAGGTTACGATTTTGAAGCTGCTGTTGATATGACTATTCCCTCTATTTGGAGTTTGAATTTTGTTAGAATTTTTAGATTGATTAGAAATCAACATATACTTAATGAATTTGACTTTGAAAAAGCTGAAAAAATTATCAAGCCATTTTTAGTACCTACAGGTATTAAGAGTTATATGGGGGATGATGAAGTTTTAATTTTAGCTAATCGATCTTCGAATACATTTAAACGTAATTTGTCATTACCAAATGGAATAGGTGTGGTTGATAGCGATTACTATAATAATGACAATAATGAAGGAGAAATTTTCTTTCAATTTATTAATTATGGTGTTCGTCCTTTTAAAATAAAAAAAGGTGATCGAATTGGACAAGGAATTTTTATGCCATTTTTGAAGGCGGATGAGGATGGCGATTTATTAGTTAAACGACAAGGTGGCTTTGGCTCGTCTGGTTTTGGTGGAGAAAAATAATGGCAAAATTAAAAACTCAATATCGTTGTAAGAATTGCGACTATGTATCAGCTTCTTATTTAGGCCGTTGTCCAAATTGTGGTGCATGGAATCAATTGGAAAAAGAGACTGAAGTTGCTAAAACTACTTCCAATCGGCTTACTGCTAGTAGATTAATTACATCTATAGGTAATAATGAGCCTAAAAAATTAAGTGAGATAGACATTAAAAAGCAAATTCGTATTACTACTCCATTTTCTGAATTAAATCGTGTGCTGGGTGGCGGAATAGTTCCTGGATCTTTAGTGCTTGTTGGTGGTGATCCTGGTATAGGTAAATCAACTTTAATGCTACAAATTATGGGGAGTATTGCCAATTCTCATAAGGTTTTATATGTTTCAGGTGAAGAATCTGCAAGTCAAATTAAATTGCGTGCAGAAAGGCTACATATTAGTGATACAGAATTACTTTTATATTCTGAAACTAATATGGAAAATATTAGAGAACAGATAGTTGATCTTAAGCCGGAATTTTTGGTCATCGATTCAATTCAGACAATGAATGAGCCATCGCAAGATTCGATGGTAGGATCTGCTACTCAAGTTAGAGAAGTTACAGCGGAATTACTTAAAATTGCTAAAATTGATAAGATAACAGTTTTCGTTATTGGCCATGTGACCAAAGAAGGTGCTATTGCTGGACCTAAAATCTTAGAACATATGGTTGATACAGTGTTATATTTTGAAGGTGATAAGCACCATTCTTATAGAATTCTGCGTTCTGTTAAAAATCGTTTCGGTGCTACCAACGAAATAGGAATGTTTGAGATGAAGGAGGAAGGACTGAGTGAGGTAACTAATCCTTCTGCCGTTTTCTTAGATGAAAGATTACCTAATTCTACTGGTTCGGCTATTGTTGTATCACTTGAAGGAACTAGACCTATTTTAGCTGATATTCAGGCACTAGTGACTCCTACCGCTTTTGGCTATGCTAAGAGAACAACATCTGGATTAGATTATAATCGAGTGGCTTTATTACTAGCTGTTTTAGAAAAAAGGGGTAATTTGATGTTACAAAATCAAGATGCTTTCTTGACTGCTACAGGAGGAATTAAACTTAATGAACCAGCTATTGATTTAGCTATTTGTATGGCAGTAGCTTCTAGTTATAAGAATAAAGAAATAGCAGTTACTGATTGTTTCGTTGGTGAGGTAGGACTTACTGGTGAGATTAGACGAATTAATAATATTGAAGCTCGTGTCAAGGAGGCTGCTACTAGAGGATTTAAACGCATTTTTGTTCCGAAATATAATGTATCAGCCAAATTACAATCACACACAACTATTGAAATTGTAGGTGTAATTAGTTTAATGGAAGCATTGAAGATTGAGTTTACATAGATTGAACTTTTTGATGGAAACGAGTAAACTATCATAGGTGTATAGTAATAATTTTTTTAATTGAAAGAGGCGTTTGGATTTGGCTAAAGAAAAAATTCGTGTACGTTATGCCCCTAGTCCAACGGGACATTTACATATTGGTAATGCACGTACAGCATTGTTTAATTACTTATTTGCTCGCCATAATAAGGGAACTATGGTTTTGCGAATTGAGGATACTGATCAAAAGCGTAATGTTGAAGGTGGATCTAAATCACAGATGGAAAATCTACATTGGCTAGGAATCGATTGGGATGAAGGCCCTGATGTAGGTGGTGAATATGGACCATATAGACAGTCTGAAAGAAAAGATATCTATAATAAGTATATTCAACAACTTTTAGATGAAGGTAAAGCATATTATTCATATACTACTTCTGAGGAATTAGAAGCACAACGTGAAGAACAACGTGCGATGGGTATAGCACCTCATTATACTTATGAATATGAAGGAATGACAGCAGATGAGATTAAGCAAGCACAAGCAGCTGCAGAAGCTAAAGGATTAAAGCCTGTTGTTAGAATTCACATACCAGAGCGTCGGACATATGCTTGGGATGATATGGTTAAAGGTCACGTATCTTTTGAGTCTGATACCATTGGTGGCGACTTTGTTATTCAAAAACGTGATGGTATGCCTACTTACAATTTTGCAGTAGTAATTGATGATCATTTGATGGAAATTACTCATGTTTTACGTGGTGATGATCATGTCGCAAATACTCCAAAACAGTTGGTAGTTTATGAAGCCTTTAATTGGACACCGCCTAAATTTGCACATATGACTTTGATAATTAATGCAGCTACTGGTAAAAAGCTTTCTAAGCGTGATGAATCTGTGCTTCAATTTATTGAACAATATCGTGATCTTGGATATTTACCAGATGCAATGTTTAATTTTATTACTTTGTTAGGTTGGTCTCCTGTAGGTGAAAGTGAACTATTTGGACGCAAAGAGTTGATTAAGTTATTTGATCCCAAGAGATTATCCAAATCTCCAGCTGCTTTTGATAAAAAGAAGCTTGAGTGGGTAAATAATCAATATGTCAAGAATGCTGATCGTGATACATTGTTGGATTTATCTTTAAATAATTTGCAAGAAGCAGGATTAGTAGAGCAGGATCCTAATCCAGAAAAAATGGAGTGGATACGTCAATTAGTAAATATTTATTCTGTTCAGATGTCTTATACTAAACAGATTGTAGATTTGGGACGAATTTTCTTTGAAGAGGAACCTAAGTTAACTGAAGCTGAACTTGATGAAATTAAGAATGATGATGCTCGCCCAGTAATTGAAGAATTTAAAAAACAATTATCACAGGTGCCACGTTTTACTGCTGTGCAAGCTATGAACGCAATTATGGCAACTAGAGCTGCTACAGGAGTTAAAGGTAGAAAACTATTTATGCCAATAAGAATAGCTGCTACTCGTTCTATGATTGGACCTGGTATTGGAGAAGCAATTGAATTGATGGGAAAAGAAAGAGTTATGCATCATTTGGAACTTACTTTAAACGAGTTGAATGAAGCTAATATTTAAAAAGTATGGTTGCTTTTTTACAGTTAAAAATAGGATGCAAGTCGTATGTATACGGGTTGGATTCTATTTTTTTTTTGTTAAAATAAATAATAAGAATATACTGCAGAAAGAGGTACATTGGTGAAAATATTTAATACATTATCCAATAAAAAGGAAGAATTTAAGCCGCAAATTGCGGGTAAAGTCAATATGTATGTATGTGGACCGACAGTTTATAATTACATTCATATTGGTAATGCACGTAGTGTTATTGCTTTTGACACCATCCGCCGGTATTTGGAATATCGTGGTTATGAAGTAAAGTATATTTCTAATTTTACTGATGTAGATGACAAAATGATTAATCAAGCACGAAAAGAAAATGTTAGTGTGGCTGATTTAGCAGATAGATATATTAAGGCATTTGTTGCTGATACTACAGCTTTAAATATAAAACCAGCTACATTTAATCCTCGTGCTACGGAAGAAATTACTGATATCATTAGCTTTATTAAAGTATTAATAGCTAAAGGATACGCTTATGTAGTAGATAATGATGTATATTTCAGAGCTAAAAAATTTACCAAATATGGTTGTCTGAGTGGTCAAAATATTGATGAATTAGAAGAAGGTGCTTCGCAACACATTAGTGTAGAAGAACAAAAGAAAAAAGAAGATGCGATTGATTTTGCATTATGGAAAGGTCAGAAGACTTTAGATGAGATTGCTTGGAATTCTCCTTGGGGCAAAGGAAGACCAGGATGGCATATAGAATGCTCTGTTATGAGTACTAAATATTTGGGCAATACAATTGATATTCATGGTGGTGGACAAGATTTGCAATTTCCACATCATGAAAATGAATTGGCTCAAAGTGAAGCAAAAACAGGGCAAAAATTTGTCAATTATTGGTTACACAATGGCTTTGTTACCGTAGGTGAGAAGCAAGAAAAAATGTCTAAATCATTGAATAATTTTATTACGGTACATGATTTATTAAAAAAGGTTGATCCGCAAGTATTACGTTTTTATATGTCTAGTGTTCAATATAGAAAGCCTATTAATTATACGGAAGATGGATTAAGACAAGCAGAAACAGTATTAAAACGCTATAAAAATATTTTGCGTAATATCGAAGAACGCTTGTCCGAGAAAAATGATGCCACAGATTCTGATTTAGCAGAGCGACTAATTGATGCCAAGAAAAAATTTATAGCTGCAATGGATGATGATTTTAATGTGCAAAATGCATTAAGTGTGATGCATGAATTGACTTTGCATGTAAATGTTCACTTGAATAACGATTTCATTGATCATAAAAATTTACAGGATTTTGTTCAATTAATGGATGAGTGGTTGCTGATTTTTGGTGTAAAAATTACCACTGAAATGGAAAATGATGATACTGTTCAAAAATTGGTAGATCAACGAAATCTTGCACGACAAAATAAAGATTGGGCTACTAGTGATCAAATTCGAGATGAATTATTAGCGAAGGGAATTATTTTAGAAGATACTCCACAAGGAACTAGGTGGCATCATGTTAAAGCCTAAAAAAATAGTTGAAAAAGATATTGATCCTAATACCATAGGTTCACTAGCCTTAGCTTATTTAGGAGATGGTGTTTATGAGGCAGCCATTAGGCAACATTTAGTAAAGGGTGGGATTGTTCGCCCTCAGCATTTGCAAGGTTACGCTACTCATTATGTCTCTGCTAAAGCTCAAGCAGGATTAATCACTAAGATGAAAGAGCTAAATAAATTAACTGCTGAAGAAATAGCCATCTTTAAACGGGGAAGAAATGCTAATAGTTATACACATGCTAAAAACACGAGTATTAGCACATATAAACTTTCAACTGGATTTGAAGCAATGATTGGTTATCTATATCTATCAAAGCAATATGATCGTTTGGATAATCTCATCGCTTGGTGTATTGAGCAAGTGGAAAATGGAGAAAATAATGAAAAGCGATTCGAATAATGTTGATTTTGTCTTTGGTAGACATGCAGGGTTAGACTTTTTGAGAACGCAGGATGCAAGCTTGATTAATAAGATTTTTTTACAAAATGGTGTGCAAGCAAGTATAGCTGATCAAGTGTATCAATTAGCTAAAAAGAAAAAAATAATAGTTCAAAGTGTTCCCAAAAGCAAATTAGATAAGTTAGTTGATCAGCAAAATCATCAAGGTCTTGTTTTGGCAATTACGCCTTTTGAATATACTGATTTGAATGATTTGCTAAAAAGCATTGAAGAAAAAGCTGATCCATTTTTATTAATGCTTGATTCAATTGAAGATCCACATAATTTGGGTTCAATTTTAAGAACAGCAGATGCTACTGGCGTTGATGGTATTATTATTCCACAGAGACGGGCTAGTGGATTAACTTCCGTTGTAGCTAAAACTTCAACTGGTGCGATTGATTATGTCCCTGTAGTCCGTGTTAACAATTTGGTACAAACCGTTGATACCTTAAAAGATAAAGGTTATTGGTTTTTTGGTACAGCGATGTCAGGTGATAATTATACTAATTGGGATGCACGTGGAAAATGTGTATTGGTTATCGGTAATGAAGGTAAAGGAATATCGCCATTGCTACTTAAACAAATGGACCAAACATTAACTATTCCGATGACAGGACACGTGCAATCTTTGAATGCTGGTGTTGCTACTGGAATTTTGTTATATCAAATGTTTAATAGCAGACAAGCTGTCAAAAATGGACAAATTAAGCAATAATTATTAATTTTGCTTGACATAAATTATATAGTGTTTGCTTGAATAAATGTTCGCTTAAAAGATAATATTTTAACTACTAATCTGATATAAAAAAGTGAAAGAGGAATTTTTTGTGTCAGATAGTGAGTTAATTATGAGGGTGAAACAAAAAGATAATGATGCTTTACAGCAGTTGTTTGTACGATACAAACCTGTAGTAAATAAAATCAAAGCTCAATATTATGTTAGAAATTATGATTATCAGGATTGGGATCAAGAAGCAATGATAGTTTGTTATGAAGCTTGCTGTTTGTACGATTTTGAAAGAAATAGTCAATTTGGAGCTTTTTATAAAACTAAATTTACGAATCATGTTCGGTCTTTATTACGTTATGAATTAGCGAAAAGACGTGAAGCTAATAGAACTGCTATATCTTATGAATATGGCAATGATACTGGTATCATAATGGAAAAGTTTACTAATGATTATAAATTGCCAATTAGTGAAATTTATTCTCAATTTTTAAGCAATTTAAGTGAATTGGAGTTACTATCCATTTTAGTTTATTTAGGAAAATTATCGCATCAACAAGCTTGTAAAATTGGACGTTGTGATCGACTTAAACTTTTGCAGGCTAAAGCACGGTGTAAAAGGAAATTAAAAGATGAATTATTTTAATTTGATCTGTTGAAAGAAATCAAGCACTTTTAGCTTGAGTGATGCGGATGTAGCTGTTAGAACAGCGATATTGAATATCATCAAAAAATGTAGCCTGATGACAGGCTACATTTTTATTTTTTATTCGGATAATTTTTAAGTGTCAAGGCTAGTAAGATAAAACTAATCAAAAAGGCCAAGATATTAAGGTACCAACCAATATTATAAGAATTTGTAGTATCAAATAAAAGGGCATCGATTAAAACAGCAAATGATAAAGCTAAAGCACCGACCATATTGATAATTGATAAAATGTTACTATAGTCTTTAACACCAAATTCTTTTTTAATTAAATATGGTAAAGCAACCAAGCAGATTCCTTGCCCTAATCCTAGAATAAATGCTGATAAAACTAGGCTTAAGCCATTTTTTAATATAATTTGTCCATACCAGCCGCTTATTCCAAATAAAGCAAAGAATAGTAAAACAACTTTGGCATTGAAATAGTCTAATAAAAAACCGATAGATATTTTACCTAATGCTGCTCCAAACATGATTCCTGATACTACCAATCCAGCAGTTTGTATAGAAAAACCAATGTGGAGGATAGAGCCTGATACGTGTTGAACAGATCCTGATACAAATTGCAATAAAAACATAGCTATTGCTAAAGAATAGAAGACTATTGTTTTTCGAGCTTGTTTGAATGTTAATCCTGACTCGTTTCCTGGTTTTACATGATCAACTTTACTAGGTTCGCCATATGCATGATGTTTATCATTAGGTTGAGGAATAATGGTTAATGATGCTGGCACTAGTATTAACAAAATTAATAGGGCCTCAAAAATAAACCCCCCCCGCCAGCCAAAAGATTTAATAACATCAGCAACTAGCGGATTAAATATTGTACCACCGATACCTGATAAGCCTAAAGCAATTCCCATTACTGTTCCTAATTTAGCATTAAACCATTTTTGTAGTAATACTGGTATAGATAGGATAAAAGCTCCAGGCTGACAGATCCCAATAATGATATATACTATGTAAAACCAACCTAAATTATTAGCAATGCTTAAACTTAAAAATCCGATGCCAATAATTGCAAATAAAATCGTTAGTAACCATTTTAAGTTAACTTTAGACATAATTTTTCCAGCAATTAGCAAAGTGATTGCTGAAGCTAAATTTTGTAAGGTAACCATTAGTGAAATACTTGATTTGTTAACATGTAATTCTTTGCATAAAGGAATAAAAAATAAACCTACGGTATTAACAATTAGTCCAAATCCAATTAGTGATATGAGACAGCTTACTATAAAAATCCACCAGGCATATATACTGCGTTGATTTGTCACAATAAATAACCTACTTTCTAACAAAATATAATCAATAAATATCATAAACTAAAAAAGTACAAGATATCTTTTAAATTGGTAAGTTTAAGTTTTTTTTATAAAATATAAGCAAATCTTTAGTAAATAATAAATTGAAAAAAGTGCATTTATTTGTTAAGATAGTTTAAGCTTAGGAGTGATTGTATGGTAGTAAAGAAAGCATCACTTGCATGTACAATATGCGGATCACGTAATTATTCAATTGCAGCAAGTAAAAGTAGAACTCAGAGATTGGAATTAAATAAATTCTGCAAATATTGCGGTAAGAAGACTTTGCATAAAGAAACGAGGTAATTTAAATGTTTAAATTTATCAAAGAAGTTATAGCTTCTATGAAAAAAGTAACTTGGCCTACATTAGAGCAAAATAGGCGTGATACTTCTACTGTTGTATGGTGTTCAATTTTATTTGCTGCTTATTTGGGCGTGCTGGATTTTATATTCCAACAATTAGTTAAATTATTGTAAAATCTATGGTATAATTTCTTATATCTTATTGTGGCCTCCATTGGAGGTTTTTTATTTGCTTAATTAAGGAGAAATAAATGGTAGAAAGCAGTAAAAAACAATGGTATGTATTGCATACTTATTCAGGATATGAAGAGAAAGTAAAAAAAGATGTATTATCACGTGCTCAATCTATGGGGATGCAAGATTATATTTTTAGAGTAATCGTTCCCGAAGTTAAGAAAAATGAAGTGGTACGTGGTCAGGAACAAAAAGTTGATGAAAAAGTATTTCCTGGTTATGTTTTAGTAGAGATGGTTATGACTGATGAAAGCTGGTTTGTAGTTAGAAACACGCCTAATGTTACTGGTTTTGTTGGTAGTCACGGTGGTGGTTCTAAGCCTTCTCCATTGTATGACGATGAAATAAAACGTATTCTAGCTGATCAAAATAAAGAAGCCGCACCTCAAAGTTATGATTTTGAGGTAGGAGAAACTGTTACTATTACTGAAGGTCCATTTAAGAATATGGAAGGTAAGATTAATAGTATCCAAACAGATAAAGAAAAATTACTTGTTTCTATTGACATGTTTGGTAGAGAAACTAATGCAGAGTTAGACTTCACACAAGTTAAAAAATTTGAGGCTTAAGCTGATTTATAAAATTAGTTACAACATTTGTTGAAATTAATTGTAAAAGATGATATTATACTGTAGTATCTTTATTATTGTGGGAGGAGAGAAAGGAAATCTCCATTATAACCACATCACGGAATCAAGGAGGTATTGACCGTGGCAAAGAAAGTAATTAACGTAGTTAAACTACAAATACCAGCTGGTGCAGCTACTCCTGCACCTCCAGTTGGTCCTGCATTGGGACAAGCCGGCATTAACATTGTTGGTTTTACAAAGGATTTCAATGCACGTACCGCAGATCAAAAGGGTATGATTATCCCTGTTGTTATTACAGTATATGAAGATCGTTCATTTGACTTCATTACTAAGACTCCACCTGCAGCAGTTCTTTTGAAAAAAGCTGCTAAAGTTGAAAAAGGATCTGGCGAACCTAATACTAAGAAAGTTGCGAAAGTAACTAAAGCTCAAGTTAAGGAAATCGCTGAAACCAAAATGCAAGATCTAAACGCTGCAGACGTTGAAGCTGCTATGCGCATGATTGAAGGTACTGCTAGAAGCATGGGCTTCGAAGTAGAAGATTAATCCATTTTCTAGAATGTCGGATCGTTAATCAAAGTTAACGAATCAGCGTGGGAGAGTTGAAGACTCGTTTGACCACATTTGCAAGGAGGAAATCACATGCCAAAGCATGGAAAGAAATATTTAGAAGCAGCAAAACTTGTTGAAGCTGGCAAGTTTTATACTGTTGATGAAGCTATGGAGTTAGTTAAGAAGACTTCATACGCAGGCTTCGATGCAACTGTTGAAGTTTCATTTAATTTATCAGTAGATCCAAAGCAAGCTGATCAACAAATTCGTGGATCACTTGTTCTTCCAAATGGAACAGGAAAGACCCAAAAAGTAATTGTTTTTGCTGAAGGACCTCAAGCTGAAGCTGCTAAAGCAGCAGGTGCTGATGAAGTTGGATCAGATGACTTAGTAGAAAAAGTTCAAAATGGCTATTTTGACTTTGATGTTGTTGTTGCTACACCAATGATGATGGCTAAGGTTGGTCGCTTAGGTCGTGTATTAGGACCTAAGGGTTTAATGCCTAACCCAAAGACTGGAACTGTAACAATGGATGTTGCTAAGGCTGTTGAGAATGTTAAAGCTGGACAAGTTGAATACCGTGTTGATAAACAAGGTTTGATTCATGCACCTATCGGTAAAGTTTCATTTGAAAGTGCAAAACTTGCTGAAAACTTTAATGCATTACGTGAAGTTATTTTACGTGCTCGTCCTGCAGCAGCTAAAGGACAATACATGAAGTCAGTTGCAGTATCAGCAACATTTGGTCCTGGTATCTATTTAGATCCAATGACTTTAATGTAATTGAATAAGAAAGAAGTCATATCATAAATATGACTTTTTTTATGCCAATATATGTTGACAAAAAAAATTATAGTTGTTATTATATCAAAGGATGAAAGTTCTACCGAAGACTCGGGTGGCGTAAAGCCTTAATATCCCGCCGAGGCCAAGAAAGAATGGATATTTAATGCCACGTCTTTTTGGCGTGGTTTTTTGATTCTTACAGTAGAATTTATCTTAAAAAAATTTTGGAGGTGAATTCATTGAGTAAAGCTGCTATTGCTGCTAAAGAGAAATATGTTGATGCCTTTTCTGAGGAGTTAAAAGCTGCTAAGTCACTTTTAGTAGTTGACTACCTTGGCTTGACTGTTGATGAAGTAACAAGTTTACGTAAAGAATTACGTGAATCTGATGTTAAGATGAAAGTAGTCAAGAATACTTATTTAAAGCGTGCTGCTGAAAAAGCTGGCATTGAAGGCTTAGACGAAACTTTCTCAGGACCATCAGCTGTTGTTTATACCGATAACGCAGATGATATTACTGAACCTGCTCGTATTGTTTCAAAATATGCTAAGGATATTGAAGCATTATCAATTAAGGGTGGATTGCTTGAAGGTAGGGTTACCAGCGAAGAAGAGATCAAGCAAATCGCTTCCATTCCAGGTCGTGAAGGATTGCTTTCAATGCTTGTTTCTGTATTGCAGGCACCTGTTCGCAATGTTGCATATGCTGTTAAGGCTGTTGCTGAATCAAAGGGCGAATAAGATATCGTTCTATATATAATTAATTATTTTGGAGGAAAGTTATAATGGCTTTAGAAACTGATAAGATTATTGAAGCTTTAAAAGGTGCTTCAATTCTTGAATTGAATGACTTAGTAAAAGCAATTGAAGAAGAATTTGGCGTAACTGCTGCTGCTCCTGTTGCAGCTGCTGCTACTGCAGATGCAGCTGCAGCTAAGACTGAATTTGATGTTGAATTAACAGAAATTGGTCAAGAAAAAGTTAAGGTTATCAAGGTTGTTAAGGAAATCACTGGCCTTGGTCTTAAGGATTCAAAAGACCTTGTTGATGGTGCACCAAAGAACATCAAAGAAGGCGTTTCAGAAGCAGAAGCTAACGATATCAAGGCTAAACTTGAAGAAGTTGGTGCAAAAGTTACTGTTAAGTAATTTATTAAATCTGTATTTGCTGCCTTTAAATACGAAAAAAACCTGACCATTCGGTCAGGTTTTTATTTTGTACTAATTACTTCTTTTTATTTCTTTTACTAAATAATAAATTTAACATCGTGGCACTAAAACTAGCTACTACAATACCATTACCTAAGAAAAGTTGTAATGTTTTTGGTAATTGTTGAAAAATTTGTGGATAGACACTTACGCCTAAACCTAGGCCGATGGAAGTGGCTATAATTAATATATTTTCTGATTTACTAATATCTACTTGGGAAAGCATGTTAACACCTTGAACGACCACAATGGCAAACATAATTAACATAGCTCCTCCCAGTACTGAAACAGGAATGATTGAAACTAATGCTCCTATTTTTGGTAATAATCCCATTAGCATTAAAAATCCAGCAGCCCAGTAAATTGGCTTTTTGGAGGTAATGCCAGATAATTCTAATACACCAACATTGTTAGAAAAAGTAGTGTAAGGAAATGTGTTAAAAATACCACCTAAAATTTGAGCTAAACCTTCAGCACGGTATCCTTTGGTTAAGTCTTGTTTAGTTATATCTTTATTAATAATATTACCGATTGCTAAGAAAACACCAGTTGATTCAACCATAGAAACCACTGCGATAATAATCATAGTAATACATGATGATATTTCAAATGATGGAGCACCAAAGTAGAAAGGTTGTGGTAAGTGGAACCATGAAGCTTGAGCTACGGGTTCTAATGAAACCATACCAAGCGTACTTGCAATCATTGTACCGAAGATCAAACCTAAGAGAATGGAAATTGATTTTAAAAATCCTTTACCAAATGCTTGGAAAGCTAAAATTATTAAAACGGTTGCAAATCCAGTGGCTAAACATTTAATATCACCAAAGTTTTTAGCAAGGCTATTGCCACCACCAATATTTTGAAAAGCAATTGGAATTAAAGATAGACCAATGACTGTAATTAAACTACCCGTAACTACTGGTGGAAATAGTTTTTTAATCCTTGCAAATTGACTGGAAATTAAGACTACGAAGATACCAGCGACGATGATTGCACCATACATAGTAGTTATAGAAAAATGTTGACCAATCATTTGTAGGGGAGCTACTGCCTGAATAGCACATCCTAAAACAACGGGCAAGCCTATACCAAAGTATTTGTTTCTGAAAAGTTGTACAGCAGTTGCTAAACCACACATGAAAATATCTATAGATATTAAATATGTCATTTGTGCACTGTTAAAATGTAATGCGGTACCGATTAACATTGGTACTGCAACAGCACCGGAGTACATAGCCAATAAATGTTGTAAACCTAAAATAGCTTGTTTCCCTAAATTTGTATTTTGTTTATCCATTATTCTTCTCCCACAAAATGAACCGTGTTGTTGTCAAAATTTGCAATGCGTGCCAATGATTCTAAATGATAACCGTTATCGGTAATCCATTTACTTCCTCCCTGAAATGTTTTTTCAATTACAATACCAACTCCAGCTACTTTAGAGTTAGCTTGTTTAGCTATATTGATTAGCCCCTTAACAGCTTCACCATTAGCTAAAAAATCGTCAATGATTAAAACTGAATCATCTTTGCTTAAAAATTTTTTATCCACATTTATTTTGTTAGTAACTTGTTTGGTATAAGAAAAAACTTCTGTTTCATAACATTCCTTATTTAAAGTGGATGGCTTAGATTTGCGAGCAAAAACTACAGGAACGTGAAAAATTAAGCCTGTAGTTAAAGCTGGTGCAATACCAGATGCTTCACATGTTAATATTTTTGTGACTTTTTCTCCGTTAAATAGTTTGCCAAATTCTTGCCCAATGGCAAACATTAAATCTGGATCTATTTGATGATTTAAAAACGAATTAACTTTTAATACGTTTCCCGGTAATAGTTCACCATCTTGGCGAATACGTTTTTCTAAAATTTCCACAATATCCTCCTAATACAAAAATAAGGACTTTTTACCCAAGCTATAGGTAAAAAAGCCCTTATTACAGAGAATATTAGCTTAAAACCTATAGTCCAAAATTTACGGTTTTGGGTAGAAACTATCAACCTTATTATGACAATATATAAGTTTATTTTTTTGATTTCGATTTTAATTCTAGCAAAATAATAACGATAAAACAATAAAAATAAAAAAACTTTAAGAGGATACTCGAATGCATTATCAAAAAAATATCTAAAATATTCGTATTTTATATTTGACGAAAGCAAAAATTATTAGTAATCTTTAGAGGAAGGAAAGCTGAAAAAGGAGTAAAAAGGTGACGAAAAAAATTTTGAGAGATTTTGATAAAATTATTGTGCTAGATTTTGGTAGCCAATATAATCAATTAATCACAAGGCGACTACGTGATTTTGGTATTTATTCTGAATTGTTATCACATGATCTTTCAGCAGAAAAGATTAAGGAAATTAATCCTAAGGGGATAATTTTTTCTGGTGGTCCTAATAGTGTTTATGATCAAGATGCAATGAGAATAGATTCTGATATTTTTAAATTAGGAATTCCTATATTAGGGATTTGTTATGGGATGCAGCTTATTTCGCATGTATTTGGTGGCAAAGTAGAGCGTGCTGAAAATTCTGAATATGGACGTGCAGATATTTCTGTTGCAGATGCCACTGAAGGCTTATTTGCGGGACTGCCTGTTAAACAAACCGTATGGATGAGTCATGGTGATTTAGTTACTCAAGTACCAGCAGGTTTTACAACTATAGCTTCTAGTGTAAACTGTCCAATTGCTGCGATTGCCAATGCTGAAGAAAATATTTATGGTATTCAATTCCATGCCGAAGTTCGTAACTCTGAATACGGTTTGGATATCTTGAAGAATTTTGCTTTTAATATTTGTCATGCTGAAGCTAACTGGACCATGGACGATTTCATTGGTATGGAAATTGAAGATATTCGTCAAACTGTTGGCAACAAAAAAGTTATTTTAGGATTATCTGGTGGTGTAGACTCTAGTGTAACTGCAACCTTATTACATCGAGCAATCGGTGATCAATTAACTGCTATTTTTGTTGATCATGGTATGTTGAGAAAAAATGAAGCTGAGCAAGTAATGGCAGCTTTAAATAAGGAATTGGGTATTAACATCATCAAAGTTGATGCTGCTGACAGATTTTTATCTAAGTTAGCAGGTGTTACTGAACCTGAAAGAAAACGGAAGATTATCGGCAAAGAATTTATTGAAGTATTCAATGAAGAAGCTCAAAAATTGAAGGATATTGATTTTCTTGCTCAGGGAACTTTATATACAGATGTGATTGAAAGTGGTACTAACACTGCTAAAACTATCAAATCCCACCACAACGTAGGTGGTCTTCCTAAAGATATGCACTTTAGCTTGATTGAACCATTACGTAAATTATTTAAAGATGAAGTACGTGTTTTAGGCGAAAAATTAGGTTTGCCACATGATTTAGTATGGCGTCAACCATTTCCAGGCCCAGGTCTAGGTATCAGGGTCATTGGTGAAATTACAGCGGAAAAATTAGCCATAGTACGTGAAAGTGATGCAATTTTACGTGAAGAAATTAAGAATGCTGGCTTGCAAGAAGATATTTGGCAATACTTTACAGTTTTACCAGGTATTCGTTCAGTTGGTGTTATGGGTGATGGTCGTACATACGATTACACAATTGGTATTAGAGCAGTTACATCAATAGACGGTATGACTGCTGATTTTGCTCATATTCCATGGGAAGTTTTGCAAAAAATTTCTACTAGAATTGTTAATGATGTCGATCATATTAACCGTGTAGTCTATGATATTACTTCTAAGCCACCTGCAACTATCGAATGGGAATAATATAGCTATATTACTTAAAATTGGAAGGGTTATATAAAGGCATTTGTAGAAACTATCCTACATAAAAAAATAAGCTTACAAACATGGTTGTTTGCCAATTGTTTGCCAAAGACTCTTAGTTATCGCTGAGAGTCTTTTTTGGTAAGTAAGTGTAGGTTAAAATTATTAATGTTAGTTATGTTAGAAATATGGAGAATTTAGGTGTTTAATATTAGAAATATTGCGATACCAATTAAAGTAACTGAAAATCAATATTTGAAGAGTAGTCTAAAAGATACTGTTCATTTTGGAAAGTTAATGTATTACACGAAAATTGAGAGTGAGGGTATTGGTGATGATTCTGAAGATAGGATATTTGGTAAATCAAAAAAAGATGTTACTACAATTACTATAAAAGATCCAAAGAATGGACAAGAGTGGATAATATCCAGTAAAGACCTTACTCAGGATCCAAAGATTGAATTTAAATTGAACGATGAAATTAAAGAGAAAATAGGAGTAGCTTGCTTTTCACTTATAACTTTTGAAGATTTTGAATTATACAGTACTTCTGATAATCAAAAGCATTTCAGACTTAAAGCGAAAGCTTTAGATGACATAAAAAAATACATTCAAGAAAAAGAAAAATTTACTGGCAATAAATGTAGTTTAATTGTTTATAATCCTTCAAATTTTTTAAATTCGATAAGAAATTCAGGCTATGAAGCAAATAAAATAAAATATTATGATCCATATAATTTGTCAAGATTTTTTGAGAACAAAGATGGGGATGAACCGTATTATTATTTCAAGCCAGAAAGCTTTAAGTATCAAAGAGAATACAGAATAGTTAAAATAAATAAGAAAGATTTTCCAGAGAATGGGGAAAATGTAACTGTTGATGGAATAAGTAAAGATGCTACGATTATTTCTGAAAATCAAATGAATAGTATAGAAATAATGATAAATGTTAATAACTGATATTAGTATTAATTTAAGGAATAGATTATGACAGTAATACAAAATTTAAAACAAAGCATTAACCGTAACGTCGAAGCTATAATGCCTCAAGATGACCAAAAAGAAGAATTCACAAATGCTCTTGAAGAATACTATCAAAAAATAGCAGAAAACCAAGAACAAACGGAAGAATTTCAAAAAGGAATATTCCGTGATTTTTTACAAAAGGTTATTTCTAACAAATTTATCAATACTAGCGAAAGAATAGATCTAGCTATTTATAATGGTGAAACCAGTAAAAGTAAAGTAGGCGTCATTGTTGAGTATAAAAGACTTCTAGGCAATGAATCGGAAATGATGAGCAAAGACTATCTGAATGTTAAAGCTTTTAGAGAATTAGTAGCTTATTATCTAAGAGAAAGAATCGTTAACGGAAATTTAGAAGTTAAGAAAGGGATTGTGACTAATGGTTATGATTTCTTTGTTATTGATTCTAACGAGTTAGAGAAGTACTTTTATAAAAATAAAAAATTAGTTGATCTGTTTAATAAATTTGAAGCAAGACGACTATCTAGTACCAAAACTGACTTTTTATTTGATGAAGTTATTGCCCCCGCAATTGATAAGGCTTTAAATAAGCCAATTAAAATTGGTTATTTTGACTTGAGAGATTCTTTAAAAGCTGATTCTAATGAGTTTAAAAAGCAAGACATAACCCGTCTTTATAGATTCTTTAGTACTGAAAACCTTTTAAATGAAATGGTTTTTGCGGACTCAAATAGCTTGAATAAGAATTTTTATAATGAGCTTTTATACATTATGGGACTTCACGAAGAGAAGAAGAGTGAAAATAAGGTTATTAGTAGATTTAAAGAAGGTAAAAGACAAGATGCTTCTTTAATTGAAAATACTATTGAGCAATTAGATATAAATGATGTTCCAGAAAGTCAACAATTTGATATTGCTATGCAATTGAATGTTGTCTGGATCAATAGAATCCTATTCTTGAAACTTTTGGAATCTTCTTTAGTTAGTTTTAATCATAGTGATGATTATAAGTTCTTGAATTCTAAAAAAATCACCTCTTTTGATGATCTTAATGAACTTTTCTTCCTGGTAATGGCTAAGAAAGTCGAAGACAGAAGAGATAGAATAAAAGAAAAATTTCCATATGTTCCTTATATGAATAGCTCTCTATTTGAAAGAACAGAACTTGAATCTTCAAAAGAAGGTATAAATATTAACGGATTACGTGAAGGTGAAATAGATGTCTATTCTAAAACAAAATTAAGAGATGCTAATGGTAAGAAATTAACAGGTAAGATTCAAATTTTAGATTATCTTTTCAAGTTCTTAAATTCATATGATTTTATATCTGCAGTAGATGCCAAGAACAAGAAGGGTCAAGATCAATTAATTAATGCTTCTGTATTAGGCTTAATCTTTGAAAAGATTAATGGTTATAAAGATGGTTCATTCTTTACACCAGGCAAAATAACCATGTATATGGCTAAAAAAGCAGTTAGACAAGCTGTTCTCACTAAGATCAATGAAACTTTAAAGACTGATGCTAAGAATATAACTGAACTAGGATATATTACCAGAGATTATCATTTCTCTGTTGAAAATCGTAAGAAGATCAGTGATGCGATTGATGAATTAAAAGTCTTAGATCCCGCAGTTGGTTCAGGGCATTTCCTTGTTTCTGTGCTTAATGAATTAATTGCTATAAAAGCATCCCTTAGAGTGCTATTTGATGCTGACGGTAATTTATTAAATGATATTAGTTGTACCGTAGCTAATGATGAATTAATTATTCAGGATGAATATGGTAATAACTATTCTTATAATGCTAATAAGCCTAATTCATTAAGAGTGCAAAAAGCACTGTTCCAACAAAAAAAGACATTTATTGAAAACTGTCTTTATGGTGTGGATTTAAATCCAAACTCTGTAAATATTTGTCGTTTAAGATTATGGATTGAACTTTTAAAGAACGCATATTATTCAGAAGGTGATAATGGAGAGAGATATTTAACAACTCTTCCTAATATTGATATTAATATCAAAGTTGGGGATAGTTTGATTCATCGTTATGATCTTACTGATAAATTTGATCTCCGTAAAAAAGATTTTAAACAATATGTTGAGTTAGTAAAACAATATAAAGATACTAGCGATAAAGGCATTAAATCTGAAATTAATGGCCAGATTAATAGTATTAAAAGTACTTTTGTGAATAGCTGGAGATCTCCTGAAGCTGAAAAATATGATAGAGCACTTGCAGAATTAGCAGGAACTACTAACCTCTTTGATCAAAAAGTTGATAATGAGAAAATTGCAGAATTAAGACAAAAAGTTAAAGAAGCAAAAGAAAGTTTTGAAAATAGAAAGGGAGATCCACTTTATAACAATGCTCTTGAATGGCGCTTAGAATTTCCAGAAGTGTTAGATCAAGATGGTAACTTTGTCGGCTTTGACATTGTTATTGCTAATCCCCCTTATATAGTTTCAAGATTTAGTGCATTTAATAAAAAACAAAAGGAGTATTATGAAACTCACTATGAAGTAAATGAGTATCAAGTAAATACTTATCAGCTTTTTATCGAACTAGGTTATCAACTTTTAAAAGATGGTGGATATTTTGCCTACATTGTTCCTAATAATTTATTGACTTTGCAAAAAGTACAACTAACAAGAGACTTTTTAATTAATCATTCTCAAGAGTTAATAGTAATTAATTCATTAGATAAAATTTTTACGGATGCAAGCGTAGATAACTGTTTTATATTCTTTAAAAAAGGAAAGCCTACTTCTATAATTGCCGGCATTTTAAAGAATGGTGACTTTTCTACAGTTGGGACTGTTAAAAGTGATTTCTTTGGTCCTAATCCAATTTTTAGTATTTCAATGGTACAGCATCAAAATGCAATAAATGCATTTTGGAAAATTAATAATTTTGATGTGCTTGCAAGACCTGGTTTTTCTGAACTTAAATCTGGTGTTAAGAGATATGAGACTGGAAAGGGGGATCCTAAGCAGACGTCAAAAGATGCCCAATTTCACGTATATAATTCAAAAGAAAAGAAAGATCAAACATATTTACCCTATGTTGAAGGATCTGATATTAATAGATATTTGCTTTCTTTAAATAGTGGATATATAAAATATGGCAAAAATCTTGCAGCTATGAGAAAACCAGAATATTTTGAAGGACCCAGAATTTTAGTTAGACAAATCCCAACCAAAAGTGAATATGCTATTCAATCAGCATATACCGATGAAACAATAATTAATGATATGAATACTATGATCATTCTTAATATTAGTATAAATCCCTTTGCTCTCTTAGGAATTCTAAACTCTAAACTTATGTCACTATGGTTTATTATGAAATTTGATAAATTTCAAAGAAGAACGTTTCCTCAATATAGAGTGAATGAACTGGGACAATTCCCAATTCCTGATATAGATAAATATTTGCAAAATAAAATTGCAGATAAAGTTTCAATAATTATGAGTAAATCACAATCTAAACAGGATTATTCTAAAGAAAATCTTGAAGTTGATGAATTAATCATGGATGCATATGGATTAACTGACGAAGAAAAACAAGAAGTTAGAGATTTTACTTTTTAAAATCAACTCCAGGCGTGTTGAGCAAATCATTAGTAGTTTTTATTTTGCAAGGCATATCGCGTAAAAAAATCTAAAATAGATTTCATTGAAATTGTATATATAAATTTAGCTTCATTGATTTGAACGGGTATCCAAGATGGGCTTGTAATATCGTAGTATTTTTCTAAAAAGAAGTTATCTATAGAGTAACCAATTATCGTATTGAATGGTTTTTCAGTTAAGATATCATTATAAATTGGCACTTGAGCTTGTTCAATATAGTGATTGATTTTTTTGAAAAATTGGTCTTTATTTGTAAGGTTAATTTTTGAAATATCGGTTTGCTTTATTTTTTTAAAATCTAGTATTTTTTTTGCAAAGTCTAATTTTGCTAAAGCAATGTCATTTAATTTGGAAAAGTTATTTATCTACTCTATATTAGTATTTAATGTATTTTGGGTATATGGCAAGAGTTCAGCTATTGCTTTGTCCATTTCGTCCAAGCATTTTAGTGAATCAATAATAATTTTAAAGATATAATTAATTTCTTGTTTTATATCATTGAATAGTGTTTGATGGTATGAAAAGTAATTGTAGTTTTTTAAATAATTTATATCAAAAAAATCATCGTCATATTTTCTAGGATCTTTTCTGTTAGATGTATCTTCAAAGAATTTGAGCAAATTGTGCATTCTAATAATAGAAGGTCTCTTAACACCAGATAAATATTTTTTGATGGAAAATTATTTATTGAATAATAAACACTCCGAGGGAAAATCTAAAGCTAAATTTCTAAAAGATGTTCTAGGATATAAAAGTGGAGATGGTAAAATTTTACATGACAATTTAGTAAAAGCTGTATTAAATAAAAAACCAGTAAAGGTTGAAAATACAAGTTATGGGATAAAGAATACTTATAAAATCAAGTTAGTAGGGAAAAATAACAAAGAAATTACTGCTAATGTTGTTTGTATTTTCCAAAAAGATTCAGGAAAAACAAAATATAGGATTATTACAGTTTATCCAGATAAGAGGTAATTTAATGAAAGAATTAGATGTTGTAAGATTGAAAGAAGATTACAAAGAAATAAGTAAGGGAACAAAGGGAACAATTGTTTTAATTTATGATGATAAAAATTGTGAAGTTGAGTTTTTTGATAAAGATGGAGATACAATAGATGTAGTTATGACTCCTTAAAAAAACTAGAACTAATAGAGTCATTCTAATAGAATTTAAACTTTTGTAAAAAGAGCTTGTAAAAAATGAATCATACAAGCACTATTCTTATATTTATTTGAAAAAATTAACTTTATTAAATATCATGTCTTCTATCGTTAAGTTACAAAGGATAGCGTAAATTTACCAAGAGGACTAAGAAAATCTGATTCTTAAATAGAGAAGTTATATTCTGATTCTTCTTAAGATCAATATTTCTGAAATCACATTTAAATCCGGTACTGGTACTGGGACGAGACTAAAAATCTAAAAACGTCCTACAATTAGGTGAATTTAGTGATACTCCAAAAAATAGAACCTAGTATTTTGGATGGTTTGGGATATATCGGACGTTTGGAAAAGAAGAGTGGGAGTAAATTTTTGGTAAAAATGGATAAAGAATTAAAAAAAGAATAATGCTGTGAATTGTTCTTAGTGGTTTAGAAAAATGCGATAGTCCTGGTATTTAGACTGGGATATTTGTATATTCGAATATTAATTAGCTAAAAGCAATGACAATGATCTATATTAAAATAATAGATGTAAGGATTACTTAATAGTAAGGAGGATTAGAGAATTGCCAGAAATAAAATACAAAAACTATTTAGACCATGAAATTCATGTTAAATTTGTAGATGGGATATTAAAACATAGTCAGAACTGGCAATGGTTTATTGAATATATTGAAGATAATTATAACTTGTTAGACATAAGCTCGTATATTGAATATCAAAATAGAAGTAATTCTTTGATTCGTATCTTAAGCAATTTTATTAACATTTTAGAGATATGTGATTTTAACTTTCAATTTAGAACAGTATTGTTACAAGAGATTTATGAAATATCAAAATATTATGTAGGAGCAACAGAAAGAGAGAACTGTGCGAAAAAGGTAAGTAGCGAGTTTTCTAAAATCCTTTTTTTATCAGTTTGGTTAACTAAATTACAAAATTCAGGAAATAATTCAAATTATATTATTGATAATCGATTCATGAATCAGAGAAACTTTCATCAAGCACTCAATATGCAAGAATTTGATTATGATAAAGATGAGATAATTTTATATTTAGAAAAAATAAAATTAACAGACTTTGAAAGAATAAAACAACACATAGAGGATAACCTGAATAGAGTAGTTTATGGTCTTTCAGAAAATTTCTTTGATATGTATGGTGCTAGATTACTCTCGGGAAACTGTTTCAATTTTCAATCATTAGATAGAGAAGCAAGCTTAACTTGGCAAGAAAACACTTTATTAGATATGCTTCAGATTTCAATAAGAAATGGAGAAATAATCCCTATATATTCAAATGGAGATAGTCTAGTTCCAAACTATAAATGTTGGACTTCAGATTTATTAAAACAGTTAAAAAAACATTTCAACAATCAGATTTCAGATTTCGTAATAGAATCTGTTGATTTTTTATTAAATCGAAAAGATCCAAATATAAAGACTATAGAGAGTCATTGTAACTTGTTTTTAGAGCTGATTAGGAAAGGTGAGGACTATGAAATATTGACTTCATCAACATATGAAATTTTGACTAAGTTGTTTGATGAAGGAATCATGAATAGGATATAAAAAACAGAAGTAATAAAAGAATTCTATAAAAATCTACACTCTATAACTTCCGTAAATCTATTAGTGAGACTTAGTTCTTCTTTTTCCCTACGTAAAGACCAAATGCAAAGTGTAAAAGATTACATAGAAAATAAATATAGAGCCATTTCGTATATAAATGATATTCCAACTTTGACGCAATACTTAGAAAATACCGATATAGCAAGACATATTAATCAGTTTTATTATGATGAAACTAAGGATAGGTTCCTGAAGTTAATCAAAGATGTAAATGATATTTCAGTTGCGAATTTATTCTACCAAGCGATGTTATTTCTCATATCTGTTAACCAAACTAATCAAATTGTTGATAAAAGAATTGTGAAACAAGATATGATCAATATTCAAGAGTATTGGCAAAAAAATAAATACCAAGAACAAGTAAAGAATCTTCAGGAATTTACATATGGTACCCAGATTTCTACAGAAGAAGTAGAAAAATACAATAAAAGTATTATGGAGAATCCCATTATTGTTGCAAATAGTACTATTCTAGCTAAAGTTGATGACCTAATATCAGTTCTTGAAGAAACGTCTAAACATGCAGTAATACATATGGTTAGTAGAATTACACTGAACAATATATTTCCAATTAAAGATACTGGTATAAATTTTGATAGACATGAAACAGACAATATCTTAAAAAAACAGGTGGAGAAAATTATAGAGCGATATGGATATAAATTTATAAATGTTTTAGATGTAGGCATTTATGTTGCTGCTATACATGAGAGATATAAAAATAATGTTTATTCAGTAATTGCTTTATTTAAGAAAGAAAAAGAATTATATGCATTGTTAGAAGAAATTATTGGAGTTAAGTTAATTCCATTTAATGAACAAATTTCTTTAGGCCACTTAACACAACTCTTTCCTTTATTAGAAATTGAGATTAGACAACTTGGAAAGTTATTTGGAATTGTGCCATTTAAAGAGAATGTTGATGAATTTATGAAATTTAAAGATCCAAGTTCTATATTAAGGGAGCTAATAGAAGATGTATATGAGGAGTTGGATGGGTTTGAGAGTGCTCCAGATTTATTATTCGTATATCACTTTATGTACAATAGTAATTCTCTAAACATTAGAAATGAATGTATTCATGGAAGAGATTATTTTGAAGGTTATATGCTTAAATTTGCTTTTAAAGTCACCATGTTAGCATTATATATGATTAGATACAGAATTAATTTAATATTGGATAATAGTAGTAGCTACAATGAAGGATTAGTTCAAAAAAAAAAACTCTGATTTTCGGTTCAAGAAAGAATGCGAATCTAATCTTTTTCCTTGGTATCAATTCCCAACTTAATAATGTGACTTTTATCAAGCATCATAGAGATCTGTATTGTTTAAGTTTAAATACTTTCTCTGTACTTTAATACAAGTATTTATAGTCAAGAATTTGAGAGATAAAATCGAATAATTTAAAACAAGGTGTCGTAGAAATATGGCACCTTTTTAAATGAGGAATTAGGCTTTATTTGATATAATTATCTTTAATAAGTTGAAGATGATTTAATACAAGTTTAAAGGTAAAATCAATGTAAAAAAATATATTATGAGCAAACAGAATTAGAAAATTGGTGTAAATGTCAAGAGAAATATGGCAGATCCATTCTCTACTGCTTAATAAATCAAAAGAAAGTTCTGGTGATTAATATAGTAATTACAAAAATATACATTATAAAATCAGCTGTAAATTTGGCAATAGACTATATAATTAAGAGGGAAAAAATCTTGCTATCTTTATTCAAAAGTCACCAATCTACTGACCATATTCAGTTTATAAAAATACGAGAAGAAAATGATACTAAAAGTACAGTTCTGCTTGATATTTAATTCAATCACTCAGCTCAATGAGCTAATCAAAAAATCTGTTGATGATAGACAAAACTTGCTAGATAAAATAAAGAAAATTGAAACTGAAATGAAGAGTTTATCACAAAATATGGAAAATATAAATTCTATAAATAAGTATCGTGAAATTTATAAATGTCACAAGAAAAATCCTGAAGATAAGCAATTTGCAGAGGAATATTATAGTGAGCTTTCTGTTTATAAAATAGTCGTTAAAGAGATATTAGAAAACTATAAAAACTAACAAATATAAAAGAAATACTATTAAATCTCGATAAATTGCAAAATTGCAAGAAAAAAAGAACACCCTTATGCAAGAGTATTCTTTGAATAAAGAACAATTTTCCGACCTTGTTCAATATAGAAAAACCACTATCCTTAAATACAAGAAACGGTACTAGTAAAAGAACAGTTAGATCATCATATGGACATATAGAATACGAGGCTGGGATCAAATCTTATCCCAATTATCAATATTTTTTGGAGAAAGGTTTTAATTAAGATAATAATTTAGTATGAAATCGGCTGCAAATTTTCATGAAAATTTTACAGTTTATTAAAGTTGTGTACAATTAAAAAAACTCCATTCCTATAGGAATGACAAATATTGATACATAAAAAATGTATCAACCCTTACCCTTATATCAGGATTTAGGTTGATACACAAAATTATTTACAGACCCGCAAAAACGGCTATGAGCATTAAACTCATAGCCTTTCTACTTGCCACCTAAAAGACTCTCTAAATCAGTTTTCTAAAATCCCTAATTCAATGAGCCTTTATGCAAGAGTATTCTTTAAATAAAGAACAATTTTCTGACCTTGTTCAGTATAGGAAAAACTATGAAAATTATTATGGGATAGAAGTGGAGAGATAAAAATCTATAAGCGTTGCTTACATTTATTAAAAAGACTTGACATAATTCGTTTACAATGGTAAACCTATTTTAAGGATTTTTGTTTACATATGTAAACGACGAGGCGGAAAGGAGAATGAGCACAATAGGACTTAATACTTATATCACAGATGCAGAATGGGAAGTCATGCGTGTAGTTTGGGCAAATGATCGAGTAACTAGTAAAAAAGTCATTACCGTATTGCAAGAAAAAATGGACTGGACACAATCCACTATCAAAACGATCTTAGGTCGATTAGTTGAAAAAGGCGTACTAAATACAGAGCAAGAAGGTAGAAAGTTTATTTACACTGCCAATATTGAAGCGACAGAAGCCGTAATGGATTATGCAGAAGATATTTTTAATCGTATTTGCAATAAGAAAGTCGGAAATGTAATAGGAAGCATCATTGAAGATCATGTTTTAAGCTTCGATGATATAGATCAACTAGAAAAAATATTAGAGATGAAAAAATCTTTCGCAGTAGAAGAAGTGGATTGCAATTGTCCAGAAGGACAATGCAAATGTCATTTACATCATCATTAAGAATAAGGAGGAATTTAAAATGAACAATAACAACAAACATTCATCCCACAGTCACCATAATCATGGCGACATGGATCATTCAAAACATGAGCATGGAATCACAGATGAACATGGAGACCATAAGGATCAACATCAAGAACATCATGCTGGGCATGATCACCATCATCACGGAAACTTTAAGGAACTTTTCTTAAAATCATTGCCACTAGGAATCATTATTATGCTCTTATCCCCTATGGCTGGGTTTGACCTACCATTCCAGTTTACTTTTCCATATTCTGATATTGTAGTAGCTATTTTATCTACTATATTAATTATTTATGGTGGACGTCCATTCTATCAAGGGGCAGTTGACGAATTTAAACAAAAAGAACCTGGAATGATGGCACTCGTTTCTTTAGGCTTAAGTGTTTCATATTTATATAGTATTTATACTGTAATAGCAAGCTACGTAACAGTTGAACAAATTATGGATTTTTTCTTTGAATTTGCTTCATTACTATTAATCATGTTATTAGGTCACTGGATTGAGATGAAAGCAATTGGAGAAGCAGGAGATGCACAAGAAGAACTGGCTAAGCTAGTACCAAAAGATGCTCATGTAGTATTAGATGACGATTCAATAGAAACACGACCAGTTGCTGACTTAAAGGTAGGTGATTTAATTCGAGTTCAAGCTGGAGAAAATGTGCCAGCAGACGGAACTATCGAGCGTGGCGAATCACGTGTAAATGAAGCTCTTTTGACTGGAGAATCAAAAGCAGTTAAAAAAGGTCCTGGCGATGAAGTAATTGGGGGTTCAACAAATGGAGAAGGGGTTCTTTATATTAAAGTACTTGAGACAGGTGATAAATCCTTTATATCTCAAGTACAGGATTTAATCAGCCAAGCTCAAAGTCAACCTTCTCGTGCAGAAAATATTGCTCAAAAGGTTGCAGGGTGGCTCTTCTATATTGCGGTAACTGCCGCACTAATAGCTTTTGTAGTATGGACGCTTATAGCGGACATCCCAACGGCAGTAAAATTTGCTATCACAACATTAGTTATAGCTTGTCCTCACGCTTTGGGTCTAGCTATTCCATTGGTCACCGCTCGTAGCACAAGCTTAGGGGCAAGTCATGGCTTACTAGTAAAAGACCGTGAGGCTTTAGAAATAGCTCAAGATGCAGATGTGATGATTTTAGATAAGACAGGTACTTTAACAACAGGTGAGTTTAAAGTATTAGATGTAAAACTTCTTAATGAAAAATATACAAAAGAGGAAATCATTTCACTATTGGCAGGTATTGAAGGAGGGTCTAGTCACCCTATTGCTCAATCAATTATAAGCTTCGCCGACCAAGAAGGTATAAGTCCAGTATCCTTTGATTCCATTGATGTAATTTCCGGTGCTGGCGTAGAAGGTAAAGCCAATGGGCACCAATACCAATTAATCAGTCAAAAAGCATACGGACGTAATTTGGATATTGATATTCCAAAAGGAGCAACCCTCAGTGTCTTAGTAGAAAACGATGATGCCATTGGTGCTGTAGCTTTGGGGGATGAATTAAAAGCAACCAGTAAAGAATTAATAGAAGCTCTTAAAAATAACAATATAGAGCCAATTATGGCAACAGGTGATAATGAAAAAGCAGCTCAAGGCGCGGCAGAAGATTTAGGGATTGAATATAGATCAAATCAATCTCCACAAGACAAATATGAGTTAGTAAAAACACTTAAAGAAGAAGGAAAAAAAGTTATCATGGTAGGTGACGGTGTCAATGATGCTCCTTCTCTTGCCTTGGCAGATGTTGGAATAGCGGTCGGTGCAGGAACTCAAGTGACGTTGGATTCAGCTGATGTCATCTTGACTCAATCTGATCCAGGAGATATTGAATCATTTATTGAATTAGCACACAAAACAACTAGTAAAATGAAACAAAATCTCTTTTGGGGAGCCGGCTATAACTTTATAGCTATTCCTCTAGCTGCTGGAATTTTGGCCCCTTTTGGCTTCACATTAAGTCCTGCAGTAGGAGCAATTCTAATGTCTGTGTCAACAGTCTTAGTTGCAATTAATGCCATTTTATTAAGATTAGATCCGAAAAAATGACAATTAACATATAGAATGATTGAAACTCCTTAAAGTATCAAGATACAATAGTTTTATAGGAGAAAAAGAGATGTAAGTACTGGCTCTTTGTAAAATCGTGTTGGTAGAAGTAGACGATTTTTCTACCAACACGATTTTTAATTTATTATAGAACTGATTTCTTTTAAAATCCTAAAAGCCACCTATTTCGACAGTTTTATAGCTTGTTATTCTATTTTCTTGACAATAATACCACTGTCTCCACATGTGTCGTATCCTGAAATAGCTTTAAAATATTTTTCTGTATCACTACTTAAATTTGTAATTTTAGAGCTTTTTTTGTTTGATAAAAGTATTAAATTTTCTATGCCTCATTTATTTAAAACAAAACTGCTATGAGTTGAAATAATTATTTGACTAGATTTCTTATTACTATTTACTTGTATAATATCACTTAAATTATTCATGTTAGAATATGACAAATGGTTTTCTGGCTCTTCAATTAAAATTATTTTATCTTTATTTGTATTAATATTATTTAAAGCAAGCTCAGTTTTTAATAAGCATTGTAGCCCTCTACCAGCATTGGAATATGGAATACTATCAAATTCCGTTATCATACTTGATTTCCATTGACTTATATTCAATAATATCTCCAATATCACATTGAAAATACTCACAAATCTTTCCTAATGTTTCTAGACTTACATTTTCGTCTCTTCCCATTTTTGCTATTGTCTTGGGTGTTGTTGCGATTGCACATTGTAAGTCTGTTTTTTTCATATTTTTATCTATTAAAACTTCCATAATTTGTTATATGAAAATCCCATATCATTCTCCAATTCTATATTTTACCTTTCTAAATGTATAGATTAACTATCTAATTAGAGAATATAATACAGATTCCTTTCAATTATATGATTTACTGCGTTAAACTTAGCAAAAAATAAAGGCAGTCCGAAAACTGCCGATATTTATCTCTCTGCACCTTTGCTATGGTCTTTCTTATATGACTTAAGTTTGTCCTCTGCCCTAAAGCTATTTATTTGCCCTAATATGGACTTTTTATCCTTGTCTTGACTCCTTACTTGTTCTTTTGCTTTTAATAGCTGAGAAGACAGAATACGAACATTTTTATGTTCCCTTTCATTGTTGCCAATATTAGTTTTTACTTCTCCGAAGATTTTAACAAAATCTTCTTGCTTTAGGTTCTGTAGATCTTTTGTCTTATATCCATAGGCTGGATAATTACCAAGTAATATATTTAGATTTAAACCCACAAAGTAAAAAGTAAAAATGAAGTAAATTCGAAGTGAGATTAATTTGAAAACTGGATAAACAAGATTAACAGATATTATATTAAAACAATACTTCTCCGGTACTGGTACTGGGACGGGACTAAAAATTTGAAAACGTCCTATAATTAGGTGGATTTAGTGGCATTAGAAAAAATAAAATCCTATATCTTGAACGGTTTGGTATATATCGTACGCTTGGGAAAGAAGAACAGAAATAATAGCAAAATTTTCTAAAAATTTTCTAAAAATATTCTATAAAAGATAAAATGATTTTTTTCAAAGATTAATATTTAACATACAAAAAGACCGTAGCGTTAAGCTGCGGTTTTTTGTGTACATATACTTAGTTTAAAACTAATTTTTCCACTAAATATAGTTAATTTATGTGGCAAAATAGACCTCTACCATAACTATTGATATTTAAAAATATCGTATATATAGTATAATTGTACAGACACATATACTATTTAACGGGGGTTAAGATGATTCACATATATAATAAATCATTAAAAGGTTATAAATTTATAGATTTATTTGCAGGTATTGGTGGATTTAGACTTGCATTAGAATCATTCGGTGCAAAGTGTGTCTATTCAAATGAATGGGATAAATTTGCTCAAGAAACATATCACATGAATTTTGGTGATACCCCTGAAGGTGATATTACTCAAGTTGATGAAACAAGGATTCCAGATCACGATATATTATGTGCTGGCTTTCCTTGTCAGCCGTTTTCGATTAGTGGTAAGCAATATGGTTTTGAAGATAGTAGAGGTACTTTGTTTTTTGACGTGGCTAGAATTGTTAAAGAAAAACGCCCCAAGGTAGTATTCCTTGAAAACGTTAAAAACTTTGCTACACATGACGGCGGTAAAACAATCCGTGTCGTTAAAAATACTATGCTAGAATTAGGCTATAGTTTTCAATTTAGGGTTCTGAATCCAATTAATTATGGTATTCCGCAAAAGCGTGAGCGTGTATACATGGTATGTTTTAGAAATGATATTAAGCGAGAATCGTTTGTATTTCCTCAACCTTTTAAATTAAATAGATTCGTTGAAAATTTTTTACTACCTGATAATGAAGTTAGAGATTTAATTGTTAATCGTACAGATCTGGTGCTTAATGACAAAGTTAACATCCATTATAATTCTCCTTCTACAATCAGAGTAGGAACCGTGGGTAAGGGCGGTCAGGGTGAAAGAATTTATTCACCTAAAGGAATAGCCATAACTTTGTCTGCATATGGTGGAGGAGTATTTGCTAAAACGGGTGGTTATTTGATTAATGGACAAACTAGAAGACTCCATCCACGAGAATGTGCCCGAATAATGGGCTTTCCAGATAGTTTTAAATTGAATCCTAATATGAATCAAGCATATAAACAGTTGGGTAATTCTGTTGTAGTTGACGTATTGCAACTTATAACGCAACAAATTAGCGATGCCTTAAACCATAAATATAGTGGGACAAACCAGTTAGAGATGGTTTGAGTTATAATGAATTCACAAAATTTTCTAAATCGGTTGGATTTTGTTCTTTGCGTAATTCGATACTAAAAATAACATTAGCATTTCTTGTATTAGATAATTTTCTAATATGATAAATGTTTTCTTTAAAATAGCTAAACATATATTCAGAATCATCAACTTGAAATTTGAGCTTATTAAGATGGTTGTTAGATTTGATGTTGAAATCATCTGTTAATTCAAAATTGATATTCATCTGGGTTAATTTTTTTAGGACTTCTTGTTGCTTGCTTTTTGGTACTTTGCTAGAGCCGCTTTTTTTGATCCTATATTTAGCGGTTATAAAAAAATAATTACCATATTGATTGATAGGAAAAATAATGTAGTCTTTTCCTTTTGTAATCATAAATTTAACGCCCTTATCTTTATAGGCATTAGTGATCCATTCATTAAATATTTTTGGATCTATATCAATATTTTGTCCGATTGAATCAACATGTGCATATTTTTCAAAATACTTGTTCATATATGCAATTATGAAATCTGTACTTTTATTTGGCTTTGTTTTATTATTTGGTGAAAAAACAAATTTTTTATTTTGATAATCTGGAAAAAGCACAAATTGTCCACTTTGTGCTGAGGGCATCTTAACTTCTATATAAAACATTTTTTTGTTATTTTCATATTTGATGTCACTAATTGTTGAATTGCTAAAGCCAAAATGAGTAAAGAAGTTGCCATACTTTTTGTTTAAATATGCATTGCAGTCTAATTCAAATAATTTCCACTTTTCCATATAATATCCTCTATATCATTGCTCTTTTAAGAATTACTCTTATTATATTAAATTTTAACAGACTAAAACATATTAACATGTCATTTATTAGCTTTTTAAGCGAGATATATATCTGCTATAAAAAAAAGCCGAGAATATTCTCGACTTTTTCTATTTCTTTTCACCATATGTTTCTTTAATGATTAAGACAGATGCAGCACCAATTAATGATACAATACCTGATATCATAATCATGTTCGGCATATATTTGTTTAATAATGGATATAAAACAAAGGAAGCAACTGAAGCTACCACTTGTGGTAAACATATCCATGAATTAAATAATCCCATATATACGCCGATATTTGAACCACTTAAGGCATTCGTTAAGATAGTGAATGGAATGGCGTTGATAGTTACCCAGACAATTCCAATACATATGAAGGCAATGATCGATCCTAATTTAGTATGAGCATTAGCTAAGACAAAATAACCAAGAGCTCCGACAATTAATCCTAAAATATACATTGGTTTACGGGTTTTATCATTGATTTTTACTAAGACAAATCCCCATAAGATAGCGATAATTGTTTGGATACCTAATAAAATTCCATACCAATTTCCAGCAAGTTGGAAGGCTTCACTCTTAGCATTAGCTGTATGCCAAATATTTTGAGCAATAGTTCCGGGACCATAAGTCCACAAATATTGAAAGCTGACCCAAGAACAGAATTGCACAATTCCTAATGTCCAAAAAACTTTTGGTGCCTTTTTTAAAATATTAATTAATCCATGAACTTCAGATTTTTTATTAGCCAGTTTATGATATTGGGCATAAGTTATAGGATCATATTCATGTACATTGCAAATAGTAAAAATAGAAGTAACTATTAAAATCAAGGCTCCGATGTAGAAAGATAATATTACAGAATCAGGTACGATTCCTTTCGAAGCAGTGTTTTTAATTCCGATGATAGTTAAGATAGTTGGTAATATAGTTGCAAAGACGCCACCAATGTTACTCCATATTGTTTGCCATGACCAAGCGGTGTCTTTTTGTGCGATATTAACCATGTCCGAAATCATCATCTTAAATGGTTGCATGGACATATTTGATGATAAATCCATAAATAAAATTGCAATAGCACCAAACCATAAAGCTGCTGATGTAGATAAACCTAATGAACCTGCATTTGGTAAAAGGCACATAACAATTACTGCTACAATAGTTCCTAACATTAAATAAGGTAGTCGTCTACCTAATCGTGGTATCCAAGTTCTATCTGAATAGTATCCAACAAGAGGTTGAACTATCATACCTGCCAGTGGCGGTAAAATGAAGAAAAATCCTAATCTGGTGGGATCAGCTCCTAAGGTTTGAAAAATTCGTGCCATATTAGCACTTTGTAGCTGAAATGCCATACTGGTACCTAAATTACCTAATGTCATCATCATTAAAGTTGATAATGCCAAAGTAGGTAATTTTTTTGTTTTTTCCATAGTAGTATTCACCTTTAAATTGAAAATTAGATAATGCAAGGAAAAATTTTCCCATTTTTTCAAAAGAGAAAGCGTTTCCTTGCTAATAGATGGTATTATACACTATATTAATATACGATTCAAGTTGTAATAGTGGGCGTACCTCTATATGATAGCGTTTTCAAATAGCATTTAGTGGATGTTTATTTAAAAAAATAAGAATAATTTGGAGCAAAAATTATTTTATCTTGAATTAGTTAGTTACTGATGATATAATTTATTAGTCATGTTAATCTATGGTCTGAGAAATGGCTATGGCAAAGGAGATAATAATTATGAAACAAGGTATACATCCAGATTATCAAGAAGTAGTTTTCATGGATTCATCAACTGGTGCAAAATTTGTATCAGGTTCTACTTTGAAACCAAAAGAAACTATCGAATTTGAAGGTAAAACTTATCCATTAGTTCGTGTTGAAATTTCTTCAGATTCCCACCCATTCTACACAGGTAAACAAAAGTTTGCTCAAGCAGATGGTCGTATCGAAAAATTCAACAAGAAGTATGGTATTTCTTCAAAGAATTAATCACGACAAGATTCTTTGTAAAAGAGCAGCCCTATGTTGGTTGCTCTTTTTTAACTTTATAAGTGATATAATTTATTATGTGTTTATAAACACTGATTAGTTTAAATACTAATTAAGGTTAGGAGTAAATTTTTTATTATGAAAATGCAACTTTCAGAAATCGCTAATGCAATCGGTTGCGATTTGTCTATGAATGAAAGTGCGATTGTATCGTCTGTAGTGTTTGATTCACGAAAAGCAGTCGCAGATTCATTATTTGTTCCCTTGGTTGGCGAACGTGATGGTCATGATTATGTTGCCAATGCAGTTGCTAATGGTGCTGTAGCTGCATTATGGCAAAAAGATCATGCTAATAGACCTGAGAATATTCCTGTACTTGTGGTTGATGATACATTATTAGCGTTGCAAAAATTAGCAAAATATTATTTGCAAAAAGTTAATCCAACGGTGGTTGGGATTACAGGATCCAATGGTAAAACTACTACTAAGGATATGGTTGCTGCGGTTTTATCTAAAAGATTTAATGTGCATAAAACACAAGCCAATTTTAATAATGAAATCGGCGTACCAATAACGATTCTAGAAATGAAACCTACAACTGAAATTTTAGTTTTGGAAATGGGTATGGATCGTGCAGGTCAATTGCATCATTTGAGTGAGATCGTTTGTCCAGATGTTTGTGTAATTACGATGATTGGTGAAGCACACATTGAGTTTTTTGGTACAAGAGATAAAATTGCTGATGCGAAAATGGAAATCACTGATTTCTTAAAAGAAGATGGAAAGTTTATCTTTAATGGTGATGAACCTTTATTGCAAGCACGTGCTCAAAAATTGAATCAATTACAGGCCACTTTTGGTTTTAACTCAACTGATACAATTTATGCAACTAATTTCAATTCATATATGCACCATGCTTCATTTACCATTAATGATTCTAAAGTTAAATTTACTATACCAATGATTGGTAAACACAATGTGTCAAATGCGTTGGCAGCTATTTTGGTAGGTAGAACGTTTGGCGTGCCTGATGTAGAAATAGCACAGGCATTAGCTAATTTTGTACCAACAGCTAATAGAATGCAGTGGGAAAAAGGCGACTTAGGTGAAGCAATTATGAGTGATGTTTATAATTCTAACCCTACTGCTGCTAAAGCTGTGTTAACATCATTTAGTCAAGTTGATGTAGATGCATTTGGTCGTCGGATTGCTGTTTTAGGCGATATGTTAGAATTGGGTGCAGCTTCACATCAGTTGCATGCTAGTTTAGCCGAGGTTTTGACTCCTCAATTAATAGATGAGCTTTATCTATATGGTCCGGAAATGAAATATTTATTCGAGGCGCTGTCTGGAAAATATGAAAGCTCAGCTTTGCATTACTATGAAAAAGATCATATGGACAGAATGATTAATGATCTTAGAGAAGATATAAAGCCACATGATATTGTTATGCTTAAGGGCTCTCATGGAATGCATCTTGAAAAAGTGTTAGAGCGCCTTCTGTAGGAAGGAAATAGATATTTGAAATTTTCAGAATTAAATTTAAAGCCAGAATTATTGAAAGCAATTAAGCGTGCGGGGTTTGAAGAAGCAACGCCGATTCAGGAAAAAACGATTCCTTTGGTTCTAAGTGGCAAGGATGTCATAGGACAAGCCCAAACAGGAACAGGTAAGACAGCTGCTTTTGGTTTACCAATTTTACAAACTTTAGATAAAAAGCAGGAAGGTATTCAAGCCTTAATTATTGAGCCTACACGTGAGCTTGCTATTCAAACACAAGAAGAATTATTTAGATTAGGTAGAGATGAAAATGCACATGTACAAGTAGTTTATGGTGGTGCAGATATTCGACGTCAAATTAGATCATTAAAGCAGGTTCCTAATATTTTGGTAGGTACTCCTGGTAGATTACTTGATCATTTAAAGCGACGTACAATTAATCTTTCTCATTTGAAGCATGTTATTTTAGATGAAGCTGATGAAATGTTAGATATGGGCTTTATCCAAGATATTGAAAGTATTTTGACTTTTGCTTCTAATGATCATCAAACTTTATTATTTTCAGCTACTATGCCTAAACCAATTTTACAAATTGGTGAAAAATTTATGCATGATCCGCAAATTGTCCAGATTAAATCTAAAGAGTTAACTGCAAATTTGATTGATCAATATTTTGTTCGTCTAAAAGAAAATGAAAAATTTGATATTTTATGTAGATTGATAGATGTCCAAGATCCAGAATTATCCGTTGTTTTTGGTAGAACCAAACGACGTGTTGACGAACTGACTAGAGGATTTCAGGCACGTGGTTATGATGCTGCAGGAATACATGGTGATTTAACCCAAACTAAGCGAATGAGTGTTTTGAAACGCTTTAAGCAAGGTAAATTGGATATATTAGTAGCTACTGATGTGGCAGCTCGTGGTCTTGATATCTCAGGGGTTAGTCATGTTTATAATTATGATATTCCTCAAGATCCTGATTCATACGTTCATCGAATTGGAAGAACGGGTAGAGCAGGTAAGAATGGTATGTCAATTACTTTTGTTACTCCTAATGAAATTGGCTATATGAAGACAATTGAAAGATTAACACGTAAGAAAATGACACCTCTAAGACCACCATCTGATAAAGAAGCTTTTGATGGTCAATTAAGCATTGCAAACAAAAAAATTCAAGAATTATTAGATAGTGATTTAACTAAGTATACTAAAGAAGCTGAAAAATTATTAGAAAATAATTCTGCTCTAGATTTAGTTGCCGCATTATTAAAAGATATGGCTAAGGATGCTGAGCAAGTAAAAGTAGAAATAACTCCGGAAAAACCGTTGCCTTTCAAAAATAGAAGAGGAAACACACAAAACTTTAAACGAAGATATCGTTCAGATGATCGTGATCGAAATATTAAGCGTCATCGCAAACCAAATGCTCAAACAAGAGAGCGGAATATTAAACATAATTTTGTAATTAAGAAAAAAGATTAAAATAAAAAACAGTGTCGGAGTACTAATTTTAAGTGCAGGATGCTGCTTTTTTTATAAATAATATGTCATGATATAATATTTATTATTGCTAGTTTATTATGATGATATGAAAGGAAATGCTTGTGTTACGTGGCGTTGGTATTGATATTGTTGATTTAGACAGAATTCGTGAGCAAATAAAAAAAGGCGATTTATTTGCTAAAAGAGTGCTAACTTCTAAAGAATTTGAACAATATCAAAAATATCAGGAAAATAGGCAAGTAGAGTATTTAGCTGGCAGATTCTCCTGTAAAGAGTCTTTTTCAAAGGCTATGGGAGTAGGACTAGGTACTATTGTTAAATTTAAAGAAGTAGAGATTATTGATAATGATTTAGGACAGCCAGAGATGACAGCTAAAAGTTATCATGGTAGGATTTTTGTAAGTATTTCGCATGAGAAAAGATATTTAGTCACGCAGGTAGTGTTGGAGGATATTTAAGAAATGATCTCAGGAATTCATAGACCGACCAAAATATTGGTTGATCTAGCAGCAATTAAAAGTAATGTCGAAAATGAAATAAAAAATTTGAAATCAGGGCAAAAGTTGTGGGCAGTTGTCAAGGCTAATGGGTATGGACATGGTAGTGTTGTCATTTCTAAGACAGCTATTGCTGCGGGTGCTCAAGGACTATGTGTTGCTATTTTAGATGAAGCTATTGAATTACGTAAAGCTGGAATTAAGGTACCTATTTTAGTATTAGGTATTACTTTACCTAAATTTTCATCATTAGCAGCTGAGAATGACATTTCTTTGACTGTTGGTGATTTAGATTGGTTAAAAAAAACTAGCACTTTTTTATCTGGGACTAAATTAAAAATTCATTTGGCAATAGACTCTGGGATGGGGAGAATAGGTTTTAATGAAGATGATGCATTTTTAAAGGCTAATGATTATTTATTGTCTCATCCTGAATATGATGTTGAAGGAATGTTTACCCATTTTTCTACAGCAGATTGTCATGATTTAGAGTATTTTGATAGTCAAGTTAAAAAATTTGACCACTTTAAAAAAATGTTAAGAATAAAGCCAAAGTATATTCATTGTGATAATAGTGCAGCTTCTATTTTTAATCGCCAAGTGGATAGTGATTTAGTACGCTATGGGATCGCCATGTACGGCTTAAATCCATCTTCAGCACCTCATGGCATTGAGATTCAACCTAAATTTACTTTGCAACCAGCTCTTTGTTTTGTTAGTGAATTAGTATTTGTAAAACAAATTCATGCTAATAATGCGGTGGGTTATGGTGCAACTTTTAAAGCTGATACTGATGAATGGATTGGCACAGTTCCAGTAGGATATGCTGATGGTTGGCAACGCTCAATGCAAGGATTTAAAGTTAAAGTTGGGGATGTATATTGTCCCATTGTCGGTCGTGTATGTATGGATCAATTTATGGTTTTGCTACCAGAAAAAATGCCGGTAGGTACTCCAGTTGAATTGATTTCCGCTGATGCAAAAGCTCCAAATAATATCAAAGCAGTAGCAGATTATGCTAATACAATTCATTATGAAATTGCTTGCTTGTTAAGTGACCGTGTACCACGTGAATATCTCAATAAATTTTAGAAATTTAATCAAAAAGATAATAGCCAAAGTAAAAAGGTTATCAGCGTTAAAACTGATAACCTTTTTTGGATATATAATTATTTATTCAAATATTGACCAGGTTTTTCATCAGATCTTAGAATTGTACCCGACTGCAAATCTTCAATCTCCGCTACTACAAAACCCTTTTTTTCTAATTTGTCTACAATGGCTTTCATTGTATCATTGGATACGCCTACAGGTAATGTAAATAGATTACGACGAACTAATTCACCTAATTTAACATCCAAGGTTAAGCAACTAGCAATATTAGTATATTTGGAAATTATTTTTGCCATCTTGACTAAATTTCCACGTTCATTATCAGAAAGGACGGTTAAAACAAACGAACTATTTTTAATATTCCAAGCATCTGAGAGCATTCCTAATAATTTGGAGTGAGTTAAAATCCCATAAAAATAATCTTGTTCATCAAGAACAGCAATATATGGTAAGTCCTTAATGTTAAAAAATACTTGAAAAAATGGTGAATTAACCTTAATGGTTTTAGTTGCATTTTTCAAAAGATAAGTTACAGGTAAATTCATGTCGCCACCTTGTGACTTATGGCGATAGATGTGCATTTTATAAATATTCCCTCGAAAAAGTTTACCTGAGTCATCTAAAATAGGGACACAACGATAGCCTGAATCTTCTAAAATTTGTAATGCTTCGGCTAAAGTTGCTTTTTCATTAACGGTTGTTAAATAGTCTTTTTTATAGACTAATGATTTGATTAGCATATTTTTCCTCCATATATCGATAATTTTATAAAATTATATCATAAAATCAGGGCAAAATTAAACATTGATTAATAAAAAGTTCATTTTATCAACCAATGTTCAAAAAAGTGCTAATCTTTTAGATTTAAGCTATATTAAATTATTGACGAACCTTAACGCCAGTTTCTTTGAAGGCACGATCCATAACTTCCTTCAATTGTTTTGCGGAAGCTTCCATTCTCTTTTGTTCGTCTTCATTCAAAGGCATTTCAATAACTTGTTCAAGACCTTTGCGACCAACAACTGCAGGAGTACCAATGTGAAGGTCATGTAAACCATATTCACCATTCATTGATACTGATAATGGAAGAACAGCATGTTCATCGTTCAAAATAGCTTTAGTAATTCTTGCAAGTGCAGTACCGATTCCATAGAAAGTTGCACCCTTCAAGTTAATGATAGTGTAAGCAGCATCAGCAACTGTCTTGTGAATTTCTTCAAGCTTGTTTTCACCAACTTCTGGATGTGCTTTAACCCAATCTGATACTTTAACACCAGCAACGTTGTTGTAGCTCCATACAGGGAATTCAGTATCACCGTGTTCACCAAGCATGTATGCATTAACTGAACGAGGGTCAACATGTTCCAATTCAGCAATAGCTCTTTGAAGACGACCAGAGTCAAGAGATGTACCTGAACCGATAACACGATCTTTTGGAAATCCTGAAATCTTCCAAGTTGCATGAGTTAAAATGTCAACAGGGTTGGCAGCAACTAAGAAAATACCCTTAAATCCTGATTCAACAATTGGTTCAACAATTGCACTCAAGATCTTTAAGTTCTTGTTAACTAAGTCAAGACGAGTTTCACCTGGTTTTTGTGGAGCACCAGCAGAGATAACTACTAAGTCAGCATCCTTAGCGTCTGAATATTCAGCAGAGTAAATATTCTTTGGAGCAATCCAAGGTGTAGCGTCTGATAAGTCGATAGCATCTCCTTTAGTTCTATCTTTAACAATATCAACAATACCTAATTCTTGTGCAATGCCTTGTTGTACCATAGCAAATGCGTAACTAGATCCTACGGCACCGTCACCAACAAGAATAACTTTATGAATTTTTTCTTCTGTCATGTTTTACAACATCCTTTCTTAATTTTGTTAATCCTTTAACAAATTGATTATACCATTTAAAAGCAAAGTTTTAAAATTTTGTATTATTTTATATGTTATAATCTTGATTTAGTAGATGAGCTATAGGAGATTGATCAAATGAAATTAATTGTGGGATTAGGAAATCCTGGTTTAAAATATCAAAAAACAAAGCATAACACTGGATTTATGGCTATAGATTATTATTTGAAAAAAAATGGTCTTTCCTTTAATAAGGAAAAATTTGAAGGCTTTTGGATAAAAACTAAGATTAAAGGTGAAGATGTTATTTTACTTGAACCTCAAACGTATATGAATGATTCAGGAAAATCGGTCACACAATTAGTTGATTTTTTTAAAATTGATGCACATGATATTTTAGTAATACATGATGATATGGATATGCCAGTAGCTAAAATACGGCTTAGAAAAAGTGGCAAATCAGGTGGACACAATGGAATTAAGAGTATTATTAATTGCTTAAATGATTCAGAATTTAATCGACTAAAAATAGGAATTGATCATCCAACGAAAGAAACAGTGGTTTCATGGGTTTTGACACCATTTTCAAGCGATGATTGTATTAAAATGGAAGCAACGTTTGCGACTGTAAGTCAGATTATTGATGATTTTATTGACAATAAGAGCATAGAATTTTTGATGAACAAGTATAATTAAGCATAAAAGGTAATGAAGTAATGAAACTTTCTGAGTTAATTGCAGCTGATGCTAACTTGGTAAATTTTATCAAGGCAGTTCCGCAAGCAAAAAATTCGATGTTAACAGGGGTGAATTTTGGAGCCTTTAATCTGATCATCAGAGAGCTTTTACATAGGCTACAACAACCTATTTTGATTGTCGCTAGTGATGAAAATCGAGCACAGCAAATTTATTCGTCTTTGGTAGAACTTTTTGAAGAAAATATGGTTCATTTTTTTCCAGTTGAACCATTATTAGAAACGCAGGCTGCTGTATCGTCATTGGACGAATTAAGTCAAAGATTAGATGCTATGTCTTTTTTGCTGACGAAACAAAAGGGAATAGTTATTTCTACTCCACAGGCTTTGCAATATCCATTACCTGCTGCTATTAAATTTAAAGCGAATAGTTTAACCTTAAAAGTAAATCAAGTTTGTAACTTATCAAAAATTTGTGATTTTTTGGTTCGCTGTGGATATAAACGTGATGATTTGGTGGCAAATCCTGGTGAATTTGCACTAAGAGGGGATATTCTAGATATTTATCCAATTAATATTGCATATCCATATCGTATCGAGTTTTTTGATGATGAGATAGATAATATCAGAACTTTTAATCCTGTTAGTCAACGTACTAAAGACAGTTTAACTGAGGTAGTTATAGAGCCTGCAGATGATCAGTTAGATAAACTTTATCAAAATGAAGATTATACTACAATTTTAGACTATCTAACTGAGTCGGGGATTATTTGTTTTGATGATATTAGAGCAATTAGACAAAATATTGTTCAAATTGATGCCCGCAATCGTGATTATTTAGCTCATGAGACAAGCACCAATATTAAAAATAGTAGATTAGATTTTACGTCAATTTTTAACCAAATTGTTCAAGTTAAAATTTACAGTTCTTTATTTCAAGTTAGTGTCAATGATTTAAAAATAGATCAATTATTAAATCTACATACTAGAGAACCCCAACAATTCTTCAGTCAGATGTCGCTGATTAAAAATGAATTATCAGTGTATGAATTACAACAACAAACTGTTATTATTCAGGCTGATAATTTAGTGCGAGCCAAGCAAATTAAGAGTACTTTTGCTGATTATGGCATTGATATCACTATTGCTGCTGAAAATAGTTTGATTCCAAATAAGCGGCAAATTATTGTAGATAATTTTAATCAAGGTTTTGTTTTACCTCGAATTAATTTGGTTTATTTGACTGAACATGACTTGTTTAATCGACAACCGCATATCCATAAAAAAATAAAGAGTTTAGAAAATGCTCAGCAAATTCGTAGTTATCAGGAATTAAATCCTGGTGATTATGTTGTGCATATTAATCATGGTATTGGTATTTTCGAAGGTATAAAGACTTTAGAAAGCAATGGCAAGAAGGGTGACTATATAACGATTACATATCGTAATCATGATCAGTTGTTTGTACCAGCTGATCAATTAGGAGTTGTGCAAAAATATGTAGCATCTGATGGAAAAATACCAAAAATAAATAAGCTTGGTGGTAATGAATGGGCCAAAACTAAATGCCGTGTCCAAGAAAAAATTGAAGATATTGCTGATGAATTGCTGGCAATTTATGCTCATCGAGCAACTGAAAAAGGTTTTGCTTTTTTACCTGATGATGAATTACAGCGTGATTTTGAAGCATCTTTTCCATATTTAGAAACGCCTGATCAAATCAAAGCTATTAAGGAAATCAAGTTAGATATGCAAAAAGAAAAACCAATGGATCGTCTATTAGTAGGTGATGTTGGATTTGGTAAGACTGAGGTTGCTTTGCGTGCGGCTTTTAAAGCTATTGATAGTGGAAAACAAGTAGTTTTTTTGGTGCCTACAACAATTCTTGCTGAACAACACTATGCAACTATGCTTGAAAGATTTAAAGATTTTCCTGTTAATGTTGCCATGCTATGTCGCTTTCAAACTGAAAAGGAAGCCGATGAAATAGCCACTAATTTGTCAAATGGAAAAATTGATATAGTAGTGGGTACGCATCGAATTCTATCACGTGATATTAAGTTTAAAAATTTGGGGTTATTAATTATTGATGAAGAACAACGTTTTGGCGTAAAACACAAAGAAAAGCTCAAAAAATTAAAAAATAATATTGATGTATTAACACTAACAGCTACGCCAATTCCTCGTACATTGCATATGTCTATGATTGGTGTGCGTGACTTGTCTGTGATGGAGACACCACCAGCTAATCGTTATCCGATTCAAACTTATGTAACAGAAGAAACACCAAATATTGTGCGAGAAGCGTGTTTACGTGAATTAGCAAGAAATGGGCAAATTTTTTTCTTACATAATAAAATTCAAGATATTGATCAAAAAGTTGCCTATTTGTCACAATTAATTCCTGAAGCACGGATCGAATATATTCATGGTCGTATGTCTGAAAGACAGTTAGAAGACATTATGTTGCGATTTACTCAGAAAAAGTTTGATATTCTAGTTACAACTACGATTATTGAAACAGGGGTAGATTTACCTAATGTGAATACTTTATTAGTAGAAAATGCCGATACATATGGATTGAGCCAATTATATCAGTTACGTGGTAGAATTGGTCGAAGTTCTCGCTTGGCATACGCATATTTTTTATATAAGCGTGACAAAGTTTTAACAGAAGTTAGTGAGAAAAGATTGAATGCTATTCGTGATTTTACGGCATTAGGCTCAGGCTTTAAAATAGCTATGCGTGATTTGTCAATTAGAGGTGCTGGTAATATTTTAGGAAAGCAACAGCATGGTTTTATTGATAGTGTTGGTTATGATTTGTATGCTCAGATGCTTGATCAAACAATTAAGCAAAAACGAGGCGATAAAGTATGTCATAAAACTAATGCTGAAGTTAGAATTAATTTGGAAGCTTATATTCCTACAGAATATATTTCATCTCAGAAACAAAAAATTGAATTTTATAAGAAAATTAAGCATGCAAATGATGTGAAAGCCATTGATGATATTGCTGATGAATTAATTGATCGTTTTGGCACATATCCTAAATCTGTGGAAAATTTGTTGAATATTGCTACAATCAAAGTATTGGCTGATACAGCACAAATATTATCAATTACTAATATTGATAAAAAAATAGATATTGTGTTAGATCAAAAAGCTTCCGAAGAATTAAAAGGGCCAAATATTTTTAGAACGCTGGAACATGTTTGTTTTAGAGCTCGCGTTAGCGTAGATCATGATCGTTTGCATGTTCGTTTGATTTTAGATTCTAAGTCATCGTGGCGTACTATATTCAATGAATTGAAAGTATTTTTGCAAGCAGTAATAGATATTTTACACAAGTAGTAGGAGAAAATTAATGAGAATCGATAAGTTTTTAAAAGTATCACGTTTGATTAAAAGGCGGACTGTTGCTAAAGAGATGGCTGATCAAGAAAGAGTGCTTGTTAATGGTCGTCAAGTTAAGTCCAGTTATAATGTTGCGATTAATGATATAATAGAAATTCAATTTGGAGTTAAAGCTCTAAAAGTAAAAGTTTTAAATATAAAAGAAACTACCAAAAAAGCTGAAGCTTCAGATTTATATGAAGTAGTTGAATGACATTTTTAGAGGGTCATGATATATTTAGTATAGGTTAGAGCTATTGTCAAATTGACGGTGTATTGAGAAAGGCTGAAGTAAAATGAGTAGGATACATCACTATAATTTCTTAAGCCCTGAAGAACAAGAACAGCGTATTATTCGTAAGGCAGAAAAACAAAGAAAAAAAATACATCGCTTGCGTAAAAGAAAAATCGTTATTGGTTTTGGTGTAATTTTTATAATTATATTGTTTCAGTTAATTATGGCACGAATACAAACAAATAAGATAAATAATCAGGTTTATAGTCTCAAAAAGGAATTATACACAAAACAAGCACTTCATAAAAAATTAAAAGCAGAATCATATGACCTCAAAGATTTGGATTATCTATTAAAAGTAATTAGATACAAATATTATTATTCCAAACCAGGTGAGTTTATTTATAATATTCAGGATAAAAAGGATAGCAATTAATGAAATATTTAGTGGGCTTACGTGTTAGTGCCAAAGTCGATCAAGTGATAGCTAGTGGTATTAAAGTTATATTGAATAATGGCAGACGTGGCTTTATTCATTGGCGTGATTTTGGTCCTTTGTGGGATTTGAAGAAAAATAGCTTTACTAAGGGTCAGATCTTAAGATTAGTAATTGTTGCTATTAATGAAAAAGGTGAAATTTTATTGTCCTTGAATCGAGTTAATGAGTCTACATTGGTAGATCCTACTAATCCTTTTAATAAAAGTGATGATTTTGCAGGGACACTGAAATGTTTGTTGAAAGAAGCTGAAGATCTTTTTAATCAATTCAATTGATGATTTTCAAGCAAAAAGCGTATATAAAGTATGAAAAAAATTATTAATTTTTTTAGTAAATATAAATTGTCATTAGCTGGTAAAAAAATAATTTTGGCAATTAGTGCTGGCCCAGATTCCATGGCTTTGCTAGATATGATGCGACAAATAGTTGACGATCCGCAGAGTCAATTAATCATATGTCATGTTGATCATTGCTTAAGAAACGATAGTTATTTAGAAAGTGAAATAATTACTAAATATTGTCAGCAATATAAATTGCAACTTGAAGAGACAAAATGGGATACCCCTCATCCGGAAAATGGATTAGAGGCTGCTGCTAGAGATTTTCGATATGATTTTTTTGCTAAAATTTTACGTAAATATCAAGCTGATTATTTGTTTACTGCTCATCATGGAGATGATTTGGCAGAAAATATCCTTATTAAGTTATTAAGATCAGGCAATGTTAAAGAAATGAATAGCTTGAGGCCAATTAGAAACTGGATTGATAATAGTTTACTTGTTAGACCATTATTATCATTTTCTAAGGAAGAGTTATTAGTCTATGCAAAAAAAAGAAAATTAGCATATATTGTTGATTATACTAATCAAGAAAACGAAACTTTGCGTAATCGCTTACGGCACTTTGTTATGCCCCAATTAAAAAAAGATGCGGTTGATCTGATTAAAAATGCTAATCGTTTTGTACAAACTGAAGAGTCGCTGGAAGATTGGCAAAAGTTACTTTTTGAAAAGATTCGATATCATAAATTGCTCAATGGTATTGTTCAAGTCAATGCAGTAGATTTGTCTGATTTTAATTGTCATCAACTAAGCTTATATTTTAATTGGTTAATTGACAAAGAATGGGGACGTCAGGTTTATTTTGAATCTTTGGATTTATCAGATAATGTCCAAAATACTAAAGATCATTTTACATTAGTTAGATATTTATCTCATTTCTATATTTGCCCAAGTGATATAATACTATTAAAAAATCACCAACAAGAGGTGGTTTTAGATCAATGCTTTTCTTGGCTTAAAACTAAATATATTATCACTTTAAATAAGTTGGATTTACCAGAAGTAGGTTATTTTTACGCCAATAAAACTAGTAAGTTTATCGCTAGAAATTTGCAAGCTAATGATCGGTTAAAATTGCCAAATGGCTCTCATGTCAAACCTAAGAAGAAGTTTGCTGAAAAGAAAATTCCCACTTTTATGAGAAATACTTATCTGGCAATTTTAATAAATGATGATATTGTGTTTGTACAAGATATTTTTAAAAATCAAGAATATAATATTAATTATCAACGTTATAATATATATACATTATTTTGATATTTAAGCTTATTTGTAGAGAAAAATTAATATTTATGTTAAAATCGTTGAAGTAATCGTGCAATGTTTATAGGAGGTTATTTATGAAGAATAAAAGAAATAGGTTACTTTCCAATGGCCTTTTCTATATTTTTATCTTTGTGATCCTCTTGAGTGGTATTAACTGGGCACTCGGAGGTTCAGATGGCAATGGTACCACTAAGAATATTCGTTATTCAGATCTGATAAAAGATTTGAAAAACAATAAAATCAAGAGTATTAACATTCAACCAGCAAATGGTGCTTATACTGTTACTGGTACTTATAGAAAGCCTCAAGCTTTAAATAAGCGGGAAGGAACAAGATTTGATTTCTTTAAGAATTCTAATAAACCTGTAGGTGCCACTAAATTTAGTACAACTATGTTGCAAAATGATTCAGTTGTAAAGAAAGTATCAGATTTAGCACAAAAGCATGGCGTTGCCTTTTCTGGACAAGGAGAATCACAATCTGGTAATTGGATTTCAACTGCTGTGATGCTAATTCCTACTTTGATTTTCATCGTTATGTTGTGGATGATGATGAGTCAAGGTGGTAAGGGTGGCCGTGGCATGATGAATTTTGGCAAGTCACAGGTTAAACCTAGAGATCCAAGCAAAAACAAGATTCGTTTTTCTGATGTTGCTGGTGAAGAAGAAGAAAAGCAAGAATTAGTAGAGATTGTAGAATTTTTGAAAAATCCAGCAAAATTCACCAAATTAGGTGCCAGAATACCTGCGGGTGTTTTACTTGAGGGGCCTCCGGGAACAGGAAAAACTTTACTTGCTAAGGCTGTAGCAGGAGAAGCAGGAGTTCCATTTTATTCTATTTCTGCTTCTGAGTTTGTTGAAATGTTTGTTGGTGTCGGAGCTTCTCGTGTGCGTGACTTATTTGACAATGCCAAAAAGACAGCACCAAGTATTATTTTTATTGATGAAATTGATGCTGTTGGCCGAAAACGTGGCAATGGTATTGGTGGAGGTCATGATGAACGTGAACAGACATTGAATCAATTGTTGGTAGAAATGGACGGTTTTGAAGGCGATGAAGGCGTAATCGTGATGGCCGCTACTAACCGTTCTGATGTACTTGATCCTGCTTTGTTACGTCCAGGTCGATTTGATCGAAAGGTCTTGGTAGGTTGTCCTGACGTCAAGGGACGTGAGGCAATTTTAAGAGTACATGCTAAGAATAAGCCTCTAGCTAATGATGTTGATTTAAAAGAGGTTGCTCGTCAAACTCCAGGTTTTGTGGGAGCTGATTTAGAGAATGTCTTAAATGAAGCTGCTTTGGTGGCTGCACGTCGTGATCGTGATGAAATTACTGCTTCTGACATTGATGAAGCTCAAGATCGTGTAATTGCTGGACCTGCTAAAAAGGATGCTGACATTTCAGAGGCTCAAAGAAAGCGGGTCGCATATCACGAAGCGGGTCATGCTATTGTCGGATTAGTTTTGAGTGATTCTAGAACTGTTCGCAAGGTTACAATTGTACCTCGTGGTCGCATGGGTGGATATAATATTATGCTGCCTAAAGAAGATCAAGCTATTTCAACTAAGAAACAATTAATGGAACAAGTTGCTGGATTAATGGGTGGTCGTGCAGGTGAAGAAATTGTCGTAGGCGATCAATCTACAGGTGCCTCAAATGACTTTGAGCAAGCTACTGCTATTGCACGTGGTATGGTTACTCAGTATGGAATGACTGAAGTTGGTATGAGTCAGTTAGAATCTGCTAATACGCAAGATCAAATGGTAAAACCATATAGTGAATCCACTGCTGAGAAGATTGATTTGGCAATAAAGAATATTTTAGACGAAGGTCACAAGGTGGCTACTGATATTATTAATACTCACCGTGACACACATCGCCTTATTGCTGAGGCATTGCTTAAATATGAAACTTTAAATGAAAAGCAGATTTTGTCATTGTTTAAGACTGGAAAAATGCCAGAAGAAAATGATTATCCAAGTGAAAAAGATGCTTTGAATTATGAAGAAACTAAGGAAGCATTGAAAAGAAAAGAGGATAAGTTTTTGGAGAGTGATTCAGAAGATCAAAAAGGTCCGGATGATGCCAAAGATTCAGAAGATCCAAAAACAAATGATTAATTGTAGATATTATCTGATAAATGGAGCCTTAACTGGCTCTATTTTTGAGTTTAATATATAATTTTAAAGGTGTAGTAAGTGAGTAAAAGTTGGAAAATTAGGGATGTTGTCATTCCCAATCAAGTAGTAGTAGCACCAATGGCTGGTATATCTAATGCAGCTTTTAGGATGGTTTGCAAACAATTTGGAGCAGGGTTGGTTGTATGTGAGATGATTTCTGATCATGGCATCATCTATCGCAATAAAAAAACTCTCGAAATGATGAAAATCGATCCTAATGAGCATCCGATGAGCCTTCAGATTTTTGGCGGTAGTGAAGAGACATTAGTGGAAGCAGCTAGGTATGTTGATGATAATACACATGCTGATATCATTAATATTAATATGGGTTGTCCAGTTCCTAAAGTAACTAAAACAGATTCTGGTGCAAAATGGTTATTAGATCCTGACAAAATTTATCAAATGGTCAAAGCAGTTGTAAATAATGTTCAAAAACCAGTTACGGTAAAAATGCGTACTGGTTGGGATGAGGATCATATTTATGCAGTGGAAAATGCATTAGCTGCTCAAGAGGCAGGTGCTTGTGCAGTTGCGATGCATGGTAGAACTAGAAAACAATTATATACAGGGCATGCAGATTGGGGAATTTTAAAAGAAGTATCTGATGCTTTAACTATTCCATTTGTTGGCAATGGTGATGTGACTACTCCACAATTAGCTAAGAAAATGCTAGACGAAGTGGGTTGTAGTGCTGTCATGGTAGGAAGAGCGGTACTGGGCAATCCGTGGATTTTAAAAGAAATTACCCATTATCTGGATACAGGTGAGTTACTTGCTCCGCAAACTGTAGAAGAACGTGTAACTACTTGTAAAGAACAGTTGCGTAAATTAGTTGAACTTAAAGGTGAAAAAATCGCAGTTCCTGAATTTAGACGACAAGCAGCATATTATTTAAAAGGAATTCCCCGTTCTGCTCGAACTCGTGCTAAAATAAATGATGTTTGGACGCAGCAGGAAGTATATAATTTACTTGATGAATTTGTTGAAAAATTTGAATCTAAGTTAGATAAGTAATTGAAGGAGTTTTAAAATTGGCAAAGAATGAAATGAATGACCAACTTATTGTTCGTCGCAAAAAGATGGATGAATTAAGAGCAATGAATGTTGATCCTTTTGGAGAAAAGTTTGATCGTCAAGATTTAGCTCGTACCTTAAATGAGAAATATATTCAAGAAGATAAAGAAGAATTAAACGATGATATGCCACAAACCCGTGTAGCAGGTCGTATGTTAGCTAAACGTGGTAAAGGTAAGGTTGGATTTGCAGATATTTACGATCGTACAGGCAAAATTCAAATTTATGTTCGCAAAGACATTGTTGGTGAAGAGAATTACCAAATTTTTAAACAAGCAGATTTAGGTGACTTTTTGGGCATTGATGGTCATGTGATGAAAACTGATACGGGTGAATTAACAATTAGAGCATCACATATCACTTTCTTATCTAAAGCTTTGCGACCATTACCTGATAAATATCATGGCTTACAAAATGTTGAACAAATATATCGCCAAAGATATTTGGATTTAATTAGTAATCAAGATAGTTACAAGCGTTTCTTGAATAGAACTAAAATTATTCAAGCTATTCGTGATTATTTGAATTCATTAGATTTCTTAGAAGTTGAGACACCAGTTCTCCATAATATTCCGGGTGGTGCAGAAGCACGTCCATTTATTACCCATCATAATGCATTAGACATTAATTTATATATGCGAATAGCTTTGGAATTACCTTTGAAGCGATTAATTGTAGGTGATATGGAGCGTGTATATGAAATAGGTCGTGTGTTTAGAAATGAAGGTTTAGATACACATCACAATCCTGAATTTACGGAGCTAGAAACTTACTGTGCATATTGGGATTTCCATGATGTTATGGATGAAGCAGAAGGTATTATTAGAGCAGCTGCTAAAGTGGTTTCAGAGGATGGTAAGATTAATTATCAAGGAACAGATATTGATTTAGGTAAATCATTCCGTCGCGTACATATGGTTGATTTGATTAAAGAAAAATCTGGTGTTGATTTCTGGCAACCGATGACTGATGATGAAGCTAAGAAAATAGCTGAGGAACATGGAATACAATGTGAAAAATTCTGGAAAGTTGGTCATGTGATTAATGCCTTTTTCGAAGAATTTTGTGAAGGTACTATTGTAGATCCTACGTTCGTTTATGGACATCCTGTTGAAATTTCACCACTTGCTAAGAAGAATAAAAAAGATCCAAGATTTACCGACCGTTTTGAGATTTTTATTTTAGGTAAAGAGTATGGAAACGCCTTTACGGAATTGAATGATCCAATTGATCAACGTCAAAGATTTGAAGCTCAAATGGCTGAACGTGCTGCAGGAAATGATGAAGCTGATATGATAGATGAAGATTATATCAGAGCAATGGAATTTGGTATGCCACCAACAGGCGGATTAGGAATTGGTATTGATCGTTTGGTAATGTTATTGACTAATGCTCCTGCAATCAGGGATGTTTTATTATTCCCAACGATGAGACCAGAACGTTTTGATGATTTAGATAGCGAAGAATAATATTCATAAATAGTTGTATTACATAGATTATGTGTTATAATAATCTATGTACTGCGGAAGTAGTTCAGTGGTAGAACATCACCTTGCCATGGTGGGGGTCGCGGGTTCGAATCCCGTCTTCCGCTTTGTATTGGAGCCTCACATTTTTGTGAGGCTTTTTGTTCGGGAAATAGCTCAGCTTGGTAGAGCGCTACGTTCGGGACGTAGAGGTCGCAGGTTCAAATCCTGTTTTCCCGATAGAGGTAGATTTTATGCAGAAAATGCTTATAATTGAAGATTTATCTGCTTTAGGTCAGATTTCGATGGTTAGTGCAATTAGTGTTGCTACTATAATGAATGTTAAGCCGGCATTGTTGCCGACTATTATTTTATCTACACAAAGTGAAGGATTTGGAGATCCAGTAAGCTTAACTTTAGAACAGTGGCAAAATAAAGCTATTGAGCATTGGAACAGTTTAGAGCAAGAATTTGATACGATGGTGATCGGCTATATTGGTTGTATATCAGGTGTTCAAAATATCCTTTCTTTTTTGCCACTCATTAGAAAGAAAAAATTAGTAGTGGATCCAGCAATGGCAGATCAGGGAAGCTTATATCCTAATTTGCCGCTTACTTATCCATCTATGATTAGCACTTTGTGTCAATATGCTGATGTGATTGTGCCTAATTTTACTGAAGCATGTTTGCTTGCCCAAGTTGATTATGCAAATGATTCTCTTAACCAAAGTAAGTTAAATCAACTTGTTGATAAGTTAGTGCAACGATTTCCTTCAACGGAGATTATTATTACTGGTGTCCCTTTGGCAAATAAATTAGCAGTAGTTTATGTTAATAAACAAAATATTGCTTCTCCGATGATATGGTCTGTAGAGTCGATTGCTAGACATTTTTACGGTACTGGTGATATATTTACAGCAATTGTTAGTGCATGTTTAGCTAAAAAAATGTCAACAGAAAAAGCAGTAAAAATTGCTATTAATGCTCTGGAACTAGCAGTAAAAGATAGTGCACAACTTACAGATCATGAGTTGTTATATGGATTGAAAATGACAAGATTGCAAGAATATTTATTAGATATTGAAGGAAATGAAATAGATGAAAAGTAAAAGAATAAAGTTGAATGTTTTTACTGCTTTGATGATTGCTATGTCAGTAGTTTTAGGTAGATGTTTCTTAATCCCTATTTTTTGGACAAGAGGCAATATTAATTTGTGTGATGCTGGTATTATGCTGGCTAGCTTAATTTTAGGTCCATTTTATGGTGCATTAGTAGGTGGAATAAGTGGGATGTTATTGGATTTGATATCTGGTTATGCGCAATTTGCCATTTTTTCTTTAATTGCTCATGGATTAGAGGGATTAGTTATTGGTTTTATTTATTTTAAACTCAAAAATCGTACTTGGAGTAAATACTTAGCTCTATTTCTTGGTAGTGTAGTTATGATTGCTGGTTATGTTGTAGCTGATAGTTATCTTTACTCATTGAAGGCGGGCTGGTTAGGTATTGGTACAAATATTTTGCAGGCATTAATTGGTGCCATTGTTTCACTTTCTCTTTATTTTGCTTTATCTAAAAAAATACATAATATTTTTGAAATCAATTAATATAATTTCTATAAAAACTTTGGGATTAGTTCTAAAGTTTTTTATTTATATTTGCATTAGCCCGTGTTTATGTTTTAATAATATCATGTTATTTTAGATAGTAGATGAGGTAAAATTATGTCAAAGTTATCAGAAAATGTCCATTCAACTCTTAATCAGATTCCTAAGTTTAAACTTTTCAATTTTTCTCAATATGCCTTAAAATTTCCTGATGTTATCCAATTGACATTAGGAGAGCCAGACTTTAATACTCCTGATCATATTAAGTTGGCAGCAATTAAAGCAATTATTAACAATCATACTAGATATGCACCGCAAAGGGGTATACCAGCTTTGTTAAACGCAATTAGTGCCGATGTTGAGCAAAAACTCGGTTTGCATTATGATCCAAAAGATGAAATTATTGTTACTAATGGAGTTACTGAGGGATGTTATGCTACGATTATGGCATTAGCAAATCCAGGAGATATCTTTTTATTACCGACACCAGGATTTCCAATGTATGTAGCAGATGTTGCGATAGCAGGAGCAGAAATAGTTGAAATAGATATTTCCAAAGACAATTTTAAATTGACACCCCAACTCTTACAAAAATATCTGGATAAATATGGCGATCGGGTGAAGGGATTAATTATGGTTAATCCTTCTAATCCTACGGGTGTGGCTATGAATCAAGCTGAATTGGATGCCTTAGCTGATGTCATTCGTGGCAAAAATATTTTTGTTATTTCAGATGAGATTTATAATTGCTTGTGGTATGAGGATGAAATTGGTTCGATAGCTAAAGCGTTACCTGAACAGACAATTATGTTTAATGGATTTTCGAAAACTTATTGTATGACTGGTTGGCGAATAGGTTATATTTGTGCACCAAGGGAAATCAGTGCTCAAATTTTCAAGGTGCATTGTTTTGCTCTTACTGATACAGTAACATTTGTCCAAGATGCTGCTATAGAAGCTTTAGTTAATGGTCAAGATGATTGCTTGCCAATGAAAAAAGCCTATATTGAGAGACGTGATTATATTTGTGATGCTTTAGCTAAAATGGGATGGGAACATCCATTTCCTCAAGGAGCATTTTATGTATTTGCTAAAGCACCAGAATTTTTAGAACAAGATGATGAAAAACTTGCTTATGATTTGATTAATAATGCTAAAATTGCTGTGGCACCAGGTTCCTATTTTGGCAAGGGTGGTGAACATTATTTACGCTTTTCTTATGCAATATCGTTAAATGATATAAAAATCGCAATGGAACGATTAAAGAAATATACAGCAGAAAGAAAGCTACAATAGCATAAGTTACCAAATTTTTTAATTGACTTAAATTTAGTTATAATAGTTAGCATAAGATTAACTAATAAAATGGTGGTGTATAATGAATATTCCTTATAGTGAAAATGCAAAGAAAGTCTTAGATATTGCTCAGCAAAAAGCAACAATGCTTAAACATGCAGTAATTAGTACTGAACATGTATTATTAGCGATTTCCACAATGGAAGAATGTAGTGCATATCAAACACTGAAAAAATATAAAGTTACAGAGTCTAGAGTTGAAAATATTATCAACGAATTTTATAGCGGATATGGTGAAACGGTTGTTACAGAAGAATATTGTATTTTTTCACCACGTCTCAAGAAAGTTTTGCAATGTGCCCAAAGATTGGCACTTGTTTTAAAACAGGATACTATTACAACTAATATCTTGTTGATGGCTTTAATTAAAGAAAAAGAGCTTACATCGCGTTTGATTTTGTCTGATAACTGTGGAATTGATATCAAAGAGTTATTGAAAGTTTTGCGATATACAATTAGTAAAGCTAATTCTGTTAATAGTAAAAAACATTCTAGTACTCCTGCTTTGGCAAAAGTTTCTGTTGATTTAACTAGGCAAGCCTTAAGAGGGATGATTGATCCTTTAATTGGTCGCACTAAAGAATTGAAACGAGTGATCCAAGTAATTTCTCGCCGAGTTAAAAATAACCCTATGTTGGTTGGTGATCCAGGTGTTGGAAAAACATCTATTGCTCAAGGTTTAGCTTTAGCTATCGTTAATAAAGAGGTTCCTGTTAATTTATTGAACAAACGAATTTTATCGTTAGATTTGGCATCATTAGTAGCAGGCACTAAGTATCGTGGCGATTTTGAGACTAAAATGAAAACGATTATTAATGAAGTTAGAAGAGATGGCTCAATTATTTTATTTATTGATGAAATACATACCTTAGTTGGAGCTGGTGGAGCAGAAGGTGCTATCAATGCTTCTAATATTTTAAAACCTTTTCTTTCTCGGGGAGAAATTCAAGTGATAGGTGCTACTACTTTTGACGAATATCAAAAGTATTTGGAAAAGGATCCTGCTTTGGCTCGTCGTTTTCAACGGATTAAAGTTGGTGAGCCAACTGCTAAAGAAACTTTAGGTATTCTACAGGGTTTAAAGAGTAAGTACGAAGAATTTCATAATGTTAATATTGAAGCTGATGCCTTAAAAGAAGCAGTTGATTTATCTGTTCGGTATATTTCTAACCGCTTTTTACCAGATAAAGCTATTGATGTAATGGATGAAGCATGTTCCGCTGTAAAAATTAAGCATAATGCAACTGAAAAAGACAGCTCTGGAGAGTTAAAAGTACAAATTGCCGATCTTGCAGAACAAAAACAAAATGCAGTCATTGCACAAGATATTGCTAAGGCTGGACAATTATATCGTCAGGAATTGCAACTTAAGGCCAAGTTACAAAAAATGTTGCAACAAAAGGATACAAGCAAACCTAAACGACCACTAGTTACTGTAGATCAGGTAGAAAAAGTGGTCTCTGAATTGACTGGTGTTCCTGTAACGAAGATGCAACGTCAAGAAAGCAAGCGATTAGCTAAATTAGAAAGTATTTTGCATCAACGTGTTATTGGCCAGAATTTAGCTGTAGAAGCAGTAAGCAGGGCTATTAGGCGTAGTCGCAGTGGCATCAAAGATCTTAATCGACCTATTGGTTCTTTCCTATTTTTGGGACCTACGGGTGTAGGTAAGACAGAATTAGCTAAGGCCTTAGCTGATGCGGTATTTGGCTCAGAAAAAAATATTATTCGGGTTGATATGTCTGAATATATGGATAAGGTTGCGGTTACTAAGTTAATTGGTTCTGCTCCTGGTTATGTTGGATATGAAGCTGGCGGTCAATTAGCAGAGAAAGTAAGACGTAACCCTTATTCTGTAATTCTGTTGGACGAAGTTGAAAAAGCTCATCCCGATATTTTTAACATTTTATTGCAGGTTTTAGATGAAGGCTTTTTGACCGACTCTAAGGGTCGCAAGATTGATTTTAGAAATACAATTATTATTATGACGTCTAATTTAGGATCCCGCTCTCTTAAAGACGATAAGACTGTTGGCTTTGCTACTAGCAATCAAGATATCAATGGTGTTATTAAAGAAAAAGTATCTGCTGCTACGAAGAATTTCTTTAGACCAGAATTTTTGAATCGAATTGATGAGCAAGTAGTGTTCGAAAGCTTAGATAAAAAGCAAATTAGACAAATTGTAGTGTTAATGATTAACCAATTAGTGCAACGTCTACAAGAAAAGAAAATTGCGATGAAGATTACTACAGGAGCAATGGATATTTTAGCTAAGGATGGCTTTGATCCTGAAATGGGAGCTCGTCCTTTACGTCGAGCTATCCAACATGAAGTTGAAGATGTTGTGGCAAAATATTTAATTAGTGGTGAATTACATGAACACCAAATTTTAAAGTTGTCAGCTAAAAATGGCAAATTAACTTTTGCAATTAGTGACAATAAGTAATATTAATTTTGACATTTTTTAAAATTTAGAGTATAATAACTACGTTTAAAAGTCTGAAATTCAGGATTTTGCTGATCTATTGTCCAGCAAAATAATAAAACAAAAACAACGAGAGAGGTTGTTTTTGTTTTTTTGTGCCTAATTTAGAACTTTTGCTAAAATGTAACATAATTGTAATATTTAGTCTTTTTCAAAAGAAAGGATGTTTTCTTTGCTAGGACATGCTGTTAACTATGGTAGTCATCGGACAAGAAGAAGTTTTTCACGTATTAAAGAAGTAGTTAAACTTCCAAATTTGACTGATGTACAAACCGAATCGTACAAATGGTTTCTTAAAGAAGGTATTCGTGAGATGTTTGATGATATTATGCCTATCTCTGACTTCTCAGGAAAATTATCTTTAGAGTTTGTTGATTATAAATTATTAAAACCAAAATATACATTAGAAGAAGCTCGCGATCATGATGCTAATTATTCTGCACCATTACACGTTACACTGCGTTTAACTAACCACGAAACTGGTGAAATTAAAACGCAAGATGTGTTCTTTGGCGATTTTCCATTAATGACGGATTCTGGTACTTTTGTTATCAATGGTGCTGAACGTGTTATTGTTTCGCAGTTAGTTAGATCACCAGGTGTCTATTACCATTGTGATTATGATAAGAATGGGCGTCCTATTTATGGTACAACTGTAATTCCAAACCGTGGTGCATGGTTAGAATACGAAACTGATGCTAAGAATTTAGCTTATGTTCGTATTGATCGTACCAGAAAGTTACCTATGACTGTCTTGGTTCGTGCTTTAGGACTAGAATCAGACAGTGATATTCAGGATTTCTTTGGCAAATCAGATAGTCTATCATTCACTTTAGAAAAAGATATGCACAAAAATCCTGCAGATACCCGTGTTGCTGAATCATTGAAGGATATTTATGAACGTTTACGTCCAGGTGAACCTAAGACAACTGATTCATCAAGATCATTGTTATATGCTCGTTTCTTTGATCCAAAGAGATATGATTTAGCACCTGTAGGTCGATACAAGATTAATAAAAAATTATCACTAAAGAACCGTCTTTTGCGTCAAACCTTAGCTGAAACTTTAGCAGACCCTGATACAGGTGAAATTATTGCTAAAAAGGGTACGGTAGTTACTCATGAACTGATGGATAAGTTGGAAAAATATCTTGATCGTGATGACTTCAAGACTGTAACTTATCAACCATCAGAAGAAGCTGTTTTACCTGATCCAATTACTGTTCAGGAAATTAAGGTATTTTCAAAAGTTGATCCCGAACGTGTCGTAAAATTGATTTCTAATGGTCATATTGGCGAGGATGTTAAACATATCACTCCAGCAGATGTCCTAAGTTCGATTAACTATTTCTTTGCTTTACAAGATGGATTAGGCTCTATTGACGATATTGATCATTTAGGTAATCGTCGTATTCGTCGTGTAGGTGAGTTGTTGCAAAATCAATTTAGAATTGGTTTAGCAAGAATGGAACGTGTTGTCCGTGAAAGAATGTCGATTCAAGATATCGCAACCGTAACACCACAACAATTGATTAATATTAGACCAGTCGTTGCCTCTGTTAAGGAATTCTTTGGTTCTTCACAATTATCACAATTTATGGATCAAAACAACCCTTTGGGTGAGTTAACACATAAGAGACGTATGTCTGCTTTGGGACCTGGTGGATTGTCACGTGATCGTGCAGGATATGAAGTTCGTGACGTGCACTATACTCATTATGGTCGTTTATGTCCAATTGAAACTCCTGAAGGTCCTAACATTGGATTGATTAACTCAATGGCTACTTATGCTGTAGTTAACAAATATGGTTTTATTGAAACACCATATCGTCGTATTTCATGGGAAACACATAAAGTTACTGACAAGATCGATTATTTAACTGCTGATGTTGAAGATAACTATATTATTGCCAGTGCCAATGCTCCTTTGAATGAAGATGGTTCCTTTAAGGAAAAAATAGTTTTAGCTAGACATAAGGAAGAAAATCTGGAAGTTTCACCGGATAAGTTAGACTACATGGACGTTATTCCTAAGCAGGTTGTTTCAGTTACCTCAGCATGTATACCTTTCTTGGAAAATGATGACTCAAACCGTGCTTTGATGGGTGCTAACCACCAACGTCAAGCTGTACCTTTGATTAATCCACATTCACCATTAGTTGGTACAGGAATGGAATATCGTGCTGCTCATGACTCCGGTGATGCTATTTTAGCTAAAGCTGCTGGTGTTGTTGAATATGTAGATGCAAATGTGATTAAAGTTAGACGTGATGACAAGACGTTGGATGAATATGTTCTTGAAAAATATCGTCGTTCAAATGCTACTAAAAACTATAATCAGACACCTAATGTTCATTGCGGTGAGAAAGTTGTCGAAGGTGAAGTTATTGCTGATGGACCAGCCATGGAAAATGGTGAGTTAGCATTAGGACAAAATCCAATCATTGCTTTTGCTACTTGGAATATGTACAACTATGAAGATGCTGTTATGATTTCTGAGCGAATGGTTAAAGATGATGTCTATACTTCTATTCATATTGAAGATTATGAATCAGAATCACGTGATACTAAGTTAGGACCTGAAGAAATAACTCGAGAAATTCCTAACGTAGGTGAGGATGCTTTAAAGGATCTTGATGAAGATGGTATAGTTCGTGTCGGTGCCGAAGTACAAGATGGTGATATTTTAGTTGGTAAAGTAACACCAAAAGGTGTGACAGACTTATCTGCAGAAGAAAAATTATTGCATGCAATTTTTGGTGAAAAAGCTCGTGAAGTACGTGATACTTCCTTACGTGTACCTCACGGTGGTGGCGGAATTATCCAAAATGTGCGTGTCTTTTCACGTGAAGCTGGTGATGAACTTGCACCTGGCGTTAACAAGATGGTAAGAGTTTATATTGTCCAAAAACGTAAGATACAAGTCGGTGATAAGATGTCAGGTCGTCATGGTAATAAAGGTACGATTGCTTTGGTTTGTCCTGAAGAAGATATGCCATATTTACCAGATGGACGTCCAGTAGATATTTGCTTGAACCCAATGGGTGTGCCTTCACGTATGAATATTGGACAGGTTTTGGAAATGCATTTAGGTATTGCCTCTAAGCATTTAGGTGTACATGTTGCCACTCCTGTGTTTGATGGAGCTTCTGAAGAAGATATGTGGAATATGGTTCGTGAAGCTGGTTTAGGTAAAGATGGTAAAACCGTTCTTTATGATGGTCGAACAGGTGAACCATTCCATAATAGAGTATCTGTTGGTGTTATGTACTACTTGAAGCTTACTCACATGGTAGATGACAAGTTACATGCTCGTTCAATTGGGCCTTACTCATTAGTTACACAACAGCCTTTGGGTGGTAAAGCTCAATTTGGTGGACAGCGTTTTGGTGAAATGGAAGTTTGGGCATTGGAAGCTTACGGTGCTGCTTACACCTTGCAAGAAATTTTGACTTATAAGTCAGATGATGTGGTAGGACGTGTTAAGGCATATGAAGCTATCGTTAAGGGTGAAAAGATACCTAAGCCTGGTGTTCCAGAATCATTTAGAGTTTTAGTTAAAGAATTACAATCTCTAGGATTGGATATTAAAGTGCTTGATAGCGATAAAAATGAGATTGAGCTTCGCGATATGGATGATGATTCTGATGAACATCTAAATATTGATAGCCTTTCTAAATTAGCTGAACAACAAGAAAAGAAAAAATTGGCTGAAGAAGCGGAAGAGCAAGAAGCCGAAGAAACAGATCAAGTTGATGAACAATCTAATTTTGATGAATCCGAAGAAGAGGAAGAGGATTTTGATGATTTAGAGTTCCCAACTTCTAATGATGAAGTTTCCGATTAATTATAGGAGGATAAACTTTTGATCGATGTAAATAAGTTTGAAAGTATGCAGGTAAATTTAGCCTCACCTAATAAGATTAGAAGTTGGTCTTATGGTGAAGTAAAGAAACCTGAAACAATTAATTATCGTACTTTGAAACCTGAAAGAGATGGATTATTTGACGAGCGTATCTTTGGCCCTACAAAAGACTGGACATGTAGTTGTGGCAAATATAAGGGTGTTCGTTATCGTGGCATAGTTTGTGACCGTTGTGGTGTTGAAGTAACTTCTGCTAAAGTTAGAAGAGAGAGAATGGGGCATATCGAATTAGCCGCTCCTGTTTCTCATATTTGGTTCTTCAAGGGCATTCCATCACGAATGGGCTTGATTCTTGATATTTCACCAAGAGCCTTGGAAGAAGTAATTTACTTTGCTGCTTATATCGTTATCGATCCAGGCGATACGGAGTTGGAATTTAAGCAACTTTTAACTGATGCTGAATATCGTGAAAATAAAGCTAAATATGGCGATAGATTCCAAGCTAAAATGGGTGCAGAAGCTATTCAAGACCTGTTAAAGCAAGTTGATATTCAAGAAGAAGCTAAAAAACTAAAAGAAGAATTAAAAACTGCTACTGGTCAAAAAAGAATGCGTGCCATTAGACGTTTAGATATTCTGGAAGCATTTTGTAATTCTGGTAATAAGCCTGAATGGATGATTATGGATTGTATTCCAGTTATTCCGCCAGATCTTCGTCCAATGGTTCAATTAGACGGTGGACGTTTTGCAACTTCTGATTTAAATGATTTATATAGACGTGTGATTAATAGAAATAATCGTTTAAAGAGATTACTTGATCTTAATGCACCACGTATTATTGTTCAAAATGAAAAGAGAATGTTGCAAGAAGCAGTAGATGCTTTAATTGATAATGGTCGTCGTGGTCGTCCTGTAGCCGGCCCTGGCAATCGTCCTCTTAAATCACTTTCACATATGTTGAAAGGAAAGCCAGGACGTTTCCGTCAAAACTTACTTGGAAAACGTGTTGACTATTCAGGACGTTCAGTTATTGATGTATCACCTAAATTGAAATTCTATCAATGTGGTGTTCCCCGTCCAATGGCATTAGAGTTATTTAAGCCTTTTGTGATGCATGAACTAGTTAAGCGTGGATTAGCATCAAATATTAAAAATGCTAAACGCAAGATAGATCGTGAAGATGATGATATCTGGGACATTCTTGAGTATGTAATTAAAGAAAGACCAGTTCTTTTAAACCGTGCCCCTACTTTGCACCGTTTAGGTATTCAAGCTTTTGAGCCGGTATTAGTTGCTGGTAAATCTATTAGATTACATCCGCTAGCTTGTGAAGCCTATAATGCTGACTTCGATGGTGACCAGATGGCTATTCACTTACCATTGTCTGATGAAGCTGTTGCAGAGTCACGATTATTAATGTTAGCTGCTCACCATATTTTGGCTCCAAAAGATGGTAAGCCAATCGTAACGCCATCTCAGGATATCGTTTTAGGAAATTATTGGTTGACTCAAACTGAGCGTGGACGTGAAGGCGAAGGTATGATCTTTAATTCACCAGAAGAAGCAACAATTGCTTATGAAAATGGTGATATTCACTATCATACTCGAATCGGAATGTCTGCTGATTCAATGCCTGAAAAGAAGTGGCCTGAAGGCTATGAACATGGTATTTTTGTGACAACTTATGGTAAATTAGTCTTTAATGCTTTGTTCCCTAAGGACTTCTTCTACGTCAATGAACCAACTCAAGAGAATTTGACTAGCCCATTAGCTGAAAAATATTTCCTTAAACCAGGTGAAAATATTCACGATAAGTTAGATTCATTACCTTTAGGCAAGGCATTCAAGAAGGGATTCTTAGCTGATTCTATTGCCCAAATTTATAAATTATATCGTGTTCAAAGAACATCCGATTATTTGGACGATTTGAAAGAATTAGGTTATACCGTATGTACTACTTCAGGGTTAACGATTGGTGTTGAAGATATTCCTACTTTGAAAGATAAAGATGATATTGTACGTGAAAATCGTCAAAAAGTTGACGTCATTTCTAAACAATACCGTCGTGGTTTAATTACTGATGAAGAACGTCATGATCGTGTAATTAGTATTTGGAATAATTGTAAAGATACCATTCAAAATGAACTTGCTGGATTGTTTGATCCACGCAATCCTATTTCTGTCATGTCAGACTCTGGAGCTCGTGGTAATATTTCTAACTTTACTCAGTTAGCTGGTATGCGTGGTTTGATGGCCGCACCTAACGGTGGTATGATGGAAATTCCTGTTACTTCTAACTTCCGTGAAGGATTGACAGTGTTGGAAATGTTCATGTCAACTCACGGAGCTCGTAAGGGAATGACCGATACTGCTCTTAAGACTGCCAACTCTGGTTATTTAACTCGTCGTTTGGTTGATGTAGCCCAAGATGTTATCATCAGAGAAGAAGATTGTAATACTGATCGTGGCATTACTGTTTCTGCAATTACTGAGGGTGACGAAATGATCGAACCATTGTTTGATCGTTTGGTAGGTAGATATACTTCTAAGAGTGTAATTGATCCTACAACTGGTGAAACAATTTGCCCAGCTAATGTAATGATGAACGAAGATATGGCCCAAAAGATAGTTGATGCTGGTGTAACTTCAGTTACTATTCGTTCTGTATTTACGTGCAACACACAACATGGTGTTTGTCAAAAATGTTATGGTATGAACTTAGCTACAGGTGAAGATGTTGAAGTAGGTGAAGCCGTAGGTACTGTTGCTGCTCAATCTATTGGTGAGCCAGGAACTCAGTTGACTATGCGTAACTTCCACAACGGTGGTGTTGCCGGTGCTAACGATATTACTCAAGGTTTACCTCGTGTACAAGAGCTATTTGAAGCACGTAATCCTAAGGGACGTGCGACAATCTCAGAAGTAACTGGTGAAGTTACAAGTATTGAAGAAGATCCTGCTGAACATACACGCGAGATTACTGTTAAGGGTCAAACTGATACTAGAACTTACTCTGTACCATATACTGCATCAGTAGCGGTAGCTGAAGGAGATCAAGTAGAACGTGGACAAAAATTAACTTTAGGTTCTATTGATCCAAAGGAATTAATCCGTGTTCGTGATGCTTTAACTACAGAGAAATATATCTTGAGTGAAATTCAAAAAGCTTATAGAATGCAGGGTGTTGAGATTGCAGATAAGCACGTGGAAGTAATGGCTCGTCAAATGTTGCAAAAGGTTCGCATTTTGGATCCAGGTGAAACTGATATTTTACCTGGTGAATTGATGGATATCGGTGAATTTAAGGCACGTAATAAAGATGTTATTATTTCTGGTGGTATTCCTGCTACAGCTCAAAGTGTAATGCTTGGAATTACTAAGGCCGCTTTGGAAACTAATAGTTTCTTGTCTGCAGCTTCATTCCAGGAAACGACACGTGTGCTTACAGATGCTTCAATTAGAGGTAAATCTGATCCACTTCTTGGACTTAAAGAAAATGTTATTATTGGTAAGATTGTACCAGCAGGTACTGGTATGCCAATTTATCGTAAAATGGAACCTAAGGCAGATATTCCTGCAGAAAATCTGCCTGAAAAAGAAAATGAATCTGATTCCAAAGAAAAATCAGTTTATGCTCAAGCACAATCTACAGGTAGTGAAAATTAATAATTACTAATCAAAACAACATAAGTCTAATTAATTGACTTATGTTGTTTTTTGATATTGTATTTAATATTGGTTAAGCTAAAATTTAATTAGTATATTGAGTAAATGGATAGGTAAATTAAATGTCAAAAATAGCAATTTATATTAGTGGTGGTATTGCAGCATATAAATCGATTTTAGTTTTAAGAGAGCTGCAGAAACAAGGCCATGAAGTTAGAGTGGGGATGACAGCTAATGCCCAAAAATTCGTAGGTGTTCAAACTTTTGCCGCTTTAACGCATACTACTGTTTTAACAGATTTATGGGATAATGATCATCAAACTGAGATTGGACATTTAGAATTAGCTCAATGGTGCGATTTGGCGTTGGTTGTTCCTGCTACGGCTAATATAATTGCTAAATTAGCCAATGGCATAGCAGATGATGCAGTGACAACTGCTTTGATAGCAACAGATAAACCAATCATAGTAGTTCCAGCTATGAATAATAAAATGTGGCATAATGTTGCATTGCAACGTAATATTAAGCAATTAATTGACGATGGAATGCAGGTTATAACGCCAGAAACTGGATATTTGGCTGAGGGATACCAAGCTCAAGGTCGCTTGCCAGAACCAGACAAAATAGTACAATTTGTTAATGCTAATTTGCACTGCGATAGTTCTTTAGTCGGAAAAAAGGTAGTTATTACTGCTGGAGCAACCCTTGAAAAAATTGATCCAGTTCGCTATATTTCTAATTTTTCTAGTGGGAAAATGGGTTGGGCAATGGTGCAAGCTTTTTTGCAAAGAGGAGCTGATGTTACATTGATTTATGGCAAAGTTAGTGTGAATATTGTGCCATTTGTCAGATTAACAACTATTCATGTAGCAAGTGCTCAAGAAATGTTAACAGTGGCGGAGCATGAGTTTAGTGATGCTGATATTTTAGTAATGACTGCAGCCGTTGCTGATTTTCGACCTAAAAATTATTGTCCACAAAAAATCAAAAAAAACGCTGGCAATGATTCCTATCAATTGGAGTTGGTAAAAAATCCAGATATTCTCTATACACTTGCTCAAAGCAAAAATGAAAAGCAATTAGTGGTAGGTTTTGCAGCAGAAACTAACAATTTATTAGCCAATGCTCACACTAAATTAAGTAACAAAGGGGCAGATATGATAATTGCTAATGATGTTAGTCAGGATGTGTTTGGATCTGATCTGAATGAAGTAACAATTATTACTAAAGATGATCCAGATGTTAAATTACCACGCATGAATAAGCAAGAGATTGCAGAATCTATTGTCAACCATATTATTAAATTAAATTCTAAATAGGGCTATAAAAGACAAGAGCGTGTAAGAAAAGACACGTTCTTTTTTAGTTCATCTATGTTATAGTAAAAGGAGATATTTTGGGATATTTGGCACAACTCTTGAGCGATTTGATCCTCATTGAAAGAAAGAAGGATAGTTTATATGATTAAATTGATAGCAACTGATATGGATGGAACATGGTTAAGAGAAGATAAAACATATGATGAAGCAATGTTTGTTCGGATCTTTGATTTGATGCAGGAGCAAAATATTAAATTTGTCGTCGCAAGTGGAAATCAACATGCTAATTTGTTAACTAGGTTTCCTAATCATGTGGATAAGATTTATTTTGTCGCAGAAAATGGAGCAATGATTGCACAAGGAAAGCAAATTTTGCGTATTGTTGATATCCCAGATGATATTTATCATTTAATGCTTAATATTGTAGATGAAATGTCTTATCCTAGCATTGTTTCGGGAGTTACTGGAGCTTATATTTTGAAAAAATCCGGTCAGGAATTTTATTTGGAAAATTATAAGTACTACAAAAATCTTAAGCAAATTGATAATTATGAAGAAGTTGACGATCGTATTTTCAAGGTAAGTATTGTTGTACCACCAGAGTTAATGCCTACAATTATCAAAGATTTACGTTATCGCTATCCTGAAATTGGTTTTGTTGCAGGGTCGGCCAATACAATTGATATGTCAACACCTGGTATGAATAAGGCTGTGGGCTTGAAATATTTATCATATAAGCTAGGTATCAAATCTTCAGAAATGGTTGCGTTTGGTGATAGTGGTAATGATGTAGGGATGTTAGAGTATGTAGGACATAGCTTTGCTATGGGAACAGCTTTACCAGAAGCCAAAAAAGCTGCTAAGCATATTATTGGTTCATGTGATGAATCAGCAGTTCAATATAAAATACTTGATTTGTTAACCAGATAGATGGATGAGGAAATAGAGGTAAATGTGTACAATTTTACAAGTCAATAATTTGATGATGAAATTTGAGGATCGACTTATTTTTGATCGAGTTAATTTTACATTGCAAAAAGGCTCAACAACTGCATTATTAGGTTCCAATGGTACTGGTAAAACTACTTTAATTAAAATTTTGATGGGGATGTTACCTGCAACTAGTGGTGATTTTCAATATAGTTCCAAAATTAAGGTTGCTTATGTACCTCAATTTCGTAATTTGGATGCTGATTATCCCTTATCAATTAAGGCTTTTGTGGAATTAAATATGCCACTTTTTAAATCAAAAAAAGATAAAGCAGAAATCAATCGCATACTGGCAGAAACACATTTATCTCAGATTCAGCATCTACGCATGGGAGCCGCATCTGGTGGTCAACGTCAGCGAGCATATTTAGCTCAAGCATTATTAGATCGACCAGATTTAATTATTCTAGATGAAGCTACCGCTAGTTTGGATCCAACTGCTAAAGAAGAATTGATGTTGTTGATCAAGCATTTGAATGAAAAACATCAAATGACAGTATTATTTACCACCCATGATATTATGTTAGCTAAAAAATATATGCATGAATATTTGATTTTTCATAATAAAACCCTAATTCATGGGCAAATGAAAGATTTTGCCGAAGAGGAGATATAAATAATGTTAAGTTACGATTTTATGCAATATGCTTATTTAGCTAGTAGCTTTATTGCGATAACTTGTGCTGTTGTCGGTGTTTATGTTGTTGCACGTGGCTTTAGTTTTTTAGCACATACATTATCAGAAATTGGCTTTGCCGGAGCAGCTTTTGCAGTTTTTTTAGGAATTAATCCTTTATGGGGAATGTTACTTTTTACTTTGCTAGGTTCGCTTTGTGTCGGTGAATTATCACTGCGTAGTGAACAAAAAGAGTCAGCAATATCAGCAATATCAGCATTATTTATTGGCCTAGGCGTTTTATTTTTAGCTATTTCACACGCTAATAGTCGTTATGCTACTGACATTTTGTTTGGCTCGATTATTGGAGTAGATTTATCTGGTGTAATTCAGTTAGTGCTCCTTTCATTGGTTGTGATTTTAGTTATTTTATGTATTATGTCGCCGCTAAATTATGATTCATTTGATCATATTGGAGCTATTAGTCATCATCTAAATACAGCCTTAGTAGGTGCTATTTTTTTGATGGCTTTAGGGATGTCTGTTGCTATTGGCTCACAAGTTGTAGGCTCCTTGTTGGTGTTTATTTTATTAACACTGCCAGCATCGACAGCTAGATATTTGGGTAAAACTATTTTTAGCATGCTAGCTTGGGCGGTAGCTATTGCTCTTATTGGCGTTTGGTTAGGGTTAGCTTTAGGCTATTATACTAACTGGCCTGTTACTTTCTTTATTTCGATGATTGAAGTTTTGATCTATCTGTTAGTTTATATTGGTAAGTTAATCAAAAAATAAAAGATCATTTATTAGGCTATAGTGCTTAATGATGATCTTTTATTTTGCAAAAATATGTTTATTTAAATAAGGTGTGTAAAGTAATGATAGCTGCAGCTTTGGCAGCAATTAGTAATGAGTTTTCATTAACATAAAAGTCAGGACTGTGATGTGGGTGATTCGTTTGATCTGCTGCCATACAACCAACATAGAAAAATAGCCCTGGGATGTTTTGAGAAAAGTATGAGAAGTCTTCAGAAGGATCTTGTGGACCAGGATCCATTACAGTAGATACTTCAGGTAGCTTGGCTTTAGTTAAAGAAGTTATTGCTTCATTAGCCAATTGCTCATTATTGATTAAAACAGGATAGTTATCATCATAGTTGATACTTGCTTTAATATTAAAACTAGTTTGTAAGCCATTAACTAATTGAAAAATTTGACTTTTAACTAATTTTCTCGTGCTTTCCTTCATAATGCGGACATCACCTTTTAAGGTAACATTTTCTTTAATAGCATTAAATGAACCTACACCTTCAAAAGAGCCAATGGTAACACTAGCTGTATCAAAAGGATTAATTCTTCTGGAAACTATTGTTTGTAACATAGTAACTAAATAAGCACCAGCAACGATTGCATCGTTAGACAGATGTGGCATAGAAGCATGTCCACCTTTGCCTGTTAATTTGATTTCAAAACTAGCTCGTCCAGTTTGAGTTTCTCCTTTGTGGATACCAATCATGCTGGTCGGCATTGATGACATTAAATGTAAGCCGATTATTTGATCAATACCATCTAAAACACCATCCTTGAGCATCGAAATTGCTCCACCCGGTGATATTTCTTCAGCTGGTTGATGAATAATTCTGATTTTACCACGCAATTTATCTTTTATTTGCCATAAGTTCTTAGCTAAAACCATCAAGTATGCAGTATGACCGTCATGACCACAAGCATGCATCACTCCGGGGTGTTTAGATTTAAAAGAAAGATTGTTGTTTTCTTGTACAGCTAAGGCATCAAAATCAGCTCTCAACGCTAAATGAGGTCCCGCAGTATTACTATCTATATCGATGTAAAAACCATATCCATCACCGCAATCGTGAATGGGACATCCTAATTGTTGATAGTATTTTTTTATATATGTTGCGGTTTCTTTTTCGTGGAAAGATATCTCGGGGTATTCATGTAAATGCCGTCGGATGCGAATGATTTCTGTTTCATCTTCTTTAAGTTTATTTAGTAATTCCTCTTGTAAATTCATTAGATTCCTACTTTCATAAATTAACTATCATTTAAAATCATAGCACTAATTAAACAAATGATGTTTGTAAGTGACTTGTAATTATGACAATAAAAAAAGCATCGTTAACGATGCTTAAAAATGATGTAGTTTTTTACGATATTCAGCTAGCATATGCTTTTTTTCTTCTTTTTCTTTTTCAATAATACTATATTTGCTGGCTGGTACACGATTGATATAGAACTTATGGCGTGTTCCTAAAATCAAAGGTACACGTTCAATCACTGTATCTGAATAATCTAAGCCAAACCATGATGCTGGATTGGATGATAAATTTTGTAACCAAACACGAGCTTTTATAATATTCTTTTCGTAATTAGTTAATTGAGTTTGCGGACTAACTACATCTTGCACAATAACAAATGAAAAATCACCGACATCTCGTCCAGGGGTTGTAGTGTATTCTTGCGGCTGAGCTTCAATTGTCTGGTCGGCAATTAGATCATGAACAATTTGTCGCAAATAGATGTTAACACGCTGTTGTTGCTTAAATCCTAAATATAATTGCACATTGATGACATTTTTTGTACCAAAGGTATTAACTGAGTATTCATTGGTAAAAGGCTCATCTGTAACATTTACAGTAACGAACCAATAAGCTTTAGCACGCTTAGGTCTTTTGTCTAAGATGGAATAGATTACTTCACGTTTAATGAATTTATTGTATTTTACTTTTGCCATGTAAACTAAGTTAGTAGCATATGTAGGGTAATCTTCGTCATGACTTAAACGTGTCAACATATCAATATATTGATCTAATCGAACATAAGAATTACGATTTTCTCTAAGATCCCTCACCTTATTACCATAGTACCAAATATACATTACACCTAAAATTAAGCCAGCAATTAAAACGGTGACATAACCACCATGAACAAATTTGACCAAACTTGAAATTAAAAAGGCCGTTTCAATGAGTGTAAAGATAACTACAAATAGTAAACGAGTAAAAATTGAATGGTTAGATTGCCCCAAATATTCAAACAATAATAGTGTAGTCATTAACATAGTTGCTGTAATAGCTAGACCATAAGCAGCCTCCATATGTTCAGATGTCTTAAAAAAGAAGACAATTGATAAGGTAGCAATTGCGAGCATTTTATTAACAGATGGGATATAGATTTGACCTTGTTGTTTAGAAGGAAAAATAATATTCATGCGTGGAATAAATTTTAATTGGATGGCTTCAGAAACTAAGGTAAATGAACCAGTAATTAATGCTTGGGATGCAATAATAGCTGCTAAAGTGGCTAAGATGATAGCATAAATTCTCAATTGCTCTGGAACGATTGCAAAAAAGGGATTTAAATCGCCAATAGCATGATAATTAGGATTATGCAAAATCCAGACACCTTGACCTAAATAGTTAAGAGATAAGCAAATAAAAACATAAGGCCAAGAACCAATGATATTTGCTTTACCAACGTGACCTACATCTGAATATAGGGCTTCAGCACCAGTTGTAGCTAGAAAAATACTTCCTAAAATAAAGAAGCCAACTTTATTTGCAGGACTGAACATAATTTTAATAGCATAAATTGGATTAAGTGCTTCTAAAATCGACATATCACCAATCATGTTACAAAAACCTACAACACCTAAAAAGGTAAACCAGATGAGCATTACGGGACCGAAGGCTTTACCAATAACATCAGTTCCCATTCTTTGAATCAAAAAAAGCAATAAAAGGATAATAATGGTAATAAAAATTACTGATTTTTGATCAGGAACAAAGATATGTTGTCCTAGTTTCATACCTTTGAGACCTTCAATAGATGTGGTAACAGTCACTGCTGGAGTTAAAGCTCCATCAGCCAATAAAGCAGCACCACCAATTAAAGCAGGCATAACCAACCATTTAGCCCTTTTGCGTACTAAAGCATATAAAGCAAAAATTCCACCTTCGCCGTGGTTTGTCGCTTGTAAGGCTATTAATACGTATTTAATGGTAGTTAATAATGTAACCGTCCATAGAATTAATGAAATACTTCCGATAATCAATTCACGATTAATATTAACTAAGCCGCCATTAGCATTAATGATTGATTTCATAACATATAGCGGACTAGTACCGATATCGCCGTAAACTATACCAATAGTTATCAATAATCCTGCAATTGAGAGGCGATTTTTTAACTTGTCATTCATGAAAAATAACTCCTAATTGATCCTTATATAGGAAAATTAATACGAAAAAAAGAATGCTATAGCATTCTTTTTATTACTACATTCTCATATATTTTGCAAAAACATGCAAGCCTTAAGAAAGAGTTTGTGAGATGTTATTGCGACGTTCACTGTACCAATCATTCCACTCGTCAAATGTACGAACACTTTCTACAGCTAGACCAGTTTTTGCTTTAATATTTGCTAGAATATTTTCAAAATTCTGTGCATGAATATTCAAAACATGTTTAATCAAATTACGACGACCAAATGCTTCATTGGCAAGAATATATGTATTAATTTCAATAATATCATGATTACCATCAAAAGCTGCCATGATTTCTAAATCAGCTTGTTCAAATTTGGCAATATAAAAGTTTGCGAAAACATTTAAATAATCAGGATATTCCTTATATTCAGTTGCTGGCATTTCTACACGATTGGGTTCTGGTACAACTACTTCAAATTGATCTTCAGTAGTTTCTTCAGTAGTTTCTTCGGTTTCGGTATTCTTTAAGTCTTCAGTCAAAGTTAAGAGCTCCTTCTTATTTGTTATATCTGTACAAAAATTCAATACTATATTACATGTAAAATAGTATAAAATCAATCTTTTTATGAATTATCTGAATTTTTGCGACAAATTATCATTCTCAAACGTTAGTAATAGTGTAAGTCAAAAAAACACCGGTGAAAAACTTACATTATATTTAATAAGGATGGTATGAAGATGAAAACAAAAACAGTGTCACAAAAAGTAGAATATATATTTATTAATCCTAAGTATGATGAAGGTGAAAAAGTATTTACTTTTAAAAATCTAAAGCCCGATGCAGATTATGCTAGTGTGGTAAATGTAGGTAAAGCAATAGCTAAATTACATAAAGGCGATAGCTTTAAAAATGCTACATTAATTCAAACCAATGAGATTATTGCTGAATAAAATCAGAATTAGTACACAATAAGGAGAGATAAACAATGACAAAAACAAGCAAAACATTAAAATTAATTTTTAAAAATGATCATCATAAGGTATCTACTTTGAGTTTGCCATATGCTAGTGCTAACTTGACAGAAGCTGAAGTTAAAGAGGTGATGGATACTATTGCAAAAGAAAATATTTTTGCTAAAGAAGGGGTTGGGCTATATACTGAACCGCAAGCAGCTCAATATGTTGAGCGAACGATTAATCCAATTTTCACTACTGCTAAATCAAAGCATCCAATTGCTCCAGCAATTAATTAAAATTTTAAATAACTAATGATCAATAGTTAAAATAATCTAACAAAACACAGTCTATTAACAGGAATAATTTCTGGATAATAGGCTGTGTTTTAAGTTAATGTTACAATTATGTTATTGAACAGATGTTCGGTTGAAATGAAAAAATTTAGTACTTAAAATAAAAATTGGTACGTAATATTAAAGGAGAAGGATATGAATAGATCAACTATAACGAGTGCTGTCACGGCAATTCTAATTGCTGGTGCTGGAATATCTGTAGATAATATCTTAAATACAAATAGTCAGACTCATCAAGTAGTCGATGCTACCACTCAACAGGAATTTTTAAATAAAGCTATACCTGCTGCTACTAAAGCTTCGTCTAAGTACGGAACATATACTTCAGTGATGCTTGCACAAGCTATTCTTGAATCTAATTGGGGTAATTCTCAGTTGGCACAAGAACCAAATAATAATTTGTTTGGCATCAAGGGTTCATATCAAGGAAATTCTGTATCATTTTCGACTTCTGAGTTTAGTGATGATAATGGTTACTATACGGTTGATGCTAATTTTAGAAAGTATCCGACTTATCATGAGTCGTTTGATGACAATGGTAATTTACTTCGCAATGGCTTAAATGGATATTATTCAGATACTTGGATTGAAAATGCACAATCTAGTTCAGATGCTACCAATGGTTTGCAAGGCAAGTATGCTACTGCTCCTGATTATGCTCAGAGTTTGAATAAAATTATTAGTCAATATGATTTGACAAAATATGATCCAAAAATCACAGGCGTTAACGAAAGAAAAGTCATACAAAAAACTTGTTCTGTGACTTCAGCACCTGTTGAATCTAGTGTAGGCAAATTAGTTAAGACTTTGCATAGAGGCGACGTAGTCGATGTCACTAAGTATATTGCTTATGGCAATGGTGTTAAATATGCTTTGACTAATTATGGTTGGATTGATGCAATTGCGATAGTTCCTATTGTGAGTCAAGCACCAGTTGCTAGGATGAGTGACGCTAGCGTCGTTAATAAAATTGTCAAAATCAATTATATTCCTAAATATGGGATTGCTGTTTGGCAAAAACCGGCTCATCACGTAGTTGGTAAGTATTTAGCACATGGTACTAGTTGGCGTGTTGATCGCCAGATTAGTATTAATAATCATTTATGGTATCGTGTAGGAACTAATCAATGGATAGATAGCCAATATACTATTGTAACTTATGATAGTAAAAAAGTAGCTGAATCTAAAACTCAAGCACCAGCTAGTCCAGTTAGTTCAGCTGGTAGAAAAGAAGTAGCTATACGAGGGATAGTTACAGTTAGTTGTGGCAATTATCAAAAATTAGCAGTTGTTGATGCCCCAGCTGGTAAGTTAACTGGTAAAAAATTAGCTAATAATACTCGTTGGCGTTTCTTTAAGATTGCTAAAGCTGACGGACATTTTTGGTATAATTTAGGCGGTAACCAGTGGGTTATAGCCGATTACGTTTATGAAAAATAAGGAGGAATTTGATGCATATTTCTAAGTCAGAATGGTTGGGAGTTGCAGTTTGTTTTGGAGCATTAGCTTCTATGCCTAATACGGTTGTCAAAAATTCACCTGTAGCTATGACTACAGTAAAAGCTGATACTAGTTATGTTGAAGATAAAAGCTATGGAGTAGATGTTTCTAGTTTCCAAGGCACTGATATGTCTAACTATGCTCAAAATGGTGCTAAATATGCTTTTGTTAAAACAACTGAGGGTACATGGTATACTAATCCCAAGGCTAGTGGTCAGGTATCTAGTGCTTTAGCTAATAATATGATGACTATGTCATATCATTTTGCAGTATTTGGAAATGATGCACAAAAAGCTAGTGCTGAAGCAAACTATGCTGTTAATGCTAGTCGCAATGTTGGTGTTCCTGCTGGTTCATATGTCGTTTGTGATTGGGAAGCTGGAGACGGTAATAATATTAATGGACCAGTTGAAGCAAATACTGATGCGATTTTATCTTTCATGGATACAGTAAATGCTAATGGTTATAAGCCAATGCTTTATTCTGGTGCATATTTAATGAGAAATAAAATTGATACTGCTCGTGTAGTAGCTAAATATCCTAATTCATTGTGGGTCGCATCATATGCAACAATGGGTAGGATTGATGAACCTGATTTTGAGTACTTCCCTTCTATGAATGGAGTAGCAATTTGGCAATTTACACACAATTGGCGTGGTCTTCATGTTGATGGAAATATTAATGTCTTACCATTATCAAAAGGTGGCGTTTCACAAGCACCAAGTAGTGTACCAGCTACACCTTCAGTTGACATTAATCAAGTGATAGCTAGTGCTAGTCAAAGTGTTGCACAAAAAGAGCAACCAGCTATTACATCAACTACAACTGATACAAATCAAGATGTACCATTTACTGCTGTAGGACGTGTTAACTATGTTCCTGGTTATGGCATCATGCTTTGGGGTCAGCCAGGTTATAAAAATGCTTTGAATCGATATTTACCACATGGATCAAGATGGAAGATTTTCAAAAAACGTTATATAAATGGTAGTGTATATTACAATCTTGGCGGTAGCCAGTGGGTTGACGGTAAGTATATTATCATTGAATAATTCATCTAAAATAAAAAGCAGTTTTGAAGAACTGCTTTTTTTGTACAAAAAAAACATCGAATAAATTCGATGTTTAAGGCTTAGAAAAAAGATAATATTAGATATCAGAAAAGTTACATAAGTATATTTTTAAAGCGTTTTGTTAATAGCGTACCTTAAGTCTCTTTAAATCACCTTATAGGATAATAATATATCCATTTAACCTCTAATGTCAATTAAAAATCACAATTAAAATTAATGATTTAGAAATGCTTATAAAATCTAACGATAGAGATGCTTAAAACAATTAGAGAACAGAAAATAGCAAAATAAGCCAAATAATCAACGCTAAAAATCTGATTAGCCTGCCACAGACTAAGGTGTTTATTGATGGCGAATTGATTAGCCCAGTGATGTATTAATAAAGGAGTTAATATTAAAAATATGCTTGCGGCAATCGCTCCAGCTAACGAATACCGATAGACGTAAGGTTCCTTAAAAAAATGAGTCAAGATACAAAAGGCAGAGATCAATATTAGCAAAAAAGACCAAATCATAATCTTAAGTCCAACAGGATCTTGCATCAATTGAGAACTATTGATGGCATAACGATATGTACTCCACAAGTTACCACCCATTAGATGATTTAAAAAACTAAATAAATCGGATCCTTGATTAAAATAATAATTGTTTGACTGATTAGCAATTCCTTGAAACATAGTCAAAGCATCATTAGCTCCAGCAGATTGAAAATTAATGACAACTACATGTTGCAAGTAAGTTAAAAGAAAAATAATTATAGTAGCTATCATTTGAACAACTCTTAATACATAGTGAGTGCGAGGATCATCAATATCTAACATAAAATGCAAATTATCTCTAAAATGTAGATTCTCTCTAATTATACTTTCTCTAGTTTGCTTCATAATTATAATTACCTCCATATCTAGTGTAACAACTATAATGAACTATTGGACAAACAAGCAATAATGATACAGATTATGTAGACACAAATGGATATTTGTCAAGTTATAATATTACAGAAAGATTACAACTTTAATCACCAAAAAGCAGTTAATAGCTTACTACTGTAAGGTTTATATCGAAATATATTATTTAAAAAAATAAAAAAAACATTGAAATCAAATAAGTATGATATATAATATAAATATGTAGTACGTACGAATAGCGTACTTAAGAAAAATGATTTAATTCATGGAGGATTAGATATGAAGAAGGAAAAGTTAAACAAATTTTCTATTAGAAAATTATCAGTTGGTGCTGCATCTGTATTAGTTGGTGTTGCACTTGCTGGTGGTGCAACTACAGCATTTGCTGACGCAAATACTAAGCCAGCTGTAGAAACTGCAGTTAAGGCTAAGGCATCTGTTGTTGTATTTAAAGCTGGTAACAAGCTTGCTGGTTACACTGTAGTAACAGGTCAACCTACCGAAGAATCTGTTAAGAATGATGTTCCTGCTGATTACAAGTTGGTAACTCCATTTAAGGCTACATTGGTAACTACAGCAGATCAACCTGAATACGAAGTAGCTGTTGCAGAAAAATCATTAGTTGAAAAAGTTGCTGCAGAAAGAGACAAGAAAGCTGGTCTTTCATACAAAGATCTTACTAAGAAGTATGCAGCTAAGTCAGAGTTTGACAAAGCACATGAAGCTGTACAACCAGCTAAGGATGCATTAGATGCAGCCAATGAAGCAATGGCAGAAAAAGAAACTGCTGTTGAAGTTGCCAAAGCACAATTGGCATTATACAAGGAACTTCTTGCTAAGAACCCTAAGGCTGATGTTTCAGTTAAGATTGATAAAACAGAAGAAGAATACACAAGTGCTGTAAAAGCTCAACTTGATCAATCATTTGCAGTTGCTAAAGCTAAGGCAGCATTTGCCGCAGCTGTAAGAAAAGAAGCTGAAAAGAAAGCTGCTTATGAAAAACTTGGTGGCCAATTAGCTGATCTTTCTGCTTACAACACTTTGACAGAAATTGCTGGCAAGATGGACGAAGTTAAAGCACAAGCTGCTACAGCAAAGGCAGCAGTTGAAGCTGCCAAGAAAGCTTTATTTGAAGCTAAGCTTACTGCAGCTGAAAAGACAGATCCTGTTGACCTTATTGTTGCTAAGTTTAAGCTTGAAGATGCTACTAGTGCATTAAACAATGCATTAGCAACTTACAACGCATATGTTGCAAGATTAAACACTTTAAAGACTTACTTTGACGAAGTACATAAGACAGCTCTTGTATCAACCAAAGTTGTGGCACCTAGTGTACCAGCTCTTTCAGTTGATACTGAAGTAGCATTCTCAGGTGTTGCTAAGACATTTGTTAAAGGTCATCCAAACTACGCTGTAGCTATGATGGACGCAAATGGTGTATACACTGGCAAATTCTTAAAGCAAGGTTCTAGCTTCAAGGTATTTGGCAAGAAGACTATTAAAGGTCGTGTATGCTACAGATTAGGTACTCAATCACAATGGGTTCCTGCAGAATTCTTAGTATTTTAATGAATAAGATTAAAAAAGCAGATAAGATATCTGCTTTTTTTCATTATCATTTTTTTTTTTTTAATATTTTGCTGGATAATATTCGATTTTTTGTTGTAATCGTTAACAAATGATACTATAATATTCCTAGTTAAAACAAAATAAATTTTTACATATGTAAATTTATGGAGGATTATAATTATGAAAAAAGAAAGATTAGATAAGTTTTCAATCAGGAAGTTAACTGTGGGAGCAGCTTCAGTATTGATTGGTGTAGCCATTTGGTGCTACAACTGTTAGTGCTGCTGCAAAGCCAGCTCCACAACAAGGTACACCTGCAGGTCAACAAGCTGCAGAAGTTGCTGAACTTAAGGACGTTAAGTTCACTTTCAAGATGGGTGATAAGTCAGCTACTACTAGAGCAGTAACAGTTTATGCTACTAAAGATGGTCACTATGGTTTTACAAAGGACAATTGTAAGTGTACTGCAGCTGATATTACTGTAGCCTTTTTGGAAGGTGTAAGTGATAGCACTATTAAGAGTGCTCAGGGTATAGCTTATCCAGAAAAGATTGTTGCTGGTGAGAACACTGTTGAGGTAGCTGCTAAACATGCTTCCAACCCAGTAGAACACAGTGATGCTGATTTGCAAAAAGAAGCAGAAAAAAAGGCTGATGAACTTAAGAACAGTCCTGCTTTTTTCAAGGCTGAGTTAAAAGATGCAGAACATGAATTGCAAGTAGCTAAAGATACAGGCACAAGCAGAGCAAGAAGGCAGCTTGTCACAAGAAGAAATGGCTAAACTTCAAGATGACGTTGCAAAGGCAGAAGCAAAGGTCAACGAACTTAAGAACAGTTCTGCTTTTGTTGAAGTTCAGTTAAAAGATGCAGAGCATGAATTGGAAGTAGCTAAAGATGCAGTTGCACAAGCAGAGCAAGAAGGTGGCTTGTCACAAGAAGAAATGGGCAAGCTTCAAGATGAAGTTGCAAAGGCAGAAGCAGAAGTTAACGAATTGAAAGCAAAACTTGCAAAAAAGGTAACTCCAGCACCAGAACCAGTAAAACCAACTCCAGTAGTTCCAACCCCTGAACCAAAACCAGAAGAAACCACTTACCACTTCACATACAAAGGTGCAGATACTACTGTAAGCACAGATCACGTAGCAGGAAGTGCTGAAAAAGCAGAACAATACTTCAGAGCATATGCTAGTGAATCAGGTCTTAATTTAGACTTTACATACGATGAAGCTACACATACTTTTGTAGGTACGGATGCAAAAAAGGTAACTCCAGCACCAGAACCAGTAGTTCCAGCCCCTGAACCAAAACCAGAAGAAACAACTTACCACTTCCAATACGATGACAAGAAGGGTAACAGCATTAGACAAGATTTCGCAACAACAGATGCAGATACAGCAGAAATGCACTTCATAGCATATGCTAGCGATAATGCACTCTCCATAGATTTTGCACACTTTACATACAATGAAGCTACACATACATTTGTATATAAGGACTTCGAATCTGAGAAGGGTGAACCAGAAGTATTGCCAGCACCAGCAGTTGATGTACTTGCAGAAGCTAAGAAAGTAGCACATGAAGAATTTACTAAGGCTGGAATTACAGGTGATATCTTCCACAAAGCAATTGATGCAGCTAAGACTGTAGAAGGACTTAAAGCATATGTTGCAGAAACATTGGCAGCACACAAGACTGTAGAACCAGAATCAACTGAAGATACTGATTTGTACCACTACACCGGCTTCAGTAATGAAGATGTTTACACTGACGAAACACCAGCAGAAGACGAAGATACTGATTTGTACCACTACACTGGTTTCAGCAATGAAGATGTTTACACTGACGAAACACCAGCAGAAGACGAAGATACTGACTTGTACCACGTAACAGGCTTCAGCAATGAAGATGTTTACACTGATGAAACACCAGCTGATGCACTTGCCGAAGCTAAGAAAGCAGCACATGAAACTTTGAAGAAGGCTGGAATTACAGGTGAAATCTTCCACAAAGCAATTGATGCAGCTAAGACATTAGAAGGACTTAAAGCATATGTTGCAGAAACATTGGCAGCACACAAGACTGTAGAACCAGAGTCAACTGAAGATACTGATTTGTACCACTACACTGGTTTCAGCAATGAAGATGTTTATACTGATGATACTCCAGCTCCAGCACCAGTAACTCCAACACCAGCTCCAGTAGTTTCAGGCGAAACAGGAATTGGCTACCTCAATTTAGATATGCTTTCTGATGGCTTTACAGGCACTTTATACGTTCCTGTAGTTGGTAAGGACGTTAACTGCAAAGTAAGATTACTTGATGATGCAGGTAAGTACACTAATGACTATGTAGTTACAGATACAACTGTTAAAGCATTAGCAAGCAAAGTTGTTAATGGTGTAACCTTCTACAAGATTGCTGAAAACAGATGGATTCCTGCTAAGTTTGCAGAAGTACTTTCTGATAAGGAAGTAGCATTTAAGGGTGTTGCTAAGACATTCGTTAAGGGTCATGCAAACTACGCTGTAGCTATGTTGGACGCAGATGGTAAATACACTGGCAAGTTCTTGAAGCAAGGTTCTAGCTTTAAGGTATTTGCTAAGAAAGTTATCAACGGTCATTTATGCTACAGATTAGGTACTCAAGCACAATGGGTTCCTGCACGTTTCTTAGTATTCTAATCTAAGTGTTTAGTTTAAAAGAACAGGTATTTGTTACCTGTTCTTTTTTTGTGTGCATATTATTTGCTTTTTTTCGTGAATCATGTTAAATTTTTAGTTGGTTAAATTTTTTAAAACTTGAGAGGAGAATATTTTTGAATAAACGACAGCTAACAACAAAACTGCCGTATAAGGACAAGACTTATCAATGGTCTAAGGAGATTATTAGGGAGAAGTTGCACTTTGCATCTGGTTCAGAATTGCTACAGTATGTGGTTCATATGGATAATTATGCTGTTAGTGCGATGATGATGGCAATGTATGATTTTGATAAGGATCCGCTGGAAGGTAAGTATAAGGCGGTAATCTTTGACCAAAATCATGGTATTGTCTTGTCTACTAGAAATACTCGTCAGATTATTGGTGATTTTTTGAATAATGAAATATTTGAGTATCAGCTTGGTCTAGCGGTACAAAAGAAAATTGCTAGATCGATGAATTTGAATAGGTATCATGCGTTGTCATTTAATAAGTTCGCATTTTTTTCGTTAAAGGGTTTTACTAATGGGAAGACTAGTTGGTTGAATCTGAGTGCGTTAACTGAATTTTCGTTGCATAGACGCAATGCTAGCTTTACTTCTGTTGAGGTTAATGGTAGTCGACATATCTTTTGTTTTGATAAGGTCGTTGCTAATCTAGATAAGGTATTGTCTGAAGCAATTACACATAATTTAGTAGTTAAACGTGGCCTTTTAGCATATGAATCTAAGTTGATGGGAAGACCAGTGGTCAGCGGACGTGAGAAAAAATCGCTGTTGAATGACTCGCAATATTTTGCTTATGAAATTATGCCAAAGTGTGATGCTAATTATCTTGTTTCAATGTCTAAGGGTATTTGGCATGATATATTCTTATTATTTGGTAAACGTCTATTCAAACTTTTAGAAATTAATTGGAATTACGAAGATTATAAGGAAGCTTATAAACATAATAATCGTATTAACTATCTTCGCTAAATAAAAAGCAGTGCCTATGATGTGCACTGCTTTTGTTTAATTATGATATTCACGAATTAGTAAATGCTTGTTTGTGGCTTTTTTGATTAGATCGTTTACTCGGTCTGGAGTATGGTCAAGTTCGATGTCGATTGCTGTGCCAAAGTTGAAGTTAATTAATAATTCTACTAAATTGAGATAGGCATCTTCACTGCATAGTTCAGTTTTTCCGCCTAATTTTTGACTGCGAAAAGTCGTTAAAATTTGTAGCTGGGGAGCTTGTTGATGGATTTGCTGGCTGAGAGCTAGTAAGCGGTCAATTTCAGTGGCGTGTTCATAGTAGTCGATTCGCCATTCCATCATTTGTGATAGGTTATTACATTTTAGAGCTTGTGCGATAATTTCTTGATCAGTTTTTTCCTGATTAATGATTACTTTTCTCTTTTCTAGATTATTAAAGATGATCTCTTCGTAATTTTGCATAATGATTCCTCTTTATTTTAAGTACTAATTTGATTATAGCTAAAATTTCGGTTAATTAAAATTAGTCTTGTAGTTTTTCTCGGAGACGAAGTCGTAAGGCGGCTTTGTTTCGTTGTAATGTGCTACGTGATAAGTTGTATTGTTGGCTAATTTCAGTGATTGTTTTATTGTTGATCCAGTGTTGGCTGAAAATTAAACGTTCTGTGGGTGACATGCTTTTTATTTCATCTTGTAATAATAAAAAGTTATCATGCTGGGGTATGATAAAGCTAATTTGTGGATAATCTGCAATATTTTGCTGCTCATTGTATTTCTTGTGTTTTCTTAATTGGTCAATAATTCGCCATTTAATTTTAGTAAAGGCTATTTTATCTTTATCTTTTGCTGCTAGTTGAACTGTATCTAATGCTTCTAAACATTCTGCATATAAGATAATACCTTCATTGAGTAAATCTTCATAATTGTGATATTGACGCTGAACGCCGATAGTTTTTAAAACGCCAGCAACTAATTTTTTATTGTTCCATGCTTTGATAAAATTTTGTGACTTGATCATTTGAATGACTTCTTTCTTTTGATATGGTCACAAGCGCTTGTGTAAGAAAAGCTTAACATGGAGCATCATCTGATGACGAAACATACTAAGTTTTGACACTATAAATCTTATGATTTTCTTTAACTATTTCTTTATAGTATCACAAAAACTTCGCATTTTAATGATATAATAGATATATGTTGTTGAGTAATGATTTTATGTCTGAGGAGTGATTGAATGATAAAATTATATATTTCCCCAAGTTGTACTTCATGTCGTAAAGCTAAGGCGTGGTTAACAAAACATAATCTTGCTTTTGATGAACGGAATATTTTAATACAACCACTAACCAAAAAAGAAATTTTAAATATTTTACGTTTAACGGAAGATGGTACTGAAGAAATTATCTCAACTAGATCAAAAATATTTAAAAAGTTAAATGTTAATTTAGATCAGTTGTCGATTGATCAGTTGCTTGATTTAGTTGTTAAGCATCCAAGTTTATTAAAGCGACCAATTATTATGGATAATCGGAGACTGCAGGTTGGGTATAATGTAGAAGATATCAGAAGATTTTTGCCCCGTAGTGTTCGAAAAATGGAATTAATTCGTGCTAATGCCATTATTAGCCTATGAAATTTGTAAAATACACTTAATTTTTGAGATTTAATTACTAACTTTGTTTTATAATATAAAAAGTAACTACAAAAAAGAGAGGTGAAAAATTTGAAAATTAATCGAATCAATGAAAATGTAATTCGGGTCGAAATTAGTAATGATGAAATTGCTGAGCATGGATTAAGTGTGTTGGACTTTATTAAGAGAACAGATAAAGTTCGTGATTTTTTGATGGGTATTGCTAAAGAAGTATATGGCAAAAATGATGAAAATGATGAAGAAAAGCATGAGGAAGACTTAGTTAGCTTTGAAGTGATGCCTAGTTCTGCAGGATTGGCTATTAGGATTGTGCGCTCGCCTTTGAGTCGTGATCTGGATGAAGATAATTCTGCAGATGACGAATCATCATTTGTAGAAGATGATGACGAAGAAGAAAGTGAAGAGGATAGTCATTCTGGTTGTTATTATCGCAAATATCATCCTGAAGAATTTGAAGATGAAAATGATGAAGACGACGAAGAAGATGATGATGATTCTACTGGAATGTTAGAAGATTTTCATCGAATTTATAGTTTTGCGGATTTTGATGATTTAGTTGCTTTTATGGATGTTGTGCATGTTGCTGATCTGGCATCATCATTGTATTTCTTTGAAGGTAAATACTATTTACAGATGGAATTTATTGATGATCTAACATTATCCGAACCTCAGCAAATCTGGGCTCTGGCTAATGAGTTTGGAACTCGTCTTGAAGCCAAGGGTTTTAGAGCTCGTCTTGTTAATGAAAAATTTGCTATGGTTAAGCATTATGGTATTTGTATTTATCGCCGAGATGCTATTAGTCAATTTAAAGAAAACTTTTTTGCTAAATAAAAAGTCTGTTGATAAATTTTTAAAACAAAATTTATTAGCAGGCTTTTTTTGCGTATATAACAAATGGAGGTTTGTTTATGTACGCTGCATTAGTCAATGAAAAATTAGTTACTGCTTATGAAGAATATAGCTTGTTGCCAAATTATCAGCAATTGAATACCAAAATTTATAGGTGTCCTCGTTGTAAAAAAAGAGTCATTTTAATTGTCTCACAAAGCAAAGCCCCATTTTTTAAACATTATAATGTCTCTCAAGGTAAAGGCGAAAAAGAAGAGCATGCACTAAGTAAGCAAATGCTATGTACCGCTTTGGTGGGTGCTGGATATCATGCTAAAATGGAGGTTAATTTGGCGTATCGTCAATTGCGAGCCGATATTTTGATGCAAAATAGCATTAGTTTTGAAATTCAATGCTCACCGATTAGTGATATAGAATTCGATCATCGTCATAATTTATACGAAAAAATAGGTATTAAAGATGTTTGGGTGGTTGGACGTCGTCATTTTTTACATCAGCAATTGCGAGAATCACAGAAGAAATTTTTACGTTTTAATCAACAATGGGGTTGGTATTATTTAGAAATTAATCCCTACGAAGCTGACATATCTCTAAAGTATAATATCTTGCTTAGCCCCATTTCACATAAACTCAAATATCAAATAAAGAAATTTTCGCTTGATGACCTTGGAATAAGGAAATTTTTTAATTTTGTGCCTTATTTAAAACGATATTCTTTACCGGATGTACAGTTTCAAAGGCAATATTTACATAAAAAAATTCAACAAAAAACAGGATATGGTCTGCAAGTAGCCCAACTATTATATGAGAATAGAAAAAGCGTGGAAGATATACCAGTTGAGATCTTAACGCAATATTATTTGCCTAAGCAAAGTTGTCCATTAGTGCAATACCTACAAAAAATAGCTGAAGATAAGAAAACTAAGTAATATTTTTTAAAACATGTAAACTAAGTGCTATTTTTTTATTTTGTTGCGGTTGCGGCTTTTGAAACATTTTTTTGAGACAATTAATTTCCAATTTGCCTTCAAATAAATAACCAGCTTCATCTTTAGCATAATTGTAAATAATTATAGTTGGTGTTACTTTGATATTGAATGTATTAATTAATTTTAAATCTTCATCAATAGACATATTGACATATTCAGATTGTCGCATCTCCTTGAAAGTTTTAGCTGAAAGATCAAGATTATTAATTAATTGTAAGACTAGTTCTTCAGAATATTTGCATTTTTGGATATTAACCATTTCTTGCAAATTGAGCACAAATTGCTTGGCCAGCTTATTTCCTTTGAGTAATTTGATCGAATGAAAATCTTTAATGGCATTAAAAGTATCGCCTGAAAATTGATTAAAAAGGTTAAGATCATAATTTCCCTTATTATTTTTAAGGGCATCGATAATACTTGGCATACTTGCCATGGGAATGAGATGATAATTAAATTTTTTGTTATATTGTTGCATAGTCTGAAAAGCAATTTTTTCGCATTCGTGGCAGGTACCACCAATCGGGTTAACAAAAAAGAAGAGTTCAAACATTTTAGTTCCTCCAACATGCTAATCTTACTTTATCAAAAAAGTTGGCAAATGCAAAATTATTAAACTATTTTTTGTGTAAATATGCTCTTTTGATTTTACTTTGGTTTATTTGATCATCGTCATAAGTTAAATTGAATTGCTTTTTTAGTTGGTCTAAAACTTTTTGGATGGTAGCAGGATCCGGATTTTCAATTTCCATTTCATAGTCAGAATAGCCATCTGGATAGCAAGTTTTGTCTAAAGTTAGTTCACAATGATAAGGACCATCTAATAAGGTTCTATTAGTTTGGCTCCAAGTTTGTGGCTTTAATGTCGAGATCAATGTAGCATTATAATTTTGTTGCAAATAATTAGCAATTTGTCCCGTAGTCATAATTTGTTGTGCTTGATTAACTAAATATTTAGCTTCAGCAAGGGTGAGGTCATCGTTGATTTCGATTACTTCTTGAAAATTATTTTGCTTTTTATGACTAGGATTAACTTTTAAAGTTTGTTCTGCATGATCATGGTAAAGGCGGATGCGTAGACTGATAGCATCTTTTTTTAGTGTTTGTTGTTGATTATCAAAATAATAATTACTTTGCTCAAATTGGGCTTTTTTGGTAAAAGATGTAATTATTTGTTGATAAAGCTTTTGGCTCAGTAATATTTTTGATTCTATTTCAATATTTTTTGACATTATTTTATTCCTCCTGATTTAAACCTTGTACCTCTCTATGGTAGAATAATTTTGTTTGAAACGGAAAGGAAATTTTGATGCAAGATTGGGATTTGTTTTTATGGCCATATCGTGAAGCTGTTTCAGAATTAAAAATCAAGCTGCGAGCTTTGCGTGAAAGCTATTTAATTAAAGGAGAACATTCGCCGATTGAATTTGTGGTAGGTAGGGTAAAGACGGTTGATTCTATTAAGGAAAAAATGGAACGCCGAGTAATTCCTTCTGATGTAATTGAAACAGACATGCAAGATATTGCAGGCATACGGATTATGTGTCAATTTGTTGATGACATTTATCAAGTAGTAGAGCTGCTTCACAATAGACATGATATGCATGTCATTGAGGAAAGAGATTATATTCAGAATGCTAAGCCGTCAGGATATCGCTCTTATCATATGGTGATTGAGTATACTCTATTTTTACCAGATGGACCTAAGAATGTAATAGCTGAAATTCAGATTAGAACTTTAGCTATGAATTTTTGGGCGACTGTTGAACATACTTTGAACTATAAATATCAGGGTAAATATCCAGACGACGTGTCTAAACGGCTGAAGTCAGCAGCCGAGGCGGCATATCAGTTGGATGAAGAAATGTCGTCAATTAAAGATGAAGTTAGAGAAGCACAAAGAATTTTTACACAGACAAAAGGGAAAGAACAATGATGAAAGTAGCAATTGTTGGTAATGAACAAGTTAAAACGCAGGCAGTAGTTAAGAGTTTAAAGCGACTTTTATCTCAAAAACAAATAGATATAGATGTTGAAAATCCAGATGTTGTTTTGACAGTTGGTGGGGATGGTACCTTAATTTCTGCTTTCCATAAGTATGAGAATTTGTTGGATCAAGTGAGATTTATTGGAATACATACAGGTCACTTAGGTTTTTATACCGATTGGCGTAATTTTGAAATCGATAAATTAGTAGAAAATTTGGCAGATAAGCAACCATCTACAGCTTCATATCCCTTACTTGAATTATTGATTACAGATAAGGATCATCATAAAGAAAAATTATTGGCAATTAATGAAGCTACGATAAAGCGATTGTCTAAGACTTTGAAAGCTGATGTTTATATTCGAGATCAATTCTTTGAAAGTTTTAAAGGTGATGGCCTATGTGTTTCTACTCCTACTGGATCGACTGCTTATAGTAAATCATTGGGTGGTGCTGTCATTCATCCTCGTTTAAAAGCTTTACAAATGACGGAGATTGCTTCAATTAATAATCGTGTATTTAGAACATTATCTTCACCGATTGTGATTTCACCTGATGAATGGATTACTATTAAACCCGAAATTAATGATGATGATCCATGCGTTATCACTGTAGATGGCAATAAGTATAATCATTCGCACATTGAAAAGATAGAATATCGTATTTCTCAGCATGTAATTCGTTTTGATAAATTTCAGCATACACATTTTTGGAATAGGGTTGAAGATGCCTTCATTGGACATGAGCATGACTAAAAATGCGGATTTTTACAAACTCGTTTATCGTGAAAAGCGGCCACAAAAAGTAGCCGATTTTTTGTTGACTAAAGGATTTTCTAAACGATCTTTAATTAATTGTCGGCATCGTGGCGGTAATGTATTGGTCAATCATCGCAGAAGATATAATAATTATTTATTACATGATGGAGATGAAGTGATTTTTATTTTGGGAAAGGAAAAACCCAATGCGACACTGAAATTCTCTAATTTGCCGATTGCGATTGTTCAAGAAACAGCGAATTATTTGATAGTTAATAAAGAAGCTGATTTGTTAACTATTCCTTCCAAAAATGAGGATAATGATTCAGTGGTTGGGCGTTTATTACATTATCTAAATCCAGATGCACTGCTTAAAATTAAGCCGCATATTATTACTCGCTTGGATCGAGATACTTCTGGTTTAGTTTTAGTAGGTAAAAATGCAGTTGCACATGCACGTTTTAATGTTAGTGATAAGCAACGAACAATCAAAAAATATCATGCTATTGTTCATGGCAATTTTTCGCCGAGTCAATTACAAGGAGTTATTGATGCTCCAATTGGCAAAAAAGATGATCCAATTAAAAGATACATCATGGAGGGCGGCAAAGATTCAGTTACTAAATATCGGGTAATTAAACAAGTTGCAGGTGCTAGTTTAGTCGAATTGCAATTATTTACGGGGAGGACACATCAAATAAGGGTTCATATGCAATATTTAGGGCATCCATTATTTGGTGATCACTTATATGGTGTGGAGGATGATTTTCATAGACAGGCTTTGCATTGCTTTTTATTAGCCTTTGATGATCCTTTGGAACATAAACGAATTGAAGTTCAGATTGCTGATCCAGCTGATATGTTGCAGTTGTGGCAAAAATTAAGCAAATAAAAATACTATTTCTTTAAAATAGAAATAGTATTTTTTTTACTTAAATTAAGTGGCTAAGACCAGCTAAAATAACAATAATTCCTAAAGCAATGCGGTACCAACCAAAAGATTTAAAATTGTGATTCTTAATAAATTTCAATAATAACTTGATTGATGCATAAGCAACTAAAAATGATACTAACATACCAACTAACAAAATGATTAGTTGATCACCGTGAAAGCTATGACCTTTGGCAAAGAATTTAACTAATTTTAGTAAAGATGCTCCGAACATAGTTGGAATTGCTAAGAAAAAGGAAAATTCAGTCGAAACATACCGAGATGCTCCTAACAATAAAGCACCTAAAATTGTTGCTCCAGAACGAGATGTCCCTGGAATTAGTGATAAAACTTGAAAACAACCAATTAATATAGCCATTTGATAGCTTAAACTGCCTAATTTGGTGATATTTGCTTGATTATGCTGACAGTAATTTTCTAATAAAATGAATAAAATACCATATACAATTAATGTGCTAGCAATTACTGGCCAAGTAGACATATGTGCTTCTAACCAATCATTTAGTGGTAAACCAATTACAGCCGCAGGGATGACTGCCACGACTACTTTAAACCATAGATTCCAAGTTTCTTTTCGTTTTTGTTTATTTTTATTTTTGGAAAAAGGATTTAGTTTATCAAAATAAATTAAGATAACACTTAAGATGGCTCCTAATTGAATTACCACCATAAACATATTTATAAAAGAAGAGGGTTGGTTGAGTTTTACTAAATAATCTGCCAAATAAAGGTGACCTGTAGAAGAAATAGGTAAAAATTCTGTAATTCCTTCAATTATTCCTAAAATAATAGCTTTAACAATATCGATTAACATAATATCTCCTAGTCCAAAATTATAACTCGTGTAGGTTCAGGCACATAAAAATCTTTTTGAATGGGAACTAGTGTGCCTAATTTTTGGTTACGCTTGTATAGTGTAGCATTATTTGAGTTTTGGTTGGCAACAACTAGTAAGTTTTGTTGACTATTAAAATTAAAATCACGTGGAAAAGCTCCATAGACGGGAATTCGTTGGATTAAATCTAAATGATGATTTGCTAGAATTCGATAAACCGCAATTGAATCATGCCCACGATTAGTAACATAAAGGAATTTATCGTCATTACTAATTCGGATCGCCGCTGCCCCATTATGCTCGCTGTATGATTCTGGAATAGTTTTGACACTGTCAATTTCAGCAAAATTCCAATTAGTTTCATCAATTTGAATTACATTAACTTTACTTGATAATTCGCCCACTACATACATATAGTGCCCATCAACTGAAAATCGCACATGACGTGTACCAAAGCCAGCTTCCATTTGATAATTGGCTACGTGCTTTAATTGCTGACCATCAAAGGTGTAAAAGTCTAAGCGATCCAAACCTAAATCGCAAGAAACAAGATTTCCCTGAGGAGTTTGATTAAAAAAGTGAGGATGAGCAGCATCTTGCTCTTTTAATTTGCCATGACCAGTATGTTGACAGGAGCTAATAAATTGTAGATGTCCTTGTTCGTCATATTGGAAGATAGACAAGGTACCTAGATGATAATTAGCAGTGTAGATGAGTTTTTTATTTTTGCTTAAAGCAAGATAGCACGGTGCAGCACCTGGATGATAAAATGCATCTATTTGGACATAATTTTGACCAATTAAGCGATAACTAGCAATACCAGCTTGCTTACCATTTTGCGAAATAGTAAATAATAAAGATCCGTCCGTTTGAAAATAAGTTGGTCTTTGCAACTGAATAATATTTTTTAAATTAGTGATAGATGGATTAGGGTTTTGCTGATCTAAAAATGCTTCATACAAACCCTGTGAAGCATGATCGGTATAACCACCAAATAAAACTTTCATAATATGCCCCTTACTTATAAAATTATAATTTCAATTATATCACAAAAATTTTTATCTATTTTTTACGCTTTAACGTTAATAATTAACTATTTTCGCTAGTATCATGTTAAAATTTAGTGTTAAGGGGTGATATATATGAAATGGATGGCAACAATTCAAAAAATAGGTGTCGAAGCAATTTCTAAAAATGAAAATATGGTTATTCTATTTAATGAAACTGCCAATGAAAAATTGAGTAGAGTAGCTGTAATTCAAAAATTTGATAAAGAAACTCCAGTAAGTAGTTTTATTTGTAAAAAAGATGATACTGTGACGATTGATGGCGAAACATATTTAGTTTTGCACGTAGGTCGCATGGTAGCTGATAATATGCACGCAATTGGTCATTGTGTATTATTTTTTGTAGATAAATTACCAGAAAAAACATTGCATAATGCAATTTATTTGCAAAAAGATGATGAAGAACCCATGCCACAATTTAAACAAGGTGATTGGATATCATATGAGCATCGTTAGGGAGTACTTATGGAGTTGAAGAATAAAAAAGATAATGCAAAAAGTATTTTTAATAGCTGGATTGTGAATAATCGATTTAGCATTTTTTTGCTGAATACCTTATTGCTTTTTTTGACTATTTTTATCTTTAATAAGATTGCTTTTTTATTGACTCCTGTGTTGACTTTTGTAAATGCTATTATGCCTGCAGTTATTTTAGCAGGAGTGCAATATTATTTGATGAATCCGATTGTTGATTGTTTGGAACAAAAATATCGTATTCCACGCATAGTGACAATTTTAGCCTTATTTATAGTTGTTTTAATAATTTTAATTTTGATTATCAATACTTTATTGCCAGTTATTGAAGCTCAGACAAAATCATTAATCGATCATTGGCCTTCATATTGGGATAGCGGGCAAGAGGCTTTGCGTCATCTGTTACATGATCCACGTTTAGATGGGATTCGTAGTGATTTAAATGATGCAGTATCAAATGCCCAAAGTATTTTATTTAATACAGGAAAGGCGAGCTTTAATCTATTTTTAGAGAATCTATTTGGAGCTGTCAATGTCATTTCAATGTTAATTGTAACTTTATTAACAGCACCATTTATTTTGTTTTTTATGTTGAAGGATGGCAAAAAAATCAATCCATATTTAACTAGTTTTATGCCACCACGCTTGCAAAATGTTTTTTCTAAGTTATTGCATGATATGAATATAGCTGTTTCATCATATGTGCGAGGGCAATTGATTGTTGCTTTTTGGGTTGGAGTAATGTTTGCTGTCGGCTATACTACAATTGGATTAAAATATGGTTTAACTTTAGCTATTTTAGCAGCATGCCTTAATTTGATTCCTTACTTTGGTACACTAATTTCATTGATTCCAGCAATCATTATTGGAATATTAGACTCTCCTGTCATGTTATTAAAAATTTTTGTAGTATTCTTTATTGAGCAATTGATCGAAGGCAGATTTATTTCTCCACTTGTAATGGGCAGTAAAATGAAAATGAACCCTGTAACCACTATTTTGCTATTGATAGGGGCTAATTCTGTAGCTGGCTTATTAGGCGTCATTTTTGCTATTCCAATTTATGCTGGAATCAAAATTATTGTTGTGCAGGTGTTTGATTATTATCGTAAAAATTCAAGCTTATATAAATAAATACATCAAATAATATCAGTGCAATGGTTAATATTAAAGAGTAAAATATAGATTGAATATAACGTGGTACTGTGTACTGCGTTTTTTAAGGGAGAAGAAAATGACAAATCATGTAGTCTTATACGAGCCGTTGATGCCGGCTAACACTGGTAATATAGCTAGAACGTGTGCTGGTACGGATACGGTTTTAGATTTAATTGAGCCGTTAGGATTTAGCTTAGATGATAAGCATATGAAACGAGCAGGTTTGGATTATTGGGATAAGGTTAAAATTAATAAACATGATAGTTTAGAAGATTTTTTAGCTACATTACAATCTAATGATGAGATGTATTTGATATCTAAATTTTCAAGTAAATCTTATACCGATGTTGAATATACAGATCCAACCAAAAATTATTATTTTGTTTTTGGTAAAGAAACTACGGGCTTACCTAAGACATTTATGCGTGAATATTATGAAAGAAATTTACGCATACCAATGTCTGATCATATTCGTGCTTTTAATTTAGCCAATTCTGTAGCTATTGTATTATTTGAAGCATTGAGACAACAAGGATTTCCTCATTTAGAAAAGTCACATCATTATCCAAAAGATAAATTGAAAGATTAGGGTATATATTATGAAATTTAAAAAGATGACACCAGTAACTACAGAGCATTTTCACTTTGATGTTAATGAAGAAGAAAAAGTAAAAAATGAAGTTAATGTTTCTTTGCGTCAGGTTTATCATCAACCTGAGGGACAAGAAGCTGATGAAGGCAAAGATGGCAAGTATTTTCAACTTGCAGTTATTTTTGATGTAGCACCTGCTCCAGGTGAGTTTAGTGTTTCAGGTTTGATTACGCAAATTGTTCAATTTGTAGACTATTTTGGTGATGGTACCGATTTGAATCCAGCTGATTACCAATTAGTAAGTCGACCTTTAGTTGAAGAAATCGAAACCTTAATTTATCAATTAACACAAGTTATTTTTGATGAGCCACTTAATATTACTTTTAAATCTAATTTTGATCAGTTAAAACATTAATAGGAAGGTTTTTTAATGCCTAGAAAAAATACATCTATTTCTAAAGTTAAAAAAGAGAAGCTCGAGTGGGTGATTACAGGCTTAATTTTGGCAGTACTTGTGCTTTTTTCTTGTGCTGATTTTGGTTTATTAGGTAATCAAGCCACCAATTTAGTGCGTCTTTTTTTTGGTGACGCTCATTATTTAGCTAGTGCTATTATTGGCGTTTGTGCATTGGTGATGATTATTTATAACCAACCACCGCACTTAGGTAAAAAAAGAACTTGGGGATTAATTATTTTCACGATCGCTTTAACGGCTTGGTGTAGTTCTCTCTTATTTCAGAAATTAATGCTGCAGCATGATTATATGAGCATTTTTTTAACACGGATTGGACAAGAATTTCTACATGGTAGGGATTCCATTAGTGTTGGTGGCGGCTTAATTGGTACTTTATTTTGTCAAATCTTTAATTATCTATTTGGCAGTTATGGTAGTAAATTTATTGAAGGTCTATTAATTGTTACTGGACTGTTGATGTTTTTTGATGTTAAATTTCGAACAATTGTCCAAAAATTTCAAACCTTGTCTAAGTTCTTTATTGCCAAAAATAAAGATGCAGGTATCTTATTAAAAGATAAATATACCGATTTAATTGAAAATTATCATGACCAACATAAAGAGAAACAAGATTTTCCGAATATAGGCGATTTAGATGCTCCTAAAAATGAGCAGTTACCTGAGTCAGCCCCTGTAGATGTAGTTGTCGATAAGGCAAATGATTTGAGCAATGATAATGAAATATCGGAGTTAGCTCACGATTTAGTTAAAAAAGATGATAAAAATTCGCTAGGAAGATTAGATTATGTCTATCCATCATTAGATTTGCTGGATGCAGTGCCAAATACTGATCAATCGTCAGATAGTAAATTAATCAAGCAAAATACTCTGACTTTAGAAAATACATTTAGTAGTTTTGGCGTTAGTGTCATTGTAAAAAAGGCTGTGTTAGGACCTACAGTTACTCGTTATGAAGTTCAACCAGCTGTAGGAGTTAAAGTTAGTCGGATTGTTAATTTAACTGATGATTTGGCTTTGGCTTTGGCAGCAAAAGATATTAGAATTGAAGCTCCAATTCCTGGTAAGCCTTTTATTGGTATTGAAGTGCCAAATAAAATTGCTTCGACAGTTTCTTTTCGGGAAGTTATGCAAAAGCAAGAAAATAAAGCTAAACAGGAAGTTTTGTCAGTTCCTTTGGGCAAGAATGTTACAGGACAGATAGTGTCTGCGGATTTGCGTAAGATGCCACATTTATTAATAGCTGGAGCTACTGGATCAGGTAAATCTGTTGCTATTAACACCATTATCACAGGGATTTTGATGAAAGCTCATCCAGATGATGTCAAATTGATTTTAATTGACCCTAAAATGGTGGAACTGTCAGTTTATGGTGGTATACCACATTTATTGATCCCAGTTGTGACTGATGCCAAATTAGCAACTAGTGCTTTACGCAAGGCAGTTAGGGAGATGGAACGTCGTTATCAATTATTTGCTGCTGGTGGAGTGCGAAATATTGGTGAATATAATGAGAAAGTAACATTAAACAATCAAAATAAAGCTAATTCAGTAATGGAATTATTGCCTTATATTGTTGTTATTGTTGATGAGTTGAGCGACCTTATGATGGTTGCTGGTCGAGAAGTAGAAGATTCTATAGTTCGTTTAGCTCAAATGGCTAGGGCAGCAGGAATACATATGATTTTGGCAACACAAAGACCGAGTGTTGATGTTATTACAGGATTAATCAAAGCTAATGTTCCTTCCCGTATTTCATTTGCAGTTTCCAGTGGGATAGATTCGCGCACTATTTTGGATCAAGTCGGTGCAGAAAAATTATTAGGGCGTGGAGATATGCTTTATTTGCCAATAGGTGCTTCAAAACCTGAACGAATTCAGGGAGCTTACATTAATGTAGATGAAGTTGAACGAGTGGTTGATTGGGTTAAAAAGCAACAAGCTACTGAATATGATCAAAAAATGATACCATCTGATAGCGAAGATGCCGAAAATGATAATTCTGAGCAAGATGATACTGATGACGAGTTTTATCAACAGGCTGTAGATCTAGTAAGGCAACAACAAACAGCTAGTGTTTCGTTATTGCAACGACGCTTTAGGATTGGATATAATCGTGCAGCTAGAATAGTAGACGCAATGGAAAAAAATGGCATAGTAGGTCCATCTACTGGTGCAAAACCCCGAGAGGTTTTATTACCACCATTAAAAGATGAGGAGTAAAGACTTGGGTAATGTAGTAATTGAGCAGAATAATAAATTTAAAACGGGATGTATTGGATGCTTTTTTAGATTGGATTTAACACCCAAAAATATTACAATTTCTACCTTGTTAGCAGAAGTACAAAGTTTATTATCTGAAAAATATAATACCATTAATCGCCAATCTAAAAGGCTATCTTCATTATATGATGCATCTTTGCAAATCTTTCCGGAGATTAATGGCAATAGCATCGTAATGAGCTATATGTTGAATTTCATTGAACCACGTGAAATTTTAGACCCTGAGTATGATTATGCTAAGATCATGGAAACATTTTTTTCTATTGTTCATCGACCTTTGATTGATGAAAAAGTAGTCAATTTGGCTAAAAGTACTTTGCATAGTAACATACGTGATTTTTTTGAGTTGCCAGAAAATCGTGCTTTGCATCAATTTATGAAATTATGGTTCAAAAATCAGCCAAATTATCAATATGTTAATGTAGTTAATCGAGATATTTTAGATCAATTGTCTTTAGAAGATATACAAGATTTTGTCAAAATTTTGTTTAAGAGTCCGCTGATGATTTATGGACAAGTTGCAGACACGAATTTATTCAATAAAATCGGACATAGCTATTTTAATATTTTTAAGTCTAAGGCTGATTTTGTTAATCCGCAGCTGGTTGTTGATCGAGATATTGATACTTTCGATGAAAGTAGTGATGCTCAGTATGAACAAGCACAAGTTTTAATGGGTTATTTTTATAATCATATTCAATCAATGCCCCGTCCATGGATTGGTCCCTTAATTATGAGTTATTATTTGGCTAATACTGAGAGTTCGATTTTATTTAAAAAAGTACGTGAGCAGTTAGGTGCTACATATGGTGTAGATGCATTTAATGATGAAAATCATTCATTACTTTTAATTAGAACGGGTGTTAACAAAAATCAGGTAAAGCAAGTTAAGGAAATCATCCAAGGATGTTTATCTGATTTAGTGTGCGGGTTAGTAGATCAAGAAGCTTTTGACCATAGTAAGCAATTGTTGATTAATAATTTTAATAGTTATGGTGATATTCAAGAAAGTATGATGATTAAAGCTGTAACTGAGAATCTGATTGGTTCTTTTTCAACTATTCCTAATATGATCAAGTTAATTAAAGATTATACAGTTAACGATCTGATAAATTTAGCTAAAACGATGCAATTGAATGGAAGTTATTGTTTGTTATGATGGAAGAAAACTTAATTAGTAAAACTTATGATAGTGGCTTTGTTGCAAATATTATTTTAAAGCCTGGTTTTGCCAGTAAGTTTATGGGAATTGTTGTTGATTTTGGTGGCAGTGATCCACAAGAAATTAGTGGTGGTGCTCACTTTTTGGAGCATAAGCTTTTTGCTAAAAAATACGGTGATATAGCGTTGAAGTTTGAACGTTTAGGAGCAGATTCTAATGCTTATACTGGTTTTAACGAAACTATGTATTATGCAGAATTTGCCAATCATTGGCCCAAAATTTTGCCACTTCTTTTTGAACTAGTAGGTGAGCCATATTTTACAGTAGATAATATTGATCAAGAAAGAAAGATTATTTGTCAAGAATTGGCTACAGCTAAAGATGATCCTGAATGGTATTTGATTAATAATCTAATGTCAAACATGTTTCCGCAAACTATGTTTACTCATGATATAGTCGGTTCTGAAGAGGATTTAGCTAAAATTGATATTTCCTTTTTAAATAAAATTTATAAAAAATATTATTGCTCAAATAATATGAGATTTATTGCTTGTGGTGATTTTTCGCCATCGCAAGTGCAAAAAATATTCACTTTAGTTAATAAAATGCAAAAAAAATATATTAATTGTGCACCGAAACCTAAAATAGCTGTGCAAACAATTGATTCAATGGCAACCGATGAACAGATTACAAATACCAAGTCAAAAAATATTCATGTAGGCGTGGCTATTAAGTTGCCTGATTTGAATAAATTTACTAGTAATGCTTTATTAGCAACAGATGTTTTAGAAATGTTAATTGATGCACATTTTAATAGTAATAATATCTGGTTGAGTAATATGCAATTACAAAATATTATTAATGATCAACCGGATGTTGATATTTATAATACTCGTGAAGGCAGCTTTGTAATTATAACGGCTATTAGTCGATATCCACAAAAATTAGTATCAGCAATCAAACATGAGTTGTTTAGAGGACATATGTCCGCAGAATTAATTGAATTAAATAAAAAGGAATTTTTAGCAAATTATTTAAGACTAACTGATGATCTTAATTCATATGCACAGCAGATGGCAGGGACACTTTTGCATGGTAGGTCACTAGCACAAATAATTGAAGAAGTTGTGCAAATGAATAATAGTGATATGGTAAGTCTTTATCAAGATATTTTAGCGAAAAGTAGTATATATAGTTGTATTATGTCAAATAGATAATAGAATGTATATTAGATAGGTAATACGGATATATTTGTAGTAAATCTTGTTTGTTTACTATACGTTTTGGTATACTTTTCAGTGAATGATAATGGAATGAGGGTTAATATGTCAGACATAGGTGATAAATTAAAAAATGCTAGAAAAGCAAATGGAATGACAATAGAAGACATTGAAAAAATTACAAAGATTCAGCGACGATATCTGTATGCTATTGAAGAAAATCAATTTGATCAGTTGCCTGGTGATTTTTATGTAAGAGCCTTTATTAAGCAATATGCTCAGGTAGTAGGTCTTAATGGCAAAGAATTGCTTGATGAGTATCATAAAGAAGTTCCTGAAGCCACTCCTGAAAAATATGTGGAAAATTCTATTGATAATAAGAGTCAAGAAGTAAGAAAAACCACTAACAATAAAAAAGGTCTTTGGAAGCAATATATTCCAATTGCGGCTGCTATAATAGCCTTTTTTGTTACTGTTTGTCTTATTTATTTAATTTATGCACATTTCATCAGTAATACTAACCAAAAATCAATAAATCAAGTAGATAATGTGACTGTTAAGTCATCAAACGAAGAATCTCAAAAAAAGAAGAAACAGCGTGTAAAACACAAGAAAAAAGCCACTTCTGATATTAAATTAGAAAAGCTTAGTGATACTCTTTATAAAGTTAAAAAAATGGGTAACAAGAGAACTTTAGTTGTTAAAACTGGTTCAACGGCTGTTTTTGCTAGAATCTTTATTGATGGTCGATCTGTATGGCACGGTGTTTTGAATGCTGATGATGCACATCAAGTTAAAATTCCACATAATGTCGGTAATGTTACTGTATTTTTTGCAAATACTAGTTCAGCTGAATTGATTATTGGTGGTAAAAAGCTTAATATTACGAATAAAACCATGCCTAATGCTGCTCGAACAATTACCTTTTTATTTGCACATAAAAATGCAGTAAAAACTAATGAAAAGAATCTTGTCAAAAATAAAGAGAATGAGACTAAACAAGCAGAACAAAATAAAACTAATAATCAAGCGGATACAAAGAATGAAAATATAAATAAGCAGGAGAACAAAAACACAACTCCTCAAAATAAACAACCTGTACAACATAGTCAACAAAATGAAACAAATAAACAAAATCAACAAAGAGATCAAGGGCAAGCTGCCGGAGGAAATAGTAGATAAAAATGAATTTACCAAATAAATTAACAACTTTACGAATTTTTATGATACCAGTTTTTATTTTGTTATTAATTTTTCAATGGCCAGCAGGATTCTTTGCATTAGGTTCAACTAAGATCTTTTGGTGTAATCTTGTAGCTGCTATAGTTTTTGCTTTAGCTTCATTTACAGATTATCTTGATGGTCATATTGCTAGAAAGCGTGGTTTGGTAACTAATTTTGGCAAATTTGCTGATCCTTTAGCAGACAAAATGTTAACCATGACTGCTTTTGTATTTTTAATAACTTTGAATAATAGTCAACATACTTATGCACCTGCGTGGGTAGTTGCCATTATCGTTTGTCGTGAATTGGCAGTGACCGGATTACGCCTACTTTTAGCTGAAAATAAAGGTCAGGTTTTAGCCGCTAAAATGCCTGGCAAAATAAAAACTACAACGCAAATGTTAGCTATTATTTTCCTTTTGTTAAGTGATATTTACTATATTGGAACTATTTTCCTATATATCTGTTTAGTCTTTACTATTTATTCAGGATATGATTATTTCAAAAATAGTTGGCATATTTTTAAAGGATCAATGTAAATTTTATATTTTTTTGCGTAATATAATTTAGAAAACAAGATTAAGCAACTAATAGTGCTTAGTCTTGCTTTTTTTAAAATAAAAAAAGTATAATTAATTTGTTAAGTTCAAGGAGGATAAAATTGGCTAAAGATGAAAAAAAAGCTGCTCTTGAATTAGCCTTGAAAAAAATTGAAAAAAATTTTGGTAAAGGTGCAGTAATGCGAATGGGTGAAAAGGTCGATACTAAAATATCAACTATTTCTACTGGTTCGATTGCTCTTGATACTGCACTGGGAGTAGGAGGCTATCCTCGAGGCAGAATTATTGAAGTTTATGGACCGGAAAGTTCCGGAAAAACTACAGTTGCTTTACATGCAGTAGCTGAAGTTCAAAAAAATGGAGGAACTGCAGCATATATTGATGCAGAAAATGCTATGGATCCTGCATATGCAGAAGCATTAGGTGTTGATATTGATTCATTGATTTTATCACAGCCTAATACTGGTGAAGAAGGATTACAGATTGCTGATACTTTAATTTCTAGTGGAGCGATCGACATTCTGGTGGTAGATTCTGTTGCTGCATTAGTTCCACGAGCAGAAATTGAAGGTGAGATGGGCGATGCACACGTTGGATTACAAGCCCGCTTAATGAGTCAAGCCTTAAGAAAATTATCTGGCAATATTTCTAAGACTAAAACGATTGCTATTTTCATTAATCAAATACGTGAAAAAGTCGGTGTTATGTTTGGTAACCCTGAAACTACACCAGGTGGTCGTGCTCTTAAGTTTTACTCTACTATTAGGTTGGAAGTAAGAAAATCAGAACAAATTAAACAAGGTAGCGATCCTATAGGAAGTCGTGTAAAAATTAAAGTTGTCAAAAATAAGGTTGCACCTCCATTTAAGGTTGCTACAGTAGATATTATGTATGGTATTGGTATTTCTAAGAGTGGAGAGCTTTTAGATATGGCGGTTGATAAAGATATCGTCAATAAATCTGGGGCATGGTATTCCTATGGCGATGATCGTATCGGTCAAGGTCGAGAAAACGCTAAACAATATTTGGAGGAACATCCTGATATTTTCCGGGAAATAAATGATAAAGTACGACAGGCCTATGGTATTGACAATAAAGAATCTGATGAAGATTCGAGTGAAGATACCGAGCAAGAATAGTTACTATGTTTATTGACAATAATCTGCCTTACTCTTATTATTAATATGTGTGAATAATTTATATAGAAAAAGGGCGATAGTGTATGCAAAATAATTATTTGAGTTTTGTCGCTATCGTTATTTTTTCAATCCTGATTAGTGGAGTGGCAGGCTATTGTTATCGTAAGCATAAATGGGAACAGGCTGCTGAAAATGCAAAAAATGATGCTAAGCATATCATAGAAAATGCAAGATTGGACATTCAGTCAGCTAGAGAAAAATTACTAACTGAAAAACAAGCATTGCAGGAAATGAAAAAGCATGTTGCAGATCTAAAAAAAGAAAAAATTCTTGAAGCACAGGAAGAAATTCATAGATATCGTGAAAAAGTTGAAAATGAACTTAACCAACGACGTAAAGAAGTTTCCAGACAAGAGAATAGATTGTTGCAACGAGAAGATGCAATTGACCGTAAAGATGGTATGCTTGATCAAAAAGATTGTCAGCTCACACAAAGGGAAAATCAAGTTAAAGAGTTACAAGCTGAACTTTCTGAAAAACACCAATTAGCTGATACGTTGATACATCAACGTGAAGAAAAATTATATGAAGTATCTAGATTGTCAGTTGAAGATGCTAAGAAGATTATTTTGTCAGAGTTGTCGGATAAATTAGTTGCCGAGCGTGCTGCATTAGTAAAAGAGAGTAATGAGCAGGCTCAAGCAAAAGCGGAACATTACGCAACTAAGTTGATTGTAGAAGCTATTCAGAGTAGTGCAGCAGATACTGTTTCGGAAAATACTGTTTCAGTTGTTAATTTACCAAATGATGATATGAAAGGCCGCATAATTGGTCGTGAGGGTAGGAATATTAGGTCATTTGAAGCTATGACTGGTATTGATTTGATTATTGATGATACACCTGATGTTGTAGTTTTAAGTGGTTTTGATCCTATTCGCCGTGAAATTGCTAAGAGAGCCCTAGAAAATTTAATAAAAGATGGTCGTATACATCCTGCGAGAATTGAAGAAACCGTAGATCGTGCTCGTAAGGAAGTTAACGATGATATTTATGAAGCTGGTGAAGGTGCCTTAATGGAATTAGGTATTCATAAGATGCATCCTGAGTTAGTTAAAATTTTGGGTCGCCTAAAATATCGTACATCATATGGACAAAATGTGTTGTCGCATTCAATTGAAGTAGGCAAATTGACAGGTGTAATGGCATCAGAACTTGGTTTAGATGAAAAAATAGCGGTACGTGCAGGATTATTACATGATATAGGAAAATCAATCGATCATGAAATTGAGGGGTCACACGTTGAAATCGGTGTAGAACTAGCACGTAAATATCATGAATCTGAAATAGTAGTTAATGCTATTGCAGCACACCATGGTGATGTGCCAAAAATGTCATTTATTGCAGAGTTAGTCGTAGCTGCAGATACAATATCTTCAGCTAGACCAGGTGCTAGAAGTGAATCGCTAGAAAATTATATTCGCCGATTGGAGCAGTTAGAAAAAATATCTAAGGGTTATCCTGGCGTAAAACAAGCGTATGCTATTCAAGCGGGTCGTGAGATTAGAATTATGGTTGAACCAGATAAAGTTTCTGATGATCAAATTGTGTTGTTAGCACGAGATATTAAAAATCAAATTGAAAATGAAATGGAATATCCAGGTAATATTAGAGTTACTGTTATTCGTGAAAAGCGAGCTGTGGATATAGCAAGATAAAGGTGAACCAATGTTGGCTCACTTTTTTGTTACTATTGTCTTTATTTAATCCTATTTGTATAATTGATTCAGATGTTTAAGAAAGTAGCGAATTATGTTTCAAATTATTATAAAAATTTTTTCTTTGGTGATTATATCAGTTTTAATTACACCTTTTATTCGAAAGCTAGCTTTTGTATTAGGTGCGGTAGATAATCCGAATGCAAGAAGAGTTAATAAAAAACCAATGCCCACTATCGGTGGATTGGGAATTTTTGTTTCTTTTAATATAGGTGAATTTGTTTTATTGCGTAGTCAATTTCCAACGCATGAATTATTTTCAATTCTTTTAGCATCGTCAGTTATTCTTTTAACTGGATTAATTGATGATATCTTGGAATTAAAGCCGAAACAAAAAATGCTGGGAATTTTTATCGCAGCATTGATCATATACTTTTTGGCAGGAATTAGAGTTAATGAAATATCGTTGCCTTTTATGTCACCAATTAATTTAAGTTGGTGGAGTTTACCAATTACGGTATTTTGGATTTTAGCCTTGACTAATGCTGTGAATTTGATTGATGGCTTAGATGGCTTAGCTACCGGTGTATCAATGATTTCATTAAGTACAATGGGTATTGTAGGTTTCTTTTTCTTACATGGTTGGCAAAATTATGTACCTTTAATGTGTATTATGTTAGCTACATGCTTATTGGGCTTTTTACCTTATAATTTTCATCCTGCTAAAATCTTTTTAGGAGATACTGGAGCTTTATATATCGGCTTTATGATTTCTATATTGTCATTAAAAGGACTGAAAAATGTTACTTTTATTTCGCTATTAGTACCAATTATTATTCTGGGCGTCCCATTAACTGATACCATTTTTGCGATGATTAGAAGAAAATTGAATAAAAAGCCGATTACCGTTGCTGATAAACATCATTTACATCATCAATTGATGAGAATGGGGTTAAGTCACCGTCAAACAGTATTAGCTATTTATGGTATATCATTGTTATTTTCATTCATATCTCTTGTTTTTATATCATCACCGGCATGGGGTATTTGGCCACTGATGATAGGCTTATTATTTGCTTTAGAACTATTTGTAGAGACTATTGGCCTACTAGGAGATAAATTTAAGCCGTTATTACATTTTATTCAAAATTATATCAATAAAATGCATCGATCAGATCCGCAAGTTGGTATCTCGCATTTTTCTACTAAGAAAGATGAACATAAGAATTAATTTTTAAAAAAACGCATCTTTGATTTTTTAGATCAGGGATGCGTTTTTATTGATTATGGTAGTCAAAATCTGTTAATAAAATTTCATTATACAGGTCTTGTCCGATTGAAAATGCAACATGTTTAGCCAAGATATTATTAATATCTTGCTCAAACTTATCGATGTCTGATGAATCTAATAATACAGTTAGATTAATATCTGTTGTATATTCTTGTTTAAAAATTGAAATATGATTTTGCTTTAAAAAATATAGTATCTTATCTAAATGCTTATATTGGATTGAAAAAGATATTTTTTTTTGCAAAATACATTTAATAACACCAATATTTTCAGCTGCTTGTGTTACAGAGTTAGAATATGCTCTTATTAATCCTCCAGCTCCTAATTTGATGCCACCAAAATATCTTGTAACAACTGCAGTTATATTGTTTAAATTCATCAATTGCAACGCCTTTAATTCAGGAATGCCTGCAGTACCAGATGGTTCGCCATTGTCACATGCTTTAACACATGTATTGTCAAAACCAATAGTGTATGCATATGTGTTGTGAGTAGCATCTTTGTAGAGATTAGTTATTTTTTTAACAAAAATTTCTGCTTCTTCAACCGTATTAGTGCGTGCCATGGAGCAAATAAAGCGGCTTTTTTTAATTACTAGTTCGTGTGTACCATTTTCTTTTATTGTTAAATATTTTTCAGGTTTTTCAGTCAAAATAGACTCCTTTCTGCGTATTAAAAGTAGAGGTGTTAATATTGTTGAATAAACTTGCAGGTCGTCAATGGATCAATAATCAAGATAACGATATCATAAATTCAAAAGTAAAAAAAGTTCCAGCCATTATTGACAATATTTGCCAGCGTTGTGGTCAAGTAGTCATTTATCGACTGCCAACTGGACATAAATATTGTCATAGTTGCATTGGTTTAGGTAGAGTGAGTGAAAATGATTTTTTATGTAGAATGTCTCGTGTTGGGGATGCAGTCAAAAACGAAAATCATTTATTAACTTGGAAAGGTGATTTAACTGATCGGCAAGCAAAGGTATCCGCTGATTTATTGCATGCTTTGCAAAATAATCAGGATCATTTGGTGCATGCAGTTACTGGTGCAGGAAAAACTGAGATGCTTTTTAAAGCTGTAGAATATTTTTTGCAGCAGGGAAAATATGTAGCACTGGCGACACCTAGACTTGATGTCGTTAATGAATTATATCCTCGTATGTGTCGAGCATTTGCCAATACTAAAATTGGAAAATATCATGGAAAAATGGCACAAGATCCCGATAACGAACCATTTATTATTTGTACTACTCACCAACTTTTAAAATATTATCAGGCTTTTGATTTGATAATTATTGATGAAGTTGATGCTTTTCCATATGTCAATAATCCTATGTTATATTATGGTGCGAAAAATGCTATTAAGCCAACAGGGCAAACTTTTTATTTGACTGCTACACCTTCTAAAGATATGTTAACTAAAGTTAAAAATGGAGAGATGGGATATTCATTATTGCAACAAAGATTTCATGGTGGCTTGTTAGCTGTACCTGAAGAATATTTGTTTTGGCGTAAATATATTAGTGGCGAATCTCTACATCCTTTTTTAATAAAAGTACTGAATGAAATTATTAATAGTGGTAAGCCTTTATTAGTATTTGTACCTAGAATTGCTGAATTGGGACTTTATCAGACAATCTTGCAAAAAAAATACTCGCAATTAGTGATTGCTAGCGTACATTCAAGTGACAAAAATCGACAACAAAAAGTTGAACAATTTAGAAACAGAGAAATATCTATTTTATTAACTACGACTATTTTAGAACGAGGAGTTACGTTTCCAGGAGTACAAGTTATAGTCATAGCAGCAGATGATGCTATATACACGACAGCAGGATTAGTCCAAATTGCTGGAAGGGTGGGACGTGCAGCAACTGATCAGGTGGGTCGGGTTATTTTTTGTTATCACCATTATACTAAGGCTTTAAAAGAGGCAAAGAAACAGATTGTGGAGATGAATCATGCAACTATGTCTTTTATGTAATCAACCTTTCACAGATGAGGTAGACTTAAAAACAATTTTTTTACCTGTAAGTTATGTGGCTAAAATTATTTGCGTGAACTGTTATAAAAAATTTAAAAAAATCACTCATCCAGCATGCATAAATTGTAATTCTTACAAAAACAAACTTAATCAAGAGCAATTGTGTAATGATTGCTTAGCTTGGAAAGTTAGATATAATGGTGACTTAGTTTTTAACCGCTCGATTTATCAATATAATGACGCTTTTCATGATTTAATGGTAGCTTATAAAAGATATGGACATTATGTTTTATTTAATGTTTTAGCTGAATTAATTAAAAATCAGTTGCCACTTGCGGATAGATATATCCCAATCCCTAGTTCACCAGAACATTTACAACAGCGAGGATATGATACGATTATTTCTATCTATGAACCATTATGCAATTTGAGTCCCGTTTTAATCAAAAAAGCGGGTGGTGAAGCACAGGGTGAAAAAAATAAAAATGAAAGATTAGCAACTGATAATTTATTTAGCTTAAAAGCAAATGTTAAATTATCTGGTCAGATAGTATTGCTTGATGATATATATACTACGGGAAGAACGATTTATCATGCATGGGAGATTATCAAAAAAGCCTTCCCTGATTGCAACGTAAGTAGTTTTACAATCGCTCGTTAATTATATATAAAACCGCTTCCAAATATGCTATAATTATAGTATAAAGAAAACGTCAAAGACGTCGAAGGGAGAGAATCTTTATGTTAAAATACAACGTTCGTGGTGAAAATATTGAAGTAACAGATGCTTTGAAGTCTTATGTTGAAAAGCGACTTGAAAAGTTAGAGAAATACTTTGAAATAGAATCTGACGTAATTGCACACGTTAATTTAAAGGTATATTCAGAAAAGTCTTCCAAGGTTGAAGTAACAATTCCTTTGCCATATTTAGTATTACGTGCTGAAGATACGACTGATGATATGTATAAGAGTATTGACTTTGTGTCAGAAAAGTTGGAACGTCAAATCAGAAAATACAAGACGAGAATTAATCGCAAGAGTCGTGAACGTGGAATGAGAGACTTTTTCTATGACACAGATGTTGTTTCAGGTGCTACTGAGGAAAAGGCAGTTAGCGGATTTGATATTGTGCGTAACAAGCATTTGAATTTGAAACCCATGGATGCTGAAGAAGCAATTTTGCAAATGAATATGTTAGGTCATAATTTCTTTATTTTTGAAGATGCTGATACTAATGGTACAAGTATTGTATATAGAAGAAATGACGGACGTTACGGCTTGATTGAAACTAATGAATAATCTAATTGAGGTTAGAAGTTATATATAAATCCCTTTTTAAAGTGTTTAACTTTTTAGAGGGATTTTTGCTGTTATTTATATTTTTAATTTTATAAAAATAATGTTAAAATAGGTTAGTATATTTAAAATTGTGCACAAATTTTAACGTTAAGGATCGATTTAATGACTAATATTCTTAAAAAACTTTATGATAATGACAAAAGAGATTTGAAAAAATTTGAAAAGATAGCCAATAAGGTTGAAAAATTAGCAGATCATTTTGCTAATATGACTGACGAGCAGTTACAACATATGACTGTTGAGTTCCGTGACCGTTTGGCAAAAGGTGAGTCTTTGGATGATATATTGCCCGAAGCTTTTGCTACTGCTAGAGAAGGTGCAAAACGTGTTTTAGGTTTGTATCCTTTTCATGTGCAAGTAATAGGTGGTATCTCATTACACTATGGTAACATTTCAGAAATGATGACTGGTGAAGGTAAAACTTTAACAGCTACGATGCCAGTTTATTTGAATGCATTAACAGGGCAAGGTGTTCATGTTGTTACTGTTAACGAATACCTTTCTGCTCGTGATGAAAGTGAAATGGGTCAATTGTATAAATGGTTAGGCTTAACAGTTGGATTGAACCTTAATTCGATGTCATCTGATGAAAAACGTGAAGCATACAGTTGTGACGTAACATATTCAACTAATTCGGAATTAGGCTTTGACTATTTACGTGATAACATGGTTGTTTACAAAGAACAGATGGTTCAGCGTCCTTTAAATTACGCTATCATTGATGAGGTCGATTCAATTTTAATTGATGAAGCTAGAACACCTTTAATCATTTCTGGACAAGCTGAGCAAGCTAATAACGAGTATATCCGTGCCGATCGCTTTGTTAAAACTTTAGTTGAAGACAAAAGTGATGACAATATGGACGACAATGAGGATCATGGTGATTATAAAATTGACTGGCCAACTAAAACAATTAGCTTAACTAATCAAGGTATTAGCAAAGCGTGTGAACATTTCGGCTTGAATAATTTGTATGATATTGATAATCAAGTGTTAGTGCACCATCTTGATCAAGCATTACGTGCAAATTATATTATGTTGAATAACATTGATTATGTCGTTCAAAATGGCGAAGTTTTGATTGTTGATTCCTTTACAGGTCGTGTTATGGAAGGTCGTCGTTACTCTGACGGCTTGCATCAAGCTATTGAAGCTAAAGAAGGTGTGAAGATTCAAGAAGAATCTAAAACTCAGGCAACAATCACTTATCAGAATTTCTTTAGAATGTATAAGAAATTGTCAGGTATGACAGGTACAGCCAAAACAGAAGAAGAAGAGTTTCGTGAAATATATAATATGCAAGTTATTACGATTCCAACTAATCGTCCTAAGGCACGTAAAGATTTACCCGATATTTTATACCCAACCTTGGATTCGAAATTTGAAGCTGTAGTAGAAGATATTCAAACACGTCACGCTAAAGGTCAACCTGTATTAGTGGGTACGGTAGCTATTGAAAGTTCAGAACGTTTAAGTAAGATGCTAGACCAAGCTGGAATAGCTCATGCTGTTTTGAATGCTAAGAATCACGCTAAGGAAGCAGAAATTATTATGAATGCTGGTCAGCGTGGTGCAGTTACTATTGCAACTAACATGGCAGGTCGTGGTACTGATATTAAATTAGGGCCTGGCGTTAAAGAATTAGGTGGATTAGCTGTTATCGGAACTGAACGTCACGAATCAAGACGTATTGATAATCAGTTACGTGGACGATCAGGACGTCAAGGTGATCCAGGTACAACAAGATTCTACTTGTCATTGGAAGATGATTTGATGAAACGTTTTGGCTCAGAACGTGTTAAGGCCTTTTTGGATCGCATTGCTGGTAGTGATGATGAAAAGGTAATCGAAAGTAGAATGATTACACGACAAGTGGAGTCTGCTCAAAAACGTGTTGAGGGTAATAACTATGATACTCGTAAGCAAACTTTGCAGTATGATGATGTTATGAGAACGCAACGTGAGATCATTTACGGTGAAAGAATGCAAGTTATTACTGAAGAACATTCCTTAAAAGAAGTGTTAATTCCTATGATGCAAAGAACGATTGCACATCAAATTGATTTGTACACTCAAGGATCTAAGAATCAGTGGCGAACAGATCAAATTCGTGACTTTATTGCTTCCAGTTTGGCTAGTGAAGAAGATGCAAAGAAGATCAATTTAAAGAATATAACTGTTGACGAATTAAAAGAACAATTATATGAAATGGTTGATGACAATTATGCAGAAAAAGAAAGACAACTAGTTGATCCAGAACAAATGTTGGAATTTGAAAAAGTTGTCATTTTGCGTGTTGTTGATGATCGTTGGACGGATCATATTGATGCGATGGATCAATTACGTCAATCTATCAGTTTAAGAGGATATGGTCAATTAAATCCTTTAGTTGAGTATCAAGAAGCTGGGTATCGTATGTTTGAAGAAATGATTAGTAATATCGAATATGATGCTACTAGATTATTTATGAAAGCACGTATAGTACCAAATATGAGTCGATAAAAAAGGGAGGGTTGACCTCCTTTTTTTGAAAGGAGTTTAATATGGAAATAAGTGAGATCCAAGCATTACTAGCAAATTTTGAAAAACAATTGTCACATTTTAGGAGGTCTCTTTGACTTCGATAATTTAAAAGAAAGTATCGCAATCAATGAGCAAAAAATGGCGGATGATACCTTTTGGAATGATCAGACGAATGCCCAAAAAATAATTGAAGCGACCAATTATATGCGTGAAAAAGTTGATAAATATCAAACCTTAAGTTCTGCTTTAGCTGATGCGAAGACGGCTGTGGAACTATATAATATGGAGCCGGAAAATGATATGCTAATGGAGATAACAGCAGAAGTTGAAAAGTTGAAGAATGAATTTAATGACTATGAGCTGCATTTATTATTGTCGGGAAAATATGATGATCATAATGCCTTGCTAGAAATTCATTCTGGTGCTGGTGGTACAGAAGCTATGGATTGGGCTAATATGTTATTTAGGATGTATCAACGTTGGTGTGATAGTCATAATTTAACCTTTGAAGTAGATGATTTTCAGGTAGGTGACGAAGCAGGCTTAAAAAGTGTTAGTGTTAGAGTACAAGGCAATAATGCATTTGGCTTGTTAAAATCAGAAAATGGTGTGCATCGTTTGGTTAGAATCTCTCCATTTGATTCTGCTAAGAGAAGACATACATCGTTTGCTTCAGTTGAAGTTATTCCGGAAATTGATAAGAGTATAAATATTGAAATAAATCCGGATGACTTACGAATCGATGTTTATCGATCTAGTGGTGCAGGTGGACAGCATATTAATAAAACATCTAGTGCTGTTCGAATTACGCACTTACCTACAGGTATTGTTACTTCTTCACAAGCTCAGCGTTCGCAATTCCAAAATCGTGAGACAGCAATGGATATGTTACGAGCAAAATTATTTAAACTTGAGGAAGACAAAAAGCGTAAGCAAACTGAAGCTTTAAAGGGTAATCAAAAGGAAATAAATTTTGGCTCTCAAATTAGATCATATGTATTTCATCCATATAATATGGTTAAAGACCATAGAACTGATTATGAAACTAGTGATACTATAGGAGTGATGAATGGTAATCTTGATCCATTTATTTATGCTTATTTGCAGTGGATGCTAAGTCAAGAAAATCCAGAGTAGAATTTGTGGTGATAATATGAAATTTAAATATTTTGTCATAGCAATATTAGCTTTTATAATTTTGAATTTGATATTGCTTTTAAATATAATTTATAAATTATTAACATTTCTTTTTCCAATTTTCTTTATAATCGATATACTTATTATTGTTTTTGGTGCTCTTTCGATTTATATTGCAATTCATAAGGCTAAAAAAAAGTATATTAGTTATATCAAAAAATTTTATTATGATGATAATTGCAAGCAAGCATCAACATCTCATCGTAAAGAGGCTAGAAATGTTACTATTGATGATGTAGATAAAGAGGACTAATTTATGAGTGATATGGTTAAAATTAGTGAATTGTTGCATGATAATCCCACTTTGACAGTTAAACAGGGTGAAGATTATTTGGAACAGCGGGTTGTGTCTGTATCTGATATTTCAAGACCTGGCTTGGAATTAACAGGTTATTTTGATTTCTATCCTAAAGAAAGAATTCAATTATTAGGTAAAACAGAAATTTCGTATAGTACACATTTAGATCATGATTTGAGAACCAATGTTTTTAGACGAATGGCTACTGATATTACGCCTTGTTTTGTGATTTCACGTGGATTACCTATTCCATCAGAATTGTTGGAAGCTGCAGAGCAGGCAAAAGTTCCAGTTTTAACTAGTAATATGCCTACAACTCAGTTGACTAGTGTCTTAATGCAGTACTTGGATGAACATTTAGCACCTAGAAAAAGTATACATGGTGTTTTAGTGGAAATTTATGGTATGGGTGTGTTGATTATGGGCAATTCAGGTGTAGGTAAGTCAGAAACTGCACTTGATTTAATCAAGCGAGGTCATCGTTTGATTGCTGATGATCGAGTTGATGTTTATCAAAAAGACGATAAAACGGTTGTAGGTGAGGCTCCAGCGATTTTGAAGCATTTGATGGAAATAAGAGGGATTGGTATTATTGATATCATGAGTCTCTTTGGTGCTGGAGCTGTTAAAGAAAAGTCTGAAATTCAATTAGTAATTAATTTACAAAATTGGGATCCTAAAGAAAATTATGATCGTTTGGGTATTGCAGAAAAGTATATCAACATCTTTGATGTTGCAGTTCCTCAATTAACTGTTCCAGTTAAAGTTGGACGTAATTTAGCAATTATTATTGAAGTAGCTGCCATGAACTTTAGAGCAAAAAAGATGGGATATGATGCCAGTGAAAAATTTGAAAGAAATTTGTCAGCTTTAATTGCTGATAATTCTCAGAAATAGAAAAAGGATTAAAGATGAACTTGATAATAAATCCAGTAGCTTTTAGATTAGGCTCGATGTCAATTAAATGGTATGGAATATTAATGGCATCAGGAATTGTAATAGCATTATTGATGGCAATAGTTGAAGGAAAGAAGAGGCAGATAATGCCCGAAGATTTTTCCGATTTTCTATTGTGGGGAGTACCAATAGGCTTTGTAGGTGCAAGGCTCTACTATGTTATTTTTAAATGGGACTATTTTGCTCAAAATCCAGGGCAAATATTTGCTATTTGGAATGGTGGAATTGCTATTTATGGCGGGTTATTAACGGGCTTAGTTGTGTTAATTCTATTTTGTAATTCTAGATTTTTACCTCCCTTGTTGATGCTAGATATTATTATTCCAGGCGTTATGGCTGCTCAAATAATTGCTCGTTGGGGTAATTTTATTAATCAAGAAGCACATGGTGCGTGTGTTAGTTTATCCTTTTTACAAAGCTTGCATTTACCAGATTTTATAATTAAGCAAATGTATATAGCAGGTCATTATTATCAGCCAACATACTTATATGAATCGTTTTTCAATTTAATTGGACTAATTATTATTTTGGTCTTACGACATAAAAAGGGTTTGTATAAACGAGGAGAAGTATTTTTTAGTTATTTGATATGGTATTCTGTAGTTCGTTTCTTTGTGGAAGGGATGCGAACAGATAGTTTATATTTAATGAATACCATTAGAATTTCGCAATTAGTAAGTGTTATTTTGTTTATTGTAGCAATTGTGTTATTAATTTATCGTCGCAAATATAAGCATGTCAAGTGGTATTTAGATGGTAGTGGATTAAAATATCCGTATGAGCGTTAATATTATTTTGGATTAATAGATAGAAAGTTGATAGAAATGACAAAAATTAGTGTATTAGGAAATGGTTCGTGGGGCTCTGTATTGGGCTCAATGTTAGCAGATAATGGAAATGATGTTATTTTATTTGGTAATATTGCTGCAGTTAATCAAGAAATCAATGAAAAGCATACTAATGAGCATTATATGAAAAATTGGTCTTTAAATGAGAGTGTTAAAGCAACGGATGATTTAGAGCTAGCTTTAAAAGATGCTGAAATTGTGTTATTTGTGTTACCAACCAAAGCAGTCAGGATAGTTGCTAAAAATGTTCGCAAAGTTTTAGATAAATTAGGCACTAAACCTTTGTTAGTTACTGCTACCAAAGGAATAGAACCAGGTAGCAAAAAATTGATTTCTGAAATTCTAACTGAAGAAATTTATCCTAATGATTTAGATAAAATTGTGGCTATCAGTGGACCTAGCCATGCCGAAAATGTTGCTCAAAAAGATTTAACAGCTATTGCTTGTGCATCAACTGATATTAAAAATGCCGAATTAGTTCAAAAATTATTTTCCAATAATTACGTCAGATTTTATACAAATCCAGATTTAATTGGTGTAGAAGTTGCAGGAGCAGTAAAAAATGTTATTGCGATTGCTGCAGGTATATTAGTTGGTAAAAAATTTGGTGATGATGCTAAAGCTGCTTTAATGACACGTGGATTAGCAGAAATTACTCGTTTAGGTGTTAAATGTTTCGGTGCCGATCGACTTACTTTTAGCGGCTTAGCTGGTATTGGTGATTTAATTGTTACTTGTACTTCTTCCAATTCAAGAAATTGGCGTTGTGGTAAGCAATTAGGTGAAGGCAAACCATTACAAGAAATTTTAGATAACATGGGACAAGTTGTTGAAGGTGCGACTACTGTAAAGGCCGTTCATGAATTATGTGAAGCTAATGATGTTGATATGCCAATTAGCGAGGCTATTTATCGTGTTCTTTATGAAAATTCAGATGTTGATCTAGAAATCAAAAAAATGATGGGACGTAGTCCAAAACCTGAAATCAGATTGTAAAATTTTAGGAGTATGAAAATTGATAAAAAAATATGATGTTATCATAATTGGAGCTGGACCTGGTGGCTTGACAGCCGCATTATATGCTTCCCGAGCTAATTTGTCAGTAGCTATAGTTGATAAAGGATTGTATGGCGGTCAAATGAATAATACAGGTGCCATTGATAATTATCCTGGCTTTGCTGATATTACTGGGCCGCAATTAAGTGAAAAAATGTATCAAAGTGCAATGAAATTTGGTGCGGAGTATTTCTATGCTGATGTGCAACAAATAATCGTTGAGCAACAGATGAAAAAGGTTATTACAGAAAAAGATGAGTTTCATGCTCCAGCAGTTTTAATTGCTACAGGTGCTGTACATAAACATCTCAACATTCCTGGTGAAGACACATATCAAGGAAGAGGTGTGTCATATTGTGCTGTATGTGATGCTGCTTTTTTCCGAAATGAAGAAATTGCTGTTATTGGTGGCGGAGATTCTGCTATTGAAGAGGGGCTATATTTAGCTCAAACTGCTAAAAAAGTTACAATTATACATCGTCGTAATGAACTGCGTGCGCAACCAGTTTTACAAAAGATGGCATTTGCTAATGATAAGATTGATTTTATCTGGAATGCAAATACGGAAGAAATTTTGGGTGATGGTAGTAGAGTTACGGCAGTGAAGTACTATGATAAAAATGCTGAAGAACAGAAGATTTTAAATGTTTCAGGCGTATTTATTTATGTTGGTGTACAAGCTAATAGTATGGCTTTTAGTAATTTAGGGATTTGTGATGAACACGGTTGGATAATTACTGATGATCATATGCAAACTAAAGTAGAAGGTATATTTGCTTTAGGTGATGTACGTCAAAAGGATTTAAGGCAAATTGCTACAGCAGTTGGTGAAGGCAGTATTGCAGGACAAGCTGCTTATCATTATTTACAAACTTTAAAAAATTAAATCGGAGGATAAACATATGGGGGCAAAGGACAGACTAGCTCAATGGTTAGGAAATGAACGCTTAAATTCAGATATGCGTTCAGAACTAATGGAATTTAAAAAAAATTCAGCTTGGGTTGAAGATGCCTTTGGTCAAGATATTAATTTTGGTACGGCAGGGATGCGTGGATTGCTAGAGCCTGGTACTAATCGCATTAACTTTTATACTGTAGGTCGTGTGACGGAAGGTTTAGCTAAACTAATAGAGGAGAATGGTTCTACTGCTATCAAACGTGGGGTTGTTATAGCATATGATTCACGTTATTATTCACGTGAATTTGCAACACATGCTGCACAGATTTTAGGTAATCATGGTATTACAGTCTATTTATTTGACAATTTGCGTCCTACACCGGAATTGTCTTTTGCAGTGCGCTATCTTAAGACTTTTGCAGGTATTAATATTACAGCATCACATAATGCTAAACAATATAATGGTTATAAAGTTTATGGCGAAGATGGTGCACAGATGTCACCTGATAATGCAGATCGATTATTTGCTTTTGCTCAAAAAGTTACCGATATTTTTTCTGTTACTTGTGCATCTGTTAGCACATTAAGACAAAAAAATATCTTACATATGATAGGTGAAGATGTTGATCAAGCATACCTTAAAGAACTTGCAACCGTAAATCTTAATTCTTGTTTAATTAATAAAAATGCTGATCAAATCAAAATCATATATACACCAATTCATGGTGCTGGTAAGGTTTTGTACGATCGGGCATTTAGACAAGCTGGATTTAAAAATATAATCCCTGTAGTTTCACAATCAATCATTGATCCTGAGTTCCCTACAACAATTAAGCCAAATCCTGAATTTAAGCAATGCTTTGATGAAGGTATTAAGTTAGCTAATGATCTGAAAGCAGATTTGATTATAGCTACAGATCCTGATGCTGATAGAATGGGAGCTTGTGTCCGTACTTCAGATGGAAGTTTTCAAGTCTTAACTGGCAATCAAATTGCAACTTTATTTATTAATTATTTGCTAGTTAATCTTAAAGCAGCTGGTAAATTATCATCTGATTACGAATTAATTACGTCAATTGTTTCTAGTGCCTTACCTTTTAAGATTGCTCAGGATTATGGTATTAAAACTAAGCATGTTTTAACTGGATTTAAGTTCATTGGTGAAGAAATAGATCGAATGAGTACACAGAATGACGGTCATTTCTTGATGGGATTTGAAGAAAGTTATGGTTACTTATTTAAACCCTTTACTCGTGATAAAGATGCGATGCAAGGTGCTTTGATGTTGGCTGAAGTTGCTTGTTATTATGCTTCACATAACAAAACTATTTTTGATGGATTACAAGAAATTTGGAACAAATATGGCTTTGCTTATGAAGTAACTAGTGCACTAGAAATGCCAGGTCTTGGTGGTCAAGAAAAAATGAAGTTGTTGATGGATAAATTGCGAAAAGATCCGATTAAAGAAATAATGGGACAACATGTTACAAAGACACAAGATTTCTTATTACAGACAGAGTCTATTAATGGTCAAATGAGTAAATTGGAAGGCTTTACTCAGTCTAATGTTTTGAAATATTTCTTAGAAGATAATACTTGGCTGGCCTTAAGACCATCAGGTACTGAACCCGTAGTAAAAGTTTATGTCGGAGTTAACAAGGATAATTTTTCTAATGCTAAACAGGCAGCAGAAGATTATACAGCAGCTATTGAACATATTTTATTCAAATAATAGAATATATACTTTAAAGTTGGACTTAGGTCCGACTTTTTTTACAGAGGTATTTTAATGATTCGGAAACAAAAAAATAAAAGATTTGAATTAGTATCTAAATTTCAACCAGCGGGAGATCAGAAACAAGCTATTGATCAATTATGTGATAATTTCAAAAAAGGAGTTAAGGAACAAATATTGCATGGAGCCACTGGTACTGGTAAGACTTTTACTATGGCTAATCTTATTGCTAAATTAAATAAACCAACATTAGTTATTTCACATAATAAGACTTTAGTTGGTCAATTATATGGTGAATTTAAACAATTTTTTCCTAATAATGCTGTTGAATATTTTGTTTCTTATTATGATTATTATCAACCAGAAGCGTATGTTCCCAGTTCAGATACATATATTGAAAAAGATTCCGCAATTAATGATGAAATTGATCAATTAAGGCATGCTACAACTTCTGCATTAATGCAAAGAAAAGATGTGATTGTTGTTGCTTCAGTTTCGTGTATTTTTGGGTTAGGTGATCCTAGAGAATATGCTAAAAGTGTCATTTCTTTGTCGGTAGGTGAAGAGTATGAACGAGATCTGCTATTACGAGATTTAGTGAATATTCAGTATGATCGAAATGATTTAGATTTACAACGTGGACATTTTAGAGTACATGGAGATATTGTAGAAATTTTTCCAGCTGGCAATTCAAATAAAGTGTATCGTGTTGAATACTTTGGAGATGAGATTGATCAGATCGTGGAAGCAAATTCTCTGACTGGTGAAATATTAGGAAAATGTGAGCAGATTTCTCTATTTCCAGCTACGCATTTTATGACAGATAGTGAACAAATGAAGCGAGCTATTAATGACATCAAAAAAGAATTATCATTGCAGGTTAAAGCTTTTGACGATAAAGGAAAGTTGTTAGAAGCACAAAGAATAAAGCAACGCACTAATTATGATATTGAAATGATGCAAGAAGTTGGTTATACCAATGGCATTGAAAATTATTCTCGCCATATGGATAATCGCAAAGCAGGTGAACCACCTTATACTTTATTAGATTTCTTTCCAGATGATTTTTTAATTTTAATTGATGAATCACATGCTACAATGCCTGAATTACAAGCTATGTATAATGGTGATCGTAGGCGCAAACAGACTTTAATTGATTATGGCTTTCGCTTGCCTTCCGCTTTGGATAATCGCCCATTAAAATTATTAGAGTTTGAAAAACATGTGCATCAAATTGTTTATGTTTCTGCTACTCCAGGTGATTATGAATTATCCCGTACTGACAAAGTAGTAGAACAAATCATTAGGCCAACTGGATTATTAGATCCTATAGTTGAAGTTCGACCTATTAATGGTCAAATTGATGATTTGATTGCTGAAATAAATATCCGGATCAGGCGAAAAGAACGGGTTTTTGTGACTACATTGACCAAAAAAATGTCGGAAGATTTAACTGATTATTTAAAAGAATTGGGTATCAAAGTCCAATATTTGCATTCAGAAATTAAAACTTTGGAACGGATGAAAATAATTCGTGACTTACGTTTAGGCAAGTTTGATGTTTTAGTGGGCATTAATTTGTTAAGAGAAGGCATAGATGTACCGGAAGTATCATTAGTTGCGATTTTAGATGCTGATAAGGAAGGCTTTTTACGTTCTACTAGACCTCTTATTCAGATGATGGGTAGAGCTGCTCGCAATGAAAATGGTAAAGTGATTATGTATGCCGATCATATAACAGATTCGATGCAAGCTGCTATTGATGTAACAGAGCGTCGGCGTCATATTCAAATGCTCTTTAATCAGAAACACCATATTATTCCTAAAACAATTGTTAAGCCAATACGTGATATTATTTCACATACAAAGGATGTCGATCAAAAAGATAAGCATATAAATGATTTTTCTGATTTGAATTTTGATGAATTAAGTGCAAAACAAAAAGAACAAATGATTATTAATTTGACTGAACAGATGAAAATAGCTGCTCAAAAGTTGGATTTTGAGACTGCGGCAACATTAAGGGATGCGATTATTGATTTGAAAAAGTGATCGCTTTAAGAAAGAGAAGACTAGTTGATGAAAAATGATGTAATTGTTATGCATGGAGTACGTGAGCATAATTTAAAAAATATTGATCTAACTATCCCTAAAAATAAACTTGTAGTAGTTACAGGATTATCAGGTTCTGGTAAGAGTTCTCTGGCATTTGATACTCTATATACAGAAGGACGTAGACGTTATGTTGAATCTTTATCGAGTTATGCACGTCAATTTTTAGGTCAAATGGATAAAGCAGATGTTGATAGTATAGAAGGATTAACGCCCGCTATTTCGATTGATCAAAAGACTAGGTCTCATAATCCTCGTTCTACTGTAGGTACAGTTACTGAGATCAATGATTATTTGCGTTTGCTGTGGGCTCGTGTTGGTAAACCAATTTGCCCACATGATGGCACCTTGATAGAGAGTCAAAGCGTTGATCAGATTATTAAACAGATTTTAGCTTTAGCTCCGAAAACTAGGATTCAGATTTTAGCTCCAATTATTCGACAGAAAAAAGGTGAGCATAAAGAGGTTTTCAAACGGATTCAAAGATTGGGATATGTTCGCATTATAGTTGATGGTGTCTTACACGACATTAATGATGAGCTACTTTTGGATAAAAACAAACAGCATTCAATATCTGTAGTTGTGGATCGTTTAATAATTAAAGAACAAATCAAGTCCAGATTGACAGATTCTGTGGAAACCGCTCTGCGCCTTACAGATGGCTATTTGAATGTAGATATTGTAGGCGACAAGTTGATGAAGTTTTCAGAATATTATGCCTGCCCATCTTGTGGATTTACAGTTGGTGAGCTTGAACCTAGATTATTTTCATTTAATGCACCATTTGGTGCTTGCAGTGAATGTGACGGATTAGGGATGAAACTAGCTGTCGATCCAGATTTGGTAATACCTGATCCAGAAAAGTCCTTAAATCAGGGAGCAATTGTTCCTTGGTGTAATTCTAAATATTATACAGATATGTTATTACAGGTAGCGGCGACTTTTAAAATTCCTATGGATCGACCATTTAAAAAATTAACCGAGCGACAAAAAAGAATCATTTTATATGGTGATGATAAAGTAATTAAATTTCATTTGGCGGGAGATTTTGGCGTTAATGATGTTGAACAAGCCTTTGAAGGTGTATTGAATAATGTTGATAGACGTTATCATCATCCCATTTCTAAATTTATGCAGGATGTAATGTCTAAATATATGACTGAATTAAAATGTACTAAATGTCAAGGACGACGTCTGAATGAGATTGCTTTATCAGTTAAAATTAATGGCTATGATTTGGCTACAGTTTCTGATTTGGCAATTACGGATGAATTAGCTTTTTTTGAAAGTATAGCGTTATCTGAGCATGATATGATGATTGCTAAGCCGATTCTTAAAGAAGTAAAAGCTCGACTAACATTTTTAATTGATGTCGGTTTAGGATATTTAACTCTTTCTCGTTCTGCTGGCACTTTATCAGGTGGTGAATCACAGCGAATAAGATTAGCTACACAAATAGGTTCTAACTTATCTGGAGTCATGTATATATTGGATGAACCTTCAATTGGTTTACATCAACGTGATAATGCCCGTTTGATTAAGACTATGAAAAAAATGCGTGATTTAGGTAATTCTTTAATCGTGGTTGAACATGATTCTGAAACCATGCAACAAGCTGATTATTTAATTGATATTGGACCTGGTGCAGGTATATATGGTGGAAAAGTAGTTGCAGCAGGTACACCTCAAGAAGTTATGGCTAATCCTGACTCATTAACTGGTCAATATTTATCTGGCAAGAAAAAAATCGCTATACCTGATCATAGGAGAATCCTAAATCATGGTGTTATTAAATTAATTGATGTGAGTGAAAATAACTTAAAACATATTGATGTACAAATCCCTTTAGGTGGCTTAGTTTTGGTTACTGGTGTATCAGGTTCTGGTAAATCGACGCTAGTTAATTTGGTATTAAAGCGGGCTATCTTACAAAAATTAGGGTTGATGACTAAAAAACCAGGTAAGTATAAAAAAATGTTGGGTTGGGATCAAATTGAAAAAGTAATTGATGTTGATCAAAGTCCCATCGGTCGTACACCTCGTAGTAATCCAGCTACTTATACTGGTGTTTTTGATGATATTAGAGCTTTATTTGCCCAAACAAATGCAGCTAAAATGCGTGGATACACGAAAGCACGTTTTTCATTCAATATCAAAGGCGGTCGTTGTGAGGCTTGTCATGGTGACGGAATTATTAAGATAGAAATGAACTTTTTGCCTGATGTGTATGTTCCATGTGAAATTTGCCATGGAACCCGTTACAATTCTGAAACTTTGGAAGTTAAATATCATGAAAAAAATATAGCCGATGTGTTAAAGATGACCATATCTGAAGCTAATGAATTTTTTGCGAATATTCCTAAAATCCAAAGAAAGTTACAAACTATTATGGATGTAGGTTTAGGCTATATTCAATTAGGTCAACCTGCGACTACGCTTTCAGGAGGGGAAGCTCAAAGAATGAAGTTAGCTGCAGAATTACAAAAGACCTCTACGGGTAAAAATCTTTATATATTAGATGAGCCAACGACCGGATTACATGTAGATGATATTAAGCATTTAGTTCTTGTATTACAAAGATTAGTTGATGAAGGCAATAGCGTATTAATCATTGAACATAATTTAGATGTGATTAAATGTGCAGATTGGATTATTGATCTAGGACCTGAAGGTGGAGCAGCTGGCGGTGAAATTGTTGCTCAAGGAACACCTGAAGATGTTGCAAAGGTTGAAAAAAGTTATACGGGACAATATCTTAAACCAATATTGAATCAAAATTTATGATAAATGTTCTATGATATAATTTATATCATCAGGAGGAAGGAATGTTAGGGTATGAATGTGCGAAAGAAACAATTATTAATTGTTACAGGAATGAGCGGTGCAGGTAAAACTGTCACTGTTAAATCTTTAGAAGATTTGGGCTATTTCGTAGTAGATAACTTACCGCCAGAATTATTGAGTAGCTTTTGGGAGTTAATTAATTCTTCAAATGATTTTGATAAAGTAGCGGTAGTAATCGACTTGCGTGTTAAGAGTTTTTACAAAGATTTAGTGGTTGAAATTAATTCGTTAGAAGATAATAGTAAAGCACATGCAACCATTCTATTTTTGGATGCATCTGATGATGTTTTAGTTTCTAGATATAAGGAAACTCGTAGATTGCCACCTTTAGCTCAATCTGGTCGCTTATTAGATGGCATAAAAAAAGAACGTGAGGCTTTAGAGAGTATCAAAAATCTGTCTAATTATATTATTGATACCTCTAAATTAACAGCTAAGGACTTGAAAGAACAATTAGTCAAAAAATTTAGTGATGATCAAACACACGTTTTTTCGATTGAAGTGATGAGCTTTGGCTTTAAATATGGTATTCCCATCGATGCTGATATTGTTATCGATGTAAGATTTCTTCCTAATCCATTCTATATCCCGCAATTAAAACCTTTTACTGGTCTTGATCGGAAGGTTTTTGATTATGTAATGGAGAAAGAACAAACACAGATTTTTTATCATAAATTCTTAGATATGTTATTTACTGCTATTCCAGGATATATTGAAGAGGGAAAGGAAAAATTAACAATTGCTGTAGGCTGTACAGGTGGGCAACACCGTAGCGTTTCAATCGCTATTCAACTAGCTAAGGATTTATCCAAAAAGTATCCAGTTGATATATCACATCGTGAAATTAGTCGTTATATTAGAAAATAGTTAGGTATAAAAATGTCTTTTGGCGAAAATAAAATAGTTAAGGTTATTAAAGCTCGACGTCCTAAAATTGTTGTGATTGGTGGCGGAACGGGATTACCTGTAATTTTAAGTGCGTTAAAGCAACAAAATGCTGAAATCACCGCTATTGTTACTGTAGCAGATGATGGTGGCTCTTCTGGCGTAATTAGAGATTATATCAATGTTGTTCCACCAGGTGATATTAGAAATGTTTTAGTTGCTTTATCTGATATATCTCAGGAAGAAAAGGAAATTTTTCAATATCGTTTCAGTAGTGATGATTCTTTTTTTGCTGGTCATGCAATTGGTAATTTGATTATTGCAGCATTAAGTGAGATGCAAGGAAATATATTTGATGCAGTGCAATCACTATCTAGAATGATGCATGTTGACGGTAGAATTTTTCCTGCTTCCAACGAACCCTTAACTTTAAATGCTGAATTTATGGACGGAACGACTGAAAAGGGTGAAACTGAAATCACTTCACAGCACAAAAAGATTAAACGTGTCTGGGTTACGGGAGCTAAAAATAATGCTCGACCTGAGGCAGTTTTACCAGTGTTAGCAGCCATTATGCAAGCTGATGCGGTTGTTTTAGGGCCGGGAAGTTTGTTTACATCAATTTTGCCAAATTTGATGATTGATGATTTAGGTGAGGCTATTAGACAAACCAAGGCTGAGGTAATTTATATCTGCAACATTATGACGCAACGAGGCGAAACTGATAATATGACCTCGGCTGAGCATGTAGCTATTATTAATCGTCACTTAGGTGGTAATTATATAGATACTGCTTTAGTTAATAGTGCTGCAATTGATATGACAAAGTTCAATCCCGCAGATTATGATGAATATTTACGACCAGTTGAAAATGACTTCAAAGGCTTAAGAAAGCAGAATTGTCGAGTAATTACAGCTGATTTTATTAATCAACATAGCGGATTAGTTTTTCATGATGGTAAAAAAATTGCCACGGAAATATTAAATTTAGCCTTAGAAGCTTATGCAAGAAGAAAACAGGAGAAATGATGGGATCTTATGCTAGTGAAGTAAAGAAAGAATTAACGGGGTTGTCTGTGCATCCAGAGCATGCAAAGGCAGAATTGTCTGCTTTTTTACGAATGAATGGTGTCTTAAATTTAAATCAACATCATTTAAGTTTAAATATTGTGACTGAAAACCCTGCTATTGCTAGAAGAATTTTCTCATTAATTAAAATAGCTTATGGGATTGAACCAGCATTGATAGTTTCTAAAAAAATGAAATTGAAGAAAAATTATCAATATCTAGTAAGATTGCAAAATAATGTTAAATTTGTGTTGCACGATTTAGATATTATTGATGAATCATTTGGTGTTTTAACAGGTATTCCTTCCAAAATTCAACAATCTGAACAATTGGCTATGTCATATTTGCGTGGTGCATTTTTAGCAGCTGGTAGCATTAATAATCCGGAAACAAGTCGCTATCATCTGGAAATTTATTCACTATATCAACTTCATAATGATGATTTAATGAATTTGATGAATAAATATTTTTACCTTAATGCCAAGCAAACTAAACGCCGCAGTGGTTATATTGTATATTTAAAAGAAGCTGAAAAGATAGGAGATTTTCTGCATATTATAGGTGCAGTTAATGCAATGTTAGCTTTTGAAGATTTACGTATTATGCGTGATATGCGAAATTCTGTTAATCGTTTGGTTAATTGTGATACTGCTAATATGAAAAAAACGGCTTCTGCTGCAGCTAAGCAGGTTGAAGAAATTAAATTGATTGATAAGAAGATTGGCTTAGATAAACTACCAGAGAAATTGGCTATTTTAGCGAAGTTTAGATTGCAAAATCCAGAACTAACCTTAAAAGAGGTAGCAGATAAAGTTCCTGATGGTCCGATATCCAAATCAGGTATTAATCATCGATTTCAAAAAATCAAAAAAATAGCACAAAATTTAGGGGAAAAACATGAATGATGAATTTCATAACGTATTATCTGCCGACATACAACTGAATAAAGAGAACTATTTAAAATATGATTTGGAAAAAATCAACGATCGGGCATTAGCTGTTCGTGATATTTTAAAATCTGGCGGTATTTCAAAAAATAATCAGAAGATGCAACAGAATCTAATTTTAGCCTATTGTGTTCTAGCAAAATTGGGAATTACGTCGTATTCTATTAGAAAATTGTCGGCAGAAGAAATGAGCGTTTTTCAAATGGCTACTTATAAAGCTGTTACTGCTGCTAGTGCTTTAACCGGATATATTTCACTATTGCATCCGATGGTTTCCGTTAATTATGCAACTCTAGCTACCGATGCTAATTTACGACTAGGAATCGGTTGGTGGTTTTTTGATCCGATCTTAGACAATGTTGAGCGTGGGACCTTATTATTACATGAGGTTATGCATACGGTTTTAGGTCATTATGAGTTGAAAAATTTAGATATGCAACTAGTTAATACAGCTGGGGATGCAATTATTAACCAGGAAATTGAATTTGGTGATCATGAAGTTATGCGGTTACCGCAAAATGAAGATAAATCTGATTTTATAGTTTTTCCTCGAACAATTATTACTCAAAAGTATCCCAAAGGTATGCCAAATAACCAATCTTTTGAAACTTATTATCATGCATTAGAAGAAGAAAGAAAAAAAACGCCAGTTCCAGATCAAAATAGTGATATTTGTAATTCTATGTCTAGTCAAGAAGAATCTGAATTTGATAAACAAAATGTTGAAAAAGCTGGCGAGATAGAAAAAGAATTAGCACGAAACGAAGCATTGCATAAGGCACTTGATCAGGAAAATAAAACGGTTGGTCGTAATGGTTCTGCTTTTAATTCATTTATTTTAAAAGCTTTGCGACCAGCCAAAATTTCTTGGCAAAAATGTTTAAAGAATATTATAGCTAAACATTGCAATACTGTGATCGAAGGTAATATGGATTATTCATATCGCCGTCCATCTAGAAGAAATTTTAGTAATATTTTTATTAGACCCGGCACTATATCTTATTTACCGAAGATTTTAATTGGTTGTGATTCTTCAGGATCAATGGATGAGGTTGATTATCGTCGATTGATGTCGGAAATCAAAGAAATATGTAAGACTGTTCAACATGAAAAAATTAGTTTTGTTACTATTGATACTAAAATAACGACTAAACAAGTTGTCCACAAAGTACAAGATATAGTATTAGGAGCTGGCGGAGGTACATGTATGGAAAAATTCTATGAGTATATTCATCAGCTAAAAGCCAGTGAAAAACCAGATTTATCAATTTTATGTACAGATGGATACCTTGGTGGCGTTAAAGAATGGACATTATTGTTAAATAGTATTGACAAAAATATTATTAATATAATTTTGATTACTGATAGGCAAGGTTATGATTCATTTATCAACTTATATGGTTGTAATACGCCTGTTAAAAATACTACTATTATATCAATATATTAATCGGAGGAATATGAGATGCTTAACAAGAAATTTTATCCTTATATTGCCCAAGGTGCTAATGCTAAGCAAATGTTTAATATTATGCAAGCTTGTATTAGAGCTGGTGTACCTTTTGGTCTTGTTGGAAATCCAGGTGTAGGTAAAACTGCTACCATAGAGGCAATGGCCAAAACGTTAGGTCGTGACTTAATAAACTTGTCTTTGTCTACGATGCTACCTGAAGACATCGCAGGATTACCATTTCCTACCAAAATCAATATTGGAAGTGATAAAAATGAACAGATGGTAGATGCTGCTTGTTATGCAATGCCAGTGTGGCAGCAGAGATTATTGCATAATTCGAATGCTATTTTATTTTTAGATGAGTTTTCTACAGCTATTCCGACTACTCAACATGCTTTTTTGCAATTAGTTCAAAATAGACGACTTCCAGGATCAGATTTACCATTTTCTAAAAATGTAGCGATTATTATTGCAATGAATCCAGCAGATCAAGCAGGGGGCTCATCGTTAGATCTGCCAATTGCTAATCGTTTTGCGTGGTTTACTTTTAATCCAGATTTTAATGATTGGGCTACTGGATTTAAACAAAGATGGCAGTCTGAAGAGTTAATGTCAGTTCCAAGTTTTTGCACTGAGGAAAAAATCTTAATGGCACGCAATAAAAAAATTCGTTCTACGATTATTGACTATTTAGATTCTGAAAAAGGTGCACACCAGGTAACGATTGTACCATCTGGTATGGAAAATCCCATAAGTAGTGTAGTTAGAAGAGATGATCCAGCTGAAATGGAAGTTTTTCGTTTAGCATTTCCGTCAGCACGTTCGTGGGATAATTTAGCTGAGATTATGACTTATATTGATGAAAAAGACTTTGGAACCATTCAAGTAGTGATTAATGGAACAATAGGTTCTAATCAAGGTATAGCTTTTTATAAATATTATGTTGATAATTTGAAGAGATTAAATATTGATGCAATTTTAAAGGATCCAAAAAGTGTTGATTGGAAACATATTAGTATTGATGAATCGGCTGGAATTTTTCGGGCATTGATAGAAGAGGCAGCTAATGGTAGGTTAGATCAGGTATTAGAAGTATTCATTAGTATTAAAATTGTTGGAGCTGAGAATTTATTATCTGGTAATCGTCTGCAAGATATTTATAAGGCTGAATATTTGAATAAATTACCACTAGCTACTAGAAAAAAAGTCAAGCAGCGATATCTTGAATATTTTGGTGATTTTTTAACTAAAATTGCTAATAATAATAGCGGTAACTAGCAAAATCTTCATGATTGACATTTCATTTAGATGTGTCAGATATTTATATCGAAAAAAGCATATTTCGTTTAATGCGAAATATGCTTTTTATCTTGCTTTTAATTATTCTTATTAACTAAAATTTCGTCAATCAAGCCATAGTCTTTGGCTTCTTGAGCTGTTAAGTACTTATCACGTTCAGTATCAGCTTGAATCTTTTCAAGTGGTTGACCAGTAGTTTCGTGCAAAATACTATTGATCTTTTCACGACTCTTAAGAATTTCATTAGCGGCAATTTGAATATCGGTTTGTTGACCTTGGGCACCACCTAAAGGCTGGTGAATCAAAACAGTAGAGTTTGGTAAAGCAAAACGTTTACCTTTAGTGCCTGCTGTCAATAAGATTGAAGCCATGGATGCAGCCATACCAATAGCAATAGTTGATACATCTGATTTAATGAAATTCATTGTATCCATAATAGCTAGACCTGATGTAATTACGCCACCAGGTGAATTTATATATAATGAAATATCTTTAGTATTGTCTTGAGCGTCCAAAAATAGCAATTGGGCAATGATTGAATTGGCCATCGTGTCATTTATTTCACCACTCAACATAATAACTCTGTCTTTTAATAGTCTTGAATAAATATCGTAAGCACGTTCGCCACGTGCGGTTTGTTCAATAACTGTAGGTACGAGCATAATCTACCTCCTTTATAAAATTAGCAGTCATATATATACGCTGCTAATTAAAACACAATTATGCCTGTAGGTCAAATTTTTGTCTCTATTTTACCTTAAATTATCAGATAAAATAAGTCATACAATATTTTTTTACTTACAAACTAATAGATTAAGAGAGTTAATTAATTTTAAGATAAAAAAAGCACTAGCTTCGTCACTAATGCAATTAATATGCACTCCCCGGGAGTCGAACCCGGATTTTAAGAACCGGAATCTTAAGTGATATCCATTACACTAAGAGTGCCTCAACAAACCTATTCTAACAAACAATTTTTAAAGTATAAATAAAAAAATAAAAAATATGTAGTTTACTTGAATAAAAAAATACTAATTGGTATACTATAGGTGTCGAAAAGAGAAATGTCGGGGTATTATTGTGAATAATTGATGTTTCTCTAATATTTTTAATGTTATTGGGTCGCTAAACGTCACTGAATGGGACAAACTGTGACCCACACAAAGGGAGCAAGCATGGACTCGGATTTAACCTTGTTACAAAGCTTAGTTCCTGATGTTTTTAAAATAATTCGACAGCGTTTTCTTGTCTTAGAACAGATATCGTTGTTAGCCCCAGTGGGACGAAGAGTTGTTGCAAAAAAATTGGGATTGAGTGAGAGAAATATTCGAACAGAAACTGATTATTTGAAACAACTACACTTAATTGAGATTAACAGTTCTGGTATGGTTCTGACAGAAAAAGGCGAGATAACTTTAAAAGAGTTGGCACCGCTGATTGATAGGATATTTAATGCTAGTAAGACTGAATTACAGCTTGCTAGCAAGCTGGGAATTGATCGGGTGATTATTGTTCCTGGTAATGCAGATTTGCAAGATCGCGTTTGGGCTTTGATGGGTGAACAACTTAGTGCAGCTTTAGACTTGCTTTTACCTTTAGGTAAGGATATTATAACAGTGTCTGGTGGTAAAACAGTTGCTAATGTTACTAAACATCTAAGCAAGCGGTTAAGTAGATATCGTGATATTTTATTTGTACCAGGAAGGGGAGCTTTGGGCGATGATGTGGAACTACAAAGTAACACAATTGCTCAGGCTGTAGCTTCAAAAGTTGGTGGTCGATTTTCAGGTTTGTATTTACCAGAAAATCTTCCTAGTGAAGCTATCAATGCTTTGATGCAAGACCCCATGATTTCTAATACTTTCACTAGTATTTACAATAGTGATGCGGTGATTCATGGTATAGGATTAGCGGATAATATGGCACGTAAGCGTGGTTTTGATGCGTTTACCCGTTCCAAATTAATGGATAAAGGTGCCGTGGCCGAATGTTTCGGGTATTTCTTCGACCATAATGGTCATTTAGTTGATCGTGTGCCACGAGTTGGTTTTCAACTTGAAGTTTTAGATAAAATACCCCATGTTTTTGCTTTAGCAGCTGGTGAATTGAAAGCTCCAGCAATTATTGCATACATGCATCATGCTCCCAAGCAAACGTGGTTAATAACCGATGAGGGAGCCTCAAATAAGGTTTTAAGGGAGAATTGAGTTCTCGTTTAAAATAAATTGTTACTACATAGTTTCCTAAGGAGGAATAACCAATTATGACAGTTAAAATTGGTATTAACGGTTTCGGCCGTATTGGTCGTTTAGCATTTCGTCGTATTATGGAATTAGGCGAAAAGTCAAAGGATATTGAAGTTGTTGCAATCAACGACTTAACTACTCCAGCACTTTTAGCTCACTTACTTAAGTATGACTCAACTCATGGTACTTTTAACCACGAAGTTTCAGCAACTGAAGACAGCATTGTTGTTGATGGTAAGAAATACCGTGTTTATGCAGAACCACAAGCACAAAACATTCCATGGGTTAAAAACGATGGTGTTGACTTTGTTCTTGAATGTACTGGTTTCTACACAAGCAAGGCTAAATCAGAAGCTCACCTTAAGGCTGGTGCAAAGAGAGTTTTAATTTCTGCACCTGCAGGTAGCGATCTTAAGACTGTTGTTTACGGTGTAAACGAAGGTACTTTAACTGCTGATGACAAGATTGTTTCAGCAGGTTCATGTACTACTAACTCATTAGCACCAATGGTTAATGCTTTGAACAAAGAATTCGGCATTGAAGTTGGTACTATGACTACTATCCACGCATTTACTTCAACTCAAATGATCTTAGACGGACCAGTTCGTGGCGGTAACTTCCGTGCTGCACGTACTGCTTCCGCTAACATCATTCCACATTCAACAGGTGCTGCAAAGGCTATTGGTCTTGTAATTCCTGACTTGAACGGTAAGTTGAATGGTCATGCACAACGTGTACCAGTTGTAGATGGTTCCGTAACTGAATTAGTTTCAATCTTGAGCAAAGAAGTTACTGCAGATGAAATTAACGAAGCTATGAAGAAATATGAAACTCCTTCATTTGCTTACAACGATGACGAAATCGTTTCAAGCGATGTTTTAGGTATGACTGCTGGTTCAATTTTTGACCCAACTCAAACTATGGTAACCACTGCAGGTGACAAGCAATTAGTTAAGACTGTTGCTTGGTACGACAATGAATACAGTTTCACTTGCCAAATGGTTCGTACTTTGTTGAAATTTGCTACTCTTTAATCAATAGTTAATACTGATTTTTGTAGTGAAGAAGGCGGAGGGAGATTCTCCTTCCGCCTTTTTTCAGGGAAGTAAGTATCTTACTTTGTTATGGAGGTTTAATATTAAATGGCTAAATTAATTGTTTCAGATCTTAAAGATCTTGAAGGTAAAAAAGTTTTAGTTCGTGTTGACTTCAACGTACCAATTAAAAATGGTGTTATTAGCGATGATAATCGTATTGTTGCTGCATTACCAACTATCAAGTACATTATCGAACACGGTGGAAAAGCTATCTTATTAAGTCACTTGGGTCGTGTAAAGAGTGATGCTGATAAAAAAGAATTAACTTTAAAACCTGTTGCAGAGCGTTTGAGTGAATTATTAGAAAAGCCTGTAACTTTTGTACCTGAAAATGAGGGTAAAGAAGTTGAAGATGCTGTAGCAGCTATGAAGAATGGCGAAGTTATAGTTCTTGAAAACACAAGATTCCAAGATATTGATAATGATTTTGGTAAACGTGAATCTAAAAATGATCCAACTCTTGGTGAGTACTGGGCAAGCTTAGGTGATGTTTATGTTAATGATGCATTTGGTACAGCACATAGAAGCCATGCATCTAATACTGGTATTGCTACTGCAATGAAAGCTGCTGGTAAATTAGCAGCAGCTGGTTACTTGATGGAAAAAGAAATTAAATTCTTAGGTAACGCAGTTTCTAACCCTGTACATCCATTTGTAACTATCTTAGGTGGTGCAAAAGTTTCTGATAAGATTGGTGTTATTACTAACTTAATTCCTAAGTCTGATCACATCTTAATTGGTGGTGGTATGGCTTACACCTTCTTAGCAGCACAAGGACACAAGATTGGTAAATCATTGTTTGAAGAAGATAAAGTTGAATTAGCAAAAGAGCTTTTGGCTAAAGCAGGTGACAAGATTGTATTGCCTGTAGACCATGTTGCTGCAACTGAATTTTCAAATGATGCAACTCATGAAGTTGTTGATATTGATATTCCTGATAATGAAATGGGTCTTGATATCGGTCCTAAGACTGTTGAAAAATTCAAAGAAATCTTAAAAGATGCTAAGACTGTAGTTTGGAACGGACCTATGGGCTGTTTTGAAATGCCAAACTACGCAGAAGGTACTTTAGAAGTTGGTCGTGCTTTAGCAAACTTAACTGACGCTATTACTATTATCGGTGGTGGTGACTCTACTGCTGCTGCTAAGCAATTAGGCATTGCACCTAAGATTACCCACATTTCTACTGGTGGTGGTGCATCACTTAATTACTTAGAAGGTAAAGAATTACCTGGTATTGCATGTATTTCAGATAAGTAAGAAAGGATCTAATTTTTATGCGTACACCAATTATTGCGGGTAACTGGAAATTACATATGAATCCAGAACAAACAACTGAATTTGTTAATGCTGTAAAGAATCATTTACCTGAATCATCAAAAGTAGAAGCAGTTATTGCAGCACCAGCATTGGATGTTGATGCTTTAAGAAAAGCAGCTGCAGGTAGCAATTTACATACTAGTGCAGAAAATTGTTACTTTGAAGCAGAAGGTGCTTTTACTGGTGAGAATTCTCCATTAGTATTAAAGGAAATGGGTATCAATTATTGTATTATTGGTCACTCTGAAAGAAGAGGCTATTTCCACGAAACTGATGAAGATATCAATAAAAAAGCTAAGGCTTTATTAGAGCACGGTGTTACACCAATTATTTGTTGTGGTGAATCATTAGAGACTCGTGAAGCTAACAAGCAAGAAGAATGGGTTGTTTCCCAAATTAAAGCTGCCTTGGAAGGCTTAACTGCTGAACAAGTAAGTTCATTAGTTATTGCATATGAGCCTATTTGGGCAATTGGTACTGGTAAGACAGCTTCATCCGATCAAGCAGAAGAAATGTGTAAGACAATTCGCGAAACTGTTAAAGATTTGTATGATGAAGCAACTAGTGACAACATCCGTATTCAATATGGTGGATCTGTAAAGCCTGCTAATGTTAAAGAATTAATGGCTAAACCTAATATTGATGGTGGTTTAGTAGGTGGTGCCTCATTAGATCCTGAATCATTTTTAGCTTTGGTAAATTACCAAGATTAATTTCAAGATAACAATTTATTTTAAAAACATATATATAAAGGAGAAATTCCATGTCTGTAATTACTGATATTCACGCACGCGAAGTTTTAGATTCCCGTGGTAACCCAACTATTGAAGCTGAAGTTTATACTGAAGTCGGTGGCTTCGGTCGTGCAATTGTTCCATCAGGTGCATCAACTGGTGAACATGAGGCTGTTGAATTACGTGATGGTGATAAATCACGTTTTAATGGTACTGGTGTTTTAACTGCTGTTGAAAATGTAAATGGTGAAATTGCAAAGGCAATTATTGGCTTAGATGTAACTGATCAACGTTTAATTGATCAAACTATGATTGATTTAGATGGTACTCCTAACAAAGGACGCTTAGGTGCTAATGCAATCTTGGCCGTATCATTAGCAAGTGCACGTGCTGCAGCTGATGAATTAGGCTTGCCATTATATGAATACTTAGGTGGTCCTAATGCACATGTTTTACCAACACCAATGATGAATGTTATTAATGGTGGTAAGCATGCTGATAATAATGTTGATATTCAAGAATTTATGATTATGCCAGTTGGTGCAAAATCATTGCATGAAGCTGTACGTATGGGTGCAGAAACTTTCCATACTTTGAAGAAAATCTTAAAAGAGCGTGGTGAGTTTACAGGTGTTGGTGATGAAGGTGGTTTTGCACCAAACCTTAAGAATAATGAGGAACCATTTGAAATTTTAGTTGAAGCTATTCAACGTGCAGGCTATAAGCCAGGCGAAGATATTGCTATCGCATTTGATGCAGCAGCTTCTGAATTTTATAATAAAGAAACTAAGAAATATGTTACTGTAGCAGATGGTCGTGAATACACAGCTGAAGAATGGACTTCATTAATTGAAGATTTAGTTGACAAATATCCTGTTATTTCCCTTGAAGACCCACTAGATGAAAATGATTGGGAAGGTTGGAAGACATTTACTGATCGTTTGAGTGGTAAAGTTCAAATCGTTGGTGATGATTTATTCGTAACTAATACTAACTACTTGAAGAAGGGTATTCAAAAGGGAGTAGCTAATTCTATTTTAATTAAAGTTAACCAAATTGGTACTTTAACTGAAACTTTTGAAGCTATCGAAATGGCTAAAGAAGCTGGATATACTGCTATCGTTTCCCACCGTTCAGGTGAAACCGAAGATACTACAATTGCAGACTTGGTTGTAGCAACTAATGCAGGTCAAATTAAGACAGGTTCTATGTCTAGAACTGACCGTATTGCTAAGTACAACCAATTAATGAGAATTGAAGAAGCTTTAGGTTCTACAGCTGAATATAAAGGTATCCACAGTTTTTACAACTTACATAAACAATTCTAATTGATGTTAATTGTTATTAAAAAGACTTCTAATTGAAGTCTTTTTCTTTAGCATTTGTTTATTTTTTATGGTAAAATTAGTTCAGTGATTAATTTTTTTAGGCAATGGAGGCAACGCTTTGTATAACTTAGTCATGACGTTAATCATCATCGTTAGTTTTTTAATTATTATAGCAACGTTGATGCAGCCACAAAAGCAACAAGATGCCTTAAATGCACTATCTGGTGGTGCCGTATTTAGTGGACAAACTAAGAAACGTGGCTTTGAGGCATTAATGGAAAAGATAACAGGCGTATTGCTTGTGATATTCTTTGTTTTAGCCATAATTTTGGTTAAATTATCTTCAAAGTAATTTAAGGCTTCCGATTAATCGGAGCTTTTTTATTTATCCCATAATATAGAAAAAATGAGGTGTATTAATAGTGCCACAAGATGAACGTGTATTAGCAAGTATTTATGAAGTATTTAGACACAATTCACAAAAATCTTATACGATAGATAAATTGGATCGAGAATTGCATAATAAATTACATTATAAATTTACAGAATTGGTTAGAGGAGTAACCTTCTTAGAACATGAAAAGAAAATTATTACTGATGGTTTAGGAAAATATCAACTTAATCGATTAGATACCATTGTTGAAGGAACATTTAGAGCTAATGATAAGGGCTTTGGATTCATTAGATACGATGAAGTGGCTGATGATATCTTTGTAGATAAAACTAATACTTCATTTGCAATTGATGGTGATACTGTTAAAGCTAAAATTATTGCAGATGCTAACCCATGGAATGGTAAAGGACCTGAAGGACAAGTTGTTGAAATTATTGAGCGTGGTTTTGAAAATTTAGTTGGTGAATTTATTCCTTTTTCTGATCAACAGGTAGCGACAACGAATTATCTGGGATATGTAATAAGTGAAAATAAAAAACTAAAAAAATATAAAATATATATTTTGAAGGATGGGTTAACGCCCCAATTAGGTGATATTGTCCAAGTATCATTAAAAACTTATCCATCTGAAGAGTCTCCAGAGGATATGACAGCTGTAGTAATTAAGGTTATTGGAAATAAAAATGATCCAGGCGTTGATATAATGGCTATTGTTGCAGATCATGATGTTAAAACGGAATGGTCTGATGAAGCCTTAGAACAAGCCAACCAGATACCTGATCATGTAACAGCTGCAGATAAGGCAGGAAGAGATGATATTACTCAACAAGCTGCAGTAACTATTGATGGCGATGATTCAAAAGACTTTGATGATGCAGTAGTTTTATGGAAGCTTGACAATGGTAATTATCATTTAGGTGTCCACATTGCTGATGTGGCACATTATGTTACTGAAGGTTCACCATTAGATATTGAGGCATTTACTAGAGGAAATAGTACATATTTAGTTGATCGTGTCATTCCTATGTTACCTTTTAGATTATCTAATGGTATATGTTCGTTAAATGAAGGTGTTGAACGTTTAGTTTTATCATGTGATATGGAAATTACTCCTACTGGTGAACGAGTAAATTACAGTATTCATCCATCAGTGATGAAATCACATGGGCGATTAACATATAGTAAAGTAAATCGTGCTTTAGCTGGTGATCATTTAGATGAACTTGAAGAAAAATATCGTACTTTGCGTCCAATGCTGGTCGAAATGGCTAAGTTGCATGATATTTTATATCAAAAGAGACACAAACGTGGAGCTATTGATTTTGAAGAACCTGAAGCAAAAATTATTGTTGATAAAATGGGCAAGCCGATTGATATCGTTTTACACGAACGAGGCACTGCTGAAAAGATGGTAGAGTCCTTTATGTTATTGGCGAATGAAACTGTTGCAGAGGAATATTTTAGACGTCATGTTCCATTTTTATATCGAGTTCATGAAACACCAGACGAAGAAAAAATGAAAACATTTTTTGAGTTTGTGAGTGCATTTGGCTTAAATGTAAAAGCTGATCCGCATGACGTCAAACCTAGCGATTTGCAACAGATTGTAACCAAAACTGCAGGTACTACCGAAGAAGCGGTTGTTCAAATGATGATGTTACGTAGTTTAAGACAAGCTCATTATTCTGCAGAGCCTTTAGGTCACTTTGGCTTAGCTGCACAATATTATACTCATTTTACTTCACCAATTAGACGTTATTCAGATTTGATAGTGCATCGGATGATTCATGAATATGGAGTTGGCAAACCTGCTACAGAATTACAAAAGCATTTTCAAGGTAAGTTGGATGAAATTGCAGAGCAAACATCAGTGCAAGAACGTCGCTCCATAGATACGGAACGTAGTGTCAATGATTTGAAGATGACAGAATATATGGCTAACCAAGTAGGTGAACATTTTGATGCTATCATTTCTTCTGTAACTAGTTTTGGTATGTTTATTCAATTACCTAATACAGTGGAAGGCTTGATTCATATTTCCAATTTAACGGATGATTTCTATCGCTTTGATGAAAAATCGCTAACTTTAACTGGTCGTGGTAAGCATCATCAATTTAAAGTGGGGATGCCAATTAAAGTAAAATTGATTAATGCAGATGTTGCCCAGCATCAGATTGATTTTGAAATTTATGATCCTAATACACCTAAAATTAAAAATAACGACCATAATCAAACCAAAACACCTTATCGCCAGCGTACATCGCAAAATAATCGACCATATCGTAAACGTAATAGGCAGAGATAACTATGAAGAAAAAGGAAAATGATGCATTAGCTACTAATAAAAAAGCTAGTTATGATTATTTTATTAAGGAAACTTTTGAAGCAGGAATTGCTTTGACAGGAACAGAAATCAAATCGGTTCGTGCCAGAAGGATTAATCTTAAAGATGGATATGTGCAGACTTATCGTGGTTCTGCTTTTTTAGAAAATGTGCATATTAGTGAATATAAACAAGGGAATATTTATAATCATGATCCCTTAAGAAGTAGAAGATTGTTGTTACACAAAAAAGAGATAAATCATTTGCAAATTATTCAAGCACAACAAGGTATGACTATTATTCCTTTAAAAGTTTATCTGAAACATGGTTATGCTAAGGTCTTAATAGGTGTTGGTCAGGGTAAAAAGCAATATGATAAAAGAGAGACAATTAAACGTCGTGATCAAGATCGTGAGTTAAAAAGCAAATATAAGATTAGATAAAAGATTAGTACACACTAATCTTTTTTTGTGAGCAAATTGTTTAACAAACATATAGGGGTACTGTATAATAAAAAATGTTGTTATTAACAATTAGATGGGGGACTTTTAATTGAATAAGAAAAATTTGAAGATTCAAAAAATGGTTGTATTAGCCATGTTAATTGCGTTATATATTATCTTTAGTAGATTATTATCACTTAATATTGGTGGTAGTCATAAAATATCATTTACATTTATATGTATTGCCCTTATGGGATGCTTATATTCACCTTATGTTACTGCTATCAGTTGTGCTGGAGCTGATTTTATTGGATGTATGTTATTTCCTAAGTTAACTTATTTCCCCGGTTTTACTTTAACGGCATTTTTAGTTGGATTAGTATTCGGAATAGTATTTTCAAATAAAGTTAACTTCGTGCGGATATTAATAGCTACAGGTTTAACGTGTTTGATTCAATTTTTTGTTAATAGTTTTTGGTTAAAAATTATTTGTCATGTACCTTATTCAGTTATGCTGATTAGTCGAATTCCGCAAGAGTGTATTATGGCAGTAGTTATGGTTATTTTGTTATCTGCTCTATTTAAATTGGATATTATCCAAAGAAAGATTAAAATGTGGCACGAACAGTAGATCAATAAGTTATCGATTATCAAGATTAGTTGAAAAACAATCTTGATAATTTTTTTTTGCAAAAAAATATTGACTAACAAAAAGTAAGTTGCTAATATATTTTTAGTTACAAAAAGTGATTACGAATAGTAATTACTAAAAACAAGTTATTACAGGAGAGTTATATGAAAAAACATTTATTCTTATTTTTTACTTTTTTAGCAATCTTTTGTGGATGTTTGACAGGTTGTAGTAAGCAACAAAGTTCTAACAATAAAAAAGTTATTTATACTACTTTCTTTCCAGTTACAGATTTAACTAAGCGAATTGTTGGTAACAAAATGGAAGTTAAGACAATTATCAAAGGTAATGAAGAACCACATTCTTTTGAATTAAAAACTAACGATATGAAAGATATTGCTAAGGCAGATTTAATCATCTATAACGGTGCAGGTATGGAAAACTTTATTCCAGCATTAAAGGATACAGTCAAAAAGAAAAATAAATTTTTGGATTTGTCACAAGGACTAAAATTACTAGAAGCTGGTAAGGGGATAGTAAAAGCTCATGATCGAGTTAATCCGCATACTTGGCTCAGTGTTAAAAATGCTTACGAACAATTAGATACAATTTATCGTAAAGTTGCTTCGATGGATCCAAATAATGAAGCATATTACAAGAAAAATTTGAAAAAAGCACAGTCTGAATTTAAATCTTTGGATAATCAATTTGAAAAAACTGTGGCCAAATTTAAAGGAAAAGATAAATATTTTGTTACATCACATGCTGCTTTTAATTATTTAGCACGTGATTATGGCTTTAAACAAGTTGCTGTTACAGGTATTTCACCTGATGAAGAGCCATCTGCTAAACAATTGAAAAAAATTGCAGATTTCGTTAAAAAACATCATATCAAAACCATCTTTTTTGAAGGTAAAGCTACACCTAAAGTCGCTAAAACCTTAGCTAAAAACACTCATACTAAGACGGACACGATATATACTATGGAAAATCTTACAGATGATGAAGCTGCAATGGGATATTTGAAATTGATGGAATTAAACATGAAAGCGTTGATGAGATCATTTAATGAATAAAGTACTTGATATCGAAAATTTAACTTTCGCTTATGAAGAAAAAAAGATATTAGAAAATTTTTCATGTAGTATTGAACAGGGAAATTTTGTTGCAATTGTTGGTGAAAATGGTGCTGGCAAAAGTACACTTTTAAATTTGATTTTACATAATTTAAAGCCTCTTTCAGGAAAAATCAAAATTTTTGGTGATGATATTGATCAGAAAAATCACTATCAGGATATAGCTTATGTATCGCAAAGTTCAGTTCAAAATTATCGTAATTTTCCAACTACGGTCATAGAAGTTATCTATAATCATCTAAAATTCTTAAAAGTAAAAGAGCCACCTGAAAAATATTTGGACTTAGTTGGCTTAACAGAGCATCAAAACAAGGTATTGTCAGAATTATCAGGGGGACAATTACAAAGAGTTGCATTAGCTGCAGCTATGATAAAAAATGCTTCGCTGATTTTATTGGATGAACCTACTACAGGTATTGACAAGAAATTTTCTAGAGAGTTTTTTGGCTTTTTACAAGAAATTGCTTCTAGCGGTAAGACTATCGTGATAGTAACTCATGCATTAGATGATGCAATTGATTTTATTGATTATGCAATTGAAATTAGAAACGCTAGTGGGCATATTTTGTCACGTAGTGATTTGCAACAATTAGTGGTGAAATGATGTTAGAAATATTTGATTATGAATTTATGCGTCGTGCTTTTATTGTAGGAATGTTTTTGGCAATTATTTTGCCAACAATGGGGTTACCAATTCTATTAAAACGGCTTTCGATGATTGGTGATACATTGGCACATTCATCCTTAGCTGGTGTAGCTATTGGCTTATGTTTTGGATTTGATCCATTACTAGCTTCGATTGCAGCTTGTATTGTTGCTGGATTAGGTATTGAACTGATTCGTAATAAGTTGAAGGCATATCAAGAGATTTCAACAGTTATTATTTTAGCTGCCTCAATTGGATTAGCTGGTGTTTTTATGAGTTTTATTAATAATGCTAATTCAATTAGTGCCTATTTGTTTGGATCAATTGTAACAATCAGTGATTCTGAATTTTATTTAGTCATTGCAGTATCACTTTTTGTAATAGTATGTTCATATCTTTTATACAATACTTTATATTTGTGTGTATTTGATCCTAAAGCTGCCCCTATTTTAGGTATTAATGTTAAATTTATTAATTTTATGGTGACATTTTTAAGTGCAGTAGCAATATCAATTTCTGCTAAAACAATTGGATCATTAATTGTTTCGTCACTGCTTGTTATTCCAGTAGTCAGTGCTATGCAAATTGCTAGAACCTATAAAAAAACATTGCTTTTATCCATTTTATTGTCGGTGGCTTTCGTTTATACAGGATTATTTATATCGTATTTCTTTAATTTAAAGCCCGGTTCAGTAATTGTTTTGATATCGGTTATCTGGTTGATTTTAACAATGATAATAAAGAAAAATTAGGAGTTTGTAATGAATAAAAAAAATAAAAAAAGTCTTGCCAAATTAGGTGTAATTTTAATTTCAGCAACAATATTATCAGCTTGTGGTAATAATCAGGGTGCTAACAAGGCTACGAAAAATATTAATCATTCGTTTGTAACTAAAAAGACTACATATCAAAAAGATAAGACTACTAAAGTTTTAGTAGATTCAGACTCATTTAAAAAGAGTGATATTGTCAAAATTATTAAACATGGTGATCATTGGCATGTCTTTACAGCTGATGGCAAGGAACATATCACATATACAGATCCAAATAAGATGAGTGACTCGACTAGTTTGGAATTGGTTAATGTTGTTACTTTGGCACAACTTAAGAATAAAAAAGTTGTTGCTATTAAGATTCATGGTAATCACTGGCATGTTTTCACAGCTGATGGCAATGAGTATTTAACTTACCAGAATCCAAGCTCGATGTTTCCTCATATTAAGGTTACTAAATATACAGGGCATCATGGATCACGTGGTACAGCGTCAATCACTAAGGCCTTAGCTAAAGATCGTGTTGTTAAAATTTTGCAACACGGTGATCATTTCCATATTTATACTGCAAGTGGTAAGGAATTTATCAGTTATTCAGATCCACGTGGTATGTATCCACATGCAGTCTTTGGTCAATATGTTGGTACACATGGTCAGCATGCAACTCAAAAAGTCACATCTAAACAGCAATTACATCTAGTATCAGTTTTAGGTAAAAAAGTAGCAGATAAGAATCGCATAGTTAAGATTTTACAACACGGTGATCATTATCATATTTATGATGCAGAAGGTAATGAGTCAATTACATATTCAGATCCACGTGCTTTATATCCAAACGCAGTTTTTGGTCAATATGTTGGAACACATGCTGATCATCAACAAGCACAAAATATTGAACAATTACAATTTGTAAATGTTTTAGGGCAAAAAACAGTAGATAAGAATCGCATAGTTAAGATTTTACAACATGGTGATCATTATCATGTTTATGATGCAGAAGGTAATGAGTCAATCACATATTCAGACCCACGTGCTCTATATCCAGATGCAGTTTTTGGTCAATATGTTGGCACACATGCTGATCATCATTTTGAAAATAATGAACATTCAACACACATTGAAAATAATGAACCTTCAACGCACATTGAAGATAAGCATGATGATAATAAAGATGCCATTGCTAACTTAAAAATCGTTCCTGTTTTAGGTCAAAAAGGGAAGATTGATAGATATGATATTATTAAAATTTTACAACATGAAGATCATTATCATATCTACGATTCGCAGGGTAATGAAGGAATTACTTATACCAATCCACGTGCTTTATATCCAAATGCTAAATTTGGTCAATATGTTGGCACTCACAGTCAGCATAATACTAATGTTGAAATTGATTGGCCAGAAGGTATTGATAAGATAGTTGATCATGGTGATCATTGGCATTTGTATAAAAATGGTCAAGAAATTACTGTAGTGCATGAAAATCCAAAATCGCACTATCCAAATGCTGAATATATTGATGAACGTCCTAAAGATTATTCAAATATTACTGTTGAAAATAATGAGATTTTTACATATGATGAGGTAAAACCTGAAGTTAAAGATGGGTTGCGTGAATTTTTAAAGAAAAAAGATATGCGTGGTATCGTGGATATGGAAGGATTTGGTGATTTAACCAATGAAACACGACCAGTTTATGGCTCTGAAACAGATGAAAATGGCCAACCGATTAAAAAAGACATTTTCTACTTCTGCCATAATGGTGATCATTATCATGCTTTAACCATCAAACAAATTATACAGGCTGCTAAAGCTGGTGAATATGGATCATTTACTGCTCGAGATATTGTAGCTGCAATGAAATGGTCTATTGAAAATAAAGAGAAATTAGTTACCTTTACTGTAAGTAAAAATATTGATGCAGTTAAAAATTATTTGAAACAATATTATCACATTGATGATGAAAACGATATTTCAAGTTTTGGTAATCAGATTGGTATATATGGTATTAAGGCTGACGGTAATCCTGTTTACTTTAATGTAGATGATGATTTTACAGTTGAAAATGGTCAAATAAAATCAATTAAACCTTTACCAGCTAGAGAAGAAAAGACTGATCAAAAATCAGAAGCTGATCCTCAAAAAGAACTTTCAGTTGAAAATGTTAATCCAACTGCTTTAACGAAAGTAACTTTAGATTCTGTCAAAGCATTTTTAATTGAGAAGTATCCAAACAGTGAGGTTTCAGCTATATCTGGTGTATTGTATGTATCAAAAGGTGAAGATGAGGCTCCAATTAAGTTCAAATTGACTGATTTTGCAATCAAAGATAATAAAATTGTCGAGAAAAAATAAAATACTTTCAAAAAAGGTTGACCCAAATTTATTTTATGAGTATAATCAATATCAACTTATTAATTTTATGAAACATACCGAAAAGCAGAGTAAGTTAGTGGATAATTTTAGAGAGCTTCCGTTGTGGTGAAAGGAAGTATTTGAAGCTGACCGAATATGGGCTTGGAATGGTGATAGCGATAGTTAGCTGTCAACGGGTTTGCACACGTTATTAGTGCAAGGTATTTCCGAAAATAATATTTTTGGAGAAACTTGTAGAGATCAAATCTGTGAAGATTTGATGAACCAAAAGGTGGTATCGCGATAAGTCGTCCTTTATCTTTCGATAAAGGACGACTTTTTTGTTTATAAAAATAATTAAGTTGAAAAAATTAGAAGAGGAAGGTAATCCTTATGAAAAACCAAAGAAATATAATTGTAACTGTTGTAGCTGTATTGTTGATAATTGTGGGGTTCTTTACACTAAATCGTAAAGGAAACTCAAGTGAAAAGAATGTCACAATCGGTGTAGTAAGTCAATCCAAACAAGATGAAGCCATTTGGAAAATTATTAGAAAAGATATTAAAGATAAGTATGGTATTAATGTTAAAATCAAAAACTTTACTGACTATACTCAACCAAATAAAGCTCTACAAAATGGAGATATTGATTTAAATGCCTTCCAACACCAGGCATTCCTTGATGCTTGGAATAAGGCAAATAAGGGAACAATTGTTTCTATAGGTAAAACTTTTATAGCTCCAATTAGATTATATTCAAATAAATATAAGAGTATAAAGAAGTTACCTAAGGGTGCAACAATTTCTTTACCTAATGATGCTACTAATGAATCACGTGCATTATTTGTATTGAAAAATGCTGGTTTGATCACTTTTAAAAAGAATTGTTCAAAATTAGCAACTATCAAAGATATTGCAACTAATAAAAAGCAATTTAAGTTAAAAGAAATAGGTGCAGAGCAAACTGCCAGAACATTAAGTGATGTGGATGCAGCTTTTGTTAATAATAATTATGCAATTGCTTCAGGTTTAAAGACAAATTCAGCAATATATACAGAACCTGTTAATAAAGATTCTAAACAATGGATAAATATTATTTGCTCAACTAGAAAGAACAAGAACAATCCACTATTTAAGAAAATTATTAAAGTTTACCAAACTAATAAAGTTAAGCAGCTTTACAAAAAATATTATGGTAATACACAAATTCCTGCATGGGATATTAAGTTATAATTGTTATTAGCTAGAAAACTGTTAAATCATAATCAGCTAATCTAATGTTAAAAGCACAAGATAACGGATTACGTAAAGTATTCCGTTTTTTATTGGAGGAGGGACAGTTATGGACGAAAAAGGCAAATTACAAGTTTTATGTGATTTAATTAAGATTAACTCTGCTAATGGCAATGAAATTGAGGTGGCAGAATATTTATCAAAATTGTTATCACAACATGGGTTAACAGCCAAAATCGATGCTTTTGGTAATAAACGTGCCAATTTACTATTAGAAGTAGGACAAGGTGAAAAAATTTTAGGATTAACAGGTCATATGGATACAGTGTCATTGGGTGATCTTACTAAATGGAATACTAACCCGCTGGAGCCTACTATTATTGGTAATAAATTATATGGTCGTGGTGCTAGTGATATGAAAAGTGGGTTAGCTGCACAAGCGATTGCATTAATTGAATTATATAATTCAGGGGAATTGCCACAAGGTCGTATTCGTTGGATTGTTACTGCTGGTGAAGAAAATGGAACTCCTGGTGCTAATAGATTTGAAGAACAAGGGATAGCTGATGATTTAGCTGCGTTAATTGTTGGTGAATCTACAGATGGAGATATTATTTTTGCACATTCTGGTAGCTTAAGTTATCGTATCAGCAGTGTTGGATTGTCTGTCCATTCGTCAATGCCCGAAAAAGGTAAGAATGCGTTTGATGCTTTAGTAGAATTTTATCGCAGAGAAAAGAATTTATTCGATGATGCACCTTTTGATGAATATTTAGGTTCAGTTAAACATAGTATTACTGTGATGCATGGGGGAGATCAGGTTAATACAATTCCAGATCATGCTGAATTATTAGGTAATGTTAGACCAACTACTGCATTTGGTAATGATAATGTTATTAAAAAACTAAAACAATTAGTGGACAAAGTTAATATCGATTTGGATGCTAAATTACAATTTGAATTAATTTATTCATATTTGCCAATAGAAACTGATCCTCAAAGTAATTTTATTAAGGATGCAATCGAAATATCACAACAATCTTACCAGCAATTTTATCCACAACATCGAAAGGTTAATAAAGATGTTTTTAATGGAGCAACTGATGCTAGTGTTTTCATCAAAAAACATCACAATTTACCAGTATTTATTTATGGACCAGATACATGGCAAGTAGCTCATAAAATTAACGAATATACAACGATACCAAGTTTTTATGCAACAATAGATGCATATAAAAAAATTATTAAACATTTTTTTGCATAAATTGATAAAAAATATATAAAAAGTGCTTGACAAATAATTAGGCTGAAATTAGAATTAAAATCATAAATTAATAAATCAAATGCAATGATAAAGAAGAGTAGATTATATTTGTGCTTAAGCGAGTCTCGATTTGGTGTGAGGAGATAGTGCAAATATTGTTGAAAATCACTTTTGAGCACATGTTGACTGAAGACATGCTGGGTACACCCATTATAGTGGAAGCGTATCGCAATATTATTTGCTGTACGTGATAAAAGGTTTTACATAGATGTGTGTAGACAAATCTAGGGTGGTACCGTGCTTTAATTTGCGCCCCTTAATCGATATTGATTGATCGATTGAGGGGCGTTTTTCATTGGTTTGATATTTTTATTTTTTGGAGGAATAATATGAAACCTTATAATTCTAGAAAGTTATCATTAAAGGAATATTTGGTTGTTAGTTCGCTACTATTTGGATTATTTTTTGGAGCTGGCAACTTAATTTTCCCATTACATTTGGGTCAATTAGCTGGTGGAAAATGGATTGTGGCTACGATTGGTTTTTTGATTACTGGTGTTTTATTGCCTTTATTATCAGTTTTGGCTATTTCAGTGACAAAATCTGAAGGTGTTTTTGATGTAGGTAAGCCTTTAGGAGTAGGTTTTGCCTTGGTATTTATGGTTTTGATTCATGCTACGATCGGTCCATTGTTTGGTACTCCGCGTACAGCTACTGTATCTTTTACAGTAGGTGTAGAACCTTTTGTAGGCTCAAATAATCATACATTAGCATTATTTATCTTTTCAGTCGTCTTCTTTTTATTGGCTTTTGGTTTCTCATATCATGAAAACCATATCTTAGATAATGTAGGTAAAGTTTTAAATCCCTTATTTTTGTCATTACTATTTATTATGTTTTTAGTTGCCTTTTTACGTCCTTTAGGCAATCCAATGACAGCAGCTGTAACTAAAGATTATGTTAATGCATCATTGATCAATGGTTTTTTGCAAGGCTATAACACTATGGATGCATTAGCTGGTTTAGCTTTTGGTGTTACTGTAGTGACAGCTGTTCGTCAAATGGGTCAAAGAAAAGAAAGTGATGTTTCCAAAGTAGTTGCTAAATCAGGTTTTGTAGGTATGGCTGCTGTTGCATTTATTTACTTACTATTGATTGTAGCTGGTGCCATGTCATTAGGTCATTTTAAACTATCAGGTGATGGTGGTGTAGCTTTTACACAAATTGTTAATTACTATGGTGGTGCTTTTGGACAAGCAGTTTTAGCAGTATTAATTACTGTAACATGTTTAACAACAGCAGTTGGGTTAGTAGCTGCTTTTGCTCAAGATTTTCACAAACATTTTCCAGCCGTTAGTTATCATACTTGGTTAGCATTAACTACTTTTGCATCTTTTGTGGTTGCTAATTTTGGATTAGAGCAAATTATAGCATGGTCAACACCAATGTTGATGTTCTTATACCCATTATCGATGGTTTTGATTTTATTATCAGTTTGTTCACCTTTATTTAAACGTAATAGTTATGTATATTTCTTTGTAGTTTTATTTACTGTTGTTCCTGCTTTAGGTGATATGGTGGTAGCCTTTCCATCAGTAGTTAGCCATAGTGCATTTGGTCTTGCTGTAGCTAAATATCGAGAAATGTTGCCATTAGCAGAATTTGGATTATCATGGGTAGTTCCAGCATTAGTTGGACTAGTGATAGGTCTTGCAATGTATGTATATAAAGACAAGAAGATGTCTACGCAAACTGTAGAATAAAGATTGAAAATGCTTTCAAAAAAAGTGTTGACAATGTTAGTTGAAAACGTTATCATATGTTATGAAAGTTAAATTTCATAGCATTGAAACGATAGATATTGCAAAAAATCCGTTGAGCTTAGTTGCTTGACGGATTTTTTGTTTTAAATAATAAATAAAATATTAAAACTCATCTTTTAAAAAAAACATTAATATTATATAATATCATCATAATAATATCACTTATATTATTACTATCGGTTAGAATTTGATAATTATTTATAAAATAGAGGTATTAAAATGAATGGAAATGGTATTGTAATCATTTTATTATTTTTAGCAGCAATCATTGTACTATTAACAGAAATACTGAATATTTTGATTAAGCAATTTCCAGATAATTCAGTATGTAAGAAAATATGGTGTACTAGTTCTTATGGTGAAATTTTATTTGCCATTATTGCGATGATTTATGTTTTTGTAGCTTATGATACTAATATAAAATTTTCGATAATATTTTTTGTATTATCACTGTTACTTTTGAAAGGATTACATGGACTTAAACAATACTACAGTAAAAAGTAAAATTTAATAATTAAGCTAAAAAAATAACACTTCCTAACTAGAATTAGGAGGTGTTTTTTATCGTATATTTTTTTAATACCAGCCATGGCTAATCCAAAATTGTTTGGCGTTAACCCATGAACCATATCTACCATAAACATAATTATTAGCTACAAGTTCTTGATTTCTTGGAGAAAAGTCGCCATGAAGATAAGCTGCTAAAAGCTGATATTTACCAATACATTGACCATTTCTTGCAGTATAGCTACCACGTGATTCTCGCCATGCGATCCAATTTTTTGCTTCAGTTTCAGCATCATTAGCTGCTTGAGATACACTGCTTTCATCAACTGTATATTTAGCCATAATCCATTGGTTATTACCTAAGTCATACCAAGTATTACCTTCAGCATCTTTAACAGTTTTAATAACAACCCATCTTGAATTGTTTGCTAAGTACTGACCAGTAACATGTCCATTATCATAATTATCCCAAACAGCAATGCCATAATTAGGAACGTAGTTGATTCTAATTATTTGTTTTGTTGCTGCTTGAGCTGAATTGTCTTTATTGAATGAATTAAAAGTAAAGATTGATATTAAAATCAAGCATGAAATCATAAATGTTTTTAAAAAATGTTTTTTACTTAACATGAAACCATCCTTTTTAATAAACTTATTGTTACTGTATATGTTACCCTACGTATGTTTCAATAAAGTTACAAATATAAGTCGATATTGTTATATTTGGATAATCTTTACTAAAAATTAAAAAAATTGCTAAAAGCTATATTGATGCTATTTAACAACTGATTATTAAGAATTAGTAAATACAAATCTTGATATACATGTTTATAATTACTTACAGATAAAGACGAAGAGGTAATGTGAATGAAAGAAATCTATATTATAGATGCTAAAAGGACACCTTTTGGTAAATTTCGTGGATTTTTTAGTGATCAAAATCCAATTGATATGGCAAGTCAATTGTTATCAAAAATGCTGAGTAAAAATAAACTGCCTAAAAAACAAATTGAGGCCGTTTATATTGGCAATGTATGTTCTACTGGATTAGGACAGAATCCTGCTAGACATGTTGCACTACATTGTGGTCTCAGTCAAGAAACAATTTCTACTACAATCAATGATGTTTGTGGTTCTAGTCTTAAGGCAATGCGATTAGCTCAGGCTCAAATGCAAATAGGTGATTTTGATATGGTAGCTGTTGGTGGTGTTGAAAATATGACGCAAGCACCTTTTTTTGTAGAATCGCAATTCAAGGATCATTCGCAAGATCATTTGCAATGGACCTTGATGCATGATTGTTTAAATGACGCATTTTCGCATCAAGCAATGGGCATAACTGCTGAAATGGTAGCTCAAGCTCATAAGATTAGTCGGGATGCAATGGATCAATATGCTTATGAGTCACACCAAAAAGCGATCAAAGCAATTAAAAATGATTGGTTCGCTCAAGAAATTATTCCTTTTAAAAAAGAAAATGAGACTTTAGTTAATGATGAAAACGTCCGTTTTGATACATCATTAGAAAAATTAGCTAAATTGCGGCCAGTTTTTATGGAAAATGGTACGGTTACTGCTGGAAATTCCTCTCCTTTGAGTGACGGAGCTAGCTTTTTGATTTTAGCTACTGGTGACAAGGTTAAAGAATTAAAATTAAAGCCTATCGCTAAATTAGGTCAGTTTATTGAAATTGGTTGTGATCCTAACTATATGGGATATGGACCATATTATGCTATTAGAAAATTGCTAAACAACACTAATACTACTATAGATGATTATGATGTTATTGAAATAAATGAAGCTTTTGCTGCTCAAATTGTGGCAGTAGCTAGAGATTTAAGAATACCTAATAACAAATTAAATATTGCAGGTGGAGCTATTAGTTTAGGGCATCCATTAGGAGCAACAGGTACGCGATTAGTTGCTACAGCAATTAACAATTTAAAGAAAGTGTCGGGGCATAATGCTTTAGTTTCATTATGTATTGGTGGCGGTCAAGCGATCGCATGTAATATTGAATGTGTGACAAAATGAAATTTTATGAATTAAGTGCGATGCAACGTCGTCAATATTATCTTAATAAGGGAATCAATTTTGTTGATATAGATGCTACTGAATTAGATAGATTAGATCAATTAAGTGAAAATGTGGTTTCTAAAATTACCTTACCATTAGGAGTTGTTCAAGAATTGATAGTTAATGAGCAAACCTATTGTGTTCCAATGTGTACCGAAGAACCATCAGTGGTTGCTGCTGCTAATCATGGTGCCAAATTTTTCAATTTGGCTGGTGGAACTAAGTGCATATGTCAACGCCAGGGAATTTATGGACAGATTATTTGCGAAGTTAATTCTCAATTTAATTTAGTGATGTTGCAAAATAAATTGCCAAATATAATTGAAGCGGTTAATCAAAAGTTTGATAGCTTAATTAAACATGGTGGAGGCTTACGCAAGATAGAGACTTTTGTTAAAGAAGATATGCTCTATTTACGCACTTTGGTTGATCCAGCAGATGCTATGGGAGCTAATAAAACTAACCTTATTTTGGAAGATATCAGTCAAAGATTGCAGAAAATGACTGGTATATCTGAATTACTTTGTGCTATTTTATCTAATTATCCTAGTCAATTTGTTCAAGCAAAAGTAGAAATTCCCCTACAATTAGTGGGTACGCATTTAGCAACTAAAATAGCTAAGCTGAGCCGAATTGGTCAAGTTGATCCTTATCGGGCAGTAACCAACAATAAGGGAATTATGAATGGTGTGGATGCTGTTTTATTAGCTAGTGGTAATGATTATCGAGCTGTAGAAGCAGCATGTGGTGTGCAAGCTAGCATCGATGGACATTATACAAGTTTAAGCAAATGGCAAATAGAAGAAAATAAGTTGATTGGTTGTTTGACATTGCCATTAGCTATTGGTGTTGTTGGTGGTTCAATATCTGCTAGAAAAGATGTCCAACAATCATTTTCTTTATTAGGTAAAGTTAACGCACAACAATTAGCAAATATAATTGCCAGCATCGGATTAGCAAATAATTTTGCAGCACTATATGCAATTACTAGTCAAGGCATTAATGCTGGACATATGAAATTGCAGGCTAGAAATGTAGTTGCTCAATTAGAAGCAGACCATAATCAAAAAAAGCAGGTTTTAAATCACATGATTGCTAATCAAAAGTTTACATTAACAGATGCCAAACAAATTTTGGAGTTAATTAGAAAGCAGGATAATTGATGAAAATTGGTATAGATAAGATCGGATTTTATACGCCTAATAAATATGTGGATATGGTAGATTTAGCTATGGCTCGTAATGTTGATCCTAATAAATATCTGAAAGGTATTGGTCAAGAAAAGATGTCGGTAGCAGATATTAGTCAAGATGCTGTATCTATGGCTATAAACGCAACTAAGCAATATTTGCCGAAAATTGATATTGATAAGGTAGGGTTACTAATAGTAGGTACAGAAAGTAGTGTTGATGAATCTAAATCGGCATCTTTATTTGTTAAATCGGCCTTAAAATTAAAGGCATCAGTGAGAACCTTTGAAATTAAAGAGGCATGTTTTGGCTTAACTGCAGCTATTTTCACCGCTTATGATTATATTAGTACCCATGCTGATAAAACAGCTATAGTAATAGGTAGTGATATTGCAAGATATGGCTTAAATACAGCTGGTGAAGTGACACAAGGTGCAGGTAGTATCAGTTTGTTAATCAAAAAAGATCCAGCTATGTTATCTATTAATCCGCAAACGAGTGCATATAGTAAAGATATTAATGATTTTTGGCGACCAACAGGAAGTGCAACGGCTTTAGTTGATGGTAAATATTCAACTCAAGTTTATTTGGATTTTTTTGAATATACCTTTAAAAATTATCAAAAACAAAATAATGTCAATATTAGCAATTTTAAGGCACTATTATATCATCTACCTTTTACTAAAATGGGGTTAAAAGCCAATAATTTGGCTATTGCTAATCTTGCTGAGAGGGATGCAAAGAAGTTAACCAATGAATTTAAAAATAGTATCGAATTAAGTAAGCAAGTCGGTAATATTTATACAGGTTCACTATATCTCGGGTTATTAAGTTTATTAGTACATGCTGAATTGAAATTGAATGACTTGATTGGTTTATTTTCCTACGGCTCGGGTGCTATGGCAGAATTTTTCACTTTCAATATTGAAGCTGGCTATCGTAATGAAATAATAGATCCTTACTTGATACTTAATAGAAGGAAAAGGTTGACAGTAGCTGAATATGAAAAAATTTTTACTGAATCCCTTCAAGCACCAATAGATGGTCAATCATTAGTGAGTGATGAGCAAGCAGGGATGTGGTATTTTGCTGGTACTAAAAATCATATTAGGCAATATTGTGAGAAAAATCGTTGACATTTTTTGAAAGTTATATATAATAGTCTATGTCAGTTGTAATTGACGTAGATTATTGGGTTATAGCCAAGTGGTAAGGCAACGGTTTTTGGTGCCGTCATGCGCTGGTTCGAATCCAGCTAACCCAACCTGTTAAAGAGTAGGCATTAATCCTACTCTTTTTTGTTTTTCTTATATATATCCGCTGCATTGATTTGTTATAATTATTTTTATATTTATATTTTAGTAAGAAGGTTTGTTTATGAGAAAAGTAGGAATTATCGGGTTAGGTCACGTAGGTGCTACAGTAGCTTATACTTTATTTACGCATGGTGTCGTAGATACAATGGTTTTGATTGATGCAAATGAAGGAAAAGTAGTTGCAGAATATAATGATTTAAGAGATACATTAGCTCGTAATGATTATCATGTTAATGTCTATATGCAAGATTGGAGTCAATTAGCTGATGCTGATATAATCATCACATCATTTGGGAAAATTTCTGCAGTTATCGAAAATGGTGACCGTTTTGGCGAGTTTGGAATAAATAGCAAGAATGCCAAAGAAATAGGTGAAAAAATTAAAGCGACAGGTTTTAAGGGAATCATTATTAATATTTCTAATCCGTGTGATGCTATTACTACTTTATTACAAGAAACAATAGGATTACCCCACAACAAAATATTTGGAACTGGTACTTTTTTAGATACAGCTAGAATGCAACGAATTGTTGCTGAGGAATTAGGACAAGATCCGAGAAATGTACAAGGCTTTGTTTTAGGGGAACATGGCTCATCACAATTTTCTGCTTGGTCAACTGTTAGTGTTAATGGCAAATCTGTATTAGAGATATTCGATGATCAAAAATTAGCTCAAATGAGTGCTCAATCAAATAAAAATTCATTTATTGTTGCTCGTGGTAAAGGATATACTAGCTATGCAATTGCTACTTGTGCTGTAAAATTAGTTTTAGCAATCTTTAGTGATGCACATCTTTTTGCACCTGTATCTGTTTATTTAGAAGAGTTTGGAACATATATTGGATATCCAGCAATAGTTGGCAAAAATGGAATTGAGCGTGTTATTAAATTGGAATTACCAGACAAAGAATATGCTCAGTTGGCAAAATCTGCAGATATTATTAAGGAACACATAGATCAAATCAAATAATTTTTAAGACGATAGATATTTCTATCGTTTTTTATATAAAAAATTAGCTAAAATATCCAAAAATGCTTGCAATTTAGTATATTTTTGATTATCATAATTAAGTAACGTTTTGGAGGAGTAGCGAAGTGGCTAAACGCGCCGGTCTGTAAAACCGTTCTCTCTGAGTTCAGTGGTTCGAATCCACTCTCCTCCATTGTTATTGGGTTATAGCCAAGTGGTAAGGCAACGGTTTTTGGTGCCGTCATGCGCTGGTTCGAATCCAGCTAACCCAATTGTTCGTTAGAACACCCAACCCTTAATGGAGAGAGGTCATCCTTGGATGACCTCTCTTTATTCTATATAATCAATAATATGGTGCTACTATGGGCTTTAGGTTAAAATTACATTTAAGAGGTACTATATAATGCAAGAACCTGTTTATATTAAAATACATAATCAACTAAAGAAAGACATCGAAAATAAAAAATACGCAGTGGGTGCAAGAATTCCAGCTGAGCGAAAGTTAGCTTTAGAATTTAATGTCTCACGTATGACTTTGAGACAGGCTATTAAAACATTAGAAGATGAGGGCATTTTAGAGCGTCGTTTAGGCAGTGGAACATATGTTGCTAGTCAAAAGGTAAAAGAAAAGATGATGGGCATAATGTCATTCACAGATATTACCAAATTGAATCATCAGACGGCTTCTACTCGGTTGATTTCTTATCGTGTTACTCAACCCTCATTGACTGAAAGAGAAAAGTTAGATTTAAATTCTATGGATGAAGTTTTACGAATGGAACGTGTAAGATCTGCTGATAATATTCCAATTTGCTATGAAGTAGCGACAATTCCATATACTTTAGTCAAAAATTTTTCTAAAGCAGAGTTATCTGCCGGATTGTATCAAACTTTAATTGAAAAAGGTGGTTATCAAATAGGTAAGGTAGTAGAAAATATTGGTGCTACTATTGCTACTGAGATGGACGCTCGACTTTTATCTGTCAACAAGGGTGAGGCATTGGTTACTAGGCGTCAAGTTACTTTTTTACAAAATAAAATGCCTTTTGAATACGTTCGAGCTTTCTATGTGGCAGATAGATTTGAATTTACTTTTGAAAAATGATATGAACAGAAAATTTAGAATATATGATTAATTTCATGATTATTTTGACCATAACAAAAGCCTCAAAATTTTGGGGCTTTTATCTTATAGTTAAATAGCTTAGCTAATTTCTACATTATTCATTTTATCTTTTGCATTTAGTTTGATTGATACAATGAAACTAATACATTCAATTGCTAAAAGTACAAATAGTGAATATTTAACGTTAGTTAAACCAGAAATAGTTGTCAAGAACATAGTCATTGCTGGGGCAGTAGCCATTATGATTGTATTGAGTAAGCCCATACTTGAAGCTAAGATTGTTTGGTCGATAGTAGTGACTAACCATTGTTGCATTTTAAGTGAAGCAGTACTTGCGATTGCAGCTAATAATAAGTAAAATGGCAAGATTGCATAAATATTAGTTAAAAATGCTGCAATAGTAGTAGCGATGCTTAAGATAATAGCGATCATAACCATAATAAAAACTGATTGCTTTTTGAATAATTGTGGTCCAAAAGCACTTCCCAAGATTGATCCCACACTTATTACTACTCCGATTACCGCAAGAGTAAAACTATAATTAGAGATTAACATAGTGGAACGATGTCCAGCCATAATTATTGGTAATAGTGACCCCATTGCAGATAATGCACCATTAAGTAGTGCAATGACTAAAACGGTAGATAATAAACCAGACTCCTTTTTTATTTGTATATATGAAGCTTTCATTGTTGCAAAAAAATTCTGATCATTTACTTCGGTTGGTGCAAGTGGAGTATTTTCCTTGGTATGACGAAGTCCAACACTCAAATATAAAAGTCCAGCAGCTAAAAATGTAAATGCATTAATAAAAGCTAAATTTGAATAAGATAAGAAGAGCAGTAATCCTGATCCTACAAATTGGGCAGTAGTACTAAAAACCTCATCCAGACCATTTGTAAATCCTTCAGCTTCGGCAAATTTTTCTTTATCAACTAGTTCTACAATTATTGGAGCACACAATCCTGCTGAATAAGTACCAACTATATCAGAAATAAAGTTAATAACGATTATAATCAGTACTAGATTCCATTGTGAAATATGAGTAATAAATAAAAATCCGACTAAGCCGTAAAGGAAAAATCTAATGATAGCCATCCAAAAAATATTTTTTAATTTATTGCGTGTTTTATCAGCTAAATATCCACCAAATATATCTAATAATCTTGGTATTGATTCTGAGATGGCGATTAACGATAAAGCTAAAGAATAGTTTTTCAATTTACTTGCATAGGTCAAAAATGCTAAATAAAAAAGAATATCACCAGCAGTAGATAAAAAACTAGCAATAGAAAATCTTCTATAATATTTATTTTTTAAAAACACGTCCATAATTTTTAAACCTCTTTTTATAAATTTAATGTTGACTTTATTTTAGCAAAAAATTAGAATGAGTTTTAAAAATAGTCGTATTTGAATTTTAGTAGAGGCTATATTTATGACAATTGGTGAATTATTAAAAAAATATCGTGTTAGTCAATTTAATAACTAAGATAAAATAAAAAGATGCCCATAATAAAAGCCTCAAAATTTTGGGGCTTATATCTTATAGTTTATTTTTTAATTATGTAGGTCATGTTTAATTTTAGTTGTAGAAATCCCTGGTGTGCGAGGTAAATAAACTACATTACAATATTCCTTGAGAAAATCGAATTTACCTTTCCAATCATCACCCATTACAAAGGTATCAATGTTATATTTTTGAACATCAGTAATCTTTTGGTTCCAGTCATTTTCTGGGATTACTTCATCAACATATTTGATAGCTTCAAGAATATATTTTCTTTCATTGTAGCTGTTATATGCTTCTTTGTGTTTTTTAAATTCATTAAATTCATCTGTAGATAAGGCGACGATTAAATAATCGCCCAATTCTTTCGCTCTTTTTAGTAAGCGAACATGACCATAATGTAAGAGGTCAAATGTACCATATGTGATTACTTTTTTCATAAAATATCTCCTTATATGTTATATTTTAGCAAAAAAAGCAGGTTATACATTAAATTTTTGCTTTTTTTAACAACTTAAGATAGTTAGTTTTGTTAAAATAGATAGCAGTTAATAAGTATAACTGGTTGGAGGTATTCATGAAAGCATATTTATTTAGGATATATTTTAAATTGATGATGTTCTTATTGAAATTTGTTGGTACTGATAATAATTTATATGTTATTTTGAATGAAGCAGGTCGTTCTGGCTCCAATGGATTTATATTTTATAGATATTTAAGGAAATATCATCCAGAATTAGATGTTGTTTTAGTAGAACCTTGGCCTTCAGCTCATCTTGCTTTCAAAACATGGTTAAAAATTGGTCGAGCTAAGCATATTTTTACAACACATCAACCATTTAAAATCAAATCTAAGCAAGTTCTATCTTGTTTTTGGCATGGTATACCTTTGAAAAAGATGGCTTTGATGTCTAATAATACATCATATAAAAGTGATTGTCGGAACATTAAAAGTTGGCAAAAGGCTGATTATATTAGTTCAAGTTCTTCTTTATATGAAACCTTGATGACTTCTTGTATATCAGTTAAAGCTTCGAAATATGTTAGAACTGGCTTTCCTAGAATTGATGCTTTATATAATCCTGAGGTTACAAAAGCTGACGTATTAAAGCAATATTTTAATGTGACGGATGTTACTGCCAAGATCGGTGTTTATATGCCTACTTTTCGATATGAATTGGAAGATGATTCAATTATGGATAAAATTAGTCGAGGTAATTTTTTTGCCTTTGATTATTTTGACTTGTCTAAATTAGAACAGGTATTGCAAAAGAAAAATAAGTACTTAATTGTAAAATTGCATCCATATGAGATGAAAAAAATAGATGAAAAATGTAAGAATTATGATCATATTTATTTTTTGAAAGATATCGATTTATTTAAATTCAATTATGATATGTATGATTTACTAGGAAATACTGATTTTTTGATTACCGATTTCTCTTCAGTTTATTTTGACTATTTGCATTTGGATAAGCCAATCTATTTTGTAACTAATTTTTTGAAAGAGTATGAGAAAACTAGGGGGTTGTTGATGGGACCTTATGCCGATATTGTTCCTGGTGCCAAAATTAATACTTTTGTAGAATTGTTAGATATTTTAGAAAATGATACTGATACTTTTGCTCATGCAAGACACCAGTGGTTAAATATGACTTATGAGATAGACTTTCAACAAAATTGTAAGAGATGCTTTGATGCATTGAAGTAAAAAGGTGGATATTTGTGAAAAAAACTTTACTTAATATTTTATATAATGCAATTTATCAAATATTTTTAGTGTTAATCCCTTTAATTACAGTACCTTATCTTTCTAGAACTCTTGGCCCAGGTAGCTATGGAATTTATAGTAATGTTAATAATGTTATCCAATTTCTGATGGTCTTTTGTTCATTATCAATTTCATACATTGGAATGCGTACGATTTCAAAAATTAGAGCTCATAGTAATAAAGAAGAACTGACTGAGGCTTTTTGGGGCTTATGGTATTTTCAGGCTTTGGCCAGTTCAGTGATGATAATACTATTTATTATTTTCTTGCTTTTTATTCATATCAAATATTGGAATTATTTCTTTATTATGTTGCCTTTCTTAATTTCCGCTCAATTGGATATATCCTGGTTTTTTCAAGGATTAGCAGAATTTGGTAAAGTTGTTTTAAGAAATACGTGTGTTAAGCTATTATCAATTGCTTTGATATTGTTATTAGTTAAAAATCCTCAAGATTTAGATAAATATATGCTGATTATGTCAGTTTCTACTTTGTTGGGATCGTGTGTATTTTGGCTTAATATTAAGCAATATGTTGCTAAGCCAGTTAAGCATTTTTATAAATTTCAGCAGACTATTAAAGCAATTATCATTTTATTGATTCCGCAGATAGCTACTCAAATTTATACAGCATTGGATAAACCTTTATTAGGGATGTTTCAAAGTTCAACACAAGTTTCTTTCTATGATAATTCTCAAAAAATTTCTAAGATTATTTTAGGCATTATTACCAGTATTACTATTGTCATGATGCCGAAAATGGCAGCTGAAATAAAAGAAAAGCAAAGAGTGATGTTAAGAAAATCATTAGAGGCTACTGTTATGTTAGGACTTATTTTTGCAGTAGTAGTGATGATTAACACCAAAGAATTTGTTCCTTTCTTTTTCGGCGATAAGTATTTGGCAATGACTGATTTAATGTTTTGGTTTACATTGACTGTAGTGATTATCCCTTTAGGTGGTGTTTTTGCCAATCAATTTGCTTTAGCTAATGGCAAAGACAAAGAGTATGCAATTCCAGTAATTATTGGAGCTGTTATTGAGTGTATTGCGGCCTCAATTTTAGACATAGCATATGGAGCTTGTGGAGCACTGATTGCGATTTTATTTACCGAAACTATTGTGTGTGTTTTACGTATTTGGATTGTTAGAAAGGATTATGAATTTAAATATGTCTTTCAAGATATTCCTAAATACTTTTTGGCAGCAATAATTACTTTTGCTTGTGGCATGTTAATGCCTAGTTTGACTCACTCCGCATTTCTTAATATGGCATATAAATCTATTCTGGTAATGCTGATATATGGGTTGATTTTGGCATTGTTACATTTAGAATTGAATCAAGATATTGTCACTGTTATCAAAAAAATAATTAAGAGGTAAAAAATGAAAAAAGTTAATGTCTTAGGCGTTGAATTTGATAATTTAACTTTGCTAGAATTCAAAAAAGTTTTTTTGCAACGTATTAAGGATCAAAAGTCTACTTTAATTGTGACTGCTAATCCTGAGATTGTGATGCAGGCAAATAATGATGCGGCTTTTATGAATTTAATCAAAAATGATGCTGATTTTGTTACTGCAGATGGTATAGGTATTGTTTTAGCAGGAAAAATTCAACATACACCAGTAAAAGAACGAGTGACGGGCTATGATATGTTTGTTTGGTTTTTGAAGATTGCTAATGAGCAGAAAAAAAGGGTGTATTTAATTGGTGCCAAAGCGGAAGTTGCTAGCTTAGTTGATGCAAAATTAAGAAAAGAATATCCTGATTTGCAAATAGCTAAAGTTGAAGATGGCTATTTTAAAGAAGATTTAGAAACAGTTGCTAAGCGAATTAAGGCAGCAAAACCTGATATGGTTTTTGTTGCTTTAGGTTGTCCGCGTCAAGAACAGTTACTAGCGATTTTGAAAAAAAAAGGTGTTCCTGCTATTATGATGGGAGTTGGCGGTAGCTTTGATGTATTTAGTGGTAAGGTTCGCCGTGCTCCTAAATTTTTCCAAAAAATACATCTGGAATGGTTTTATAGGTTGGCAACTAATCCAGCGAGGATTGGTAGAATGCAGGCTTTGCCAAAGTTTATTGTAAATGTATATCGACATCGAAAAAATTAAAAGATTAGATGAGATACAAAGAAAGCTGATATTTAATGAAAGTTTTACATATTAATGCTGGTCTAGAAAATGGCGGTGGATTATACCATATTATTAATTTGTTATCTGCTGCTAAAATGAGAAATAAAGATTATGAACTATTAACTCTAGCAGAAGGCCCAGTTAAAGCAGCAGCCGAAAAAGCAAAAATTAAAGTGACGAGTCTAGAGTCTAATAGTCGTTATGATATTAAAGTATTTCGTCGTTTAATCGATTATATTAATCAAAATAATTTTGATATTGTTCATACGCATGGCCCCAGAGCTAATTTATTTTTATATTTAATCCATAAAAAAATTAAAGCTAAATGGGTAGTTACTGTTCATTCCGATCCTTTACTTGATTTTGCTAATAAAGGTTTAATTGGAAAAATTTTTACTAAGTTGAATATTTTGGCCTTGCGTCATGCTGACCAAATCTTTGCTATTACACAAAGATTTGCTGATTTATTAACTGATCAAGTGAAAATCGATCCTAAAAAAATAATAGTTATTTACAATGGTATTTTCTTTAAAAATCAGATTCCAGTTAAGTTAACGCATGATAAATTTAATATTATTAATGTTGCCCGCTGTGAAAAAATTAAGGGACAAGATTTATTATTAAAGGCTTTGCATGCTGCTGATGATCAGCGATTAATGTTGCATATTGCTGGTGATGGCAGTCAATTGCCGCATTTAAAAGAATTAGCTAAAGAATTAAAGTTAGAAGATCAAGTTATTTTTCATGGCTTTTTAAGTCATACTGAACTAACAAAACTTTATCAAAAAATGGATTTAGCTGTTTTAAGTTCATATTCTGAAAGTTTTCCATTGGTATTATTAGAAGCTGGGGATAATGAATTACCACTTTTAAGTACAACGGTTGGTGATATCAAAAAATTGATTCCTGATGATGAATATGGTTTCATTGTCAATATAGGAGATGAAGTAGCTTTGTCTGATCAATTAGTCAATATTTCTAAATTATCTAAGAAACAATTGCAAATGATTGCTAAAAAGGAAAAGAAATATTTAGCAAATACTTTTTCAATCTATAATCAGCTAGCTGAGATTGACCAGGGATATCAATTGTTAATGAAATAAATTAGTAATTGTTTTATTATAAATTAGGCAATTAAAGATTACGCTAAAGTTGAGGTAAAATAATGATTCCAAAAATAATTCATTATGTATGGGTCGGAGGAAATCCAAAACCCAAAAATATTCAAAAATGTATGAAAACTTGGTCAAAACATTTAAAAGATTATCAAATTATTGAATGGAACGAATCTAATTTTGATATTCATGAAAATAAATATGTTGAGCAAGCATATAAGGCAAAAAAATGGGCCTTTGTGTCTGACTATATTAGGGCCAAAGCAATTTATGAAATGGGTGGCATTTATTTAGACACTGATGTCTTAGTATTAGATGATTTACATGAATTATTAGATAATCGTGCCTTTGTTGGATTTGAAAATATAGATAATCCATTTACAGCTGTTTTTGGTGCAGAACCTAAACATCCTTTAATTAAAGATATGCTTGATTATTATGATGATCGTAATTTCGAATTTGATGCTAGTGATCAATTAAAGGGCGTAAATACAGTATCTGTTTCTGATATTTTGAAAAAAGTATATGGTGCTAAGCCTAATAATCTTGAACAAACTATCAAAGATGGTGTTCATGTTTATCCAGATGGAATTTTATGTAATCCTTCCGGTCAATCAAAAACAATCCATGTATTTACTGGTACATGGATGGAGGGGAAAAAATCACTTAAGCGAAAAATTATTACAATGTTAAAAGTTAATATCAAAACTAAGTTTCAAGCTAAAGTTTATGCTAAGTTGTTTCGTTAATTTGAATATAATTGTTAAATATTGCACTACTAGTGTATGGGGGAAAGTAAATGTTTAATCCAGAATTAGATCGAGATGATTCACTAATATTACATACAGATTTATATGAAATTAATATGATGTATACATATTTTAAAAAGGGTATTAGTGAACGCAAAGCCGTTTTTGAAGTATATTTTAGAAAAGAGCCTTTTGGTAATGGTTATGCTTTATTTGCTGGATTAAGTCATATGATTGATTATATTAAAAAAATACATTTTGCCGAGAGTGATTTGCAATATTTGAAAGAAAATGAAAATTATGATGACGATTTTATTTCATATTTGCGTAATTTGAAAATTAATTTAACAGTTAGGTCTGCCCAAGAGGGTGAATTAGTTTTTGCTAATGAGCCGATTGTACAAGTAGAAGGTCCTTTAGCTCAATGTCAATTAGTGGAAACTGCAATTTTGAATATTATTAACTTTCAAACTTTGATTGCTACGAAGGCAGCTAGAGTAAAGATTGCAGTTGGCGATCAAGCTATAATGGAATTTGGCTCTAGGCGTGCTCAAGAAACAGATGCTGCAATTTGGGGAACACGAGCTGCATATATTGGTGGTTTTGATGCAACGAGTAATGTTAGAGCGGGAAAATTATTTGGTATTCCTATTTCTGGCACACATGCTCATTCATTAGTTCAAGCATTTGGTAATGAATATGACGCCTTTATGGCATATGCTCAAACGCATAAAGATTGCGTCTTTTTGGTCGATACTTATGATACATTGCGTAGTGGCGTGCCAACTGCTATTAAAGTAGCAGATGAAATGGGTGATAAGATTAATTTCTTAGGTGTGCGGATTGATTCTGGTGATATGGCCTATATTTCTAAAAAGATCCGTAAACAACTTGATGATGCTGGATATCCTAACGCTAAAATTTTTGCTTCTAATGATTTGGATGAAAAGACCATTTTGAACTTAAAAATGCAAGGTGCAAAAATAGATGTTTGGGGTGTGGGTACCAAATTAATTACAGCTTATGATCAGCCTGCTTTAGGTGGTGTATATAAGTTAGTTTCGATTGAACATAGTGATGGCAAAATGTATGATACATTGAAGATATCTTCTAATGCAGAAAAAGTTTCAACTCCAGGTAAGAAACAGGTCTGGCGTATATCAGCTAATTCTGAAAAGAAAAATGAAGGTGATTGGATTTCATGTTGGAATGAGGATCCTCGTAAGTTAGACGCCCTTTATATGTTTCATCCACAATATACTTATATTAATAAGGTAGTGACAAATTATACTGCCTATCCAATTTTGAAAGATATTTTTGTTGATGGTAAACAAGTTTATGTAGAGCCTTCATTGCAGGAAATTAAAAAGTTTGCAATGACTAATTTGGATGGATTATGGGACGAATACAAACGTGGCTTGAATCCACAAGAGTATCCAGTTGATTTATCGCAAGCTTTATATGATCATAAGATGCATTTGATTAGCAAAATTAGAAATCAGATAATAAAAAGGGAATGTGAAGACTAATAATGAGAGATTTACAAAAAAAGATTATTGCGTATGAACAAGTTGCTCCAAAAATCGATGCTAAAAAAGAAATTAGACGTTCAATTAATTTCTTAAAAGAATATTTGCTCAAAAATCCAGGATTGAAAACCTATGTTTTAGGCATATCAGGCGGTCAAGATTCAACTTTAACAGGTAAGTTAGCTCAAATGGCTATCAGCGAATTAAGAGCAGAAACCGGTGATAATGAGTATCAATTTATTGCTGTAAGATTACCGTATGGTGTCCAAAAAGATGCTAGTGATGCTGCTGATGCCGTTGCATTTCAACATGCTGATCAGGATTTGATAGTTAATATTAAATCTGCAGTAGATGCAACAGTGAAAAGCCTAGAAGAATCTGGCATTGAAATTAGCGATTTTAATAAAGGAAATATCAAAGCTCGTCAAAGAATGATTGTACAATATGCTATTGCTGGTGCTAATAAAGGTGCAGTTATCGGAACAGATCATGCTGCTGAGAATATTTCTGGATTTTTTACTAAATATGGTGACGGAGCGTCTGATATTTTACCTATTTTTAGATTAAATAAACGTCAAGGAAAAGCTCTGTTACAAGAATTGAATTGCCCAAAGCATTTATATCAAAAAGCACCTACTGCCGACTTAGAAGAGAAACGACCAGCTTTGCCTGATGAGCAGGCATTAGGAGTCAGCTATGATAAGATAGATGATTATCTTGAAGGTAAAGAGTTAGCTAAAGTAGATGCTGAGCGGATTGAATATTTGTGGACAAGAAGCGAACATAAGCGACATTTGCCGATTACGATTTTTGATGATTTTTATAAAAAAAATAATTAAAATGAGCTGTCTTACTTGCCAACATTAAGATTTATTTAATATAATATAATCTAGTAAGGGAGTAACGGCAAGCAATTGCGGTAAGTTCAACACCCGAGAATGATAATTCTCTGGACTTATCTTAATAAGTGAGACTTATGTTTTATTTGACATAGGTCTTTTTTTATCAATTGGAGGAAAAATTGTGCAACAAGAAATTTATCAACAAAAATCTGAAGATGTCATTAAACAACTTAAAACATCTATAAATACGGGATTAAGTTTACAACAGGTATCAGATAGACTTAAGACGGATGGCTTGAATGAGCTTGTGGGTAAGCAAAAACGTGGATTATTCTTGCGATTTATTGACCAATTTAAAGATTTTATGATTATAGTCCTGATTGTAGCTGCCATTTTATCAGGAGTAGTTGCAAATGAATGGACAGATGCGGCTATTATTATGTTTGTCGTTTTACTTAATGCGGTTTTGGGAATTATTCAAGAAGCTAGAAGTGAGGCAGCTATAGAAGCATTGAAGCAAATGGCGACGCCAAATGCTCATGTTCGTCGTGATGGTCAAGTTGTTGAGATTCCTAGTACACAACTGGTTAAGGGTGATATTGTATTACTTGAAGCTGGGGATGTTGTACCAGCAGATTTGCGGTTAGTTTTAGCTAAAAATCTTAAGATTGAAGAAGCTGCTCTCACTGGTGAATCTGTTCCAGTAGAAAAAAAGAGTAAAGTGATTGAAGCCACTGATGTTGCTTTAGGAGATCGAATCAATATGGCATACTCTAACACCAATGTTACTTATGGTCGCGGTGAAGGGGTAGTTGTTGCTACAGCGATGGATACTGAAGTAGGTAAGATTGCAACAATGTTAAATAATGCTGATGAGACTGATACTCCATTAAAAGCCAACTTGAATCAATTAGGTAAAACTTTAACTTTAATGATTTTAGGAATATGTGCATTTGTATGTGTGGTTGGTATTTTTACTAAACAAGGAACAATGCCTTTTGACAAGTTAGCTATAGAAATGTTTTTAGTAGCTGTTTCTTTAGCAGTAGCTGCTATTCCAGAAGGGTTGCCAGCAATTGTTACTATCATTTTAGCTTTAGGTACTCAAAATATGGCTAAACATAAGGCGATTGTGCGAAAATTACCTGCTGTCGAAACTTTAGGAGCAACGGATATTATTGCTTCTGATAAAACAGGTACTTTGACTCAGAATAAAATGACTGTTGAAAAAGTGTTTTATAATGATACATACCATTGTGACAAATTAGAAGATAAAGATAATCTTGCCATTAAAATAATGACCCTAGCTAATGATACTAAAATAACTGATAATAATTCATTGCTAGGTGATCCTACTGAAACAGCTCTTATTCAATATGCTTTAGATTCTAAATGGAATGTTGTTGACTATTTAGCAAATAATAAGCGTGTTCAAGAAGTACCATTTGATTCGGATAGAAAATTGATGTCAACTGTTCATCAACAAGCAGATGGTAAATATTTTGTAGCAGTGAAGGGTGCTCCAGATGAGTTATTAAAGCGAGCAGTTTCACTATGGCATGATGATAAAATAGTTGATCTTGATGCATCAGAAAAAGCTAAAATTTTAGCTGCTAATAATGAAATGGCCAAAAATGCGTTGCGTGTTTTAGGTTTAGCTTACAAAGTTGTTGATGATAAGTTCACTGAAGTTAATTCAACGGTGGTTGAACAGAACTTAATTTTTGTTGGTTTAGTCGGTATGATTGATCCAGAACGACCAGAAGCTAAAGCTGCAGTTGCTAAAGCAAAATCTGCTGGCATTATGACTATAATGATTACTGGGGATCATCAAGTAACTGCTGCTGCAATTGCTAAACGTTTGGGAATTATTGGCGAAGATGATACTAATTGTGTTATTACTGGTGCAGAACTAGACAAGATATCAGATACAGATTTTGTTAAATGTGTAGCTAATTACAAAGTTTATGCACGTGTATCACCTGAACATAAAGTAAGAATTGTAAAAGCTTGGCAGAAAAATGGTAAAATTGTTGCCATGACAGGTGATGGAGTAAATGATGCACCGAGTTTGAAACAAGCTGATATTGGTATTGGCATGGGTATTACTGGTACAGAAGTATCTAAGGGAGCTAGCGATATGGTGCTGGCTGATGATAATTTTGCTACCATTGTTGAAGCAGTGCGACAAGGGCGGAAAATTTTTTCTAATATCCAAAAAGCAATTTTATATCTGATGAGTTGTAATGTTGGTGAAGTTTTAACTGTCTTTATGATGACGATGTTAGGTTGGGAAATTTTAGCTCCCGTTCAATTATTGTGGATTAATTTAGTCACAGATACATTGCCAGCGGTAGCTTTAGGTGTAGATCCAGTTGAAAGAGACATTATGAAACGGAAACCACGTGGTAAAAAATCTAACTTTTTATCGGCAGTGGGAATATCAATTGTTTATCAAGGTATTTTAGAAGGAATATTGGTTTTAGGTGTTTATCAAATTGGCTTACATATTGGACCACATATTGATAACTATAAGTTGCTACATGGTGATGCTCTAACTATGGCATTTTTAACTTTGGGATTAATTCAGTTATTCCATGCTTTTAATTCTAAATTTATTACAAAGTCGATTTTCTGCAAAGATACTTTAAAGAATAAATGGTTTAATTTGGCGATTATAGTTTCCGCAATTATTATGTCTGCAGTGGAAATTCCAGGTTTAACATCTTTATTTAAGGTTACAGAATTGAATATAGCACAATGGCTCGTTGTGTTAACTGCAGGTATTTTAATGATTGCGATTGTAGAAATTGTTAAATTATTTCAACGGAATGCTGAAAAATAAATATTGATTATAAAAACATATTTCATAACAAAGTTATTGAAGTATGTTTTTTTGTTATAATTTTTTTGAATTGTAGATCGCTTGTTTTTTTTATGAAAAACGTGTAATCTATGAACAAATAATATTTTGAAAAGGAGAAATTAAAGGATGTCAAGCTGGGAAACTAAATTTGCAAAAAAAGGATTAACTTTTGATGATGTATTATTAATACCTGCTGAAAGTCATGTTTTGCCAAACGAAGTGGATTTAAGTGTTAAGTTGGCTGATAATATTAAGTTGAATTTACCATTTATTTCTGCTGGTATGGATACAGTGACTGAAAGCTCAATGGCAATTGCTATGGCCCTTCAAGGTGGTATGGGTGTTATTCATAAAAATATGTCTATTGTAGCACAAGCAGGAGAAGTAGCAACTGTAAAAGGTGTTATGCTTTCAGGTAATTTTACTAGAGCAGCAGTTGATGAGGAAAATAAATTACTAGTTGCAGCAGCAGTAGGAGTGACGTCCGATACTTTTCAAAGAGCACAGGCATTGCTGGAAGCAGGAGCTAATGCTATTGTTATTGATACTGCTCATGGTCATTCAGCTGGTGTTTTACGCAAAATAAAGGAAATACGTGAGCATTTTCCTAAGGCAACATTAATTGCTGGTAATGTTGCTACAGCAGAAGGCACCAAGGCTTTATTTGATAGTGGCGTTGATATTGTTAAAGTGGGTATTGGACCTGGTTCAATTTGTACTACTAGAATTATTGCCGGAGTTGGTGTACCACAAATTACTGCTATCTATGATGCAGCTAGTGTAGCACGTGAATATGGTAAGACGATAATTGCCGATGGTGGTATCAAATATTCAGGTGATATTGTTAAAGCAATTGCAGCTGGCGGTAATGCAGTTATGCTAGGTAGTATGTTTGCTGGAACTACTGAAACACCTGGTCAAATTATTACAGATGGTGATAAAAAATACAAAGTATATCGTGGCATGGGATCGATTGGAGCAATGGCTCAATCACATGGTTCATCAGATCGTTATTTCCAAGGCGGTGTGAATGAAGCTAACAAATTAGTTCCTGAAGGAATTGAAGCACGTGTTGAGTACAAAGGTGATGTTAGTGATACCATTTTCCAGTTAATCGGTGGCTTAAGATCAGGTATGGGTTATGTAGGAGCACGTAATATTGACGAATTAATTAATAAGGCACAGTTTGTGCAAATGACTAATTCTGGGTTAAGAGAATCACATCCACATGATGTGCAAATAACTAAGGCTGCTCCTAATTATAAATAATTCGATATTTTTAAATACTTAAATAATATACCTTGTAAAAATGAATAAAATTAGGTATACTATTTAGGTACGCGGGCGTGGCGGAATGGCAGACGCGCAAGACTAAGGATCTTGTGATCGCTTTTAGATCGTGGAAGTTCGAGTCTTCTCGCCCGCATATGATTAAGAAAGCAATTCATGACTTTCTTTTTTTTTTACTCGGAGATAGATGTATAATGGCTAACAAAAAAATAAATACAATAGCTATATTTAGTGTATTTGTAGCTATTGTAATGTTACAAACTTTTATTCCATGTTTAGGATATATTAGATTTTTCCCTGCTTTGCCAGCAATTACGACTTTACCTTTAACAGTAACTGTTTTTGGAATATTAATGGGGCCAAAAATGGGTGGCTTTTTGGGGTTCTTTTGGGGAGCCTTGAGCTTGTTTAGAGCTTATACTCAGCCTGCAGATTTAGTTTCAATTATGTTATTTCAAAATGCAGTGATTGCCATTATCCCTAGATTTTTAGCAGGTGTGGTTCCTGGACTTATCGGAAAATTGTGGCAACAACGTCATTCGACTAGAAATTATTTGATTAGTGTCGCTGCTGGAGTGGCGTCCACTTTAACAAATACCTTAATGGTTATTTTATTTACGAGTATTTTTTATAATCATTCTTCTAAATTAATGTCGTGCTTGGGTTATGCAGATACATCCAAATCTTTGATTATCGTTTTATTGATTGCTTTGAGCTTTAATAGTGCATGTGAGGCAATTTTTACTGGTATTTTGACACCTCTAATTGTAGTTCCTTTAAGAAAAGTATTATCTAAGAGGCTATAATTATGAAAAAGAAATACTTCAAAAATCAAATGGATTTTATGTTGATAAAAGTTTTGCTCATATTATTGACATTTATGTTGTGTTTACTAATTTCTAGACATATCCATCATCAGGTGCAACCACCAATTAATAATGATATTGATTTGATTCAAAAAAAAGCTTTTATTAAAAAAATGGTTCCCCTTGCTCAGGCAGAGTATCAAAAATATCCTATTTTTCCTAGTGTTACAATCGCTCAAGCTTGCTTAGAGAGTGATTATGGGCGTAGCAGTTTATCTAAGAAGTACAATAATTTGTTTGGAATGAAGGGTACAGATCCTAATAGGACAAAGTTGATGGAAACAAAGGAGTTTGTAAATAACAAGTGGATTGTTATCAAAGCTCGCTTTTGTGTTTTCAATTCAATGGAAGAATGTGTAAAAAAACATACACTTTTGTTAGTTAATGGGACGACGTGGAATCCTAGACAATATCAACATGTGTTAAATAGCACGACTTATATACAACAAGCTGAGTCATTACAAAAAGATGGCTATGCGACAGATCCTTCGTATAGTAAATCGCTATTAAAAATTATTGACGAATTTAAATTGTATCAATATGATTATCGATAAATTCGAACCCGCTTTTAGATACTTGTAATTAATCTTAAAGCGAGTTTTTTGTTATAATAAATAAAGCTTATTATTAATATTATTTAGTTTGGAGTATGTTCATGAACGAAGAATCTATGTTAGCTGGGCTAAATCCTGAGCAACAACAAGCAGTAAAATGCACTCAAGGACCACTCTTAGTAGTGGCAGGTGCTGGCAGTGGCAAAACCTCTGTTTTAACCAGAAGAATCGCTTACCTGATTAGAGAAAAAGGTGTTGCTCCATGGAATATTTTGGCTATTACTTTTACCAATAAAGCTGCTAGCGAGATGAGAGAAAGAGTAAAACAATTACTAGATAGTGATGCAGATAGTATCTGGATGTCGACTTTCCATGCATTATGTGTCCGCATTTTGCGTAGATATGCCGAAAAAATCGGTTATGCTAATAATTTTTCTATTGCCGATACGGCAGAACAACTAACTTTAATTAAGCGAATTTTGAAGGAACTTAATATTGACAGTAAGAAATTTGATCCTAAGAGTCTTGTAAATGCAATTTCTAATGCCAAAAATGATTTGCTAGATCCTGAGGAATATGCCAAACAGGTTTCAAATGAATATGAAAAGAAAATTGCAATAGTTTATCGAGAGTATCAAAAGAATTTACAACATGATTGCATCATGGATTTTGATGATTTGATTATGCAAACATTGGTGTTATTTAAATCAGAGCCAGAAGTTTTACATTATTATCAAAATAAATTTTGGTATATTTTAGTTGATGAATATCAAGATACAAATCAAGCTCAATATGAATTATGTCATTTGTTAGCACAGCAACATAAAAATATTTGTGTAGTAGGGGATGCAGATCAGTCAATTTATGGCTGGCGTGGAGCTAATATGCAAAATATTTTGAATTTTGAACAAGATTACCGCAATGATAATTGTAATACTATTAAGTTAGAGCAGAATTATCGTTCTACTGGACATATTTTAAATGCTGCGAATGCTGTTATCAAAAATAATAAAAATCGTAAACCTAAAAAATTATGGACCAATAGTGGTGAAGGTTCCAAGGTAAATTATTATCGGGCAAGTACAGGTAATGATGAAGCAATTTTTATTATTGGAAAAATTAATAAAGAGATTAAAGAAAATGGCTATAAATATAGTGATTTTGCAATTTTATATAGAACTAATGCACAATCTCGTAATATAGAAGAAGCTTTTGTTAAATCGAATATTCCTTATAAAATTGTAGGTGGACATAAGTTCTATGATCGTAAAGAAATCAAGGATATTATGGCTTATTTGCGATTGGTTGCTAATCCAGCAGACTACATGAGTTTACATAGAATCATTAATGCACCTAGACGTGGCATAGGTCCGACAACAATTAGTAAGTTTGAAGAATTTATGTTTAGTAATAACTATACTGCCTTAGAAGCTTTACAGAGCTTAGAGTTAGCCCCAATTAGTGGTAAATTATTCAATATTATGAAAGATTTTGGCAGAAAATTAGAAGAAATGATTATTTTTGCTAAAAATAACACTGTTACAGAATTGACTAATAAGATTTTGAATGATTTTGGTTATATTGATGCATTAAAAGCAGAACACACTATTGAAGCTGATACCAGGTTGGAAAACTTAGATGAATTTTTAACTGTAACTAAACAATTTGATGATAATTATGAGGCAAACGAAGACGGTGCTAAAGCAGTGGATGACTTTTTAGCTGAAGTTTCGCTTTTAAGTGATCAAGATGATTTACAAGAAAATATCGATCAAGTAGCTCTAATGACTTTGCATGCTGCTAAAGGATTAGAATTCCCTGTTGTTTTTTTGGTAGGAATGGAAGAAGGAATCTTTCCGCTTGCACGTGCTCAATCTGATAATAGTGAATTGGAAGAAGAAAGAAGACTAGCATATGTAGGCATTACACGTGCTAAAAAGCAATTGTATTTGACAAATGCTATTCATAGAATGTTATATGGTCATTATCAAAATAATAATGCGTCACGTTTTATTTCTGAAATAAATGATATCGATTTAGCGGATATTAGTCCTATTGCAGATAATAGTTTTAGTTCTTTTGCTAATAAAAATACTAACTTACATAGTGTTCAACATGAGAAACCAGTAATAGCCAAAAAGGCAGCTGGAGCTATTGGTGCAGATAAAAAGACTTGGTCAGTGGGAGATCAAGTGGAACATAAGGCGTGGGGCATAGGTGTTGTCACTAAAGTTAATGGTAGCGGTGAAGATATGGAGTTGGATATAGCCTTTGCTAACTTAGGTGTTAAGCGTCTTTTGGCAGCTTTTGCACCTATTAAGAAGGTATGATTAAAGGAGCAAAATGAGTGAATTATCGTTAGCACAAGCTAAATTAGAAGTACTTAAATTACGCAAACAATTAGATAGTTGGGCATATGCATATTATGTCCAAGATGCACCAGTAGTAGAAGATAATATTTATGATCAGGTTTATCAACAGTTATTAGAGTTGGAACAAAAGTATCCTGTTTTGATAGATCCTGATTCTATTACACAGCGAGTTGGTGGAAATACTAAATCAGATTTAGCTAAAGTCGTTCATGAGCAACCAATGCTTTCTATGGGGGATGTTTTTTCTAAAGATGAGTTACTCGAATTCGATCAAAGGATCCAAAAAATGGTTGGTCATGTAGTTGACTATAATGTAGAATTGAAAATTGATGGACTATCTTTAAGTTTAGAATATAAAGCAGGCAAGCTTGTGCGGGCTTCTACTCGAGGAAATGGGCATATCGGTGAGGATGTTACTGCTAATGCTATGCATATTGAAGATATTCCTAAGTTTTTGCCACAAAAAATAGATATTGAGGTTCGTGGTGAATGCTATATGGATAAAGCTACTTTTGCCAAATTAAATTTTGAGCGAGATGATCAAGGTTTAGCTATTTTTGCTAATCCACGTAATGCTGCTGCTGGATCGTTGCGCCAATTGGATGCTAATGTAACTAAGAAGCGACAACTAAGTACTTTTATATATACATGGGTTAATCCACCAGAGACGATTACTAGTCAGCACCAAGCAATTTTGACCATGGCTGAATTGGGTTTTCATACTAATACCACTGGATGTAAGCTATCTTCAATTAATGAGGTTTTTGATTTTATCGATAAATATACTAATCAGCGAAGTGAATTGACTTATGGTATTGATGGTATCGTTTTAAAGGTAGATGATTTAGCATTACAAGCCAAATTAGGAAATACAGTAAAAATACCAAGATGGGAGATTGCCTATAAATTTCCACCAGAAGAGCAAGAAACTGTTGTACAAAATATTGTATGGACAGTAGGTCGTACAGGAGTAGTAACGCCCACCGCTGTGATGGATCCAGTTAATTTAGCTGGTACGGTCGTAAGTCGAGCTGTATTACATAATCCTGATTTACTAAGGCAAAAGGATATCCGATTAGGTGATACTGTTTTATTACATAAAGCTGGCGATATTATTCCTGAGATTTCACAAGTTGTTTTAAATAAAAGACCGCAAGCTAGTCTACCATATGAGATACCGAAAATATGTCCGTCTTGCAACCAGAATTTAGTTCATTTAAAAGATGAAGTTGCTTTACGTTGTATCAATCCTATGTGTCCTGCTCAAGTTGAAGAAGGGATTACACATTTTGCATCAAGACAGGCAATGAATATTGTAGGTTTAGGTCCTAAAATTGTACGTCAATTAATAGCATTGCATTTAGTTAATGATATTGCAGATTTATATTTTCTTTCTGCCGCTCAATTGGCTAAGTTAGATCATTTTAAAGATAAATCTATTCAAAATTTATTAAATGCGATTGAAAATAGTAAACAAAATTCGGTAGAATTATTACTTTTTGGCTTAGGTATCGATCATGTTGGAGCTAAAGCTGCACGATTAATAGCTCAAAAATTTCATGATTTGAATACAATCAGAGAGTGTTCTATTGCAGACTTGATGCAAATTGATACTATTGGGCATACTATTGCTGAATCGATGGTTAAATATTTTGAACAGCAATCGGTTAAAGAAGTGATGGATCAATTGCAAATTGCTGGAGTTAATTTTAAATATTTAGGAGCAAGTGACACCCAATCGATTGAAGATAACTTCTTCAAGGAAAAAAATGTGGTATTAACTGGTAAACTAGCTCATTATTCAAGAGCTGATTTAACTAAAAAACTAACAATGTTAGGAGCTAAAGTTATGAGTTCAGTTTCTAAGAATACTGATTATTTAATATATGGGGATGCTGCAGGTTCTAAGAAAACTAGGGCACAGCAGTTAGAGATTCCAATGTTAACAGAAGATGAAGTTATAGCTAAATTAAATAGTCAAAAGGAGTAGTCAAATTGAAGAAACTTTTAATGGGGTTATTAATCTTTGCTTTTGCTATAAACTTAACAGCTTGTGGCAATTTGAAAAATTCTAACCTGACAAATAATCCTGCTAATACCAATGGTAAGCAGAAGACTTATCAAACTACTGTCACCGATAAAAATGGTTACAATGTTTTGTTAAAAGATGGGCAATACTTGATTAGTCCAACCAATGGTATTACTGCAAGTAATAATGATAATAATGTTGATAATCGTAGTTTGGAAGTAGGCTTGTTAAATATTTCTCATGATTTATTTTCAACTGATAAATATGTCTTTCAAGAAGGACAAGTTTTAACACCAAGGCAAGTTAATATTTGGTTGTCTAGATATAGCAAGCACAATAAGCAAGGGCTTAATTATAAGAAAAGTAAGAAATACAGTCCGATTATTTTAAATCAAATTTTTGAGCAAGATTTTTTGGTTAAGTCTGGTTCATCGTATAAGTTAGGTGGGATCAGCTTAGGATTAGCTTTAAATTCAGTGGATTATTATACTAAAGTTAAAGATGGTCCTGAATATCATGTTAATATTAAGAAAAATCAACAACTAGCTTATGGTAAAAAAGTAGCATATACGTTAATAAAACGTTTGCGTAAAATATCTGCTCTTAAACATATTCCAATTTTGATTGGACTTTTTCAAAAAACTGGACGTGATTCTTTAATCGGTGGAAATTATTTGGCATATAGCATTGTTGATACAAATAGTAGTAAAATAAATGAATGGAAGTCAGTTGATTATAGTAGCCAAGTGTTGCCGACTATTGGTGATACCAAACCAATTAATTCAACTGATGCTGCTTCATTTAGTGATTTTAAAGCTGCTATTCAGGGATATTTTCCTAATATTAGTGGTGTAATTGCCAAGGTTCATTACCAAAATAAGCACTTAAAACAGATGAATATTTCTATTACGACACCATTTTATGGTTATGCTCAAATTGAAAGTTTTTCAAGATTAACTTTATCTGTTGCTAAGAAATATTTACCTAATAATGTGCCAATTGAGATACGTATTGAATCCGTTAATAATTTACAGGCGACTATCACTAAAAATGATGCTGATGATAGTTATTATGTTCATGTTTTTAGTGGTGAATAGGAGGTAAAAGGTGAAGATTACAAAAGATGAAATAATTCATGTTGCTAAATTGTCTAGATTAGAATTTAATGCTAAAGAAATTGATAAATTCACAGAGCAAATGGGTGAAATAATCAATATGGCTAACCAGTTAGGCGAAGTAAATACTGATGGTGTAGAAGAAACAGTTCAGGTTGTTGACCGTGATACTGTATTTAGAGCAGATGAGCCTGAACATTGGCAAAGCAAAGCTGAATTGATGAAGAATGTGCCTGATAAAGTTGATGGCTTTATTAAAGTACCGGTTATTATTGATAAGGATGATAATGCCTAATGAATTATTTAAATGAAACAATCGAATCATTAAACAAAAAGTTAAAGAATAAAGAAATAACTGCTGAGCAGTTAACACAAGATACTCTAGCAAAGATTAAAGAGCTTGAACCTAAACTTAATGCTATGATTACTGTGATCGATGATGCTAAACCTGCTGAAAATTTAGATTTTAGTAATGAATTAGCTGGGATTCCAATTGCAGTGAAAGATAATATTATCACTAATAATGTCAAAACCACTGCTGCTAGTCATATTTTGTATAATTATATGCCAGTTTATGATGCTACTGTAGTATCTAAATTAAAAGCAGCTAAAATGACAATTATAGGAAAAACTAATATGGATGAATTTGCTATGGGATCATCTAGTGAAAATTCATATTTTGGAGCACCAAAGAATCCATGGGATTTGACTAAAGTTACAGGTGGATCATCAGGTGGTTCAGCTGCAGCTGTAGCTGGTGGTGAAGTAATTGCTGCTTTAGGTACTGATACAGGTGGATCTATTAGACAACCAGCCGCATTTAATGGCATATTTGGTATCAAACCTACCTATGGACGTGTATCTCGCTGGGGATTAATTGCTTTTGGTTCATCTTTAGATCAAATTGGTGTTATGACGAAGCGAGTACAAGATTCTGCTAAGATTTTGAATGTATTATCTGGTGCAGATGATCATGATGCAACTGTTTCTGAACGTGAAGTACCCGATTTTACTAAGGCATTAAATCAAGATGTTAAAGGATTAAGAGTTGCTGTACCTGAAGAATATTTTGGTGAAGGAATTAGCGAAAAAGTTAAAGCATTAATTAAAGAACAAATTAAAGTTCTGGAAGATCATGGTGCTATTATTAACAAAGTTAGCTTGCCACATACTAAATATGTAATTCCAGATTATTATATTATTGCATCTAGTGAAGCTTCATCGAACTTACAACGATTTGATGGTATTAGATATGGTTATCGTTCTAAAGATGCTAAGAACTTATTAGACGTATATGTTAAATCTCGAAGTGAAGGATTTGGTGATGAAGTAAAACGCCGTATTATGTTAGGATCATTTGCTTTATCAGCTGGTTCATATGACCGTTTCTTTAGACAAGCTGCTAAAGTTAGAACATTAATTTGTCGTGACTTCGAAAAAATATTTGAAGAAAATGATGTTATTGTAGGTCCTACAACACCAACGCCAGCATTTGGACTTAATAGTAAAACTAAGGATCCATTAGAAATGTATGCTAATGATATTTTGACTATTGCAGCTAATTTAGCTGGTGTACCTGCAGCTAGTGTACCTGCCGGTTTAGTTGATGGGATGCCAGTAGGATTGCAGATTATGGCTAAGCGTTTTGATGAGGAAAGTATTTTCAGAGTAGCTGATTTTATTGAGCGTAGTAATAAGTTTTATGAAAAGAAACCGACGGGATTGGAGGACTAATTAATGAATTTTAAATCGACTATCGGATTGGAAGTCCACTTCGAATTAAAGACTAAAAGTAAAATCTTTTCTCCATCACCGGTTACTTATGGTGCAGAAGTTAATACTGCTACTAATGTAATTGATTGGGGAATGCCTGGTGTTTTGCCAATGGTTAACAAGGAAGTATATCGCTTAGGATTGATGGTTGCATTGGCAACAAATTCACAAATTTCACCAGTTACCCATTTTGATCGTAAAAACTATTATTATCCTGATAATCCTAAGGCTTACCAAATTACTCAATTTTTCCAACCCTTAGCTCGCAATGGTTATATTGAGGTTGAAGTTAATGGAAAAAAGAAACGAATTGGTATTCATGAAATGCATATCGAAGAAGATGCAGGTAAAAACACGCACGGAACCAATGGTTATTCATATGTTGACTTGAACCGTCAGGGTGTTGCTTTGCTTGAAGTTGTGTCTGAACCTGATATGGAAACACCAGAAGAAGCTTATGCTTATCTTGAAAAATTACGTCAAATTGTTCAGTTTACTGGTGCATCTGATGTTAAGATGGAAGAAGGCTCCATGCGTGTTGATACCAATATTTCTATTCGACCTGCTGGTCAAAAAGAATTAGGTACGAAAGTGGAAATGAAAAATTTGAATTCTTTCCAGCATGTTCGTCAGTCTTTAGCTTATGAAGAAAAACGCCAAGCTGCTGTATTACTTTCTGGCGGTCAAGTTCAACTTTCAACGCGTCGTTTTGATGAATCTACAGGTAAGACCGTATTAGAGCGTGTTAAGGAAGGGGATGCAGATTATCGCTACTTCCCAGAACCTGATATTGCACCATATCATATTAAACAAAGTTGGATTGATGAAATTAAGGCCTCATTGCCTGAGTCACCATTTGATCGTCGTAAACGTTATGTTAATGAATATGGCATTAAAGAATATGATGCAGATGTTATTTTACAGACTAAAGAGTCTAGTGATTTTTATGATGCAACTGTTAAAGCTGGTGCCGATGCAACATTGGCAGCTAATTGGCTAAATACACAAGTTAATGGATATCTGAATGAAAAGCAAGTTGATCTTGATGAAGTTAAATTAACGCCAGAGCATTTAGCTCAAATCATTAAGATGATTCAAGATGGTACTATTTCATCTAAGATTGCTAAGAAGGTATTTCAAGAAAGTATTGAACATGGTACTGAACCAAAGAAATATGTTGCTGACAAAGGAATGATTCAATTATCAGATTTATCTGTTTTAGCTCCATTAGTTGCTAAAATTGTAGATAATAATCCTCAATCAGTAGAAGATTTTAAAAATGGTAAAGATCGTGCAATTGGTTTCTTAGTTGGTCAAATTATGAAAGAAACTCATGGTAAGGCTAACCCTAAAGTTGTTAATGAATTAATTAATAAAGAATTACAAAGTCGCTAATTGAGAAAGGACAAGGAAAATGACAAAGAGAGCACGTTTGATTTACAATCCTGTATCTGGTCATGAACAAAATATTAGAAATGTTGCTAGTATTTTAGATATTTTAGAACAAGCTGGATATGAAGCTAGTGCTTTTAGAACCACAGCTGAACCTTTTTCTGCTCAAAAAGAAGCTAATCGAGTTGGTAAAGATGGTTTTGAGTTGATTGTTGGTGCTGGTGGTGATGGTACTATTAATGAAATTGTAAATGGGATTGCTCCTTTAGATCATCGACCTCAGATGGCTGTTATTCCGTCAGGTACTACGAATGACTTTGCCCGTGCATTAAAAATACCACGTGATGATTTAGTAGCTGCTGCTAAGTTAGTTTTGCAAGGCAAGACTCGAAAAATGGATATTGGCAAAGCTGGCGATAAATATTTTATGAATATAGCTGCCAGTGGATCGTTAACTGAATTGACGTATGGTGTTCCTTCTGAATGGAAATCTATTCTAGGTTATACTGCATATTTATTAAAGGGAGCAGAGATGTTTCCAAAAATCAGTAATAATAAGATGAGATTAACTTATGATAAGGGAGTATACGAAGGCGATTTGTCAATGTTCTTTTTAGGAATGACTAATTCGATTGGTGGCTGGGAACAAGTAATGCCTGATGCTCAATTATCGGATGGGTTGTTTCAATTAATTGTTGTGAAAACATCTAACCCGATTGATATTCTACGATTAATGGCGATGGCAATTAATGGTAACCATGTAAAGGATCCTAACATTATTTATACGAAGACTAGATCTTTGAAAGTAGAGTTATTAGATACTTCGCACTCCAAGAAAAAGATAGCTGTTAATTTAGATGGTGATATTGGTGGATATTTACCGATGAGTTTTACCAATTTACAGCAACATATTGAGTTTTTTGTTGGTTAATATTAATACAAAAGAAAAATAGATAGTTTAATCTATCTATTTTTTATATATAATAATAGTATGGTATATCAAAAAAGTAGGGGGTGTTGATAATATTCAAAAAAAATAATTTAAACATAAAAATTAAGCACTTTAGATTGGTTTATATTGCAGTTAGCATTGTAGTTGTCTTTGCAATGACAATGGCTAGTTGTGTCTTTGCTAGGAAAAATAGCAAGCATAGTTCTACATTACGTACATCTAAAATATCCTTGCAAAAGAAAATATTTAGACCCTATCCAGATCCGACTGATTTAGTTAAGGAAGGAGAATGGCAAAAATCTAGTGAGAAAAAAGCATATCCTAACCTAAAAAAAGTTAAGAAATTAGTTATACGTGTTTCCGTTAAGGGGAATAGAGTTTATTTACTTGATAATAATAAAGTTATCTATACTATGTTAGCTAGTTGTGGTAAGTATAAAAATGGCAAATCATTAACACCTCTTGGCAAATATCAGATTATTGGTGGTAGGGGAGATAAATTTTTTAATTCTAAGCTTAATGAAGGTGCTCTAAATTGGGTTAGTTGGACGGAAAATTGTGTATATTTATTTCATTCTGTTCCAATATGTAAGAATCAGAAAATAAATAAATCTGAAGCTGCAAAATTAGGCAAGCAGCCAGCTTCTAATGGTTGTATACGTCTTAGTTTGCCAGATTCTAAATGGCTTATGGATAATGTACCTACGGGTACACCTGTTGTTATTAAAACGCATTAAAAAAGAACTACATGTCGTGAACATGTAGTTCTTTTTTTCGGTATTAACGGCGATTGTCGCTAAAACCAAAAATCTGTAAAAATTGGATAAATAAATTAATAAAATCTAGATACAAAGTCAATGCACCGATTATAGCTAAGCTTGTAGTAGCAATTTCGTCATGATTTTGAATGAAGATATTCTTCATTTTTTGAGCATCCCATGCAGTCAAAATTGTAAAGATAACAACTGCAATATAAGAAAAGATGTAGGTTACCATAGGATTACGCAAAAACATATTGATAATAGTAGCTACGATTAAACCGATTAAAGCAGCTGATGCATAAGATCCTAAATTACTTAAATCTTTCTTGGTTGTTGTGCCGATGAAAGCCATCGTGATAAATACAGCACTACTTGATAAAAAAGCGGCAGTGATGCTTGTTTGAGTGAATGCTAAACAGATAATAGAGAAAGTTAATCCATAAACCATCGCTGTAAGCATTAATAACACAAATGATAAAATAGGATTTTTACTAAAACTAGTTCCAATGATCAAGGCAAATGGCAATATCAATAGTACAAAAGATAGTGCATGATTTTGGCTTAAAGCGTTGAAAAATTGATTAGCGAAAAAGTGTAAAACTGTATATGCAGTCGCAGCTGAAACTAAAATTGCTAGAGCTACGATACTATACATTTTAGTTAGAAAACGATTCAAAGCAACATTGTCAACAATGCTACGACGTGTTTGAAAAATATTTTCAAAATTATTCATTATTTCCTCCCATATAATAATTAAATACTATAGATTTAACTAATATTATAACTTATATTTTATACTAAACCAAAATTATTGCATTATACCATGTATTCTTTTTAATCCAATACCACTAATTCCAGAAATGATGGAAAAAATAGGTGAAAATAGACTGAAAAATGTAAATGGTAAAAATGTTAAAACTGGTACGCCTAAGGTTGAAGCTGCAAAAGCTCCCGCTACTCCCCAAGGAATTAAATAGTTGATAACACTCCCGCCATCTTCTAGAACACGACTGAGTGCTAATGATGATAAGCATAATTTAGTGTATGCGGACTTATATGCCCTTCCTGGTAAAATAACAGACAAATATTGTTCGCCAACTAATAAATTAATGCCGATGCCTGATAAGATTGTAGCAATGATTAAGCTACCAGGTGTTTTTAATTTAGCAACTAGAGGACTCATTGCACTTTGAACAATGTTAAATTTCATCAATAGTCCACCTAGTGATAAGGTTGAAATAATTAAAGCGACTGTTTCCATCATGCTAGCAATTCCTCCACGACTTAAAAGGGCATTGAATGCTGCATCGTTGGTTTTAGCTACGTAACCATTAACGATAATTTGATTCAGTGAAGCTATTGATTGGTGCGGATTTTGGATAAAAATAATAATAATAGAGATGGTAATATTTAAAAATAAAGTTGGAATAGCTGGTATTTTTTTCCATGCACAAAGTACCATAAAAATAATTGGAATGATGGTCCACCATGAAATCATAAAATGACTTTTTAAAATATGTGATAAAGTTTCAATTCTAGCTGCATTCATTGCACCACCATGACCTAAAATGGTAAATAATAATAATGAGCAGAAGAAAGCTGGTAAGGTAGACCATAACATATTTTTAATATGTGCAAATAACTCACTTTCTGCGACAGCCGATGCTAAATTAGTTGAATCAGATAGTGGCGACATTTTATCGCCAAAAACCGCTCCCGAAATGATAGCTCCAGCTACTAATCCAGGATTAGCTTTCATCGAAATGCCGATACCAAATAAGGCAATACCTATAGTTGAAATGGTTGTAAAACCTGATCCGATAGCTACACCCATAATTGTACAGACTAGAAAGACGGATGGTATAAAATAGTTACCATTTAGTAAGTGAAAACCTAAATACATAATGGATGGAATAATGCCACTTTTAATCCATAGGCTGATTAGGGCTCCAATTAGGATAAAAATAAAGATAGGGATAATTGCGACACCAATACCTTCTTTGATACCATCTTGGATTGATTGCCAACTGTAACCATGAAAAAATTTGATCCAAAAAATAAATAGGCAAATAGTAAACAATACGGGAACTTCTGGTGCTATTCCCAATTTAATTACTGAGGTTCCTAGAATGAATAATAAAGCCAGTAAAATACAGATTGCTTCATTGAATGTAACTTTGTGTTTCATAAAATGCTCCAAATAAAAAAACCGTTGATATATAAATCAACGGGACGATATGATAACCGTGGTACCACCCATATTAATGCTACGCAATACTCATATCAGGTGATAACGGCACTGAATATGGCCGAATAAATCATGTTTTACATGTCCGCTGTAATTCGAAAATTTTGCCTGACCGATTTGCACCTACCATCGGCTCTCTTGCTCTTAACAAAATTTCTACTAAAACGAATTTTCTGAAAACATGATAGCAATATTAAAATGCAATGTCAATAAAAATTGAATAAGTTTCAAATATACACAAATTGCGGCTTTTTTTGTATCATATAGTAATGAATAACTGGTGTGAGGTTTAAAAATGGAAAAGAATCAAATTGTTGAATTAGAAATAACAGACTTATCTTATGAAGCAATGGGCGTAGCTCACTATGAAGGATTAACAATTTTTGTGAATAATGCTTTACCTGGTGAAATTGTGCAGGCAAAAATATTGAAAATTAAGAAAAATTTTGCTTTTGCCAAAGTGGAAAAGTTCTTACAAAAAAGTTCCGATCGGATGGACGTGCCTCTGCGTCAATGGGTGCAAACTGGCTTAGCTGCTTTAGCTCATATGAAATATGAAAGACAATTAGAATTTAAAAAAAAGCAGGTAGTGAATTTGTTAGAAAAAGTCCATCTTAATAAAAAAGTTAATGACTGTTTAGCTAGCCCAGAATCAACAGCATACCGAAATAAGGCCCAAGTTCCCGTTAGAATGGTTAATGGTCAATTAGAAGTTGGTTTCTTTAGAAAACATTCGCATGACTTAGTACCAATGACTGATTTTTTAACAACTGACAAAAAAATAGATGCAGCCGTGGTAGCTGTTAGAGATATTTTGCGAAGATTTAATGTTCCCGCATATGATGAAATTAAACACAATGGTGAGGTTAGGTATTTAGAAATCAGAAGAAGCAAAGCTAATGGGCAATTAATGATTGTTTTAGTTTGCTTGCATAAATCTTTTAACAATCTTGATACTGTAGTCCAAGCTATCCAATCATTAGACAATGTTGCCTGTGTTATTTTAAATCATAATCCACATAAGACGAATGTGATTTTAGGTGAAAAAGAATATATTTTAGCAGGTAATGGAGAAATAGTTGATAAAATTGGTGATTTATCATTTAAGATTTCATCACAAAGTTTTTTCCAAATCAATTCGTTGCAGACACCACGTTTGTATAATTTAGCTATTCAAAAAGCCCAACTGACAGCTGATGATGTAGTAATCGATGCTTATTCTGGTATTGGTACAATTGGTTTATCAGTTGCTAAGCATGTAAAAAAAGTGTTAGGTGTTGAAATTGTAAGGGATGCAGTTAAAGATGCCAAAAAAAATGCCATTTTAAATGGCATCAATAATGCAGAATATTTTGAGGGAAAAGCAGAAGAATTAATGCCACAGTGGGCTAATGAAGGCTTAAAAACTGATGTGATTTTTGTTGATCCACCACGCAAGGGACTTACAGATACTTTTATTAAGGCAGCAGTAGCAACTAGTCCTAAAAAAATTGTCTATATTTCGTGTAATCCAGCTACTATGATTAGAGATTTGCAGATTTTTCAAGCAGCAGGTTATGATTTTGATTGCATTGATCCAGTGGATATGTTTCCGCAAACGCCACATGTTGAGACAATCGTGTTGCTTTCCAAACTAGGCTCAAAATGACATATTAGTATTGAGCTTCCACTTGACGAGATGGATATTACCTGTGCGGAGAGTAAAGCAACTTATGAATAAATTAAAATTTATTTTTTTTAAAAGTATGGGTTTAAGATGTCAACACTTCATATTGTGCAAGTGAAGAGAAAATATGGTTTAGATGTTAAGGAACATTATAATATGTCTAAAAGTCAGAAACAGAAAAGACCACAGTGTTCAATTGAAAAGTAAGAAGCTATTTTGGATGCGTTGAAGTATTTTAAGATGGTGTATTATTAAAACAATAGGGGGGCATAGACAGTGGCTAATATTGAAAGTATTAAACAAAAAATACTACAACTGGATGCAGGTTCATTTCAAAATCTTTGTGATTCTTATTTATATAAAACAGGCTATCCGAGTATAGTATCTCTTGGTGGAGAGGCAGGTACACGTAAGACCACTTTAGGTACACCTGATACTTATTTTATTGCATCAAATGGAAAGTATGTTTTTGTTGAATACACAACTCAAAGGACGAACTTATTTGCAAAAATTAGTGATGATCTTGAAAAATGTCTTGATACAGCAAAGACAGGTGTTCCGCATGACAAAATCTCTGAAATTATTTATTGTCATACTTCATCAAACTTTACGCCATTGCAAGATAGTGAAGTAAAAAAACTGTGTGAAGATGTTGGAGTTAAGCTTGTAATTATTGGAATTGATAAGCTTGCAGAAGATATATATCTTTTCCATCATAATCTTTCACGTGATTTTTTGGGAATATCAATAAGTACAGATCAAATTCAATCATATGATGAATTTATTAATAGTTACAATGCAAATAGAATGGCTGCTCCAATTGACACTAAATTTCTATTCAGAGAAAAAGAATTTCAAGATATCATCAATGCTTATCTTAAAGTGGATGTTGTTATACTTAGTGGTTCATCAGGTACGGGAAAAACACGTTTAGCTTTGCATTATGTAAAAAATCATGCAGATGCTAAGAATGAAAAGACTTACTGTATTCATAGTAATGCATTACCAATATACGAGGATTTAAAACTTTTTTTAGATAGACCAGGAGATTATTTTCTTTTTATTGATGATGCCAATCAATTGTCAAGACTGCAGCATATTATTCGATACGTTAGTATGAAATCAGAGGGATATAATGTAAAAATACTTATTACAGTAAGGGATTATGCACTTCAAAAAGTGATAAACGATGTTAAAGCAATCACTTCTTATGAAATTGTGAATGTAAATGTATTTTCAGAGAATGAGATTAAGGAATTACTTGAAACTTCATTGGGCATTTTGAATTCAGATTATCAAGAACGAATTATAAGAATTTCAGAAGGGAACGCCCGTATTGCTATACTTGCTGGGAAAGTAGCATGCAGTTCAAATCGTTTGGATTCTATTGACGATGTGTCACAATTATATGAAGATTATTATGGTTCTAATTTAGAAAATAATCAATTTTTTACAGACAAAAATCTGTGTATAACTTCTGGTATAATTGCTTTTCTTGAAGCAATTCATTTAGATTATATTGATGCACTTTTACCAATTCTACAGGAAAAAGGGTTAAATCGAGATAGTTTCATTGAAAATATCCGTATGCTTCACGAGCTGGAGATTGTCAATATTTGTAATGATAAAGCTGTTCGTTTTTCTGATCCATGTTTGTCTAATTATTTGTTAAAATATATTTTCTTTGACAAAAAATTACTTAGTTTGTCGAAAATGATTAAAGCTTGCTTTTTAAGTTACAGAGAGAGAACTATATCTTCTGTTAATACGTTGCTTAATATTTTTAAAAATAAGGCACTTTTAAATTTTGTTGAGAAAGAAATAAAGTTATTATGGGATGAATTATCAACAGAAAAATCGCCAATCTTCTTTGAATTTGTAAAAGTCTTTTTTCGCATTAATCCTACGGAAACACTTTTGCTTTTGCAAAATGAAATTGAATCTGAAGAAAGAGTGATTTGTGAATGGATTGATATAGATACTGAAAAAAGAAAAAATTATCAATATGTGGAAAATGATATCATTAAAACTCTTGGTGGATTTGCAGATATGAATGATTTGCCAACCGCTTGTGATTTGTTTTTTCAATATTATCTAAAGCGACCAGATTTATTTATGGAATTTTACCATGCAGTTAATATATATTTTGGTATTCAGAGGGATTCTTTTCGTAATAGTTTTTATACTCAAATAATTTTTTTTGAAAAAATAATAGAATATTCAAATGATTGGAAACAAGAATTTATTGTAATAATTTTTTTGCAGATAGCAGAAGAATTTCTGAAGTTAAAATTTTCTCCAGCGGAGGAAGGACGAAAGAATGCAATAACCATATATCAGATTCCATTAACTATGTCTAAAGGTGTTGAAAAATATCGTGGGTTCATTTGGGAATCGTTAACTTCTTTGAGTAAAATTGAAAAGTATAGAGAAAAAGTTAGGGAAATTCTTAGTTCTTATGGTGGCATTATTGATGATATAAGCATTCCTGTTTTACAATTTGATTTAAAATATATTGAATTAATTTTGAAGTTAAATTTTCCACCAGATAAATTGGCAAATTGCCTTTTAGCAGACAAAATAGTGCAAGTTTTTAGCAGAATGAATTATTCTTGTGAATCCTTGTTTTCTGAATATTTTAAAGGAGAGGGCTTTCAATTATATTGTCTTCTTAAAGGACCAGATTATAAAGAAACTGGTTATGAAGAAAATAGAAAACAAAAGCAGCAATCAATTAATCATTACACTTTGAATTGTGATTTACAGATATTTAAGAAGTTAATTGATGTTTGCAACGGTATTTCTGAGCTAGATAACCATTCATATTGGGAGGTTGGTGAAGGATTAGGCATTGCCTTTGATGCTATTTCCGATAAAGCAGATTGGTATGTTGATGCAATTAAATATTATATCAAAAACGATACACCAAACAATTTACATCCATACCATCTAGTAGACAATTTATTTTCATTATTATCCGATTCAGAAGTGTATGAAATTATTATTAGTGAAGAATATAGTCAGAAAAATGCTTGGACATATGCATATTATCATGAATTACCGCAGGGATTAATTACAGAAAAACATTTACAAGGGCTTTATAATTTTTTGAAAGATACTTCTGACAGATATATTACCTCATCATCAATGCGTGATGTAGATTTTCTGGATAAATATAAATCAATAGATGAATTAGCATTAATAGAAGGTTGCAAAATCATTTTGGATAAAAAAGAGTATTCCTCTTTTATCGTGGATATTTATTTTGGCTTGTTATTTAATTATCATCATAATACACCAAAGGAAGTGATTCAAAAATTTAATTGCAATTTAGAATTGCTTGAAGAAATATACCATGCTATGTTGTCATATGATAAACATCATGATTATGACGGACAATTTTTGAAGGAAATATATTCGGTTAGACCTTCTATACTGGATAAGTATATAGATTATTTAATAAATAGTGACTCCTTTAGCGACCATCAAGAAAAGCATTGTTGCTTTTTTGATTTGGACGATTTTGTAGAAATATATAATAAAATCTTTGAGCAGTTGATAAGAAACCGTCAATATTCTAGGTTGTCAGTACCGTGTTTTTTAGAATCTTTATTATTGCCAAAGCAAAATGAGAAAAAGCTGTTAGAAAGACAAGATATGTGGATTCGACAATGTATTCAACAATTCTGCAATGATGAAGCAAAAATGTATTGCCTATTTTCAGTTGTGTCAAAATTAGAGATCAAAAGAAAAAAAGAGTATATATTGCTATTTCTTGAGAATAATACGTTATTTGAAGACTTTGAAAAAATACCATTAACACCTACTTCTTGGAGTTGGTCAGGTAGTGCAGTACCTATGTATTCAGCTTGGATTGAATTTCTCGAATCATTGTTACCAAATTTTATAGGTTTAAAGTGGATAAAACATAAAAACTATATTGAAACAAAAATTGATGATTTACAAAAACAAATCGAAGCGGAGCAGATAGACGAGATTTTAAGAGGATGATTTATAAATACAAAAAGACTGTATAAATATATAAGTAAAACTATCTGTGAATTGACATTTCATGATGGTTTAACCTACAAACAAATTTATCTAAATCTTATTTAAGGTTTAAAAAACATTATGGATGTCGGAGATGTTATTAAGACTGGTTTGGACAATGATGAGCAAGTTGAGACTGTAGTATTGATGTCAAGAAAATAAGTATCTACAAGGAGGAAAAATGATAAAGAAAATAGGAATTGTTAGTTTATCTAGTGGTGTTTTGGGGGAAAGTTTTGTTGAGCATGAAATAAAAATAGGATTAGACAGATTAAATAAGCTAGGAGTAGAGATAGAGTTTTTACCTAATTCTCTGAAAGGCATTGATTTTTTAAAAAATCATCCAGAAGCTAGGGCAGATGATTTGCTACTTGCTTTTGAAGATGACACTATTGATATGATTTTATGTGCTATTGGTGGAGAAGATACTTATAGATTAGCACCTTATTTGTTCGAAGGCGATAGATTAAAAAATATTGTCAAACAAAAACTTTTTTTAGGCTTTTCTGACTCAACAATAAATCACTTTATGCTAAATAAACTTGGTATAAAAACATTTTATGGTCAGGCTTTCTTGACAGATGTATGCGAACTATCTGATAACATGTTAGCTTATACAGAAAAATACTTTTTAGAACTTATAAAAACAGGGAAAATAAAAGAGATACACCCTAGTGAAGTTTGGTATGAGGAAAGGGAAGATTATAGCGAGAAAGCTATAGGAATAGAAATGAAAAGTCATACTAATACCGGTTTTGAGCTTTTAAGAGGAAATCCTATATTTAGTGGGAAAATTTTAGGCGGATGCATAGAATCAATATATGATATGTTAGATAATTCTTTATTTGAAGATACAGTAGAAATTTGTAGTAAATATGATTTATTTCCAAGCCTTGAGGCATGGGAGAATAAAATTTTACTTATAGAAACAAGCCAAGAAAAAACAAAACCAGATTTATATAGGAAAATGATACTTGCTCTAAAAGACTACGGAATATTTGATAAATTATCAGGAATACTAGTAGGGAAACCTCAAAATGAAATTTATTATGAGGAGTATAAATCTATTTTATTAGAAGGAATTACCAATAAAGATTTACCTATTGTCTATAATATAAATATTGGACACTCAACTCCAAGATGTATAATTCCTTTTGGGGTAGAAGCAGAAGTAAATGTAAGTAGACAAACTATATTCTTTAATTATTAAACAAAATTGAGCTAAGCCATGAGCTGTTTTTTCCTACTTTAGAATTATTTAGTAAATTATAAGATGCTTATTGATGAACCTATTCCCACATACGAGGATTTTGAGAAATATTAAAATTTATCCATACTGACTACTCAAGCCATGTGGAGAGTGTAGTGTTGATGTCAAAGGCTGATTAGGTGGGGGCAAATTTGCCCTTGTGTAGCAAGGCTTAGCGAGGGCTATCGTTAAAAGGTTTAATGTGCGGCAGCTTTAGGCTGGTTTCTTACGGTTTTTGAACGTGTTTTGGCTGTTTGAAGAAATATAGCTCAAAAGGTAAAATGAGACTTGATTATTAGTATGTGCACGAGGAGGTTTTTAAGGAAATGGACAAGCTCGTTAGTTTTTGCCGTGAAGTAGCGACATTCGACTTGACGGTTGCCTTAATATGGGATGGCACACTTACTATTAGAATTGGATTTACCTCTTTTGTTATTGGTGTCACAGTTATCTCGCTTAAGACTGTCCATCTAAAGACTGATTGAATTTTGTGAGGTTGAATCTGATTTTAATCAAGTGCTCATCACGGATATTGAGATTGGTAAGCTTTATGTAGAAGTGAACAATGGCTTTGTATCCACTGGAGAAAGATAAAATTCATATTTAATGAAATTGACAATCAGGCCTTATGGAGGGTTTTATGGCTGAGATTTGGGATGCGTATGATAAAGAATTTAATAAATTAAAGAATATTACATTAGTGAGAGGAGAACCAATTCCTGATGGCATGTATCATTTGGTGGGCGAAGTAATTGTTAAACATATAGATGGGACTTACCTTATTATGCAAAGAGATTTTGAAAAGAAATTCGGTGGAATGTGGGAGTTGACAGCAGGTGGTTCTGCATTGCAATATGAAACACCATTAGAATGTGCAGTAAGAGAATTAAAAGAAGAAACAGGTATTGAAGCTTCAAAAATTATGGAGATCGGAAGATTTGTGCAGGATGTTTACCACTCTCTTTATGTTGAATATCTATGCGTAACCGATTGTAAGAAAAATGCAATTGCTCTTCAAAAAGGAGAAACGGTTAATTATAAGTGGGTAGATAAAAAGAGCCTTTTGGAAATGAGCCAAGACGAGTTAGTATCATCAAGGGCAATCAAACTTATTAAAAAAGTAGATATATAAATTCAAGTTTGGCTGTTTGAGGGAAGATATCAACGCTCTAGGGTCGAGTGCACAGGATGTTAACGTTAAAAAGTGCCCCCACTTTGCCCCCACCCTGTGAAGTGGGAAAATAAGGTTTAGGCTAATTATCATGGAGAAGAAATCTAAGTTTCGTTAGTCTAATAATAAGGAGAGATGGCTATGGATAAGATAGATGAGCTAAATAAAGATGTGATAGTCATCCATCCTCAGCGTGTGATTAAGGATTATGCGTTTGGGGTTTATGCTCGTGTGAGCACAAATCGTAAAGAGCAGTTGGATAGTCTTGCTGTTCAGGTGTCTGGTCTTACTCGTCTTGCTGCTGCTCACATGACTTGGTTTGTTGCTGATGTTTTTCTTGATGTTGCTTCCGCTAAGGTTGGATCTTCAAGAAACGAGTTTAATTGAATGATTGATGAGTGTGAGAAAGGTAATCTTGATATTATTCTTACTAAAAGTGTGAGCCGTTTTGGTCGTGATACGAAAGAAGGATTAGAGGCTATTAGAAAGATTCGATCATGTGGTACAAGGATTATCTTTATAAAGCATTAAGACTAACTAGTTATTTTTTTATTAAATAAAACAAAAAAATCTTGATTGAAGAATTCTATATTAATATTATTGAATTTATTCTTGAAAAAATCTAATAAATTTATATGTCAAAACAAAAGTTTTTGATGTTTTTATGTTAAAAAGTAGAATAAGTTTGGAAAACGGAATATAAATAAATATGCCAACAGTTAAATTTAAGTGGAACTAGTTTGCGGAATCATATCAATTATTTAAAGATGCGTATGCTAATATGTCGCTAAATGAATCAATAGAACTAATGAAATAAAATATATAAATGATATATAAAATGTTATATAGAGAACTATTTAAATCTCATATGATAAAATGGTTATGTGAAACAGCCAAAACAACTTTTTGGCAAAGTTTATATACTTATTGATTTAAATTAGAGAATTAAACTCGCGGAATGTATAACTATAATAAGGGAAGGATGTGGTGTTATATAATATGAACACTGTGTTTTCAGAATTAAAAAAGATGAATTTTGAAATATGGCTTCCTATATTGATATCTTTGGTAACTCTTATATATACAATTTTAAACAATAATAAACTAAATAAGAGAACAAAAAGAAATGAAGAATTGAATAAATTAAATGAAAAGTGGAAAAAAGATTTTGAAATTTATAAAGAAGAAAAAAGACAAGAAGATATGCTAAATAATAAATTATTAACAGAAATAAGTACTAGAGCTTCAATTGTTCCATATTTTAATATAGTTTTAGATGATAATAGAATAAAAAAGAGAAGAAGAATTTTTGATTTTAGAGGTTGGTCTTATTAATATAGGTAAAGAAAGTGCAACGAATATACAATTGGATCCAGTATTTCCTGATAAAAAATTAGAAGGTTATTTTATAAGTTGTGCATATTCCGAGAAAAAATATCATATCTATGAATATTTAAGTCAATATTATGCTATAGCAAGAGAAGAAGTTACTTTTAGGATTAGATTAGATTTACCTAAGGGCGAAAGAATAAATGATTTTTTAAAGTTTATAATTAAATATTATGATTTAATAGGAAATACTTATAAGCAAGAATTCAGATTTGGATTTTATATGTTGAACGATTCTTGGGGATATAACTTAGATAATAGCTCATATAGGCCTATTACAAATTAAAATAAATAGAAGAGAATTTTAGAAATCAAATTTAGGCGATAGAAAGTGAAAAGTGATGTGACCCCAAAAAGTTAGACTTTTTGGGGTCACATCAAAATGAAGAATATTTTAAAACTTGTGCCAATTTTGTTGTTGGTAATGGATATCATTATTATTGTCGGTGGATAAAATATTTAGGTGTACATTTGTTAAAGAATATTATAATTAATAGAATTTTAACTAGTTAATTTTTTTTAGAATTATATAACTACTATATTTGAAATATTGGATAAATTTACTTATCTTTTTCTATCATTTATACTATAAACAAAATGTAGTTTAATTTTTGTAAAAAATTCAAATTATTGAGAAGGAATGATTTATGCGAGCAAGTGTGTTTGTTATTGATAAAACTGGAGATTATGTTGTTATAATTAAAAGATATAAAGACGGAAGAGAATATTATGTTGTTCCTGGCGGGAAGGTAGTAGTTGGAGAGAGTGTTCAACATGCTGCAATTAGAGAAATTTCTGAGGAATTAGATTTAAATATTAATGAATCAGACATAATTGGGTCACTAAATGGTGATGATAATGTATTTTTCTTTGCAAAAACTGGTTATAAGCAAGGTGGGCTTAGTATTCATGGTGAAGAGAAGTCAAGAAGTAATCTAGATAATGTATATCAACCTATATGGATTAGAATTAGTGAATTTTCTAGATTGGAAATTTTTCCAAAGTTTGATAAGAATAGATTCTCAAAGATAGTTGGAGATAAGTATAATAAATAGTGTGATCTTTTGCTTTGAAGGTGCTAACGATGTCGGGAAGAGTACACTATCAAAGAAATTATCAAATAATTCTTTGTACCAAAATTTTGAATTAGGTACGACAGAAAAACTACAGGATTATGAGTGGTGGTTTCACAATAGTAGTCCATATGAGCTTATTGATGAAATAATAGGATTAGTAACTAAGAGAGAAAGAAATTTGCAGTTTTGTGAGAGTAAGGTTTGTTTGGTAGATAAAGGCTATATGACATTGTTTTCTAGATTAAAAGCGACCTTTCTTTTGAGCGGCATTGTCCCGAACGAATTATCAAAATATATGGTTATGAAACTAAAAACTTTAATAGACAGGTAAAAAAAAATATTGAAAAGTTTGAAGGCGAAGATTTTATGTTTCAACTGACCGCGAATGAGTTTGAAAACTTGAGGTGCAAAAATTTCACCTCAAGTTGGGGTGGCTCAAGGTACCTACCAAATGCCTTTACAGAACAAGGTATTTACATGATTATGACGGTATTAAGAGGTGAACTTGCGATTAGGCAAAGCAGAGCCTTAATTAGAACATTTAAGCAGATGAAAGACTTTATTATTGAGAATCAAGATTTTATCGGTTCAAAAGAATTAGTGCAAATTGCTATTAAAACCAACAAAAACACAACTGATATAGCAAAAATAAATGATAAAATCAGCACATTAGCAACAAAAGAAGATTTGAAAAAGGCGATTTGATTCATATCTTTGGCTATTTTAAGAAGCGTGACAAAGAGGGAAATACTTACAAAAGATAAAAAATAAAGGAGTAAACTATGGAACATAATTGCGGATTTATTAACGATAAAAAAGCATTTAGATATAGAGCAGCAGCTATCATAGTCGAAGAAGGTTGTGTGCTATTTGCAAGAAATGATAAGGACGACTATTACTACTCAGTTGGCGGAGCGGTTCACATGGGCGAGACATCAGAAGAAGCCGTAAAGAGAGAAGTATTTGAAGAGACAGGTCTTAATTACGAGGTCGATCACCTTGCTGTCATACACGAGAACTTCTTCATCGGCAGCTCTGGCTTAAAAGGAGTAGACTTCCATGAGCTTACATTCTACTACATGATGAAGCCCATGGGCAAAAGAGATTTTACGAGCCAAAGCACTACAGAGTCAGGTGCTAAAGAGACAATGCATTGGTTACATATAGATGAGCTTGATAAGTGCAAGGCTTACCCGACATTTATGAAAGAATATCTTAAATCGGAGCATAGAGGTGTAGAGCATATAGTTACAGATGAAAGAGATTAAGTAAGCCTACCATTATGGCAAGGGATCGTTACATAAACATATTTCATTAAAATTGACAAATAACCACCAATAGTATACTATAGCAACTAACAGTACCCGACACGCCTCTTAACAATGCGGACCAAGTCGGGTCTTTTGTTTATAAGAATCTTAATAACTATGCGATAAATTCAGGTATTTTAGGAGAAAAGGAATATATGGATATTTGGGATACAATGTATGAAAAGGCGAAGCCACAATTTCATCCGGAGGAAGTTTCTCCATTCGTTTACGCACATCATGTTGTATGTGCAATAGAAGCTGAAAACGGAGAAATTTTCACTGGGTTCTGCATTGAGAGCTGCAGTGGGGTTCTTAATTTGTGTGCAGAACGCGTGGCCGCTCTTAATATGTATGTTAATAGCGGACAGACGAAGGTGAAGCACTTTATCGCATTCCGCGACAAGGCACCTTATGGCATGGGAAGCGGTATGCCTTGTGGAGCGTGTAGAGAGTTCTTTTATCAATTGAATGAAGAAAATGAAAAAATGGAGATTATGGAGGACTTTGAACAGCGGAAGACTGTCACGTTGAAGGAGCTCATGCCAAATTGGTGGGGCAAAGATAGATATGCTGAAGCGAAAGCAAAATGACCGTCCTGCTTGTATAGACAGATCAAGTCTCCCACACTGCCATCCTGGTTTCATATTTAGTCCCTATGGGCTTGCGATGATAGGAGCGACTGTGATAGCATTTATTGAATTAATAAATTATAAGATTAAGGCAGTGTAGGTAAATTTAAATTTCTGGAGGAGAAAATGGTGGATGAATTAAGAAAAGAAATTGCAATTCAGCAGAAAAAAGGGTTACCATTTATCATGGCATCGGTGATTATATGGCTTCTGATAGTACTTGTGTCAATTTTAGATATCAATATTAATATGAAAAATTTATTGGTATTTTGCTGTTCATGCCCATTATTACCGCTGGCTTGGCTAATTGGTAAACTTATAAAGGTGGATATCTTTTCAAAACAAAATCCACTTGGACAATTAGGCTTCATTTTCACCTTAAATCAAATGATTTATTTATTAATCGTTATGTGGGTGTTTAGTGCGGTTCCGGAAAAGATGATTATGGTATACGCTATGGTGTTTGGAGCACATTTATTTCCCTATTCATGGTTGTATCAATCAAAGGGATATACAGTTGCTGCAATTTCCATTCCAATGATTTCCTTGATTTTAGGATGTGCATTAAACGGCACAACGGTTGCTGTTGCGGCATGTATTATTGAGATAGTATTTGCTTGTGTATTACATATGGAATTAAAGAAAATGGGAGATAACTACAACAAATCCCAGTTTGTAAAGCTTAGCAAGGATCAAGTTTCTATGAAATAGAAATCTAAATCTAAATACGTTATGTGTAAATAATTAAGGCGGTAGTAATACCGTCTTTTTTGATGCCTAAAAAGGTTTCAGAATTCAAGGCTAAAGTTTCATTGTATTCAACACGTAATGAAACTATATACGAAAACTGCCAACGAGATTGATGAGCTTAAAGGTAAGAAACAGCAGCTTCTTGTAGAAAAAGCAGGTCAAGAAGATGATAAAATACGAATCAGATAAATGGAAGATTTTCTTAAAAAGTGAGCGTCACGATATTAGTGAATATTACGAGAAGCTGGTAAGAAAGTACATCAAGAAAATAAAAGTTTACGAGGACAGATTCAGCATAACTTTTAAAGCAGAGATTAGTGTGAATATTGAAAGGGCATCGTAAAAGCCAAAAGAATGTGAGAATTTGAAATATTACAAAAGTAAGCCTAGGGGGGAATCCTCTCTAGGCTGTTTTTATGCTCAAAAATTAAGCTATCATGCCAATCTTAAACCTTTTAACGATAGCTTTTTCTTCGTTAAAAAGTGACCCCACTATCCATTCTGTACACTCAAAATTTAGACAGACTTCCCAATAGATTACTTATCAGTAAATTCAAATAAATCTTCCACTTTTACTTTGAAAATTTTTGCGATATCCATGACCAGTTTCAAAGACGGGTTATATCTACCATTTTCTAGATGAACAATAGTTTCTCTTCTGACATTAACCATTTCAGCCAGCTCTAACGTTGGTATAAATTCATTTTGTAAATCCAACTTCAAAATATGTCCGTTATGGAAATAATTCTAAATAGGGAGAGACGTAAGTTTATGGAAATAAAGCGTGATTACTATCTAGACAAATTAATAAAAAAATAGTATATTTATTAAAATTATTACAGTAATCAGAGCGAATGGGAGATCTTGTCTGCTTAATAATTTGTTTTATGATCATTTGATGTAGAGTCGTGTTAACGAAAAGGAGGTTAGTAGTGTTATGAGGAATAAAACTATTTTTTGTAAAACTATTTTTCAAAGTTGTCTTGTTATGCTTCTGCTGTTAGGTTCTCTCTTTTCTCTTGCTGGGTGCACTGACGATGAGGAAAAAGCAAAGCTTGCGTCGTATCATTGGGAAACGGTAGCAGTGTCTCGTGAAGAGTTTCGTATACCAGAAAACTATATGAATAAGGATGAATTGTATCTCTTCGTTTCACGAGATATTCTTGATTCTCATCAAGATTTGTCTAAAGTCACTCTTGGAGATAAGCATATCAAATTAGTTAACTCATCGTTCAATTTACCTGGTCCAGGGCTTAAAGCTTTATTTTTAGTTGGAAAATTTGATTTAAAAGACAAGCCAGGCTCTGCTGTTCTAAAAGTACCAGGGTTTAAGAAAAAAGGTAATGTTGCTATAGGATATAAGAAGAAATAGTAGTATTTTGCACTTGATGTTTAGTGCGAATGTTGAAAGTGTATATATCAGTCGAAAAATCCCATTTGTGCAATTGTGTTACAATATGCGACACAATAATTTGTTATATGGGTATTGAGGTTGATTGATATGGCAGTTACTAAAACAGCGAATGTGAATGTAAGAATACAAGAAAATATTAAGCAGCAGGCGGAGCAGATTCTGGAAACTATTGGAATTCCTAGGGCTACTGCTATTGACATGTTTTATCGTCAAATCATTCTTAATAAGGGTATTCCGTTTTCGCTTACTATTCCAAAGTCGCTTTTAGCACAAGATGATATGAATGAGAAAACGTTTAATGCGTTGATGGCTAAAGGCTATGATCAGGCGGCTCAAAGTGATAGTTATCCGATAGATGATGTTTTTAAAGAGCTTGACTGCTGATGGGCAGCCATGGGGTGAGCTTGGTTTTAGAAGAATACGCGTAAAAAAATTATTACGTTTACTTTTGTGTTGATGAGAATAAAAGAGAAGTCCAAATACTTGCGGTTATTTACGCGATAAGAGATCAGGCTACGCAACTGGAACAATTGTAATGTAACGCACTATCAAGCGAGTCCTAAACCTTTTAACGATAGCCCCTCCTATCGTTAAAAGGTTTTTCGTTATCCATAGTGTGCACTCAAAAAAGTGTAGATATACTTGGAGTTCTCTCAATCCACGTTGAGACGATAGTATTGATGTCAAAAGTGGATTAGCAGCTTTTGTTGCACGCTTGTATTTTGTACGCTCTCTGTTAGTTTTGTATACATTTCTTTTGAAACAGCTATTTTCACATAATTATGTGCACATGTGCGAAGAAAATGCCATGTTACGATTCGTAACGCTTGTATTCTCGTTCGTTTCTTTTCTATTCATATGTTGTTCGTTAGCATGTAATTATGCAGTGCAATTATTAATTGCATTACGAGCAAAAAAATAATCGTTAAGAACGAAAACTCATAGACAATGAAGGGAGTTATACGATGTTGTTAGGAGAAAAGATCAGAAATGCACGTGTGGAAGCGGGTTTAACTCAGGAAGAACTTGCTGAAATGATTATGGTTTCGCGTGCTGCGGTAGCGAAGTGGGAAGGTGGTCGCGGTCTGCCGGATGTT